>NPIF01001321.1_pt3 | contig 94188 bp, 91 predicted proteins | sample 8637461 | NCBI WGS metagenome assembly NPIF01 (sample SAMN07420641, study PRJNA396082) | bioreactor metagenome | isolation source: sample BR12 brine-fed electro-methanogenic bioreactor BR | place: Japan: Kochi | collected 2016-12-09 | reverse complement strand
CAAAATTCAAGGTTCAAGGTTCAGGGTTCAGGGTTCAGGGTTTAGAAATCCTAGCGGCCGAGCATGCGTTTCAGCGTGCGGTCGCGATCGATGAGGTGATGTTTCAAGGCGCCGGCGATGTGCAGCACCACCAGCGCCATGAGCAGCATGGCCAGGTACAGGTGGACGGTGCCGGCCAGGTCTTCCTGCTGCGGCAGCGAGGTGATGGTGGCGGGCACGCTGAACAGGCCGAACACCTCGACGGCGCGGCCGTCGGCGGTGGGGATGAGATAGCCGGCCAGCATGACCGCGAACAGCATGATGTATAGCCACAGGTGCACCGTATGGGCGACGGCCCGCTCCATGAGGCCGTGGCTGGGCAGCGGCGACGGCGGCGGGTTGCGCAGGCGCCAGAGCAGGCGCGCGACCATCACCATAAACAGCAGCACGCCGATGCTCTTGTGCAGCGCCGGCGCGCGGTGATACCAAGGGTCGTAATAGGTGAGGCCGGTCATCCACAGACCGAGGCCGAACATGCCGAACACCGTCAGCGCCACCAGCCAGTGCAGCAGGATGGCGACCAGTCCATAACGTTCCGTGTCATTGCGCAGTTGCATGATGTTTCTCCTTTCCTGTTTCAGGTGTGCGGCGGTTCAGAAACGCCCGGCGCGGTAGTCGCTGTAGGCCTGGCGGACCTCGGCCTCGGTGTTCATCACGAACGGGCCGCCGCGGGCCACCGGCTCGCCCAGCGGCCGGCCGCTGACCAGCAGCAGGCGGCTGTCCTCGTCCGCCTCGATGCGCACCTTCGCGCCGGGGCCGAGCAGGGCCAGGGAAAAGGCATCGATGCCGTGGCCCTGGATGCGCACGCGCCCTTCGAACACGAAGACAAAGGCATTGCGCTCTGCCGCCACCGGTTCCTCGAACGCGGTACCGGCGGGCAGGGCGACGTCGAAATAGGACACCGGGGTGATCAGTTCGCGCACCGGCCCCTGCGTGCCCGCGTCGGTGACGCCGGCCACCACGCGCACCTCCACGCCGCCTTCGCGCCCCTCCACCGGTATCGCCGCCACGCCGAACTCCTGGTAGCGCGGCGCCATCATCTTGTGCGCGGCGGGCAGGTTGACCCACAGCTGGAAGCCGGCCAGCAGGCCGTCTTCCTGTTCCGGCATCTCCGAGTGCACGATGCCGCGCCCGGCGGTCATCCACTGCACGCCGCCGTGTTCGATCACGCCGCTGTGGCCGGCGTTGTCGCCGTGGCGCATGCGGCCGTGCAGGAGATAGGTGACGGTTTCGAAGCCGCGATGGGGATGGGGCGGGAAGCCGCCGATGTAATCGTCCGGATCATCGGAGCGGAACTCGTCCAGCAGCAGGAAGGGATCGAGCATGGGCAGCGCCGGCCCGCCGATGACCCGGGTCAGGCGCACGCCGTCGCCGTCGGCGGTTTCGTGGCCGCGCACTACCTGGGCGACCGGGCGTATGGTGTTGGCAACTTTCTGGTCCATGGCAGACTCCTCGTGGAATGCATTGGTGTGTTGCATGGTTGAACCAAGTTTAGGGTTGCTGATTCAGGAATAAAGGCGATAATCAGCAAAAGACTGTTGCGTATAAGAGAACAATGGACCGATTCGAGACCCTGCAAACCTTTGTCGCCGTGGTGGAGGCAGGCAGCTTCAGTGTCGCCGCCGGGCGGCTGGGGCGCGCCAAGTCGGCGGTGAGCCGGCACGTGGCCGAACTGGAGGCCCATCTCGGTGCCCAGTTGCTCAACCGCACCACCCGCCGCCTGTCGCTGACCGAGGCCGGGCGCGAATTTTTCGAACGGGCGCAGCGCATCCTGGTCGACCTGGAGGAAGCGGAACTGTCGGTGGCGGCGGAGCAGACCGCACTGCGCGGCCGTCTGCGGCTGGCCGCGCCGCTGTCTTTCGGCGTGCTGCACCTGGCGCCGGCCCTGAATGCATTTCTCGCCGACCATCCCGAACTGGTGCTCGATCTGGACCTGGACGATCGCCGCGTCAATCTGGTGGAGGAGGGCTTTGACCTGGCGCTGCGCATCGGCGAACTGGCCGACTCCACCCTGGTGGCCCGGCCGCTCGCGCCCATCCGCATGCAGCTGTGCGCCAGTCCTGCCTATCTGCGCCGTCACGGCACGCCGCAGACGCCGCAGGATTTGGCGTTCCACGCCGGTCTGGTGTACGGCAACATTCCCGAGGCACAGCAGTGGCGTTTCATCGATGACAGCGGCAGAACGCACAGCGTCAAGGTGCCGGCCCGCCTGCGCGCCAACAACGGCGACGTGCTGTTGCAGGCGGCGCTCGACGGTCTCGGCATCTGCGTCAGCCCCACCTTTCTCGCCAGCCGCGCCCTGGCCGCGGGCGAACTGGTGCCGCTGCTGCCCGGTTACGACGCGCCGGGCACCACGGCCTATGCCGTCTATCCTTCGCGCCGCCACCAGTCCCAGCGGGTGCGGCTGCTGATCGACTATCTGGCGCAGCGCTTCGGCGACGCGCCGTACTGGGACCAGACTGTCGTAGCGGCGCAGAGGCGCGGAGATGAAAAAAAAACCTTGAGTCCGCCAATGAACGCGAATGGACGCAAATCAAAGTGAACCTGAACACATCCATGGACTCTCGCCACACGAAGTGTGGAGCGGCTCCGCCGCGCATGGCTTGCCGCCGCTGGACACCGCTTCGTGGCATAGCCGCTCCTGCACTTGGCGTCTTGGCGGGAGTGAAGGTCTTTAATTTGCGTCCATTCGCGTTTATTTGCGGATCATATAGAGGTTCTTTTGAAATATGACTGAGCCACGGCAGCTGCGGGTGCTGGCCGGCGCGCGCGCCTGGGCGCGCGAGGCGGCGCAGCGCTATGCCTGCGACCATATGTTGTGGCTGGGCGAGCCGCCGCCCGGTGTACCCGGTGGCCCGGCGCGCGAGGCGCACAAGTGGCTGGGGCGCGAGCTGGATCTGCTGGTCATCGACGCGTGGGCCGGGTTCGACGTGGAGGCCTTCGGTGCGGCCAGCGGTGCGTTGCGCGGCGGCGGCCTGCTGCTGTTGCTGGCGCCGCCGCTGGCCGAGTGGCCGCAGTACGCCGATCCGGAATACGCGCGCATCGCCGTGCATCCGTTTACGCCGGAACAGGTCAGCGGACGTTTTCTCGCCCGTTTCGTGCGCCTGTTGCGGCAGCACCGGGTGGGCGTGCTGGGCGAGGGCGACGCGCTGCCGTCGTGGCAGGCGGCACCGGCGGTACACCCGGCCGACTGGTGCACGGCGGACCAGCAGGCGGCGCTGGAAACGATCACGCAAATGGCGCGTGCCGCTGCGCCCGTACCCGTGGTGCTCACCTCCGATCGCGGCCGCGGCAAGTCGGCGGTGCTGGGCATGGCGGCGGCGCAGTTGCTTGGCGCAGGTGTGCAACGCATCGTGGTGACAGCACCGCGGCTGGCGGCGGTCGATACCCTGTTCGAACACGCGGCGCACGGCCTGCCGCAGGCGGAGGTCGGCCGCGGCAGCGTCATGTTTTCGTGTGGGTCGGGCTTCAGCCCGACTACGGTGCCTGAAGTGGAGGGACACGTCGGGCTCAAGCCCGACCCACGGCAGATGTGCCTGCAATTCGTCGCCCCCGACGAACTGGTGCATACGCTGCCGTCCGCCGATCTGCTGCTGGTGGACGAGGCGGCGGCGATCCCGACGCCGCTGCTGGAGCGCCTGCTGGCGCACTATCCACGCGTCGTGTTCGCCACCACCCTGCACGGCTACGAAGGCACCGGGCGCGGTTTCGCCGTGCGTTTCCAGCGCGTGCTGGACGATCGCGCGCCGGGCTGGATCGCGCTGCGCCTGAGCGAGCCCATACGCTGGGCGGCGGATGATGCGCTGGAGCATTTCGTGTTCCGCGCCCTGCTGCTCGATGCGGCGGAGGCGGATGACGCGGTGGTGCGCGGCGCAACGACGGAAGACTGCCGCATCGAACGGGTGGAGCGCGATGCACTGCTCGCCGACGAGGCGACCCTGCAGCAGTTGTTCGGCCTGCTGGTGCTGGCCCACTATCGCACCAGCCCCCTCGATCTGCGTCACCTGCTGGACGGCCCCAATGTCAGCGTGTGGCTGATGCGCCGGCAGGGGCAGGTGGCGGCCGCCGCCCTGACGGTGCGCGAGGGCGGGTTCGACGCCGTGCTGGCGCAGGAGATTTATCAGGGACGGCGCCGTCCGCGCGGCCATCTCATCCCGCAGTCGCTGGCGCTGCACAGCGGCTTTGCCGGGGCGCCGCTGCTGCGCGGCGAGCGCGTCATGCGCATCGCCGTGCACCCTGCTGCGCAGCAGCGCGGACTGGGCACGCGGCTGCTGCACGCACTCATCGAACAGTCGCGCAGCGACGGCCTCGATTTCATCGGCTCCAGTTTCGGCGCCACCGCCGCCCTGCTCGGGTTCTGGCGCCGTGCGCAGCTGCTGCCGCTGCGGCTGGGTCTGACGCGCGAGGCGAGCAGCGGCACCCATTCGGTCATCGTGCTCAAGCCGCTGTCCGCGCCGGGCGCTGCACTGTTCGAGGCGGTGCGCGCACGCTTTCTCGCCCACCTGCCGGCGCTGCTCGCCGACGGCATGGAGGAGGTGGACGCGGATGTGGCCGCGGCCCTGCTGGCGGAGGCCGTCGCCGATGACAGCCTCGAACTGGATGCGCAGGATCGGCGCGACGTGGAGAGTTTCGTGCGCGGCTGGCGCGGTTATGAAGTGTGTCAGGTGGCGCTGCGCAAACTGGCTGCAAACGTGCCGCAGGCGGCACCGCTCTCCGCCGCGCAACGCGACCTGCTGCACTGCAAGATCATGCAGCGGCAGCCCTGGGAGCGGATCGTCGCCGCCTTTGGATTCAGCGGGCGGGCGCAGGCCCTGGCGGCGCTGCGCGCCGCGGTGGCGGTCATCGCCGACGCCGGCTGAACGGCTAGCGCAGCGTCTACAGCAGCGGCTCGACCCGCGGCTGCGCAGTCGCCGCCGCATCGAATGCCGGGTGACAGACGAACAGCTGTTGCGGTGCCACGCCGTGTTGCGCGACCAGCGCAGCTTTCACCGCTTCGGCGCGTTCGTGCGCCAGGTTCTCCAGCAGTGCCGTCATGGCCGCCTCATCCAGCGGCGGCTTGCCCTTGGGCGGCTGCGGCCGATCCGCCGTGGTGGCGTAACCGCACAGGCGCAGTTGCAGCTTGGGGCGCTGCTGGAACAGCGTGCCGATCTTTTCCAGGTAGGGCTGTTGCTGCGGGTCCAGGGCGGCGCTGCCGGGGGCGAAGGTAAAGGCTTCCAGTTTGATGTTGCCCGCGCCATCGGCCATGGAGGCGAGGGTGAGCAGGCTGCTGTAGGGTTGCAGCAGCAGTTTCAGATAGCTCATGGTCGCCAGCTTCATGGTCTTGCCCAGCGCGGTGTTGATGACGTCGGAGATGTCGAACGACGGGTCGTGCAGGTTGCCGCTGATGGGCAGCTCCAGCGCGATGTTGTCGTCCTTGTCCTTGAGCATGTAGAGGGCGGTGTCGAGGGGGATCTTGAGCTGTTCCTTGAGGTGGGCCATCTTTTCCGGGTCGGCCTGCTCCACCGTCAGCTTGTGGATGCGCAGATCGTTGTTGCCCTCCATCACGTCATCCTTGATGGTGAGTTTCGTGGTTGCACCCAGCTGGCCGCTGCTCAGGTTGTAGCCGAGATAGCGCACGGTGTAGGGGGTCAGGTGCGGCAGATCCAGCGCCTGCAGTTCGCTGTGCAGCTTCAGGTTCACCCGCGAGGTAAACGGCAGCACCTCGCCGCGCAGCTCCAGCGCAGTGTATTTGCCGGCGTGGGCGGTGACCTTGAAGGCGGCGGCCTGTCCGGGCGTGCGGTTGTCGACGCCGGTGATCTCCGCGGCGCTGATGCGCAGGGTTTCACGGTAGGCCGGCGTGACCGATTGATCGGTGAATTCCACGGTGTTGTCGCCGCCGAGGACGATGCGCCCGATGTGCAGCGCGGGCGGCGCACTGTCGCCCGGCGCCGGCGCGGGCGGCGCGTCCGCGGCCTCGGGCAGCCGTACCTTTCCGGCGGCATCGCGGCGCAGCGCCAGCTGCAATCCCTCCAGCGCCAGTTCGGCGATGCCGATGTCGTTGCTGCCGCGCAGGGCGACACCGTCGGCGCGGGCGCGGGCCAGCACGAGCAACGGCCGCTCGGCCCCGGCATCGCCGGCGGTGAGATGGTCCAGCGTGGCGGCGCCGTCGACCGCCAGCGCCGCCACCGCGCCCTGATGCAGGGTCAGGTCCAGGCCGCCGTCCCACAACATTCCCTCGCCTGTCACCCGCCAGGGTGTCTGCCCCAGTGTCAGCCGGCTGACGCCCACCGTTCCCTTCTGGGTGATCCGCTGTTCCACCGCATCGCCGCGATAGCTGAAGTCGCTGGCGACGGCGAGCTGCGCATCGACGGCGGGGAGGCCCTCCGGCGCCAAAGTGAGAAATGGCGCGACGGCGAGCGGTTGCAGGCTGAGGCGGCCCTGTGCCTCGATGACGGCGGCCAGCGGCGTGGCGTGGGCCTGAAGATTCAACGCACTGCCGTTGACCCGGCCCTCCAGTTGCAGCGCCGTCGCCTGTTGCGGCTGCCAGGTGTAAAAGTCGTGCAGCTCCAGTGCCGTGACGTCCAGCGTGGCGGCGAGCGAGGGCAGCGTGACCGTGACGGCGGAGTTCTCGATACGCGCGCTTTGCAGGCCGACGCCCCACTCCGGTCCGGGGGCGGCAGGCGCCGCCTGCACCGGTGGCGGCAGATCGATGCCGCCGACGCGCCAGCCGCCGTCGTCGCGCTGCACCACGGCAAGATGCAGGCCGCCCAGCTCCAACTCCCGCAACTGCACCCGACGCTGCCACAGCGGTCCCCATTCCAGCCGCAGGCGCAGCCGTTCCAGGCCCAGACCGTCGCCGCCGCGCAAATCGCGCAGGCGGAACTCCAGGGTGAAGGGATTGAAGTCGATGTCGGCGATGCGTGCCCCGCTCAAGCCCTGCTGGTGCAGCGCGTACTCAAGGCCCAGCCGGATCCCCTGCGGCAGCAGGGCGAGCAGGGCCGCTACCGCAATGACGGCGATGAGTGTGCGGCGCAGCCAGCGGGGAAAATGGTGTCGGTGCACCCTGGAGGCAGGAGATTTGGCGTTCATGGCTGCGGGATCGGTTTGGGGGGTATCCATGCAGCAGGGTATAGCCGCGCCGGATGGTTCCGGCAAGCCTGCGTCCGCCCTGACGGCGGCGGCAGGCTGGGATACAATGGCCGCTTTTCCAGGCACGGGAGCCGGATTTCGTGAAACTGAGCGCCGAACAGTTCCGCCATTGGGACAACAAGTGCATCACCCTGCTGGGCATGTCCGGCGTGGGCAAGACGCGCATCTCCACCCTGCTGCGCGGCGGCAACTGGTTCCATTACTCGGCGGACTACCGCATCGGCACGCGCTACCTGGACGAGGCGATCCTCGACAACATCAAGCAGCAGGCCATGCAGGTGCCGTTCCTGCGCGACCTGCTGCGCTCGGATTCCATCTACATCCGCAACAACATCACCGTCGATCACCTCAAGCCGGTGTCCACCTTCATGGGCAAGCTGGGCAATCCCGAGCTGGGCGGCCTGTCGCTGACCGAGTTCAAGCGCCGCCAGGCGCTGCACCGCGTGGCCGAGGTGGCCACCTTCCGCGACGTGCCGGAATTCATTCACAAGGCGCAGTCGCTGTACGGCTACCAGCACTTCATCAACGATGCCGGCGGCTCGCTGTGCGAGCTGGACGAGCCGGGGCTGCTGGAGCAGCTGGCCGAGCACACGCTGTTCATCTACATCAAGGCCTCGGCCGACGACGAGCGTGAACTGATCCGCCGCGCCGAGAACGATCCCAAACCGCTGTATTACCGCGAGGCCTTCCTCGACGAGCAGCTGGCGATCTACATGGGCGAGCGGGGGCTGGATTACGTGGCCCTGATCGAGCCTGACGATTTCGTGCGCTGGGTGTTCTCGCGCCTGTTCCGCGCGCGCGTGCCGCGCTACGAGGCCATCGCGCAGAACTACGGCTATACCGTCACCACCGCCGAACTGGCGCAGGTGCGGAGCGAGGCCGATTTCCTGGCCCTGATCGAACGCGCCATCGCGCGCCAGCAATGAGCAACGGCAAGGAGTCCGCGAATGAACGCGAATAAACGCAAATCCCCGGACGGAATGTTCGGAGCATTATTTGCGTCCATTTGCGTTGATTCGCGGACCGTTTTTCATGCCGTTTGATTATCGAGGAAACACTCCATGCCGCTGGTTGCCCACACCGATCTCCCCACCTTCGAGCGCATGAAGCAGGAAGGACAGAACGTGCTGCCGCGCGATTATGCGCTGCAACAGGATATCCGCGAACTGCACGTCGGCCTGCTCAACATGATGCCGGATGCCGCACTGGAGGCCACCGAGCGCCAGTTCTTCCGCCTGGTCGGTGAAAGCAACCAGATTGCCCAGTTCTATCTGCACCCGTTCACGCTCAAGGAATTGAAGCGCGGCGAGAAGGGGCAGGAGCACGTCGACAAGTATTACGAAACCTTCGATCAGGTGAAGGCGCAGGGGCTGGATGCGCTGATCATCACCGGCGCCAACGTGCAGGGCAGCGAGCTGTCGGAGCAGCCGTTCTGGCAGCCGCTGATCGAGGTCATCGACTGGGCCCACGACAACGTCACCTCGACCCTGTGTTCCTGCCTCACCACGCACGCGGTGATGGAGTTCCGCTACGGCCAGAAGCGCCGCCACCTCGGTTTCAAGCGCTGGGGCGTATATTCGCACCGCGTGATGGATCAGGGACACCCCCTGGTGACCGGCGTGAACACGCGCTTCGACGTACCCCATTCCCGCTTCAACCAAATCGACCGCGAACAGTTCGAGGCGGTGGGCTGCCGCGTTCTGGTGGAAAGCGCACAGGCCGGCGTGCACCTGGCGGTCAGTCCCGATCTGTTCCGCCTGGTGTTCTTCCAGGGCCATCCCGAGTACGACGCGATCTCGCTGCTGAAGGAATACAAGCGCGAGGTGTTGCACTACACCAACGGCGATCGGGCCGACTATCCGCCCTTCGTGGAAAATTATTTCCCGCGCCAGATCGAGGCCATCCTCGACGAGTACCGCGAACAGGTCATCGCTGCGCAGGCGAGTGGTGCGCCGCTGCCTGAAATGCCGGAGGCGCTGGTGGCGGCGCAGCTGGACAACACCTGGCACGACTCCGCCGAGGCGGTGCTGAACAACTGGATCGGCATGGTCTACCAGCTGACCCATCATGATCGCCGCCTGCCGTTCAAGGCGGGTATCAACCCCGACGATCCGCTCGGCCTGCGCCGGTAGCGTGTCTGAATGCCGCAACTGACGCGACAGGATCATGCCGACACCCATCGTAATCTGTGATGATTCCAGCCTGGCGCGCAAGCAGCTGGCGCGTGCCCTTCCCCCGGGGTGGGATGTGACGGTGGCCCTGGCCGCCAACGGCGTTGAGGCCTTGCAGGCAGTACGTGCCGGCAGGGGCGACATCCTGTTTCTCGACCTGACCATGCCCGAGATGGACGGTTTCGACGTGTTGGAGGCCATCAGGAGCGAGGATCTGCAAACCCTGGTGATTGTGGTGTCCGGTGACATTCAGCCGGAAAGCCAGCGGCGGGTGAAGCAGCTCGGCGCGGTGGCGTTCCTGAAGAAGCCGGTGAATCCCGATGAGTTGTGCCAGGTGCTGGAGGAGTACGGCGTGCTGGGCATACTCACCGGCGCCGGTGCAGTGGCGGATACGCCGGTGGAATTCACCGACTGGTGCCAGGAAATGGCCAACGTGGCCATGGGGCGCGCCGCCGACCTGCTGGCCAAGGTCACCACCGCCGCCATTGAACTTTCCATCCCCAAGGTCAACCTGCTGTCCGCCGGCGAACTCAACAGGATCGCGGCTGCGGAAGGTGATCTGTTCTACGTGTCGCAGGGATTCATCGGGCACGGCATTTCCGGCGAGACGCTGATGGTGTTTCACTCGACCGATACCGCGGCACTGGCGCCGCTGCTGCATTACGGCGCGGGCAACGGGGTTGCCGAGACCGAAGTATTGATGGATGTCGCCAACGTCCTGGTCGGCGCCTTCCTCAAGGGACTGTCGGAGCTGCTCGACGTGAAATTCAGTGTGGGACAGCCGCGCCTGCGCAGCCACGGTGCCATCTTCCGGCCGGCGGCTGACGGCGGCGGCGGGGCTGAGCGCAAGGTACTGACCATCGAGATCGGTTATGCGCTTGGGGAACGGAAGATTCGTTGTAGGCAGTTGCTGTTGATCACCGAAGGTTCGATCAACGCGCTGCAGGATCGGGCACAGATGGCGACAGCATGACGATGGAAAACGAACCTTTCGACATAGGCGAGCTGCATTGGCTGTTCGGCATCATTCAACATGTGGATGTCGGCCTGGTGGTGCTCGACCGCACACACCGGGTGAAGCTGTGGAACGGCTTCATGGAAAACCACAGCGGCGTGTCCGCGGCGCGGATGAACAACCGCAATCTGTTCGAGATGTTCCCCGAGATCGATGCCGACTGGTTGCGGCACAAGCTTGATTCGGTGTTTCTGCTCGACACCAGCAGTTTCGCCACCTGGCAGCAGCGGCCCTACCTGCTCCGTTTCAACAGCTACCGGCCAATCACCGGCCAGTCGGAATGGATGTACCAGAACGTGACCCTGTTTCCGTTGACCTCGGCACGGAATACCGTCGACCACGTCTGCCTGATGGTCTACGACGTCACCGACATGGCGCTGGACGAACAGGCCTTGCAGCGCTCGAATCTGGAACTGGAGCGGCTCGGACGCACCGACGGCCTGACCGGCCTGTTCAATCGCCGCGCCTGGGAAGAACAGCTCAACAACGAATACAAGCGTCATCAGCGCAGAGGGCAGGACAGCGCGCTGGTGATGTTCGATATCGATCATTTCAAGAAGGTCAATGACACCTACGGCCATCAGGCCGGTGACGCCGTGATACGCGCGGTGGCCGAGCGGGTGTGTCATACCAAACGCGAACCGGACATCGCCGGCCGTTACGGCGGCGAGGAGTTCGGCGTGGTGCTGGTGGACACCGACGGCGTCGGTGCCATGCGTTTCGCCGAACGGCTGCGCGAGTCGGTGATGGCCCATCCCGTGCACTATGAAGGCCAGGAGATCCGCTACACCATCAGCCTGGGGGTCGCCCCCATCACCGAAGGCGGCAGCACGCAATGGATTGCAGCAGCCGACGCGGCCCTGTACGCCTCCAAGCACGGCGGCCGCAACCGCGCCACGCTGTTTGGTGCGGTCAGCGTTTGATTTTGACGGCCGGCGCCCGCTCGTGGCCGGCCATCCGCCCGTAGCGACGCGGCCGGTGCCGGCCGCGGCCCTGTGACGCGCCGCAACCACACCCGTTATCCCGAGTATGCTTGAACGCTGAAGGCGCCCGTTCCGGGTGCAGTACGTCGTCGCCCATTGCAAAATCCTATGGTCCCTTGCCCCGGTGCAGGCGGATTGCAATTTGTCATCGCGGCGACGCCGGAGCCGTATCGCTAAGCGATTGATATGAGGAACAAAACCATGGTGGCATACAAACTGCAAATATCAGGTTGTCAAACCGTTCCGGCGGGACGAGGACGTGATGCGGTTCTGGCGGGAGGCCTTGCGCAATGTCTTGGCTAAAGAAGTTATGGCGCGGCCGCAAGGTTTCCATCACCCAGGACAGGCACTGGGTCGAGTTGCCGGGGGTGGGACGGGTGCAGGTGGCGCGCAGCGTGGACTGCCTGGGCGCCGTGTGTCCCCGCCCGCAGCTGTTGACCATGCAGATGGTGGAGGAATTGGCGGAGGGGGAAGTGTTCGAACTGCTCTCCGACAATCCGACCTCGGTGGAGACCATACCGTCCCTCGCCATGGTGCTGTGCAGCAGCCACCTGGCAACCGTGCGTTATGCGGAAGGCTGGAGGATCTACATCCGCAAGGGTGTGTGAGACAGGACTTGGGGAAGGTCTGAACTGAGCCGGGGCTTCCTCGACAATCTTTCATTCAGAAAACGGCTGGTGCAAAACATATGAGCAATGAAAGCAGCGCGGTAGGGCTAGGTCTTGAGCAGGGTAGCTGGCTGTCCCAGAGGGGCAACCAGTATGCGGCGGGCATCATGGGGCTGATTTTGCTGGGCTCGCTTTGGGCGTTGTCCATCGATGCGCGCTACGTCTATCTGCTGGTGTATGTGTGGTTCGGCATGGTGTACGGGATGTTTCTGCAATACGGCCGCTTCTGCATGGCTGCCGCGGTGCGCGATCTGTTCGCCGTTGGCGTGCCGCGCATGGCCGTCGGCATGATGATCGCGGTGGCGCTGTACTCCCTCATAGCCGCCACGGTGACGGTGAGCGGGTTTTCCACCTTCCACCCCAATGCGCTGGGCTGGCACATCGCGCTGGGCGGCCTGATCTTCGGTTTCGGCATCGTGTTCACCGGCGGCTGTGCCTCCGGCTCGCTGTACAAGGCCGGCGAGGGCAATGTCGGCTCGATGCTGGTCATCGTGGCCATTTCCTTCTCCCAGGCCATCTTTGTCAGCGCCAGCACCTGGTTCGACGGCCTGCTGCCTGACGCATGGATGGCATCCGCCGCCGCCAAGGACATGCCCGAAGAACTCGCGGTACAGGACGGCTGGTTCGACATCTTCACCGCCGGATACGTCTGGGACCTGAAGGGCGCGACGCTGGCGCAGATTCTCGGCACCAGCAACCCGTTCGTGTCCAGCTACCTGGTCAATACGCTGATTGTCACCCTGTTGCCGACGGCGGCGATCCTGGTGCTGCTGTATGCCGTCTATTACAAGAAGGGCTATCTGCGCCGCGCCAAGATCACTGCGCCGGGACTGGGCGATCACGCACGCGGCATGTGGTCGATGTTCACTTCGTCCAAGAACACCGCCATCGCCGGCATCGGTCTCGGCATCTTTGCCGGCCTGCAGATGTGGGTGACCGGCGCATTGCGCGAACACTACCAGATTTACAACTTCGGCGAGCTGCTGTCCGCCATGGGGCATACCAGCGGCCTGTCGATTCAGGAAACCGTGTTCGATCCGGGTTACTGGTACATCACCACCCAGGAGGCGCAGTGGGGCGGCTGGATACTGCAAAAACTGGGCGTCAACATGACGGACAACATCTTCTTCGGTCTGGACAACGGCCTGCCCAATCCGCTGCTCAACGCGCCCGGCTTCATGTCCATCGGCATCATCCTCGGCGCGGCGATGCTGGCGTTGAGCCGGCGCGAATTCAAATGGAAGGTGCCGAGCATGGAAACCGCCGTGTTCGCGCTGGTGGGCGGCACGCTGATGGGTCTCGGCGCCCGCATCGGCATGGGCTGCAACATCGGCGCATTCTTCGCCACCGTGACCAACGGCGACCCCAGCGGCTGGGTGTTCCTGTTCGGCATGACCATCGGCGGCTATCTGGGTGTGAAGGCGTTCAACCTGTGGATAGAACGCCGCTCGTCGGCGGACGAGGATTGCGCGCTTTGAAGTTGTGAAACCATAAAAAAAGGAGTGGAGCCATGGCGGTAAAATTTGAACAAACCGGAGATGGTGAATACCAGCTGGACGTATGCGGCTACAGCTGCCCGCATCCGCAGGTCTATACCAAGAAGGCGCTGCAAAAAATGGAGTCGGGCGATGTGCTGACCCTGCGCTTCGACAATCCGTCGTCCGGCGAATCCATCATCGCCATGTGCGATAACGAGGGCAACGACCTGTACGAGCGCAGCAGCGACGGCGGCGTTTCCATCTGGAAGATACGGAAGGCCTGATGATGAAGCTGGGTGTCGTGATTACCGACGACCGCTACGCCGTCCAGGCCGTCGGTCTGTTGCAGGCTGCGGTAAAGCGCGGCTGGGATACGCGCTGCTTTCTTACCGATACCGGCGTGCGCCTGCTCAACAATTCGCAGTTTGCCAGCCTCGCGCTGTCCGGCAGTGTGGCGACCTCGCTGTGCGAACTGAGTGTGGAGCGTTATGAAGGCATCGACGTTGCGCCCATCGCCGACAAGGTGGTGGTGGGCGGGCAATACCAGGATGCGGAGCTGGTGAAAAACTCCGATCAGGTACTGGTGTTCTGAGGAGAGCAGCAATGGCAGATGGAGACAAGAACATCCTGGTGGTGGCCCGCTATCGCAAGACCGAAGCCTTGCGCATGGCCAGCGGCCTCACCCTGCTGGACGATCCGGTAGCGGTTCTGGTGTGCGGCGAGCTGGAGCCGAGCGACGAGCTGGATATCCAGCTGGAGTCGCTGGACTTCGCCGATGTGCCGCTGGAGCGGGTGGATGATGAAGCGAACGTGTCCGCGGCTATGGCGCGGGCAGTCAGCCGGGCAGACGTGGTGTACATCATATGAATAACGCAAAAACCGTATTGCTGTTGACGCCTTCCCCCGCGGAACTGCCGCAGACGGAGGCGCTGGCCGCGACGCTGTCGGCCCAGGGCAACAAGGTGGAACGGCTGATGATCGAAGGGAACTATGAGCGGGTGCTGGACGCACTGAACGGCACGGTCGTGCCGGTGGTGGTCAAGTAATACCCGCCGACGGCGGTTGCAAAATAAAAGGGATGCATTCCACAGGAGGATTGTGCAATCGCACGTAACCGGACCGGACGCCGGAGCAAAAGTGTAACTCACTGAAATAAAAGACAAGTGGTGAGTGAACCTCAGTTGGTACGCAAGTTGCTCTAGGACAGATGTGGTGGATGCCTGTGATGCAGCAGCCTGCGGGGCTGGGGCCGAATCCCGATAACAAATGCTCGATGTGGAGGAGAAGGGATATGGAAAAACGTATGTTCGAGTCGCCAATGAAGGGGGGCGGCAAATTGCTCGCCGCCGCGTGGGTGGCACTGTTGCTGGCAGGCTGTGTGGGTTCGGAAGACACCTCGTCCTCGGCCGCGCAGATTACGGTGAATTCCGCGGCGGGCATCGCCCAGGAGTCCGCGGCCAATTACGACGACAATGAAAGCGGACTCATTTCCGGTGCGACCCTGAAGCGCTGGAAGGATGACTGGACCAACGAGCGGCCCGCCGGCGTCACCGGCAAGCTGGTGATACTCCAGGTGTCCGCCGGTCCCGCAGGGTCCGAATACATCATGCCCGACGGCACCAACGTATTCACTTACCTGGCGCCTTCCGCCGAATGGACGCAGACACGGTCCAACGGCGTGATTACCACCCAGAGCATGGTGCTGGACGGACCGGGCGTCGATGCGCTGCTCAAGCTCTACAACATCGATCCCACCAAGGACATGATCGTCTGCGCCCAGGGCACCGGCAGCACCGGCAATGCCATGGCCCAGGGCCGCTGCTGGTACACGCTGCGTTACTGGGGCGTGGACAAGGCGCACCTTGCGGTGCTGAACGGCGGCAACCAGTGGCTCAACGGCAGCAGCATGGCCGGTGGCGACTTTGCCGCCGCACCCAGTGCCGCGGACGGCAGCGAGCCCAATACCGGGACCGTCTCGGTACGTGAGCTCCTCGTCGACAACACCGCGTTGCAGGCCACGATGCAGGACATGCTGGCCATACTGCCCGGCAGCGACAGCAACGTGACCAACGACGGCGTGCTGATTTGGGATGCGCGCAGCCTGCGTCAGTTCGCTGCGGGTGAAAAGGCCGAGTTCGGCGAGGATACCGATCCGGACACCGCCGGCACGCAGGCCTGCGCCACCGCTTACTGTGACGTCACCAATACGGCCAACTACATGGGCACGTTCCAGAACAGCGGTTCCCGTCAGGGACATCCGCGCGGTACCTTGCAGCTGCAGTACACCCGCCTGCTGGATTCCACCCAGGGCTATCGCTATCGCGACAAGAGCGAGCTGGAAAACCTGCTGAACGGCGGCACCGATGCCGACGGCCTCGGCTTTGTGGACGCCACCTATCAGCTCGTCGGCAGCGGCAACGCCTACAGGCCGGGCGACACCATCTACACCTATTGCGAAACCACCTTCCGCGCCATGATCACCGGCGTCGCGAGCGCCGTCATCCTGGGCAAGCCGACGCGCTTCTACGACGGCGCCATGGTGGAATGGAATTCGCTGTCCCACCTGCAGGACAACACCGGCAACTACATCCTGCCGGCGGATTCGCCGTGGCGTACCGATACCAGGTCGTTCTCCCGCCCGGCGCTCAGTGCAAGCACGGTGGCCACCCGCACCATCGACGATCCCTATGCCCGCAACGCGCTGTCCATCGTGGTCGAGGATCGCGCCTACAAGGTGGGCGGCTCCGGCGGCAGCAGCGGCAGCCTGTTGCCGAGCAATCCTTGTGGTGGATGATGTAGCTTAGGTCGTCCGTGTTGGCCCACGGCTTGCCGTGGGCCTTTTCTATTTTGGCGACTGGAAACGTTTTGATGCGGCGAGCGGATAGTCTGATACGTGGTGTGGTGATGGTGCTGGCGCTGGCGGGCTGCACGCAGGAGCCGTCGCCCACCGCGGTGTCGGACGACGTCGAGGCCTTTCTGGCACAGCACTGGCCGCAGCCGCTGCCGGCGCAGGGCACGCCGCCGCAGGAGTACACCGCCATCGAGGCGTCGCTCGGTCCCCAGGCCTGTGCCCAGTGCCACCAGGCGCAATGGGAGCAGTGGCGCGGCAGTCTGCACAGCCACACCATGGGCGCGGGTATCCAGTGGCAACTGCATCTCATGGGGCAGGAGCAGGGCAACCGCTGTCTGCGCTGCCATGCGCCGCTGGCGGAACAGAAGGCATTGGTGGCCATGCAGCAGGGATGGCCGGGCGTGCCGAAGTCGGCGCCGCCGGCGCACGTGCCGCCGGATCTCGCCGAGCAGGGCCTGGTGTGTGCGGCCTGCCACGTGCGCGGCCATCGCCGGTATGGCCCCCCTGCACTCAAACCTGCGGCCGAACCGGTGCCGCATGGCGGCTTCGTCGCCTCCCGGGCGTTCGAGGACAGCCGGTTCTGTGCCACCTGTCACCAGTTCGCGGCGGACGGCCCGCGCGTCAACGGCAAGTTGCAGGAGGATACCTACGCCCAATGGCAGGCGAGTCCCCAGGCGGCACAGCAGAGTTGCCAGTCATGCCATATGCCGGAACGGCAGCACCTGTTCCGTGGCATACACGATCGGGACATGGTGTTGCGCGCCCTGCAGATTACGCTGGATGCGCAGCCGGGTACGCAGCCGGGAACGTTCCAGGTTTGGGCGGTTCTGCGCAATACCGGCGCCGGCCACCACTTTCCCACCTACATGGTGCCCAAGGTCGATGTCACCGTGCAGCTGGTGAACACCGCAGACGGCACGCGGCGCACGCTGGCGCGGCGGGTGATCGGCTGGGGAGTGGATGTGGCCCTGACCCGGGAACTGTTCGACACGCGCATTCCCGCCGGAGGCGAGCTGGTGGTGAGGGAGGAATTCAGTGCGTCCGGCGCGGGTCCCTGGGAAGTGGAACTGCGCCTGGATGTGGCGCCGCGCGAGCACTACGAACGCATGTTCCAGGACAGCCTGCGCCACGCCGGGGTTCTGGCGCCGGAGGTGCTGGCCCTGCTGCGGCAGGCCCTGGCCGAGGCCGCCGCCACCCGCTATGAGGCATTGCGCATGCGCACGCCGCTACCGCGCTGAATTGCAATTTGAGACGGCCGGGCCGCCCCGTTCGATCGTGCAATGGCCGCCGCTACCGCAGCTTGATACTAATTGATTGAAACAAAAGGCGATTCCAAAGTGGCATGTGCTGTGCTTAAGAGTATGCAGAAGACGCACGAGGGTGGTGCCCGATGAAAACATCGCAATGGCTTGCAGTCGGGATGGCGGGATTGTTGTTCTGCTCGACCGGCGTTGCGGCGCCGGAAGCGGGCGAGGAGGCACTGCCGTCGATCCAGCCGGGCAGCGGGGCGGTGCAGGAAAAGAAATCGAAGTTGAAGTTCAAGCGCGGCCCGACCTGCATGTGCGTGAGAGGAACCAGTGAAGAAGAAATTCGCCAGGCCGAGGAAAAGCTACGGGCGGAACGGGAACGCGAGCAGCAATAGTTCCCGTATTTGTCCGGCGCGGCCCGGCGGACGCGATGACAAATGTTAACGCCGGTACGGCAGGCACCACAGGAGAGGAGGAGTTCAGTGATGTTAAAAAGAATCATGGCTAAAGCCTTGCGCCAGATGACCAGGGCGACGTTCGTCATGGGCGTGTTGACATTCGGTACCGCGCTGACGGTGATGCTGTCCACGGGACAGGATCAGCAACGGGTTGCGGTGCAGGGCGCGACCGCGGATGCCGGTTGGGGCAGCGAGGCGCTCGCTGACGGACAGGAAGGCACGTCGCGCCTGTCGCCGATCCCCCTGGCCAACGCCTGCGGCATGGGCGCATCGAGCTGCTTCAAGTGCCACAACGGCAAGCGCGCAGTCGCCGCCACCATGGACAGTGCCACGGCGCCCTGGCATACGCAGCACAAGACCGTGAACAACTCCTGTGTCGGCTGTCACCAGGGCAATCCCCGCGTGATGAAGCAGGACATCTCGCACAAGGGCCTGATCGGCAATCCGCGCACCGATACGGCTGCGGCCTGTGCCGGCTGCCATAGCGGCGCCGACATGAACGAACTTAACAAGAACTACATGTCTCTGGTTGGGGGAGGTAAATGAACATGAAAAAGCAAAATGCCGGCGTACCGGGAATTTCGCAACTGCCCAGGATGCTCCGCAATGGGTTGCTGGCGGGCGGACTGTCGTGTGCCATCGTACCGGGCCTCGCCCAGGCAGGGCCGACGGTGCAGTATGGAGAGGAAGGCTACGTAACCTTCAGCTACGCGCTGCAAATCTGGATGCAGAACAATGACTACAGCTCCGCCAACCACAGCGGCAGCTCGTTCGACACCTTTTTGCGCCGCAACCGCCTCACCTTCATGGGGCAGTACAACGACCAGATCGGTTTCTACGCCCAGATAGAGGCCGGCAACGACAGCAAGTACGGCAATGACGAACGCAGCGTCTACTACCGCGACGCCTACGTTACGCTCGACTACAGTGACGCCATGCGCTTCATCGCCGGTCGTTTCAAGAACACGTTCTCGCGCGAAAACCTGGAGGCCTGCCTCGAACCGCTGACGCTCGATCGTTCGATCAACTCCTACACGCCCTTCGGCGGCAGCCGCGACACCGGTGTGGTGATGTGGGGCAACCTGGCAGACGCCAAGTTCCAGTACCGGGTAATGGTGGCGGACGGCCGTGAAGGCGACAACATACCCAAGGATTCGCCGCGTATCACCACCCGACTGCATTATTCCGCCTTCGATCCGGAATATGACTACGGCTATCTCGGCACCTATCTGGGCACCCGCAAGGTGCTTACCTTCGGCGTGGCCTATGACTACCAGGCCGACGTCGCCTATGCCAATTCGACCCTGCGCCAGGACGCCAAGGACTATACGGGCACGACGTTCGACATCTTCTACGAGCAGCCCACTGCCAGCGGCACCTATACCCTGTCGGCGGCCCACTTCGACTACGATGTCGGCGATGCAATCAACTGGGACCCGGATGCGACTCTGCCGATCACCACGCAGCTGGAGGCGAACTACGTCAAGGGCGGCTATCTCCTGCCAGGCAAGGTCGGCATCGGCCGCCTGCAGCTGTTCGCGCGCCACGACACCGCGAAATACAACGTGACGGGCAGCTTCCTGGACCAGAAGACTACCGCAGTGGGTGCCAACTACTACATCGACGGCCAGAAGGTGAAGGTTACCCTGGAGCATGCCATGGTCAAATTCGACGACGAGCATCCGACCGACCACACGCGGCAGGACAACTCGCAGACGACCCTGGGTTTGCAGATGATTTTCTAGGGACCGTATCCGGCTGCACCATCGGGACTTCCTGGTGTTATTGTGAGCAACGCGTGGCAGGGATGCTGCCACGCGTTTTTTTTCGGCGTATCCCGTTATGGGTGACACAGATGACACACGCACTGTTATCTTATTAAGCCGCACCGGCATTTGTATTGGAGACGCTCTCCGGAATGACTGAGGTATTCGGACTCTCTGCGGCCTGGGCAGTGGCAGGTGCCGTAGGCCTGTTGCTGTTCCTGGCCCTGTACGGGATCAACAGAATCTATCTGCTGCGCCTCCGGCGCAGGATACTCGATGCCCGCGGCGGCACGCTGGAGCCCGTCGGCAGTCTGCCCTGGGCGCCGTTGCTGCTGCGCAAGGTGATTCAGGACTACGACCAGACGATTACCCGCCTGCGCTCGATGTTCCATACCGTGGAAGAATGCCAGTCGCGCGTCCTGACCGAACGCAACAAGATCAACGCCATACTGCAAAGCCTGCCCGGCGTGCTGCTCAACGTCGCCGACGACCTGACCATCGCCACGGTCAATCGCCAGGCCGAAGACGTATTCGGGATGAGCGCGGAGCGGATGAAGGGCGTGAACCTGTTTGACCTGATCTCGCTCAACGAGAATGACCGCGCCATCATGCGCGATGCATTTCTGTACAAGCAGCCGATCCGGAACCAGGAGATCACCCTTGCCTTCGACGGCAGAAAACGCTGGTTCTCCCTGAACCTCGGCTTCTTTACCGAGCATGAGTCCGACATGGGCGCGATCATTACCCTGCTCGACATCAGTGAATACCGCGAGCTGCAGGATACCGTCGCCAACCGCGAGAAGCTGGTGGCCATGGGACAGCTGGCGGCCGGCGTCGCCCATGAGCTCAATACCCCGCTGGGCAATATCCTCGGCTACGCACAGCTGATCGAGGCGCAACCCGGCAATGAGATGAAAGTGGCGGAATATGCCGCCGTCGTGTCCGGTGAAACCAAGCGTTGTTCGCGCATCGTGCAGGACCTGCTCAACTACGCCCGCAAGGAGCAGTGCAGCGGCGAAACCTGCGATATCGTCCAGTTGCTGAACGAAGTCATCGAGACGTTCATCAATTGCCGTATGCGCCGTTACGGCATCGATGTGGTGATGCAGCTGCCGGCGCAGCCGCTGCTGGTGGAAGGCGACTGCGGCCAACTGGATATCGTGTTCACCAATCTGCTGCAAAATGCCATCCATGCCCTGGATGGCATCACGCAGCCGGTGATCACCGTGCGCGCATCGCTGGAGGAATCACGCTACGTCCGCGTCATCATTGAGGACAATGGACCGGGTGTGCCGCAGGAGTACCGCAGCCGTGTGTTCGACCCGTTTTTTACCACCAAGGAGGTCGGCTCCGGTACCGGCCTGGGCCTGTCGATCTCCCAGGCCATGCTGGCGAAGCGGGGCGGCGGCATACGTTACGACGGCGACTATACCGGCGGGGCGCGCTTCGTGGTGTCGTTGCCGGCGGTGAATCTGAAGAGAACGGGAAATGGCTGACGAAATCAATATCGATATGCAGAAGGCCGGAACGGCTCCTGCCGGATCCGTCGTCCTGGTCGTGGAAGACGACCGCAACATGCGCGAACTCATCGCCAATGTCCTTGCCGACATGGAGCCCGCTGCGGAGGTCGTCTGCGTTGAAAACGCGCATCTGGCGATGGACTACGTGGAGAACAACCCGGTCAGCGTCGTCGTCACCGACCTGCGCATGCCGGGCGGCGACGGCATCGACGTGTTGACCTTTGTGCGCGAGCGCAGCCCCAGCACGCAGGTGGTGCTGGTTACCGGGTATGCCACGGTCGAGTCTGCGGTCGACGCCCTGAAGCAGGGGGCGTTCGACTATCTGCGCAAACCGTTCGAAACAGTCGAGTTGCGCTGTACGGTGGAGCGTGCCCTGCAACATCACCTGCTCAGTACCGAAAACATGCGCCTGCGCCAGCAGCAGCGCGTGTTGTCGGAGAAAGGAGATTTGATCGGCGAATCCCAGGCGATCGTCAAGGTGCGCAAGCTCATCGATGCGGCGTCGGCCTATGATTGCAGCGTACTGGTGACGGGCGAAAGCGGTTGCGGCAAAGAACTGGTGGCACGGCAGATCCACATGCAGAGCGCGCGCCGGGACAAACCGTTTGTGGCAATCAACTGCGCTGCGATCCCCGAGAATCTAATCGAAAGCGAGCTGTTCGGTTACAAGAAGGGCGCGTTCACCGGCGCGGAACGCAACAAGAGCGGACTGTTCGAGTCGGCCAACGGCGGCACGCTGTTTCTCGATGAAATCAACAATTCCAGCCTGGCCCTGCAGGCAAAGCTGCTGCGCGTCCTGCAGGACGGCAGTTTCTATGCAATGGGCGATACCACACCGTGCAACGTCGACGTGCGCGTCATCGCCGCGACCAACAAGTCGATTCCCGGCCTGATCGCCAAGTCGGAATTTCGCGAGGATCTCTACTATCGCCTGATCGTGATGGAGATCGGCATGCCCGCGCTGCGCGAACGCCGCGACGACATTCCCCTGCTCACCTACTATTTCCTCAACAAATATGCCGCGCGCCTGGGCAAGCCGATCAAGGGCATGGACACCGAGGTGCTCGGCGTGTTGCTGCGCCACGACTGGCCGGGCAACGTGCGCGAGCTGGAAAACGTCGTGCAGCGCATGCTGATCCTCACCGAGGGCGACAAGATACGCGAAGAGGTTTTGCCCCAGCACCTGACCGAGAAACGGACCGCGCCGGGCAAGTCGCTGGATTTCCTGCCGCCGCAGAGCCTGGAGGAGATCGAGGCGTACTTCATCCGCAAGACCTTGCGCGAGACGCAGGGCGATCGCACCCTGGCGGCGGAAATACTCGGCATCGACAAGTCCACTCTCTGGCGCAAGATCAAGCGCTACAACCTCGACGTCTGACCGGCGCGATCCCGTTCAGTAAGGCCACACCCAGTCGCGAATCTCCGGCATGTCCTCGCCGTGGCGGCGGATGTATTCCTTGTGTTCTATGAGTTTCTCACGCATCCGCTGCTTGGCGTAGGCTGCCGCCGCGCCCAGCTGCGGCAGGCGTTCTATGACGTCCATTACCAAGTGATAGCGATCCAGATCGTTCATCACCACCATGTCGAAGGGTGTGGTGGTGGTGCCCTCTTCCTTGTAGCCGCGTACATGCAGATTGCGGTGGTTGGTGCGGCGATAGGTGAGACGGTGGATCAGCCAGGGATAGCCGTGATAGGCGAAGATGATCGGTTTGTCGGTGGTAAACAGGGTATCGAACTCCTTGTCCGGCAGGCCGTGCGGATGTTCTGCCGGTTGCAGCAGGCGCATCAGGTTGACGATGTTGACCACCCGCACGTGCAATTGCGGGAACTCGCGGCGCAGGATATCTACCGCCGCCAGCGTTTCCAGCGTGGGAGTATCACCGGCACAGGCCATTACCACATCCGGTTCGCCGCCCTGATCATTGCTGGCCCAGGGCCATATGCCGAGACCCTCGCTGCAGTGCTTCACCGCGGCATCCATGTCCAGGTACTGCAACTGCGGCTGCTTGCCGGCGACGATGACGTTGACGTAGTCACGCGAGCGCAGACAGTGGTCGGCCACGGAGAGCAGAGTGTTGGCGTCCGGCGGCAGGTAGACGCGGATGAGCTCCGCCTTCTTGTTAACAACGTGATCGATGAAGCCGGGGTCCTGGTGTGAAAAGCCGTTGTGATCCTGGCGCCAGACGTGGGAGGTAAGCAGGTAGTTGAGCGAGGCGATGGAGCGGCGCCAGGGGATGTGGCGGGTTACTTTGAGCCACTTGGCGTGCTGGTTGAACATCGAGTCGACGAGGTGGATGAAGGCCTCGTAGCATGAGAAGAAGCCGTGGCGGCCGGTGAGCAGGTAGCCTTCCAGCCAGCCCTGGCAGGTGTGTTCCGACAGGATCTCCATCACGCGGCCGTCGGGACCGAGATGGTCATCGTCGCCGTAGCGTTCGGCCAGCCAGGTGCGATCGGTCACCTCGAACAGATCGCCCAGGCGGTTGGAGGCGGTCTCGTCCGGGCCGAACACGCGGAAGTTGCGGTGGTCGGCATTCTTTTGCATCACGTCGCGCAGGAAGCGGCCGAGGGCCCGGATCGATTCGGCGCTTTGCGTGCCGGGTTTGGCGACGGTTATGGCGTAGTCGCGAAAGCCGGGCAGGCGCAGCGCCTTTAGCAGCAGGCCGCCGTTGGCGTGTGGATTGGCTGACATGCGCCGATCGCCATGCGGCGCCAGCGCCATGATCTCCGGGCTGGGCCGGCCGTGCGCGTCGAACAGTTCCTGTGGCCGATAGCTTTGCAGCCATTCCTGCAACAGCGTGATGTGTCCCGGCTTCTCGCGCAGCTCGCCGAAGGGTACCTGATGGGAGCGCCAGTAATCCTCAGTCTTCTTGCCGTCCACGCTCTTCGGCCCGGTCCAACCTTTGGGTGAGCGCAGGATGAGCATGGGCCAGTGCGGGCGCGCGGTATCGCCGGTGCTGCGCGCATGATGCTGGATCAGGCGGATGCGTTCGCACACCGTATCCAGCGTTGCCGCCATCTGCTGATGCATCTGCTCCGGGTCGGAACCCTCGACGAAGAACGGCTCGTAGCCATAGCCGCGCATCAGCGCCTCCAGTTCGTCGCGCGGGATGCGCGCCAGCACTGTGGGGTTGGCGATCTTGTAGCCGTTGAGGTGCAGGATCGGCAGCACGGCGCCGTCGCTTATGGGGTTGAGGAATTTATTGGAGTGCCAGGCGGTGGCCAGCGGGCCGGTTTCCGCCTCGCCGTCGCCGACGATGCAAGCCACCAGCAGATCGGGATTGTCGAAGGCGGCGCCGAAGGCATGGGTGAGGGCGTAGCCCAGTTCGCCGCCCTCGTGTATCGAGCCCGGCGTCTCCGGTGCCACGTGGCTGGGGATGCCGCCGGGAAAGGAGAACTGCTTGAACAGCCGTTTCATGCCTTCGGCGTCCTGCGACACGTCCGGATAGGTTTCGCTGTAGCTGCCTTCCAGCCAGGCGTTGGCCACCATCGCCGGGCCGCCATGACCGGGGCCGCAGACGTAGATCATGTTGAGTTCGCGCTGGCGGATGAGGCGGTTGAGATGGACGTAGATGAAGTTCAGGCCCGGCGTGGTTCCCCAGTGACCGAGCAGGCGCGGCTTGACGTGTTCCACCGTGAGCGGTTTGTGAAGCAGCGGATTGTCGAGCAGGTATATCTGGCCGACGGAGAGATAGTTGGCGGCGCGCCACCAGGCGTCCATCTGCCCCAGTTCGGTGGCGTCGAGCGGTGCAGGTGTGTGTGCTGTCATCGCGGGCTCCTCATTTCGTTGCAACAAGTTCACGTGTGACGCGGGCGATCTCCAATTCCTCGTCGGTGGGAACAACCCACACTTGCACCGGGCTGTCGGCGGCGGAAACGCGGCGCGCGTCCTGCGCCGGTGCCGCGTTGCGCGCCGCATCGAGCCGGATGCCGAAAGGGTGCAGGCCGGCACAGGCACGTTCGCGCATATCGGCGTCGTTCTCACCGATGCCGGCGGTGAAGATCACCGCGTCGACCCGGCCCAACACCGCACTGTAGGCACCGATGTACTTTTTCAGGCGATAGGCGGTCAGCTCCAGCGCCAGCTGTGCATCGGCGTCGTCTTGCGCGGCGAGGTCGCGCACCGCGCGCATGTCGGCGGCGCCGCACAGGCCGTGCAGGCCGCTGCCGAAGAACAGCAGCCGCTCGGCAGCATCGGCATCGAGGCCGGCGTGGCGCATCAGATAGAACGGCACCGCGGCGTCGATGTCGCCGCAGCGCGTACCCATCACCAGGCCCTCCAGCGGCGTCATGCCCATGGAGGTGTCGACGCTCCTGCCGTTGGCCAGCGCCGTGGCGCTGGCGCCGTTGCCCAAGTGCAGCACGATGAGGTTGAGGGTATCGATGGGGCGTTCCATCAGTTCGGCGGCGCGGCGGCTGACGTAGTGCACGGAGGTGCCGTGAAAGCCGTAGCGGCGCACCCCGTATTCGCGCCAGGTCCATTCCGGCAGGGCGTAGCGGAAGGCCCGGGCTGGCAGCGTGTGATGAAAGGCGGTGTCGAACACCGCCACCTGCGGCACGCCGGGACACAGGGAACCGGCCAGCTCTATCCCGCGCAGGTTGGCGGGATGATGCAGCGGTGCCAGCGGCGTGAGCTGGCGCAGCGCATCCAGGCTGGCCGTGTCGAGCCGCAGGGGGGCGCGGAAGCGATCACCGCCGTGCACCACGCGATGGCCGATGGCATGCAACTGTTGCGGTCCGGCGATGATGTTCTGTTGTGCCAGCAGGCGGAACATGTGTTGCAGGGCGGTTTGATGATCGGGCGCACCGCCGGCGCATTCGGTATTGCCCCCGTTCCAGGCCAGGTGCAGCGCGTTGTCGGCCTGGCCGATGCGCTCGGCCGCGCCGCTGGCCTGCCAACACAGATCAGCGGCGGCAAAGACCTTGAACTTGAGCGACGAGCTGCCGCAGTTGAGGACCAGGATTTTCATGAATGGCGGCGTGGTGAGCGGAAGATAGACGCATCCCTGTCTGTTGACGATGGTGCGTCAGCGGCGCATGACGCGTTTCCCGTACAGCATAGACCATGGCCGGAGAGCGTTATGCCTTGATGCCGGCGTAAGCGGCCAGCGCCCGTTCCCGGCTGGCCTTCAGATCCAGCCGCGGCGGCGGATAGTCCGCCGGTGCATGGGGGGCGTTCCACGGCTGGTGGACATACCGCTCCGGCACCTGCGCCAGCTGCGGAATCCAGCGCCGCACGTAGTCGCCGCGCGGATCGAATTTCTCTCCCTGCGTCACCGGATTGAAGATGCGGAAATAGGGTGCGGCATCGGCGCCGCAGCCGGCCACCCATTGCCAGCCCAGGGTGTTGTTGGCCAGGTCGGCATCCACCAGGGTGTCGCTGAACCAGCGCGCGCCTTCCTGCCAGGGAATGAGCAAATTCTTGCTGAGTAAGGAGGCGACGATCATGCGCACGCGGTTGTGCATCCAGCCGGTCTGCCACAGTTCGCGCATGCCGGCGTCGACGATGGGGATGCCGGTTTCTCCCCGCTGCCAGACCGTGAGATCGTCCGCGTAATCGCGGCGCCAGGGGAAGTTTGTGTAGCGTGGATCCAGCGGCTCGGCGGCGGTGTGCGGATAGTGATACAGCAGCTGATGGGCGAATTCGCGCCAGACGAGCTGGCGCAGCCAGCTCTCGGCGTCCTGCAGCAGGCCTGCGTCGCGCCGTGTCGCCGTGCTGTGCTCCACCGCCGTCATCAGGCGGCGCGGACTGATTTCACCGAAATGAAGGTGGGGCGACAGGCGTGAGGTGCCGGCATGATCGGGGCGATCCCTTTCGCGGCCATAACCGGAAAGTGCCCCGTCGAGAAATGCGGCGAGGCGGACGTGGGCGCCGTATTCGCCCGGCTGCCAGTGGGCACGCAGGCCCTCGTCCCAGTGTACGCGCGGCAGCAGCGCCAGGGCATCGAGGGTGTCGCCGCGCAGCGCAGCGGGCAGCGGCGGCAGCGCCGCGGGCGCCGTCGTCAGGGTGAGATCGAAGCCACGCTTGCGGGCGGCATTCCAGTACGCGGTGAACACGCGGTAGGGCGTGGCATCGGCCTTGAGCAACTGCCAGGGTTCGTTGAGCAGGGCGGCATTGCTGCTGGATACGGTAACACCTGCGGCGCGCAGCGTGTCCTTGATGAGGCGATCCTGCGCGATGGCCTCCGGTTCGTAGCGACGGTTCCAGTACACGTGGTCGGCGCCGGTTGCGGCGATGAGTTCACGCAATATCTCCAGCGGCTTGCCGCGCCGCAGCAGCAGGCCCGCGCCGCGGCGGCGCAGATCGGCGTCGAGCGCGGCGAGGCTGTGGTGCAGCCACCAGCGCGACGCCGCGCCCTCGCCCGGGAGTTCCGGCGAGTCTATGTACAACGGAATCACCCGCTCGCAGCGGGCGAGGGCGGCGGCCAGTGCCGGGTTGTCGGCCAGGCGCAGGTCGCGGCGGAACCAGAGCAGGGCGGTGGTCATGATGTGGACAGCATAACCGACGCGGTTGCGCCGGCTCAGTCCCCGGGGCAATAAAAGCAAAACCCCGCAACTGCGGGGTTTTGCCGGTGAGGCCGGTGGATCAACGACTCTTGTGGTATTCCAGCGGTTTCACACCGCTGGCGACGGTCAGTTCCGCCATGCGCTTTTTATATTTCTCCATGAAGCTGCCCGGCGATGGGTTGCTGTACTCGCGGTAGCTGAAACCGTTCTTGTTGACGTGGGCCGTGTAGTCGGCCTCCAGCTGGATCATTTCCTTCTTGATGGCGTCGATGTTTCCGCTCATGGTAGACACGCTCCGTCAGTGCATACGAATCACGAAAGTGAAAATCTGCTGCGGGCGATGCCGCCGCACCGCCGCGCGGGAAATAGTGTGTGTAAAGGCAAATTTCCGGTCAATACCGGCCCGGCCGGCGCGCCGCCTGCTCCAGTTGCCAGGTGGTGGGATCGACGGCCGCCTCCAGCCGGGCCTGCAATTCCACATCCATGAGAGGGAAAAAGTCGAAGCCGGTGAGTTCCTCCACGCGGTCGACGCTGGTGATGAACTGATCCAGCGGCTCCGGTCCGCGCACCGCCTGGGGTACCAGCAGGGCCAGCAGCAGGGGTTCACCCTGGGTTCCCGCGTTCGGCGCGGCGTAGATCTTGAAATAGGCGTCAGGCAGTTCCACCCGCGCCGCACCGGGCAGGCGCCGGATGTCGGCGTCGAACACGGGGCCGGTGAGCACCCACAGCTCGCCGTAGCGCGGCGCGAACACGTCGGCCTCGACCTCCTCCAGCCGCTGCCACACCTTCTGGTTGAGGTTGGGCCGCTGCGGCGTGATGTTGGTCATCAGGAACGTATCCTGTTGCGCCTGTGCCCCGTACAGCCGCGAGATGGCGTAGTTGGGCGCCAGGTGGCCGCGATCGTAGCCGCTGCCGCTGTAGTCGTCGTGGCCGATGGAGTTGAGCGCGCGCCAGTCGCGGCTGAAGCGTTGCGGGCGGCGCAGGCGCGGCGCGTCGGGGGGGATCGCATGCAGACGGTATTGCACCCACAGCGGGTTGCCGCGCAGATCGGACCAGCCGACCAGGAAGCCGTCGTTGCGCAGTACGCGGGTCCAGGTCACCGGCTGCCACTCCTGTGCCGCGGGCAGGCCCTGCCAGCACATGGCCGGGCGGGCGTACAGCACTTCGTAGGCGTAATCGCCGGCGGCCAGCAGCACCGCCAGCAACAGCAGCAGGGGATGACGGCGCAGCAGCGCGAGCAGCGGACCGGGACGAAGGGGAGGGCGGCGGCGTGCCATGGAAGCTCCGGGTAAATGCAGGTGTGCATTATACGCGGCTAGGCGTGCGCGGACCGAGTGCTTATGATGAAGGCCTGAAATACGGAGGATAGGGCTTATGTCCGATTATGAATTCGAACAGCAGGGTCCGCTGCCGGCCGATCTGCGTGAGGAGTATGCGGTGATCTACGCGCCGCGGCGCCAGCGGCAGCGCTATCCTGAGAATACGGTGCAGGTGGTGGCGACGGAACAAGAGGCGCTGGCCCAGGCCGACGAAGGCAGGAACATGTATGCGGCGCGCGTGTGCGGGCCGTTCCGCTCCTCCGAGGGTTTCAAGCTTTTTTATCTGGTGCGCTGGTTGGGAGAGTAAGGGAATGAAAGCGGAATTCTGGCTGGAGCGCTGGCAGCGCAAGGAAATCGGCTTCCATCAGGACGAAATCAACGCCCATTTGCAGGAGTATTGGGGCGGTCTGCGCCTGTCCGCGGGCGGCGAGGTGTTCGTGCCGCTGTGCGGCAAGAGCAGCGACATGCTGTGGCTGCGCGCCCAGGGCCATCGGGTGCTCGGCGTCGAACTCAGCCCGCTGGCGGTGGAGGACTTCTTTCTGGAAAACGAACTGAAGCCGCAGGTGCGCAGCGCCGGTGCCTTCGATCGCTGGAGCTGCGACGGCGTGTCCATTCTGTGCGGCGATTTCTTCGACCTGGAGGCGGCCGATGTGAAGGCCGTGGCCGGCGTTTACGACCGCGCCTCGCTGGTGGCGCTGCCGCAGGAGATGCGCGAGCGCTACGCGCAACACCTGCACCGCATCCTGCCGGCGGGCTCGCCAATGCTGCTGGTAAGCATGGACTACGCGCAGCAGGAAATGGGCGGGCCGCCCTTCGCCGTGAGCGAGGCGGAGGTGCGCGGATTGTATGAGGCGCATTACGCCATAGAACGGCTGTATACCCTGGACGTGCTGGCGGAGAATCCCCGCTTCCGCGAGCGCGGCCTGACCCGCCTCGACGAGGTGGTGTATCGCCTGTCACCGCTGCCCTGAAAGCATTCAACGCGAAGAAATTCAAGATTCAAGATTCAAAATTGACGAGGCCGCCGTTCAAGTCCGGGATTCCTTGAATCTTGAATTCACCTCCGATTTTCCCCGGCCTTGTTTTTCCGCCGCCAGGACGCATGCTTGAGTAATACCGTACGCGAGGCCGCCGCCATGTTGTCCAATTCCCGCACACCACACATGCCTACCGCCGCCGAGGCCCTGCCCGGTCGCGCGGTGCCGATGCCGGTTCCCGTCGAACACTACGTCAACGGCCACCGCATCATCCCGCCGTTTCCGGCAGGCATGGCCATGGCCATGTTCGGCATGGGGTGTTTCTGGGGCGCCGAGCGTCGCTACTGGCAGCAGGCCGGCGTCTATTCCACCGCGGTCGGCTATGCCGGCGGCTATACCCTCAACCCCACTTACCGCGAAGTGTGCAGCGGCATGACCGGCCACAACGAGGTGGTGCGCGTGGTGTTCGACCCGCAGCAGATCAGCTACGAGGAGTTGCTGCGCGTGTTCTGGGAGTCGCACGACCCCACCCAGGGCATGCGCCAGGGCAACGACGTCGGCACCCAGTACCGCTCCGCCATCTACGTTTACGACGCGGCGCAGCGCGCGGCGGCGGAAGCCTCCCGCGTGCAGTTCCAGGACCGCCTGACCGCCGCCGGTTTCGGCGCCATCACCACCGAGATCGTCGATGCACCGCCGTTCTATTTCGCGGAGGAGTACCATCAGCAATATCTGGCCAAGAACCCCGGCGGCTATTGCGGGCTGGGCGGTACCGGCGTCTGCATGGCCGGATGACGGGGAGTGGCGATGGAACGATTTCTGCTGGCCCATGCGGCGGGTGCCGAGGGTGACGAACTGCTCGACCGCTGCCTGGCGCAGCTGGGCGTGGTGCCGGCGGAAGCCACGCTGGGGTTTGTCTATGCCTCCGACGTCCTGGCCGGACAGCTGCCGCCCCTGTTGCAGCGCCTGAACGCCGTGCTGCCCACGGTGCAGTGGGTCGGCACCCTGGGCATGGCGGTGTGCGCCAGCGGGAGCGAGTATTACGACACGCCGGCCTTGGTGCTGCTGGTGGGCGACGTGCCGACGGAGGCGTTTCGCCTGCTGCCGTCGATGATACAAAGCGAGACCCCGCTGCCCGCGGCCGTACAGGCATGGAGCGAGGAGCAGGGCTATTGCTTCGCCCTGCTGCACGGCGACCCGGGCAACACCGCCACGCCCGCCATCGTCGAGGCCATAGGTGCGGCGCTGCCGGCGTCCTTTCTCAACGGCGGCCTCACCTCGTCCAACACCATGAACCACCAGATCACCGGCAGCGCGGTGATCAGCGGCGGCGTGTCCGGCGTGCTGTTCGGCGCCGAGGTGCCGGTGGTCACCGACCACACCCAGGGCTGCACGCCCATCGGCACGCCCCATGCCATCACCAAGGCCGACAGCAACATCGCCGTGACCCTGGATCACCGCCCGGCGCTGGATGTGATGAAGGAGGAAATCGGCGAAGTGCTGGCGCGCGATCTGCAGCGCATCGCCGGCTATATCTTCGTCGGTCTGCCGATCCCCGGCTCGGACACCGGCGATTATCTGGTACGCCACCTGATGGGGCTGGACACCCGCAACGGCCTCATCGCCGTGGGCGACTATCTCGATGGTCACGAGCGGCTGATGTTCTGCCGCCGCGACGGCAACACCGCGCGCGAGGACATGCGGCGCATGCTGGAGCGCATCCGGGCACGCGTTGCCGGGCGCACCATCCGCGGCGGCATCTACGTGACCTGCCTGGGCCGCGGCCGCAACCAGTTCGGCGATGATGCCGAAGAACTGCGCATGATCGGCGAGGTGCTGGGAGACTTTCCCCTGGCCGGATTTTTTGCCAACGGCGAGCTCTATAATGGCCGTCTGTATGGATATACCGGTGTATTGACCTTGTTCCTGTAGCCGCGCCCGCTGCGCCAGCGCAGCAGGCGGAAGGAGGAGGTATGCAGGAGTTCATCGCCGTACTGGTGCCGCTGCTGATCATCATGGATCCGCTCGGCAACCTGCCGTTCTTTCTGTTGTTCACTCGCGACAACACGGCGGCCGAACGCCGTCGCATGGCCTTGGTCGCCTCCGGCGCCAGTGCGCTGATCCTGACCGCCTTCGCCCTGAGCGGCGACGCGCTGCTGCGCTTCTTCCACATCAGCATGGCCGCCTTCCAGCTTGCCGGCGGCTTCATCTTCTTCATCTACGCCCTGCAGATGCTGGCGCTGATCCCCAGCGGCATCAAGACCAGCGCCGAGGAAGAGGAGGAGGGCATACGCAAGGACAACATCGCCCTGGTGCCCCTGGCCGTGCCGCTGCTGGCCGGTCCGGGTGCGATCACCGCCGTGCTGGTGTGGCGCCAGCCCATGGCCACGGCGTGGCAGCAGGTGGAACTGCTGGCCGCCATCTTCACGGCATGTCTCGTCGTCTACATCGCCCTGCGCTTTGCCGAAACCCTGCGCCGCCTGCTCGGCGTCAGTGGTATCCGCGTCGTCACCCGCCTGATGGGCTTGTTGCTGGCGGTGATAGCGGTGGAATTCATGGTGCAGGGCTGGCGCCGGATTTGAGGGAACGGTCATGACGCAATTGCACATCACCCATGCCGAGGCACATGACGTCACGGCCATTCATGAAATGATCAGCGAGCTGTCCGATCATCTCGGGCTGGCCCATGAAATGGTGGCTACCGAGGGCGAGATCCACAACGCCCTGTTCGGGCCGCAGCGCCAGGCGGAGGTGCTGCTGGCGCGGCTCGATGGCGCCGCCGTGGGCTTCGCGCTGTACTACGGCAACTACTCGACCTTTCGCGGCCGCTGCGGCATCCACCTGGAGGATCTCTACGTGCGGCCGCAGGCGCGCGGCCTGAACATCGGCCGACTGCTGCTGGCCGAGCTGGCGCGCATCACGCTGGAACGCGGCTGTACGCGGCTGGAGTGGTGGGTGCTGGCGGCGGACGAACAGGCCGTGGCCTTTTACGAACGCATGGGGGCGCTTGCCAAGGACGAATGGACGGTGTTCCGTCTGCGCGGCGACTCCCTGCGCGCGCTGGCCGATATTCCCCTTGCCTGAATCAGGTGCAGGCCGGACTGAGCGTAGCGGCGTATGGCAATCAAGGGGCAAAACGTCATAGGGCGGGCCGTGCCCGCCGTGCTACGGCGCCCACGGGGCGCCCTATGTCTGGTCATTGCCGGGGACAATCGCAACAACGGCAGTGGTTAGTGCTTTCTTCGCGCCTTGGCGAGAGCAACAGACGTCTCCGAGTCAGGCGTAGGCCGGACTGAGCGCAGCGGTGTCCGGCAACCCTGCCCGATGCCGCTGTGCTTTATCGGGCCTACGGTACTTCGCGCTTTGGCGAGAGCAACAGACGTCTCCGCGTCAGGCGTAGGCCGGACTGAGCGTAGCGGTGTCCGGCAACCCTGCCCGACGTCGCTGCGCTTTATCGGGCCTACGGGACTACATGTGACGTAACCCGGAGTGGCGCGGCGTGCGGTTCAGTGCAGCATCTGTTGGATGGCGGCGGTGACGGTGTGCGCCTCGCGCAGGATGGCCAGGCCGTGTTGCGGATCGAACTCGCCCAGGTTGAGCTTGCGATAGGCCGGGGTGGTGTCGATGCGCGGCAGGTGCTGCATCTGCGGCGTGCCCAGGTAACTGTGCAGCTGCGCCACCACCAGCAGGTCGGCGTAGTCGGGGGCCTCGTGGTCGTCGCGCATCCAGTCCTCGGCCTGTTCCGCCGCGGTGATCATGTCTTCCTCGAAGCCGAGGCGGCTCAGCACCAGGTGGCCGGTGATGCGGCGCAGGCGCTCTATGGTGCGGTCCAGCTCGACGGGGTGGTGATCGAGTGCGCCCTGTTGCGCGGCGAAGGTGAGGATGGGGATCACGCCGATGTCGTGCAGCAGCCCGGCCAGCAGGCCGCGTTCGGCATTGAAGCCCTGGCTGTGGCGCGCCAGCACGTAGGCGATGCTGGCCACCTGGCTGCTGTGGTTGTACAGCGCCTGCATGCGTTGCTTCAGCAGCGGCGCCTCGGACTTGAACAGGTTCTTGAGGGCGAGGCTGATGGCGATGTTCTGCGCCGCGGTGAGGCCGAGGCGGGTGACCGCCTGGTAGACCGTGGTGGCAGCGGTGTCGCGCCGGTAGGCGGCGCTGTTGGCGACGTGGATCAGGCGCGCCGACAGCACCGGATCGGCCAGCACCATCTTGGCCACGTCCTTCACGCCGATGCCCGGGTCGCGTATCGCCTCGCGCACGCGCAGCGCCACGTCGGGCAGGCTGGGCAGTTCCAGTTCGTCCTGCTGGTAGGCCTGGTAGATGCGCTGGTACAGCGGGCTGTCGGTGACCGGATCGGACTGGCCGCTCATGACGATTTCCTCGTCATCGCCGTCGTGGCTGCGTTCCGCCGCGGTCAGGCTGTGCAGCAGGGCGCGGCCGAAGCGCACCACCACGCTGGCGACGTCGGCCTGGGCGTACAGGCCCGGCGGATGGATGCGGAACAGCGGCAGGCGGGCGCGCGGTGAATTGGCGCGCACCACTTCCTTTTCGCCCTTTTCGGAAACCAGGGCCACTTCGCCGCGGATGAGATAGGTGAGCCAGGCGGCGTCATCGGTGGCGGCGAAGCGGGAACCCGCCTTGAGCAGGTCGAGGCGTCCCTGTTCCGCCAGGCGGCGGCGCGAGTCGTCGCCCAGCTCGCAAACGGGGTAGACCGCCTGGGCGACGCGGATCAGAACTCTGGGATCGTTGCTCTCCATAGCCCTACCATTTTGTTTGTTTGCCGGACGGGGCATAGAATGCCGCTGTCCGAGGTTTTCGAAGCATATCACAGCACCTGACTCAATCATTGCCAGGCTCTCTTCCCATCCATCCATCCTCGCGAGGACCGACATGCTCTACACCATCGACGACGCCGTCCGGCGCCAGGCCCGCAGTCCCCATGAATTGCTGATGATCAATCTGGCCGCCTTCCATCTCGCCCTCGGCCCTGCCGTCCTCTTTCTCGGCATCGGCGCCTGGGGCCTGCTGCTGCCGCCCCTGCTTTCCTCCCTGGTCATCGCCTACATCTACCAGCGCGGCCACCGCGCTTCCACCGCCCCCTGGTTCGTGCTGGCGCACTGGCGCCTGGCCTGGCGCCGCTGCCGCCTGCTGCTGATGGGCTATGCCGCCTCGGCGGTGATCATCGGCGGCGGCTCCCTGCTGGCCCTCAGCGCACAAAAGCACAGCATGAAGGAAATCATCTTCACCATCGCCACCCGTGTCGGCGTGATGCCGACCATCGTCATCGTGCTGGTGCTGTTCGTGCTGTCCAACAGCGGGCTGGAACTGGCCGGCCGCGGCGAGGTGCCCGACGGCATCGTGAAAATGTTCCCGCCCCCGGCCGACCAGGCCTGAACCCGCCCTGCCGCCGCCCCGGCCGGGGCGGCGGCCATTGCGCCGCGCCGCGGCCGTCCCCATCTCTCCCTCTCGCCCACTGCCCGAGCGCGGGAGATCGCCATGTCTGCATCGCACCACCCCACCGAAATCACCCTGCACCGGGAACAGCGTCTGCTGGAGCTGGCTTTCGACGACGGCGCCCGCTTCCGGCTGCCCTGCGAATATCTGCGGGTTCATTCCCCTTCCGCCGAGGTGGCCGGCCACCACAACAAGACGCCGGTGCTGCAGGTGGGCAAGGAGCAGGTCAACATCACCGACATCGTCCAGGTGGGCATGTACGCGGTGAAGCTGTTCTTCGACGACGGCCACAAGAGCGGCGTCTACACCTGGAACTACCTCTATGAACTGGGCGCCAATTACGACGCCAACTGGGCCGCCTACCTGGCGCGCCTGGAGCAGGCCGGGCAGTCCCGCCAGGCCTGAGGCGGCCCCGTCCTCGCACTTCTTCGCACGGTTTTGCCTCCTTTCACCCGGCAGGCACGCTAGAGTGGTATAGCTCGCGGAGGCCACCGTCCATGCAACCGCCGGATGGCCGGCGTGTCGAAACCTCCGAAGCGGAGTTCGGCGTTCCGGGTGCCCCGGGGCCAGGTGGCGCCGTGGGCCGGGCTGCGGCCCGAACCGCGAAGACGCGGTAAGTCGAAACAGTCAGGTGAACATCGACGGCAAGGTATCGGCAATGACTCAATTTCCAAGGTCCCCTGTTTCCCGCCGGCCGTGGCGAAGCCTCGTGCTGGGGCTGGCGCTGCTGGCCGTGGCAGGCACGGGCGGCTACTTCACCTGGAAGCATTTCTTCACCGTGCGGGGCGACGGCCAGGCGCAGAATTTCGTCGCGGTGCAACGCGGCGACATCGAAGAGGTGGTGACCGCCACCGGCATGTTGCAGCCGCGTGATTACGTCGACGTGGGCGCCCAGGTGTCGGGCCAGCTGCGCGTCATCCACGTGGAGGTGGGCAGCGAGGTGAAGAAGGGCGACCTGCTGGCGGAGATCGATCCGACGCTGTTCATGGCGCGGGTGGATGCCAGCCGGGCGCAGCTGCGCTACCAGCGCGCGCAACTGCTGGATCGCGAGGCGCAGCTGACCCTGGCCGAGAGCCAGTACACGCGGCAGAAGAACCTGCTGGCGGAAGAGGCGACCACCACCGAGTCGTTGCAGAATGCCGAGGCGACGCTGCGCTCGGCGCGCGCCCAGATCGAAATGCTCAAGGCGCAGATCGAACAGACCGAATCCTCGCTGCGCGCCGACGAGGCCAATCTCAACTACGCGCGCATCTTCGCCCCCATGTCCGGTACCGTGGTGTCCATCACCGCGCGCCAGGGGCAGACCCTCAACGCCAACCAGCAGGCGCCGATCATCCTGCGTATCGCCGACCTTTCCACCATGACCGTGCAGACCCAGGTGTCGGAAGCCGACGTGTCGCGGTTGCGGCCGGGCATGGAGGTGTACTTCACCACCCTGGGCGGCAAGGAACGGCGCTGGTACGGCACCCTGAGCCGCATCGAGCCGACGCCGACGGTGCAGAACAACGTGGTGCTGTACAACGCCTTGTTCGACGTGGACAACGCCAGCCGCGCGCTGATGACGCAGATGACCGCGCAGGTATTCTTCGTCGTCGCCGCCGCCAAGGATGCACTGCTGGTGCCGATGTCGGCCCTGGTTGCCGATACCGCGCGGCGTGCGCCGGCGGCCAACGGCAACGGCACGCCGCGTCCGCGCCAGGAAGGCGGCGAGCGGCCGGCACGCCGCGCCACGGTACAGATCGTCGGCGACGACGGCAGCATCAGCGCTCGCGAAGTCACCGTCGGCGTGAGCAACCGCATCCAGGCGCAGATTGTTTCCGGCCTGAACGAGGGTGAGCGCGTGGTATCGGTGGCGGCGCAGGCCGCCGCACGGCCGGGACAGTCGACGCCGCCGCGGCCGCCGAGACTGCATTGATGGTGCACGATGCCGCAGTCGCGGTGCCGCTGATCGAACTGCACGGCGTCACCAAAACCTTTCGCAGCGGCGATCTCGCGGTGGAAGTGCTGCACGGCATCGATCTCACCATCCGCCAGGGCGAGTTCGTCGCCATCATGGGCGCCTCCGGCTCGGGCAAGTCCACCCTGATGAACATCCTCGGCTGCCTCGACCGGCCCAGCAGCGGCAGGTATCTGTTCATGGGACGCGACGTCTCCGCGCTGGAGCGCGACGAACTGGCGCGGTTGCGGCGTGAGGAATTCGGTTTCGTGTTCCAGAGCTACAACCTCATCGGCGGCGCCACCGCGACCGAGAATGTCGAAGTGCCGGCGGTGTATTCCGGCATGCCGCCGCTGGAGCGTCACGACCGCGCACGCCGCCTGCTGGGCGAGCTGGGCCTGGCCGACCGTCTCGATCACCGTCCCAGCCAGTTGTCCGGCGGCCAGCAGCAGCGCGTGTCCATCGCCCGCGCCCTGATGAACGGCGGCCGCATCATCCTTGCCGACGAGCCCACCGGCGCGCTGGACAGCAAAAGCGGCGCCGAGGTGATGCGCCTGCTGTCGGAGCTGTCGGCGCAGGGACACACCATCATCCTCATTACCCATGAACGCGAAGTGGCGGAGCACGCCGGCCGCGTCATTGAAATCCGTGACGGCAACATCCTGTCCGATCCCGGACCCGCCGCGCCCGTTGCGCCCGCATCGGACTTCATGCCGCACGTGGATCGCAGCTCGCGCCTCACCGATCTGGTCGAGGCCACGCGCACCGCGCTGCGCGCCCTGCGCGCCAATGTGTTCCGCGCCATCCTCACCCTGCTCGGCATCGTCATCGGCGTCGCCTCGGTCATCGCCATGCTGGCCATCGGCGACGGCGCCAAGCAGTCGGTGGTGGACTCCATCAGCGCCATGGGCAGCAACCTGCTCATGGTGCGGCCCGGCGCCCCCAACATGCGCGGCCGCGGCAGCGTGGTCACCCTGGTGCCCGACGACGTGGCGGCCATCCGCGAACTGCCCAATCTCATCGCCGCCGTGCCGGAGCAGAGCAGCGCGGTGACGGTGCGTTACGGCAGCGCCGATCACCGCACCGAGGTCAACGGCACCTCGGCCGATTACACCGTGGCCCGCGCCTGGTGGCCGGCGCGCGGTATCTTCTTCACCACGGAGGACGAGCGCAGCTACGCCACCGTGGCGGTGCTGGGGAAGACGGTGGCGGACGCACTGTTCGCCGCGTCCGATCCGCTGGGCCGTTTCATCCTCATCAACAACATTCCGTTCCAGGTCATCGGCGTCATGGCGCCCAAGGGCGCCACCGCCTGGGGTCAGGATCAGGACGACGTGATCCTCGTACCCTACACCACTGGCAGCCTGCGCCTCACCGGCCAGCGCCATCTGCGCAACGTCACCGTGGCGGTGGACGACGTCGCCGCCATCGACGACACGCAGCAGGCGCTGCACGCGCTGATGCTGGCACGGCACAGCGTGGAGGATTTCCAGATCCGCAACATGGCCTCGATCATCGACAGCGTGACCGAAACCCAGAACACCCTCACCATCCTGCTCGGCTCCATCGCCGCCATCTCGCTGCTGGTAGGCGGCATCGGCGTGATGAACATCATGCTGGTGAGTGTCACCGAACGTACCCGCGAAATCGGCATCCGCATGGCCACCGGCGCGCGCATGCGCAACATCCTGCAACAATTCCTCATCGAGGCCCTGGTGGTGTCCGCCGTGGGCGGCGTCATCGGCGTCGGCGTAGGCCTGGGCGCCGCGGCCATCGTCGAGGCCTTCGATACGCCGATACAGTATTCGCTCGCGCCCGTAGTGCTGGCCTTCGGCTGCGCCTTCGCCACCGGACTGATTTTCGGATACCTCCCAGCGCGCAAGGCCGCGCGGCTGGACCCTGTTGTGGCGCTGGCGTCGGAGTAGAAAGGCGGAAGTACATATGTAGGGTGCGCACCGCGCACCAGGATGTCAGGGTGCACCACCACCCATAGGCTTTGGAACAGACAGGACGATTGATGGTAGCCATGATGCAAGCACAACTGCGAAAAACACTGCCTGCACTCGCCTGCGCGCTGTCGCTTGCCGGCTGCGCCACCGTCGAGCCGGGGCCGCGTCCCGATGTGGCCGTACCCGCCGCCTGGTCCGAGCCGGTAATCGCGACGGCGGAGGCCCCTACGCTGGAGTGGTGGCGCGGATTCAATTCCCCGCAACTGGAAGCGCTGGTGGAGGAGGCGCTGCAAGCCAGTCCCGATCTGGCGGCGGCGGCGGAGCGGGTGATCCAGGCCGAGTTGCAGGTGCGGCAATCCGGCGCCACCCTGGTCCCTGCTGTCGATCTAAGCGGCAGCACGGCATGGCGTCGCAACGAGATTTCCGGCGGTACAACCACAGACACCGAATCCACCAGCGTGTCCCTGGGCGCCAGTTACGAGATCGACGTGTGGGGCCGCCTGCGCGCCGGGTTGCGCGGCGCCGAGGCCGGCTACGCCGCCGCGCAATTCGATTTCGCCGCCGTGCGCCTCAGCCAGGTGACCGCGGTCGCCAACGGCTACTTCCAGATCCTCGCCCTGCGCCAGCGCCTCGACATCGCGCGGGAAAACCTCGCCATCGCCGAACACGTGCTAACCATTGTCGAGGCGCGATACCGCAACGGCGCCGCCTCCGCATTGGACGTGACGCGCCAGAAGACGGCCGTGCTCACCCAGCGCGCTGCGCTGCTGCCGCTGGAAGTACAGGAGCGCCAGACCGTTTCCGCCCTGGCGATCCTGATCGGCCGCGTGCCGCAGGAGTTTGCCCTTGGGCAGGAAAGCTTCGCGCAGTTGAACATACCGGAGGTCGCCGCGGGCCTGCCGTCGGAACTGCTGTTGCGCCGTCCCGATCTGGCGCGGTCCGAAGCGCAGCTTTCCGCCGCCGATGCCGACGTGGCCGCGGCGCGTGCCGCGCTGCTGCCGTCCATTTCCCTCTCCGCCTCCGCCGGTGTCGCCAGCACCGCCCTGCTGTCGCTGTCCAATCCGGTCACCACCCTCGGCGTTTCCGCCTCCATCGTGCAGTCGTTGTTCGACGGCGGCAGCCGGCGCGCGCAGGTGGCAGTGACGGAATCGCGCCGCCGCGAACTGGTGGAGAACTACCGCAAGGCGATCCTCATCGCGCTGAAGGAAGTGGACGACGCCCTCGGCAACGCCGACCGCAACACCCGCCAGGAACAGACGCAGCAGCAAATCGTCGAGCAGTCCCGCCGCGCCCTGCACCTCGCCGAACTGCGCTACCGCGAAGGCGCCGACGAACTTCTCTCCGTCCTCGACGCTCAGCGCACCCTGTTCCAGGCCCAGGACACCCTGGCCCAGCAGCGCCTGGCTAGGCTCACCGCCGCGCTGGATCTGTACAAGGTGTTGGGGGGCGGTTGGTCGACGTAACAGGTTCTTACCGCCTAATAACTCAATTGCAGAAGGGTCAGCACGCGATAGTTCATGTCTCATCTTTCTCCACCCTGAAAGGGACGACTGCGTGGATACAGCGGGAACATGTGGCGGGAACGGTGGTTGAGCAGGCAGCCGACTCCGAATCTCCAATGTTTTATCCCATGGCAACCTTGATCTTTGGTCGGATTTGAATCTTAATTTTGCTCATCACATCCCTCACTGTGGGGTGTGACCGGCCGGCGCAAATTTGGCTTGGACACCTGATAGAGGGAACTATTCGAAGACTTCCTTGCTTTCTCGGTATAGGCGGGGCTTTTGCCCTGATTTTGCATACTCCATGTGGGCGTGCCCTTCTGTACTGTTTCGATTCAGGCTATCACCAATATGGCCAGTCGGCCTAATCGACTGCTGGGCGGGAAAGGAAATCGCATGTTGACGGCAACCATTGCATGAATATGCATGATATGGAAACGGAAGATGACAGGAGGATGTTTGTATGAGTAAGCACCAATTATTCTCGGTCGAAGAATGGAAGGCCCTTCAATTCGCTGTTCTTGATGTCTTTATGATGGTCTCCCAGATCGATGGGTCATCAGGGATGGATGATGCGGAAGCGAATGCATTTATGGAGCTCCTGGAAAGACCGTCATTAATCGATAACGTGCTCGTGCGCGAACTGCTCACCTCGATTGCTCCAACGTGGAAGCATGTGCTCGATGCTTACCAGTCCCAGTACAAATTTGATCCCGCATATTTCGAAAAATCCTTCTTACACGTCAAGGAGCTGATTGAAAGAAAATTAACAAAAAGTGAGGCGCAAGATTTCAAGGTCGCTCTAGCGCTGCATCTCGGCGGTGTGATCGCTAACGCTTCGGGAAGTGGCGCTGTAGGGATGGGGCAGGTAAGCGACATTGAACTGAAAGCGATGACCATGATAGCAAAGTGGCTTGGAGCTGATATGGCCGCGTAACAGGAAATGAAGGCGGGAATCTGATGGTGGATTTGTCTTTGTGGAATTAATACCGCCTCATTTCAAACTAAAATTGGGACGCACGAGTATTTTGGGTTGGGCTATGACTGAAACAATTGCAATTGTCGGATGCGGTATTTTCGTGGTTCTTGGCATGTGGCATATCTATTGGGCGCTAGGGGGTGTCTTTGCAAAGGCGGCCGCCATTCCAGAGGTCGACGGTGCACCGGCGTTTTCGCCTTCTCGTGGCCTCACTGCGCTGGTCGGCGTGGCGTTGTTTTGCTTTGCACTGTTGCTTGTGGTGACATCCGGGGTGTTTTCTCTTCCAGTGCCGGCTGACGTTCTGTCATGGCTTTGCTACGCTCTGGCTCTCGCGTTATTTGCACGTGCAGTTGGAGAGTTCCGACTGGTGGGCTTCTTCAAGCGGGTGCGGGGGACGCGCTTTGCCCGCCTTGATACCTGGATATATTCGCCGCTTTGTCTGGGGCTTTCTGTTCTGGTTTTTGCGGTTGCTGGCGCTAACATGTCATGATTCTCGTGCATCCTTTCGGCGTTGGGCTGATGGGTTTCGCTGCGCTCTACCCATCCTACATTGAGCTGGTTTTGGGGCTCGTTTCCGGTTTTCCTGCGGGGAGCGGAATTGTTTGACCCACCGGCCCCATCCGCCCGTCTTCGCAATTCTTTACCTGTTCCCGCCTCCTGTTTGCTTCCATCCGCTCCCCGGGCGGGTAAACTGCACGCCTGCCGTACCCGCCGCTCTGGAGTTTGTCGATGACGTTGCCGCGTATTCCCCGCAAGTACATGCCTGTGGCCCTGATCGCCGTGGGCTTGATGGGCTTTTTTCTGCTGGTGGCCACCCGCCCGGCGAAGATGCCGGCGGAGGTGCGTGAGCGTGCCTGGACGGTGGCGGTTGAGACCGTGACACCGGCGTCCCAGGCGCCGGTGTTGACGCTGTACGGCGCGGTGGACAGCCCGCGTGCCGCGGTGTTGACGGCGGCGGTGGCGGCCTATGTGGCCGGGGTGCCGGTGACCGAGGGTGCGGTGGTGGCTGCGGGCAGTCCGCTGGTGTTGCTGGATGAGCGCGATGCGAAGCTGGTGCTGGCGCAGCGCGAGGCGCAGGTGACCTCGGCCAAGCGCAGCCATGGCAACGATGTGCAGGCCCTGGCTCGGGAGCGCGAATTGCTGCGCCTGACGGAGAAGGGCGTGGAGCGGGCGCAGCTGATGGTGGCGCGCAATCTCGGTCCGCAGTCGGCGCTGGATGAGGCCAATGCGGCGCTGGAACGCCAGCGGCTGTCCCTGGCCAGCCGCGAGCTGGCGGTGGCGGATTATCCGCAGCGGCTGGCGCAGTTGGAGGCGCAGCGGGATCAGGCGCGGCTGGACGTGGAGCGCACGCGCATCGTTGCGCCGTTCACCGGGCGGGTGGCGGATTTGCACGTGGCGCCGGGCGACCGCGTGCGGGTGGGTGATCGCATCGCCGAGATTTACGACGTGGAAGGACTGGAGCTGCGCGCCACGGTGCCGGCCACCTGGCTGCCGGCGGTACGGGCAGCACTGGCGGGCGCCGGTGCGGAGCAGATCCGGGCGGCGGCGGTGATCGACGGCGTGCGCCATGCCCTGCGGCTGATCGGGTTGTCGGGCCGGGCCGGCGCCGGCGGCGCCGGGGTGGATGCGTTGCTGCGTTTCGAGCACGGCGCGCCGGAGGTGCAGCTGGGCCGTTTTGCCGAGGTGTATCTGTACCTGCCGCCGGTGGAGAACGCCGTTGCGTTGCCGCATGAGGCGCTGTACGGACGCGACCGCATCTACCGGCTGCGCGAGGGGCGCATGGCAGCATTGCCGGTGGAGCGGCTGGGCGAAACCGTGAGCGATGACGGCGTGACGCGGCTGCTGCTGCGCAGCCCGCAGCTCGTGGCCGGGGATCGCGTGGTGGTGACGCGCCTGCCCAACGCCATGGACGGGTTGCGCGTGGTGGTGGCGGAGTAGAGTTGCCGTGGTTCTGTCGTAGGAGCCGAGTCCTCCCGGCGAAAGGCGCCGGAACCCGGCGCTGAATTCGCCCACGGAGTGGGCTCCTACGGGTGGTGGTGTTGTGTTTCCGGCCAGGCCGCCGGGGCAATCAAGCCACTGAATCCTCCTGTAGGGTGCGCACTGCGCACCATGTCACGGCGGTTGGTGCGCAGTGCGCACCCTACGATCCCCGGAGGACCGTTGCGAGCACGGACCACATTCCAGCAATGGTGCGTTGTCGAATTGAGAAGAGGGAATCATGAATAACGGTCTCATCGGTCTGTTTGCCCGCCATCGCGTGGCGGCCAACATGCTCATGCTGCTGATGCTGCTCGGCGGCCTGTGGGCCTTGCAGAAGCTGAACACCCAGTTCATGCCCAGCTTCGATCTCAACTTCGTCACCGTGCGCGTGGTCTGGCCCGGCGCCGGTGCCGAGGATGTGGAGACGGGCATTACCGTGCCGCTGGAGCAGGAGCTGCGCACGCTGGACAACCTCAAGGTGATGACTTCCACCTCGGCCATCGGTGTCGCCGCCATCTCCCTGGAGTTCCGCCCCAAGACCGACATGACGCTGGCGCTTGAACAGGTGAAGGACTTGGTGGCGCAACTGCGCAATCTGCCGGAGACGGCGGAGGAGCCGGTCATCACCCGCGTGATCCGCTATGAGGACATCGGCCGCATGCTGGTGAGCGGTCCGGCGGACCTGCGCGAGCTGCGCCCGGCGGTGCGGCGCATCGAGCAGGAACTGCTGGCGCGCGGCATCGCCCGCGTGGTGTTGAACGGCATGCCCGAGGACGAGGTGGCGATCCAGGTGCCCACGGCGCGGCTGCTGGAGTTGGGCCTGAGCCTGGACGAGGTGGCCGATCGCGTCGCGCGCATGAGCCGCGATCTGCCCGCCGGTATGGTGGGGCGCGACGACGTGGCGCATCAGTTGCGCAGCCTGGATCAGCAGCGCACGCCGCAGGGCTTCGCCGAGCTGCCGCTGCGCAGCGACGCCAGCCATGGCCTGGTGACCCTGGGCGACGTGGCGGAGATCGAGCGCCGTCCGCGCGACGGCCAGCAGCTGATCTTCCACAACGGCAAGCCGGCGGTGGAGTTGCAGTTGCAGCGCAGCGAAACCGGCGACGCCCTGGAGGCGTCACGTGTCCTGGCGCAGTGGATGGAGCAGGGACGGCCGCAGCTGCCCGCCGGGATCGAGATCCAGCTGTTCGATCAGAGCTGGGAACTGATCGCCGAACGCATAGACCTGCTGCTCAGCAACGGCCTCGGCGGCCTGGTGCTGGTGCTCGGCATGCTGTTCCTGTTTCTCAGCGGCCGCCTCGCCGGGCGTGTGGCGATCAGCATCCCCGTGTCGTTCACCGCCGCCCTCGCCGTGCTGTGGCTGCTGGGCGGCTCCATCAACATGATGAGCCTGTTCGGCCTGATCATGGCGCTGGGCATGATCGTCGACAACGCCATCGTGGTCAGCGAGCACGCCTATACCCTGCACCAGCGTGGCGCCAGCACGCTGCACGCGGCGGAAGAGGCCGCGCTGCGCATGTTCTCGCCGGTGATGTCCTCGTCGATTACCACCGTTGCCGCCTTCATTCCCCTGATGCTCATCGGCGGCATCATCGGCCAGATCATGTTCGACATTCCGCTGGTGGTGATCTGCGTGATTCTCGCCACCCTGGTGATTTCCTTCCTGATCCTGCCGGCGCAGCTGAGCAAGACCCTGCGCAATATGGACGGCCATGTGCCGAGCCCGTTCCGGGTTCGCTTCGACGCCGCTTTCGATCATTTTCGCGACAACTTCTTCCGCAAGGCGGTGACCTGGTCGGTACACAACCGGGCCATCACCCTGAGCGGTACCCTGGCGCTGCTGATCCTGTCCTTCGGCCTGCTGGCCGGTGGCCGTCTCGGCTTCACCTTCTTCCCGGCGCCGGACGGCACCATCCTCTACGCCAATGTCTCCTTCGTCGCCGGCACGCCGCCGCAGCGGGTCGAACGCTTCGTCGACGACGTGCAGCGTGCCTTGCAGGAAACCGATGCCGAATTCGGCGGCGGCATCGTCAAGACGGCAGTGCCCCGTCTGCGCCGCCTGGTGGCTGCCGGCGCCGGCACCGAGCGCAGCGGCGACGCCTTCGGCGCGGTGATGGTGGAACTGATTTCGCCGGATCGGCGCGAGGTGACCAATACCGAATTCATCCGCGCCTGGCAGGCGAAGGTGGCGCCGGTGCCGGGCCTGGAAACCTTTGCGGTGGGCGCGCGCATGAGCGGGCCGCCGGGCCGCGATCTGGAGATCCGCCTCACCGGCCCGGATGTCGAGAGCCTGAAGGCGGCGGCGCTGGACCTGACCGGCGTGCTGAACAACTACACCGGCGTATCGGCGGTGGAGGACGACATGCCCTTCGGCCGCGAGCAGCTCATCTACCGGCTTACGCCAGAAGGCCGCGCCGCGGGACTGACGGTGGAGGCGGTGGGACGGCAGCTGCGCGCCGCCTTCGACGGCCGCATCGCGCAGATCTACCAGGACGGCCTGGACGAAATAGAGGTGCGGGTGGTGTTGCCGGACAATGAGCGCCACCGCATGGCCGGCCTGGAGCGTTTCGCCATCTTCCTGCCAGACGGCCGCGGCCTGCCCTTCGGCACTGTCGCCGAGCTGGTGTCGCGCCAGGGATTCGAGGCCTTGCGCCATGCCGACAGCCGCCTCGCGGTGCAGGTGTCCGGCGACGTGGATCGCACGCAGAACAATGCCGGCCGCATCATCGCCTCCTTGCAGGACGGCGTGCTGCCGGAACTGGCAGCGCGTTATGGCATCGATTACTCGTTCCAGGGCCGCGCCGCCGATCAGGCGGAGACCATCGGCGACATGAAGATGGGACTGGTGTTCGCGCTGCTGGGGATCTACGTCACCCTGGCCTGGGTGTTCGGTTCCTACGGCTGGCCGCTGGTGGTGATGGCGATTATTCCCTTCGGCATTCTCGGCGCGCTGGTGGGGCACTGGGTGATGGGCACCGAGCTGACTGTGCTGTCGCTGTTCGGACTGTTCGGCCTCACCGGCATCGTGGTCAACAACTCCATCATCCTGGTGAGTTTCTATCAGGCGTTGCGTGATGAGGGCATGGACACCGGTGCCGCCATCGTCGAGGCTTCATGCCAGCGCCTGCGCGCCGTACTGCTCACCTCGCTGACCACCATAGTCGGCCTGGTGCCGCTGCTGTTCGAGCGCTCGTTGCAGGCCCAGTTCCTGATCCCCATGGCCATTTCGCTGGTGTTCGGCCTCGCCGTCGCCACGGCCCTGGTGCTGGTGGTGATCCCGGCGCTGCTGTCCTGGCACGAGCAGTGGGCGGAACGCCTCGCCGCCTGGCGCGGCAGGGTAACCGCGTAGGAGCGAATCGTATTCGCGAATCGATGCCGGCTCGGAGCACAGGTGTCGCGAATGCGATTCGCTCCTACGCGAGGCCCCGGTGGATGGGTGAGCTTGTAGGCCCGATATAGCGCAGCGGTATCGGGCACCGCCTTGCCGGACACCGCTACGCTATGTCCGGCCTACGACTGTCGCCCAGCAGGCGGGATTTTCACAGGGAATGCACGAGTGTGGGAGCCCGATTCATCGGGCGATACGGCGCGGGACAGGCCGGTGAGCTTGTAGGCCCGATATAGCGTAGCGGTATCGGGCACCGCCTTGCCGGACACCGCTACGCTATGTCCGGCCTACGACTATCGCCCAGCCGGCGGGATTGTCACAGAGAATGCATGAGTGTGGAAGCCCGATTCATCGGGCGATGCGGCGCGGGATAGGCCGCCATCGCCCGGCAAGCCGGGCTCCCACAATTGGCCGGTTTGCCGTTCGCGATCACTTCACGCCCTTGTCGCGCAGGAACTGGCTGTAGCCCTGATCGGTGCCGTTGATGTGGTTGATCAGCCACTTCTTCAGGAACTGCACCGCCTCTTCGATGGTGTCCTGCGGCTTGTCGTTGTAGCGCCGCATCAACTCGTCGACCTTGGCAATCATCGCCGTGTGTTCGCCCTGATGCGCGGTGAACGAGGGATAGCCGTGGGTCTGCATCAATTCCTCTTCGCGCTTGAAGTGGGTCTTGGTGTAGTCCACCAGCGCATCGAAGGCTTCGCGCTCGTACTGCGGATCGGTCTGGTAGTGCGCGGCGGTCTGCAGCTGGTTGATCAGGTTCAGCAGCTTTTTGTGATCGTTGTCGATGGCTTCGATGCCGACGCTGTAGGAGTCCTGCCATTCCAGGAAGCGGTTGGCGACGAGGCGCTTGTGGATGTAGGGCACCAGCGCCAGCACGATGATCAGGCCCCATGATACGGGGTTGTAGATGCTGACCATGAAGCCGAGCAGGATGACGGTGATGATGATCAGCAGCAGCAGCGCCAGGCCGAACATGCTCCATTGCTTGTTCATGTGTACCCCCCGGATGATGTGGCAATAGATGACGCGGCAGGGTATCCCTGCCGCACTGCCGGTCATTGTGGGTAAGGGCGGTCCGGGGTTACTTGATCTGGGTCAAGGCAGATCAGGCGCCGCATCCGGATTGCGGCAGCAGCGTTCCCCTACCGGTGCCGACAATGGCGGCATGATGCCGGGCAGCGGCATCCAGGGCCTGATCCAGCACCATGCCCGCTTCGACGCCGTCCATGATCAGGCGTTGCAGGATTGCGCCGAGCATGAGGATGTTGTCGCGCATGTGTTCCTTGATGGGTTGCAGTATGTGCACGTCCAGCGGCGGGTCTTCCGGCAAGGTCCGTGCGAAGGCGGCGAAGTCGCGGCCGGTGGCCAGCCAGTAGCACATGTCGTAAATCAAATCGAAGGATTGCTGGAAGGCTACCGGATCGTCCGTGCCGAGATTGGCGCGCAACTCTTCCGCCAAATCGTTGCGGAAGTGTTCCAGGCCGTAGCCGATCTCGCCTTTGACGACGTGTTCCGGGCTGAAGTCCCATTGCATGATTCTTCTCCTGTGGGTTAGCCGAAGATGGCGCTGAAGCTGTCGTTGTCGTCATTGCACACGGGGCAGCCATCGCCGGCGGCCGTGGTGACATAGAGGCGCCCGCAGCGTTCGCAACGCCGCCGCGGCACCACGTGGAGGTTGCGTGCCGCGGCGGCGGCGGTGACGGTTTCCGCCAGGCGCAGGGCGCCGCGGTGGCAGGACTCCACGCACACGCCGCAGCCCACGCAGCGCGGGGGGGTGAGACGCAGCACCCAGGCGGTGGCGGTCTCGCCGGCGACCAGGGCGCCGGTGGGACAGACCCGGCCGCAGGTTTCGCAGGCGGTGCAGGCGGCGGGATCAATCACCGGTACGCCGGCCGGCAGGGCGGGATGGGCGGGCAGCGCGGCGTCTTCGCCGGCGCCGTTGACGAGCAGGGCCTGCAGCAGTTCGCGCCGCGAAGGCAGGAAGGGCGCGGCGGCGCGTATGGCTCTGGCCGGCACCTGCGCCTGATCCTGATCCGGGTGGTGCAGCTGGTCAATGCCGCGACCGAACAGACGGCGAAAGAACTGGCGCCGCTGCGGCTGTGCCTTTACCGCATTGGGGGCGGCATCGGCCAGCGTTACTTCGCCCCAGCGCACGCCGGGTGCGGCGGCGCGCAGCAGGGCCACGGCGTCGAGCACCTGTGCCAGGGCCTCGGCGCCGGTGGCTCCGTGGGCGCAGTCGGCGCAGTGGTCGTGGCCGAGCAGTTCGACGCGCGTGCCGCGCGCCAGCAAGGCGGCGAAGGTGACCGGGTCCAGGGCGCCCAGGCAGGGTGCGATGGCGGGCGCTTCCCGATCCGAGGGGGCGCAGGCAATGGTCAGCCGGTTGTCCGCGCGGGACAGCTCCAGCCAGTCGCGCCAGGGCAGGTTCTCCGCCTGCAAGGCGCCGGTGGGGCAGGCGCTGGCGCACAGGCCGCAGTTCCGGCAACGCTCCTGGCTCAGTTCGAAGCCTTCTTCATTGAGCGACAGCGCTTCGTGGGGGCAGGCAGCGGCGCAGCTATCGCACTCGCTGTAGCGGAAGCGATAGCGGGTGCAGCGCGCGGGGTGGGCGCGGGGATAGGCGCTTAGCCTGGCGGCGGGCGTGTTCATTGGGCCTCGAAGACGTGCGCCGGTTCACCGGGCTGGCAGGTGTCGCGGGGGATGACGAAGCCGTAGGAGGAGGTGTCCTCCACCGGGGCGCTGAGATAGGCATCGCTTGCCGCTTCATAGGCGGCAAGCCCGCCGGCGGCGACATAGGCGCGGACCCCGTCATCGCGCTTTTCCAGCGCTTCGGCGATGGCAAGCGCCTGGTCGTCGCGGTCGCCCACGATCAGCACCACGCCGCGACGGGCGCGGGTGGCGGCACCATACACGGTGGCGCCGACGAGGGGAGCGGTTCGTTGCTTTTCGCGGCGTGCGTCCAGCAGTTGCAGGCTCAGGCCGTAGTCGTTCATCAATTTGATCATGACCTCGTTGTCGGCCAGTTCGGCGGCAGGCAGTGCATTGGATAACAGGAGCAAAGCGATGGCTGGAAGCGATCTCATCCGTCTTGTGTCGTAGTGGGGGCGACTGTGGGAACGGCCGCCGCGAGCCGTTCCAGTTCGACCGCCGTGCAGGTGTCGGCGTTCACGACGAGTTGCCGCGCGCCGCCGTCGCGTACCCATTCGGCCGGGTCGCCGGTTGCATCGGCGAATGTCAGCCACAGGCGGTCGCCGATCTCCTCGCTCAGTTCGGCACAGATACCGAGATCGTCCTCTGTCGCCTGGTGCAGGGAAAGCAGCAGCTGTTCCACGCCCAGCCGCGCCATTTCGCGCGCGAACCAGGCGGCGTCGGTGCCGGTGCCCGTACCGTCGGCCAGCAGCAGCTCCCAGCGCGGTACCGGGCAGGTGGGCATGATGAAGCTGAAGTCGGCGTTGGATTCGCGATTGATCGACCAGCTCACTTCCATGCGCCGGGCCGGCAGCCACAGGCCGACGCGCTGGGCGCCGAAGCGGGCGATGGCCTCCTGCACCAGGGCGGTATCGAGCAGGGCCGCCTCGCCCAGCAGAACGCGGCGGGCGCCGGCGGCGAGCAGCGTGTCGGCCCGCGCCAGGGTGCCGCGCTCCATGACGACATGGACGCCGGTGCAGACGGGCGCCCCGGTTTCGTCGTCGAACATGAACAGCGGGTGGTCGGGCGGCGCGAAGCCGGGCGCCGACCAGGCGCCGACGGTGAGGGTGGCGGCAGAGGGCAGCGCGGCGTTCATACGGCAATCCGGTTGGTCTGGAAGGACAGGGGCGGTGCACCCAGCCACAGGGTCTGCGACTTGCCGTCGAGCCGGTCGCGCAGGGCACGCACGCCCTCCAGGATCGGGCCGATGCGCAGGCCGGCATAGGCCGGAGCGAATTCGGGCAGGGTACGCAGGGCATCGTCCACGAACAGTTCGGCGCTCTCTTCGTTGCGTTCGGCGGCGAAGTGGAAGGCCAGGGCGGCGAAGGCCATGGCCTGGAGGAAGCGCGCCAGCACGTCGCGTTCGCCGCTGCTGCTTTCCTGGATGATGCGTGACCAGCGTTCGTTGATCCAGTCGTGCACAACGTACATGTCGCCGCTGTTCCAGTAGTCGGCCAGTTCGTCCCATAGCAGGAGCATGGTGTGACCCTCGGTATCAGGCGCCGCAGCGCATGGGTTCGTCGGCGCCGGCCAGGGGCGGCAGTTCCATCCTGCCCTGGTCCTCGTCGACGACGTTCAGGCCCAGCAGCTCCAGTTCGAATACGGCGAAGGCGTCGAGCAGCATGGCCATCTCGCGGTAGAAAGAGTGGCTGGCTGCGCGCTCCACCAGGGCCGCATAGCCGCGCACCCAGCGGCCCAGGTGCTGGGCCCAGAAGCGCTTGACGCTCTTCTCCAGCCGGCGCTGTTCCTGCCCTTCGCCGCGCTGCATGGCGGCAACAATGCGGTCCATCAGCGCGGCGATGAATTGCAATTCCACGCCCAGCTGATCGTCGAATACCTGGAAGCGTCCGGTGCCGACGGTAAAACCTTCCTTGCCATAAAACTCGCGCACGGCAAAACACGGTGCCTGCTGGAAGCCGCCGTGCAGGCGCACCGACTCCACCGGCGGGAAGCCGCCCGAGGAGGCGAACAGCACGGTGTATTCGCAGGCCAGGGCTTCCTGCAGTTCGTCCGGCGTGGGATCGATGAAATCATGATCGAAGGTGACGCCGAGTTCGGCGAGTGCCTCCAGTGATTCGGGGGTACGCAGGGCCGCCAGGTAGTCGCGGTCGGGTTCTTCGATAAAGGCACCGGCCAGCAGCCGGTAATAGTGCGCGCGCGCGGTATATTCCTCCGCGGTGCAGGCGGCGGGTGCGGCGGCCTCCTGGCGCACAATTTCCAGGGGAATGCTGAATAGATCCGACATGGTTACCCTCCGTTACGACTGTTTGTAGTTATGTATTGGGGAAACGCCCGCTCCCTGCAGGGAGCGGGCGCCACTCCATCAATGACCGCCGACAGGTTTGCCCTTGACGCTGTCCGGGCCGGCCCAGGAGGCCATTTCCGGATGCATCTTGCGGTGCATGTCACCGACATAGGTGTAACGCATGCCTTCCTTGTAGAACTGCACGTGCTTGTTCCAGTCGGCCACCATGTCGCCGTACTTGTCGCCGGGCTGAGCCTTGCTCACCTTCACCACCGTGTCATACCAGCCCTGCGAGCCGCCGATGGGATCGGCGACGGCGGGGATGATGTGGTTGGGGTGCACGCCCTTGTCGTCCCACCAGACGTTCTTCAGGTCCGGATCGTCCGCTGCGCCGTACTGGCCGGCTGCTTCCTTCAGCTTGAGCTGGGCCAGTCGGCCGTAGCCCCAGTGACCGTGGGCGGTGGAAACGGCGATGACCTTGGGATGGATGCCTTCAGTGACCAGAGCCTTGGTGACGATGTGCCCGACACCGCTTTCGATGCGGATCAGGTCGCCGGTCTTGATGCCCAGCTTCGCCGCCGTCTCGGTGCCGAGCCAGGCGGGGTTGGCGTGAGATATCTCGGCCAGCCACTTCACCGCAGCGGTGCGCGACTGCTTGTGCACGTTGAGCTTGAAGGTGGTGAGGATCATCTCATCGTCCTTCATGTTTTCGTGCCAGGGCATGCGCTTGAAGGTGGGCATGGGATTGAAGCCGTAGTCGGCCCACTGATCGACGCGCACATTGATCAGGCGGTCATGGGTGGGGAAGCCCACGTAGTTCCGCCCCTTGCGCTGCACGCCGATGACCTTGCCGTTCTTGTGGATGGCGCCATGGCTGTCCACCATGGCGCCGGCCATGTCGGCGGCAGACAGTTCCTTCCGGTACAGCCCGTATTCCGCCGCAATCTCGCGCCCGGTCTTGTCGGAGATCTTGCCGGTCCTGGGGTTGAGCTTGCCGTAGATGGGCCATACGCCGTGCTTCTTGAGGAAGTCGAGGCCGCCGGCCTCCTTCAGGCCCGGAATGTTCTCGAACTGCTTACGCAGATAGTCCTCCGCGCTCTTGAACTCCCAGAACTTCTTCATGCCGCGCGAGCCGTCCGGATCCAGCTTGTGGATCAGCTCCTGCAGGTAGACGCGGGTTTCCTTGCCCTCGCCCAGCGGCTTGATTACCGGCTGGCGGATGGCCAGCCACGGCCACAGAGAGCTGGGCATGGACTCCGGCTCCCAGCGTTCCAGGTAGGGCACGTCCGGCAGGATGATGTCGGCCAGCTGCGCCTCTTCGCCCATGAACGGCGACAGGCAGACGTAGAAAGGAATCAGCTCCTCGTTGCGGAACAACTCGCCCCACACCGCGTCGGCCCCCGGATTGGTGTAGACCGGGTTGTCCTGGTAGGAGAAGTAGACCTTGATCTTCTGCTTGCCCTCGGCGATCCAGAACGGCACCAGGTGGCTGACCTTGTGCCCGGCCAGCGGGTATTCGTCGGGATGGGCCAGGTAGGACGGTGTGGCCGGCTTGGGCGGCCGCGGTTGCGGCTGGTCGTAGCCCATGCCGCGCGGCAGGCAGTAGCCGCCGCGTACCTCGATGTTGCCGGTCATGATCGGCAGCATCATGCAGGCCTTCTCGTTGTAGGAGCCGTACATGTGCTTGGCCGGGCCGCGGTAGGTGTAGGTGGTGGCCGGCTTGGTGAGGGCGAACTCGCGTGCGATGCGCTCGATGGTCTCCACCGGCACGCCCGACAGCTTGGCGGCCCACTCCGGAGTGAACTGTTTGTAATGATCTTTCAGTTCCTGCACCGACACGTTGGTCCAGTTCTCGATGAAGTCCGAGTCCTGCAGGTTCTCGCGCAGGATGACGTGGCCGAGAGCCAGCGCCACCGCACCGTCAGTGCCCGGATACACCGGAATCCACTCGTCGGAGAACCCGGCAGTGTTGGACAGGCGCACGTCGAAGGTCACGATCTTCATGTTGCTGTCGACGCGGCCTTCGGTGACGCGCTGGGAGAACGGATTGTGGAAGTACGCAGCCTCCAGTACGTTGGAACCAAAGTTCAGCACGTACTTGGTGTTGGCGAAGTCCGGCATCTCGATGTCCGGGCCCCAGGTGGGTTCCATGCCGATCTTCTTCGACGACTCGCACACCGATGTGTGGTTGAGGATGGTGGCCGAGCCGAGGGTGTGCATGAAGCGCTCCAGCACGCCGCCGGTCCGGTTACGGCCCCACTTCAGCATGATCTCGTTGGGATGGCCGTTTGTCAGAACGTCGTCCAGACGCGCGGCGATTTCGCTGTAGGCTTCGTCCCAGGAGATGCGTTTCCACTTGCCTTCGCCGCGCTTGCCGACGCGCTTGAGCGGATAGAGGATGCGATCCGGGTCGTAGCTGTACCACATGCCGGCATTGCCCTTGGCGCACAGGCGGCCGCGGGTGGACACGTGTTCCGGGTTGCCTTCCAGTTTGACGATACGGCCGTTTTCGATATAGGCCATGGCGCCGTCCTGGATGTTGCAGACGTGGCAGTTGGTGGGTATGGCCTGGCGATCGACGCCGCTGACCGGCCCGATGTCGCGACCGCCGAGATCGGCCTCCATGGCGCGCAGCATCGACGGTGCCGCCACAGCCGCGGCGGTGGTGCCGGCACTGGCCTTCAAAAAAGTACGGCGAGTGAGTTTCAACATGTTTGTGCCTCCAGATTCATAGCGCCGAGCGTCAATAATAGGTTTGCAGGATCTGGCCGCCGTACAGGATCGAGTAGCGCAGTGCCATGCCGCCTACCAGGATCAATACGGAGGCCGTCATCATGCCTACCTGTTGCCGTCCCAGCGGTGCCAGCAGCAGAACAATGGGAACTGCGGTGCCGGCGATGATGCCCAGGCCGATGAAGATCAGCCCCAAGGTGCCGGAGGTGAGGAACATGAAGGTCAGTTCCGCGCCGACGCCGCCGTAGGCGGTGGTGCCGAGCAGGGAAATGAGCATTGCGCCCACTGCACCGCCGCTCCACAGCATCATCCTGCGCATGGCGCGATTGGCCATCTCGCTACCCTTGGTGAGGAACGCCGCCACCGCGGCGCCCGACACCAGCGACAGGCCGACGAACAGCACCGGCATCAGCGGTGTGTTCCACACCGGGCGGTGCTGGTGCACGGTGAGGTCGAAGCCGGTGTAGATGGGCAGCCCCAGGGCCAGCAGGCTGCCGATGATGGCCAGCCGCTTGCCGTTGACCTCATCACCCTTGCGCATCATGAAGAAATACAGCACCGCCACCAGGCCGAAGGAGATCAGATTGAGACCGCCCCAGGCCAGTGGCGACTGAAAGTTCAGATACGCCGGGTTGAGGATGTTGAGGAAGCGTCCCGGCTGCGACAGATCGCCGATCAGCAGCAGGCCGCCGACGGCAAGCAATACAAAGGACGCGTAAAAGGCATTCTCGCGCAGCGGCCTGTAGTCTTCCCTGAACCAGGACAGGGCCGAGAAGAAGAACAGCGCCGACGAGATGCCGATGACGAAGAAATAAATGGCGTAGGCGCTGGGCCATGCCATCGTGTGAAACACGTTGTATTCGTACATGGTGGCCTCCGCCTCAGATATGTTTGTTGCGGTTGAACGCCGCCCGTTCTATATCGGCCTGTTCGTCTTTGTGGTAGACCGCACGCCCATAATCGGTCAGGCTGCGGTCGGCGCCGATGTAGAACACATGGGGCTTGGTGCCCTGCTCGGGACGCAGGACTTGCGTTGCATGCCTGGCCACCAGTTGCGATACCTCGCTGTTCGGATCGTTGATGTCGCCGAAGATGCGCGAGCGGCCGACGCAGGTTTGCACGCAGGCCGGTACCAGGCCCTGGATCACCCGGTGGTAGCAGAAGGTGCACTTGTCCACCACCTTGGTGATGTCGGTGTAGGTGCGATGCTCCGGCAGCATGAAGCGGGCGTTATAGGGGCACGAGGCCATGCAGGCCTTGCAGCCGATGCAGCGATCATAGTGCTGCAACACGAAGCCACCGTCTTCCAGCTTGTAAGTGGCTTCCACCGGACAGGCGCGTACGCACGGGGGATCATCACAGTGGTTGCACAGGCGCGGCAGGAATTGCTTTTTCACGGTGGGGTACTTGCCGGTCACGCGGTAGGGTACCCAGGTACGGAATACTCCCAGCGGAACGTCGTACTCCGCTTTGCACGCCACCTGGCACGCCATGCACCCGATGCAGCGGCGCACGTCGATCACCATGGCGTAGCGCCGGACGCCGGGTTTTCCCCGTGTCTCGGTCGACGACATGAGCAGTTCTTGAGTCATTGTTCGCTCCTCAGTGGTGGAACCCGAGGGTGGCGTCGCCGCTCCCTCTTTGCATACGCAGCAGGTCTGCCCAGACAGCCTGCGTCGCTACCGTTGCAACTCGCGGGCCAAGGCTCGATGCGGGCAAAATCGCCTTGCAGACAGTTGGGCGTTACCGCTCTGTAACGCCCGGCGGCGAGCGGTGTTACCGTCGTGTAACGTGTCAGCTGCGGGTGCAGGAAGGGGGTGCGTCAGGACGGGTAAAACCGGGTATGGTATGGAAACGGGTTCCCCGTGCGCCGACTTTCCCCGGCGGCGTGGCGATGCCCGGTTGCTTGTTAGCGTTGACGTGGAGGAAACGACCTTGGTGAATCCGGGAGTCCGTCGATGGGCGGCAGCCGCCCTGCTGGTTCTTTGGGGTTGGATGCCCTTGGCGTGGTCCGTGCAGGGGGAGCCGATACGGATTGGCCTCACCCCCGTGTTTCTCGATGACCAGACCTCCTTTGTCGAGGACTGGCGGGCCTATCTGGAAAAGCGGCTGGGGCGGCCGGTGGCATTCTCGCAACGGAGCAGTTATCGCGACATCATGGATTTGCTGTTACAGGGCAAGCTCGATTTCGCCTGGGTCTGCGGTTACCCCTACGCGCGTTACGAGTCGGAGTTGCGGCTGGCTGCGGTCCCCGTTTACCAGGGGCAGCCGCTTTACCGTGCCTACCTCATCGTGCCATCCGGCGACGGTACCACCCGTTCGCTGGCCGACCTGCGCAATAAGCTGTTCGCCTATTCCGACGCCGACTCCAATTCCGGTTATCTGGTCGTGCAATACCAGCTGCTGGGCATGGAGACGCGCTCCGGCGAGTTTTTCCGGCGCACGTTCTTCACCGGTGCCCACCGCAAGGTGGTAGAGGCGGTTGCAGCGGGGGTGGCCGACGGCGGCACGGTGGACGGTTACGTGTGGGACGTGCTGAACGAGTTTCACCCCGAGCTGACATCGCGCACCCGCGTGGTGTCCCGATCTGAAACCTATGGCTTTCCGCCCCTGGTGGCCCGCCGCGGGGTCAGCGAAAAGATCTTGCAGGAGGTGCAGGGGGCGCTGCTGTCCATGGACCGGGATGCGGAGGGGGCGGCTCTGCTGAAGCGCCTCAGCCTGGACGGCTTTACCGAAGGCAGCTCCAGCCTGTTCGACGGCATACGCCGCATGATGGCGGCGGTACGGGGTTCCCGCGGTGCTGCACAACCTTAGTTTTCGCTACAAGGTCCCCGTACGCTCCAGCATCCTGATCCTGGTGACGGCACTGTTCGTCACCGTGTCGCTGATGTACCGGGCCTATGACGACATGCGGCGCGATTTGCTGTTCAATGCCGAGGGCATGAGCAGGGTGCTGGTGCGCACCCTGGTGCCGGCGATGCTGCACGACGATGTGTGGCAGGTGTACGAGGTGATCCTGTCCGCCTATCCGGCGGCGGGCACCGACACCACGCTGGCCAGCGAACTGATCCTGGTACTGGATGCCGTCGGCAATACCTACGTCGCCAATCAGCCGACCCGCTTCCCCATGTTGTCGGATCCAGCGCGGGGTGGTCCGGAGTTCACGCTGCTCAAGCGTGCGGCACTGCAGCACCAGGACGACGCCCCCACAGTGGTGGACCTGGACCTGGCGGAATATCTCTACCTGGTGATGCCGATAGTGTCCGATCGGGTACGGCTCGGCAGCCTGGTGTTGGGCTTTCCGCGCTCGCTGTTCCTGCCGCGCTTTCTCACCATCGCCAAGCGCGCGGCGTGGATGACGCTGCTGAGCTTGGCGGTGCTGCTGCCCATCACCTGGTACTGGGCCGGGCGCATGGCCCGGCCCATGATCCAGCTGGCCGACTGCATGGCCCGTCTGGGCACCACCACGCCGGAGCATCTGCGCTGCGACCTGTACGAGTCGCAGGACGAAATCGGTCGCCTCGGCCTGAGCTTTCGCCGCATGCTGGCGGAATTGCAGGAAAAGCAGGCGCTGGAGCGACAGATCGTGGTGGCGGATCGTCTCGGCGCCATCGGGCGTCTGACTTCGTCCATTGCCCACGAAATCAACAATCCGCTGGGTGGCATGCTCAATGCCATTGATACGTTCAAGCGCCACGGCAACTGCGATAACGAGCGTACCCATCGCACCATGTCGCTGCTTGAGCGCGGCCTGCTGCAAATCCGCGACACCGTGGCGGCGCTGCTGGTGGAGGCCAAGGCCGGCAGCCACACCCTGAAGCCGGTGGACATCGAGGACATTCATACCTTGGTGGCACCCGAAGCGGTGAAGAAATCGGCGCGCATCGAGTGGCACAATGAACTGCGCACGCCCATCGATCTGCCAGCCACGCCGGTGCGGCAGACGCTGATCAACCTGTTGCTCAACGCCGTGCATGCGGTGGAGGAAGGCGGCCTGGTGCGGTGCCGGGTATGGGCGCGCGACGGGCGCCTGCACATGCAGGTCATCAACGACGGCCGCCATATTCCGGCTGACAAGATCGAACACCTGTTCGAGCCCTTTTCGCCCCTGTCGGAAACGGGCCATGGTCTGGGGCTGTGGGTCTGTTACCAAATCGTGCAGCAGCTGGGCGGGGATATCCAGGTACATAGCGAACCGGGGTCCACCGTGTTCACAGTGGTCCTGCGCTACGGAGAAATCGAATGAGCAGTCGTGCAGTACGACTTTGTCTGGTTGAGGACGATGCCATCATGGGCGAATCGCTGTGCGATCGCTTCGAGCTGGAAGGTTTCGCCGTTGACTGGTTCCGCAACGCGCCGGAGGCCTTCGAGGCCATCGGCCGCCTGCCCTACGGTATGGTGATCAGCGATATCCGCATGCCGGGCATGAGCGGCGAGCAGTTGTTCGAACAGGTGCTGGAGCGCTATGCGCAGCGGCCGCCGTTCCTGTTCATCACCGGCTACGGTGCCATCGACAAGGCGGTAAAACTGCTCAAGCTGGGCGCCGCCGACTACATCACCAAGCCCTTCGATCTGGATCAGCTGGTGCAAAAGGTGCGCGAGTTGACCGCCACCGCTGCCGGTGCGATACCGGACGAGGCGGCGCCGGCGCTCGGCGTCTGCCCCACCATGCGCCATATCGAGGAGACTCTGCCGCATCTGGCGCAGCGCGCCAACACCATCCTGTTGACCGGCGAGTCGGGCGTGGGCAAGGAGCACGTGGCGCGTCTGATCCACCACTACGGCAGCGGCGATGCCGCCCCTTTCGTGGCGGTGAACTGCGGCGCCCTCACCGAGACCCTGCTGGAGGCGGAGCTGTTCGGCTACGAGAAGGGGGCCTTCACCGGCGCCCTGCGCACCAAGAAGGGTGTGTTCGAGCTGGCTCACGGCGGCACCCTGCTGTTGGACGAAATCGGCGAGATGCCGCTGCCCATGCAGGTGCGCCTGCTGCGCGCCATTCAGGAGCGTACCGTGGTGCGCGTCGGCGGCGAGCAGCCCATCCGCGTCGAACTGCGGCTGATCTGTGCCACCAACCGCGATCTCAAGTGCATGGCCGAGCAGGGGCATTTCCGCGAGGACCTCTATTACCGCGTCAACGTCATCCACCTGCGCATTCCGCCACTGCGCGAGCGCAAGGAAGACGTGCTGTGGTTCGCTCGCCGCTTTCTGCAGGAGTTCACCGCCGCCCATCCCGGCGAGGGCAAGGTGCTGCACCCGGACGCCGAGCGCGCCATGCTGAGCTATCCCTGGCCGGGCAATATCCGCGAGCTGCGCCATACCCTGGAACGCGCCTGCATTCTCACCCGCGGCGAAATCCTCATGCCGCAGGACTTGTTCGAGGGCAGCATCGATGAGCCGGCACCGCCGCCGCCGCCGGGCCAGCCAGCCTGCGACGATCTCGGCCAGTACATGCGCGCCTGCGAACGTGCCTACATCCTGCGCGCGCTGGATTCCCATCAATGGAAGATCGGGGATACCGCCGGCTATCTCGGCATCAGTCGGAAGAACCTGTGGGAGAAGATGAAGAAGTACGCCATCCAGGCCGAAAGCGGGGTGGAGGACGAGGCGTGATACTGCGGCACCGATCTTGCTTGTGTCATGGCAGGCAACAACCGTGAGAACAGCCATGCAAGCCCTGACCGACTCCTTTGGCCGCCGCATCACCTATCTGCGCCTGTCGTTGACAGACCATTGCAACCTGCGCTGCCGCTACTGCATGCCGGAAGATGCCCATGGCAGCGGCCGGGCCGGACGGCTGAGCCTGGATGAAACCGCGCGCCTGGTGGGGTTGTTTGCGCGCATGGGGGTGGAACGGGTACGACTGACCGGCGGGGAACCGCTGCTGCGCAAGGACCTTGTGCCTCTGGCCGCCGCCCTCACACGCTTGCCGGGCGTGCGTGACCTCTCCCTTTCCACCAACGCCCTGCTGTTGGAGCAGAGCGCAGCAGCGCTGGCCGCTGCCGGTGTCGGGCGGCTCAACATCTCTCTCGATTCCCTGCGAGCGGAGCGATTCGCCGACATCACCGGCGGCGGTGACCTTGCCGCCGTGCTGCGTGGCATCGAGGCAGCGCAGGCTGCCGGCATGACGCCCATCAAACTCAACATGGTGGCCCTGAACGGCATCAACGACGACGAAATCACGGCCATGGCCGAGTTCGCCCAGGTGCGCGGCCTGGAACTGCGCTACATTGAAACCATGCCGGTGGGCGGCCAGGGCGAGTGGAGCATGCGCCACCACCTCCCCGCCGAACAGGTCATGGCGCGGCTGCAACGCCACTTCGGCACCGACCTGTTGCCGCAGCACGAGGGTGCGGGCGGGCCGGCGCGCATGTATCGTATTGGCGCGCACGGCCCACGCATCGGGGTCATTTCCGCTGTGTCGCGTCACTTCTGCGCCAGTTGCAACCGCGTGCGACTCACCGCCGCGGGCGACCTGATACTCTGTCTCGGCAACGAACACAGCGTGTCGCTGCGCGAACCCATGCGCGCCGATATGGACGACGCGGCGCTGTGCGAACTGATCCGCGCCGCTATCATGCGCAAGCCGGAACGGCACGATTTCAACGCGCCGCAAGCGGCGCCGCTGAGGCCGATGTACGCCTTGGGTGGTTGAAAAGCGTGCAAGTGGGTGAGTGCGCTGCGCGCACGGTTGTTGAATTTCAAACCGTATATATGTAGGCCGGACATAGCGTAGCGGTGTCCGGCAAACCCAGCCCGATACCGCTACGCTATATCGGGCCTACGTCTGCTGAAGCCTCCACTATTAAGGAGTTGTCTATGCCCACTACCCAACACCTCGGAGAACTGACGCCGCGCCAGGCCTGGCAGATGCTGCAGGACGACCCGCGCACCGTGCTGGTCGATATCCGTTCCGCCATGGAATTCCTGTTCGTAGGCCATCCCAGCGGCGCGGTGCACATCGCCTGGATCGACGAGCCTGACTGGACCGTCAACCCGCATTTCATCACCGAAGTGCGCAAGCTGCTGCTGGGCGGCGTAGTGTGCGATAACCAGGAAGGCTGTGCGCCGGTGATCCTCAGCTGCCGCAGCGGCAAGCGCTCCAAGGAGGCGGGCAAGGCGCTGCTCGATGCCGGCTTCCGCAACGTGTACCACATCGACAGCGGCTTCGAGGGAGACCTGGACGAACATCATCACCGCAGCACGGTCAATGGCTGGCGCTTCGAGGGCCTGCCGTGGGAGCAGTGCTGAGCGGAAAGATAACGGCTCACGCCTTAAAGTAAATAGCCTTCAACGCAAATAAGCAAAGGACGCGAAAAGCGCAAAAAGGCGCCAGGCGAAGCGCTGCTCCAGCCATCCATGGTCTTCGCGACATGAGTCCATCCCCTGTTACGCGACACACTTTGCGACCTTGACGTCTTTTGCGTCTTTGCGTTTAACACTTTCGTGTTTATGTCCTCCTGTTGTGCTGTTAAAAAAACCGGCGCGAACTTGCGTTCGTGCCGGCAATAGCCCACGGAAGGGTGGGGTGCAGACGCAATTAAAAGAAGGTCCGGCAATAGCTGCCGGACCGAACTCTCCAAGGAAACCCGTTAGAAGTCGTAAACCATGCCGATGGAGAAGCCTGCGGGATCCTTGCCCGGAGCAGCCACGCCCGGGTTCGCACCATGACCCCAGTTGAAGGGGTGGCTGCTGCCGCCGGCACTGTTGTCCACCTTGGCATAGGCGGCATACACGGTGGCGTTCTTGAACAGCGGGTAGTCATAACCCACTGCCAGCATGGTGGCCTTGTCGTCGGCGCCGCTCACGCCCTCATCGGCGCTGGAGTACTGGACTTTGGCGGTACCGCTGCCAGCCTTGAACGCCGCGCCTACGGTGAAGATGCTGCGGTCTGCGCCATCGACGCCGCCTTCGGCCTTGTTTTGTACCACCATCGCCTTGACGTCGGTTATGCCGAAATCATAGCCGGCGCTGACAGCCGTAATGGACGACGTTTCGCCGCCGGCGAACATAGCCTTGCCGAAGCCAAACCACGTTGCAGCAAGGGAAAGCTTATCGATCTTGAAGACCAAACGGGCGCCGTTTGCGCTGGCATCCTTGGTTCCTTGTTCCAGCACGTGAGTCAGTGCGATGGTGGCGTTGCCTAGGGCGGGCGACACATAATGCAACGCATTGTCGGCGCGGCCGGGCCAGGCGGCACCAGTGAAGTTTCCGGCATCGCCGATCTGATCGGCAAACAGATTGGCGTCGTACACGTACTGATTGGCGGCGGGCAGGCGGCCAGCGAGGAAAGTACCGAATCCGCCCTTTAGTCCCAGGTAGCTGTCGCGTGTGGTGCCCCAGGCTGTGGTGCTTTCCATGCTTACGCCACCTTCCATCTGGAACATGCCCGTGAGCCCGTTACCGAAGTCGGTATCTCCGCGCACACCCAGGCGGGAGGAATTGCTGGAAAGATAGCTGCTACTGGTGTCGCCGTCGTTAAGGCTGTCCACCGACAGATGCACCTTGCCGTAGATGCCGACATCGGCAATGGCGGCAAAGGGAATCAGCGCGGCCGCAACCGCCAGTGACGTGATGCTTCTATTCATTTCAACCCCCTCAATGTGTCTGGGCATGAACTCCCGATGATGTTTCATGAAGAACGTCGGCATGCGTGGCTCGCTGCGCGGCGAATTTCATGTCCATGGGGCATCGCAAATCCCGGGCCATCTGATGGGTGACAGGAAAAACAACGGTTTATCCCGTTCAGAGGGAGGGCTAGAGAAGGGCGGTGTTACCGCGATGTGACGGATGTAGTGTCTAGGCTATTACCGGCGGGTAACGCCATCGCTGTTCCGTGCTCGTGCGGCAGACATGAAATTGCACAAAACAAGACTGGTCCGATTCATGCAGTTCATTGCGCCTGGTTCGAACAGATACACAGCACGGGAGGCAATCAGCGGCTATGGGCGGCACGGAGATGTATTTAACAAGCGATGAACGAGGCATGGTCCGCGTTCAGGTGACAGGCATGGACAGCGGGAACGAGTGTTCCCACGAACGGCACACCCCTGTTCGTTGTGGCGCAATCATCAAAGGAATTACCAGTACCGGTGGTGTTTTTCGTCCCAGCGATTGGGCACAACGCATGGCGGCGGCCGCGACGGTGAGTTGCGCCTATTGCGGCGGCAGGGGCGAGGGACGTTTCAATCCCCATGTCAGGGTGTTGCACCTGGACGGTGTGACCTGCCTGTGGGTTGCCGACGAGTTGCTTGAGATCGACGTACCACTGCACGTATTTATCATGCGCTTCGCCCACGACAATGGGCTCAGGATGATCGCGAAGTGTCGTTGAGAAATGCGTGCATCGCAAAGGTTATCGACGCGATGTTTGTGCTGTAGGAGCAACTTTCGCGCGTTTGAACGAACAGGCTATCCCGCGGTGACGCACACCGTGGCGAAGCCGCCGCCGGGGGTGCGGAAGTTGGTGGTCTGGCCGCGGTAGAGGCGGGCGGCGATGAGCTGGATGCTGCCGTCGTAGACGTAGCAGCGCACGTCGGCCTTCAGTTCAATCACTTCATTCTGCACCACCGCATGGCGCATGGACGGCGCCACCATCTGCTGCGCCACGTAGTCTTCCTGCAACAGTTTCTCGAATACGCCGCGCGTGAGCTTGGCGCCTTCGTAGGCGCCGTGGCTGCCGTAGGCCGCCACCGGCTTGAAGAACAGGCGGCGGCGGCTGCGCCACAGCTCCTCGGCGCGCTCCGGCGTCACCCGTTGCGTCGGCGGCACGTGTGCGGTGATCTGTGCGATGTCCTGTTCCGTCGCGCCCAGCGCGGCCAGCGTCGCGGCGTCGGACAGCCGCGCCAGATGGCGCTTGTCGGCATACAGGGCGTGGCTTTGCGGATGCGGGGTAAGGATCACCCGGCCGGCAAGCCAGGCCTCGCGCAGCGGCGCCAGGTGCGGCGCTTCCAGGTAGAAATCCGTCAGGCGGTTGTAGACAAGATCGATTGGCGCGCCCTGCACGGCAAGGCCTTCGCCGCTGGCCTGCAATTCGCGCGGGTCACATATCACCGCGTCGATCCCGGCACGGGCGAACAGCTCGACGAAGCGCAGGAATTCGGGGAACAGGTATTGCGCCTGCGGTGCCTCGTCGACGATGGCGATACGGCGCAGCGGGGCATCGCCGCGCGCCTGGCGCCACTCGCGCAGGAAGCTGTCGAGGATGGCCTGCTCCGCCTCGTCCGACTGCTGCGCCGGCGCCACGCCATGCAGCTCGCGGCAGCACGAGTTCTGCGCTGCCAGCAGGGCCGTGCTGATCAATGCGCCGCCGGCGTTGCTGTTGATTTCGATGAGCTGCGGCCGATCATCGCCGAGATGGAAGTCGTAGCCGAACAGCACGCCGGGATGGCCCGGATCGTGGGCGGCGATGGCCGGCGCTTCCGCCAGGGCGGCGGTGCGCCAACCGGGCAGGGCGGCGACGCGGTGTATCGCCGCGATGGTGTCGCGCATGGCCTCGAAGGCGGGCTGGGCGATGTAAAGCGGCGCCGCCGCCACGCGCGGGAATGCCGCGTCCGCCTTCAGCTCCTGCTGCGGGCACAGGCAGAAACGGTTGAGGCGCGACGCCACGCGCACGGTGCTGACGGCGTCGGTATGGGGTGTGATGTCGTGGGGCAGGGCGGCCATGGTGGGCTCGATCAATGGGTCAGCCAGTTTTCCACCTGTTTGCGGTCTGGCACACCGCCGGCATGCACCACCTTGCCGTCGATGACGACGCCGGGGGTGGACATCACGCCGTGACTCATAATTTCGCCGATATCCTCGACCTTTTCCAGTTCTATCTCCACGCCGCTTTCCTCGGCGGTCTTGCGGATGAGTTCGTAGGTGGTCTGGCAGTTGCGGCAGCCGGAGCCGAGTACCTTGATGTTTTTCATGCGGGTTTTTCCTTACGGTTTGATGGCTTCGATGGCGGCGGAAACCACGTAGTCCTCGACGCCCCGCCCGGGCGCCCAGTGGCGGATGAACTGGCGGCTTTCGTCTTTCGGCGCGATGCGGATGGCGGTAAAGCCGGCGTTGCGCATCATGGCTTCCAGTTCGTCGATCTGCGAGGCGCCGGCCATGCAGCCGGTGTACAGGGCGAGGTCGCGCCGCGCCTCCTCGGGCAGTGCGGCAGTGGCGACCACGTCGCTGATGGCCAGTCGGCCGCCCGGCCGCAGTACGCGCCAGGCATCGCGGAACACCTGGGCCTTGTCCGGCGACAGGTTGATGACGCAGTTGGAGATGATGACGTCGGTACTGTTGTCGGCTACCGGCAGGTGCTCGATTTCGCCCAGGCGGAACTCGACGTTGCGGTAGCCGCCCTTGCGTGCGTTGTCACGCGCCTTGTGCAGCATTTCCGGCGTCATGTCCACGCCGATGACCCGACCGCTTTCGCCCACGGCACGGGCGGCGAGAAAGGCATCGAAGCCGGCGCCGCTGCCCAGATCAACCACCACCTCGCCGGACTTGAGCGCGGCAATGGCCTGCGGGTTGCCGCAGCCGAGGCCGAGATTGGCGCCTTCGGGCACGGCGCCCACCTCGGCATCGCTGTAGCCCAGCAGCTGGGCGGTGATCGCCACCGGTTGCGGTGCACAGCAGCCGGTGCCGCCGCCGCAACCGCCGCCGTTGCTCTGCGCCACGGCGCCGTAACTGTCGCGTACCGCGTTGCGGATGTCGTCATGGTCTTTGCTGTGCATCGCGTTTTCTCCTTGCGGGTGCATGAAAAGGTTTGCTGACCGCTTAAGAAACTGTAGCGCAGTGCTGCGTTCCGGCCGTCAGCAGCAGGACTGGCCGCTCGCGGTAGTGGAACAGCCGCAGCCGGCGGCGGGTGCCGCGGCGACGGCGAAGGTCTTTTTCACCTGGGCGGCCTTTTCGTCAAAGGCGGCGTCGAGTTGCTGCGCCGCTTCATCGCGGATGTGGCGCGCAATTTCGATGACCGTATCGATTTGATGTTCCGGCACGTTCATGTCGCGCAGGCGCTGCAATTGGCACAGGCCCATGGCCGGATGCTTGGCGGCGATGCCGGCGGCCAGCGACACCAGGGCGACGATGGAGGAATGCAGTTGTGATTGTTCACTCATGGAAGGCCCCTCAAATGTAGGGTGCGCATTGCGCACCAATACCAGAAACGGTGCGCCGTGCGCACCCTACCCAATCTCATGCCAGCAGGTTGAAGCCCCAGCCGACCAGCATGAAGGCGACGGCGAGGACGCTGGAAAACGCCGCCAGCCCCGGCCACTTGATCACCTTGCGCAGGATGATCAGTTCGGGCAGCGACAGTGCGGCGATGCTCATCATGAAGGCCAGGGTGGTGCCGATGGCGACACCCTTGCCCAGCATGGCTTCGGCCACCGGGATGACGCCGGTGGCATTGGAATACAGCGGCACGCCGAGCAGCACCGCACCCGGTACCGCCAGCCAGTTGTCCTTGCCGCCCAGATGTTCGGTGACCCAGCCTTCCGGCACATAGCCGTGGAACAGGGCGCCGACGGCGATGCCGGCGATGACCCATTTCCACAGCCGGCCGACGATCTCCTTCACCTCGCACCAGGCATAACGGTGCCGGCCGGCCAGCGATGTGTCGGGCTGTGGCAGCGCCACCTGGCCCATGTGGATTTTCCACACGTAGTCCTCCACCCAGCGTTCCGGCCGGAAGCGCTCCATCACCATGCCGCCCACGTAGGCCACGGCGAGGCCGGCGGCCACATACATCACTGTCAGCTTCCAGCCCAGGATGCCAAACAGGATCACCACGGCCACTTCGTTGATCATCGGCGAGGCGATGAGGAAGGAGAAGGTGACGCCGAGGGGAATGCCCGCCTCGACGAAGCCGATGAACAGCGGCACCGAGGAGCAGGAGCAAAACGGAGTGATGGCGCCCAGCGTGACTGCCGAGCTGCGCGCCAGCCACTTCGGTTTGCCGCGCACATAGTCACGCACCTTCTCCGGCGACAGCAGCGCGCGCAGCAGGCCCATCACGTAAATGATGATCACCAGCATGACGAAGATCTTCGCCGTGTCCATGACGAAGAAATGCACGGCGGCGCCGAGGTGGCCGGCCGGATCGAGGGCCAGCCAGCGGTAGACGATCAGCGTGGCGAGGGCGTCGAACATCAGCGGCGGTTCTCGAACTGCACGTAGCTGCGGTTGACGTTGCCGCGGTGCAGCTCGGTGAAATTGGCCAGGTCGCGGAAGGCCGGCGCATCGGCCAGGCGATCCACCACCTCGTCGATGGGTTCCCAGTTGTCGGCGGCGGCACCCACTTCCTGCGCCAGCCAGTCGAGATAGGCACCGGTCTGGCGCTGCGCCTTGGCCAGGTCGCAGACGCCGCCGTGGCCCGGGACGATGTGCTGCGGGTTCAATGCCGTCATGGCGTGGAAGGTGTCGCGCCAGGCGACCAGATCGGACCAGGGCAGCACGCCGAGCAGGCGATCGACGTAGACCAGATCGCCGCTGTACAGCACGCGCTCCTGCGGCAGCCACACCACCGCATCACCGGCGAAGTGGGCGTCGCCCAGCCAGCGCAGATGCAATTCCAGGCCGCCGACGGCGAGCGTGGTTTCATCGGCCTGGATCGGGTCCGGGGCGGTAACGGCCCGGGTGCCGGCCACGCGTTCCTTCAGCTCGGGCGCGAGCTGCTGCAAATGCTGGGCGCCGAACTGCTTTTGCGTCGCCACCGTGCGCTGCAGGGCGACGATGCGCGCACCCCTGCGCACGAAGTAGCCGTTGCCCAGCCAGCGGTGATCCTGGCTGCCGGTGTTGAGCACGTGGGTGATCGGCTTGTCGGTGACGCGGGCCACCGCCTGCTCGATGAGTTGCGCGCCGCTGTCGGAGGCGCCGGAATCGATCAACACCACGCCGGCGTCGGTGATCACGAAACCGAAGTTGGCGTTGAGGCCGTAGTTGTCATGGGTGCGGCCTCCGGTGGGGCCCACGATGGCGTAGGCCGGGCCGCTGACGTGCTGCACCTTGAGAACATCGGCCGCCGTTGTGGTGGCGGACGCCGTTAACAGCAGAAGGGCAAAGAGAGTGCGCATGGAGATTCCTCGTTATTGAATGCGTTGCGGCCGTTCGTACCAGTCCTTGCTGGCATTGACGATCTTCACAACAGACAGCATTACCGGCACCTCGATCAACACGCCGACCACGGTGGCCAGCGCAGCGCCGGAATTGAAGCCGAACAGGGCGATGGCGGCGGCGACGGCCAGTTCGAAAAAGTTACTGGCGCCAATCAGCGCCGAGGGGCCGGCCACGCTATGGGCCACCTTGAACTGGCGGTTGAGCAGGTAGGCGAGGCCGGAATTGAAATACACCTGGATCAGGATCGGCACCGCCAGCATGGCGATGACCAGCGGCTGCGCCAGGATCTGCTGACCCTGAAAGCCGAACAGCAATACCAGGGTGGCGAGCAGCGCGCCGAGCGACAACGGATGCAATCGCTTGAGCAAACCATCCAGTGCCGCCTGGCCGCGGGTCAGCATGCGGCGGCGCCACCACTGGGCGAGGATCACCGGAATGACGATGTACAGCAGCACCGACAGCAGCAGGGTGCCCCATGGTACGACGATGGACGACAGGCCCAAGAGCAGGGCGACGATGGGTGCGAAGGCGAACACCATGATGGTGTCGTTGAGCGCTACCTGGGTCAGGGTGAAGTGCGGCTCGCCGCGGGTGAGGTGACTCCATACGAATACCATCGCCGTGCATGGCGCGGCAGCCAGCAGAATCAGCCCGGCCACATAGGAGTCGTGCTGCGCGACAGGCAGCGCGTCGGCAAATACGCCACGGATGAATATCCAGGCCAACAGTGCCATGGAGAACGGTTTCACGGCCCAGTTGATGAACAGGGTGACGCCGATGCCTTTCCAGTGCTCTTTCACGTGCGACAGTGCGGCAAAGTCAATCTTGAGCAGCATGGGAATGATCATCAGCCAGATGAGCACCGCCACCGGAAGATTGACCTGCGCCACTTCCAGCCCGCCGATGAAGTGGAACGGCGCCGCAAAGAAATGCCCGAGCGCAATTCCGGCGACGATGCACAGGAACACCCACAGCGTCAGATAGCGCTCGAACACGCCCATCGGACTGCCGGTGGCTCTCTTTGCCGTGGTTTCGCACTGTGCGGACATGTGGCCTCCTGAAAACGTCAAAAGCATTCAACGCAAAGACGCAAACTTTGCGGTCTTTGCGCCCCTGCGTTTAGCGCATTGGCCGTCAAGCCTTGCCGGCCAAGTCAGCCACCAAGGCGCGTACGCGCTCGCGGATTTCGTCGCGGGCGGCGCGGAACACCTTCATGATCTCCTCTTCGCTGCCGCTGGCCTTGGCCGGGTCGTTGAGCGGCCAGTGAATCTTGCGCACCGAGGCGGGCAGTGCCGGGCAGTGTTCGTCGGCGTGGCCGCAGACGGTAACCACCACGTCGGCGGCGTCGATCATGGCCTGGGTCACCTTGGTGGACTCCTGACCGGAGATGTCGATACCGGCCTCCTGCATGACAGCGATGGCGCGCGGGTTCTTGCCGTGGGCCTCGATGCCTGCGGATTGCACATCGATGCGGCCGGCGGCGAAGTGGCGGCCCCAGCCTTCGGCCATTTGCGAGCGGCAGGAATTGCCGGTGCAGAGGAACAGCAAGTTGAGTTTCTTGTTCATCGTTGTTTCCACATTAATTAAGGAAGGAAGATCGTTGATCTCTATTGGGTCCGCAAATGAACGCGAATCAGTCCCCTTCAGGTGCGCTATGCATGGTGGAGGCGGCCCCTGAACATTCGCGTCCATTTGCGTTCATTCGCTGACCTACGCACTTCAGGCGCAACAGGCGGCGCCGGGCCTGTTAGGCATGCCCGCCAGGGCCTGCCGGTCGGCGGCGTAGGGTGCCTGATCGGCCACGCCCTCGGCGGTGACGCGCAATACTTCCTGCGCCCAGGCCGGCAGCCCGGTATGCAGGCGGTAATACACCCACAGCCCCTGGCGACGGTCGGCCACGATGCCGGCCTCACGCAGTTGGGCCAGGTGGCGGGAAACCTTGGGCTGGATCTCGCCCAGGGCATGGGTCAGCTCGCAGACGCACAGTTCGCCTTCGGCCTGCATCAAAAGCAGGCAGCGCAGGCGGGTGGGGTCGGCGAGGGCGCGGAACAGGGATTCGGTGGTCAGTGACATGGCGCAATATATACGCCGATCCGTATATATGGTCAAGCGTATGTTGTTGGGCTTGCCCGGGGCGGGCCGGTGGCGTTTAATCGTGCCATGTTCTCCCGGCAACGCAGCGCATGGTTCCTGATTCCGGCCGTCTTCATGGCAGCGGGGCCGCTGTCGCCTGCCGCCGCCGATGAGCGGGTGCTGGTGGACATGCCTCCCATGATGCAGGAACACATGCTGGGCAATATGCGCGACCACCTGGGCGCGGTGAACGATATCCTCGACGCCCTGGCCGCCGGTGACGCCGCGCGTGCGGCGGAGGTGGCCGAGCACCGTCTGGGCATGAGTTCACTCGGCAGCCACGGCGCCGCGCACATGGCGCCGTTCATGCCGCAGGGCATGCGCGAGGCGGGGACCGCCATGCACCGCGCCGCCAGCCGTTTTGCCCGTGAGGTGGTGGAGGGCGATCTGGCGCAGGGCTATCGCCTGTTGCAGGAGGTCACCGCCACCTGCGTCCACTGTCACAGCGGCTACCGCATCCGCTGACGCCCCCGGTGCGGGCCTTCCTCCCGCAGCGGCGTTCAATCCGCTATAGTAGCGGCCTGTTTTCCTTAACGATTCCCGCGCATGAAAACGCTACACGTCGACCTGGGGGCGCGCAGCTACCCCATCCATATCGGTCCCGGCCTGCTTGGGCGCGCTGATTTGGTTATCCCCTACGTCACCGGGACGCAGGTGATGATCGTCAGCAACGAAACCGTGGCGCCGCTGTACCTGGAGCGCACCCTGGCTGCGTTCAAGGGCGTGCGCACCGAATCGGTGATCCTGCCCGACGGCGAGCAGTACAAGACCCTGGAAACGGTCAACACCGTGTTCGACGGCCTGCTGTCCAACCGCTTCGATCGCAAGTGCACCCTGGTGGCCCTGGGCGGCGGCGTGGTGGGGGACATGACCGGTTTCGCCGCCGCCTGCTACCAGCGCGGCGTGTCCTTCATCCAGATCCCCACCACCCTGCTGTCCCAGGTGGACTCCTCGGTGGGCGGCAAGACCGGCGTGAACCATCCGCTGGGCAAGAACATGATCGGCGCCTTCCACCAGCCGCGCTGCGTGCTGGCCGACACCGACACCCTCAACACCCTGGACGAGCGCCAGCTGCGCGCCGGCATCGCCGAGGTGATCAAGTACGGCCTGATCAACGATCCGGAATTCTTCACCTGGCTGGAGCAGAACATGAACGCCCTGCTGGCGCGCGAGCCGGAGGCGTTGAGCTACGCCATCGAGCGCTCCTGCCGCGACAAGGCGGCCATCGTCGCCGCCGACGAGACCGAGGGCGGCGTGCGCGCCCTGCTCAACCTGGGCCACACCTACGGTCACGCCATCGAAACCGGCATGGGCTACGGCGAATGGCTGCACGGCGAGGCCATCGCCGCCGGCATGGTGATGGCGGCGGAACTGTCGCAGCAGCTGGGTTGGATGGGGGCGGACGACGTGGCGCGCACGCGCCGCCTCATTGCCGCCGCCGGCCTGCCGGTGCAGGCGCCGGCGGAACTGGACGCCGCCCGCTTCCTGGAGTTGATGGCGGTGGACAAGAAGGTGCTGGCGGGCAAGCTGCGGCTCATTCTGCTGCGCGGTATCGGCCAGGCGGTGATCAGCGACAGCGCCACGCCGGAGCAGATTAGCGCAGGCATTGCCCTGCACCGCAGCGGTTCGAGTTGACTATCGGTCCGCGAATAAACGCGAATGGACGCAAATAGGAAAAGGATTTCCGAACAGGTGATCGGCTGCGCATTCGAGGTGAGCAATACCTTGGGGGCCGGGTTCCTGGAAAGTGTTTATGAATATGCCTTGGCTGTGGAGTTCACGCGTGCGGGAATCGGCTTTGACAGGCAACGAGGCTTGTCTGTTAGTTACAAGGGGGAGTTCATTGGTCAATACATGGCGGACTTCTTGGTCGAGCAGTGCTTGATTGTCGAAATAAAGGCGCTGTCGCGGTTGATGCCGGAGCACGAAGCTCAAGTCATGAATTACCTAAAAGCCACAGGATTGACGGTAGGCTTGTTGTTGAATTTCGGGACTCCTCGTTTGGGTGTGCGGCGCATTGTTTGGGGTTACGATGGCAATCAATCGATTTGAACATTCTATTTGCGTCTATTCGCGTTCATTCGCGGACCTGTTTTTTATCATTCGGATTGAGGCAGAGGTTTCCTGAATGGACGGTGTGGCCCCCTACGCAGCTTCCTCCGCCCGTTTTCGCGGACGCCGTCATCCCGAACCAGCCCCGCAATACCGCAGCGAGTTCCAGCGCGATCGCGACCGCATCGTCCATTCCTCCGCCTTCCGCCGCCTGGAATACAAGACCCAGGTGTTCGTCAACCACGAAGGCGACATGTTCCGCACCCGCCTCACCCATTCCATCGAGGTGGCGCAGATCGGCCGTGCCATCGCCCGTGCCCTGCACCTGAACGAGGATCTCACCGAGGCCATCAGCCTGGCCCACGACCTGGGCCACACCCCCTTCGGCCACGCCGGCCAGGACGCCCTCAACGAATGCATGCGCGAGTACGGCGGTTTCGAGCACAACCTGCAATCGCTGCGGGTGGTGGACGAACTGGAGGATCGCTACGCCGAATTCCGCGGCCTCAACCTCACCTACGAAACCCGCGAGGGCATACTCAAGCACTGCTCGCAGGAAAACGCCCGCCAGCTGGGCGAGCTGGGGCAGCGTTTTCTCGACAGGGGCCAGCCCAGCCTGGAGGCGCAGATCGCCAACGTGGCCGACGCCATCGCCTACAACAATCACGATGTCGACGACGGCCTGCGCGCCGGACTGCTCAGCGTGGAGCAGCTGTGCCAGATCGAGCTGTTTGCCGAGCAGCACGCCGCGGTGCAGCGCGCCTATCCCGATCTGAGTGGACGGCGCCAGGTGCACGAGATCATCCGCCGCATGATCAACCGCCAGGTGGTGGACCTGCTGGAGACCAGCCGCCACCTCATCGAGCAGGCGGCGCCGGCCGACATCGACGCGGTGCGCGTCCACAGCGAACCGCTGCTGCGCTTCAGCGACGCCATGCAGCAGCAGCACCAGAGCCTGAAGCGCTTCCTGCGCGTCAATCTGTACCAGCATTACCGCGTGCATCGCATGACGGTGAAGTCGCAGCGCATCGTGCGCGATCTGTTCGGTGCCATCTTCGACGACCCGCGCCTGCTGCCGTTGCCGCACCAGGCCAACGTCGCCGCGCTGGAACAGCAGCACGGCCCCGCCGGCCGCGCCCGCGCCGTGGCCGACTACATCGCCGGGATGACCGATCGCTACGCCATCGCCGAACACCGCAAGCTGTTCAATCCCACCGAACTGACCTGAAGGCACACGGCGCGGAAGCTGCCGCGCTGCGGGATACGTGCCTGGTTTCCTGTGCATCGTCCCTGTCCTTCCGGTGGACAGATCAACCGCCGGACGGCATACTTTCGCCCAACCGCAGGGGGCCATCCGGTCCCTGAAACAACAACATACAAGCCGGAAGCCGCGTCATCGGACATGCGTATCTACATGCAGACACCCGTCACCGATGAACACGCGCCGCGTTATTACCATCTGTTCCTGCAGGAAGACCTGCTCGGCGGCTGGACACTGGTGCGGGAATGGGGCTTTCAGGGCGCCTCGGGGCGCGTGGTGCGCGAGCATTTTCCGACCCGGGAGGCGGCGGAGTCTGCTATCATCAGCGGGCGTGATGCGCAGCTAAAACGTGGATACCGAGTGATGTTCATGCAGGGAGAGGAGCGACCCACATGATCCGGGCCCTTCGCCGTAACAAGGACCCAATGGCCGCCCCTCCCTATCTTTCCCATTACAAGCTGCGCGAGAACCCCTTCTCCGGCGGACCCCGCTACTTCTTCGCCGACCCCGAGCGCGCGCAGACTCTCAACATGCTGCAGCACCTCACCCAGTACAGCGAAGAGCTGTTGCTGGTGAGCGGCCCTGCGGGCAGCGGCAAGACCACCCTGCTGGAACAATACCTGGCGCGCGCCGACGACGACTGGAAGGTGTGTCGCGTCAGCGCCGCCGAGACTCCCGATCCCGCCGCGCTGTTCCTCGCCGCCGCCCGCTGCTTCGGCCTGCACACCGACGGCGTGGCGTCCGACGCCCTGCTCGGTGCGTTGCAGGAACACCTCAATCATCTGCAGCAGACCATGACCCCGGTGCTGGTGGTGGACGATGCCGACCGCCTGTCCGACGACGCGCTGGAGATCGTGGTGCGCCTCACCGAGCTGCCGGGCGAGCACGGCAAGCTGGTGCGCACCATACTCTTCGCCGACGCGGCGATCCTGCCGCGCTTCGACAGCGCCCGTTTTGCCACCGCTCCCAAGCCGCACCGTCTCGAACTCAAGCCGCTGGACGAGGCGCAGACCATCGCTTATCTGCAGCACCGTCTCGCCACCGCCGGCTTTGCCGGCGGGCCGCTGTTCCAGCCGCGCGAACTCAAGCGCATCCACAAGCAGTCGCAGGGCTGGCCCGGCGGCATCAACGTACAGGCCCACGAGGTATTGATGAGCAAACGCAAGAGCGGCGTCGCCGCGGCCTGGCCTTATCTGGCGGCCGGCGCGCTGATCGCCGCCGGTGCCGGCGCGTACTGGCAGTTCGCCGGCAGCGGCGCGCAGCCGCCCGCCGCCCACGTCCCGGCTCCCATGGCTGCGGCGCCGCAGCCGGTGGCGGTGCCGGAACGGCCCATCCTGCGCTACGCCGGGGATGCGCAGCCGGTACAGACGGCCCTGGTGGTGCGCGGCGGTGAAACGGTGCAGATCACCTGTGCCGCACCGGCGGCCGAGCCGCCTGCGCCCCTGGCCCAGCCCATGTTGCGCGAGGTGACGCCGCCCCCGGCCGCCGAGCCGCCGGTCCCGCCGCTGGCCGCCCCCGAACCCGCGCCGGCAGCCCCTGCCGTGGCCGAAGCCCCGGTACCGGAACCTGCACCGGCCATGGCCCCTGCGCCCGAGCCGGCCCCCCCCGCCATGGAGGCTGCGCCCGTCGAGCCCGCCCCCGCGCCGGAAACCGCAATGCCTGAACCGGAGGTGGCGGAACCCGCCGCCCCTGCCGCCGTGGAGGCCCCGGCCATGGCCCAGCCTGCGCCGCCCGCCGAACCCGTGGCGGAGCCCGCGCCCGAACCCGCACCGATGGCGGCGGAGCCTGCGGCGCCGGTCCTGCCGGCGGCGGTGATCGAGCGGGTGGAACCCAATCCCGCCACGGGCAGCCGCCAGCCGCAAAGCCTGATCCTGCACGGCCGCAACTTCACGCCCGAGAGCCGGGTGACCGTGAGCTGGCGCGGCCGGCGCAAGGCCCTGGCCGCCGCCCAGGTTCAGGTGCTGGACAGCAGCCGCATCGCCATCGAAATCACCACCGGCACCACGCCGGATACCTGGTCGGTGACCGTGACCGGCGCCGATGGCCAGGTATCGGAGCCGTTCCGTTTCAAGGTGGAGGCGCCCAAGGCCGCGGCCGTCCCGGCCCCCGCCGCACCGACGGCCCATCCCGCCGCCGCCGGTTTCCGCGACAGCGCCTGGCTGCAGACGCGGGACCCGCGCCGCTACACGGTGCAGCTGGTGGGCGCCGGTACCGAACAGGCGGTGCGCGACCACCTCAACGGCTACGATGTGCGCGGCGACATCGCCCAGCTGGTCACCCGCCGCGGCGGCAAGCCCTGGCATGTGCTGTTCTGGGGCGATTTCGCCGACCGCGCCGCGGCCGAGCGCGCCGTGGCGGCCCTGCCGGCGCCGCTCAAGAAGGTGGCGCCTTGGATTCGCCCCTACGCCGATGTCCATGGCGAAATGAAGGCGGGCGGTGTGGGGCAATAACCACCCCGCCCGTGCCCCGGCGGCCGGCAGCGACCGTGCCGCCGGGGACGAGTAAAGCCCCGCTAACCTCCCTGCCCGCGCGGTTTCTTGCGCATTGAACCTCCCCCCTCAGGGCAGTATACTTCTTGACCCTTTTTGCCCGGCCTCCGGGCAAGTAGCCATTTTCGCCCGGTTTTTTTGCGAGACTTTCACCTAAGACTAGTGGCCGTGAACGATAGACAGAGCAAGCTCGGCGGGCTGTACAGCCCCGCCTTCGAAAAGGACAACTGCGGCTTCGGCCTGATTGCCCATATGGACGGCGCCGCCAGCCACTGGCTGGTGGACACCGCTATTGGCGCGCTGGGGCGCATGACCCATCGCGGCGCCATCGCCGCCGACGGCAAGACCGGCGACGGTTGCGGCCTGCTGATGAAGAAGCCCGACGCGTTCATGCGTGCGGTGGCGGCCGAACTGAAATTCACGCTGGCCGACAACTATGCCGTGGGCATGGTGTTCCTCAACCAGGATGCCGCGCTGGCCGCCAAGGCGCGCAAGCAGCTGGAGCAGGACATGGCCGCCGAAGGCCTGCTGGTGGCAGGCTGGCGTGTGGTGCCGACCAATCCCGACGCCTGCGGCGCCGAGGCGCTGAAGACCCTGCCGCGCATCGAACAGATCTTCGTCAGCGCCCCCGAGGGCATGGACGAGGCTGCGCTGGAGCGCCACCTTTATATTGCGCGCCGCCGCACCGAGAAGGCCATCGAGGCCGGTGACCCGGCGTTCTACGTGCCGAGCCTGTCCAGCCGCGTGGTGTCCTACAAGGGTCTGGTGATGCCGTCCTACCTGGCGGCGTTCTATACCGATCTGAACGACGAGCGCCTGGCCTCCGCGCTGTGTGTGTTCCACCAGCGTTTCTCCACCAACACCTGGCCGCAGTGGCGCCTGGCGCAGCCGTTCCGTTACCTCGCCCACAACGGCGAGATCAACACCGTACAGGGCAACCGCTACTGGTCGGTGGCACGCGGCCACAAGTTCGAGACGCCGCTGATCCCCAACATGGCCGACGTGCGTCCGCTGGTGTCCATGACCGGCTCCGACTCCAACAGCCTGGACAACATGCTGGAAGCGCTGCTCGCCGGCGGCATGGACATCTTCCGCGCCATGCGCCTGCTGGTGCCGCCCGCCTGGCAGAACGTGGAGACCATGGACCCGGATCTGCGCGCCTTCTACGAATACAACTCCATGCACATGGAGCCGTGGGACGGCCCGGCCGGCATCGTGCTCACCGACGGCCGCCATGCCGCCTGTACGCTCGATCGCAACGGCCTGCGCCCGGCGCGCTGGGTGATCACCCGCGGCAACGGTGCGGCGATTCCGGAGGAGGGCGACTATCGCGGCTGCATCATCACCCTCGCCTCGGAAATCGGCGTGTTCGACTACACCCCCGAGGACGTCATCGCCAAGGGCCGCCTCAAGCCCGGCCAGATGCTGGCGGTGGACACCATCCAGTGCAAGCTGCTGTTGCCGCAGGACGTCGACACCATGCTCAAGGGCCGCCAGCCCTACAAGCAGTGGATGTCCGCGCACGTCAAGCGCCTGGAGTCCGAGCTGAACGAAGCCGCCTCCGGTGCCGAGCTGGAGCGCGATGCGCTCGACGTGCACCAGAAGATGTTCCAGGTCAGCTTCGAGGAGCGTGACCAGGTGCTGCGCCCGCTGGCCGAGGCCGGCCAGGAAGCCATCGGCTCCATGGGCGACGATACGCCGATGGCGGTGCTGTCCACCCGCGTGCGTTCGCTGTACGACTACTTCCGCCAGCAGTTCGCCCAGGTCACCAATCCGCCCATCGATCCGCTGCGCGAAGCCATCGTCATGTCGCTGGAGACCTGTTTCGGCCGCGAGAAGAACCTGTTCGAGGAAACGCCGCAGCATGCGGCGCGCCTGCTGGTGGATTCACCGGTGCTGTCGCGCGGCAAGTTCGCCCGCCTGCTGGCGCTGGACAGCGCCGATTACGCCCATGTGCGCATCGATCTGAACTACGCCAGGGGCACCGACCTGAAGAGCGCGATCACCGCGGTATGCGACAGCGCCGTGGCCGCAGTGAAGTCCGGCAAGGTCATCATCGTGCTGTCCGACCGCGCCCTCGACGAAGACAAGCTGCCGATCCACGCCCTGCTGGCCACCGGCGCGGTGCATCATCGCCTGATCAAGGAAGGCCTGCGCTGCGACGCCAACATCGTGGTGGAAACCGGCACCGCGCGCGACCCGCATCATTTCGCCGTGCTCATCGGCTACGGCGCCACTGCCGTGTATCCGTACCTGGCCTATGAAGTGCTGCACGACCTGGTGCGCAGCAACGAAATCAGCGGCAAGGATCCGGTCAAGCTGATGGAGTCCTATCGCAAGGGCATCAACAAGGGCCTGTACAAGATCATCTCCAAGATGGGCATCTCCACCATCGCCAGCTACCGCGGTTCGCAGCTGTTCGAATCGGTGGGCCTGCACGAGGATGTGGTGGAGCTGTGCTTCAAGGGCACCACCAACCGCCTGTCCGGCACGCATTTCGCCGAGCTGGAAGACGATCAGAAACTGCTGGCGAAGGAAGCGTGGAATCCGCGCAAGACCATCCAGCAGGGCGGCCTGCTCAAGTACCTGCACAACGGCGAGTATCACGCCTACAACCCGGACGTGGTGCAGACCCTGCACAAGGCGGTACGCAGCGGCGATTACGCCGATTACCTGGAATACGCCAAGCTGGTGAACGAGCGTCCGGTGGCGATGTTGCGCGACATGCTCAAGGTGCGCGGCGACCTCAAGCCTATCGCCATCGACGAGGTGGAGTCGGAAGAGGCGATCATGCGTCGCTTCGACTCCGCCGGCATGTCCCTGGGCGCGCTGTCGCCCGAGGCGCACGAGGCGCTGGCCACGGCGATGAACCGCCTCGGCGGCCGTTCCAACTCCGGCGAAGGCGGCGAAGACCCGGCGCGCTACGGCACCGAGAAGATGTCGAAGATCAAGCAGGTGGCCTCCGGCCGCTTCGGCGTCACGCCGCATTACCTGGTCAACGCCGAAGTGCTGCAGATCAAGGTCGCGCAGGGCGCCAAGCCCGGCGAGGGCGGCCAGCTGCCCGGCGACAAGGTGGACAAGCTGATCGCCAAGCTGCGCTATGCCATGCCCGGTGTGGCGCTGATTTCGCCGCCGCCGCACCACGACATCTATTCCATCGAGGATCTGGCGCAGCTGATCTTCGATCTGAAGCAGGTCAATCCGCAGGCCCTGGTGTCGGTGAAGCTGGTGGCTGAGGCCGGCGTCGGCACCATCGCCGCCGGCGTGGCCAAGGCCTACGCCGACCTGATCACCATTTCCGGTTATGACGGCGGTACCGGCGCCAGCCCGCTGGCCTCGGTGAAGTACGCCGGTTCGCCGTGGGAACTGGGCATGACCGAGACCCACCAGATCCTGCGCGCCAACGACCTGCGCGACAAGGTGCGGGTGCAGACCGACGGCGGCCTCAAGACCGGCCTCGACGTGGTCAAGGCGGCGATGCTGGGGGCCGAGAGCTTCGGCTTCGGCACCGGCCCGATGGTGGCGCTGGGCTGCAAGTTCCTGCGCATCTGCCATCTGAACAACTGCGCCACCGGCGTCGCCACCCAGGACAAGGTACTGCGTTCCGAGCACTTCATCGGCCTGCCCGAGATGGTGATGAACTACTTCAAGTTCATCGCCCGCGAAACCCGCGAGTGGATGGCCCGTCTCGGCGTGCGTTCCATGGAAGATCTGATCGGCCGCACCGATCTGCTGGAGATCATGCAGGGCGCCACCGCCAAGCAGCAGTGTCTCAACCTGACGCCGCTGCTGTCCGACGGCGGCGTGCCGGCCGACAAGCCGCGCTTCTGCACCGCGCCGAAGAACGAACCCTTCGACAAGGGCGAACTGGCCGAGCAGATGGTGCGCGACTGCCTTCCCGCCATCGAAGGCAAGAAGGGCGGCGAGTTCCATTACGCGGTGAAGAACGTGAACCGTTCCATCGGCGCGCGCCTGTCCGGCGAGATCGCCCGCCGCTACGGTAATCAGGGCATGAGCGACGCCCCCATCACCCTGCGGCTCACCGGCACCGCCGGCCAGAGCTTCGGTGTGTGGAACGCCGGTGGCCTGCACATGGTGCTGGAAGGCGATGCCAACGACTACGTGGGCAAGGGCATGGCCGGCGGCCGCCTGGTGATCCATCCGCCCAAGGGCAGCCGTTTCCACAGCCAGGAGACCAGCATCATCGGCAACACCTGCCTGTACGGCGCCACCGGCGGCACGCTGTACGCCGCGGGCCTCGCCGGTGAGCGTTTCGCCGTGCGCAATTCCGGCGCCCATGCGGTGGTGGAAGGCGTGGGCGATCACGGCTGCGAATACATGACCGGCGGCGTGGTGATGGTGCTGGGCCAGACCGGCCTCAACTTCGGCGCCGGCATGACCGGCGGCTTCGCCTACGTGCTGGACCTGGATAACGGCTTCGTCGATCGCTACAACCACGAGCTCATCGACATCCACCGCGTCGGCACAGAGAAGACCGAAGCGCACCGCGCCCACCTGCGCCAGATGCTCGAGGCCTTCGTGGCCGAGACCGGCAGCGCCTGGGGTCGTCACATCCTGGATCACTTCGCCGACATGGTGGGCAAGTTCTGGCTGGTGAAGCCCAAGGCCTCGGAGATCGACAGCCTGCTCGAGACGCTGTTGAGCGCCGCCTAAGACGTAGCGAGATTATTGAAAGTCATGGGAAACGTTTTCCAATTTCTGCAAGTGCCGCGCATCGATCCGGAGAAGAAGTCCGTCGAGGTGCGCATCAAGGAATACGCCGAGATCTACGGCCAGTTCGACAAGGACGGCGCCGCGGCGCAGTCCGATCGCTGCCTGGCCTGCGGCAATCCGTACTGTTCCTGGAAGTGTCCGGTGCACAACTACATCCCGCACTGGCTCAAGCTGGTGGCCGAGGGCAACCTGTTCGAGGCGGCGGAGCTGTCGCACCGCACCAACTCGCTGCCCGAGGTGTGCGGCCGCGTCTGCCCGCAGGATCGCCTGTGTGAGGGCGCCTGTACCCTGAACGACGGTTTCGGCGCGGTGACCATCGGTGCGGTGGAGCGTTACATCACCGACAACGCCCTGGCCCAGGGCTGGCGCCCGGACATGTCCCGCGTCAAGGACACCGGCAAGCGCGTGGCGGTGATCGGTGCCGGTCCGGCCGGCCTCGGCTGTGCCGACGTGCTGGCGCGCAACGGCGTCAAGGCGGTGGTGTTCGATCGCCATCCCGAGATCGGCGGCCTGCTCACCTTCGGCATTCCCGAATTCAAGCTGGAGAAGACCGTCGTCAAGCGCCGCCGCGAAGTGATGGAAGGCATGGGCATCGAGTTCCGTCTCGGCGTCGAGGTGGGCAGGGACATCGCCTTCGATGCGCTGCTCAATGAATACGATGCGGTGTTCCTCGGAATGGGCACCTACAACTACATGAAGGGCGGCTTCCCCGGCGAGGAGCTGCCCGGCGTGCATGCCGCCCTCGACTTCCTCATCTCCAACATCAACCACTGCCACGCCTACGAAAAGAATCCGGCCGACTACGTCAGCATGAAGGGGCAGCGCGTGGTGGTGCTGGGCGGCGGCGACACCGCCATGGACTGCAACCGCACCTCCATCCGCCAGGGCGCCAAATCCGTCACCTGCGCCTACCGCCGCGACGAGGCCAACATGCCCGGCTCCAAGCGCGAGGTGGCCAACGCCAAGGAAGAGGGCGTGCAGTTCCTGTGGAACCGCCAGCCGGTGGAAATCGTCGGCGAGGATCACGTCGAAGGCGTCAAGGTGGTGACCACTGAAATGGGCCCGCCCGATGCGCGCGGCCGCCGCACGCCACAGGTGGTGGCGGGTTCGGAAGAGATCATCCCGGCCGATCGCGTGCTGATTGCCTTCGGTTTCCGTCCCAGCCCGCAGCCCTGGTTTACCCAGCACGGCATCGACACCGACGAGCGCGGCCGCATCAAGGCGCCGGCCAACGGCCAGTACAAATACCAGACCAGCAACGCCAAGGTGTTCGCCGGCGGCGACATGGTGCGCGGCTCCGACCTGGTGGTCACCGCCGTCTGGGAAGGCCGCCAGGCCGCCGAAGGCATCCTGGATTACCTGGACGTCTGACAAAAATTGAACCACGGGGGACACGGAGAACACGGGGAGGGATAGTCGTGTTCTTCGTACCTCGTTCACCTTTCATTCACAACCGGGCAGTCACGTGGCCGTTGGGGCGATTTGTAATGCCCCGTGTTCCCCGTGTCCCCCGTGGTTAACGTCCTATGAGCGAATTGAAGAACGACCGTTTCCTGCGCGCCCTGCTCAAGCAGCCGGTGGACGTGACCCCGGTGTGGATGATGCGCCAGGCCGGGCGTTACCTGCCGGAGTACCGCGCCACCCGCGCCAAGGCCGGCAGCTTCATGGACCTGTGCAAGAACCCGGAGCTGGCCTGTGAAGTCACCATCCAGCCGCTGGAGCGCTTTCCCCTCGACGCCGCCATCCTGTTCTCCGACATCCTCACCGTGCCCGACGCCATGGGCCTGGGCCTGCGCTTCGCCGAGGGCGAGGGGCCGATCTTCGATCGCCCGGTGCGCACGGCGGCCGACGTGGACAAGCTGTTCGTACCGGACCCGGAAGGCGAGCTGAAATACGTGATGGATGCGGTGCGCACCATCCGCCGCGAGCTCAACGGCCGCGTGCCGCTGATCGGTTTCTCCGGCAGCCCGTGGACCCTGGCCACCTACATGGTGGAAGGCGGCTCCTCCAAGGAATTCGCCCAGGTGAAGGGCATGCTTTACGACCAGCCGGCGCTGATGCACAAGCTGCTCGACGTGACGGCGCAGGCGGTGACCCAGTACCTCAATGCCCAGGTGGACGCCGGCGCCCAGGCGCTGATGATCTTCGACACCTGGGGCGGCGCGCTCACCCCGCGCGACTACCAGGAGTTCTCCCTGCGCTACATGACCCGGATCATCGCCGGCCTCAAGCGCGAGGCCGACGGCCGCAAGGTGCCGGTGGTGCTGTTCACCAAGGGCGGCGGCCAGTGGCTGGAACCCATGGCGGAGTCCGGCGCCGATGCCCTGGGCCTGGACTGGACCGTGGATATCGGTGCGGCGCGGGCGCGGGTCGGCGACAAGGTGGCCCTGCAGGGCAACATGGACCCGTGCGTGCTGTACGCCTCACCGGAGCGTATTCGCAGCGAAGTGGCCGCCATACTCGCCGCTTACGGCAAGGGTTCCGGCCACGTGTTCAATCTGGGACACGGCATCCACCAGCACGTGAACCCGGAACACGCCGCCGCCTTTGTCGAAGCCGTGCACCAGCTGAGTGCAAGCTACCATCGGTGACGCCGGGATGAAGAATGCGGGGTACGGGAAGTTGCGATCGCGGCACGCACAGGGGGCGGCAGGACCGCTGCCGTTTTCCCTTACTTCCTGATGTAAAAAAACCCGGTATTTCCGGGTTTTTTTATGCTTTAGCATATGGGCAGGTACTAATAATATTGCTTAATAGTACCACTGGCTTTAGTGTTAAGCCGTTCACATAAATGGAGGCGCAGACATGCGGATGATTACGGCGGGGCAACTGTTGTTGTTGCTGGCCGGCATCGGGATGATGACCGTTTCCCATGGAGCGGATGACGACTACCTCAAGGCGCTGAAGGCTGAGACCGAGGCCCTTACCGGTGGTGGCAGCGCTCCCGCGGCAGCAGCTCCGGAGGAGGCAGCGAAGCCGCAACAGGCGTGGTCGGCGGCGGGACAGGGACTGAGCGAGGGTTTGCCGCCTGATCTGTCGCATGAACAGTTCGAGGCCGCGCTCAAGAGCAGTTACTTCGGCACGTTCATGTTTTACGCAAAACTGAACGCCGCCGACAAGGCTGCTGTCTATCAGGCATACAAGGAAGACGGGCAGATTGCCCATATCCGAGAAAAGACGACCAGCCTGTTGAAGCACTGATGGCTGGCAGATCCACTGGGGGATGACAATGAAACAGATGCGACGGGTTTTCGGTGTGTGCGCCGCGGTGCTGGCCGGCGGCGTATGGGTGGGTGCCGCGCAGGCACTGGATGTGAAGATCACGGAAAACCGCGAAACGGTGACGGTGCAGCACCATGGCAAGCCGTATGTGATCCAGCGCGAACAGGATCCCGCGCACGTGGTCGATGCCGCCTGGGGCAAGACCTCGCGCAAGTGCCCTCCTTTCTGCCTCCAGCCCAACGTGCCGCTGCCCGGCGTGCATGCGGTAGGCGAACTGGAAGTGCTCGATTTCATGGAGAAAAAGGTGAACACCGGCCAGGGCCTGCTGATCGACTCGCGCCTGCCGTCCTGGTACATGTCGGGCACCATACCGGGCTCGATCAATATTCCCTTCACCGTGTTCGGCGAGATCCCCACCGCGTCGGACGTGGAAAAGGCCTTCAAGCTGCTGGGTGTGGAGCGTCGTCCCAACGTGGGCGGGCTGCGCCGTTCGCTGGAGCGGCAGTTCGCCGCCTGGGGCTGGTTCGATGCGCGCTACAAGACCGCCTACTGGGACTTCACCAACGCCAAGGAGGTCGTGCTGTGGTGTAACGGCCCCTGGTGTGGTCAGTCGCCGCGTGCCATCAAGAATCTGGTGAAGCTGGGCTATCCGCTGGAGCGCATCCACTACTATCGCGGCGGCATGCAGATGTGGAAGGTGCTGGGCCTGCCCAGCGTGGTGCCGGAACCGAATACGGTGATGTTCGAGGTAAGCGGCGGCGAATAAGCGTTGCTGCCAGCGCCGCAAATGACAAAGGCCGGGGAAACCCGGCCTTTGTCATTGTGGGGAAACCGGATTCCTACTGGATGACGAAATCGGTGAAGTACAACGCCTCCAGGCTTTCCCGCTTCAGTCCGGCGTGGGTCTCCAGCACGCTGCGCAAATCTTCCAACGCCTGCTGCCGCACCTGCTCGCGGATTTGCACGTCGTACATGTTGTCCACGGTCTGCGCCGACAACAGCGTGATCAGTGCATGGCGCACGGGGCCGGTATGGGCCTGCAATGCGGCCAGCGCCGCCGGATCACGGCTCATGGCCTGCACCCGAACCTGCATGAAGCGCACTTTGCCGGCCGTGTTCAGGTTGACCACGATGGCCGGCTCCAGCGCCAGGTAAGGCCCGGCGGCGCCACCGCCACCGCCGGAGGCGAGAAGCGGCGTGGAGGCGAGGGTGTTGCACAGCAGCAGGGCGGTCAGCAGTCGTTTCATCGTTGGGTAACCGGATGGGTGAGGACGGGTATCATGCCACGGTGTTAGATCAGGGGCCAGGCTGACCACCTTCATCTGTCCGCGAATGAACGCGAATGGACGCAAATAAGTCGGCAGGCTCTAGACACGGAGCAGCCGTACCGCGTCACCCGCCAAGTGAGCCTACCATCCTTTGTCGCATGATGAGTATTCGCGTCTATTTGCGTTCATTCGCGGACCGATTGCCGTGAGTGCCTAATCCCTGGTCCCTTTCTTCTTCGCCCGCGGGTGGGCGGCATCGTACACCTTGGCCAGGTGCTGGAAGTCGAGGTGGGTGTAGATCTGGGTGGTGGCGATGTTGGCATGACCGAGCAGCTCCTGCACCGCACGCAGGTCGCCGCTGGATTCGAGCATGTGGCTGGCGAAGGAGTGGCGCAGCATGTGCGGATGCACCGGCACCGCAAGGCCCTGCGCCAGGGCCCGACGGCGCATGTGATCCTGCACGGTGCGGCCGGCGATGCGCTTGCCGTTGCGGCCGAGGAACAGCGCCGTGGTGCCGGCGGCGCCGGATTGCAGGTGTCGCCGTTGCAGCCAGGCCTGTAGTGCCGCCAGGGCCTTGCGGCCGACGGGAAGGACGCGGGTCTTGGCGCCCTTGCCGGTGACGCGCACGGTGGCATCGTTCATGTCCACGTCGGTACAGTCGAGTCCGACCAGTTCCGCCAGGCGCAGGCCGGAGGAATACATCAGCTCCATGATGGCGCGATCGCGCACCGCAGCGTCGTCGTCGCCGGGGATTTCCAGCAGGTGCGCGGTCTGATCCACGTCGAGGGTCTGCGGCAGCTTGCGCGGGCTTTTCGGCGCCGGGATGTCCTGCGCCGGATTGTGCCCGGCGACGCCCTCGCGCAGCAGGAAGTTGAAGAAGCTGCGGATGGCGGAGAGCTCCCGTTGCAGGCTGCTGCCGCCGATGCCGCCGCGGTGGCGCCAGGCGACATAGGCGCGCACCTGCGGCGCGTTCAGCGCCGTCCAGTCGGCGATGCCCTGCCGGTCGCAGAATTCGCACAGGTGGCGCAGATCGCGCAGATAGTTGTCGAGGGTGTGGGGCGAGAGACGGCGTTCATGGCGCAGATGCTGCGCGTAGCGCTCGATCCAGTCCAGCGCCGCCTGCTGCATCGGGCTAGTCCGGGGAGTTCGGGTGCAGCAGGCGCGCCACCACGGCGCCCAGATAGCGCAGGAAGGTGGTGCCCATTTCTGCGTGGAAGCGGCGCGGATCGATGCTGCCGATGCCGATCAGGCCGATGCACTGACGGCTGTCCGGCGCGAACATCGGGATCACGGCACCCGAGGCCAGTTCATCCGCCGCCTTGCCGAACAGAAACTGTGCCTGCGCCGGGGCGATGTGGCCGCACACCGGTTCGCCGCGGTCGACGACTTTCTCGAACAGCTGGCGCGCCTTGTCGTCGCCGGCGCCGAAGCGCTTCAGTTCCACCGCGTCGGCGTGAAAATCCTCGCGCAGGCCGTCGCGCAGGCGGCGCAGCAGCGCCTCGCCGCCGCGGGTTTCCAGCAGGCCGAGGATCAGGTGTTCGATGCGTTCCAGCAGGTGCTCGTTGTCGCGCGCGGTCTGGGTCAGGTGTTGCAGCTTGCGCTTCAGTTCCTGGCGCTGCTCCCGCAGCACGGCCACCTGGCGTTCGACGAGGGATACGGCGCCCCGGGCGTCATGGGGCAGTTCCATATCGGTAAGCAGGTAATCGTGACGCAGAAAGAAGTCCGGCTGGCGGCGCAGGTAGTCGGCAACGGCAGCGTCGCTCAGTTCCGCTTCCTTCGCTTCGAGTGGTTGTGTACTCACAGATCAATTTCCCCCTGAAAAACCCTAGTCGCTGGTCCCGTCATCCACAGCGGTGCATCGCCGCCGTCCCAGCGTATGGTGAGGCTGCCCCCCGGCAGGTCGACGCGCACTTCCGCATCCAGTTCTCCCCAGCGCCGCCCCACGGCCACCGCGGCGCAGGCGCCCGTGCCGCAGGCCAGCGTTTCGCCTGCTCCGCGCTCGAACACGCGCAGGCGGATGTGGCCCCGATCGACGATTTGCATGAAGCCGACGTTGACCCGGCGCGGAAAGCGCGGGTGTGACTCCAGCAGTGGTCCCAGCCGCTCCACCTCCGCGGTGTCGGCGTTTTCCACGCGCAGCACCGCGTGGGGATTGCCCATGGACACCGCGCCGATGGTGAGCGGCTCACGGCCGACTTCCAGCGGATACTTGTCCGCCTCGGCCTCGGCGGTGAACGGCAGCTGTGCCGGGTCGAAGCGCGGCGCGCCCATGTTGACGCGTATCTCCCCGCTGGCTTCCACGTACAGGGTGATCACGCCGGAGGCAGTTTCCACCACGATGGCGTCCTTGTCCGTCAGCCCCTCGTCGCGCACGAAGCGGGCGAAGCAGCGTGCGCCGTTGCCGCACTGCTCCACCTCGCCGCCGTCGGCGTTGAAGATGCGGTAGCGGAAGTCGACACCGGCCTGGCCGGGCTTTTCCACCAGCAGCAATTGATCGCAGCCGACGCCGAAGCGGCGGTCGGCGAGAAAGCGTACCTGTTTGGTGCTGAGACGGATGTCGCGGCGAAAGGCGTCGATGACCACGAAGTCATTGCCCAGGCCGTGCATTTTGACGAAGGAAAGGTGCATGGGGAGTCAGGTTACCCCTAGTCTCCGGCCTTGAAAAGGGCGCCGTCGCAGGCCAGGTAATCGCGATAGATGCAGCGGTCCATGACCACCCAGATGCCGGCGGCCCGGGCCCGCAGCGCGGCGGCCTCGTTGACCACGCCGTCCTGCAGCCAGAGGGCAGGAATCTTCAGTTCGATGCAGGCGTCGACGATCTCGTCCACGTATTCCGGCGCGCGGAACACGTCGACCAGATCGACCGGGCCGGGCAGGGCGTGCAGGTCGGGCACGGCGCGTTCGCCCAGCACCTCCTCCAGCGCCGGCCGCACCGGTACGATGCGGTAGCCGAACTGTTGCAGGGCCTGCGCCACGCAGTAACTGGGTCGGCTGGGTTTGGGCGACAGGCCGACCACGGCAACGGTGCGCAGCCGGCGCAGGCGCTGGCAAATTTCGTCGTGGGAGGGATTCACGAAGCGGTCGGTCATGGCAGGTATCCGCTGACGATGAGGTGGCGATCGCTCACTGCGCTGACTGCAAGGTCGAGACCGGCGGCATGCAGCTGCGCCCGCACCTCGTCCACGGTATAGGCGGCGAGCAGGGAATGGAAAAAGTCGTGGCGCAGCACCTCCGGCTCGTCGGCGGCGTATTGCGCGACCATGGCCTCGGCCGTCGCACGGCTGTCCGGCCGCATCAGGTCCATGACGAATATGGCCGCGCCCGGCGCACCATGGCCGCGAATGCTTTGCCACAGCACCATCGGATCGGCCAGGTGGTGCAGCAGGCTGTTGCAGATGATGGTGGCGTAGCGCGCCTGCGGCAGCGTAGCGCCGGGCAGGTAGCCGTGGATGTAGCGGATGCGCGCTTTCAGCTCGCTGCCGTTTTGCAGTTCAGCGGCAAGGCGCAGCATGGCCGAGGCGCCGTCGACGCCGTGCAATTCGCAGGCGGGAAAGGCACGGGCAAAGCGCCGCGTGATGTCGCCGGGGCCGCAGCCGAGGTCGAGCACGCAATCCTGCGGCGCCAGGCCGGGGAACTGTTCGCGGAACAGTTCGATGAAGCGGTCGTGCGGTGCGCTGAAGTCGGCTTCGGCATAGGCGCGCGCCTGTGCCGCTTCATCCATCAGTTCGGGTTCGGCAACCCGCTCCATCATTCCGGCAGCAGGCTCTCGCCGGCGTACAGCGCGGCCAGGGGTTCGCGCTGGCGCACCAGATAGCTTTGGCCGCCGTCCACCATCACTTCGGCGGCGCGGGGCCGGGTGTTGTAGTTGGAGCTCATGGAAAAGCCGTAGGCGCCGGCGGAACGTACCGCCAGCAGATCGCCTTCGACGAGCGCCAGTTCGCGATCCTTGCCGAGGAAGTCGCCGGTCTCGCAGATGGGGCCGACCACGTCGTAGCGTTGTGCAGGCACGTCGTTCCGCTGCGCGGCGGGAACGATGTCCATCCAGGCCTCGTACAGCGTCGGCCGGATCAGATCGTTCATGGCCGCATCCACCACGGCAAAGTTCTTGTGCGCGGTGTGCTTGAGGTATTCGACGCGGGTGAGCAGGATGCCGGCGTTGCCGATGATGGCGCGGCCCGGCTCGATGATTACCTTGAGGTCGCGACCGGCGAGGCGATCCAGCAGCGGTGCGGCATAGTCGCCGGGCAGGGGCGGCGTCTCGTCGCGGTAGGTGATGCCGAGGCCGCCGCCCAGATCCAGGTGGCGCACGGCGATGCCGCGCTGGCACAGGGTGTCCACCAGCGCCAGTACGCGATCCAGTGCGTCGACGAAGGGGCGGGTTTCGGTGATCTGCGAGCCGATGTGGCAGTCGACGCCGATGACCTCGAGATGCGGCATTTCGGCGGCGCGGGCGTAAACCTCGGCGGCCTCCTCGATGTCGACGCCGAACTTGTTTTCCTTCAGTCCGGTGGAGATGTAGGGATGGGTCTTGGCATCCACGTCCGGATTGACGCGCAGCGACACCGGAGCGCGGCGGCCCATCTCGCCGGCGACGGCGTTGAGCCGTTCCAGTTCCGGCACCGATTCGACGTTGAAGCAGTGGATGCCCGCTTCCAGCGCGCGGAGCATTTCGTCGGCGCGCTTGCCGACGCCGGAGAACACCACCCTGGCCGGATCGCCGCCGGCGGCCAGTACCCGTTCCAGCTCGCCCACCGAGACGATGTCGAAGCCGGCGCCGAGGCGCGCCAGCAGGTTCAGCACGCCCAGATTGGAGTTGGCCTTTACCGCATAGCAGACCAGGTGTTCCTGCCCGGCCAGGGCGGCGTCGAAGGCGCGGTAGTGACGCTCGATGGTGGCGCGGGAGTAGACGTAGCAGGGTGTGCCGTACTTTGCGGCCAGGGCGGAGACGTCAAGCTCTTCGGCAAACAGGCGGCCGTCGCGGAATTTGAAATGGTCCATGATCTCGCAGGTATTAACGTGGTTCGGTACTTTCCGGTGCTCCGCCCGCGGTGGGTTGGCGCATGGTTTCGCTCGCGGTGAATTTTTGCTGTCCGCCGTCCTGCGGCAGATAGAGATCGCCCCGCGCACCGCAGCCGCCCAGCATGCTGGCGATGCCGAGTATGACGATGACGGCCCAGAGGGCATACTGTCCCCAACAAAAGCGCATGCGCGTGTACACCCGGGTAGCGGAAAAGTCGCTACAGTATACCTGCAACCGCCTGCCGATTTCAGGAGACCCGTAATGGAGCTGATGAGCGAATCCGAGTTCAACCGCCACATCGACGACACGCTGCTCGCCATTGAAAGCGCCATCGACGGCGCCGACACCGATCTCGATTACGAGAACAGCGGCGGTGTCCTTACCGTGCACTGCGGCAACGGCTCGCAGATCATCATCAACCGCCAGACGCCGGTGCGGCAGTTGTGGCTGGCGACACGCAGCGGCGGCTATCACTTTGACTGGGACGACGATGCCGAGGGCTGGGTGCGCGACAGCGACGGGGCCGCATTTACGGAAGTGCTGGCCGGGGAACTGGCGGCGCAGTGCGGCGAAACCCTGGAACTGTAGGGTGCGCATCGCGCACCGGTCTTTCCGACGGCGGCACAGGTGCGCGATGCGCTCCCTACGAGCGGCCGTTGAATCCCCCGCTACCCTTGCGCCACACCAGGGTGCGGTTGTCCGCCTGCATGGCGTAGTCCTGCCATAGCCTCAGGCCCGCCGTCCGCGCCAGGGCATCCAGGGCCTCGAAGTCGCGCACCCCGCTGGCGGGGTCGCGCTGCCGCAGCCAGGCATCGAAGCGGGCATTGCTGTCGGCGGTGTAACCGCCACCGTAGTTGAACGGGCCGTACAGGGCGAACACCCCACCTTCTTCCAGCACCCTTCCCACCCCGGCAAACATCGCCTCGACCGCATCCCAGGCCATGATGTGCGCGGTATTGGCGCTGAACACGGCGTCCACCGTAGCGGGCGGCCACGGCCCGGTGCGCACGTCGAGGACTAGGGGTGGCAGGATGTTGGGGCTGCCCGCATCGGCCAGCCAGGCATGGATGGCGGCGTGGTTTTCCTCCAGGTCGCTGGTCTGCCACTGGAGATGGGGCAGTTCCGGCGCGAAATAGACCGCATGCTGGCCGGTGCCGCTGCCGATCTCCAGCAGGCGGCGCCTTCCGGCCAGCACCGCGCGCAGTGCCGCGAGTATCGGGGCGCGGTTTTGCAGGCAGGATTCGGCGGTGGGCTTCATTGGCTTGTGTCCGTTGTCTGTGTTGTTCGACAATGGGCGCGCCGAGGAGATAAATCAATGTTCGCCGACCGGTGCCAGCCGGCCAGGAGCGGACGGAGGAGTGGGTAAGACGTGATACGACTGGCCTGTTTTTTCCTGTTGAGCCTGCTGGCCCTGCCGCTGGCGGCGGCGCCCGACGGCGCCGAACTCTATGCCCAGAACTGCGCCGTGTGCCACGGCGCCGACGGCCGCGGCGGTGTGGGCGTGCCCCTGGCCCTGCCCAGCTTCCTGCCCAGCGTCGACGACGACTATCTGACGGCCACCATCCGCAACGGCCGTCCCGGCCGGGTGATGCCTGCCTTCACCCAACTGGGCGACGATCAGGTCCGGGCCATCATCGGCCACCTGCGCCACTGGATGCCGGCCGGCAGCACGGTGGTGAAACTGTCCCGGGAACCGGTGCGGGGCGACGTGCAGCACGGCAAGACGCTGTTCGCCCAGCGCTGCGCTGCCTGCCACGGCGCCCACGGCGAGGGCGGCCACGGCACCGGCGTCACCTTCTCCCGCCCGCGCGACCTGCCCATCATCGCCCCGGCACTGAACAACCCCGGCTTTCTCGCCGCCGCCACGGACCAGATGATAAAGACCACGCTGATGAACGGCCGCGACGGCACGCCCATGGTGTCCTTCCTCAAGCAGGGACTGTCGGAGCGGGATATCGACGACGTGGTGAGCTATGTGCGCTCCTTCGCCGATTCTGTGCAGGGCTGGCGCCCGGGCAACGACGACACGCCGATGCTGGAAATGGATTCGCCCTATACCCTGGCCGAGACGGTGGAGGCGGTGAAGCGCGCCGCAGTGGGCAAGAATTTCCGCATCATCCGCGAGCAGAGCCTGGAAGATGGGCTGTATGCACTAGGTGAGGAAAGCCGGGAAACGACCATCATCTATTTCTGCAATTTCAATTTCATCAACCAGGCGCTGGCGCTGGACCCCCGCGTCGGCCTGTTCATGCCCTGCCGCATCACGGTGGTGGAGCGCGAAGGCCAGGTGAAGGTGATGAGCATCAATCCGAAGTATCTCAGCCGCCTGTTCAACAACGCCGAACTGGATAAGCCCTGTGAAGAGATGTACCAGGTTTACCTGGGCATACTGGAGGAGGCCACGCTATGACGCGCTTCGGAACATTCGCGACGCTGGCGCTGTTGTGGCTGGGCCTGATTCCCGCGGCGAATGCGGAATCGCTGTTCATGGCGCGCTCCAGCCAGGCCTTTCCCGAGACCATGACCACCTTGCAGGAGGTCATCGCGCGGCACGGCTATACCGTGTCGCGGGTGCAGCGGGTCGATATCGGCCTGACCGGCAGCGGCTTCCAGACCGACATGTACCGCCTGGTGTTCTTCGCCAAGCCGGACGAACTGCGCGACCTGTCGCAGCGTTATCCGCACCTGATTCCCTACCTGCCCTGGCCCATCACCATCTTCGCCGAAGGCGAGGAAACCCTGCTGGTCACCTCCAACCCGGCGGAACTGCACGCCCTGGCCACCACCGATGAACTGGAACAGTTGTTTCAGCGCTGGAGCAGGGAATTCCGCGCCATGCTGGAAGAGGTTAGGAAGAAGGAGTAACGGCAGTTTCGGGTTTCGGGTTTGAAGTTTCGAAAGGCTATATGGCACTATTTTGCCGAAACTCGAAACTCGAAA
>NPIF01002832.1_pt1 | contig 94308 bp, 90 predicted proteins | sample 8637461 | NCBI WGS metagenome assembly NPIF01 (sample SAMN07420641, study PRJNA396082) | bioreactor metagenome | isolation source: sample BR12 brine-fed electro-methanogenic bioreactor BR | place: Japan: Kochi | collected 2016-12-09 | reverse complement strand
GGCCGGGGTTTTTGCATTGGGGCGAAGCACGCGCAGGCGCCAGACAAAAGGAAGGGCCCGGCGCATTCCCTGCGGCGGGCCCTGTCACTGACTTCCCTGTCACTGAGCTTGCGAGAGCTCAGTTGTACTCAGTCTTTGATACCATATTCGGCACGATAGGCTTCAATAGCCGACAACTCCTGTTGCATGTTGCCTTGTTCATGCAGGTACTGCACTAGATCATCAAGACTGATGATACTGATGACCGGCATGACGTAGTCACGTTCCACTTCCTGAATCGCAGATAAATCGCCTGTGCCTCGCTCCTGTCGGTCCAGAGCAATCAGTGTTGCGGCAGGTGCTGCACCGGCCTGTTCAATGATTGCCATTACCTCGCGAATGGCTGTGCCAGCCGTTATTACATCGTCGATGATTAAAACACGGCCTGTAAGCGGCGCACCTACCAGGTTACCACCTTCACCATGATCCTTGGCCTCCTTGCGGTTGAATACGTAAGGGATATCGAGATCATATTCATTGGCCAGGGCCACGCAAGTGGCGGCTGCCAGAGGAATACCCTTGTAGGCAGGGCCAAGCATCACGTCGTATTCAATGCCGGCATTCTGCAGTGCTGCAGCATAGAAGCGGCCAAGCTGAGCCAAGGCAGATCCTGTATTGAACAAGCCTGCATTGAAGAAATAGGGGCTCTTACGACCTGACTTCAAGGTAAACTCGCCAAAGCGAAGAACCTCTTTTTTCAAGGCAAAGTCGATAAAATCACGTTTGTAGTCGAGCATCTTTTTCTCCGCATGCAGGTGAGTGTGGCGCTAATAATACCTGCTGGGGCTGTTCCCATCCACGAGAAGGCCTGTAGAAAAATTTCAATTTCCGGTGCGCAGCCGGTACAATTCCGCTTTGACCTTCCATCCCAGATTCGTTCGAATACGCTCACGGGGCAAAGACAGTATGCGTGTTATTACCTTCAATACTCAGGGTATTGAACAGGCAGCAGATAATGGCTTTTTTGACTGGATGGCCCAGCAGGATGCTGATGTGGTGTGTCTGCAGAATCTCAAGGCAAAAGAGTACCAGCTTGATGGTGATCGCTATCATCCGGATGGATATCATTCGTATTTTTTTGACGCTTTCGAAGATGGCTTCAGTGGTGTAGCCATCTATACACGGCATCTGCCGAAGGCGATCATGACTGGTCTTGGCTTTGAGCAGTGCGATTTCAACGGTCGCTTTATTCAGGCAGACTTTGATAAGGTCAGCGTCAGCTCGATGACCATCCCTTCCGGTCTACGCAGTGAAGAAGCTCAGGCAGGAAAAATGGAGTATTTGGAGCTGCTCATGGGGCACCTGAAGAAAACGCTGCGAAAACGCAGAGAGTTTATCTTCGCTGGAACCTTCAATATTGCCCACAGACCAGTCGACCTGAGCAATTGGTATGTTAATCAGCGAGTTTCGGGCTTTCTCGCAGAAGAGCGGACCTGGATTGAAGAGGTCCTGGATGAGATGGGCTATGTCGATGCTTTCAGGGAGGTTAATAAAGCTGAGCGACAGTTTACATGGTGGCCCGACTATAACCGTGCCTGGTCGCTGAACGAAGGTGCGCGTTTGGATTATCAGATTACAACGGCAAACCTGCGCAAAGTTGTAAAAAATGCGCGGATTTACCGTGACCAACGGTTCTCGGAGCACGCGCCCCTGACAATCGATTACGACATCGATATCTGACAGCATCAGCCGCCGGCCGTAAAACCGGCGGCTGGCTGTTCAGCCTGCCAGTGCCTGCTTTTGCAGTTCAACCAGCTCGGAAATGCCCTTGCGAGCCAGATCCAGCATTGCGTTCAGCTCCTCCTGAGAGTAGGGGGCGCCCTCTGCGGTTCCCTGCACTTCAATGAAACCGCCCGCTTCAGTCATGATGACGTTCATGTCCGTTTCCGCTGCTGAGTCTTCGGCATAGTCCAGATCCAGCACTGCTTCACCTCTGTAAATACCCACGGATACGGCAGCGATCATCTGCTTGACGGGGTTACCCTTCATGGCGCCGTTTTTGTCCTGCTTCAGTACGTTAATGGCATCCATCAGGGCCACGCAGGCTCCGGTAATTGAAGCCGTGCGCGTGCCGCCATCCGCCTGAATGACATCACAGTCTATAGTGATAGTGTTCTCGCCTAGCTTTTTAAGATCAAGCGCTGCCCTGAGGGAACGACCGATCAGGCGCTGAATTTCAATGGTACGACCTGTCTGCTTGCCGCGGGCGGCTTCGCGGTCGGAGCGAGTGTTGGTTGAGCGGGGTAGCATGCCATATTCGGCGGTAACCCAACCTGAACCACTGCCGCGAAGGAAACGTGGAACACCGCGGTCCACAGTAGCGGTACAGATCACCTTGGTATCACCAAACTCCACCAGAACAGAACCTTCTGCGTGGCGAGTGAAATTGCGGGTGATGCGTATATCACGCATCTGGTCCGCTTGTCGGCCGCTTGGACGCATTTTGTTCAGCCCGAGGTTTTGTATCTGTTCGGAGAAGCTGGAACTCATGTTACCTACCCTTGGTCGCTGTCATGGCCCGCGCAGGACTGGCCGATGACTGTTAAAATGGATCAGGTAGCAATTCTAATAGAGATCGCCTGATTATGACACGAAGCATGACCGCCTTTACCCGCCAAGAGCAGCAACAATCTTGGGGGACCCTCATTTGGGAACTGCGATCGGTGAATCATCGCTATCTGGAGCCGCATTTCCGTTTACCGGAATCCTTGCGCGATATTGAGGGCAAACTTCGTGAACAGCTGCGTCAGCTGTTGAGTAGAGGCAAGGTAGAGTGCACGCTGCGCTTCATTCCGGAGCGTAGTACTGAGTCGATGCACATTGATCAGGTGCGTGCTCAAGAGGTCATATCAGCGTTAACCCAAGTCAGCGAGTTGATCCCAGAGTCGCAGCCGATCAACCCTATGGAGGTAATGGCTTGGCCTGGTGTGCTGCAGGAATCAACGATCGATATGTCAGAGGTCAGGGCCCAGGCAGTGCTCTTGTTTTCACAGGCGTTGAAGGATCTGGTTGTCGGACGTGAGCGTGAAGGCACTGAACTGGCCGAGCTGATTCAGCAGCGGCTTACTGCCATTGAGCAGATTACGTCGGACGTACGTACCCTGATGCCGAAGATCCTGCAGGGACAGCGTGACACTTTGCGTTCCCGGCTAACGGAGCTTAGTGCAGAGTTGGATGCTGCGCGCCTTGAGCAAGAAATTGTATTAATTGCGCAGAAGGCGGATGTGGATGAAGAGACTGACCGCTTGCAGACACATGTGCAGGAGGTCCGCCGTGTGCTAAAACAAAAAGGTCCAGTTGGACGGCGGCTGGATTTCCTGATGCAGGAGCTGAATCGGGAGGCAAATACACTGTCTTCCAAGTCGATAGTCGCGACCACTACGCGCAATGCGGTAGAGCTGAAGGTTCTGATCGAGCAGATGCGAGAACAGATCCAGAATATCGAATAAGCCTCAGCTGCTTTTGTCGACAGGGTGTTTGCGGTTGCGTCTGCAGCGTTCGGAGCAGTAGACCACTTCATCCCAGCAGCGCGCCCACTTGCGTCTCCAACTGAACGGGCGGTTGCAGCCACGACAGATCTTCTCAGGCAGATGCCTTTTATGCATGTTTGCGTCCTGTCGGTTTGCCGGGGTTGCGAACATGCCGACGCAGCAGGCGGCGGGCTTCGGTCTGTACTTCGGGCCGGTTACGCCACTGCCACAAGCGCTCACGGGCAGCGGCAGCCGTGGTCTTCAGTTCAACCAGCGGGGCAGGATAATCAGTACCGATGTGCAACTGAAACATCTGCTCCTCCATCGGTGTCATTTCCCAGGGAGTGTGCAGTAGATCGTCAGGTAGTCCATTCAGTTCGGGAACCCATTGACGGATGAACACGCCGTTCGGGTCTTGCTCTTGCGACTGCAGAACCGGGTTATAGATGCGAATGGTATTGATCCCGGTAACGCCCGCCTGCATCTGGAACTGGGGGTAATGAATGCCGGGCTCGTAATCGAGAAACAGTCTGGCCAGTGGCTTCACGCCCCGTTTCCAGTCAATGTTGAGCTGGTGGCAGAGAAAGCTCACCAGCATGGCACGCATGCGGAAGTTGATGTAACCGGTTGCATGCAGACAACGCATGCACGCATCAACCAGGGGGTAGCCAGTCTGCCCATTGAACCAAGTGTTGAAATCAGCCTCGACCTGCTCATCATGTCGATAGGGAAAATCCAGATAGGCCTTGTTGACCGGACGAAACTCCATGGCGCATTCGGTTTCAAATTTCTGAATGAAATGGCAATGCCAGTGCAGACGGGAAGCCAGTGCACTCAGGCTGCGACGCCACCCGGGCGTGTGCCAGTGTGCCAGCAGCCTCTGATAGACCTGACGCAGACTCAGGTTACCGAAGGCAAGATAGGGTGAAAGGCGCGAGCACCCTGTGCGGCTGAGTGAGGGGCTTGAAATGGCTGCGACATACTCCTTGCCACGAAACTCGAAGAACTCGTTCAACCAAGCCTGTGCTGCGGACTCTCCACCGGATTGAAAAGCGGGTTCAGCCAGCAACCAGCTGTCGGGTGGCTGCCAGTGCCAGGAGGGTGGTAAAGACACTGTCTGCAGCCGAGCCAGGGTCGGATCAAGCACGGAGGCACGCATCACAGCTTTCCAGTGTGTGTCCCAGTTGTCGCGATTGAAACAGCCGCGCATGACCGCGTTGCTGGGAAACTCCCGCCAGTGAATGCCATGCTCCGTGCTCCAGTGCTTAAGGGTTCTGTCGCGGGAAAAGGTACTGGCATCCCCGCTTTCCTCGTGACTGAACACGTTTTGGATAGCATACCGTTGCTGCAGGCGCGCCATCACCTCGATGCACTCCCCATGCATCAGCGTGACTTCGGCCTTGCTGCAGGCGGCTGCCAGCTGTCGATTCATGTCCCGGATTGATTCGTGCATGAAGCGCCAGTGACGCAGGCTCAGATGAGGGTTCTGCAGTTGAGATGGCTCAACCATAAACAGCAGCAGGGTTGGCAGACCGGCCTCAATGGCACTGAGCAGCGGAGCGTGGTCCTGCAGGCGCAGATCGCGCTTGAACCACACGACATTGATGGCCCTGTGCTCAGTCATGATGACCCCAAACAGGCCAGTCGGCAGCGTCGCGGCTGTCGAGAGCGCAGCTGGCGGCATCCGGCGCCCAGCGGCTGACATACTCTCCATCGGGATCGAACTGTTCAGCCTGACGCACCAGATTGAAGTGGCGTCCGCCGCGGGGATCGGCGCCAACACCGGCAATATACTGCCAGTTGCCCCAGTTGCTGGCCACATCGTGGTCAATCAGTTGCTGCTGGAACCAGGCCGCACCGTAGCGCCAGTCGATGTCGAGCTCGTTTACCAGACAACTGGCGGCAATCTGACGCCCACGGTTGGAAATAAAGCCGGTGGCGTTGAGTTCACGCATACAGGCATTGACCAGTGGCCAGGGGGTCGTGCCCTGGCACCACTGCTTGAAACGTTCGGGATAAAAGCTGGTCAGTGGTGTGCGTGTGGCTATGCCACTGCGTGCAAACAGACGCGCCCGGTGCTTGAGTGCATACCACTGGAAATACTCGCGCCAAAGCAGTTCAAAGCTGATCCAGTAGGTTGACTCGTTGCTGCCTTGTGCCTGCTCGTAGGCTTTCAGTCGACTCAGAATGCGACGTGGCGACAGGCAGCCATTGGCTAGCCAGGGACTGAAACGGGTGCTGTTGCTCCAGCCCTGAAGCGCATTACGGGTCTGTTTGTAAATCGAGGCATGAGACCGGCTGAAATAGTGCTCCAGGTGTGCCATGGCCTCGGTACATCCGCCACGAAAGGCAGTGTCCCGCAGCTCCATAGATGGCATCAGAAGCATACCCCCGGGCAATCCATGCGGAGGGGGTGGCAATGCCGCAGGGGCGGAAACCGCGCTGGTGGGATCGGGTCCGGCTTCAAGTTGATGGCGAAAGGGTGTGAACTGGTCTGGCAGCTGCGCCAGTGTAAAGGGCAGCTGCTTCGGGCTGAACAGGGTATGACTGCAAACTAACAGAATCTCGATCTCGGTCAGGGCGGCCCGGACGCGGTTGATCTGTCGCTGTTCGTACAGGCCAACCTGTTCGCTCACCACCAGTCGTTCGGGCTTCAGTTCGCGCACCAGCCAAAGCAGTTTTTCAACCGGGTCACCCTCCAACAACAGCAGTCGCTGACCCTTGAGTGCCAATGCATGATCCAGCTGCAGCAGGCTTTGCTGGAGAAACGCTCTGCGATGCCTGCCCATGGGCAGGCTCTGATAGCGATCAGGTTGCCGCCATTGGTTGTCCAGACAATAAACACATACAAGCTCCGTACTGTCCTCAACGGCCTTGAGCAATGCCGGGTTGTCGTCCAGTCGCAGATCCTGGGTTATCCAGTAAAGTGTAAGGCTCACTGTATGTTCTCCATCCAAAGCCTTGTTCTGTACGAAATGGCACCCAAGTCAGATCCGATACAATGAGGAACGAAACGAAAATTGTGAAAATTACGCCATTGTTCGATGGAATTTTATTTCTTTAAAAAGAACGCAATTAGGTTTTTTGTTGTTTTTTAGTTAAGTTTTTGCCGATTTTTCGCGGTTTTTTGGGTGGGGGTATGGGCCTCTCAACAGAGGGGGCCTGTTTTTGCGTTAAGATGCTTAGATGTGCTAAGTATTTAAAAAGGAACTATTCTGTAACGGGAGCGGCGGTGCCTCGAACCCATAATCTGGCCGAGCACTCGTTTTGCGAACCCTGGATTGGAGACCAAAATCATGCACAAGCTCAAGACACTGGTAGGCGCCTGTACGGTGGCTCTGGCAACACTCGGAACGGCCGCTACAGCTCAGGCGGCAACTTGGCGATACGCTTTCGAGGAGGCCATTACCGATGTACAGGGTGTCTATGCCACCAAGTTCAAGGAGCATATCGAAGCCAACTCCGACCACAATATCCAGCTGTTTCCCTACGGTACGTTGGGGGAGTCTGCCGATACCATGGAACAGGCCCAGGCAGGACTGCTGCAGTTTGTTGATCAGTCTCCGGGTTTTACCGGCTCTCTGATTCCCGAAGCTCAAGTGTTCTTCATTCCCTATCTGTTGCCGGAAACTCATGAAGCACTGGACAGTTTTTTCCGCAACAGCAAGGCGATCAATGAAGACTTCAAGGAAATCTATGCACAGCATGGCCTTGAATTGCTGAAAATGTTTCCCGAAGGTGAAGTGGTCATTACCACTCAGGAACCGTTTGAAAAGCCAGCTGACCTTAACGGCGTCAAAATCCGTGTCATGACCAACCCGCTGTTGGTGGAGTCCTACAAGGCATTCGGTGCAACGCCCACTCCACTGGCCTGGGGTGAGGTGTATGGCGGATTGCAGACCAACATCATCCAGGGACAGGAAAACCCCTTGTTCTGGGTTGAGTCAGCCAAGATGTATGAAGTCAGTGACGTGATTACCTTTACAGGCCATAACAACTTCACCACTGCCGTGATGGCCAACAAGCGCTTCTTTGATGGACTGCCAGAGGCTGATCAAGCCCTGATACATGAAGCGATGGACGTGGCGTTCGACCATATCATGGAGTACCAGAAGGGGCTCAGTGAACGGTCACTGGAGAAAATTCTTGAGCAGAAGCCCGAGATTGAGGTCGTGCGCCTGACAGAGGAGCAGCGCGCGCCTTTCCGTGCCGCAGCCAAAGAGGTTGAAGCCAAATACATCGAAATGACAGGCGACAGCGGCAAGGCCTTGCTGGAGCAGTTCAAGCAGGATCTGGAAGCGGCAACCGCTGAATAACCGTGATGAACAAGGGAGGGCCTTGGCTCTCCCTTGGCTGATCGCTGAGTGGAGGGCTGGATGTCCGCTGACACTGATATATCGAGTAAGCCTGTTTCAGCTCTGCCCGGACCTCTCGGGTATCTGGATCGCTGGCTTGGGCGTGCCGAGGCATTCATTCTGGGTGCCGGAGTGTTGCTGATGGCACTGAATACCGTCGCGAATGTGGTTGGACGGTTTGTATTTCAGCACAGCTTCTTCTTTACCGAAGAAGTGAACCGCATTCTGATCGTCATGATCACCTTTGCGGGGATTGGCTATGCCGCACGCCATGGGCGTCACATTCGCATGTCGGCCCTGTTTGATGTGCTGCCAGCGGGCGGCAGACGTTGGCTGATGATGCTGATTGCGCTGGTGACGTCGCTTGTAATGTTCGCACTGGCTTTCTTTTCCATTCGTTACATCGGTTCGGTAGCCAGTTCCGGACGGGTGCTTTCATCTTTGCAGGTACCGGTATGGTGGATTTTTCTGTGGGTGCCAGTCGGACTGAGCGTGACCGGGGTTCAGTATCTGCTGACGGCACTTAAAAATTTGGTTTCTTCTGACGCGGTGTATCTATCGACAGAAGTGAGAGATGGATATGACCGCAACTGATGCTGTATATGGTTCCACTACGGAAGGGAGTCGATAGATGACCGCCATTATGGTCAGTACCATGATCGTGCTGTTGCTGCTTGGATTTCCGATGATGATTCCGCTGATTGTTGCGGCTTTCATCGGTTTTTACAGCATGTTTGGCGGCTTTGATCAGATGGATTTCATGATCCAGCAGTTTATGGCCGGCATTCGTCCTACCTCCCTGATCGCTGTTCCCATGTTTATTCTGGCTGCGGACATCATGACCCGAGGGCACTCGGCGGATCGTTTGATCGATATGGTGATGAAGTTCATTGGCCACGTACGGGGCGGGCTGGCGATCAGTACAGCGACCGCCTGCACCCTGTTCGGAGCTGTTTCCGGCTCAACACAGGCAACTGTAGTCGCCGTCGGCTCCCCCCTGCGCCCTAAAATGCTCAAGGCAGGTTACAAGGACAGCTTCGTGCTGGCGCTGATCATCAACGCCAGCGATATCGCTTTCCTTATCCCCCCCAGCATCGGCATGATCATCTATGGTGTGGTATCCAACACCTCAATTTCTGAACTGTTTATCGCAGGTGTCGGGCCGGGTTTGCTGATTCTTGGCATGTTTGCACTCTACAGTTATATCTATGCCTGTATTAACCGAGTGCCCACAGAGGAAAAAGCCAGCTGGCCCGAGCGCTGGCAGGCCGTGCGCAAGGCGATTTGGCCGCTGGGCTTTCCGGTTATCATTGTGGGTGGTATCTATGGCGGTATATTCAGCCCGACCGAAGCGGCAGCTGTGTGTGTCCTCTATGCCGTAATCCTCGAATTCATCGTGTTCAGGGCTCTCAAACCCGCTGAGCTGTACAAGATTGCCAAGTCGACCGGTCTTATCACGGCGGTTGTGTTCATTCTGGTGGCGGCCGGAGCGGCCTTTTCCTGGATCATCTCCTTCGCGCAGATACCCCAAACCATTATCGCCTCACTGGGGCTGGCCGATGCCAGTCCTACAGGGGTGCTGATCGCGATCTGTATAGCGTTTTTTATCGGCTGCATGTTTGTCGATCCGATCGTGGTGATTCTGGTACTGGTGCCGATCTTTGCCCCGCTGGTCGCTTCGGCAGGGCTTGATCCTGTGCTGGTTGGGGTGTTGATTACGCTGCAGGTGGCCATTGGTTCGGCTACCCCGCCGTTTGGCTGCGATATATTCACCGCGATCGCCATATTCCGGCGTCCCTATATTGAAGTGATCAAAGGCACTCCTCCTTTTGTCTTCATGCTGATACTGGCTGCGGCTTTGCTGATCATCTTCCCGCAGATCTCTCTGTTCCTGCGTGACCTGGCGTTTGGCTGAGGGTATTGGAAGCAGGGTGCTGGGTCAGTCTGGAGCTGCGTGCTATAGTTTCGGTTCGCAATCAGGATGACATCGGGACAACAGGCAATGACTCAGCTCGCAGGCACACTGTACATTCTTTCGGCTCCCTCTGGCGCTGGCAAGACCAGCCTGGTCAAGGCTCTGCTGGAGCAGGACCCCCAACTGGTGGTATCGGTATCCCATACCACCCGGGCAAGGCGTCCTGGTGAAGTGGGTGGCCAGGATTACAATTTTGTCAGCATGGATGCATTCAACGAGCTGATCGAGCAGGGCCAGTTTCTTGAGTATGCCGAAGTGTTCGGCAACAAATACGGCACCTCCCAGCAGTGGGTGCGTGAGCAGCTGGCTGCAGGGCAGGATGTAATCCTTGAAATTGACTGGCAGGGTGCCGAGCAGGTCAGGCGTTTGATGCCCGAAGCGGTAACGGTTTTCATTCTGCCTCCCAGCCGAGCCGCTCTGCGTGAGCGACTGACCAACCGGGGTCAGGACAGTGATGCCATCATCGCCGGACGGATGTCTGCTGCAGTAAGCGAAATGAGCCACTACCCGGAGTATGACTATCTGGTGATTAACGACCGGTTCGAAGTTGCACTCGATCAGCTTGCCAGTCTTTTCAAGGCACGGCGGTTGCGGCAGGAGGTGCAGCAGCAGTTGCAGGCTGAACTGCTGAGTGAGCTCTTGTCTGAACGCTGAAACCCCCGTAGACTTATCGGTCTTTTCTCTGGCTCCAACCCTGTCTGAGGTCCGCAATGGCACGAGTAACCGTTGAAGATTGTCTGGAAAATGTCGAAAACCGTTTTGAATTGGTGATGATCGCATCCAAGCGTGCACGCCAGATCGCAGTTGGCGGCAAGGACCCCAAGGTCGATTGGGAAAACGACAAGCCCACCGTTGTTGCCCTGCGTGAAATCGCTGAAAAACTGGTCGATCGCAGCGTGCTGGATGAGCAGGTACAGCGCTGATCTTTCCCCCGCACGCGTAATACGGCATCATCAGGGTATATGGCTGGCCCAAGTGCCAGCCTTGGCCTGACGGAGTGATAGATGCCGACCATTGATGCCCTTTCACATCGCCTCGAAGAGTATCTGACACAGGAACAGATTGCTCGGGTGCGTCGCGCCTATTTCTATGCCGAGCAGGCCCACGATGGTCAGCGCCGTAAAAGCGGCGAACCCTATGTGACTCATCCACTGGCCGTAGCCAATGTACTGGCCGGGATGCACATGGACCATCAAAGCTTGATGGCGGCCATGTTGCACGATGTAATCGAAGACACCGAGATCGAATATGCGGGCATTGAGGGGCAGTTCGGCACCTCTGTAGCGGATATTGTCGATGGCGTCTCCAAGCTGACCCATTTGGAGTTCGAGACCAAGGCGGAAGCCCAGGCCGAGAATTTCCAGAAAATGGTGTTGGCGATGGCGGAAGATATCCGCGTCATTCTGGTCAAGTTGGCAGATCGGCTGCACAACATGCGTACCCTCGGTGCCATGCGGCCTGACAAACAGCGTCGTATTGCCCGCGAAACCCTCGATATTTATGCACCCATTGCCGCGCGTCTGGGTATGCGAGATCTGCAGGTTGAACTTGAGGATCTGGCATTCCAGTCCTATTACCCGATGCGAGCCAAGCGTATTCGGCGAGCGGTGGTGCATGCACGCGGCCAGCGCAAGGACATCATTGAACAGGTGCGTGAATCGATCCAGGCCCGGCTGGATCAGGAAGGGCTCAGCGGCAGTGTATCCGGTCGAGAGAAGCATCTCTACAGCATCTACCGCAAGATGAAGGTGCAGCGCAAGGCATTCGCCGACATCATGGACGTGTTTGCCTTCCGTATCGTGACTGGCAGTGTCGATGACTGTTACCGCATTCTGGGGGCAGTCCATAATCTGTATAAGCCTGTACCGGGCTGTTTCAAGGATTATATTGCCATTCCCAAGGCCAATGGTTACCAGTCGTTGCACACGGTGCTGTTTGGCGCCCGGGGCATGACCATCGAGGTACAGATCCGTACCCGTGACATGGATGCGGTCGCCAGCCAGGGGATTGCCGAACACAGTCATTACAAGGTCAAGGGTAGTACTGAAAGCGCACTGGGTTCTTACAACCGTGCTCGTAAATGGGTACAGGGGCTGCTGGAGATGCAGCAAAGTGCCGGTGACTCGATGGAATTTATCGAGAGCGTGAAAAAAGACCTGTTCCCGGACGAGGTCTACATCTTCACCCCCAAAGGGCGGATTTTGGAGTTGCCGCGTGGCGCAACACCGGTCGACTTTGCCTACGCCGTGCATACGGACGTGGGTAACTCCTGTGTTTCCTGCCGTATCAACCGTCGCCTGGCGCCACTGTCGGAACCTCTGGAAAGCGGTCAAACGGTCGAAATCATCACTACGCCGCGGGCCCAGCCGAACATGGCATGGCTCAATTTTGTGGTGACCGGCAAGGCACGCACCAGCATCCGGCACTTTCTGAAGAATCAACAACGCAATGAATCGATCGAATTGGGGCGTCGACTGTTGAGCCAGTTTTTGGGCAACTACGGTGCAAGCCTTGATGACATTGACCCTGATCAGTTGGCGCAGCTGCTGGACGAAGCTGAGTTCAAGCAGCTGGATGACCTGCTGGAAGATATCGGCATGGGCAACCGCATGGCGTATGTGGTAGCGCGCCGTCTGCGCCCTGCCGAGCATGTTGAGCAGGACCCTGGGTTGACTGAACAGGGCCGGCCTCTGGCTATTCGGGGTGCTGAGGGGATGGTCATGCAGTATGCCCGCTGCTGCCACCCCATTCCCGGAGACAGCATCATCGGGCATATCAGCAGTGGTCGTGGGCTTGTGGTACATCGTACCGACTGTCGCAACATAGGTTACCTGCGTGATAACCCCGAAAAAACCATCTATCTGGAGTGGTCAGCACCACAAAGCAACGAAGAAGAATTTGTGGTCGGGCTTTTCCTTGAGGTTGAATCCCAGCGCGGCATCATTGCCAACCTGGCGACGGCCGCTGCCAGTATGGGTGCCAACCTGCTCAAAATCGACAGTGGCGAACGTGATGGTCAGCTGTTCAGCGTGAACATGGAGCTGACGGTTTACAACCGTGTGCACCTGGCACGGGTGATTCGCAAGCTGCGCAGCCTGCGTTCAGTCAATCACATAAACCGCCAGTAACATATGGCTGGCTGATAGTTCAGCGTCCCAGTGCCTTTCCCTCACGGCGCGGATCGACCCCCGACTCCCAGCGACCATCGGACCGTTGACGAATGGCGTGTACTCCGCTGTTGAGTTCCCGAATGCTTACGCGATGCCCCAGATCCCTGAGCTCGAACAGCAGTTGCTCGGCGGAGGTGGCTTCCTCCAGTTCGGTATCGCCGTTACGGTTACTGATATTGGGCTGGTAGAGGATCTCCTGCAGTGACATATCGGTATGCAGCATCAGCAGGAGAGTTTGTGCCACATAGTTGATGATACGACTGCCACCAGGAGAGCCGAGCGCAGCGATCGGGCGATTATCGGCGTTGAATACCATCACCGGTGTCATTGAGCTGCGTGGGCGCTTGCCTGGTTCAACCCGGTTAGCCACGGGCACGCCGTTGGTCTCGGGGATAAAGGAAAAGTCAGTGAGCTGATTGTTGAGCAGAAAGCCCCCTGCCATCAGGGTCGAGCCGAATGCCATCTCAATACTGCTGGTCATCGACAGCAGGTTGCCATATCTGTCTCGAATGACGAAGTGGCTGGTTGACGGCAACTCGGGCGAGCGGTCATCGGCACGGGTCAATTCCACTGGCTGGCCTGGCTGGGCCTGCCCCATGTCGTGCTCAGAGCTGATCAGGCTGGCGCGCTGGCGCAAGTATGTGGGATCGAGGAGCGCTGCTGTTGGGACCTCCACAAAATCCGGGTCAGCCAGGTAGCGACCCCGGTCGGCATAGGCCAGGCGGCTGGCCTGGGTAAACAGATGAGCAAAGCCACTACTGTCGTGAGGCAGTGCAGCCAACGGAGTGTGCTGCAGCAGGCCCAGTATCTGCAGCAGCGTCACACCACCTGAAGTCGGTGGTGGAAAGCCACAGACACGGTATTCGCGATAGGGCAAACATATTGGCTTGCGTTCCCGTGCAGTATAGCTCGCCAGATCCGTTCGGCTGATCATGCCCGGGTTGTCTTTGGCCTCGGATATGCTGGTTAGAATCTGGTCTGCAATAGGACCGTGATACAGGGCGTCCGCCCCTTGGGCGGCGATCAGTCGCAACGATTCGGCCAGTTCAGGGTTACGCAGCAGCGCTCCGGCAGGCAGCGGTGCACCGGAGCGATCAAAAAAGTACTGGCGACTGGCCGCATAACGATCCAGTCCGGGATTGATTCTGTCTGCGATCAGTTTGTGTAACCGGTTACCGATGTGGAATCCCTGCTCGGCACGAGCAATGCTGGCGTCAAACAGCACCGACCAGTCCAGTCTGCCATGGCGCTGATGGGCCAGCTCAAGCATCCGCAATACTCCCGGAACCCCAACTGAGCGCCCGCCAACAAGCGCTTCATGCCATGGCATAGTGCTGCCGTCAGATTGCAGGAAGAGATTTTCAGTGACGTCAGTCGGGGCGGTTTCACGGCCATCATAGGCGTGTAATGTTTGGCTGGACTGGTCCCAGTAGAGCAGAAAGGCACCGCCACCAAGGCCAGAAGACTGGGGCTCGACCAGGGTCAGCATTGCCTGAACAGCGATGGCTGCATCCAGAGCGGTGCCGCCCTGGCGGAGCACATCAAAGCCCGCTTCAGTCGCCAGTGGGTGAGCCGTGACCACCAGTGAATCCTCAGCGATGACGCGCTGGGGGTGTTGCCAGCCGGTAGCACTTTCCGGTGCGATCGATTCATCAGCGGCCCAGAGGAAAGGGATCTGCAGAGCCAGCAGGGTGATAAGTACTTGGCGAAAAATGCTCATGTAGACACCTGAAATTGTCCGGCTGCACGATTCTTGATGGTGTGCTCAGGGTTGAAAACACGTCCGTTCATAAAGATGTAGACCCCCGCAGGCAGCGTCTGGGCCAAAGCTACGGCCCCTCCCAGATTGAAGGCTGCATCACTGTCGCGAAATCTGGCCGGTTGCATGGCGCCGGTTAGGACGATGGTGCGGTCATTCAGCGCCTGCAGGGCACGGGCTGTATCAACCATGGTGTCGGTACCGTGTGTAATGACGATATGTCGGCAGGTATCGGCTTCAATATGGTCACGAATCAGCGCCCGGTCATCTGCATCCATTTCAAGGCTGTCCTTGCGCAGCAGACTCTCGATGCTGTATTGGCAACTCACACCGGCCTGTCCCAGCAATTCTGTCGCCGCCGGCTCACCGATACGATAGTCACTCAGTGCATCGTAGTAGACCTTGTCGATTGTGCCCCCGGTTGTCAGAATCTTGATCTGCATTGGATGCCTGTAGCCTCTATTTCCGTTATTCTTAATGCAAGCTTAAAGCATCGAATAGTGTCACAAAAGCGCCAACTAGTCCGCCAGCGGAGAAAAGTCTTGTCTGTAGATATCGGTACACTCTCAGAGATGAGCACCCCGGCACAACAGGTTCGGCTGGTGCTGCTGCATGATCGTCAGGGTAAGGTATTGGCGCTGCTGCCTACGTCACGGATGCTGGACCTAACCTCGGTAGCGAAGTTGTATGGGCGCGAGCTTCAGGCTGCACGAGTGGATGATGCGCGACGCTTTTTTACTCAGCCGGGTCTGCAGACAGAGGCCGGCCAGGCAAAACTGTTGTCGTTGCCGTTGCTGCTCGACAGCAGCCTTGGCGAAGTGCCACTGCGTTGCAACGAGCTTCATTCCGGTCTCTGTTTTACACTCAGCAGCGTGCCCACGCACGACCAGGTCATTTGCGGTCAGGTCAGTTGTGATCCGGCAACCAGCGTTGTAGGTAGCGCTGGGCTGGATGATGCGACCGTGATCACTCGGGCCGTTGAGCGATTCACCAGTTTGCGGGTTCAGCAACGACTGGAAGATACGCTGGGTCTGCCGGGTCTGTCTCAGACCATGCGCAAGATTGTAATGCTGCGCTCCGACCCGGAAGCCGGTGTGGATGAGCTGGTGCCGGTCGTGAAGTTGGACCCGAGTCTGTCTGCACAGGTGATGGGCTGGGCGTCTTCACCCTATTATGCGGCCCCCGGACGCGTACGCTCAATCGAGGACGCGGTCATTCGGGTATTGGGGTTCGACCTGGTCATCAACCTGGCGCTGGGCGTTGCCATGGGGCAGGTGCTGCGGCTGCCCGAAGATACCCCACGGGGTACAGTGCCCTACTGGGAGCAGGCTGTTTATACGGCTACGCTGAGCGAAAAGCTGGCGCGATCCATTCCTCTGGAGCGACGGCCCCGTCCAGGGCTGGCCTATCTGGCTGGCTTGTTGCACAACTTTGGTTATCTGGTGTTGGGGCATCTGTTCCCGCCTCACTTTTCGCGCCTGTCACGTCATATAGAGGCCAACCCCCAACTGGAGCAAAGCCTGATTGAGCAGGAAGTGTTGCATGTGACCCGTGAGCAGGTGGGTGGGTGGTTGCTGGAAAGCTGGAAGCTGCCGGCTGAAGTGTCGGTTGCGGTACGCTATCAGCATGAACCCGGCTTTGAAGGTGAGCACGCGGAGTATGCGCGCCTGCTGTATCTGGCCAGCCGGCTGCTGCGTCAGCATGGCATGAGTGCGGGTCCGGCAGGGCTGCTGCCGGATGAGGTGGTCCAGGAGCTGGGCCTGCAGCAGGCGGACCTGGAACAGGCCATGCTGGTGCTGAAAGCCGATGCGGAAGGGCTGTCGCAGCTGTCCGATCTATTCAGCAGTTCAGCGAGCTGATCAATCCTCGAGCGACTGTTCCAGTTGCTCCAGTGCCTCCAGCTGGTCCAGCCAGTCGGTTTCAATTTGTTCTTGCTGCTGCTTCAGATCGACTTGTTGCTGCAGCAGTGTCTTCAGCTCTGTCTTGCGGTTCTCACTGTACAGGTCGGGATCCCCCAACTGTGTTTCGAGATCGCCGATCTGGGTGGTTACCTGCTCAAGTTTTTGCTCCAGGCGAGCGACCTGCTGTTTCAGCGGTCGCAAGCGAGCACGTTGTTCAGCCTGGACTCGCTTGAGTTCCTTGCGCTCGGTGGCACTGAGTGAACGCTCGGCGACACTGTCGTTGGTGGTCTCGGGCTCGCTGCGTTTCTGCTCTTCTCGGCGCTGTTGGGCCAGCCATTGGTGATAGTCCTCCAAATCACCATCGAACTCGCTGATCTGGCCATCGGCGACCAACAGGAATTGATCGACTGTGTTGCGCAGCAGGTGGCGATCATGTGACACCAGTATCAACGCACCCTCGAACGCCTGCAGTGCCAGGCTCAGAGCGAGTCGAACCTCCAGATCCAGATGGTTGGTCGGTTCGTCAAGCAACAACAAATTGGGTTGCTGCCAGGCGATCAGGGCCAGCGCCACACGCGCCTTCTCACCGCCGGAAAAACGACCCACCGGGTCCAGTGCGTCATCACCAATAAAGCCAAAGCTGCCGAGAAAGTTGCGCAGTTCCTGGTCAGTGGCGTCGGGGCTGATGCGCTGCAGGTGCAGCAGGGGAGAGGCGTCCATATCCAGCGCCTCCAGCTGGTGCTGAGCGAAGTAGCCAATACGCAGATGCTCCCCTTCGTGGCGTTCGCCGGTCAGCAACTCCAGATCGCCCACCAGGGTCTTAATCAGGGTGGATTTGCCAGCACCATTGGCACCGAGCAGACCAATGCGGGCTCCGGGGATCAGACTCAGAGACTGACCCTTGAGAATAGTACGATCCGGATAGCCCAGATCTGCTTCCGCCAACGTAAGCAGGGGAGAGGAGATCTTGTCGCTGGTATCGAAGCGGAAGGAAAAAGGAGAGTCTACATGAGCCGGCGCAATCTGCTCCATGCGTTCCAGCTCTTTGAGCCGACTCTGAGCCTGTTTGGCCTTGGTGGCCTTGGCCCGGAAACGGCGTACAAACTGTTCGATCTGTTCGACGCGGGCCTGCTGTTTTTCGAACGCAGCCTGCTGCTGTGACAGTTTTTCGGCACGGAGGCCTTCGAACGCGGTGTAGTTGCCTTTATAGAGTGTCAGGGTCTGCTGGGCCTGATGCACGATATGGCTCACCACGTTGTCGAGGAAGTCTCGGTCATGGGAGATCAGCAGCAGGGTGCCGGGATACTGGCGCAGCCACTGCTCCAGCCAGATGGTGGCATCCAGATCCAGATGGTTGGTGGGTTCGTCCAGTAGCAACAGATCGGACGGGCACATCAGGGCCTGGGCCAGATTCAACCGGATGCGCCAGCCGCCGGAAAAGCTGTTGACCGGCCTTCCTGCGTCATCCGGGGCAAACCCGAGCCCGGCCAATAGCTGATGCGCGCGTGCTTCGGCGCGATAGCCATCCATCGCATCCAGCTCGGCATGCAGCTCGCCGATCCGGTTAGCCTGATGCTCCGCTTCTGCGACTGCCAGTGCGGCCTCAACGGCACGCAGACGGTGGTCTCCATCCACTACATAGTCCAGTGCACTGCGCTCGGACGTATCCACTTCCTGTGCCATATGGGCAATACGAAGCCGTGAGGGCAGTTGCAGCTCACCGCCGTCGGGTTGCAGCTGGCCCAGCAGCAGCTTGAACAGGGATGACTTGCCCACGCCGTTGGCGCCGACAATACCCACCTTCCAGCCGGCATGAAACGTCAGGCTGGTCTGTGCTAGCAACTGTTGGGTACCGCGATGTAAGCTTAGGTTCTGTATCTGAATCATGGCGCGAGATTTTAGCACAGCATGAGTCTGGAAAATCCTCTCTGGCAGTACGCATTGACACTTTATTCTCGGTCGGGGGTTGAACAATGCTGCCTGCAGTTGCAGGATCAGGGAGCCGTAGTCAATCGCCTCCTGTTTGCCTGCTGGCTTGCCAGTCAGGGCATCAAGCTTGATCATGATCGGTTACACCAATCAGGCAACCGTTGGCAGCCTGAGGTTACCCGGCCATTGCGGGCAGTGCGCTTCAGGGTGCGTGAGCAGTTGGCCGCGCTGCCCGAGGCTGAAGCCTGTTATCGAGCTTTACGTCAGGCGGAGCTGGCGGCAGAGCAGCTGGAGCTCATGCTGCTGTGGCAAGATGGCCAGAGCTGGTTACCTGACAGTGAGGTGGGCGCGGCGCTGTTCCGGCACAACCTGCAGCAGGCGCTCGGCGAACACTACAACCGGGTCTCAGGTGTGCTTCTGCTGCAACTGCAGTCGGCTGCGATTGCACTGCTTGATGATGACTGAACTTTCCTCCGGGCAAGATGTACTAACAAGAACATGTCCGAACAACACTAAGGATTCACATGATGAAAAAAAGCATGCTGGCACTGGCTCTCAGTGGAGCACTGGCCACAACGGCAACAGTGCAGGCACAGGCACTGGAAACTGAACAGCAGAAACTGAGCTACAGCCTGGGGCTGATTTTGGGCGAGCGTATCCAGGCGGATGTTGAAGAGCTGGATATCACTGCATTCAGCCAGGGTGTCGAAGCTGTGTTTTCCGGCGAGGAGCCGGCACTTGATCAGCAGCAGGTTGCCGAGGTGATGCAGGCGTTCCAGAGTCGCAAGATGGAAGAGCAGCGTCAGGCGATGGCAAAGCTGGCCGATGAAAACAGCGCCAAGGGCGCCGCCTACATGGCTGAAAATGGCGCGAAGGAAGGTGTTAAAACCACTGATTCAGGGCTGCAGTATGAAGTTCTGACAGCCGGCGAGGGCAAGAGCCCCAAAACCACGGATACCGTCAAGGTCCACTACCGTGGCCACCTGATTGATGGTACTGAGTTTGACAGTTCCTACGCCCGCAATGAGCCGGTTTCTTTCCCGCTCGATGGTGTGATTCCGGGCTGGACCGAAGGCTTGCAGCTGATGAAAGAAGGTGGCAAAAGCCGCCTGGTGATTCCGGCAGACCTGGCTTATGGCCCGGGTGGTATGGGTAATGCGATCGGCCCGAACGAGACACTGGTGTTCGAAGTGGAGCTGCTGGAAGTGAATCCTTCAGAGTAAGGCTGTTCCGGTCAGGGTGAGCCCGCTGCCTTCAGACAGAGGCAGCGGGGTCGCCGGCCACTGCTGCTCCTGTCACCAGCTGTACCGTCCTACCTGAGCCAGTTCATGACCCCGTTGGACCCTGCAGCCAGCCAGCTGTTTCCGTCCGCACCAAACGCCAGTGCAATGATACCGGTACTGGTAGGTCCGTAGGCGGCTCGCTTGTGTCCCTTCCAGCGTTTGATCAGCTCGCCCCGGTTTACATCCCAGAGCTCTACCGTACCATCTGCACGTCCGGCCAGAAGGCGATCACTGTTGTCTGAAAAACGGGCGCTGAGATAGCTGAGCTTGCGTGGAAACAGGGTCTCGCCCCCACTGAGGTGAAACAACGTCTCGCCGCTGGATGTATCCCAGACCAGTGCCTGATCCAAACTGCCGGAACTGAACGCAAAGCGGCCATTGGGTGAAAGTGCAACAGTGTCGACCGTATTGCCAAGTTTCACCTGTTGCAGAATCTGGCCGCTGTCGAGATCCCACAGGCGGGCGCTGTAGTCATCAGCCCCGGTCAGGGCCGTGCGCTCGTCGCCACTGAGGGCGACGCTGCGTACCCGCGCCTGGTGGCGGAGGCTGGTGCGGATACCGCCGTTGCGAATATCGAAGTAGACCGCCTCATGGTTGGCCAGCCCAAGCAGTGCATAGGCACCGCCGCTGGAAAGATCGGCCGCCAGAATTTCGCCGGGTGAGCTCCAGAAGCCTTCTGCCATGCCGGTATCGACGCTCCACAGCACAAGATCCTGTGGGTTTGCAGTCAGGGCGTAGCGGCCATCGGGGGAAAAGTCTACCGTCGGTAACACCGAGAATACGCCAGGCTGGTGGTTCCAGTCATACAGGCGCGCTTCATTATTCAGATCCCAGAGACTGCCACCATGGGTCACGGCACCGACCAGTGCATGCCCTCCGTCGGGGGCAATGGCCGTGCTGTAGGCACCGCTTTGCTCGGTCAGCTCAAGCCAGCGGCTTGGCGAGTGAGCGCTGCCGTCACAGCCGGCAAGAGCGAATGCAGACAACAGCAGGCAGACGGATCGTTGCACGGCTACACCATGTCCTTGTGGGCGTTGTGCAGCGTTTCGATGAGTTGATCTTCCAGCTCAAAACGCTCTTCCAGGGCCTCGCCAAGTGCCGACAGATCTTTCGAAAGTTGGCACAATTGACGCAAGGTGGGGCGTTCCAGCTTGCCATAATGATCGTTGAAATCCAGCGATGCATCAGTGGAAGGCTGAATTTTCGGAAAGATTGCCTGAGAGCGCTCGAGACTGCCGTCAGCGAATTCACTGCCTTCTCGCAGCAGCTGCTCGTAGACCTCGAAGTGGCCTGAAGACAGGTAGTCCATCAGCAGTACACAAAACTCTGACAGGGAACTGTTGAGTGGGGCACCGGCCTCCTGACCCTGCAGGGAAACGAACACCGAAATCAGCTGCTGTCGCTCCTCCAGCCAGTGATCAATGATTGTGCTGACACCACCCCAGCGTTCTTTGGCGTCGCGGCATTTTTCCAGCATGTTCGATCCCTCCCGATTGACTGCCTCAATACTACTGCCAGGCAGCCAGCGGGTGCAACAAGCATCCGAAGGCATGGAGATTGCGCACCGTGCAGCGGTATACTGAGTTTTTGCACACACGATGCGGAGAGTTTTGGGATGTGGAAAAGCAAAATGCTGGCATTACTGCTGCTGGCAGCCAGTGTCAGCCTGCCTGCGCAGGCGGAAAAAACAGCTGAAGACTACATCAACTACATTGAGCTCAAGCCTTTTGTGACCAACTACGGTGGCCCGGGACCGGTTCGTTTCCTGAAGGCTGAAGTGACGATCCAGGTGGATGACCCGTCAGCGCATCATGCCGTCAATGCTCACGTTGCGCACATCCGCAATGATCTGGTGTTTCTGTTTTCGGGTGTTACGGAAGAAGATCTAGGCAGCATCGCCGCCCAGCAGGTACTGGCAGAACGGGCCCTGCAGACGGTACAGCAGCTGTTGAAGGAAGAGACCGGCAACACACATGTGGCCGACCTCTTTTTTACCAGCTTTGTAACCCAGTAGTTTTCAGCGTGCCACGTAGTCGGCCAGAAACTGATCAAACGGCGGTTGTTCGGCCTGCTCCAGTTCAGCCTGCTCCGTCAGCGAGCGAGCGGCTTCGTCCAGCAGGGATTGCTTCACGGCGGGGTCGATAAGGGGCTCAATATTGGCTCGATGCTCTGAGCTGATTGCCAGTACCCATTCACTGTAGCCCATGCCGCTTTCACGCAGGGCTTTAAGCACTTGGGCCGATGGCGTCAACGCGGAGTCTTCCAGCTTGGCGCGCTGCAGCGAGACAGATCGACGGTAGTGGTCGGTGCCCTGTGCATCGTCCAGCAGCGCAGCGGTTTTGGCCACTTTTTCCAGCACTTGGTAGCCCAGCGCCTCACGGCTGACTTCACCGGCGGGCGTCAGCAGCTTGAGACCCGGCTCGCGACCGCGGTTGACGACACGGCTGTGGTTTTCAGCCACCATCCGGCACTCGGCTTCGTCCAGGTCATCGGCCTGTCCCAGCAAACAGCTGATCAGGAAGACATTGAGGAAGCGGGCCTGATCCAGATCCATGCCCAGGGGCAGCAGTGGGTTGATATCGGTGTTACGTACCTCGATATACTCAACCCCGCGCTTGATCAGGGCGTGCACGGGCTTTTCCCCGGACTGTGTCACCCGTTTTGGACGGATGTCACTGTAGTATTCGTTTTCGATCTGCAGCACGTTGGTGTTCAGCTGACGGTATTCGCCATCGACTTTGACACCAATGTCTTCATAGGCCGCGTGCGAAGTGTGAATCGCCTGCTGCAGCGAGTCGGCGTAACTGTCCAGATGGTTGAAACAGATCTGCAGTGATGCCTGAGCCTTGTTTGAATAGCCCAGATCGCTCATACGCAGGGAGGTGGCCCATGGCAGATAGAGCGTGTTCGCATTCAGTGTTTCCAGCTGGTGAGACCGTCCAGCCATGAAAGAGGCGGACAGTGCCGGAGAGGCTCCGAACAGATACAGCAGCAGCCAGCCGTAGCGACGGAAATTGCGGATCAAACGGAAGTAGCTGGCAGAGCGAAACTCCTGCAGGCTGTCACTGTTTTCACATATCGCCTGCCACTGTGGCCAGAAGGCTTCCGGCAGTGAAAAGTTGTAGTGGATGCCTGCAATGGTCTGCATCATCTTGCCGTAACGGTATTTCAGCCCCTGACGGTACACGTGCTTGAGCCTGCCCACGTTTGAGCTGCCATAGTCGGCGATGGGGATCGCATCCTCTCCATCAATTTCACACGGCATGCTGGCACACCATAGCTGCTCATCACCGAGCTGCTGCCAGCTGAAGGCGTGCAGATCGGAAAGAAACGCCAGTGCAGACTCCGGGCTTTCGTGTACCGGGGTGATGAACTCCAGCAGCGCTTCAGAGTAGTCGGTCGTGATGTACTTGTGAGTCAGTGCCGACCCCAATCCTTGAGGGTGGGGTGTCTGTGCGATCTGCCCGTCAGGACGCACTCTCAGGCCCTCCTTCTCGATGCCCTGCAGGGTCCGGGTAAGGAGGTTGGCACAGCCCTGGCGGGCCAGAAGTTCAAGTTGGTGTTCCAGAGTTGCCAGCACCGTCATCATTCCTGTCACTTGCGTTGAAGGGGCGCATTATACGCCCTGCCCCGGTTTAAATGCATCCGCTTGCTGTCAACGGCCTTGTTTGAGGCCGGCCGCGCGCAGTTTGTCCGCCAGAGTTCCACCTGCAGCAGCTGGTGCCGGACGAGGCGGCGGGGCGGCGGACTGTCCCGTCGCGCCGGTTGGCTGCCTGCGGGAGCCTGACTTCATGCTCAACGCAATCCGCTTGCGTTTTTCGTCTACCTCCAGCACTCGGACCTGTACGATCTGGCCGCTGCTGACCACTGTATGTGGATCGCTGATGAAGCGGTCGGACAGCTGAGATATGTGCACCAGCCCGTCCTGATGCACTCCGATATCGACGAAGGCGCCGAAGTGGGTCACGTTGGTAACGACACCTTCCAGCTCCATGTCAGGCTGTAGGTCCTTCAGGGTTTCGACGCCGGCGGCATACTGCACCGATCGAAACTCCGGACGTGGGTCACGGCCGGGCTTTTCCAGCTCGGCGATCACATCACGAAGGGTATAGGTGCCATAACCCTGTGCTTCCAGCCGGGCTCTGTCGACCTGCTGCAGTTTCTCCGGCTGTTGCAGCAGGGCTTTGAGTGACAACTTGCAGCTGTCGGCAATCGCTTCGGCAAGAGGATAGCTCTCCGGGTGTACCGCCGAGTTATCCAGTGGCTCTTCACCTTCACGAATGCGTAGGAAGCCGGCGCACTGCTCAAACGCTTTTGGTCCAAGACGCGGAATCTTCAGCAGCTGGCGTCGGTTGCGTAGAGCGCCATTGGCATCGCGCCAGGCGACAATGTTCTCGGCCGTGGTGCGGTTAAGGCCTGCCACGTGGCTTAACAGGGCTGCCGAGGCGGTATTCACGTCCACGCCGACATGGTTGACGCAATGTTCAATCACGCCGGTTAACGCATCACCTAGGCGGCTCTGATCGACATCGTGCTGATACTGGCCGACGCCGATCGACTTGGGATCGATCTTGACCAGCTCTGCCAGAGGGTCCTGCAGCCGGCGCGCGATGGATACAGCACCACGGATGGTGACATCCAGATCGGGGAATTCAGCCGCCCCCTGTTCGGATGCCGAGTAGATGGAGGCCCCCGCCTCGTTGACCAGTACGGCCTGAATGTTCTGCTGCGGCAATGCCTTGCACACTGCCTGTGCCAGCTGCTCGGTCTCGCGCGAGGCGGTGCCGTTACCCACAGCGATCAGCTCGATCTGGTGCCTTTTTGCCAGTGTGGTCAGTGTGTGGAGGGACTTGTCCCATTGCTGTTGTGGTACATGTGGATAGATGGTTGTGTAGTCGACCAGCTTGCCGGTAGCGTCGATAACCGCCACCTTGACACCGGTACGCAGGCCCGGGTCCAGCCCAAGGGTGGCGCGGGCCCCGGCCGGAGCAGCCAGCAACAGATCCTGCAGGTTGCGGGCAAAGACCTCAATGGCGGCCAGGTCAGCCTGTTCACGCAGACGTTTGATCAGCTCGGTCTCCAGCGAGGGGCGCATTTTTTTCTGCCATGTCTGCTGCAGTGTTTGCAGCATCCAGCTGTCGAGCTGGGCCGGACGTAGATGGTGGCGTTTGGCCATCTGCTCTTCCGGCCAGCCGGCAAGATTTTCCGGCAGCTGCAGGCTGGCCTTAAGTACGCCTTCGGCTACCCCGCGCAACGCAGCCAGTGCCCTGTGCGAAGGTACGCGCGCGATCGGCTCGGCGTAGTCGAAGTAGTCACGGAATTTGCTGTCCGGATCCGCCTTGCCACGGGCTGCACGAACCTGCAACTCGCCCTGCTGCCACAGTCGTTGGCGCAGGACGCCGATCAGCTCGGCATCCTCGCTCAGGGTCTCCAGCAAGATCTGGCGCACGCCCTCGGCCACTGTGTCAGCATCAATAAAACCGGCTTCAGAGTTGAGAAACTGCTCCAGCTTGCCTACGGGCAATTGCCCTTGCTGCAGGGCTTCCAGCGCCAGCGGCTCCAGTCCTGCCTCACGTGCTTCCTGTGCCTTGTTGCGCCGTTTGGGGCGGTAGGGCAAATAGAGATCTTCAAGGCGGGCGCGACTGTCGGCCGTCAGCAGGGCCTGCTCCAGTTCCGGTGTCAGCTGCTGCTGTTCACGCAGACGACCAAGAATCGCTTCGCGCCGGCTTTCCAGCTCTCGCAGCTGCCCCAGCCGCTCATGCAGTTGGCGCAGCTGGGTATCATCCAGGGCGCCGGTCTGCTCCTTTCGGTAACGGGCGATGAAGGGAATAGTGGCGCCTTCGTTCAGCAGGGCCAGCGTAGCTGCTACCTGAGTCGGGCGGATGCTCAGCTCGGTAGCCAGTTGTTGTTCGATTGTCATGGGCGCTCGTGTTCAGACTCAGGGGAGCTGCAGAATCTGCAGCGAGTTGGTGCCGCCATGCTCGCCGAGACGGGCGCCGCGGGTCAAGATGATGCGGTCGCCGCTGCCGAGCAGTTCTCGAGCCTGAAGGCCGGCCAGAATTTCGTCATTCAGGCGCTCTTCACTGACGGCGGTGGCATCGAAAAACATCGGCATTACGCCACGGTAAAGTGCCATGCGACGCAGGGTACGGTCATTGCGGGTGAGGGCAAAAATTGGGATGCCGGAGCGAATGCGCGACATCCACAATGGGGTCGAACCGGATTCGGTCAGACAGATGATTGCCTTGATGTTCTCCACGCCGTTGGCGGTGTACATGGCAGCACGGGCAATCGCCTCGTCGGTGCGGGTACACAGGTGATCAGGTGCTACAGGGGCCGGACGCGACAGCTGATGCTTTTCGGCACCCTGGCAGATACGGGTCATCGCCTGCACCACTTCTACCGGGTAGTTGCCGGCGGCGGTTTCCGCCGAGAGCATCACCGCATCGGTACCGTCGAGAATGGCGTTGGCCACATCGAACACCTCGGCACGGGTCGGCATCGGGTTGAGAATCATGGTCTCCATCATCTGGGTGGCGGTGATCACCACGCGGTTGAGCTGGCGTGCACGCTTGATGATATGTTTCTGCACACCGATCAGTTCTGCATCACCGATCTCTACACCCAGATCGCCCCGCGCCACCATGACACCGTCGCAGGCGTTGATGATCTCATCCAGCGCTTCGGGTGTGGCTACGGTTTCGGCGCGCTCCACCTTGGCGATAATTTCGGCGCGGCTGCCGGCGGCTTCCAGCAGTTCACGCGCGACGTTAAGATCCTCGGCGGTACGCGGGAAGGAAACGGCGACATAATCCATTTCCAGCTCGGCGGCCACCTTGATGTCGTGCCGGTCCTTGTCGGTCAGTGCAGCGGCACTCAGGCCGCCGCCCTGACGGTTGATCCCCTTGTTGTTGGACAGAGGGCCGCCGACCGTTACTTCGGTTTCAATGCGACTGCCATTGATCTCCAATACCTTTAACTGTACGCGACCATCGTCCAGCAACAGAATGTCACCTGCGCTGCAATCCTGCGGCAGTGCCTTGTAGTCCACGCTGACAGCGTTTTGGTCGCCAGCGGTTTCATCCATGGCGGCATCCAGTGTAAAGCGATCACCGATCGCCAGCTGGATAGGCCCTTCCTTGAAGCGGGAAATGCGAATCTTTGGGCCCTGCAGGTCACCCAGCAGGGCCACGGACTCACCGGTGCGGCGGCTGGCCGCACGCACGGCATCCACCCGGCGGCGGTGATCGGCTGCGCTGCCGTGTGAGAAGTTAAGACGTACCGTGTTTACGCCGGCACGGATCAAGTCATCAATTACGCCGGCTTTGTCAGTAGCAGGGCCCAGAGTGGCAACAATTTTGGTACGCTTAAGCATCTGTTTGGGTCTCATGGTCGAGGATGGGACGGGAGCTGCGACTAAAGTATGATTCTGCATCTGTTTTTTCAAGCACTGGCGGGTAATCAACCGGTGGCTGACTGCCCCTCTAGGGGCGGCAGGTGAATTCCGCCGTGCGCAGCAGCCACCGGCCCCTGTCGTTGTTGCTGGGGTTATTGGTGCTGGTACTGGTGTTGCTGCAAACGGCCCAGCTGAGTCAGCGACAGGCACTGGAAGCACTGCAAAGTCGGGCCGAATCGGATCTGAACCGCTATGCCCTGAGTGTGCAGCAGAAGCTGGATCGGTACAAGGACCTGCCACGGCTGCTGGCAACCCACTCCCATTTCATGGAAGCACTGGCCCAACCGGAAAATCCCGATGTTATTCAACATACGAACCTCTATCTGGAACAGGTAACGCGTATCCTGGGGGCATCAGACAGCTACCTGATGGATGCGCAGGGCGTCACCCAGGCCGCGAGCAACTGGAACCGGGAGAACAGCTTTGTCGGACTGAATTTCGGCTTCCGGCCCTATTTTCGTGATGCCATGGCAGGCAAGGCCGGACACTATTTCGCGCTGGGAACGACCTCTCGCCAGCGTGGCTATTATTTTTCCTGGCCGGTCAGGATCGGTGAGCGGATTGCGGGTGCGATCGTGGTCAAAATCGACCTGAATGAGGTGGAACAGGACTGGAGCGATCCGATCATCGATATTGCCGTGACCGATGAAGATGGCGTTATTGTCATCACGACTCGGCCGGAGTGGAAGTTCCATGCACTGGGCGGTTTGTCTTCACAGGATCTGCAGCGCATTCAACAGAGCCAGCGCTATCTGGGACAACCACTGGAGCCGCTGGAGCTGGTTCGCCACCAGACGCTGGAGGGAGGGCGGGCTGAACGGGTGACCCTGCGAAGGACAGGTGATCAGGCATCCCATCCGGTTGCCCAGCGCAGTGAGGATTTCCTGCTGCTGACCAAGCCGGTGCCTGATACTGGCCTGAACGTGGCGGTCTTTGCGCGCACCACTCCCGTGGATCGGGCCGTGCTGCAGGCCGTTGTGTTGGCGGGTTTTGTCTGTATAGCGTTGTTATTGCTGGTGCTGTTTATTCAGGCTCGCTGGCGTATTGTGCGGCAGCGACGTGAATTTGAAGTTCGTGAACTGCAGGCCCTGCAGGCGGCACGGGATGTACTGGAAACTCGTGTTGAAGAGCGAACGGCCGATTTGACACGGACCAACGCCCGCTTGCTGGAAGAGATGGAACAGCACCAGAGTACCCAGAACGAACTGGTACAGACCGCCAAGCTGGCAGTGTTGGGCCAACTGGCGGCCGGGATTAATCATGAGCTGAACCAGCCACTGACGGCGATCCGCAACTATGCCGACAATGCTCAGGCCTTCCTGCGCCTGGAACGGTTTGATCGGGTTGGGGATAACCTGAAAGAGATAGCCGGGCTGACCGACCGAATGGCGAGGATCATCCACCCGTTGAAAGAGTTCGCTCGCAAAAGCAGTGGCCGTCCGATGCCGGTGTCATTGCAGGCCGTTAAGGATGGAGCCATGTCGATCATGTATGGGCGCCTGGGCCAGCAGGGTGTTGAAATCGTTTGGCCGGCAGGGCTGTCTCGGATCCATGTACTGGGCGATACGCTCAGACTGGAGCAGGTGCTGGTTAACTTGTTGGCCAACGCCATGCAGGCAATGGAGTCTTGTGTGCACAAACGAATCGAGGTTGGTCTGGAACAGCAGGGTGAGCGGATAAGGCTTTCGCTGCACGATACCGGTCCTGGCATTGAAGCGGAAGATCCACAGCAGGTATTTGAGCCTTTCTACACCACCAAACAAAGTGGTCAGGGCCTGGGTCTGGGGCTATCGATCTCCCACAGGATTATTGAAAACCTGGGTGGGCACCTGACTGCGGCCAATCATCCCGAAGGTGGTGCCGTGTTCACCCTTGAACTGCTGCTGGCCCAGCCCGCCGAGGCTGACATGGATGGAGATTCACAATGAACAAGCCTGATCTTCTGCCGGTTATTTTGATCGATGATGAACACCATATCCGTGTGGCGGCTGGACAGACGCTGGAGCTGGCCGGATATGAAGTGACGACGCTGGAACGCGCTGAGCCAGCACTCGAGCGCGTCAGCGAGGACTGGCCAGGGGTGGTTATCACGGATATCAACCTGCCGGGAATCGATGGACTGGAGCTGATGCGCCGCATCCATCAGGTTGACGCAGACCTGCCGGTCATTTTGATTACAGGGCATGGTGATATCTCCATGGCCGTCAGCGCGATTCGCGAAGGAGCCTACGATTTTATTGAAAAACCCTTTGCAGCTGAGCTATTGCTGGATGTTGTGCGCCGTGCACTGGACAAGCGCAATCTGACACTGGAGATCCGCCAGTTGCGGGATGAACTTGAAGCGCAGAACGTGCCGGGCCCGCGTATCATTGGCAATACCCCCATCCTGCGCGCCTTGCGTCGTACCAGCCGCTCTGTTGCCGGGATGCCGGCAGACATCCTGATTCATGCCGAAACCGGCTGTGGCAAGGATCTGCTGGCGCGCTATCTACATGAACACGGACCGCGGCGTGAACACAACTTCGTTGCCATCAACTGTGGTGCCGTGCCGGAAAACCTGATTGAAAGTGAGTTGTTCGGCCACGAGGCAGGGGCGTTTACCGATGCCAAAACGCGTCGCATCGGCAAGTTTGAGCACGCCAGCGGCGGCACGCTGTTTCTGGATGAGATTGAAAGCATGCCGATGGCGCTGCAGATCAAGCTGCTGCGTGTGCTGGAAGAGCGTGCCATCGAGCGACTGGGTTCGAATACGCTGATTCCGCTGGACTTGCGTGTCATCGCTGCCACCAAGGTGGACCTCAGGCAGGAGGTGGCGGCAGGCCGCTTCCGTGAGGATCTGTACTACCGTCTTAACGTGGTCAAACTGGATATTCCGCCCTTGCGAGAGCGGCGAGAGGATATTCCGCTGCTGTTCCAGCACTTCGCTCTGGTGGCATCTTCCCAGTACGGGCGTGAAATGCCATCGTTGTCAGCCGAGCGCATGCATAGCCTGATGCTGCATGACTGGCCCGGTAACGTCAGGGAGCTGCGTAATCTGGCCGAACGCTATGTTCTGCTGGGGGAGGGCTGTACTTTCGATTTCGATAATCGTCCGATCAGCGACCCTGACTCGGTCGGGGAGATGAGCCTGCCGCAGCAGGTGGAGCGGTTTGAGAAAATGTTGATCCATACAGAACTTGGGCGACACGGAGGATCGATCAAGGACACCCAGGAAAGCCTGGGGCTGCCACGCAAGACACTGTACGACAAGATGAAAAAGTACGGCCTCGACAAGCGTGATTACAAGCAGTAATCGATCGACATCAGAGTCGGTTGCCAGCCAAACCTGATGGATTTGGCTGGCAACCAGCGGGGTTTAGAGCTTGAAGCGGCTGAGCATTTGCTCCAGCTCTTTTGACAGCTGTTCCAGCTCATCTGAAACACGGTTCAGATGCTCGGAACGCTCGGCGGTGTCTTCTGCACTGTTGCTGATCTCGCTGATGCTGCGCTCCACACTGCTGGCCATTTCACTCTGCTCGCGGACGGCACTGGCGACCTGATGGTTAAGGTCGTTGATCACGCGGACTTCTTCCGTGATATTGGTCAGCGCAGAGTTGGTTTTCTGTACCTGCTCGACACCGTCGCCTGCCGCTGCCAGTGCCTGTTGCATCACGGTCACGGCCTCCTTGGCATCATTTTGCAGTTCGGCAATGATGTGATTGATCTCTTCGGTAGAGTTGTGAGTCCGGCTGGCCAGTGTCCGTACCTCGTCCGCAACCACGGCAAAGCCACGACCCTGTTCACCGGCTCGAGCCGCTTCGATCGCCGCATTCAGAGCCAGCAGGTTGGTTTGCTCGGCGATTTTCTGAATCACCTCCAACACCGTCCCCACATTCTGACTTTGACTGTCCAGTTTCTGGATCACTTGGGTTGCGCGGTCTATATCCTGCTGCAAACGAGTAATGGCGGTAATGGCCTGCTGAGTAACGCGCGCGCCGTCACTGCTTTCCTGCAGCGCCATATTGGATGCGGACACCGTGTTTTCAGCACTGGCCGCAACACTGCGCGTGGCGGCTTCCATCTGCTCCATGGCCGAAGCGACTGAGCTGGTTTGCATTTGCTGATGATGTACAGCCGAGGCCGATTCGGTAGCGACTTTGCTGATACGGCTGCCTGAGTCGGCCAGTTGTGCCACGGTTTGACGAACATGCTGCATGCTGTCGTGGATGTTTTCCAGCATCGAGTTGAAAGCAGCCGACATTTCGCCAATTTCGTCGCTGGAGCTGACCGGAGTGCGCTGGTTCAGGTCGTTGTCGCGCTCAATGGCATGAATGGTCTCGGCCAGGCGGTTCACCGGCGTGACCACGATACGACGCAGAAGCAGGCTGATCAGGATGATGCCGGCAACGAACAGTGCCAGCTCGATCAGGGCAACACTGATCAGATTGCTGTTGATCTGCTTGTCCAGCGCTTCATAGGAATAGGTCACACGAACGGCGCCGACCACTTCACCTTCTTCCACTTGATGGCACAGCAGGCAGTTGGTGCCCTTGTAATCAGACAGGGCACGCATTGGCGTGACGACGGTAAGGCGGTGCCCCTGCTCATCGTTAAGTTCTTCAATCACCTGCTCGCCGCGCATGGCTCGTTGATCATACTCATCAACCGGCATCGAATCTGGAGTACCGGGGCCGTACACGTCTGTGATCTGTTGACCACGAATAATGCGGGCTTCAGTGATGGCTGGGTTGGAAAGAATTTTTTGCTGTAGCGTGCCACGGTTGGCCATGGCGCCACTGAGCATCAGCATGTTGATGCTGTCGAAGTATGAATCGGCCGAGTCAAGAGTCGAACGGGTAACAACGTTGTCAACCAGTGAGGTTTCGCTGCGATATATGGTGGTCAAAGAGCTGATGAGAATAATCAGAAATACAGCAATCAGCGAGAGGTTAACCTTGTTTTGTATCGACAGACCTTTTTTCACTGTATCCCGTCCCGATCTTAGGTTGGAGGTTGTTATGTGACAGGGGGCAGACACTAATTGTGTATTCACATTACCAGATCCTAAGCGAAAAAACGCTGAACCGCTACAGACCCGGATCAACTTCAGGCCCGTTAACACAGCTACTTGTGAGCCCTGTGCCCTGAAATGAAAAAGGGCGCCCCGGAGGGGGCACCCTTGACTATTACCACGGATCCAGGGGCTAGCTGGCCAGAGCAGTGCGACGTGTTGCCAGCTGCCAGAACAGTACCAGTGCACTCAGGCCGATACCGATCGCATCGGTGAGCAGGCCACCGGCAATCATCGCCAGAGCGGCTACCAGCAGCATGCATCGCTGGACACGGTTGACACTGCCGTTCAGGAACCAACCCTGAATCGAGGCGGCCAGCAGATAGATGCCGGCCGAAGCGGTAATGAACACGCGCAGGACCTCACCCCAGCCGCCCTGCATCAGCAATGCGGGGCTGTAGAAGAACATGAATGGCACGATAAACGCAGCCAGACCGAACTTGAACGAGGTCACGGCGGTCTTCAGCGGGTCTGTTCCGGAAATCGCGGCAGCCGCGTATCCGGCCAGTGCAACAGGCGGTGTGATGGCTGACAGTACCGCATAGTAGAACACGAAGAAGTGTGCAACCAGCGGCGGAATGCCGATCTGCTGCAGACCCGGAGCCACCACGGATGCCGCGACGGCGTAGGCGGCCGTGGTTGGCATGCCCATGCCCAGCAGGATGCTGATGCACATGGCGAAGAACAGTGCCAGCATATGGCTTGCATCTGCAATCCCCAAAAGCATGGAGGCGAAGCGAGCGCCCACTCCGGTCAGGCTGATGACCCCGACAATGATACCGGCACAGGCACAAACAGCGATCAGCGGAATCGCCATGCGCGCACCCAGCGACAGGGCTTCAAGCAGCGCGCGTATGCCCATGCGGTAGGGGGTCAGCCAGGAGACAACGGCGGCACTGACCATCGCCAGCGTACCGGCCCGAATAACCGAGTAACCCATGAACAGAGTCGATACCAAAATGATGATCGGCAGGAACAGGTAGACCTGCTTGATCATTTGGCTGAACACTGGCAGCTGGTCTTTCGACAGGCCTGACATCCCTTCGCGACGTGCTTCCAGGTCAACCATGAAATAGATCGACAGGAAATACAGTGCAGCCGGGATCAAAGCGGCAATGGCGATATCGGTGTAGGGAATGCCGGTCACTTCCGCCATGATAAAGGCGCCTGCTCCCATGATGGGGGGGACGATCTGGCCACCGGTGGAGGCGGCGGCTTCGATACCACCGGCACTGCGTGGGTGGTAACCGACCTTTTTCATCAGTGGGATGGTAAGACTGCCGGTGGCCACCACGTTGCCTGCCGAGGTACCGTTAATCATGCCCATCAAGCCGGATGCGAATACTGCCACCTTGGCCGGGCCGCCACGGGCGCGACCGGCCGCGGCAAAGGCAAAGTTGACGAAGTAATCACCTACACGCGATGCCTGCAAAAAGGCGGCGAAGGTGATGAACAGAATGATGTAGGTGGATGATACCGCGGTGGTTGGGCCGAGAATGCCGTTATCGGTGTAGATGTAGGTGAAGAAACGCTGCATGGAGTAGCCACGGTGCTCCAGAATACCCGGCAGCCAAGGGCCGGCAAAGGCGTACGCCAGAAATACCGCCGTGATGATAATCAGGGCCAGACCGGCGACACGTCGTGTCAGTTCCATGATCAGAACGACACCGGCCAGTGCTACCAGAAACTCGGTTTGGCCCGCCATCGGTGTGCCTGCAGCCATGCGCCAGCGACCCAGAACAAACAACAGGTAGGCTGCAACAACAATGGCCGACAGCATCAAAACCCGGTCAGCCCAGAAAATATGCCGGTTATGGCCGGTACGCCAGATCCAGCTGCTGATGACAGCGGCCCCGGTTCCGAGTGCCAGTGCCCAGGCAACCTGAGGCAACAGCCAGTTGGGCGGCAGTTCACCCAGCACCATACGACTGAACCACGCATAGGCGATGCCTGCGGCGGCCAAAACGATAGCCAGACTGGTTGGCACGCGGGCGGCCCACTGCAGTGGCGACAGCGGCGCTGGTTGTGTCTGTCGGTCGAGGGTAAAAGCTGCGATAAGTGCAAACCCCACCACCAGGCCGCCTGCGACATGGATGATGCGGAATGCCCAGGTTTCGATGGGGGATACGTTCAATGCGTAGAGGTGCAGCAGTGTGTAGCACACACAGGTGAAGAAAATGATCTTGCCAACTGCGCCACTCAGATCCCGCTCGTTATGACCAAGCGGAACATCGGCTACGCCTTCTGCGCCGATTTTGTCTGCTGCGGCATCGGCGGATGCCGGAGTTTTGTCTGTCATGTTATATGGACCTGCATTAAGCCATGTTGAGCGCTGCCGGCCAGTGGTCCGGCAGCGCGGGCAAACGTCCCTATTGAGCGAATCAATCCTTCATGTTTGCCGGGATTTCATAGCCGTTCTCTTCGAACCAGCGGACTGCACCGGCGTGCCAGGGCACGATGGTGTTGTACTTGTAGTTCTCCGGCAGGGTTTCCTTGGCCGCACCATGGATCTGCAGCATGCGGTCGTTGTTTTCCATCACGGTCTTGGTTACGCCGTATACCAGCGATTCCGGCATGTCCTTATGGGTGATGGCAAAGTTCCACAGTGACAGCGCAGATACATCTTCATCCAGTGAAGAGTAAACAGAAGCAGGGATGGTACCGGCACTCAGCTCAGGGTAATCAGCTGCGATCTTTTCGATGTTCTTCGGCGAGTAGGAGAAGATGTTCACATCAGCCTGGGCTTCCAGCTGGTTGAAGGCCGAGATCGGCACGCCGGCTGCAAAGGCAAAGGCGTCAATCAGGCCATCCTGCAGCTGACCGGCCTGATCGGCCGCACCACCATTACGGGTGCTGACGTTCAGCCCCAGTTTCTTGAACAGCTGCGGATGGTACATGTCAGCGGTACCGCCGGCAGGGCCAACACCCACGGTCTTGCCATCCAGGTCATCCACGGAGTCGATGCCTGAGCTCTTGAGGGCAATGATCTGCAGAGTGGTCTGATACATCGGGAATACAGCGCGGACATCTTCATGGGACATGCCCGGTGCCAGAGCGCTCTTGCCCTGCAGTGCTGCTACCAGCGGCCCGGTGGTGACCATGCCAAAGGCATGCTCGCCCATCTGTACCAGAGTGGCGTTCTGAACCGGACCACCGGTCACTTCTGCACCGGCCGAGATACCCAGGGCTTCACCGACCATATTGGCCCAGCCGGCGCCATAGATGTAGTAAGTGCCACCCTGGCTTGCGGTACCCACCGTAATGCTGCTGGGCCAATCGCTGCGATCTTCGGCTAATGCTGCGGTGGTCGCCATGACAGCGCCGATACAGCCGGCGACCAGTGATTTCTTGGACAGAATATTCATTATTGTATTTCTCCTGTTGTGTTGCTTGTTGTCTTGCGGTTGTGCTCCAGTGACCTGATAAGGCTCAGGACCTGACGGTCAAAACGGGAATGGGGGAGTGGCGTACCACACGCTCGGCTGTAGAGCCGACCAGTATTTTTTCGATACCGGTCTTGCCGTGGGTACCCAGAATGATCATGTCGGCACCCAGCTGTTTGGAGGCCTCGATGATGTCGGTGTAGCCACTGCCGAACATCACCTCATGGGTCAGCTGAATGCCCTGAGATTCGGCATCGGCAAAATGCCGCTGGCAGAAGGCTTCCATATCCGTGTTGGCCACCTCTGTGACCTCATGAATAAACGTATCGATCACGTCAGCGGGAATGCGCTTGCGGCGCTGGTCGGACAGCTCCGTGATCACATGCAGCAGATGGAGTCGTGCACCGGTCAGTGTGGCGAGGGTGCGGGCATGTTCTACGGCCTTTTCTGCGCCTTCCGAGAAGTCGGTCGCGAACAGCAATGTGTTGTAGGTCGCCATGGATGTACCTTTACTTGTTGTTGTATCCGGCAGTGGCTGATGCAAGCCCGGGCGCCGTGTAACAGCTGTAAAGCAGGCTCCGTGCCAATCTGTGGCAAACAGCCTTTTTCGGGGGGTGGGAGATGAGCAGGCGATCTGGTAAACCGCAAGATGGGCGGAGAATTACCCGTAGTCATGGATGAAATGGGTGGAAAGCCGCCCGTTTGTTGCTGTTTTCTGCCACCGGGTGGTTCAGGCTATAATGCCCCTCCTTTTGAATCCGACAGAGAGACAAGATGCTCGGAGTAATCGCAGCATTCTGGGGCTTTACCGGTATCTGCCTGCTGCTGGGCAGTGCCGTCTGGCGCCTTGGCAGCATGGCGCTGGATATGCCGCTGGACAGTTTTGACTGGTATCACTGGGTGGCGCTGGTACTGTGCTTGGGCTTCATGGGATTTGCAGAGGGCTACCGTGGCTTTCAGCAGAACTTTTCACCCCGCACGGCCGCGCGAATCCGCTACCTGAAAGGTCATGTCACGCCGCTGCGACTGCTGTTGGCACCTTTGTTCTGCATGGGATTCTTTCATGCCCAGCGGCGTCGGCAGATCATCACCATCTGTCTCAGCAGCGGCATTGTGTTGTTGATACTGCTGGTGCGACTGCTGGAGCAGCCCTGGCGCGGAATTGTGGATGCGGGTGTGGTGCTGGGTCTGAGCTGGGGGCTGGCGTCGCTGGCGCTGTTCACCCTGCAGGCGCTGACACGTGATGTCTATGATGTCTCGCCGGAGACACCGGATCGGCCGGTGGGGCCGAGTCCGGTGGTGCGAGCGGGCTCAGCCCAGAAATAGCTGATAGGCAGGGTTGTCGGTCTCGTCGTACCAGGTGTAGCCGATCTCTTCGAGGAAACGGGTCACTTGGCTGCGCTCGGTCTGCGGGACCTGCATGCCAACCAGTACGCGTCCATAGGCGGCACCGTGGTTGCGATAATGGAACATGGATATGTTCCAGCGTCCGCCCAGCTTGCTTAGGAATTTCATCAAGGCGCCGGGGCGTTCCGGGAATTCGAAGCGGAACACCGCTTCATTGTCCACGCTTTGCGGGGCGTGACCGCCGACCATGTAACGTACATGCAGCTTGGCGGTCTCGTCGTCGGTGAGATCGACCACCTCATCCAGATGTTCGCGCAGTTCTGTCAGCAGCTCTTCACGCCCGTCATTGTTCGGCCGTACCTGAACACCGGCAAAGACGATCGCCTGATCATCATCGCTGTAGCGGTAGTTGAATTCAGTGATGTTACGCTTGCCCAGTACGGTGCAGAACTTCTTGAAGCTGCCGGGGCGTTCCGGGATTTTGGCGGCGATGATCACCTCACGCTTTTCGCCCAGCTCCGAGCGTTCGGCGATATGCCGCAGCCGGTCAAAGTTAACATTGGCACCTGAGTCGATGGCGATAAGTGTCTGGCCGCTGATGCCTTCACGGGCAACGTACTTCTTCAACCCGGCCACGCCCAGAGCCCCGGCCGGCTCGCACACCGAACGGGTGTCATCGAAAATATCCTTGATGGCGGCACAGATCTCATCGATCGAGACGGTGATCACTTCGTCCACGTGGTCCTTACAGATCTCCCAGGTGTGCTCGCCTATCTGGGCAACGGCCACGCCATCGGCAAAAATGCCAACCTGGTCCAGAATTGCACGTTCGCCCTTCTCCTTCGCCAGTGCAAGGCAGGCGGATTCGACCGACTCAACGCCGATGACCCGAGTTTCCGGACGCAGATACTTGACGTAGGCGGCAACGCCGGCGATCAATCCACCACCACCTACCGGTACGAAGATCGCATCAATATGACCACTTTCCTGACGCAGGATTTCCATGGCAATGGTGCCCTGGCCCGCAATCACCTCAGGATCGTCATAGGGGTGGACATACACCAGCCCCTTTTCAGCCATCAGCTTTTCCGAGTGGCGGCGAGCATCGTCAAAGGCGTCCCCGATCAGTACCGCTTTGCCACCAAGGCGGCGCACGTTGTTCACCTTTACATCCGGTGTGGTGCGCGGCATCACGATGGTGGCCTTAACACCGAGCAGTCGGGCTGCCATGGCAACGCCTTGTGCATGGTTGCCGGCAGATGCGGTAATCACGCCGCGCGCCTTCTCATCGTCGGTGAGCTGCACCATCTTGTTATAGGCGCCGCGCAGTTTGAAGGAGTAGACTGGCTGTTCGTCTTCACGCTTGAGCAGCACTCGGTTGCCAAGGCGTTCAGACAGGCCGCGCGCTTCGTCCAGCGGTGTTTCGATGGCGGCATCATAGACACGCGCTTCGAGAATTTTCTTGATATATCGGTGTGGCATAGGGACAGGTATCAGCATCGGTTCAGGTGGCCCGAAAGGGCACAGGATCAGAGAATGGTATCGGCTTGACTGCCCAGCGTCTACAAGGGCAACCCAGGGTTGCTATAATCCGAACTCAGTTTGAATCAGCGACGGGCACAAAGATGACACAGGAAAAGATGAAACTGGCGGTAGCGCAGGCAGCCGTTGACTACATTAAACCCCGACTACGTGATGACAGCATAGTTGGAGTCGGTACTGGTTCTACAGCCAACTGTTTCATCGACGCACTGGCGCAGGTGAAAGACCGCTTTGCGGCGGCTGTTGCCAGTTCTGAAGCTACAGCAGAGCGCCTACGCGGGCACGGTATTGACGTGCTGGATCTTAATTCAGTCAGCCAGATGGAGTTCTACATTGATGGGGCTGATGAGTTTGACCCCTACATGAACTTGATCAAGGGCGGTGGCGGTGCGCTGACGCGAGAAAAGATAGTTGCAGCCGTGGCAAAGGAGTTTGTTTGTATAGTGGACCAGTCCAAGCAGGTGGACTTGCTCGGAGCATTCCCGCTGCCGGTGGAAGTGATCCCCATGGCGCGCTCGTATGTGGGCCGTCAGTTGGCGGCGCTGGGTGGACAGCCCGTGTACCGCGAAGGCTGTGTGACTGACAACGGAAATGTGATTCTGGATCTGCACGATCTGGAAATTCTGGATCCAAAAGCGCTGGAGGTGCAGCTGAATAATATTGTTGGCGTGGTGACCAACGGTCTGTTTGCGCAACGTGGAGCGGATCTGATTCTGATGGGGACGCCCGAAGGGGTCCAAACCCTCAAGCGCTGATATCAGCGTCTGGTCTTGTCTGCATCATGCGGGCAAGGCCGGGGCGGGTCACTATCCTGCTCCAGAAAGGCCAGTATCGGGCAGTCTGCCGCTGAGCCTTCACCGTCACACAGGGCGGACAGTCCTTCCAGCGCTGCCAGTATCTGCTGCAAGTCACGTACCTTGCTGCGAATATCAACAATGCGTTGTTCGACCCGCTGTTTGACGGCAGCCGATTCCAGTTCGGGGTGCTGTTGCAGTTGCAACAGGTCCAGCGTTTCTTCGAGTGTAAAGCCCAGCCCCTTGCAGCGGCGGATAAAGGCCAGCCGTTGCAGGATTGCAGGCGGGTAAACGCGATAGCCCGAAGGCAGGCGTTCAGGGGGCGGGATCAGGCCTCGGCGCTCGTAATACCTGAGGGTTTCGACGCTGAGGCCTGAACGGCGCGCCAGCTCACCAATCTTGAGTGAGCTCATGCGGCCAGTCCGGTGTTTACCACTGAACCACCTTGGTCAACACGATGCTCACCGGCATGGTTACCCAGGCCAGTGCGACCAGGTTGATCAGAATCCAGCCGTAGCCGGAGCTGTCACGAAAGTTTTCATCATGATGAGCCATGTTTCACCCTTATCCAATAGAACTGTTTAATTAATGATCAGCATAGGGCCGCCGATTATAGCTCAAGGGTTAGGGTTTTTATAGCCAAAGGTAATAAGCGCTCTTTTTGTAAGGTTATTGCTGCACCCGGCTAACCTGAGCGCAGCAATCGGTAGCATTGGTCCAGCCGCAGTGGTCGTCGAATCAACAGTCCAATCAGCACGAATAACAGGGCAGCGAATGGTGGCAAACTGAGCCAGAGCAGGGGGTGCAGGCGCGGGTCGATCTGCAGAAGATACAGGTGCAGGCTGGCCAGCACGGCTTCGGCACTGATACTGGCCAATACGCCACACACCAGTCCAATCAACAGAAACTCCAGCAGATCAAGGCGGCGTGCCTGCTCTGCGGTCACTCCCAGTGTCTGTAACAGGGCTGACTCAAACCGGCGTTGCTCCAGTGCTTGCAGCAGGGTAACGCCGAGCAGCATCAGGCCGCAGCCGAGGCTCAACGCCAGTATGAGAGCCGAGCTGTCGGCCAGCCGCTTCAACCATTGCGATAGTTGAGACAGCAGCTGATCAATGTCGATCAGTGTCAGCGAGGGGAACTGCTGCAGCAACTGCCGCGACACCTGTTGTCGCTCTGGCGGCAGGTGGAAGCTGGTGATCCAGGTTGAGGGCGCTCCCTCAAGCGCACCCGGACTGAAAATGATGTAGAAGTTGGGGCGGAAGGAGGTCCAGACTACCTCGCGAATATTACTGATGCGCCCCTCAATCTGCACTCCGCCAACGTCGAAGCCGAGTCGGTCACCGATCTTGAGTCCCAGCTCCTGTGCCATCTCCCCTTCGATGGAGATCAACGGCTCGGTGCTGTCAGCCGACCACCACTCACCCGCTTGCAGCGGATTGTGTTCAGGGCGTTCAGTGCTCCAGCTCAGATTCAGCTCGCGACGCAGGGTGTTGTGTGATTGTTGCTTCTCGTTGAGCTGGGGTTGAACAGGTGCGCCGTTCAACTCAGTGAAGCGGCCGCGAATCATCGGGTAAAGCTCGGTTTCAAGCGACTGCTCATCCAGAAATTGGTCCAGCGCTTCCTTTTCCCAGGGCTGAATGTTGATCACAAAATAGTTGGGCGTGTCGCTGGGGAACTGCGCCTGCCACTGCTGCAGCAGGTCGGAGCGGCTGATCCAGATGACGCTGAGCAGAGTGAGCAACATAACGACCACGGCGGCCTGCAGCCGGTGCCACTGACGCTGCTGGCGCAGACGCATCAACAACAGACGTCCCAACAGCAGGCGTCGAGCGAGCGGTTTGGCGCTGGCGATCAGCGCCCATTGAGCCAGCCAGCCGAACAGTACACCGCCAATCATCAGAAACAGCAGCAGGCTGATGGCCGCTGCCGGTGCCTGCAGGAATGCCAGCAGGGTGATGATCAGCAACAGGGCAGAACTCCCCTGCAGCAGCATGGCGATGCGATCCCGTGGAGGCGGATCGCCGCGCAAGAGGTGGGCGACCGGAATGCGAGCCAGTTGCAGAATGGGAGGCAGGCCGAGCAGTACCAGCAGTGCCAACCCCAACGCCGGGCCAGTCAGCCAGCGCAGCCAGCCGGCAGCGGGCAGCGATTGTGGCAGAAGGTCGGCCAGCCACTGATAGACAGCGGCCTGTAACAGGTAGCCGGTAATAAAGCCGAGAATGGAGGTTATGGCCCAGGCCATTAGCAGCTGGTAGAGGTAGAGTTGAACCAGCTGGCCCGGCTTGAGGCCCAAGTTCAGCAGCAGGGCGCTGCGGGTGTGCTGGCCGAGTGCGAACCGGCGCAGGGCCAGCACAATGGTCATGGCAGAGAGCAGCAGAGCGATCAGTGCCGTGAGCTTGAGGTAACGCAGTGCATTGCCCAGCGCGTTGCCGGTCATGGGCTGGTCAGCCTGCAGTGCATGCAGGCGTTCATGGTCGGCGAGGGTGGGCCGCAGCTTTTGATCAAGCTGACGTATCCGCTCGCTGCTGCCGGCGATCAGCAGGCGATAGTCGGCACGGCTGCCCTCGGCCAGTACGCCGCTGGCTTCAAGGTCGGCGTGATTGACCAGGATATGTGGACTGAAGCTGCGAAAGCCCGAGCCCCGATCCGGTGAGGCCAACAACCGGTGTGTGAGCGTCAGTTTTGCGTAGCCAAACTCTAGCTGGTCGCCCAGTTCAAGCCCCAGCTGAGTCATCACGCGGGGTTCGGCCCAGACCTCGCCGGGGCCCGGAATCTCGCCCTGTTGCACAGGTTCAGTGACCAGCTCACCCCGCAGGGGATAGGGTGACTTCAGTACACGTACTGAAACCAGCATTAGCTCGTCACCCTGTCCCACCATGCTGGGAAACTGGATAACCTGAGTGTGGTGTGTATCAGACAAGTCTATCTGATCCAGCCGCTTGGACGTAATCGGACGGCTGCTGCTCAGCACCAGATCAGCTCCCAGCAGGCTGGCACTCTCACGCAGCAGGCCTCGCTCCAGTCGGTCGCCGAGGACCGCCAGCAGAGTCGTCAGGGCGATGGCAACCCAGGTTGCCAGCAACAAAGCACGCCATTCAGTGGTGCGCAGCTGGGTATGCAGCTGACGCCGGGCCAGTCGGGGCAACAGGCTCATTCTACCACCTCTTCCAGACGGCCGGCATGAAGGTGCAGGCGTCGACGGCAGCGCCGCGCCAGCTCCAGATCATGCGTGATCAGGATCAGAGTTGTACCCTGGCTGGCATTTAGACTGAACAGCTGTTCAATAATCTGGTGTCCGGTCTCGTCATCCAGGTTACCGGTTGGCTCATCCGCAAACAGTACACTGGGGCGGGTCGCAAATGCGCGAGCGATCGCCACGCGCTGTTGTTCGCCACCTGACAGTTGCGAGGGGTAATGATCCATGCGGGCGCCCAGTCCAACCTCCTGAAGCCAGTGGCGAGCCTGTAGTTCAGCATCTGCAGCACCCTGAATCTCCAACGGCAAGCGAACATTGTCGAGAGCGTCCAGCTCCGGCAGCAGATGAAAGGACTGAAAAATGAAACTCAAATGGCGCAGCCTGATATCGGCACGAGCCGGGTCGTCCAACTGGTCAAGCGGTTGACCGGCAAACATGACATGGCCTGAAGTCGGGGTATCGAGACCGGCCAACAGGCTGAGCAAAGTGGACTTGCCTGCTCCGGAACGGCCGATAATGGCCAGACTTTCACCGGGTGCAACACTCAGACTGAGTCCGGTGAAAAGCTCTACCTTTCCCGCTTGTGTATTGAAACTTTTTGCGACATCGTGAGCCTCAATAATCGGTTTACCACTGTCGAGGTGCTGCATGCGTTATCTGGTCTCTTGTCTGCTGTTGCTGTTTGTTTGCGTCACTCCACTGCAGGCGAAAACCCTGCTGGTGGTCGGGGATAGCCTGTCGGCCGCCTATGGCATGCCTCAAAGCGATGGCTGGGTCAGCCTGCTGGAGCAGGAGCTGAAACAGCGTGATAGCCACCGGCGGGTGATCAATGCCAGTATAAGTGGAGAAACCAGCAGCGGCGGGCTGAGTCGACTGCCTCGGCTGCTGCAGGACTATCGCCCGGATCTGGTACTGCTGGAATTGGGCGCCAATGACGGCCTTCGCGGTACCCCCCTGAACATACTGGAACAGAATCTGCGCCAGATGATCGAGCTAAGCCAAGCGGCGGATGCGCGGGTGCTGCTCATCGGCATACGCCTGCCCCCTAACTATGGACCTCAATATACAGAAAGGTTCTATCAAATCTATCCACAGCTGGCTGAAGAGTTTGGGCTGCCACTGGTACCCTTCCTGCTTGAAAGCGTGGCAACTGACCTGCGACTTATGCAGCGTGATGGCTTGCATCCCAATCGTGATGCTCAGCCTATCCTGCTGCAGACGGTGTGGAAGCAGCTCGGACCTCTGCTTGAGAAAGAGGGATTCTAAGTCGCAGCAGGGTGCCGTCACCCGGTTGACTGTTGATGGTCAGATCTCCTCCCAGAGCCTTGGCCCGAGCCTGCATGCCGAGCATACCGAAACGCCCCTTGCGGCTAATGATGGATGGGTCAAATCCGCAGCCGTTGTCACGGACTTCCAGCTCCAGTCGGTCGGACGGTTCGTCGGCATCAGAGCGTTGTAGCCGGATTTGGACTTCGGTACAGCTGGCATGCCGCTGGATGTTGGTCAGCGCCTCCTGAATCATGCGGTAGAGATTGATATTGAGCCGTTCCTCCATATCGTTCAGGGCGCCCTTGAGGGTCAACTCCAGCTGAACCCCCTGTCGTTCAAGGTGCTGGCTGCGAATTAACTCGCGTACTGCGTCCACCAGTCCCAGGTCATCCAGCAGGGTTGGGCGGAGTGCGCGCATCAGATCATAGGTGACATCGTAAATATGTCGTGCGATAGCATCGATGCTTTCGGCATGATGGTTAACGCTGTCACTGCTGTCAGGATGATCCTGCAGCAGCATGCGTGCATCGGTACGTATTGCAGTGAGGCATTGGCCCAGCTCATCGTGCAGCTCTTGGGCAAGGTGGCGCCGTTCCCTTTCCTGAATATCCAGAATGCGATGGGTGAGCTGTTGGTTTTCTTGCAATTGCTGCTGCAGTTCTTCCGAATGGGCCTGAAGGTGTTGCTTGAGACGCTGGATCTCAAGTGTTTCAAGGTAACTGATGGTGGCAGCCTGCCGTTGACGCAACCAGGCGTAAAACAGCAGGCTGCCGCTGGTATTGAGGACGAGCGTGATCAGTACCAGCCCCCAGCTGAAGTCGGCCAGTCGTACCGGGTATTCCAGTAGCAGGCTTAGCTGCAGGTGTTTATTGCCTACAGTCTGCTGGCGCGGCAGATAAAACAGCACCGCTTCAGGCGTGGTACTTTGCCACAAAGTCTGGGGGCCGTTCTGTGGCAAGGTCAGGCTGACACGACTGCCCGGTGGCAGCATTTCTGTGTCGAGCAGGTCACGGCCGCGCAGGGCGACTGACAGCAGCAGGGGTGGATCCTGTGGTACAGCCAGAAAGGCAGCGATCAGTGGCTCTCCTCGCGCCTGGTTGAATACATCCGAATAGGCTATCAGTGACTGATTGCGAGCGGTGGCGATGGCGGTCTTGAGGGCGGGAATCAGGCTCAGGTCGGTGCCCAGCGGTGGCAGGTCGCTCTGCCCGGCCGGCAACGCAAGGATAACAGGCTGATAGATGACCGCTCCTGATGTTTCAGTGTTGGCGGGTGTAATGGCGCTGAGACCGTGCAGAAGAAAGTCGGGGTACTTCAGTCGCATTTGCCGCTCGAATGCGTAAATCTCGTCTTCCGTGACCAGCTGCTGCAGGTGGAGGCGGTGGATGACGGGTGAGAGCGGCAGAAGCTCTTCCAGCGTCTGCGACAGACCGCTCAGGTCGTGACTGCTGCGAGCGGTCAGGATAGCCATGTAGTGCAACAGCTGCTCGGTTTTGTTCAGTCGCTGATTCAATCGCTGCTCAAGGTTGACAAGCAGTGCACTCTGGTGACGGCTCAGGCCGCTCAGATCCAGCTGAACCAGCAAGCCGAGCAACATCACTGTCAGCAGTATCCAGAGCAGCAGGGCCGTGAGCTTGTGAGATCCGAGCATCAGTCAGGTGTCCTTTCCCGAGCGAGAAACGCAGACAGTATAAACAGAAAAGGCGCCCGCAGGCGCCTTTTCAAAACGACGAGGTTGATCAGCCGTTGTAGTTTTCGTTAACGAAGTCCCAGTTAACCAGTGCCCAGAAGTTCTTGAGGTATTCAGGGCGCAGGTTGCGGTAATCGATGTAGTAGGCGTGCTCCCACAGGTCAACCGTTAGCAGAGCGGTCTGTCCATCGGTCATCGGTGTACCGGCGTTGCTGGTGTTAACGATATCCAGAGTGCCGTCTGCGTTCTTCACCAGCCAGGTCCAGCTGGAACCGAAGTTGTTCACGGCCTTGTCGTTGAACGCTTCCTGGAACTTCTCGAAAGTGCCCCATTTTACGGCGATGGCATCGGCGATATCACCGGTCGGTGCGCCGCCACCATTCGGAGACAGGCAGTGCCAGTAGAAGGTGTGGTTCCACACCTGAGCCGCGTTGTTGAAGATGCCGCCAGCCGGAGCAGTCTTGATGATCTCTTCCAGAGACTTGCCTTCAAACTCGGTTCCCGGTACCAGACCGTTCAGCTTCACAACGTAGGTGTTGTGGTGCTTGCCGTGGTGGTATTCCAGAGTCTCGGCAGAGATGTGCGGTTCCAGTGCATCTTTCGCATACGGCAGTGCAGGCAGTTCGAAGCTCATAGTAATCACCTTGTTTATTGAGACAGGTTCAGCATAAAACCGATTGTTGTTGGTGAGGTTGGACCAGACAGGGGCCAAACCTCTTGGGTGCCCTGATGATAGCACCGAAAAGGCGTCTTATCATGGCACAGTTTGTAGCAGTATTATGAAGTGCAGACGGGCTGTACCAATTGCACCTCAATGGGTATGTTGAGGCGCAAGGGAAAAAAACAAGGCCTATCCCGCGCGAGACAGGCGCTGCTGTACCAGGCAGAGGGCGGCGATCGCACGGCCTTCGGAAAACTCTGCCTGGTCGAACAGCTCCGGCAGCTGTGACATGGGCCAGGGCACCAGTTCCAGTGGCTCGGGCTCATCACCTTCCAGTTTGTTGGAGTACAGATCGCGTGCCAGAATCACCTCAAGCCGGTGCCCCATATAGTTGGGTGCCGCCGTGAGCTGGCGTATATGGCTCAGCTCGCGTGCGCCGAAGCCGGCTTCTTCCTGCAGCTCACGATTGGCGGCTGTCAGTGCATCCTCACCGGGGTCGATCAATCCCTTGGGTAGTGTCAGGACATACTCCTCCAACCCTGCGGCATATTCACGAATCAGCAGCACCTCGTCGCGCTCGTTGATGGCGACGATCATCACCGCCCCGTGACCACCGGTTCTGAGCCGCTCATAGTGCCTCTCAACACCGTTGCTGAAACGAAGCTGCATGCTTTCAATATGAAACAGCCGGCTGCTGGCCACTTTGGTTAACTTCAAAATCTCGGGCTTGGCGGTCATACTGATATCCGAAAACTGTTATTACCTGTCAGAGTGTTCCCTGATTATGCTTGATTGGCAAGCCATAGATACTGTGCTGTTGGATATGGACGGCACCCTGCTCGACCTGCACTTCGATTCCCACTTCTGGCTTGATCTGGTGCCTCAACGCTATGCGCAAAAGCGAGGACTGGAGCTTGAGAATGCCCGCCAGTGGCTGCACGAGCGGATTCGGCAGGAGCAGGGCTCACTCAGCTGGTACTGCCTGGACTACTGGACCGAGCAGCTTGATCTGCCGATTGCCCAGCTGAAACGGGAGATCATGGATCGAATCGGCTTCCGCCCCGGCGCCGAAGCCTTTCTGCAGGCGCTGCGCCGCAGTGGACGGCGTACCGTGATCGCTACCAATGCCCACCGGGACAGTCTGGCCCTCAAGATCGAAGTGACCGGTATCGATCAGCAGGTGGACCTGGTGATCTGCTCGCACGATTTCGGCTATCCCAAGGAAGAGCAGGCGTTCTGGCAGACACTGCAGGAGGTGGAGCCTTTCAACCCGGCGCGCACACTATTGGTCGATGACAGTCTGGCGGTGCTGGCATCCGCACGGAGGTACGGTATCGCTCACCTGCTGTCGATCACCCAACCGGACATGCAGCAGCCGGCGCGGCAGGTGACTGAATTCGATGCAACCAATGATTTCAGCGAGGCGATAGCAGCCCTATGAGTCATCACTATAAGGAAGAACTGGAGCGCGAAAAGTCTCAACAGGCGCACCAGGGCGTGCGGCTGGACAAGTGGCTTTGGGCCGCCCGCTTTTACAAGACTCGGGCCCTGGCCAAGGAAATGATCGAGGGTGGCAAAGTGCATTACGATGGCCAGCGCAGCAAGTGCAGTAAACATGTGGAGATCGGTGCGCTGATCCGCCTGCGGCAGGGGAATGACGAAAAAACAGTCGAAGTGCTGGCGCTGTCGGATCAGCGTCGCGGTGCTTCGGAAGCACAAAAGCTGTATCGAGAAACCGAAGACAGCATCCGCGCCCGCGAACAACGGGCACTGGAACGCAAGACCCAGGGCAGCGCGCCGGAGCAGCGGCCGAACAAGAAAAGTCGGCGTGAGCTGCTGCGGATCAAGGGCAGTTGGGACTGATCAGCGGCCCGGATTGAAAAACGGCAGCCTTCCCAGCAGCGGAATGCGGCCGGCCAGTCGATACAAGGGCGTCAGCCCCATTAGCAGCCATCGGTTGAGCCAGCCGGCAACCGGTGTGGCCCAAGCCCATGCCAGTGTGGTGAGCGCCAGACACATGCCACCAACGGCAGCATCGGTGAACCAGTGGGCTCCGCCAAACAGGCGTGGCAACATCAGAAAAATACCTAGCCCCGCCGCGCAGAAAGTTGCCGGGCTCCGCCGAATGAACAGCAAAAAACCGACCCAGACCAGCAGCACACTGGCATGGTCACCGGGAAAACTGGTAGACGCACTGTCCTTGGCCGGGATCTCTGGCAGATGTTCACCGAACAGAAAGGCTGGCTGTAACTGCAGGGACGGGCTTGGACCACTGAGGCCGGCGCTGTGTGCGTACTCAGATAACAACTCCCGCATCGGCAACATCAACAGCATCAACAGCAGAAAACCGGTAAATGCGGCCTGAAGCTGATGACGTCTGAGCCCCCCCAGTCCGGGGAAGATCAAAAACAGCAGCATCACAACCGCTGACAGGGCATCAACCTCGCGGGTGTTCATCCATGCCCAGAAGTGAGCCCAAGGCTCGTTGTGGAACAGTGAGCCGTTGAGTGTAAAGAATACCGATCGGTCGATGCTGCGCCATATTTCACGACCAGCATCGCTGGCAAAGCTGAGCAGCAGCAGAGCCGCCACCAGCTGAGTCGAAATGAATGCCAGCGGTCGCCAACGAGTGGAAAAGACAGGTTCCGGGGTGATCATCAGCGGTCCATTCAGCTAGAATTACGAAACCACTATTCTAGCAACACCGCTCGGCCGACTCACGCGGTACGAGCAGAAATCTCCGGGAATCCTGCATGAGCAACCCAGATCAGATCCAGCGCATTCTGTTCGAACAGATTGATGTCCGCGGCGTGGTCGTCGGACTTGAAACCAGTTACCAGGAAGTGCTGGCGCGGCACGACTATCCGCCGGTACTGCAGCGGGTACTGGGGGAAATGCTGGCGGCCGTCGGCATGCTCAGCGCGACACTGAAGTTTGAAGGCCGCCTGCTGTTGCAGGCTGAAGGGGAAGGGCAGGTTAAGATGCTGATGGCTGAGTGCAACCGGCATCAGGATCTGCGCGCCATCGCCCGCTATGATGGAGAACTGGGCGATGATCTGAGTTTTGATCAACTGCTGCAGAACGGTCGTATAGCCTTAACTATCGAACCGGAAAAGGGTCAGCGCTATCAAGGGGTTGTCCCGCTTGAAAATGAGACGTTGGCGCAGTGCCTGCAGGCATATTTCGAACAATCTGAGCAGCTGGGTACCTCAATTCAGTTGGCCACTGATGGGCAGCGCGCCGCCGGCCTGATGCTGCAGGTTATGCCGGCCGAGGGGCGGGGAGATGAGGACTGGAATCGGGTCAGCATGCTGGCCTCTACGCTCAAGGATGAAGAACTGCTTCAGCTGGACAACGAAGCGCTGCTGTTCCGTCTGTTCCACGAAGAGGTGTGTCGGCTGTATGAGCCTCAGCCGCTTCGATTCCGCTGTGACTGCTCACGCGAGCGTAGCGCCGAGGCACTGAAATTTATGACCGAAGAGGAATTGCTGGAGATTCTCAAGGAGCAGAACGGCATCATTGATGTGGGCTGTCAGTTCTGCAATCAGACCTATAATTTCGATGAAACCGATATCCGTGCATTGTTCAGCGAACCGGGCTATCTCGACGAAGATGGTAGAATGCACTGAATAATCAGTGAGTTGGAAAGGTGGCCGTAGGATCGGGGAAGATTTTAAATGAGAATGATTCCGGCAGTCCCATCCCGGCGGATTTTGTGCAATAATACGGCCCCAAAAATAACAACCCGAGCTGCGTTAACCGGAACGCAGTGGCCCTTTTTTGCTTTCAGGTAATTGTTTGGCGAACAGCCAAGGGAATCCAGTAATGACCAAAGAAACCGTCACTAGCGTACACGTGAATCTGACCCCGGCTGAGCTGGTCGAGCGTGCGATTCAGCGTAACGAAGGCGTCCTCGCGGACACCGGCGCACTGGTTGTCACCACCGGTCAGCGTACAGGTCGCTCACCGATGGATCGCTTCATCGTCGAAGAGCCGAGCACGTCTGACGTGATCGAGTGGGGCAATATCAACCGTCCTTTCAACGCCGACAAGTTCGACGCACTCTGGACCCGGGTTGAAGAATATCTGACTGACAAGGAACACTTTGTCTCTCATGTGCACGTAGGGGCTGATCACAGTCATTACCTGCCGGTCAAAATGACCACTGAAACCGCGTGGCAGAATCTTTTTGGTCTCAACCTGTTCATCCGTCCGCACGAATATAATCCGAAGAGCAAAGAAGAGTGGCAGATCCTGAACGTGGCTGGCTTCCAGTGTGAGCCTGAACGTGATGGTACCAACTCCGATGGCTGCGTCATCCTGAACTTCGCCAAGCGCAAGGTGCTGATTGCGGGCATGCGATACGCCGGTGAAATGAAGAAAGCGATGTTCTCGGTGCAGAACTTCCTGCTGCCGGAAAAAGACGTACTGCCGATGCACTGCTCTGCCAACATTGGCGAAGATGGTTCCACTACCCTTTTCTTTGGCCTGTCCGGCACCGGCAAGACCACTCTGTCTGCTGACCCCGAACGCTACCTGATCGGTGATGACGAGCACGGCTGGGGCAAGGGTGTTGTCTTCAATCTGGAAGGTGGCTGCTATGCCAAGACCATCAACCTGAGCAAAAAGAACGAGCCGATCATCTGGGATGCCATTCGCTTCGGTGCCATCGTTGAAAACGTGGTACTGGATGGCAGTCGCAAGGCGGACTACAACGATGTCTCCCTGACCGAAAACGGTCGCTGTGCCTACCCGCTCGATCACGTTGACAAACGTTCTGCCACCAATATGGGTGACGAACCTGACTCAATCGTGTTCCTGACCTGTGACCTGACCGGTGTACTGCCGCCGGTATCTGTATTGAGCAAGGAAGCGGCCGCATACCACTTCCTGTCCGGTTACACCGCATTGGTCGGCTCTACCGAAATGGGGTCAGGTGGTGGTATCAAGTCCACCTTTTCCACCTGCTTCGGCGCGCCGTTCTTCCCGCGTGCTGCGCATGTGTACGCCGAACTGCTGATGAAACGTATTGAAGAGTACGGCTCACGTGTTTACCTCGTGAACACTGGCTGGACCGGTGGCTCCTTCGGTACCGGTGAGCGCTTCAGCATTCCGACTACGCGGGCCATCATCAGTGCCATCCAGAGCGGTTCATTGAAGGATTGCGAAACCGTGCAGTTGGACGGCATCAACCTGGCGGTACCGACAGCGGTTCCGGGCGTTGACACCAAGTTGCTTAACCCGCGTGATACCTGGGCTGATCCGGCCGCCTATGACGCAGCGGCAGCCGATCTGGCCAAGCAGTTCGTCAACAACTTCACCAAGTTTGATGGTGTATCCGCCGAGATTCTGGCGGCAGGTCCCAAAGCCTGAAACTGGACTTGATCCAAACGCAACGCCCCGCATGTCGGGGCGTTCTTGTATCCGGGACTAGCGTTCAGTGGTCGGCACGACAGACCGTACCAACAGTTTCTGCCAATACGGGTGTTTCAGGGTGCGGCTCAGCAGAGCGATGACCAGCAGGGCGAATCCCAGCCGTGCCCAGAAAATACCGGACAGATCTGCCCCGATCAGCATGACCAGCAGGGTGTCTTCGATCAGGCTGTGACACAGGCCGAGCAGGCTGATGGCGGCAAAGATATCAGCCGGTGCGATGTCGCCTCGCTCGGCTTCACGAATCAGCAGTCCTCCGCCGTAGGCCAGACCCAGAGTCATGCCAATCAGAGTGATTGACAGAGCGCCGGGCGCGATGCCGATCAGTTTGAGTAACGGCCGCAGCAACCATTCCAGCAGACGCTCGATGCCGAGCAGACGCAACAGGCGCAGTGCGGTCAGCAGCAGAACGATTACTCCCGCAGTCCATGCCAGTGTTTTCAACTGGCCTAGTGTCCACCCGAGCAGGCTTGGGTCTTCCGGTTGAGGTACCCAAGGGACGCGATTGACGGCCTGCAGGGTTTCACTGTGCTGATAGAACTGGTGCAGCAGCACAGACAGAACAATGCCGCCACCGATACGCAGCAGCAGTTGTGGAATGACACGACAGCCCGCTTTCTGTGCCACGCGAATCTCAACCGGAAGGTTGTGAGCGCTGAGCAGCAGGGTACCAAGAATGGTGGCCTGGGCGATGCTCCAGTGCTCAGTGCCGGTGGTGGAAAAGAAGATGATAATGCCGGTGTAGATATTGGTCAGCATGGCACTGGCCCAGATCAACCCCGCCTCGGGCGGCAGCCCCATCCAGCCCATCAAGGGCGCAAACAGATGACCCAGCAGTTCAGCAGCCCCCAGTTCAGTCAGCAGCTTGACGATGAGAATGGCCGGAACCATCACTTTGAACAGGGTCAGAATCACCCTGTAACTGTCAGTCAGAATCTCTCTGATCGAATGCAGCAGGGCTCGATACATCAGCTGATCTTGAGCTTGAAATCAATATTGCGCAGGTAGCCGGCTTCCTGCTCCAGGTCAGCCCGGGTCAAGGGATGTTGATCCAACCAGCCCGGAGGGAGTGCCAGCTCGATTCGATGTCCGTCCACATTAAGCCTGAAAGCAGGCAGGCGTGCCTTGCTGCGGCTGCGGTGCAGCAATACCGCCAGCCGTAACAGCAGACAGAGGTAGCGGCAGGATGCTTTCAGAGCAGGCGGCAGGTTGCGAAACTCATCCTTGGGAAACTTGCGTCGGTGGCCCCGCACCAGAAATGCCAGCTGCTGCTGTTCGGGGCGGGTGAAGCCGGGCAAGTCTGAGTGCTGCAGCAGGTAGGCACTGTGTTTGTGAAACTGGCTGTGGGCTACAGCGAGTCCGATCTCGTGGGTCCTGGCCGCCCAACTCAGCAATTCTCGGTACTCGATATCCTGCAGCTTCCAGGCCTCTGCTGTCTGTTCCAGAGCGGCCAGTGCTGTCGCCTCTACCCGAGCGGCCTGACGCCTATCCACGTGGTAACGCCGAGCCAGTGCGGTGATGGTGCGCTCGCGTACATCCTCATGGCGCAGTCTGCCTGCCATGTCATATAACAGGCCTTCACGCAGGGCGCCCTCTGAAAAACTCATGCTTTCGACGCCCAGAGATTCGAAAATGGCGCCGAGAATGGCGATGCCGGCGGGCAGTACGGCACAGCGCTCAGGTTTGATGCCATCAATCTGAATGCGATCAATATGCCCCACACTGACCAGATACTCGCTGAGCTGTTTCAGCCCACTGGCACTGATCTGGTCATTGCTCAGGCCGAGAGAGATACAGGCCTGACGGGCGGCCTTGATGGTGCCTGATGCTCCTACACTGCTGCTCCAGCCGAGGCGGCGATAGTCACGCCGGATTGACAGCAGCTCCTGCAGGGCTGCTGTGCGTGCCTCTCGCATGGCGGCAGCCGAGATTTCGCCGCCGGAAAAGAACAGGTCGGTATAGCTCACACATCCCATCTGCAGACTTTCACACAGGCGTGGTTCAAACCGGGAGCCGATAATGAACTCAGTGCTGCCGCCGCCAATATCCACCACCAGGCGTCGACCGCTATCATCGGCCAGAGTATGCGAGACACCAAGATAGATCAGGCGGGCCTCCTCTCGACCGGCGATAACTTCAACCGGTGTGCCCAGCAGGGCCTCGGCCCGGGCAATGAAGTCATCACTGTTGCGAGCTTCGCGCAATGCGTTGGTGCCGACTACCCGAATCGATTGGCGGGGAAGGTCCGCAACCCGCTGGGCGAAGCGGCCCAGACACTCAAGCCCACGTGCCATGGCGTTTTCTGTCAGGCAGCCTTCGGCGTCGAGCCCGGCAGCCAGTTGTACTTTCTCCGACAGTACGTCCAGTGTGCTCAGTTCGCCGGCAAAAACGCGGGCAACGATGATGTGAAAACTGTTGGAGCCGAGATCGATGGCAGCCAGCAGAGAGGTGTCGGCGGTCGTCACGGCAGCCGTGTCCTGTGCGTACATCAGCGATTTTCCCCAATTTACAGCGGTCAAGAGTGCAAAAATACCGGTTAACGGGGGCCGGATGCTACCCTTTTATGATGACAGTCGTACTGCAGTGTCCGACGGACAGGATGTGGCAGGCGTGGGTAGCAGGTGTTATCATCCTGCCAATGTCTTAAACGCACCTCGTGCACTGGAGAATCGATCCATGAGTGAAAATATCGTCAATGTGACTGACGCCTCCTTCGAAGAAGATGTTCTCAAGGCTGAGGGCGCTGTGCTGGTAGATTACTGGGCCGAGTGGTGTGGACCCTGCAAGATGATCGCCCCGGTGCTGGAAGAGATCGCGAAGGAATATGCGGGCAAACTGAAGGTTTGCAAATTGAACATCGACGAAAACAATGAAACGCCGCCCAAGTTTGGCATTCGTGGCATCCCGACTCTGATGCTGTTCAAGGGCGGTAATGTGGAAGCGACAAAGGTAGGCGCGCTGTCCAAGTCTCAGCTGGCGGCTTTCATCGACGCCAATCTGTGAGCCTGGCCAGGTGGAAACACGCAGGCTGCGCAACGGTCGCGTTTTTCCACCAGCTTCTGCTGGACAGGTCCCGTTTTACCTTTTATAGTGGTTCCACATACCGGCCCGGCGATCCATTGTCTGGGTGTCACAAGTAAGACCTTAACCTTATTTCTTCCGACTAACCATCCGGTTTCCATCCGTAACCAGCCGACTCTGGGCTGCTTCTCTGAATACTATGAATCTTACCGAACTCAAACTAAAAAGCGTTCCGGAACTTCTGGATATCGCCATCGAAATGGGCCTCGACAACATGGCCCGCTCCCGCAAACAGGACGTGATCTTCGCTATTCTGAAGAAACATGCCAAAAGCGGAGAGGACATCTACGGTGACGGTGTGCTGGAGATCCTGCAGGACGGCTTCGGCTTCCTGCGCTCAGCCGATTCTTCCTACCTCGCTGGCCCTGACGATATCTATGTATCTCCCAGTCAGATCCGTCGTTTCAATCTGCGCACCGGTGACACCATCTCGGGCAAGATTCGCCCGCCGAAAGATGGGGAGCGCTACTTCGCGCTGCTGAAGGTCAACGAGATCAACTATGATCGCCCGGAAAACGCGAAAAACAAGATCCTGTTCGAAAACCTGACGCCTCTGTTTGCACAACAGCGCATGCGGATGGAAATCGGCAATGGCAGTACCGAGGATCTGACGGCGCGTGTCATCGATCTGGTGTGCCCCATGGGCAAGGGCCAGCGCGCCCTGATCGTATCACCGCCCAAGGCCGGTAAGACGCTGATGCTGCAGAACATTGCCAACAGCATCACCCGTAACAATCCTGAATGCTACATGATCGTGTTGCTGATCGACGAGCGCCCCGAGGAAGTGACCGACATGCAGCGCACCGTTCGTGGTGAAGTAGTTGCATCCACCTTCGACGAACCGCCGTCACGTCACGTACAGGTTGCTGAAATGGTGCTGGAAAAGGCCAAACGCCTGACCGAGCACAAGAAAGATGTGGTGATCCTGCTCGACTCCATCACACGTCTGGCGCGTGCCTACAACACCGTTATCCCATCTTCGGGCAAGGTACTGACCGGTGGTGTTGATGCACACGCACTGGAGCGCCCCAAGCGCTTCTTTGGTGCAGCCCGTAATATCGAAGAAGGCGGCAGTCTGACGATCATCGCCACCGCACTGGTTGATACCGGCTCGAAAATGGACGAGGTTATCTTCGAGGAGTTCAAGGGTACCGGTAACTCCGAAGTCCACCTGGACCGCAAGATTGCTGAAAAGCGTGTATTCCCGGCGATCAATATCCGCCGTTCAGGTACCCGCCGTGAAGATCTGCTGACCAGCGAAGAAGAGCTGCAGCGGATGTGGATTCTGCGCAAGCTGCTGGATCCGATGGACGACTCCGCAGCTACCGAGTTTGTGATCGACAAACTGAAGGACTTCAAGACCAATGATGAGTTCTTCCTGTCGATGAAGCGCAAGTAAGCCGAATTCACCTGCTGTAGTGAACCAAGGCGACGAAAGCGGGGTAAGCTAATCACTTACCCCTTTTTTATGTACAGGATGTACCCAGTCGTATTCTTTGGACAGGCGATCCCATGTCGACACCCAAATACAAGGACCTGCGCGACTTCATCAAGATGCTGGAAGCGCGTGGCGAACTCAAGCGTATCCGGATGCCGGTTGACCCGGTACTGGAAATGACCGAAATCTGCGACCGTACCCTCAAGGCCGGTGGCCCCGCGCTGCTGTTCGAGAACCCCAAGGGCTATGACATGCCGGTGCTGGGCAACCTGTTCGGTACTCCTGAACGTGTGGCGCTGGGCATGGGTGAGACGTCGGTAGCGGCCCTGCGAGAGGTCGGCAAGACGCTGGCCCAGCTTAAGGAGCCTGAACCGCCCCGCGGCATGAAGGATGCCTGGGACAAGCTGCCGTTGTATCGTCAGGTGCTGCACATGGGGCCGAAACAGGTGCGTAAGGCGCCCTGTCAGGAGATGGTCATCGAGGGCGATGATGTCGACCTTTACCGTATTCCGATCCAGACCTGCTGGCCCGGTGATGCCGGTCCGCTGGTGACCTGGCCACTGGTGATCACCCGCGGACCGGACAAGCCGCGACAAAACCTGGGCATCTACCGTCAGCAGTTGATCGGTCGCAACAAACTGATCATGCGTTGGCTGGCCCACCGTGGCGGCGCCCTGGATTTCCGTGAATGGAAGCTGGCTCATCCCGGTGAGCGCTTTCCGGTTGCAGTGGCGCTGGGCGCCGATCCGGCGACCATTCTGGGTGCTGTGACGCCGGTGCCGGATACCCTGTCCGAGTATGCCTTTGCTGGCCTGTTGCGCGGTGGCAAAACCGAAGTGGTTAAGTGCATCGGCAGTGATCTACAGGTGCCGGCCAGCGCGGAAATTATTCTTGAGGGGTACATTGATCCCGAGGAGATGGCGGACGAAGGTCCGTTCGGCGATCATACCGGCTACTACAACGAGGTGGATCGTTTCCCGGTGTTTACCGTAGAGCGGATCACACGGCGCAAGGATGCCATCTATCACAGCACCTACACCGGACGGCCACCAGATGAGCCGGCTATTCTTGGCGTCGCGCTGAATGAAGTATTTGTGCCGATCCTGCAGAAACAGTTTCCCGAAATTGTGGACTTCTATCTGCCGCCGGAAGGCTGCTCCTATCGCATGGCGGTGGTCACGATCAAGAAGCAGTATCCGGGGCATGCCAAGCGGATCATGTTGGGTGTCTGGTCGTTTTTGCGTCAGTTCATGTACACCAAATTTGTCATCGTCTGCGATGACGACGTCAATGCTCGCGACTGGAATGACGTGATCTGGGCGATCACCACTCGTATGGACCCGCAGCGGGATACGGTGATGATCGACAATACGCCGATCGACTATCTCGATTTTGCCTCACCGGTCTCGGGTCTGGGTTCGAAAATGGGGCTGGATGCCACCAACAAGTGGGAAGGCGAAACCACTCGCGAGTGGGGTGAACCGATCAAGATGGACCCAGCCGTGAAGCAACGGGTGGACGAGATCTGGGATCAGCTGGGTATTCTAGACAACTGATACCGGCAGGCGGCTACGGTTGCCTGCAGCAAGGAGTGATGTTTTGGAAACAAGAGTATGTGATGTGACAGGGTTCGAAGCCCTGAATCAGGATGTGTTTCGGGTTCGGCTGCGTCTGACAGCGGTGGACCCGGAGTCGATGCATTATCGAGCCGGCCAGTATTTGGATATTCTGTTGCCGGAGGGGAAAAAGGCATCCTTTTCCATTGCGTCGGCACCGGATCAAGGACGAGACCTGGAACTGCATATACGCCAGGTACCGGGCAGTGAGTTCAATGCCATGATCCTCAGTTATCTGCAAACCAGTCCATCCGTCCAGATCGAGCTGCCCAAGGGTGCTGTAAGCCTGACTATGGCTGACGTAACGCCTGAAACCCGATTTGTATTTGCGGCTGCCAGCACTGGCTTTGCTCAGATCAAGAGCATGGTCGAACACCTGCTGGCCAATCAGGCCCGCAACCGGATTGATATTTACTGGGGCGCGCGCATGGAGGCAGACCTTTATCTGGAGAAGCTTCCACAGCAATGGGCGCATGAACATGCCAATGTGCATTTTGTGCCGGTGGTGAGCGAACCCGAAACCAGTCCGGGCTGGACCGGGCGTACCGGGCTTATGCCGGATGCCATTGCCGAAGACCTGGACAGTATCGAGGATCTGGCGGTATATGCCTGTGGCTCACCTGGGATGGTGTATGCCTTGCTGGATCGACTGATGGAAAAAGGGGTGGCAGAGAATCAGGTTCATTCTGACGTGTTTGCCTGGGCGCCGCGACCGGCCTAGTTCATTTTGCTGCCAGTGATATGAAAACGCCCGGCTTTGCCGGGCGTTTTCGTTTGGGGCAGGCTCAATGGCTCTCGCTGTTCGGTGCAGGCAGAGGCAGCGCCGGCAGTGAGTTGTCGAGCTGTTGCAGCTCGCGTGTCATCATATCGAGCGCACGCTTGTCTTCGCCCAAGTGATGCAACAGGCGGTACAACTCCTTGAAGGTCTCTGCGTCGGGCTGCAGCTCAAGGCTGCGCTCAAAGTGATTGATCGCCTTGCCCCAGTGTGCGTTACGCATACTCAGGCGCCCCAGTGTCAGCTCCAGACCAGGGCTGTCGGCGTGCTGCTTGAGCCAGCCGCGGGCTATATTCAGTTGCTTCTCGGCATTTTCACCCTGAATGCGGCCATACAACCTGACCAAGTGCTCGTCCCACTGGCGTTTGATCAGGTCACGCAGCATTTTCTCGACTTCCACTTCGGCGCCGATCTCGATCATCAGATCAGTATAGCGGCTGACCAGTACCGGGTTGCGCAGCAGTGGCTGTGGAATGGACTGCCAGCTGCGGCTGAGGCTGCGCAGGCGTTCCTGTGCATCGGCTCCGTCCGGCAGGCTGGAGATGCTGTATTCGAGTTGATGCAGGTGACATTGCAGCTCAAGTTGTTCCAGCTCGTCATCTTTCATCGCCTGCAGTCGCTTTAGCTCCGGTAGAAGCTCGGTAAGGCCTTTCCAGTCCTCCAGCTTCAGATAGGCTTCCTTGAGCAGGCGGATGACATGGGTATGTTTGGGTGCCTGGCGTCGCAGATGGAGCAGTGTGGCCAGGCAGGGTTCCAGTTGACCACGCTCCAGCTGCATTTCTGCCTGAGTGATGCCGATCGCGACCTCGGCCTCGGGGGTTGACTGGCGGGCGCGATTGAGCAGGTCATCGGATGATTTGCTGTCGCCCTGCTCGTGGGCTGCACGGGCCGCCGCAAGATAATTGATGACCGGCAGGTCGGAGCGCTGTGCCGCCTGTGTCAGGTAGCGCTGTGCCTTCCACCAGCTGCCCTCGGACAGCGCCACAAGCCCTTTCAGGGTTTTGCTGCGCGCCAGGCGGTGGTTGCGGTCACTGCGCCAGCTGCGCAGACGATCACCCGGCAAACGGATGTTATGGACCAGGTTGAACAGCCAGTGCAACAGTGCAAAACCGAGTACCAGGATCAGCAACAGCACCCAGAGGCTGGTTTCAACTGAGGTCTGCTGGTATGACAGCAGTACATAGCCTGGATCCTGCACCATCAGCTGGCCAACCCAGGCGCCGGCTACCAGCAGTATTAAAAGGATGATAAACAGTTTTTTCATCTGTTCTGCCCTCCCTCACGCAACTGCTGCATGCGACCGAGATAATCCTTGAGGCTGCTCAGGGAGCCGGAAATGTCCGGCAGCTCTGGCGCCACGTTTACCTCGGAGAGTTCAGCCAGTCCTGTGAGCAGGGCAATAGTGGTGGCATCTTTTGGGTCGAAGTGGGTGGCAATCCACTCCTGCGCCTTGCTCAGGCTGCTATCGAAAGCCTGTTGCTTGCGCTGCAGTAAGGCCATCTGAGCCTGTTCCAGCATCAGATGCAGGTTTTGCTGCAGGAAGAAGGTTTGCTCAGGTGACATCAGCGGCTTGATGGGCTCGTCATGGTGTTGAATCACGATCAGCTGCTCAAACTTGTTTACTGCCTTGTTCCAGCTGGTCTTGAAACCGTCGCCCCAGGACTGCTTGACACTTTCGGGTGTGATCTCTTCCAGCATCTGCGGCAGCTCACGTCGTTCGCTGACGGGTACCACACGCAGGTTGTCCACCTGACGGTTGAGCGCACCCAGTCGCAGGAATACCCCCTCGCTATCCAGTCTGGGCACTGCTTCCAGCGCTGCGATGTCAGCGGCCAACGCCTTGCGTACATCGTAGATGGTAACGTCATCAGTTTCACTGAGAATGGTGTCGGCCGATTTCAGGAGAGTCAGTGCGCCATTCGGAGTCTGTTCCATTAATACGCGCTGATTGGCCAGTCGCAACAGATATTCCACCTCGGCCAGCAACCAGTCTTTGCGGCTGAGCTCACGGCTCGCTGTGACCTGCTGGATACTCCGGGTCAGTCGATCCTGCAGCTCGGCGATATTCTGCGCTTCGGCTTCCGAGCGGGCCTGCAGCTGTCCCAGTTGCTGGTTTACACTGCTGACTGTCTGGGCCACTTCGGCTCGACCATTGGCCAGGGCGGTTTCGACCTGTTGGCTGAGGCGTTCCTGCATCTGGCTGTTCTGTTGTTTCAGTTGCCAGCCTTCCCAGGCCAGATAGCCTCCGCCGCCAAGGGTTATAAGCGACAGAACCAGTGCCAGCTTGCCGGGCCAGGTTGCGCCACAGCGTTTTTCACTTTCAGCCTTCGGCTTGCGGTGGGGCTGTTTGGCAGGTTTGTCGGCAGCTGCGCTGGAGGCCGCATTAGCGTCCTGGTTTACTTCCGGTTTTTCTTTGGTGGTTTCAGCGGCTGATTTGCTGGTATCCGTAGCAGGGGAGTCCTTTGTCTTGCTGCTGGACTCATCGTGTGCGTCAGCGGGCTTATTGGTTGGTTCAGATGAATTGTCGCGGGTTTCTTTCATGCCGGTGGTTCCGATTGTCAGGCGGGTAGCAGTGCTTCGACCATACTGCGGTCGTCCGGTCCCTGTGCTACCCGGATTCGGGTGAATCCCAGCGAACGGGCCAGCTCGGCAAGGCGGGCACTGGGAACGATGATCCGGATTTCAGCCAGGCCTGCATCGGTGCTTCCGCTCAGCGTGAGCAGGTTCTGCAAGGCTTGACCACTGGTAATGAGGATAGCCGATAACGGCTGTGCATAAATAGTACTTTGGATAATGTCGGTCGAATGGGCTGGACAGACGCGCCGATAGATATGGGCATAGTCGACTCGAGCGCCCCGCTGGCTCAGCGTATCGGCCAGCATGTCTCGTCCTCCATCGGCGCGCACAATCAGGAAGCGTTGCGTGGCCACGGACTGCATGGACGGGTCCGCCAGCAGTGTCTCGGAGTCGAAGCCACCCTCGGCATGCCAGGCATGGATGCCGAACTGTTCCAGGGCGTCACAGGTTTGCTGGCCTATACCGATCCAGCGCACGCCAACCGGCAACTGCGGCCAATACTGATCGATCCAGCCGGCCCCGATGCGTGCTGCATTGGGGCTGACAAAAATGACGCCGTCATAGAGATCCAAGTCCAGCATACAGCGTTTGCATTGCTGGTAGTCGGCACCGTCTTCTTCTCCGGTGGGCATGATCTCCAGCAGGGGCAGGCAGACGGGCTCAGCCCCCAGTCCGCGCAAATACGCCACCTGGCCTTCGGCCTGATGTGCAGGGCGGGTCACCAGTATCCGCTGTCCGCACAGAGGTTGTATCGGTTCAGCCACGTTCCTTGTACACCTCGGCCAAAATCTTGTCAGCACCGGCGGCCAGCAAACGATCGGCCAGAGTAATACCCATTGCCTCGGCCTGTTCGCGAGGGCCGCGGATTTCATCGCGCAGTACCTTGCTGCCATCCGGGCGACCCACCAGTCCGCGCAGGAATATCTCATCCCCGTCTTCGATCAGGGTGGCGTAGCAGCCGATCGGCACCTGGCAGCCACCTTCGAGCCGGCGGTTCATGGCACGTTCGGCCAGTACGCGATCAGCGGTGTCGGTGTGATGCAGCGGTTGCAGCAGTTTGATCAGTTCGGCGTCATCGTTGCGGCATTCGATACCCACGGCACCCTGGCCACCAGCAGGCAGGCTCTCTTCTGGTGACATTTCATGGCGGATGCGATCCTGTAACTTGAGTCGCAACAGGCCTGCGGTGGCGAGAATAATGGCGTCGTACTCGCCTGCGTCCAGCTTGGCCAGTCGGGTCTGGACGTTGCCGCGCAGAAAACGCACTTCCAGGTCCGGGCGGCGCTCACGTATCTGTACTTCGCGGCGCAGGGAAGAGGTACCGACGATGGCGCCTTCCGGCAAAGCATCCAGGTTATCGTACTGGTTGCTGACAAAGGCATCGGTAGGCTGTTCACGTACACAGATGACCGGTAGCCCCAGTCCCGGCGGGAACTCCATCGGCACGTCCTTCATGGAGTGTACGGCGATGTCGGCGCGGCCTTCCAGTAAGGCGTTTTCCAGCTCCTTGACGAACAGACCCTTGCCGCCGATCTTGGCCAGAGGCGTATCGAGAATCTTGTCACCGCGGGATTCGATTTTCAGCAACTCGATATGGATACCGGGGTGGTGGAGCTCCAGTTCTGCCTTGACGTATTCGGCCTGCCAGAGTGCCAACAGGCTGCGGCGGGTGGCGATGCGAATGGTTCTGCTCATGATTGAATCCTTGTCAGCAGGCGGAGCCGAGCCGGAGCGGGCTCCACCGGATCGAGTTGAATGATCGGCAGTGTAACAGAAAGTGGCACAGCGGTTGACTGATGCCTCAGCTCTGCTCTGGTACGCTGATTACCTGCTCTAGTTCATGTGCTGCCTGACGCAGCAGCGGCTCGAATTGCAGCAGGTCATCGAGTGAGCTGCGAATCACGGGGGCGTGGGTGAACAGGCAGGCAACCAGGCGACCTTGTGTATCCTTGACTGGAACGGCCACCGCTACCATGCCGTCGATGAACTCTTCATTGTCGACGGCCAATTGCTGTTCGGCGACATGCTTCAGTTCGTCGAGCAGTTCTGCGGGATCGGTCAGGGTGTTGCGCGCAAACTGTTGCATGGGCAGCTTTTCAAGCATCAACTTGCGTTGACTGGCAGGCAGGTTGGATAGGTAAAGCTTGCCACTGGCCGTGCACCAAGTAGGCGTGTGGCTGCCCACCGGCAGATTGATCTGCAGGGGCCAGTTGGTCTGCACACGGTCAAAATAGAGCATCTCCGTGCCATCGGGAATCGCCAAGCCGATGGTTTCTCGAATCTGGCCGGAGAGCCCTTCCAGAATGGCGCGGCGCTGGGCCTTGTGGCGGCTGGCGTAGATGATACCAAGCGCAACATGGTGCAAACGTGCGCCGGGGACGACGAAACCGCGCATGTTGGTCTGCAGAAAACCTTCTTTTTCCAGCGTTTGAATCAGACGATGGCCGGTGGCTTTGGGAATATCCAGTTGTTTCGACAGTTCTGCGGCGGTCATCGGATGGCCGGAGCTGGCTACTGTTTCGATGATTTCCAGAACCCGGAGAATCGAGGAGCCTTTTTCCCTGCGTGTGGTGCTCATAGTATTAGTCAGGTCCAAGGTTGCAATAGGCATTCAGTATATCGTGTTAACGGGTGGGCATAAAAAAAGCCGCCTCATGGGCGGCAAGAGCAGTACCTTGTTGGGACAGGGCAATCCACTTTATGTGTCGTCGTGGCAGGCATATCAGGTTGCATGCCTCTGCGGCGACCAGCCAGCCACAGTCTCCCGTCAGAGGCGGTGTGGCTGGCTGCAAACGGTTACTTCATTGTCGGCATTGAGAACTCGGCGCCGGCACGGATGCCGGTGGGCCAGCGGCGGGTCACGGTCTTCATGCGGGTGAAGAAACGTACACCGTCGGAGCCGTGCATGTTCAGCGGGCCGAATACGGAACGTTTCCAGCCACCGAAGCAGTGGAAGGCCATCGGCACCGGAATCGGCACGTTGATGCCGACCATGCCGACCTTGACGTTCTCCTCGAACTGGCGGGCGGTGTCGCCGTCGCGGGTGAACAGGGCCGTACCGTTGCCGTATTCGTGATTGTTGATCAGCTGCAGGGCTTCATCGAAACTGTTGACGCGCACGACCACCAGCACTGGGCCGAAGATCTCTTCCTGGTAAATGCGCATCTTGGTGGTGACGTTGTCGAACAGGGTTGGGCCGACAAAGAAGCCGTTCTCGTGGCCGTTTACTGTGAAGTTGCGACCGTCGGCAACCAGAGTGGCGCCTTCCTCTACGCCGCTATCGATGTAGGACAGGATTTTCTGCTGATGTTCGCGACTGACCACCGGGCCCATGTGCGGCTCCTGCTCCTGACCCAGTCCGGGACCGACACGCATCTGGCCAATCTCGATTTTCATCATCTCGACCAGGTTATCGGCTACTTCGTTACCGACACAGACCGCCACAGAGATCGCCATGCAGCGTTCACCGGCGGAGCCGTAGGCGGCACCCATCAGTGAGTTGACCACCTGTTCGGGATCGGCGTCCGGCATGACCACCATGTGGTTCTTGGCGCCGCCAAGTGCCTGACAGCGCTTGCCGTGGGCCGATGCGGTGGCATAGATGTATTCGGCGATGGGAGTGGAGCCGACGAAACTGACCGCCTGCACGCGCTCATCGGTGAGCAGCACGTCGACTGCTTCCTTGTCGCCGTTGACCAGGTTGAATACGCCCGCCGGCAGGCCGGCTTCGGCCAGCAGTTCGGCGATGAACAGGGTGGCGCTCGGGTCTTTCTCGGACGGCTTCATGACGAAAGTGTTGCCGCAGGCGATTGCCACCGGGAACATCCACATGGGCACCATGGCCGGGAAGTTGAACGGCGATATGCCGGCGCAGACGCCCAGCGGCTGCATCAGCGAGTCGGAGTCGATGTCACGCCCTACGTTGAGCGAGTGCTCACCCTTCTGCAGGTGGGGAATGCCACAGGCGAATTCGACCACTTCCATGCCGCGGGTGATTTCGCCCTGGGCGTCGGAGAACACTTTGCCGTGTTCCAGGGTGATCAGCTCGGCCAGCCTGTCCCGGTTTTCGTCCAGCAGCTGCTTGAACTTGAACATGACGCGGGCACGGACCACAGATGGGGTCTTGGACCACGCGGGAAACGCTGCCTCGGCGGCAGCAATCGCGCTGCGCGTCTCGTCGGCGGTGGACAGGGTGACGGTGCCGCTTTGTTCGCCGGTGGCCGGGTTGTAGACCGGGGCAGTGCGGCTGGACTCGCTCGGGGTGCGGGTGTTGTTGATAAAGTTGGTCACGTTGGTCATCTGAGTATATTCCTGAGTCTTGTTATAAAAATTATTGTTACTGCTGATTCCAGACAGCGGCATAGAGGTCGATCAATTCATCCACGCTGGGCACGCGGGGATTGTTGCCGGGAGAACCGGACGCCAGTGCCTGTTCGGCCATGGTGGCGCGCAGTTCGAAGTAGCGTGCTTCATCAATGCCGTAGGCGGCGGGGCTCGGCACTTCAAGCTCTTCGTTAAGGGCCCGCAGTTCGGCTACCAGCTTGGTGTTGGCGGTATCGGTGTCATCACTCTGCAGGGCGGCGCCGATGGCGCGGGCACAGTCGGCGTAGCGTTCCGGCGCGCTGTCCAGCGAGAAAGCAGTGACGGTTGGCAGCAGCATTGCGTTGGACAGACCGTGCGGCACATGGAAGAAGGCGCCTATAGGTCGGCTCATGCCGTGTACCAGCGCCACTGAGGCAGCCGAGAAGGCAATGCCGGCCAGGGTTGAACCAAGCATCATCGCCTCGCGTGCTTCCCGGTTATCCGGTTGGTGATAGGCAGTACGCAGGTTCGGGCCGAGCAGCTTCATCGCCGCCAGTGCCTGGCTGTCGCTGTACGGGTTGGCCTTGGCACTGACATAGGCTTCGATGGCGTGGGTCAGGGCATCGATGCCGGTGTCAGCGGTGACGCGAGCCGGTACCGACAGGGTCAGTTCATAGTCGATCAGCGCGGCAGCCGGCATGAAGCCGAGACCGACGCAGAGCATCTTCTCGTCCTTGTCGGCATCGGTAATGATGGTGAAACGGGTCGCTTCGGAACCGGTGCCGGCGGTGGTTGGGATGGCGATGATCGGCAGGCCCTGCTCGCTGACATCACGCGGGAACTTGTAGTCGCGCATCTGGCCGCCGAACTTGCCCAGGATCGAGATCGCCTTGGCCGAATCGATCGGGCTGCCGCCACCGAGGGCGATGATCGCGTCGTAATTGCCCGCTTTGACTTTATCCACACCAGCCAGAATCGAGGCTTCAGTGGGTTCGGGCAGGGTGTCGGCAAAAAGGTCGCTGACAACGCCGGCTTCGCTCAATGCTGCCTGCAGGTTATCCACATAACCCAGCTTGACCATCATCGGATCGGAAATGATCAGTGGGTTGCTGCAGCCCAAAGCCGCCAGTACTTCAGGAGCCTTGCGACTGGCGCCGGCACCTACTTCCATCAGGCGGGGCAGAATGATTCGGTTGCTCATTGTTATTCTCCGAAAGGGTCAGTTTGAATAGGCCATGGAAGGCAGCCAGGTCACGATCTGCTGCCAGTAGAAAACGATCGACAGTCCTACCAATTGCAGTGCGATAAAGGGTAGTACGCCACGGTAGATGGTGCCGACGGTGATCCCCTCGGGGGCCACGCCTTTCATGTAAAACAGGGCGAAACCCACCGGCGGGGTCAGGAACGACGTCTGCAGGCAGACAGCGAACAGGATGGTGAACCAGACCAGATCGAAACCGAGGCCGGACACCACCGGGGCCACCAGCGGCAGGATGATCAGGGTCAGCTCGATCCAGTCGAGGAAGAAGCCGAGTACGAAGGTCACCAGCAGAATGCAGATCACGATGCCGGTGGGGCTGAACGGCAGACCGGTCAGCGCCGATTCGATCAGCTCGTCACCGCCCAGGCCGCGAAGTACCAGCGAGAATGCCGTCGCGCCAAGCAACAGAGCGAAGATGAACGCCGTGGTTTTGGTGGTCTCGCGGCAGACTTCATAGAGCACCTGCAGGTTGACGCGCTTCTTGATTACTGCCAGCAGGGTTGCACCGGCGGCACCGACACCGGACGCCTCGGTGGGGGTGGCGATACCGGCGAAGATGGAACCCAGCACCGCCAGGATCAGGCCGGTAGCAGGCAATACGGTGACAAACACCTTTGCAACCAGCAGCGGCGTCACCGGCTCTGCGTCGTCCGGGGCTGGCGCGGCCTGGGGACGCAGAAGTCCCACGGCAAAGATGTAACCGATATAGAGCGCGGCGAGCAGCAGACCCGGAAAGAGTGCGCCGAGGAAAAGGTCACCCACCGGCACGCCCAGCCGGTCGCCCATCATCACCAACATGATACTGGGCGGAATCAGGATGCCCAGGGTACCGGTGGAACAGACTGTGCCGCAGGCCAATTCGTGGCTGTAGCCCTGGCGCATCATCATCGGGATGCCAAGCAGCGCCAGCAACACCACGGACGCACCGATAATGCCGGTGGAGGCCGCCAATAACAGCCCGACGAAGGTGACGGTGATCGCCAGCCCGCCGCGAACGCGACCGAACAGGCGCACCAGATTGGTCATCAGGTCTTCGGCGATACCGGAGCGGTCCAGCATCAGGCCCATGAAGACAAACATCGGCAGGGCAACCAGCACCCAGTTGGTCATTACGTTCCAGATGCGGGGGACGGTGATTGAAACGTATTCCCAGTCGATGCCGATCCAGGCGTCCCACATCTGGTCGGCCATCATGGAGATAATGGCAAAGATCAGTGCCACGCCGCCCAGTACCCAGGCAACCGGGAAACCGGTGAACAGCAGCACAATAAAGCTGGCGAACATGGTGATGGCGAGAATTTCATTAATTTCCACGGGCTTTCTCCTCGCTGATTCGTATTGTCCGGGGGAAACCGAACAGTAGCGCGCAGACACGGCTCAGGCGTGACAGCATGGCAAGCAGCAGCAGCGCAAAGCCGAGCACCAGTACCGCCTTGATCGCCCAGCGGTAGGGCAGCCCGCCCGGTGCCATGGAAATTTCGCTCATCTCGAAGGAGTACTGCACAAAGGGGATGGCGTACCAGAGTACGACCAGGGCAAAGGGCAGCAACAGGAACAGGATGCCGAGCAGCTCTATAACGGCCTGGGTTTTCAGACCAAGGCGTTCATGCAACAGGTCCACCCTGACGTGGTCATCGAGCACATAGCAGAAGGAGAGGCCGACCAGCCAGCCGATGGAGTAAAGGTGCCACTGCAGTTCCTCCAGCTCGATATGGCCCTCACCGAAGGCGTAGCGCAGCACCACGTTGATCATGATGACCAACATAAGCAGTGGCCAGCTCCAGTGAGCGATGGCTGAGATTGTGCCTATAACCGCGTCGAAGCTGCGTGACAGACGTGTATGGGGCAGCTCGGTGTGATGGATCAGCTGTTCCATGTCGAAGTTGTCAGGGCTTGGTGCCTCGTCGGCGTAGACCGGGGCAGGTGTTGTCAGTTGATTCATGTCTGGACTCCGGTGATACCTGAACAGTAGGAAGGGACGGGCGGCTCCCGCCCCTTCGCTGGCAATTCAGCAGCGCCTTACAGCGATCCCAGCTCTTTCCACTGGTCGTATCCCTGACGGAAGTCCTGAATCGAGGTATACACCTCCTTGAACATCGGGTCGGCGCTCGAAGTTTCCTGCATCACTTCGTTGGTGGCGTTTTCCAGTGCCTCCATCAGTGCAGGGCTCAAGCGGTGCGGTGTTACACCCTTGGCGTCGAAGCCTGCCAGTTTTTCGCCCTGCAGAGATTCGCTGTAGGCCAGGCCGCGGAAAGTGGCGGCGGTACAGGCGGTCTCGATCAGGGTCTGGTTCTGTTTGCTCAGGCCGTTCCAGACATCGGTGTTGACCACCAGATGGGACGCGGTAAACGGCTGGTGCCAGCCCGGGAAGTAGTTGTGTTTGGCGACCTTGTCAAAACCGAGCATCTCGTCGATCGCCGGCGTGGCGAATTCGGTGGCGTCGATGGCACCTTTTTCCAATGCCGGGAAAATTTCACCGCCAGGGATGACCGTGACCGAGGCGCCCAGTTTCTGCAGTACCTTGCCGCCGATACCTGCAAAACGGACCTTCAGGCCCTGGAGGTCTTCTGGCGTATTGATCTCCTTGCGAAACCAGCCAGCTGTTTCAGCACCGGTGATGGAGCAGAGGATCGGATGGATGTTATGCGGGGCGTAAAGCTTTTCGGCCAGCTGATGACCACCGCCTTCGTACCACCAGGCGCTGTAGCCCATAGGATCCATGCCGAAAGGCACGGCGGCAAACAGAGCGGCGGCTGGCATCTTGCCCTGATCGTAGGCTAGCCAGGCGAAACCGGCGGGAATCTGTTTGTTCTTGACCGCTTCGGTGATTTGAAAGGACGGCACGATTTTGCCCGGCTCGTATACCTTGATCTGGGCTTCTCCGCCACTGGCTTCCTTCAGGGACTCCTCGACCAAGCGAATGGGGTTGCCTAAACCCGGCCAGTTAGTATTGAACACCGCCTGAACTTTCCAGCGCACCTGGTCGTCGGCGGCCTGAATGGCGGTACTGAAACTGGACGCCAGCACGGCGCCGGTTAGCAGGGCGAGTGAGTGTTTGGTCAGGGAGCGTGTGAACGGTTTCATATCAGTTCCTTTTTGTTATTTTGAGACTATAAGTCTCGTTATTTATGATATTGCCTTGATGTTATGTCAATTAAAATGAGATTTAAAGTCTCAAAATAATACTAAAGTATTGTGGTTGGGTGGTTTTGGCTGGCAAGCAACCGGAATCGGTATTGACCATGCTGTTGGTCGGAAAGGGCTGTATAATCAACTCATCGACATTCACCGGTCCGCTTGTTTGGGCCGATTCAGCGTCAGCGAGGTAGAGGTGTATGAGCAAAGAGACCAATCAGCAGTGGGGCGGCCGCTTCAGTGAGCCAACCGATGCATTCGTCGCCCGTTTCACCGCTTCGGTTGATTTCGACAAGCGTCTTTATCGGCACGATATCCAGGGCTCAGTGGCGCACGCACGTATGCTGGCGAAGGTGGGGGTGCTGACCGAGGAAGAGCGCGACGCAATCATCCGTGGCCTGGGCGAGATCCGGGTCGAGATTGAGCGTGGCGAGTTCGAGTGGTCGGTGGAGCTGGAGGATGTTCATATGAACATCGAGGCTGCACTGACGAAGAAGATCGGTATCACCGGCAAGAAACTGCATACCGGTCGTTCGCGCAATGACCAGGTCGCCACTGACATCCGTCTCTACATGCGCGACGAGATCGACCTGATTCTGGCCGAGGTCAGCCGCCTGCAGCAAGGACTGCTGGATCTGGCCGAGCAGGAAGCCGATACCATCATGCCCGGCTTCACGCACCTTCAAACCGCCCAGCCGGTTACCTTCGGCCATCATCTGCTGGCCTGGTTCGAGATGCTGAGCCGTGACTATGAGCGCTTTGCCGACTGCCGCAAGCGCGTCAACATCATGCCGCTGGGGGCCGCGGCTCTGGCCGGTACAACTTATCCGATTGACCGACACTACACCGCCGAACTGCTGCAGTTTGATGCTCCGGCGGGCAATTCCCTGGATGCAGTGTCCGATCGTGATTTCGGCATCGAGTTCTGCGCTGCTGCCAGCCTGCTGCTGATGCACATGACCCGGATGTCGGAGGAGTTGGTACTCTGGACATCGGCCCAGTTCAACTTTATCAACCTGCCTGACCGTTTCTGCACCGGCTCTTCCATCATGCCGCAGAAAAAGAATCCGGACGTGCCTGAGCTGGTACGAGGCAAGAGCGGCCGCGTTTACGGCCACCTGATCTCACTGCTGACGCTGATGAAGTCCCAGCCGCTGGCGTACAACAAGGACAATCAGGAAGACAAGGAGCCGCTGTTTGACGCTGTGGACACGGTGAAGGGCTGCCTGCGTGCCTTTGGTGACATGGTGCCGGCTATCGAGTCGCGCAAGGATCAGATGCGTGAAGCGGCGCGCCGTGGTTTCTCCACCGCTACCGATCTGGCCGACTATCTGGTTCGCAAGGGCGTGGCCTTCCGTGATGCCCACGAAATTGTCGGGCTGTCCGTCGCCTACGGCATCAAGACCGGCAAGGACCTGTCCGACATGACACTGGAAGAACTACAGCAGTTCTCCGATGTGATCGCCGATGATGTGTTTGCAGTGCTGACGCTGGAAGGATCGGTGGCGGCGCGTAACCACATTGGTGGCACGGCACCGGATCAGGTGCGGGCAGCGGTGATTCGCGGTCGTGACCTGTTGGCGGCGCGTGCCGACTGAAAATGACGCGGTGGTCGAAGAGCCGCCAGTTTGGTGGCTCCAGTCTTGGTTTTGCTGTCAGCGCAGGGTGATGTCCACCATCAGATCACCGGCGATCGCTTCCAGTGCCTGCTGCAGATCATCAGGATCCAGGTCTGCCGGGGCCAACAGTTCTGCCTCGGCCTTGAACAGCTCTTCCGCCGACATTGAGCCAGAGGTCAGCTCGGTGCTCAATCGTTCTACATTGATGTGTCGTGCGGCCAGTGCCTGTGAAATCTCGCGAACGATACCCGGTTTGTCATGCCCCACCAGCTCCAGTGTCATCGGCTGCATCTCGGCTACGGGTGGGGCGTCTTCGCTGCGCTCCGCCGTGACTCTGAGTCCCTGTGTCTGCAGCGCTTCCAGTGCGCTGATCAGTGCCTCGGCCTGTTCGTTGGGCACTTGAGTGATCAGAATGCCGGCGAACTTGCCACCCAGGCGTGACATGCCCGACTCCAGCCAGTTACCCTGATGCTCGGCAATGGTGCGGGACAGCAGTCCGACCAGCCCCGGCTTATCCGGTCCGATGACCGTAAGAACCAATGATGTCAGCATTATATGCAGCCTTTGTTGGTAATGGTTGAGCAACCTGTGTTGCCGTCTCTTGTAGGGGAATGTATATCAGATGCAGCCGATAATCATCGCCCTCTGGCCTGTTTTTGCGCTCCTGCTGCTCGGCTTTCTGGCTCGTCGCAGTGGATTTCCAGGTGAAGGTTTCTGGCAGCCGGCAGAAAAGGCGACCTATTATGTGCTGTTTCCGGCTTTGCTGGTGGAGCGTCTGGCCAATGCCCAGCTGGCAGGTGACGATTCTATTCGGCTGGCGGCACTGGTTGTGGTTGTGTTGGTTATGGCCGCTCTGTTCTGTTGTGCCTGCAAACCGCTGTTGCGTCTGACGGTACCTGCCTTCACCTCTTTTTTTCAGGGCAGTGTACGCTTCAATACCTATGTTGCGCTTGCTGTCACTGCGGCGCTGCACGGGTCAGAGGGCATCGTGCTGGCGGCGGTGATAACGGCCGTGATGATTCCGCTGCTGAACCTGTTCAGCGTCCTGGCTTTTGCACTGACTTCCGAGCAGGCGTTTTCGCCGCGTCAACTGCTGATGACACTGGCTCGAAATCCGTTGATTCTGGCTTGTCTGCTGGGTATTGCGTTGAGCCTTTCGGGCGCTGCTTTGCCTTTGGGTGTAACTTCGGTGCTGGAGCTGTTGGGGCGTATGGCGTTGCCAATGGGGCTGCTGGCGGTGGGAGCCGGATTGGACTTGCGGGCCTTGCGTGGCGGCGGCAGGGCACTGGTCGCGGCCAGTCTGATCAAGCTTCTGTTTTTGCCGCTGCTGGCGTTTGCGCTGGCCGGGTTGTGGCAGCTGGACCTGCTGACAACCAGTGTAGTAGTGATATTTGCGGCCGTACCGACGGCCACTTCGGCCTATATTCTGGCCCGGCAGATGGGCGGTGATGCCGAGTTGATGGCGGGCATCATTACGGCACAGACGATGATTTCAATGCTGACGCTGCCCGTAGTTTTGATTCTTCTTTAAAAGTGTCTCCAAAAACATACCTTATTTCATAAATTTTTCGGCACGTTTGGCGACATATCCCTGAAGATATAAAAAATAGAGGTTAAAATCCGGAAAAGTGCCGCCAAAGGGGTTGAAAAAAAAGCTGCGTGTGAAAGACTAGCGTTTGTCACATGATTATGCTGACACTTAAAGCATAACTTTAACTGCAACCATCGGATAACTGCTGACGATCATGAATAAAAGCCCGGATCTGGTATTGGTACTCGTGATTGTGTTCATAGTAGGTGCCGTAATGACTGGCATCTCACAGAGCGATCTCCAACTGGCCGCCATGGTGCAGCAGGTTTTCAACAGTTGATGGCGTAAACCCGCGAGTCTGTCGCGATCGCGTCCAGCGGAACGTCCCACCTTTCTATCGGTAGCTGATTCACTAGTTGCAACTCGTGTGCAAGTCCCACTAGTTTTGGTCCGCGCATGCCATTGCCTTTCAGGCGGAAGGCAAACGTCCGGTCATAATAGCCTCCTCCCATGCCCATGCGGCCACCATCGGCTGAAAACGCCACCAGCGGCAGCAGTACCAGATCCAGTGCTACAGCAGGGCGAACAGGCTTGCCCTGAAGTACAGGCTCCAGAATACGGTAGCGATTGAGCTGCATCCGGGTCGTTGTGGCGTAGGGGGTAAACCAGAGTCGGTTGTGCCGGATCGGGTGCAGTACCGGTAGATAGAGCGTTTTGCCAAGCGTGCGGCAAAGGGTTATCAGTGGTCGGGTATCGATTTCGCCATCGTTGGGCAGATAGATTGCCACATGGCGAGCCTTGGCAAACCAGAGTTGTCGGGCGAGGTTTCGAGCAAGGCAGCGACCGGCTGTGCGCTGTTGCTGGGGGGTAAGTGCCCGTCTTCGGGCCCGCATTTCGCGGCGGAGTGTTTTGCGATCCTGCATGATGTAAAAGGCTTCCCGGAGTGCCGGTGTCGGTCGTGGCCCTGAACCCTAAGGTTCAGAGTGGAAGCGCTTACTGATATATCAGGCTTTCCGTCAAGCGGACATGCTCACAATACCAGTTGAGCGCTGCCGGGGTATTGCTTATCGGCTCGAGGGACTTGACCGACTGTCGAACACTCCAGGAACCTGATTTCATTATACGCGTGCTTGTCTGAATGTCAGCTCTTGTAATTCTTTCTGCTTCTGCTAAGGATGCTTAAAATTATGAAAATAAAGTGTTTTCAGGATGATGAAGAGTTTTCATTCGCTTTGGAGGTGTTGTTGCGTGCCAGGCTCTGGTCAATTTTCTGCCCCAATCGGCGCAGGTTGACCTCTACTGCCTGACGCTGTTCCTCTCGGCTTTTGATCAGCTCGTGCGACATATTCAATGCGGCCATAACAGCGATCCGCTCAAGGCCGATGATCTTGCCTGAGTGACGTATATCGAGCATTTTCTGGTTCAGGTAGTCGGCAGAGGCCAGTAACTCCGCTTCGGCTCCGTCCGGGCAGCTGATGGTATATTCCTTGTCGAGCAACTTGACGGTGACAGTGCGTGCGTCTGCGCTCATGAGTTCTGCTCCAGTGCCTTGAGTCGCTGTATCATGCCTTCAACCTTGCTGCGGGTCTGGTCATTCAGCTGGATCAATTGAGCACGTTCTTCGCGCAGACGGGTGTCCTGTTCGCGCAGCGTGCTGTTTTCAAGCTCAAGCTGTTCTACCCGCGCAAGAAGCAGGTCAATCTTGTGTTCCAGTGCGTTGAAATAATGTTCGGTCATGCCAGGCCCCATGCAGTATGCGCTGACTATAAACAGCCGTTGCGACAGGGTCAATCTGACACGCATGGCCCTGTATAGGGCTAAATGCTAGCATAGAGATCAATGCAGTGCCGGCCCTCTCCGGATACCCTCTGTAAAAACATGACCCGAACCGGATAGATCAATATGACAGATGAACAGGCCCCCGTAATCGAGCTGCCGGATTTTGACACTTTGGCTGACCTGCTGGTGGAAGAGGGGTTGCTGACCCTTTCCCCCGCTGAACTGCACGGACTGCTGTGCGGCCAGGTAGCGGCCGGTGCCCGGTTTGATCCGGTCACCCTGTTTGCCCGTATCGGCGAGCTGCTGGATCTGGAGCCGTTCAGCCGAGAGCTGACGCGTACTGGCATCATGCAGCTGTATCTGGCCACGCTGCAGCAGCTGCAGGCCCCGGACTTCAGCTTTGAACTGGTCCTGCCGGATGATGACCAGCCACTGGCGGGACGTGCAGATGCGTTGGGTTTGTGGTGCAGCGGTTTTCTCAGCGGTTTCGGCCTGCAGGAACGCAAGGGCAGCCAGGGGTTGTCGATCGAAGGCCAGGAAACTCTGCGCGATCTGGCTCAGATCGTTCAGATCACAACGGCTGCCGATGCCGAAGCGGAAGAAGACGAAAATGACCTGATGGAAGTGCAGGAATACGTACGCATGGCGGCATTGCTGGTGTTCAGTGAATGCAATGAGCCGGATGGGCAGCCGAGTGATGCTGCAGCCGAAACAGCGCCTGTTCTGCACTGACCGGAGGAAAGTCAGCATGAAAATTGCTCAATCTGAATTTGCCCGTCGCCGCCAAAGGTTGCTGGAAAAGTTGCCAGCCGGCAGTGTGGCGCTGGTCTGTGCAGCTCATCTGAAAACGCGCAACCGCGATGCCGAGTACAGTTTTCGCCAGGACAGCGATTTTTATTACCTGACCGGTTTTAATGAGCCGGACGCCTTGTTGCTCTTGATTCCTGGTCGAGCCGAGGGTGAGTTCGTGCTTTTTTGTCCACCGCGCGACCCGCAGATGGAGATCTGGACCGGCTACCGTGCCGGCCCCGAGGGCTGTGTACGTGATTTTGGCGCGGACCAGGCGTTCTCGCTGACAGAGCTTGAGCAGACAGTGCCGAGCCTGTTGGATGGTGCCAGCCGGCTCTACTATGCACTGGGCAGCGATGAAGCCTTGGATGGTCGGGTGCGCGGCTGGCTCAACGAGATTCGCGGCCGAGCCCGTCAGGGCGCCCAGGCGCCAGAAGAGCTGGTGCTGTTGGACAACCTGCTGCACGAGCTGCGTCTGTTCAAGTCGGATGCCGAACTTGACGTGATGCGCAAGGCTGCCGAGATATCCGCTGAGGCGCACTGTCGTGCCATGCGCGCAGCCCGGCCCGGGCTGTATGAATACCAGTTGGAGGCTGAGATTGCCGGCTACTGCATGCAGCAGGGGGCGCGCTTTCAAGCCTACTCACCGATTGTTGGGGCCGGCGCCAACGCCTGCATACTGCATTACATTGAAAACAGTGCCCGGATGCAGGACGGTGACCTGGTGCTGATCGATGCCGGTTGTGAACTGGACAACTATGCTAGCGACATTACCCGTACTTTCCCGGCCAATGGCCGCTTCAGTGACGAACAAAAGGCACTGTATCAGCTGGTACTGGATACCCAGGAAGCCTGCATCGCGGCGATGAAGCCCGGTGTGCCCTGGAACGAGATTCACGATATCTCTGTCGAGTGTTTGACCGAGGGGCTGATCAAGCTGGGCTTGCTGGCGGGAGAGCGCGATCTACTGATCGAAGAGGGTGTCTACCGCCGCTTCTACATGCATCGCATCGGCCACTGGCTAGGGATGGATGTGCATGATGTGGGTCAGTACAAACTGAAGGGCGAGTGGCGACCGCTTGAGCCGGGTATGGTGATGACCGTGGAGCCGGGGCTGTATATTGCACCTGATGATGACAGTGTTGAGCCGCGCTGGCGCGGCATCGGTATCCGTATAGAAGATGATGTGCTGGTCACGCCTGCGGGCTGCGAGGTGCTCACCTCGGCCGTACCCAAAACCGTTGCCGCCATCGAAGAACTGATGGCTCGCCGCTGACTCAGTGAGGAACGCGCATGCAGCAGTATGATCTGGTCATAATTGGTGGCGGCATGGTCGGGGCGAGTCTGGCCTGTGCCCTGCTGCCGACGGCAAAAGCGCTCAATCTGCGCATGGCACTGGTCGAAGCCCAGCCTTTGCCGGGTGCGGATGAGCCGATTTTCACCCCCAGTTACGACAATCGCTCAACGGCGCTGGCTCAGGGTGTGCGTACCCTGTATGAGCGTATGGGGCTTTGGCAGGCGCTGCAGGCTCATCTGACGCCGATCAATACCATACACGTGTCCGAGCGCGGGCGTTTCGGCACCACCCGGCTACAGGCTGAGGATGAGGCCGTCCCGGCGCTGGGCTATGTGGTGGAAAACCATTGGCTGGGCCAGGTGTTGAATAGCCAGCTACAGCGCAATGTCGGTCCGTGGCTGACTCTGATGGCGCCGGTCGAGGTGACTGCGCTGGAGCAGCGTGCCGGCGGCAACAAGCTGCAGCTGCAGGTCAACGGCGAGCAGCAGATACTGCAGGCTGATCTGGTGGTCATGGCTGACGGTGGTCGCTCGTCCCTGCGCGAACAGCTGGGAATTGGCTACAGCGTACAGTCCTATGATCAGCATGCACTGGTTGCCAATGTGTCACTGGATCGGCCGCACCGCAACATAGCCTATGAGCGCTTCACTCAGGATGGCCCGCTGGCGCTGCTGCCCGGCGAATCGATCAACGGCCACAACCGTTGCGGTCTGGTCTGGACTCTGGGTGATGACGAGCTGGACGGGGTTCTGGCGCTGGATGATGCGGCGTTTCTGGCGCGCCTGCAGGAGCGCTTCGGTTACCGTGCCGGCCGTTTTACCGCGGTGGGTGAGCGCTATCACTACCCGCTGAAGCTGTCGCTGGCAGAAGAGCAGGTGCGTGCCGGGCTGGTGGTGCTGGGTAACGCCGCGCATGCCCTGCATCCGATCGCTGGTCAGGGCTACAATCTTGCCCTGCGCGGTGTTGTTGCTCTGGCGGACTTGATCATCAAACGCAAGCGTGCCGGCCTTGCGCTGGGTGACCTGACTGCGCTGCAGGTGTTTGTTGAGCAACGGCGGCAGGATCAGTTTCGTACCATTCAGTTCAGTGATCGAACCATGAAACTGTTTACCAGCCACAATCCACTGCTGCGGGCCCTGCGTGGCAGCGGGCTGCAGCTGCTTGAAAGTTGTCCTCCTGCCAAAACCCTGTTTGCCCGTGCCGCCATGGGGCTTGACCAGCCCGCCGCACGGCTACGCTGACCCCCCTTTCCTGTCGGAGCTGAACATGACCTCATCCTCTATGACCGATATTGTGATCAGTGGCGCCGGCATGGTGGGCGCCGCACTGGCCTGTGCGCTGGCACCTTCAGGTGTCAGGATCCAGCTGCTTGAGCAGCGTCCCGGATCGTTGCAACAGTGGTTGGCAGAAGCCGACGCAGCCATGACTCTGGACAGGCATGACGCCCGCGTCAGTGCTCTCAATCTGGCATCTGTTCAACTGCTGACCTTTTTGTCCGCCTGGAGCGGTGTGCAGGCAAGGCGTGCCGCAGCTTATACCGACATGGAGGTTTGGGATGGCGAGGGCAGTGGCCGTATCCATTTCAGTGCCGATGCCCTGCATGAAAACTGCCTGGGCTATATTGTTGAGAACAGTGTGATATTGGCGGCGCTGCATGAGCAGCTCAATCGGTTTGATAATGTGGAATTGATCAGCGATGTCTCCCTGAGGCAGTTGTCGGCTCCTGATACCGATGGTCACCGCGAGCTGGTGTTGAGTAATGGTCGTCGCATTGAGACTCGGTTGCTGGTAGGGGCTGATGGAGCGGAATCCCTGACGCGACAGTTGTCAGGCATTGGTGCCACTGAGTGGGACTATGGTCATCACGCCATTGTCACCACTGTTCACACCGAACAGTCACACGCGGATACCTGCTGGCAGCGCTTTACCGAAGATGGCCCGCTGGCACTGCTGCCGCTGGCCGCGAAGAATGATCGTACCCTGTCAATTGTCTGGTCGACTTCACCCGAGCATGCTGCCAGCTTGATGGCGTTGGATGAAGCTGACTTCTGCACCGCCCTTGGGCGCGCTTTTGAACACCGCCTGGGGCGCATCGAGGGCTGTGACGAACGCCGCTCGATTGTGCTGCGCCAGCGCCACGCACACCGCTATGCCGAGACGGGACTTGCACTGGTGGGTGATGCCGCCCATACCATCCACCCCTTGGCCGGGCAGGGCGTAAATCTCGGTTTTATGGATGCCGCCGCGTTGGCTGAAGTGCTGCTGGCAGCCAAGGCGCGAGGTGAAAGCTGGACCGATGAAGCAGTGTTGCGCCGCTTCCAGCGTCAGCGTCGTAGCGCCAATCTGACCATGGCTGCTGCCATGGAAGGGTTTCGTCGCCTGTTTGCACCCCGGCCGCCGGTTGTGCGTCTGTTACGCAGCTGTGGCATGAATCTAACCGACCGGCTGGAGCCGCTTAAGCAACACCTGGTGCTGCAGGCGATGGGGCTTTCGGGTGAGCGACCGGCGCTGGCGCGGCGTCCAACTATTTGACGGGCGGTTAAAGATTGAACTGCGGCGTAAATGCCGATACATTGTCTTCCCTTTTTTTGTGTTAACCGGTTGCGACGTGGCTGTTGAAGCTGCAAATTCCGAACACTGCTGCAGATGAGTTTGCCGATGGGACATAAGACCGCACTCTACGAACAACATCATGCGCTGGGCGCCAAGCTGGTTGATTTCAGTGGTTGGGACATGCCACTGCATTACGGATCCCAGGTTGAAGAACATCATAAGGTACGTCAGAGCGCAGGCATGTTCGATGTGTCCCACATGACAGTGGTGGATGTGTCCGGAGCTCAGGCACGCAGTTACCTGCGCCACCTGCTGGCGAACGATGTGGCACTGTTGCGGCAGAAGGGCAAGGCGCTTTACAGCGGCATGTTGAACGAAAAGGGCGGCGTGATCGATGATCTGATCGTCTATTTGATGACCGAACCGGATTCATCCGGTGAATGGTATCGGGTAGTGGTCAACTGTGGTACCCGTGACAAGGATCTGCTCTGGATGGCTGATCAGGCCGTGCGCTTTGACGTTACGCTGACCGAGCAGCCCGACCTGGCCATGATTGCTGTACAGGGCCCGAAAGCGCGTCAGCGTGTGGAGCAGGTGGTAAGCGAGTCTCGTGCCCGCCTGATTTCCGAGCTGAAGCCCTTTGTGGGCCAGGAATCGGAAGGCTGGTTTATTGCGCGTACCGGCTATACTGGTGAGGACGGTCTGGAAATCATGCTGCCCGAAGAAGAGGCGGCGGACTTCTGGCAGCACTTGCTGGACGCGGGTGTCGCTCCTTGTGGTCTGGGCGCTCGTGATACCCTGCGACTGGAAGCGGGCATGAACCTGTACGGCTCCGATATGGATGAAAGTGTATCACCACTGGCCGCTGGCATGGGCTGGACCATCGCCTGGAATCCGTCAGAACGTGACTTTGTCGGTCGAGCAGCGCTGGAAGCACAGAAGGCTGCCGGGGTTGCCGAACGCCAGGTAGGCCTGGTCCTGACTGAACGTGGGGTGCTGCGCTCCCACCAGAAAGTGGTGGTCGATGGGCTGGGTGAAGGTGAAATTACCAGCGGCAGTTTCTCACCGACCCTGGGACACTCCATTGCGCTGGCGCGGGTGCCGGCAGGTATCGGCAGTGACGCCGAAGTCGAAATGCGTGGCAAGCGTGCGCGCGTGCAGGTGGTGAAACCGCCGTTCGTACGCCATGGTGAAAAAGTTTTTTCCTGAATCCTGAACAAGACCGATAGGAAGCCCAGATGAGCAACATCCCCAATGAACTGAAATATGTCGCCAGCCACGAATGGATCCGCGAAGAGGGTGAAGGTGTCGTGACCATCGGTATTACCGAGCACGCTCAGGACCTGCTGGGTGATGTGGTGTTTGTCGAATTGCCGGATGTGGGTGATGAAGTTTCAGCCGGGGATGATGCCGGTGTGGTGGAATCCGTCAAGGCCGCTTCCGATGTCTATGCTCCTCTCAGTGGTGAGGTCGTGGAAATCAATGAAGCACTTGAAGATTCTCCAGAACTGGTCAACTCTGATCCCTATGGTGATGGCTGGTTCTTCAAACTCAAGCTGACGGACCCGGCAGAGCTCGATGATCTGCTGGATGCCGACGGATACGCAGCGCACTGCGAGTCCGAAAGCTGAACCCGGCCGTTGGGCCTGCATAATTCCACTGTCCCGGCTCAGGCCGGGACAGTCATTTCAGAGCATGTGAATACGATGAATCTCAGACCCCTCCAGCTTCAGAACAATGCAGACCGCCGCCTTAGGGCTGGCCACCTCTGGATCTACAGCAACGAAGTGGACAACCAGGCCACACCGCTGAAGGCTTTCGAGCCCGGTGAGCAGGTGGTGGTACAGGATGCCCGTGGCAAAGCGCTGGGTATTGCCTCGGTAAACCCCAATACACTGATCTGTGGCCGAATGCTGAGCCGGGATCTGCGTTATCCGCTGGATCGCTCGCTGCTGGTACATCGCTTCAAGGTGGCCCAGTCACTGCGTGAAATGTGCTTTGATCAGCCCTGCTACCGGTTGATCTTTGGCGATGCCGATCTTTTGCCCGGGCTGGTGGTGGACCGTTTCTACGACATCTTTGTGGTGCAGATTTCCAGTGCCGGCATGGAACAGCTGCAGCAGGAGATCGTGGATGCGCTTAACAAAGTGTTCCAGCCGCAGGCGATTGTGTTCCGCAATGACGGCAAGATGCGTGCAACCGAAGGCTTGGAGACCTATGTCGAAGTGGTGCAGGGCGAAGTGCCGGAGCTGGCCCCGCTGATGGAAAACGGGGTGAACCTGCTGGCGCCGATTCTGACTGGACAGAAGACTGGCTGGTTTTATGACCACCGTGAGAACAGGGCGCGCATGCAGACGCTGGTCAAGGGCAAGCGGGTGCTGGATCTGTTCAGTTACGTTGGCGGCTGGGGGGCGCAGGCACTGGCCGCCGGCGCCTCCGAAGTGGTGTGTGTGGATGCTTCGGTGACGGCGCTGGAAGTAGCAGCCGAAAATGCGCGCATCAATGAGGGTGAAACCCGCTTTCGGGGCCTGCAGGGCGATGCCTTTGACCTGTGCAAGGCACTGGTCGCCGACAAGGAGCGCTTTGATGTAGTGATTGTGGACCCGCCGGCCTTTATCGCCCGGCGCAAGGATATCCGCAACGGCGAGCGTGCCTATGCCCGTATCAATAATCTGGCCATGCGGCTGCTGGAAAAGGACGGCACACTGATATCCGCGTCCTGTTCCATGCATCTGGAAAAGAGCCGCCTGGTGGATATTCTGCGCGCGAACAGCCGCGAGCTGGATCGTAACGGCCAGATCTTCGCGCAGGGCAGCCAGGGCTCGGATCACCCGATCCATCCGGCCATTCCCGAAACCGAATACCTGAAAGCCTACTTTATGCGCGTGCTGCCTTCAGGTTAAACAGGTCTAAAGTCAGAGGAGAGCGCAATGCAGTATCAAATGCTGGGACAGTCCGAGCTGAATGTCAGCCGTATCGCACTGGGGACCATGACCTTCGGGCGTCAGAACAGTGAGGCAGAAGCGTTCGAACAGCTCGATTATGCCTTGGCTCAGGGCGTGAACCTGATCGATGCCGCCGAGATGTATCCGGTGCCCACCGCTGCAGAGTTTCAGGGGCGTACGGAGCAGTATATCGGCAATTGGATGCGACAACGCAGTTGTCGGGATCAGGTCGTACTGGCCACCAAGGCAGCCGGTCCTGGCGAGATGGTTAGCTATTTGCGTCCTGATCTGCACCATGACAAGGCCAATCTGCGTGCGGCAATCGAAGGCAGCCTTACCCGTTTGCAAACGGATTATATTGACCTGTATCAGCTGCACTGGCCCGATCGCAAGACCAACTTCTTTGGCCAGCTGGGCTATCAGCACGACCCTTCAGCCGATGGCACGCCATTGGCTGAAACATTGCGTGTACTGGGGGACCTGGTAAGCGAGGGCAAGATCCGCTACATCGGTCTGTCCAACGAAACCCCCTGGGGTACCATGAAGTGCCTTCAGCTGGCCGAGCAGCTGGGTCTGCCTCGGATCATCTCGGTACAGAATCCCTACAGTCTGCTCAACCGCACGACCGAGGTAGGGCTTGCCGAGGTGCTGCTGCGTGAAAAGGTGGGTCTGTTGGCCTACTCACCGCTGGGATTTGGCGTGCTCAGCGGCAAATACGCAGGAGGGGCTCGCCCTGAGGGATCGCGTCTGGCGCTGTTTCCCGAGTACAAGCGCTATATTACCGAGCAGGGACTTGCGGCCACCGATGCTTATTTGGCGCTGGCGGCCGAGCAGGGCATGGACCCGGCACAAATGGCGCTGGCCTATGTGAACAGCAGGCCTTTCCTGGGCAGTAATATCATTGGCGCGACTCGCATGACCCAGCTGCGCAGTAACCTCGCGTCCCTGCAGCTGACCCTGACTTCCGACCTGTTGGCAGAGATTGAAGCGATCCATCAACGCTACCCCAACCCCTGTCCCTGACTATAATCAAGACAGAAGCAGGCAACGATCTGAGATAATAGCTGCAAAAGACGACCGGTGACCCAAGGAGAGTCAATATGATTCATCAGCAACGCGTAGAGGATTTGATGCAGCCTGTACCCTATCCGCTGCACGTGGAGATGACGCTGGCCGAGGCGGTGGATCTGATACTGCAGTCTGGCCAGAGCGGTTTGCCCGTGGTTGATGATGAGCATCGGGTGTGTGGCTTTGTGTCCGAGCATGATTGTGTCGGTTATCTAATCAGTGGCAGTTACCACTGTGATAGCCGGATTCAGGTGCGCGATATCATGTTCAGCGAGCCGCTGTGTGCCAGCCCCGGAGAGAACATTATTGATCAGGTGCAGAAAATGGGCGGTGATAAACCCAAAACCTGGCCGGTCGTGGGCAAGGACGGTCGGCTGGCGGGGGTGATTAGCCGTCGTTCCATCATGCGTGCGCTTAATGCCAGCATGAAAGCCTGCCGCACGCGCCTCTGATGGGGAATGGCCGCGCCGAAACAGAGTCACCCCGGCGCAGCCATCGATATCACTCCATCAACTGCAGGATCGGCCAGCCACGTGCCTCTGCCGTTGTCCGCAGGCGTTCATCCGGGTTGGTAGCTACCGGGTTGTCCACTACTTCCAGCAGTGGCAGGTCGTTATTGGAGTCGCTGTAGAACCAGCTGTCTTTCAGGCTGTGGCCGGTCTGTTTCAGCCACTGCTGGAGGCGTGTCACCTTGCCACCCTGGAAGCACGGCGTACCGGCGACCTTACCGGTGAAACGGCCGTTGATCATCTCTGGATCGGTGGCCAGCAGATCATCGACACCCAGCCGTTGGGCAATGGGTGCCGTTACGAAGCGGTTGGTTGCAGTGATGATCAGCAGAAAGTCGCCCTGTTCTCGGTGCTGTTGCAGCAATGCTTCCGCTTTGGGCAGGATGATCGGCTCGATGCACTCATGCATGAATTCTGCGTGCCATCTGTCCAGTTGTTCCGGTGAGTGCTGAGCCAGTGGATTCAGCGCAAAATTCAGAAACTGGTGGATATCCATCTCGCCGCGCAGGTACTCTTCATAGAAGCGGTCATTGGCAGCGCGGTATTCCGTTTCGTCTACCACGCCCTTGCGGCACAAAAATTCGCCCCAGGCATGGTCGCTGTCGCCGCCGATCAGGGTATGGTCCAGATCAAAAATCGCCAGGCTCACGGCTAACTCCCTCAGTGTCGGTTGCCGGCGGAGCCGGCTGAAAATAAAGCGCAAGCATAGACGGGCCTGGAGGTACGTGCAATTGCCGAGAAGCGGTGGCTATTTGCCAAATCACGGATCTGTGGAACAATAAAACTAAAACGTATATTGATCGGGATCAGAATTGTGATTGATACAGATGGATTCAGGCCCAATGTCGGAATCATTCTGGTTAATTCGCAGGGTCAGGTTCTTTGGGCAAGACGCATCGGGCAGAACGCCTGGCAGTTCCCGCAGGGGGGCATACAGTCGAACGAAACGCCGGAGCAGGCAATGTATCGTGAGCTGAGCGAAGAGATCGGTTTGTCGCCCTATGATGTTGAAATCATGGCGGTGACGAGAGGCTGGCTGCGCTACCGTTTGCCCAAACGCATGATCAGGCGCCACTCACACCCTGTGTGTGTAGGCCAGAAGCAGAAATGGTTCCTGTTGCGGATGCTCAGTGAAGACAGTGCCGTGCGGATCGACCATACCGACTCTCCCGAGTTTGATGGCTGGGAGTGGGTCAGTTATTGGTACCCTCTGGGGCAGGTGGTGTCCTTCAAGCGCGAGGTGTATCGGAAAGCGATGAAGGAGTTGTCACCGCGGTTGGCACGTTTATAGGCCGTGGTCTGATGCAGAGATAGGAGCGCTCCATGAGCATGTTGAGTGTACTGCGCAAAATCGTACAGGAAGTCAGTACTGCCCCGGACCTGGAGTCTGTGCTGGACCTGATTGTGCGCCGTATTCAGCGTGCCATGCGGACGGAGGTGTGCTCTATTTTTTTGCTGGACTCAGTGCAGCAGCGCTATGTACTGCGAGCAACCCAGGGGCTGAATCAGGAAGCGGTCGGCAAGGTCAGTCTGTCCATGACAGAGGGTATCGTGGGGCTTGTGGGACAGCGAGCCGAGCCAATCAACCTGGAAGATGCCTTCAGTCACCCGGCGTTTCACTACCTCCAGTCAACCGGAGAAGAGCGCTTTCATGCCTTCCTGGGGGTGCCGATCATCCATCACCGAAGTGTGCTGGGGGTATTGGTCGTACAGCAGCATGATCTGCGCCGCTTTGATGAAAGTGAAGAGGCTTTTCTGGTAACGGTGTCGGCCCAGTTGGCGGGGGTTATCGCCCATGCAGAGGCGACCGGTTCAATCAACTCGGAGCAGCACCCCCAGGCCGAGGCGAAGGCGGTGCATGATCGTCGCTTCGATGGTGTGGCTGCCGCGTCGGGAGTGGCGATTGGAACTGTGGTCGTGGCAACCATCGACGCCGAGCTGGAAACCGTTCCAGACAAGACTCCACACGATGTCGAGCAGGAGCTGCATAGTCTGGAGATGGCGATGGAAGCGGTACGGGATGATATCCGCACCGCGGGACGCAGTCTGGCACAGCGGCTGAAGTCCGAAGAACAGGCGCTGTTTGACGTTTACCTGCGGATGCTGGATGACCCGGCGCTCAAGACTGAAATTGAGGCGCACATTCGTGCCGGCAACTGGGTTCAGGGCGCGCTGCGCGAAGTTATCCTTGGCCATGTGAAGCAGTTCAACGCCATGGAAGACGCCTACCTGCGTGAGCGGGCTACCGATGTGCGCGACCTTGGCCGGCGCATTCTCAGCTATCTGCAGGAAAGTGCAGGCCCGATGGAGGTGGATTATCCCGATGACAGTATCCTGATCGCAGATGAACTGTCGCCGGCGATGCTGGGCATGGTGCCGGAGAACAAGCTGGTCGGACTGGTATCGGTGACCGGCTCGGGCAATTCCCATGCAGCGATCATGGCACGCTCAATCGGCATACCCACCGTGATGGGGGTGGTCGACCTGCCCTTTACCCGCCTTGAGGGGCGCAAGGTGATAGTGGACGGTTACTCCGGTCGCATCTATGTGAACCCTTCGGAACAGTTGCTGGAAGCCTTCCGTGAAGTGATGCGTGAAGAGCGGTTGGTGGCAGCCGGGCTGGAAGGGCTCCGGGACCTGCCGGCTGAAACAACGGACGGTTATCGCATGCCGCTGTGGGTCAATACCGGGCTGGTGGCGGATGTGACCCGCTCACTGGAGCGTGGTGCCGAAGGGATCGGTCTGTATCGTACTGAAATTCCCTTCATGATCCGTGATTTCTTCCCCAGCGAACAGGAGCAGCTGCAGAGTTATCGCAGTCAGATGGAAGCATTTGCACCGCGGCCCGTGACCATGCGAACACTGGATATCGGCGGCGACAAGGCGCTGCCCTACTTCCCGATCGAGGAAGACAATCCCTTCCTGGGCTGGCGCGGCATCCGAGTAACCCTGGACCACCCCGAAATATTTCTGGTACAGGTGCGGGCCATGTTGCGCGCTTCCGAGGGGCTCAACAATCTGCGCATCATGCTGCCGATGGTGACCAGTGTGCACGAAGTCGAAGAGGCGATGCGCCAGATCGACCGTGCGTTGGCCGAGCTGCAGGATGAAGGTTACGCGGTTGAGCGTCCCATGGTCGGCGTGATGGTAGAGGTTCCGGCCGCGGTGTACCAGGTGCGCCGCTTTGCACGCATAGTCGATTTTATCTCAGTGGGGTCCAATGATTTGACCCAATACCTGCTGGCGGTGGACCGCAACAACCCGCGCGTGGCCGGCTTGTATGCACCCTATCATCCCGCTGTATTGCGCGCGCTGCAGTACATTGCCCGTGAAACCCGCAAGGAGGGCAAGCCAGTGTCCATCTGTGGCGAGATGGCAGCCGACCCTGGCGGGGCACTGTTGTTGATGGCGATGGGGTATGAAGTGCTGTCAATGAACTCCAACAACCTTCCACGGGTCAAGTCCGCCATTCGTGGTGTAAGCCTGGCCAGAGCGCAGTCACTGCTCAGTCAGGTGCTGCGCATGGATGATGCCGAAGAGATCCACCGGTATTTGCGTCGTACTCTCAAGCATCTGGGCCTGGGGCAGCTGACCCGGCCACGCCTTCCCAATCAACAGGAACCAGCAGAGGACGATCCAGACTGTAGCGGCGCAGACTGAGCGCGCGGCCATCCCGGTCGTATCCCTCCTCCAAAAACAGTATGCGGCCGCTGCGGTGCTGCAACAAAAGAGTGCTGGCGCGAGTGCCATAATCCGGCGAACGGATGAAACAGGATGACAGCAGCCGCTCCCGTTCCAGCCGGATACCGGTATCCGGCAGTGCCTCATCACTGGGGCGATGCTCATCGTGCAGCAATCGCAGCAGCTGTGTTTCGCTCAGCTCACGGTTATCCATGGCGCGTGCCAGGGTTGCCCTGGCACGCAGTGCCTTTGGCCAGTGTGTATCCAACAGCGCGTTGCTTAATGCATGGATGCCGGGCATGACCGGCTGACACAGACCGTTGACGTTGCTGTAATGCCAAAGTCCCTTGCCATCGGCCAGCAGCAGGTTGAAGCCGGCACGTGCGGCTGTAAGGCTTTGGCAGAAATCCTGTGCCGATTGCTGAGAGAGAATGAACTCCGTAACCAGCGTCCCGCGGCTGGGGGCTTCCTCGGGTGGCTGGTGCCGTGCATCGCGGTGATTGGTAACCAGTGCAAAGCGGTTGTTGTTCCCCAGTGCCATCCAGCTACCGCCTGCCTGCAGATCCCGACCGCCCAAAATGGGCAGGTCTGGCCAGGGGGCGACGGGTGCGGTGGGGCGCGCATGAAATTCATCACGGTTGGCAACCAGCAGCAGCGGCCATTCCGGATCGGCATTAACGGCAATAGTGAGCAGACACACATCCCCTCCGGTTTCATCTGTGGGCAACAGTCACTAATATAATCGACTTTTTCGTACCAGGATTGAAACCATGTTAACAACTTTGGCGCTGTATCTGTTGCTGGGTGCGCTGGCTGGTGTCGTTGCCGGCCTGTTTGGAATCGGTGGCGGTCTGCTGATCGTGCCGGTGCTGATCGTTACCTTTGAGCTGCAGGGAATATCCGCTGCTGTACTGACCCATATGGCGGTGGCAACCTCGCTGGCAACCATCGTAGTCACGTCGATCAGCTCTGTTCGGGCGCATCACGGGCGTCGGGCGGTGCGCTGGGAACTGTTCCGGCCGCTGGGGGCGGGTATTCTGTTTGGCGCTCTGCTCGGCGTGAATACGGCAGTACAACTGCCCGGCCCGGTATTGCAGCTGACCATCGGCATTTTTGTGCTGTTGGTAGCCATCCAGATGGCCCTGAATCTCAAGCCTTCTACAGGTGATGCGCAGCCATCAAGACCTGAGCTTGGGGTAGCAGGAGCCGGGATCGGCTGGGCGTCTGCGATTTTCGGTATCGGTGGCGGTACCCTGACGGTGCCCTATCTGAACTGGCGTCGGATCGATATGCAGCAGGCAGTTGCGACTTCAGCGGCCTGTGGTCTTCCAATCGCACTGATGGGGGCCGGCACCAATATCTGGCTCGGCTGGGGTGAACAGCAGCTGCCAGCGTGGAGTCTGGGGTATGTTTACCTGCCGGCGTTTGCCGGTATTGTCGTGGCCAGCTATCTGACGGCGCCGATCGGTGCGCGGCTGGCACACAGTCTGCCGCAGGCGAAGCTGAAAAAGGTTTTTGCCCTGTTTTTGCTCGCGGTATCGCTGCGTTTTATTCTCGGTAATCTCTGGTGAGGCTTTATGTGGATTCATAATATCAACCCGCTGGCGCTGGAGCTGGGCCCGCTGCAAATTCACTGGTATGGACTGATGTATCTGATCGGTTTTGGCGGTGCCTGGTGGTTGGGCAATAGGCGCGCCCGTCAACCAGGTTCAGGCTGGACCGAGCAGCAGGTGTCGGATCTGGTATTCTGGGGCGCGGTCGGCGTGATCGTCGGTGGGCGTGCAGGCTACGTCCTGTTCTACAATTTTGACTATTTTCTGCAGGACCCGCTCTGGCTGTTCGCCGTGTGGGAGGGGGGCATGTCTTTCCACGGGGGCTTGCTGGGCGTGCTCGCAGTGGCATGGCTGTTTGCCAGGCGACAAGGGAAAACCTTCTTCGAAATCGGGGATTTCATTGCGCCACTGGTGCCGATCGGGCTCGGTGCCGGCCGGTTGGGCAACTTTATCGGCGGGGAGGTCTGGGGACGGCCAACGGATCAGTCTTGGGGCGTCATCTTCCCCCGTGCCGGTGACATGCTGGCACGACACCCGTCACAGCTGTATCAGATGCTGTTGGAGGGTGTTGTCCTGTTTGTATTGCTGTGGTGGTTTTCATCCCGTCCTCGCCCACGCATGGCAGTGTCGGGCCTGTTTTTGATGGCGTATGGCAGTTTCCGCTTTCTGGTTGAATTTGTGCGTGAGCCGGACGGGCATCTCGGCTTTATCGCGTTTGACTGGCTGACCATGGGGCAGTTGTTGTCGCTGCCGATGCTGCTGCTGGGAGGGTTGCTGATGCTGCTGGCTTACCGCCGCAAAACATAGATCGATCTGGTCTACACAACCCAAACGCCCTAGAATGAAGTCCATTTGTTTTTGGAGCGGGGCGCATATGCAGCAGTATCTGGATCTGATGCGTGAGATCAAGGAGCAGGGCACCGACAAGGGCGATCGCACCGGTACAGGTACACGTTCCCTGTTCGGGCGCCAGATGCGGTTTGATCTGAGTGAAGGTTTTCCACTGTTGACCACTAAAAAGGTGCACCTGAAGTCGGTGATCTACGAGTTGCTCTGGTTCCTCTCAGGCAGCACCGACAACACATGGCTGCAGCAGCGCGGGGTTAGTATCTGGAATGAATGGGCGCTGGAAAACGGTGAGCTGGGGCCGGTCTACGGCAAGCAGTGGCGTTCATGGGCCTGTCCGGATGGGTCCAGTATCGACCAGATCGCCACTGTTGTTGAACAGATCAAGCGCACCCCCAACTCACGCCGCCTGATCGTCAGTGGCTGGAACCCGGCGGATCTGCCGGATGAGTCGCTCAGCCCGCAAGAGAATGCCCGGCACGGCAAGGCAGCTCTCCCTCCCTGCCATACTCTGTTCCAGTTTTATGTGGCAAACGGTCGGCTGAGTTGCCAGCTGTATCAGCGCAGTGCCGATTTCTTTCTGGGGGTGCCATTCAATATAGCCTCCTATGCGCTACTGACCCACATGATCGCACAGCAATGTGATCTTGAGGTGGGGGAGTTTGTGCATACCTTTGGCGATCTGCACCTGTATGCAAATCATCTGAGTGATCCGGCCATTGTGGACGAACAGTTGTCGCGTACGCCCAAGCGCTTGCCTCAGCTGCAGATAAAGCGCCGACCGGCGGATATCTTCAGCTATGAATACGATGATTTCGAGGTGATCGGCTATGCGCCTGATCCTGCCATTCGAGCCCCTATCGCTGTCTGAATCCGAGGAGATCTCATGCGTTTGGCGATGATTGCTGCCCAGTCTCAAAACCGAGTAATTGGTAATAACAACAAGCTGCCCTGGTATCTGCCGGAGGATCTGAAGTACTTCAAGCGGGTGACTTTGGGTAAGCCGATCATCATGGGGCGCAAAACCTTCGAGTCGATTGGTCGACCGCTGCCGGGACGCACCAACATCGTCATCACGCGCAATCCGGACTGGACTCATGATGGTGCAGGGGTCCGGGTTGTCCACAGTCTGCAACAGGCGATTGAGCTGGCGGAGAGCCTGGCACTCGTCAATGGCTTTGAGGAGTCGCTGGTCATTGGTGGTGCCGAGATATATGCACTTGCCCTGCCGCAGGCTGATCGCCTTTATTTGACTCAGGTTCATGCCGAGGTGCAGGGTGATGCGCATTTTCCGCCGCTCGACCCCACGCAGTGGCAAGAGATGGCTCGGGAAGACTTCAGTGCCATTGAGCCCAATCCTTATGATTACAGTTTTATCGTGCTGGATCGTGCTGGAGGCAAGACTGCATGATGCTGGATAACCTGTTGCGGGTTCTGGCTGATGGTGCATTCCATTCCGGCAGTGAACTTGGTCGAACCCTGGGCATCAGTCGCAGTGCTGTCTGGAAGCACATGCAGCGGCTGCAGGAGCTGGGTGTTGAGGTGTATAGCGTGAAGGGGCGGGGATATCGCATTCCCGGAGGCCTGGATCTGCTGGATGAAGCTGACCTGCAGCAGCTGCTGCCGCAACCTGTGCGAGACCGGCTTGGGCAATTGGTGCTGACGGTGGAAACGGATTCAACCAATACGCGTGCACTGGATGCCATGCAGGCGGGGCTCACGACTGGGCTGTTCGCTTCCGAGTATCAGCACTCGGGACGGGGGCGGCGTGGGCGGCAATGGGTCAGCCCGCTGGGCTCAAGTCTTTGTTTCTCTCTGGCCTGGCGCTTTAACAGTGGTGCTGCCGCCCTTGAGGGGCTCAGTCTTGCTGTCGGGCTGGCATTGCAGCAAGCGTTGGCACAGGAGGGGCTAGTGAATATCGGGCTTAAGTGGCCCAATGACCTGCTGGTGAATGATGCCAAGTTGGGTGGAATTCTGATTGAGCTCAGTGGCGATGCGGCGGGTGAATGTCAGGTGGCTATTGGTATAGGTCTCAATGTTCAATTGCCTGAAGCAATGGCTGAGCAGCTGGATCAGCCCTGTGTGGATCTGACTCAGCTGGGATATTCCGGTTCAAGAACACAGCTGCTTGCGACTGTGGTGAGTGAGCTGATCCACATGCTGGAGCGCTTTGAAACCAGTGGCTTTGCGCCACTGCGTTCCGCCTGGGAGGAGGCCAACGCCTTTCGTGGGCGTGAGGTGGCACTGACCTCAGGGCCACGCCGGTATGAAGGGGTCTGTTTGGGGGTGACTGATCAAGGTGGGTTGCGACTGCAAACGAGTGCCGGACAGGAAGTGTTCCACGGTGGCGAGATGAGCGTGCGACTGCAATGATACTTGAGGTCGATGCGGGTAATACGTTTATCAAATGGCGCTACAGACAGGGGAGTGGCGCTGCAGCGGCAAGCGGGCGCTGGCTGACGCGCGAGTTTAGTGTTGCGAGCCTGGCTGACTGCCCTGAAGAGCCGCAACAGGTGCTGGCAGGCTCGGTTGCAGGTGTCGCTTTTGAACAGGCGCTGTCTGAATCGGTTGCAGCGGTTTGGGGCGTGCCGGTGCGATTTGCGCGAACGGCTGCAGCGGCTGCCGGTGTGCGTAACAGTTATGCTGATCCGGCCAGAATGGGGGTTGATCGCTGGTTGGTGATGCTGGCAGCCTGGCAGCGTTGCGGGCAGGCCTGCTGCATCATTGATTGTGGCAGTGCAATTACAATCGATCTGCTTGGTGCCGAAGGTGAACATCTCGGCGGCTATATACTACCGGGCCTGCGCTTGATGCGTCAGGTGTTGACCGGCTCCACGGCCGGCATACTGGTCGATCGTGATATTGAGGTGTTCAGTCTTGAGCCGGGTTGTGACACCAGCAGCGCTGTGGCTCATGGAACAAATCTGATGTTCAGCTCGCTGGCACAAATGCTGCCGCGTTGGCTGGAACAGCAGCAGGCAGGTGCGCCCTTGCTGGTGACCGGGGGTGATGGTGCTCTGTTTTGCGAACTTATGGGTATGGGAGAGCTTGTGCCTGATCTGGTCCTTGATGGACTGCGTTGGGCGCTGGAGTAAGGCATGCTGCGTTGGTTGTTGCTGATTCTGCTGTTATGCAATGCGCTGCTTTTTTTGTGGTACGCGCAACGTGAGCAGACGGCAACTGCCAACAGTGCCTTCAGTCAGGATCAGGTAACCAGGTTGCGGCTGTTGCATGAGTTGTCCGGAGGGGAGGTTGTACGCCCGCTTCAGCTTGAGTGTTATCAGGTGGGCGTTTTTGCAACGGAGAAAGAAGCTGGGCAGGCCGCCCAACTGCTGGCGCCGATCGCAATGGCCGTTGCACAGTTCCCCGCTCCGGAAGAGGTGGTGGGTTATCAGCTGGCGGTTGAGATTCCATCACAGGCTCAGGCGCAACGTGAGTTGCTTGACCGGCTGGCGATTGCGGGGTGGGTACCGCAAACCCGTCAGGGGCGCTTCCTGCTGGGGCCGTTCACCGGTGATCGTGCCCGTGCAGAAGCAGCGGTTGAGCAGCGTGCGCTGAAGGAAGGCTTGGGACTTAACAGTGAATTGCAGCCGGTCATGCAGCCAGGTACGGGTGTTCTGCTTGAAGTTGAGGTGTCAGCGGGAACGGAAATTGGCCTTGCCCCCAGGCAGCTGTTACTGCGAGGATGGCCGGGTATAAAAATTGAAAAAAAATTATGTTCTGGGCTTGCACAGTCCCAGTCGGATCAGTAAGATACGCACCACTTCGAGAGACAAGGCCGGTATAGCTCAGTTGGTAGAGCAACTGACTTGTAATCAGTAGGTCCGGGGTTCGACTCCTCGTGCCGGCACCATCTCGACGAAGTGTTTGAAAGGCTGGTGGGGTTCCCGAGTGGCCAAAGGGATCAGACTGTAAATCTGACGCGCGAGCTTCGGTGGTTCGAATCCACCTCCCACCACCATCTCCGTTCAAGCGGGTATGGTATAGTGGCTATTACCTCAGCCTTCCAAGCTGAAGAGGCGGGTTCGATTCCCGCTACCCGCTCCAACGAAGATATACCGAATATGCTCATGTAGCTCAGGGGTAGAGCACACCCTTGGTAAGGGTGAGGTCGGCGGTTCAAATCCGCCCATGAGCTCCAGTTTTGTCGCAAAGGGTAGATATAGAGATATGTCTACCCTTTGTTGTATTTGCGTCCTTGAAACGACTTGATCAGGTTGACTCGCGATGGCTAAGCAATCATTTGAACGT
>NPIF01000959.1_pt1 | contig 95090 bp, 89 predicted proteins | sample 8637461 | NCBI WGS metagenome assembly NPIF01 (sample SAMN07420641, study PRJNA396082) | bioreactor metagenome | isolation source: sample BR12 brine-fed electro-methanogenic bioreactor BR | place: Japan: Kochi | collected 2016-12-09 | reverse complement strand
TCAGAACATTTCGGAATATAACAACAGGAAAATAACATGAAAAATCAACCCCCTTGTACCATCATTCTTGAGATCCTGAACCGTGCCGCTTTGGAGAATGAGGCCGGAGGATGGTGCAGGCGTTTGGGTTATGCAATGCCTTCTAAAGGGACAACATGCGAAAATTGATACCCGCCCCAGTAATTTCGGTAGTAGCTGAAATTGCATCTAATCGGGAGACTCATGCAACATTGGATAGTTTGTTCTTGTATGCAGGCGCCCCTGGTGAACCCCCACCTGAAAGCAAGCTTGCTAAAGCTCAGGCCTGGTTGAGGAGAGTAAACCAGGATGAAACTGTTGAACCCTTGGAAGTGCTTGGCCGTTTGATAGAAGGCTATATGGACGAGGAGATAGAAGAATGCCTGGATAGCTGGGCAAAGGAGCGGAAAAAGGATAAGGCCCGTATAAAGAAAACACTCCAAAATTCCAAACTCCAATATGTAACCGGAGGTCTCGTAACAGGAGCATTGGCAGCACCTTCGATCAGTCTTGAAGAATCAATAAAAAAGAGAAACATTTCTGTTCTCAATGAAGAATTTGATCGAGCACTTAAATCCGTCGAATCGTCTCCGAGAGAGGCGCTGTCCGCTGCCTGCAATATACTGGAGTCAGTTTGTAAAATTTACATTGAAGAAGAAAACCTTGAGATGCCAGCCAAACAGGATTTGCAGCCAGTTTGGTCAATAGTACGAAAGGATCTGGGTTTCGATCCCTCTCAGGTGGAAGACCGAGATCTTAAGGAGATACTCAGCGGATTAATTGCTACAGTTCATGGTGTGGGAGCCCTTCGAACGCATGCCAGCTCTGCGCATGGCTCGGGCGCAAAAAGCTATCGTATAGAGCCAAGACATGCCCGACTGGCGATTCATGCGGCACATACCGTTGTGCTTTTTGTGTTGGAGTCGTGGGACAAGCATAAAAAGAATGCATAACCGACCGCACAACCCAGGTGCACTAAAAATCGCGCATTTTCCCTTCGGTTATGCAGAAAAAATGTAGGATTTTAAAAATGTCGAGTGCAACTATCAAAATCTTTTTAGTCCATGGTAATCCCAAACGATTGAGAACCGCCGAACTTTCAAATTGGACCGGTAAAGCCGTTGCCGGTCCACGTAGTGAGTTTGATGAAATTATTGGACGTGAAGAGGCCAGAAACTCAGGGGTCTATTTTCTTACAGGCCATGATCCAGAATCCGGAAAACAAGCCCTCTATGTTGGAGAAGCGGAAAGTATAAGAGATCGAATTAAAGCACATCTGGAAAAAGATTTTTGGAATCAGATCATTTTTTTCATCAGCAAAGATGAAAATCTTACAAAAGCACATATCCGTTACCTCGAGGGGAATCTTATAGAAAAAGCCCGTCAAGCGAATCGAGCGCTTGTGATGAACGGCCAGAATAGTGGTGCTAAACTTCCCGAATCAGATCGTGCAGATATGGAAATTTTCTTAGAAAAAATTTATCAGCTTCTTCCGGTTCTTGGTGTAGATTTATTAGTTACAACAGCGGGAAAAGCGGCCACCGACAAGGAAAAGGAAAAACTTTATTGTGAAATAAAAGGGCTAAAAGCACGAGGCCACATAACTCCGGATGGTTTTCTCGTATTGAAAGGATCTCAAGCTGTGCTGAAAGATCGAGCTTCGGCCAAAAAATATCCATGGCCTTTTAATATGCGGCAGAGACTCAAAAGTGAAGGTATACTCACCGTTTTCGAAGATCACCTGATTTTCACTCGTGATGAAGAATTTTCAAGCCCAAGTGCAGCAGCGGCTGTGGTGCACGGAGGACATGCCAATGGCCTTATTGCCTGGAAAGATAAAAATGGAAAGACTTTGAAGGAGCTTGAATCCATATAAGTTTACTGGTTCAAGGGTTGGCAAAAGCCACGCCATCCCTTACCAACCATGTAGACTATAGTAAGGGCGAATTTTTAAAATATTCATTGACCACTATGAGGAGAGAAGACAACAAGAGGGTGGTCATGAGTAAGAAGAGGGAGCGTATGGATTTCTTTAATTCAGCGGTGCTTGACAGTTAATGTCTACGGTCAGTGAACAGATCCTGAGTGCTGACGAGGTAATCAGTCGGAATATCGAATTGCTCGCTGACCAGCGGGCATTGCTCTCACAGAACATCCTCTCACAGCTTCGCAATATAGTCGAAGGAGTTGCAGTTCTTCTTCACACGGGCTTACCTGATGCCGAATTCAGCTACGCTGCAGTGGAACCCGGGCTCGCCTTCGTCAAGAGAAAGGGAAGGCTCAATTTCCTCGGCAAGTTCCACAAACTTATTCAGAAAAGTGCTTCCCACTACACGCTGGAAGGGGATGCCTCTGAGCGTTTGATGCTCAAGTACTATGAGTATCTTTACCGTATCCGAAGTTTACTTCAAGAAAACTGTGACGTCTCAGTGCTGTCGAACCTTGAAGACTTTCAGATTGATCTCGATCCGTCGTTGCGAGAGTATCACGAGAAAATTGCCGCTAGAATTGATATGGTCCGTTCAACTCCACGGAATCGCAGCACCCCGGATCGGTTCTATATCCACAAAACGCGTCCATTCTTCATTGACGGACGTATCTACTACGAAGTCACCTTTTATCGTGCTATCAATAAAGTGAGCAAATTTGACCGCATCATCGCCTTCACCGATATCGATATGAATGACAAGTATGCCGCCATGTTGACGCTCCAGCGAGACTCGATTGAAATTCTTGGCCAGACAATGCCGATCACGATCGTCCTCAAGTGGGAAGTCTCTATCCGTCCTTGCGAATTCAACAACTTCGCACGTCTCTTAGGCTTCGACATAAACGTTCGGGTCAAATCTGCCGAGTATCGCTACCTGATGCGTGGCCTGACTGTAGGGTCGCGTAACCTGCTCGACCTGATTGACGTCCCCGAGGATAAGTACGCAACAGTGAGAAAGGACGCTTGTTCTGGGGTTGCTAAACCACAGGTTTTTCCTGTGTTGGATGAAGCGCGACGTATCGTAAGATCATGCGCTCCAGGCCACAACGTACTTCGATATCTTATGCTTCGGATGCGTAACCAGATCCTTAAACCGCAATATAACCACGAAGATTGTGGTCTTCTTTCCGGGATGAAGCTTCAGTACGGTTGCATTCCCTTTGATACTATGCCGTTCTGTACATCTCTGCCAGGACACAATCCCAGGTACTGGGATCTTATTGAGAGCCTCGATGTAACCGACCGAAATCACGAACTACTTGTTCGACGAGTAAAGAACAACGTGGAACATCATGGAATCCTCTATACTCCCGTAGGCGATCTCAAGGAATTTGGAGAAGTCAACGACTTGATCACCACCTATAACAGAAAACTCTACTACAAACATAAAGAACGCCGCCTTGTGCTTGATAAGAAGCATGTCTTCATCTGCGGGTATGAGAACGACACTTTCTCCATCGTAGAGAAACTTCAGGAATATGCATCATCCGGGATAGAAGGTTACACTCAAGCCGTTGAACGTTGGTTTGATGAAACACACCTAAGCATTGACGACCCAGTGAAAATGAAGGCGCTCAAACAGTTATTTAGCCATTCACGTGTTGCCTTGATATATGGAGCGGCTGGCACTGGCAAATCAACAATGGTGAACCATATTGCACACTATTTCAATGATAAAGAAAAACTCTTCCTCGCGCATACCAATCCAGCAATAGACAACCTCAAGCGCAAAGTAACCGCCCAGAATTCGGTCTTCATGACGATCAGCAGTCAGATTTACAGGAGTTACTCAGATTCGGAGTACGACCTACTAATCATTGACGAGTGCAGCACTGTAAGCAACGCCGACCTGATCAAAGTAATAGAGAAGATCTCCTTCAAGCTACTCGTTCTTGTCGGTGACGTCTACCAGATTGAGTCAATCCAGTTCGGCAACTGGTTTGGGATCATTCGTTCATTCATCCCCAATACGTCAGTGTTCGAGCTGACGACACCCTTCAGAACCAATAATGAAGCCCTCTTGAACTTCTGGAACAAGGTTCGGAACATTGAAGACGATATCACCGAAATCATAGCCCAAAATGGCTACTCGACCGTGCTTGACAAGACCTTATTCGAAACTCAAGGTCAAGACGAAATCATCCTTTGCTTGAACTACGATGGTCTTTATGGAATCAACAACATCAATCGATTTTTACAGAGCAGTAACCCCGGTGCAGCGTCCACCTGGCGCGTGTCCACCTACAAGATCGGCGACCCTGTTCTTTTTTATGAAAGCGAGCGGTTCAGACCGGTAATATATAACAATTTAAAGGGTCAGATCGTCGGCATCGACACCGCCCCTGGGCGGATTCAGTTTGATATCGAACTCGACCGCCCGCTTAGCGAGTTTGATGTTGACGGTGTCGAACTCGAATGGATGGGTGGTTCGACAGTGCGTTTCACCGTCTATGAGTACAATGACACTAGCGACGAAGACGACGACTCACTGAACACCTCCGTGCCATTCCAAGTTGCCTACGCAGTTTCCATCCACAAGGCGCAGGGCCTCGAATACGACTCTGTTAAGATCGTAATTACTGATGCCAATGAAGACGACATCACACACAATATCTTTTACACAGCCATAACTCGGGCACGTGAACGTCTTCGAATTTTCTGGACGCCCGAAACGCAGCAGAGTGTCCTACAGCGCCTCCACCGAAGCACTAAACCAAAGGATGTTTATCTTCTCGCTCAACGTAGAGGCCTTACGCCGTTCAGCGAATGATTTTCATGGACATCCACTACATAGATGATAAAACCCATGCCGATAAAAGTATATGGATAGCGTTGGGTTTCCCACTTGATCATGTCTCAATGATTAAGCAGCAGCTGAATCCTGGCTTTATGAAAATTTGAAATGAGCAAAAACCACCTCCACGTCACCTGCGCCATCATCGAACAGGACGGCCGTGTCTTGGCGGCTCAGCGGAGCCGAACTATGGCCATGCCCCTGAAATGGGAGTTTCCAGGGGGTAAAATCAAGCCTGGCGAAACCCCTGAACATTGCCTTTGCAGGGAAATTGCCGAGGAACTGGCCATCGAGGTGGCCGTGCACCATGCCCTGGCTGAAAAAACCCATGCATATCCGGAGTTTACCATCACCCTGTATCCTTTTGTGTGCAGCATTATTTCCGGCACCATCACCTTACGGGAGCATGCGGCTGTGATCTGGCTGCCCAGAGAAGATCTGGCATCTTTGGACTGGGCAGAGGCAGACCGCCCGGTCCTGGAAACCTATTTACAATATGCCGGACAGGAGAACCCATGATGTCACGGCCGCCCAGTCCCGGTATCTATGACAGGCTGCTGGACCAGGATTTGACGGATCTTCTGGCCCGGTATCCGGATTTGCGAGCCTTGTTTGGAAAGCTGGAACCTGAGGAACAGCCGTCCAGGTATGCGGAGTTTGTGTATCAGGTGCTCAGGCAGGCCCTGTTGGAAGAGCCGGACCCGGAACGGCGCCGGGGTCTGTGCAACCGGATCATCGATCTGCTGGCCGGACCGGCCGGCAGCCCCCGTAAATCCCATCTTGAACACCGGAAATTGGTCCAGAATCCAAGGCCGGTACTCCTGGAGATCACCCCGCCCCATTATGCCAAATCCGGCATTCCCCGGCCCCGGACCTCCATGGTGGAGAGCAGCCTGTTTACCGGATCTCCCAGAGAACCCCAGCTGGTCCAGGAACTGCTGGAAGAGATGCGGTCTGCCGATGCCGTGGATATCCTGGTGTCGTTTATCAAATGGTCGGGGCTGCGGCTGTTGATGCCCGGGTTTGAGGATCTGAAGGACAGGCGGGTGCCCGTGCGGTTGATCACCACCTCGTATATGGGGGCATCGGATGTGCCGGCCATTGAGTGGCTGGCCAGGGAACTGCCCAATGCAAAGATCCGGATCTCCTATGACAGCCGGCGGACCCGGCTGCATGCCAAGGCCTGGCATTTCCGGCGGGAGTCCGGGTTTTCCACGGCCTACATCGGGTCGGCCAACATGTCCCATGCCGCCATGACCAGCGGCCTGGAATGGAACCTCAAGGTGACCTCCCAGGACTTAGGCCATATCCTGGAAAAGTTTTCCGCTGAATTTGAGACCTATTGGCACAGCCGGGAGTTTCTGCCCTATGATGCGGATGATCCCGTGCCGTTCCGGGAGGCCATTGAACGGGCCCGGAAAAAGGATGACACGGCTCCGGCCGTGTTTTTTGATTTGCAGCCCCATCCGTTCCAGGAACGCATTCTGGAGAAACTGACCCTGGAGCGGACGGGGCGCCGCTGTTTCAAAAACCTGGTGATTGCCGCGACCGGCACGGGAAAAACCGTGATCGCCGCATTTGACTATCAGCGGTTTTGCCGGGACAACCGGGGCCAGGCCCGGCTGCTGTTCATCGCCCACCGCCAGGAGATTCTGGAACAGGCATTGTTCACCTTCCGCCAGGTGCTCAGAGATGCCAATTTCGGGGAGATGCTGGCCGGTTCCCATGAGGCCGTGCGCATGGAGCATCTGTTCTGCTCCATCCAGATGATGACGTCCCGGCAGTTGTGGCACCAGGTGGGGGCGTCCTTTTACGATTACATTGTGGTGGATGAAGCCCACCATGGCACGGCGGCCAGCTACCGTCCCCTGTTTGATCATTTTGAACCGAAGATCCTGCTGGGCCTGACCGCCACCCCGGAGCGGATGGACGGGGGCAATGTGGCAGCGGATTTCCACAACCGGTTTGCCGCGGAGATCCGGCTGCCTGAAGCGCTGGAAGAAAAACTGCTGTGCCCGTTTCATTATTTCGGGGTGGCAGACCCCGTGGATATCAGCAAAGATCATTTCTGGCGAAACGGCCGGTATGATGACCGGGCCCTGGAAAAGGTGTACACGGGCGATGATATCCTGGCAAAAAAGCGGGTGGATACCATTGTCCGGGCCCTGGACCGTGTTTCTTCAGCAGCTGGGCCGGGGGCTGCGCCATGCCCCGGAAAAAGAGTGCCTGACCGTGCTGGATTTTGTGGGGCAGGTGCACAAAAAATACCGCATGGACCTGCGGTTCAAAGCGCTGCTGCCCCGGCACCGGTACGGCATTGACCGGGAAGTGGAACAGAATTTCCCGCATCTGCCGGCCGGGTGTGCCATCCAGTTTGACCGGATATCCAAGGGGTATGTCCTGGAAAACATCCGGGCCAACCTGCGGAACCTGGCGGCCCAGGTGCCGGAACGGCTCCAGACCTTTGCCTCGGAAACCGGGAAGGCGTTGACTTTCGGCAATTTTGTTCAACACCATGACTATGAACCGGAACGGCTGCTGGTGTCTGACACATGGACCGGGTGGAAAGCCAGGGCGCACCTGGCACCGGTTCCGTCTGATCCGGATCTGGCCTGGCTGAAGCGGTCCCTGGTGAGGGCGGCAACGGTTTCCGGGCCCGGGGAGATCGGGCGGCTGCGGGAGATCATCGGCCGGCTGGCGTCTGATGATGTGCCCGGGGCTCTGGATCTGGCAGGAGATCAGGCCAATGCCGTATATTACCGGCTGTGGGGGGACAGGGCAGACCGGTTTGGGATTGCCGGTCTGCCGGATGCGTTTCACCGCCTGGCCCGGAATCCGTCCATTCTCAGGGATATGGAGGAAATCCTGGTCTGGGACGGGGATGTCTCGCCCGTGGCAGGGGAAGTGCCGAACCTGCCGTTTCCCTGTTCCCTGGAGGTGCACGCCCAATTCAGCGCCACGGATATCCTGGCCGCCTTTGACCGGGCCACCCTGAAATCTGCCGGGCAGAAGGGAACCGGGGTGCTGCATTTCAAGGATATCAAGGCCTATGCGCTGTTGATCACCTTCCAGAAAACCGAAAAAGAGTTTTCTCCCACCACCATGTATGCGGATTATCCCATCAGCCGGACCCTGCTGCACTGGGAGTCCCAGTCCAATACAGCCCTGGATTCGCCCACGGGGCCGGAACCTGGTGCATCACGAGATCCGGGGATACACCATCCTGGTGTTTGCCCGGCCGAAGAAAAAACACAACAACTGCACGGTGCCGTTTGTGTTTTTGGGACCGGCCAGGCATGTGAGCCATCAAAAGGAACGGCCCATCCAGGTGGTATGGGAGCTGCGCCGTCCCATGCCCGTGGAGATGTTTGAGGAGAACCGGCGGGGCGGGTGATGCTGAAGAACAGGGTTCGTTCGCTTTCTGTTCAGGAATGAATCACTAAGAACCATTTTCTGTTTTTACCTTGATTAACAGGTCAAAATCAGACATATTGTCATCATATATAAATAAGTGACGACAATATGTCTTGAGGCACCAATGAAAAAAAAACCTGAAAAAATATTCCTGGAAAATGGTGGGCAGCTTCGAATGAGCGAAGCCATCAATCGTGGTATTTCCCGGTATATGTTGTATAAACTAAGGGATAAAGGCATTATAGAACAGATAAGCAGAGGGGTTTATCGTCTGAGGGAGCTGCCTGAGATCGGCAATCCCGATCTGGTAACCGTAAGCCTCCGATATCCCAATGCGGTTGTCTGTCTTGTCTCGGCTCTGGCGTTTCACGGGATTACGACCCAGATTCCGCATTCTGTTTCAGTAGCAGTACCAAGAGGATCAAGAGTCCCTTTTCTGGACTATCCTCCTGTGTCCCCGCATCAATTTTCAAAGAATGCTTATACTGCCGGAATTGAAACCCACCAGATCGATGGCGTTTCTGTTAAAATTTACAGGATGGAGAAAACACTGGCTGACTGTTTCAAATTTCGGAATAAAATCGGTATGGATATCGTTTTGGAATCTCTCAAACTCTACAGGGACAGAAAAAAATTCAATCTTGCCGGGCTGATAAAATATGGTGAAATCTGCCGGGTTGAAGAAGCGATGAAGCCGTATCTGGAGGCGCTTGTATGAAATCTGTATGGATATTGATATGCTTGGAATTACAAGCAATAAGGATTCAGAAATCATTACACAGATTCGGGATATTCTCGCTGTTGACGTGGAGCCGGATGGATTGGATTTTGATAGCGGTTCCATCAAAAGCGAACGTATTACCGAAGATGCAGATTATGAATGCGTGTCAGATTCCAAGGAAATCTGGAAAAGGCTCAATCAGGAACATGTTCCAAAAAAATTTAATGATATCGTGATGGCAGTGAATGAATTTTTATCTCCCGCCATTTTTTATCTCTCTTCTGAAAAGCTGAATCCGGAGAAATGGAAGGCACCTGGGCCATGGAAACAATAATGCGTAACTTCAAGGTGGCCGTGCACCATTCCCTGGGTGAAAATACCCATTCGTATCCGGAGTTTTCCATCACCCTGTATCACTTTGTGTGCTGCATTTCAGGGATATCAAGGCCTATGCGCTGTTGATTACCTTCCAGAAAACCGAAAAAGAGTTTTCCCCCACCACCATGTATGCGGATTATCCCGTCAGCCGGACCCTGCTGCACTGGGAGTCCCAGTCCAATACGGCCCTGGATTCGCCCACGGGCCAGAACCTGGTGCATCACGAGATCCGGGGATACACCATCCTGGTGTTTGCCCGGCCGAAGAAAAAACACAACAACTGCACGGTGCCGTTTGTGTTTTTGGGACCGGCCAGGCATGTGAGCCATCAAAAGGAACTGCCCATCCAGATGGTATGGGAACTGCGCCATCCCATGCCCGTGGAGATGTTTGAGGAGAACCGGCGGGGCGGGTGATGGGAATCCGGCATCTACCTTTTGAAATGATCTGATGAAATTGACAAAAAAATGCAGAAATGATAATTTTCCTTTAAATTTAGAAGGATAGAATCATGCAGAATGCAATAGAAATAAAACACCTTACCAGAGAAGAAAAACTCAGGATGGTGGATGCCTTATGGGCGGATTTATTATCAGAAGAGGAACTCCTCGAATCACCCGCCTGGCATCAGACTGCTCTTCAGGAAACAGAGCAGCGGCTTGAAGAAGGTCAAGAGAGAGTTCTGGACTGGCAGACCGCCAAAAAAGAAATGCGGAAACACTTTGAATGAAAATTGAAATTCTGTCTTCGGCCATGTCAGACCTGATGGAAGGCAGACGGTTCTATGAAAAACAAGGAGAAGGTCTGGGAGAATATTTTTTTGATTCCTTGTTTTCAGATATTGATTCCCTGACTCTGTATGCCGGTATTCATCCTGAATTCTATGGTTATTACCGGATGCTTTCGAAACGATTTCCATATGCCGTCTACTACAAGTTGAAAGAAAAATCCATCGCCACTGTATGGCGGGTGCTTGATTTAAGACGCGATCCAAAAAGAATCAAAGGGGCACTAAAAAACTTATAGTTTAAATGGGCATCGATCTGCTGTCCGTGTCCGGGCCGGCCGGCTTATCAGGCAGGTGAGCCATCAAAAGGAGCGGCCCATCCAGTGAATATGGCAGCCGGGCTGTCCCATGCCGGTGGAGACATTTAAAGGAAGATCGATATGACAAAGAGGAAAACGAAAAAAGATACGGCCCTGGCCGAACTGATTGCAGCAGCAACGCCCAATGTCCTTTCAGAACTGATACTTCATCTGGCTGGAAAAAAGCCTGAGATACGTCGGGAGTGCTTTGATTATTTAAAGGAGAATTCGGTTGTTTCCAAAAAGCTTGAACGCCAGTCGGAAGGGGAAGCCATCATGTCCATATGGGCTGAGCTGCTGCCGGATCTTGAAGATCTGGAAGCCCATGACGGCGGGCCCGATTGGGTGGAAGACCAGGTGTGGGAATCGCTGTATGAAATTACAAAGCGTCTGACTTCAAAAAAGGTCGATCAAACCTATCGTCGTCAAATTCTCGACGCTGTTCTGCCGTTTATTGAAAGTGGTAACTCCGGTGCGGTGGATGCTTTGGATGAACTTGCTTATGCGGCCTGCTATTGTGCTTCTGAATTCCGGTACCTTGCCGAACGCCTGGAGGAGATGCATGATGACTGGCAAACCGGCAATGCCCGCGAAATTTATCGACAGATCGGGGACCATGATAAATATCTTGAACTTCGGTTGAATTGTATGGAAGTTGGCTCTGATTACCATGATCTGGCTGAATTTTACTGGGAGACAGGAGAGACGGAAAAGTCGATTCAGATCGTCCAGAAAGGGCTGAAGAAGGCTAAGGGACGGATGGTTGAATTGCGGGCATTTGCGGCCGAACGGGCGAAGGAATCGGGAGACCGGGCTGCCTGGATCGAACTTCAGTTTGATCAGGCGACAGACGATTTGACCTTTGATAAATACAAACAATTCAAAGCTGCGTGTCAGATAGAAGAATGGCAAACGTATGAACCCAGACTCCTGAAAAAAATGAGAGATATGGGAAAAACCGAGCAGATGAAAATTTACATGGATCGAAAGGAATACGATCGTGTTGTAAATCTTTTGTCAAAGTGCCGCTATCCACAATACTACTGGGAAAGCAATACGCCGTTACATATCGCGGAGAAACTTAAAAACCGGTATCCTGAAAAAGTCCTGAAATGGTATCTTTCAGGCCTGGGTAATCTTTCTTCCAGCCAAAAACGGGAAGAATATGTGAGAAAGGCTGAGGTAATGGCTAAGGTTCGCCATATGCTGGTTGATGTGATGAATGATGAAGCCAGATGGAAAAAGCTGGCAGTCAAAGTCAAAAATGACAATCTCAGACGTCCGGCTTTTCAGCAGGAATTTGCCCGCATTGTTCCGGGATGGGAGGCGTTATAAAAATGAAAGAACGAGTTTACTGCTTGTGTTTTCAGGGCCGGCCAGGCATGTGAGCCATCAAATGGATATCGATATGCTTTCAGACATACCTTGGCAAACGGCTGAAGACTGGCATCAGGTTTTGCTGTCTTTAAAAGCAGTTGAAAAGAAAGGCAAAGATAAATTACCGGCGCTTTTTTGTATTGCTAAGAAAATTCAAAAAAATTATGAAATGATATCAGAGCCCATGGAAAGCCTTCGCGCATGTACATGTGTAAATTGTGAAGATGTCTGCTGCATGAGGGCAACGATCTGGTTTGATTTTAAAGATCTTTTGTATATTTATTTTGCAACTGGAAAATTTCCAGAATCGCAAATCAAAAAAACTACTCTGAAAAATCAGATAAGAACATGTGGCTGCCTTACAAAAAAAGGGTGTATCCTTTCAAGAACAGAAAGGCCTTTTGTCTGTACCTGGTATTTATGTCCAGCGCAAAAAGAATATCTCAGGCAATATCATCCAGAGCGCCTTCATCATTTTGAGCAAACTTTACTAACCATTAAAGGCCTTCGAAATCAAATTGAAGAAGAATTTGTCTGCATAGCCTGAAACAGGGGGAGGCAGAACAGCTCGGGGCGGATGGGTTCAAAAATACCGGCCGGCGGCAGGCTTTGATTTTTCTGCCAAGGCCTGTAAACTGCCAGGCCAGGATTGAAACAACGGCAACGGCAATTCCCTCAGCCCATTCCGCCCCGGTCAGGGGCCGGGTGCCAAAGGTTTTGAACGTGTGGTAAAAAGCACCGAGGCTTAACATCATGATCAGCATGATACCGGGAATATAAATACTTCCCATCATGAAATCGTTGGTCCAGAAAGAGTCTTTCTGGTTGCGGGCCCCGATATAGCACAGGCCCGGAAGAAAAGCGGATACTGCCGCAAGTGCAACACCAATGACAAAAAACAAGGGAGGCGACTGGCCGGAATTGATAGAACAGGTAACCAAAAAATCAGACATAATATTTGACAGACAGCGCTCCTTATTTTACATTAAAAATTAAATTAAAATAAAAAAACATGCTGATTCAATAATTGAAATAAACATATGCACAGAGATCTGCAGGGCCAATATATCAACATATCGACAGCTGGAGAAAAGGCTCAGGCTTTCGTTCCTGCCCCGCTGCCACCGTCACCTCCCATTGAATGGTCTTCCGGACTCAGGGAAAAATTTGACCGGGCGCTGTTGTCCCTTGGCCGCCTGGACAGTGTCTCAGTACTGCTTCCGGACACATCCCTTTTCCTTTATATGTATGTACGCAAAGAAGCGGTGCTCTCCTCTATGATCGAGGGTACCCAATCATCCCTTTCCGACCTCCTGATGTTTGAATTCGATCATCAGCCCGGAGTTCCCCTGGATGATGCGCAGGAGGTAAGCAACTATGTGGCCGCTCTTAACCATGGTCTCAAACGGCTTGGAGAAGATTTTCCTCTTTCGCTGAGGTTGCTGAAAGAGATTCACAGTGTGCTGATGTCGAAAGGTCGTGGCAAAGAATGTGATCCAGGTGAGTTTCGAAGAAGTCAAAACTGGATTGGTGGAAGCCGCCCTGGTAATGCCGCTTTTGTCCCACCGCCGCCTGAATATCTCCAGGAATGTATGGGGAAACTGGAGCTGTTTCTACATGATCAGCCGGAAAAAACTCCGGTGTTGATCAAGGCGGCACTGGCACATGTACAGTTTGAAACGATTCATCCGTTCCTCGATGGTAACGGCCGTCTCGGCAGGCTGATAATAACCCTGCTGCTGTGCTCTGAAAAAGTACTTAAGGAGCCGATGCTGTATCTCAGTCTTTATTTCAAAACATACCGGCAACGGTATTATGAGCTTCTGAACGAAGTACGGCTGACCGGTGACTGGGAGGCCTGGCTCGATTTTTTTGCCGATGCCGTTATTCATACAGCTACAAAGGCAGTTGAAACCGCTCAGCAACTGATAAAACTGTCTGCTGAAGACGGGCTGCGCATTAATGGACTGAAACGCATATCCGGTTCGGCCCATCTCGTTCACAGGGCAATGATCGAAAGACCCATGGCGTCACCGAACTGGGTCCAGGAAAAAACACAGCTCTCACCTGCTACAGTGAATTCCTGCCTGCGTGAACTTGAAAAGCTTGGTATCGTAAAAGAAATTACCGGCCAGAAGCGGAACCGCCTTTATTCTTATGCAGAATATATCCGGATAATGAGCGAAGGGACCGAGTTACCCCATTAGGTCGGTGGCGGTGGTGCGGAACGGTGGGGCCGGCCAGGCTTGATTTTGAGCAAACTTTGTTAAACATTAAAGGACTTCGAAATAAAATTGAAGAAAAATTTGTCTGCATATCTTTTTGACAAATTTAAACCGGCGGTAAAGAATACTTTTCTGATATTTATTGCAGGGGTTGTCTGGGCCGGTGTCGGCATGATGCTTTTGTTGTTGGCCTGTTCATGGCTGTCGGCGGAATCTGTAACAGACCGCTATCTGTATGCGGGTGCCGGTGTGCTGCTGGCCCTGGTTGTACATCATTTTGGATTTTTGAAGATCGTTGATAAAAACCTGAAGCGAATCCATCATATGAATGGGGTGCGGTGTCTGTTTGCCTTTATTCCCTGGAAGAGTTATCTGATCATTGCTGTTATGGTGATCATGGGAGGCCTGCTGCGTCATTCAATGATTCCGAAAAAGGAACTGGCAATCTTGTACATCGGCATCGGCCTGGCCCTGATATTGTCCAGTGTCAGATATATCAGGGTGTTTTTGGTAGTGGGGTCGGGCCACCGGGAAATGACCCAAAATGTCAGATTGAAAAGGAAAGAACAATGAAATGTATGCGATGGAAAACATGGTGTCTCGTGAGTTTCTGTATTATCGGAATCGTTACCGGACAGGCTTTTTCCGGGGGAATGCCGGCCAGGGACATGCTGGTGGATACCGACTGGGTCTGGGTCCGGACCCTTTACAACAACGATACCCGAAACAGTCCGGACACACCCGGCCTCTACATGGTGCGGTTCAACAGTGACGGCTCATTCACGGGCCGTGCCGACTGCAACCGGATCCGGGGGCAGTACCGGGTCGACGGGCATCGACTCAATTTGTCTGACATCATCTCCACCCGGGCCATGTGCCCTGAGGGGTCCCTAGATCGGGTGTTTTTAAAAGACCTGGAGAATTCGGCATCCTTCTTTTTCAAAGCCGGCGACCTCTATTTCGACCTCAAATTCCATTCCGGCACCATGAAGTTCTCCCTGTCCGAACACGCGGGCCAGGCATTCATTCCCTGCAAAGATCCCAGACCGGAGGCCTGCACCATGGAATATGATCCGGTGTGCGGCCGTAAAAAGGACCAGAGCACTGCCACATACGGTAATGCCTGTGAAGCCTGCGCAGATCCCATGGTGCTGGAATATATTCCGGGCGAATGCCGGGAGTGAGTTTGAGAAAAACCGTAAGGGCGAGACTTGACTGTCATCTGGTATTAAATGGCATCCCGCCGGATACACCCAATGGCAATCTTCTTTTGGATAATCTGTTTGGGGCTCATATCCACTATTGTGACAGAAAAGATCGGGATTCAATGCTGTATCAGGTTGCAGATGAACTTGCTGAAAATGGGAAAAAGCCCTATGTGATTCCGGTGGGCGGCTCAAACAGTACAGGCAGTGTCGGGTATGTTGATGCCATGTTTGAGCTTGAAATTCAGTTAAAGGAGATGAACCTGGCACCGGATGCCATTGTGTTTGCTTCCAGCTCAGGGGGGACGCAGGCCGGTCTGACCCTTGGTGCCGGAATCACCGGGTTTAAGGGTCAGGTTCTCGGTATCAGCATTGACCAGGTGAAAACCGGGACAGCCTCTTTTCTCCCTGTCCTGACACGGATCGTCAATTTTGTTCTGGCACACCGGGGGGACTCCGGAATTATTTGCATGGGCAGATGATTTTAAAAAATAACAATCAAACTGGAAGATACTTAAACCATTAAATTCAGATGATGTGCCGATATACCCGACCCAGAAAGGAATGCTGCCGGTGAAATCGATACTGGCGTTCGGTGCCACCCTTGCCTTTCCAAACCGGCCATATATCACGGATCCAGAAAATACATGTTTTTCAGGGCGGATTTTCATAGATACCTGTATTCACAGGCACACAAAGCCGAATATATATTCCTCTCCAGTGTCGGTGAAATTGTTAAAACAGTTCAAACAAGAGGAGAATATGACATTTCAGGCGGTATTTGTTATCTGTGTTCTTGTGGGCGCCTTCATTCTTTTTGTTGCCGGACGCATCCGGCCTGATGTGATAGCGGGAATGGTACTGGTCGCCCTGGTTTTGAGCGGTATCGTCCCTCCTTCCGAAGCGTTTTCAGGATTCAGCAGTTTTGCCGTGATCACCATCGCCGGCCTGATGGTCATCGGTTCAGGGCTGGAAAAGACAGGGGTGGTCAAATGGGTGGCCATGCGGCTGGAAGGGCTGATAAACCGCCGGTACAACCGGCTTCTGCTGTTAAACACAGGCATCCCCGGCCTGCTGTCCGGGTTTATCAACATTGTGGCTGCCGCCTCTTTTTTTATCCCGGTCATTCTGCGCCTGTGCAAACAGATGAAAGTGGCCCAGTCAAAAATCCTTCTTCCCATGGCCTGTACGGCGCTTATCGGTGCCAATCTCTCCCTGATCGGCGCTTCCCACAACCTGATCGTCAACAGCCTTTTAAAGGAATCAACGGGAGAAGGATTTGCGTTTTTTGAATTTACCCTTCTCGGTGCCGCCATCCTGTCGGCGGGCTTGATCTATATATTTTTTCTGGGTCAGCACCTGCTGCCGGGGAAAAAAGAGGCGCCTGCCCCGGAGGAGGTTCCCAGAACGCCCAATCTGATAGAAACCTACGGGCTCCAGGACCGGCTTTTCGAGGTCTGGGTGTCTGAAGATATCCAGGAAGAAGATATCCGTCTGGATACGTTTGATCTCCGGTCATTCGGTCTGGTCCCGATCGCCATTGTCCGCCGGAGCGAAGAGCTGATCATTCCGGGGGGGGCACAGTCCATTCAAGAGGGGGATATGGTGCTTCTGCAGGGACAGGAACAAGCGGTCAAGGCCTTTGCCGATGAACACCCCCTGCTGACGTTTGTCGGGCACCCCAAAAGTCAGGAAAAATATCCCATCAGTACGGGTTAACTTGCCGAAGCGGTCATTCCCCCGAGGTCCCCGATTATCGGGCAGGCAGTGGGCGATCTTGAGATACTCAAAAAATCGGGAATGACGCCGGTTGCCTACTACCGGGACAACCAGCCCCACAGAACGGATCCCTTGCGGGTCAAAGTGCGGGAAGGGGACGGTCTTCTGGTTTACGGCCCCAGAGATAGAATGAGGGATTTCAATCCGGAAAAAGAGCTGCTGATATATTACAAGCCCGGAGATCCCAGTGTGTCTCAGAAGAAGAAAAAACTGGCCCCCATTGCCGCGCTGATTCTTCTGCTGGTGATTGCCCCTGCCGCGGCCGGCATCCTGCCCATTGCCGTGACCGCCGTGGCAGGGGCGCTTCTGATGGTCCTTTTCGGGATCGTATCACCCCAGGGGGTCTATGAGGCCATTGACGGCCGGACCCTGGTGCTGGTGGGCGCCATGTATCCCCTCGGCCTGGCGCTGAACACAACCGGGGCTGCGGACTTTATCGGGGGCGCATTGATTGCGGCCCTGGGCGGATTCGGTTCGGTTGCCGTGCTCGCAGGTCTGGTTCTGCTGTGTATGATTCTGACCCAGCCGATCCACAATGCGGCCGTGGCCATTATCATGACACCGATTGCCATCAATGCGGCCGAGCTTCTGGGCGTCAGCCCCCGGGGATTCTGCGTGGCCGTGGTTGTGGCCTGCTCGACCGCATTTCTCATGCCCTATGGCCATCCGGCGCCCTATCTTGTCCAGGAACCCGGCGGCTATACCGCGGGCAACTACTTCAAATTCGGGATCGGTCTCAATCTGATCGCATTTGCTGTAATCCTGTTGCTCGTCCCCCTTTTATGGCCATTTTAAATGGTCATGCGCTATCCCTGAAAGGATCGGCGCAGCCTCTTTGCCGCATGGACGAAGCATCCGTCTGCGGCATCACCAAAAACGAGTCCGTGGAAACCAACCTCCTCAACCTGGCCCATTACAGGGAGGCCACCGTTTAGCCGTCCCATAAGATCCATATGTGAATTTTTGTCTTGACAGGCAGAGTCATTGTTTATTAGTTTTAATGAATCATATAAAGACCATTAAGTTATTTTAGGATCTATATAAAAACCAAGAGGAAGGATGCCAAAATCTATAGTACGTACCTACTCACCTTATTGCCGCGATGCGGTGATGTTACTCGGAGGGTTGATCCGTGAAGCGCGCAATGATCGAAAGATCACGGCTCAGGAACTGGCCGACCGTGCCGGTATTTCCAGAGGGATGCTTCAGCGTATTGAAAAGGGCAATCCCAAGTGTGAAATCGGCGCTGTATTTGAAGCAGCAGCCATTGTGGGTGTCAAACTGTTTGATGCCGATGAAAACGCATTAGCCGAACTCCTGCATCACACCAGGGAAAAGCTGGCGCTTCTGCCAAAATCTGTTCGCCAAAAGAACAAAACGGTACGCGATGATTTCTGATACAGAAAAACAAGCTTTTGTCTGGATATGGCTGCCGGGTGAAACCGAGCCTGTCGTGGCAGGACGGCTTGAAGCGGATAACGGTAAGATTCATTTCAATTATGGTAAGAGCTATCTGGACCGCATCCGTAATACCCCCCCTGCAATGCCGATTTACGAGCCTGAGCTGCCGCTGAGAGCCGGGGTGCTTCCCCTGCCCGAGGGGTTGACCATGCCTGGCTGTATCAGGGATGCCGCCCCTGATGCGTGGGGCAGACGTGTGATTCTCAATAAAAAATTCGGACTGAAAGGGGGTGGTTCAGATACTGCCGGGATAGATGAGCTGACCTATCTGCTGGAGTCTGGATCAGACAGGATCGGTGCGCTGGATTTTCAGCAATCCTCTGGAGAATACATACCGCGTGCTGCACTCAATGTCAGCTTGGAAGAGCTGATTGCATCTGCTGAACGGGTGGAAAAAGGGGTGCCTCTTACCCCTGAGCTTGATCAGGCGTTGTTTCATGGGACTTCTATTGGGGGTGCCCGTCCAAAAGCCCTGGTTCAAGACCACGGGAAAAAATATATTGCCAAGTTTTCATCCAGCACAGATCTGTACAACGTCGTTAAAGCCGAATATGTCGCCATGCGCCTGGCTGATCTGGCTGGATTGCATGTGGCTTCAGTGAAACTCGCAAAGGCTGCCGGCAAAGATGTCCTCCTGATCAAACGCTTTGATCGCGTTGCCAAAGGGGCCGATTGGGAGCGAAAGGGTATGGTCTCTGCTCTAACCCTGTTTGGTCTGGATGACATGATGGCACGTTACGCCAGCTATGAAACGTTATCAGGGATTATCCGCCATCGGTTCACCAACCCGAGGCCGACACTCAAAGAGATGTTCTCCAGGCTTGTTTTCAATATTCTGTGCGGTAACACGGATGATCATGCGCGGAACCATGCCGCCTTTTGGGATGGTAAAGCACTGACACTGACACCTGCCTATGATATCTGTCCCCAGGGCCGCACAGGCAATGAAGCCTCACAGGCCATGCGCATATATGGAAGCAACAATCTGAGCAGGCTCAAGACATGCCTTAAGACCGCACACAATTTTCTTCTTTCTGAAGAAGAAGCCCGTAACATATTCGATAGACTGATCACCGCGATCGAGGAACATTGGGGAACGGTCTGTGAAGAAGCCGGGTTAAACAAAGTGGATAAACAGCTTCTTTGGAGACGACAGTTTTTAAACCCCTATTCTGTTGAGCAATGAGCATCACGCTTTTTCCGGAAATACCGCCTGACAGACATGGGCCGCCGGTGGCGGGTGCACCATAAGGAGCCATCATGTTTAAATTCATTCATGCGGCGGATATTCACCTGGACAGCCCGTTGCGCGGGCTGTCCAGATATGAGTCCGCGCCGGTGGATGCCATCCGGGACGCCTGCCGGAGAGCGTTCAGGAACCTGGTGGATCTGGCCATCGAAGAAAAAGCCGCGTTTGTGCTGCTGGCCGGGGATCTCTATGACGGGGACTGGAAAGATTACAGCACGGGGATATTTTTGAGCCGGCAGGTGGGCAGACTGCATCAGCAGGGCATCCGGGTATTTGCCGTGGCAGGCAACCATGATGCCGCCAACCGGATGACCAGGGCGCTGGATACGCCGGCCAGCATGAAGATGTTTTCCGCCGGGAAAGTGGAAACCGTGATCCTGGAGGACTGTGGTGCGGCCATTCACGGGCGCAGCTTCAAAACCCGGCATGTGGACGAGAACCTGGCGGCGGGGTTCAATCCGGGCATCAAAGGCCTGTTCAATATCGGGCTGCTGCATACCAGCCTGGACGGCCGGGAAGGGCATGCCTCCTATGCGCCGTGCACCCTGGATGATCTGCGCGCCAGAAATTACCAGTACTGGGCCCTGGGCCATGTCCATAAACAGGAAATGGTTTCCGAAGATCCGTTTGTGGTGTTTCCGGGGTGCATCCAGGGTCGCCATATCCGGGAAAGCGGTGCCAAAGGCGGTGTGGTGGTCACGGTGGAGGAAGAGGCCGTGACACAGGTGGAACCCGTGTCTCTGGATGTCCTGCGGTGGACCCTGACGGACATCGACCTGACGGATCTGGAAGACCCCCGGGAGGTCCTGGAAAGCGTCCGGGAAGCCATTGAACAGGAACGGGCACTGGCAGAGGGCCGGCCCCTGGCAATGCGGATCCGGCTGACCGGGGCCACAAAGCTGTCGGATCAACTGGCCGCGTTTCCGGAAAAACTGGAACAGCAGGTCAAGGCCCTGGGGGCGGAAACCGCCGGCGATGACGTCTGGATTGAACGCCTTGAAAACCGGACCCTGGGAAAATATGACCTGGAAGATGCCCTGGCCGATGACACGTCACTGGGGCAGCTGCTCCGGGCCATTGTCTCAACCCCGGAGGATCCGGGCCGGATAGACGGACTGGAAGACAAAATCGCGGAGCTGAAGCAGAAAGTGCCGCCGGAAGCCTTTGGCTCGGAATCTGTTCTGGATTTGAGCGACAACGAAGTGCTTGAACGGATCACCCGGGAAGCCAAAAAAATGCTGATCGGCCGGCTGCTGGCGGCAGGGGGGGAGAAATGAGGATCAACCGCCTCGACCTCATGGCGTTCGGCCGGTTTACGGAAAAATCCCTGGACCTGTCAGAGGGTGATGAGGGACTGCATCTGATTTACGGGGATAACGAAGCCGGGAAAAGCACCTCACTGCGGGCCCTGACCGGCTGGCTGTTCGGCATTCCCGCCAGAACAAACGACAATTTTGTTCATTCAAATCCGCAGCTCAGGATCGGCGGGGAACTGCGGCTTTCCACCGGAGAAACCCTGGCATTTGTCCGGAGAAAGGGGAACAAGGACACGCTGCTGGAATATGGAAAAGACGAGCCCCTCGATGAATCCCGGTTCCGGCGGTTTCTGCCGGCTGGGATCGATGAAACGGTTTTCACCCGGCTCTGGGGGATTGACCATGACAGACTGATTGCCGGCGGCCGGGAGCTCCTGGAACAGTCCGGGGACCTGGGCCAGGCACTGTTCAGTGCGGCGGCCGGGACGGCCAGTCTCCGGGACATACTGATGGAGATGCAGAACCGAGCCCTGGACATCTTCAAGCCCCGGGGGTCCAAAGCCGTGCTGAACCAGGCAGTATCAGCGTATAAAGATGCACTCAAAAGAATGCGGGAAGCCTCCCTGCCCGTTGCCGCCTGGAAAGCCATGCAGAATGATCTGTCTACAACCAGTGCCGCCATCCAGGAGGTGGAAGAAAAGATCGATGAAAAGAACAAACAGAAAAGCGCTCTGGAACGGATAAACCGTGTCAAAGCAGCCCTGGCCCGGCGGCGGAACTGTCTGGAAAAAATCGAGGCGATGGGCACGGTACTGCTGCTGCCGGAAGAGTTTTCAGACCAGGTGTACAAAGCCGGACACACGCTTCAAACCGCACTGGATTTAAAGGAACGGCTCGAGGCCAGACAGGATGCCCTGAACAGGGAATCCGGATCGCTGCGGGTGCGTGAGGACTTGCTGAAAAATGAAGATGCCATTTCACGGCTCTACAAAGAACTCGGTGCCGTTGAAAAAACCTTGGCGGACCGGCCCGGCCAGGATGGGAAACGGCGGCTGCTGCGCAATGAAGCCGAAACCCTGCTTAAGGGTATCCGGCCGGACATGGGTCTGGATGACGCCGATCATCTCAGGCCGCTGCTCAACAATAAAAAATGGATCTCGGAACTGGCCCGGAAAAAAGGGCTGCTGCTCCAGAAACAGGATGGATACAACGCCGCATTAAAGGATCTCCAGGACGAAATCACATCACTTGAAAGCAGGCTGGAAACCCTGCCGCAAAAAGAGATCGATTTGATGGAGTTAAAGGCGGCCGTTGCCTCGGCGCGCAAAGCCGGGGACATCGAACAGCGGCTGAATGACATGACAACTCAGGCGGCACAGGAAAAAGCCGCCTGCGGAAACGAATTTGCAAGACTGGGGAATTACAAAGGGGATGCCGATGCCCTGCTGTCCATGGGGCTGCCGGTTGCTGAAACCCTGGACCGGTTTGAAAAAGAATTCGAGGACCTCACGGAGCAGTCCAGAACCGTCTCCCGGAAAAAACAGGAAACCGAAGCGGAAAACAAGCAGGCGGAACAGGAGTTGAAAGCGCTGCTGTTAAAGAAAGACGTGCCCAAAATTGCCGATCTGGAGGCATCCCGGAAGGAGCGGGATCAGGGATGGTCCCTGATCAAACAGACATATATCCGGCAGCGGGATACCGGGGACCTGGTTCGGGCGTATACCTCCGGATCTGATCTGGCGGCCGTGTATGAGAAAAAGGTTGCGCTGGCAGACCATATATCCGACCGCTTGAGACTGGATGCGGACCAGGTGGTAAAACGGGCCGGCCTGGAAGCCAGAATGGATCACAAGACCTCCAGAATCGCTGATCTGTCAGCGATTCTGGAAAAGATCAAACAGGATCGAGCGGATCTGGAGGTCCGTTGGGCCGCTATCTGGAAACCATTGAATGTTTCTGCCGGTACCCCCCGGGAAATGAAGCAGTGGGTGCTGAAAGCGGAACGGCTGATCGAAAAGATGCATGCGGCAAAGGAAATTGCAGGCAGAGAAAAAAAACTGCGGGAAGAATGTGATCATCTGAAGAGATTGATGGCACACCGGATCGCCGGGTTAGACCCGTCGGCAGAAATACAGGGAAAGAGTCTGGAAGCACTGATCTCCCTGTGTGAACAGCAAATCGAAACAGAGCAGAAAACCCGGGACAGGCGCCGTCAAATTGCAGAGTCACTGAAAGATCTGCACATCCGGCTGAAACGGACACGGGATGACCTGAAAACCGTGGAATCCGGTTTGATCACCTGGGCAAAAGAGTGGGAAAAAGCCATCTCCGGTCTGGGCCTGACCCCGGATGCCCACCCGGAAACCGCCCTGGAAACCTTTGATCACCTGGTGTCGTTCTTTAAACAGTTTGATCAGTCTGAAGAGCTGCGGAAAAGAATTTACGGCATGGACAGGGTCAAAGAGGAGTTCGACAGACGCGTTCACGAATTTGCCGCAGGGATCGGAATGAACACAGACGGCCGGGATGCATTGACCATTGCCGGTCAACTCCATCGCGATCTGAACGCGGCCCGGGAAGCCCGGGCCAGTCTGATCAAAATCAGGGACCAGCTGGAAGAAAAAAACCAGGAGATCCGCGATGTCACGATCACCATCCGCCAGTCACAGGAAAAGATCAGTGAACTGAAGACACGGGCCGGAATGGACACCATGGAGGAACTGGCGGCGGCCGGTGAAAAGTCGGCCCGTAAACGGGAACTGCTGAAACAGGTTGAAGCGCTGGAACAGGAACTGAACCGCAATGGGGATGGCTTTGGCATTGAAGCGCTGGAAAAAGAGGTGGACCGTTCAGACATTGACGGTATTGAAGGGGACATCGACAGAATATCCCTAGAGCTCAGGGAACTTCATTCCGAGAGAGATGCGTTGCGCGACCAGCGGCAGATCATTCAGCACGACATCCGGCAGAATGACGGGAGTGCCGCGGCGGCCGGTGCGTCTGAAGAAGCAGAAGCCCACCTTTCCAGCATCACCGAAAATGCCGAGCAGTATCTGCGCTTCCAGATTGCGGCCCTGATCCTGGAGCAGCAGATCGAAGCGTACCGCAAGGAAAACCAGGCCCCTGTTTTAGGCAGGGCCGGTGACCTGTTCTCAACCCTGACACTGGGATCTTACGCAGGACTTCGGGATGAACTGGATGCTTCCGGGAAGCCGCTGCTGCTGGGGGTCCGGCCGGACGGCCGGGAGGTGGCTGTCGAGGGCATGAGTGACGGATCAAGGGACCAGCTTTATCTGGCCCTGCGCCTGGCCACGCTTGAGCAGCATCTGAAAAAAGGGGAGCCCATGCCCTTTGTGGTGGATGACATCCTGATCGGGTTTGATGATCACCGCACCCGGGTCTGCCTGGAGGTGCTGGCACAGCTGTCCTCCCGCACCCAGATCCTGGTGTTTACCCACCACAGACGGGTGCTGGAGCTGGCAGACACCTGTAAGGATACCGGTCAGATTTTTCAGCACGAGCTTTCCTGATGAATCGAACAGGGTCTGAAGAGGATAATTGAGAACACAGATTCCCATAGCGTTTGTTGACACGGAGATCGATCCTGAAACCGGCCGGGTTCTTGATCTGGGTGGTATCAAAGCGGACGGGAACACGTTTCATTCCGGTTCTGCCGCCGGGTTGGCCGAATTTCTGAAGGGCACCCGGTTTTTATGCGGCCACAATCTCATCCGCCACGATCTGACCTATATCGGACAAGCGGTGGAAAACGCAGGCATTGACCGGGCCGATCTGATTGATACCCTGTTCTGGTCCCCCCTGCTGTTTCCGGCCAGGCCCTACCATGCCCTGGTCAAGGATGATAAATTACAGACCCAGGATCTGAACAATCCGCTGAATGATGCCGTCAAGGCCAGGGATCTGTTTTATGACGAGGTGGCCGCGTTCGAGAGGGCAGACAGGGAGTTACAGCAGATCTTCTTTTTTCTTCTGCATGACAAGCCGGGATTCCAGGGGTTTTTCAGGTATCTGGGGTTCCAGGGAGATGACACCGCCGGCATTGAAGATCGGATCCGGAAAACATTTCAGTCAAAGATCTGCGGCCATGCGGACCTGGAAAAAATGATTGCCGAATTTCCCGTGGCCCTGGCCTTTTGCCTGTCCCTGGTTCATGCGGGTGACCGGTATGCCATGACCCCGCCCTGGGTGTTGCACACCTGTCCTGAAATCGAGTCAGTGATCTATCTGTTAAGAAATCACCCCTGCCTGACCGGGTGTGATTACTGCGGCCGGGCCCTGGATATCCACCGGGGCCTGAAAAAATTTTTCGGGTTTGATGCCTTCCGGACTTATGGCGGGGAACCCCTGCAGGAGCAGGCGGTTCAGGCCGCCATCGACGGGAAATCCCTGCTTGCGGTCTTTCCCACCGGGGGCGGCAAATCCCTGGCATTCCAGGTGCCGGCACTCATGAGCGGAGAAAACGTGAGGGGCCTGACCATTGTCATATCGCCTTTGCAGTCGTTGATGAAAGACCAGGTGGACAATCTGGAAAAGTCGGGTATCACCGATGCCGTCACCATCAACGGGCTTTTGGATCCCATTGAGCGGGCCAACGCCTTTGAACGGGTGGAAAACGGTACGGCGTCCATTCTCTATCTGTCTCCGGAATCCCTGCGGTCGAAAACCATTGAACACGTGATCCTGAAAAGAAATGTCGTCCGTTTCGTGATTGATGAAGCCCACTGTTTTTCCGCCTGGGGGCAGGACTTCCGGGTGGATTATCTGTATATCGGGGAATTTATCAAGGCAATCCAGGAAAAAAAGCACCTGGAGGACCCGATCCCTGTGTCCTGTTTTACGGCCACGGCCAAACCCAGGGTGATTCAGGATATCCAGGCCTATTTCAAAGACGGCCTGCACCTGGATCTGACGGTGTTCCGGTCCCGTGCGTCCAGAACCAACCTGCAGTACCGGGTGTTTTTCAGGGACAATCCAGAGGAGAAATACCACACGCTCAGGGACCTGCTGGATCAAAAGAAATGCCCCACCATTGTCTATGTATCCAGAACCTACCGGGCCTATGACCTGGCACGGCGGCTGACGGCGGACGGATACCCTGCCAGACCCTATCACGGAAAAATGGACACGCACGAGAAAATGGAAAACCAGGATGCCTTCATCAAAGGGGATGTCCGGATCATGGTGGCCACTTCCGCTTTCGGCATGGGCGTGGATAAAAAAGATGTCGGCATGGTGATCCATTTTGACATCTCGGATTCCCTTGAAAACTATGTCCAGGAAGCCGGCCGGGCCGGCCGGGATGAAACGGTCACGGCAGACTGTTATGTCCTGTTCAATGAAGAGGACCTTGGAAAGCATTTCATTCTTTTGAACCAGACCCGGCTCAATGTCAAAGAGATCCAGCAGGTGTGGAAAGCGGTCAAGGACCTGACCCTGTTCCGGTCCAGCGTCTCCAACTCCGCCCTGGAAATCGCCAGAAAAGCCGGATGGGACGATAACATCGCTGAAATCGAAACACGGGTCAAGACCGCTATCGCTGCCCTGGAAAATGCGGGATACCTGAAGCGGGGCCAGAACATGCCCCGGATATATGCCAACAGCATCCTTACGCCAAACGCCCAGCAGGCCATTGACCGGATCACGGCCTCGGACCGGTTTGAGGAACGGCAGAAGCAGCAGGCGGTCCGGATCATCAGGAAGCTGTTTTCAAGCAAGACCAGACAACAGGCCGGTGATGAGGCGGCGGAATCCAGGGTGGATTATATCAGTGACCATCTGGGCATCGTCAAAGAGGAGGTCATCCGGATCATCACCCTTCTCAGGGAAGAAAACATACTGGCAGATGCCAAAGACCTGACGGCATTTATCAAAAAAGGGGAGAAAACCAACCGGTCCCTGGGAATTCTGAACGCATTTGCCGGGCTTGAAACCTTTTTGCTGGCGCAGATGGCCGGGCACGAAACCGTTTTTCATATCAAGGAACTCAATGAAAAGGCAGCGAAAACCGGGTGTGCCGATGCCGATCCCGCAAAGATCAAAACCCTCATCAATTTCTGGGCCATCAAACACTGGATACACAGACCCCATGCGGATTATGCAAAACACACCTTTGCCGCGGCCCTGAACGAGTCGAAAGAGGTGTTTGCGCAAAAACTGGAAAAAAGGCATGAACTGGCCCGGTTCATTGTGGAACGGCTGTATGAAAAAAGCAGAAAACAGGCCGCTGAAAACCTCACGGCCGGGGCCGGTGAAGATGGACCAGCCCTGGGAGAGGATCTGGCGCTGGTGGCATTTTCCGTGCTGGAGTTAAAAGCGGCGTTTGAAACCCATGGATCCCTGTTCCGTCAGCAGACCTCGGCGGAGGAAGTGGAAGACGCCCTGTTTTATCTGTCCAGGATCGGTGCGATACGGATCGAAGGCGGATTTCTGGTGGTCTACAACCGGCTGACCATTGAACGGCTGGAAATGGACAACAGAAGACGTTACAGAATCGAGGACTATAAGCAGCTGGGGGAATTTTACGAGAACAAGGTGGCCCAGATCCATATCGTGGGCGAATATGCCAGAAAAATGATTCAGGATTACAAAGCGGCCCTCCAGTTTGTGGAAGATTATTTCCAAATGAATTATGCATCGTTTCTCCGCCGGTATTTCAAAGGCAGCCGGGAAGATGAGATCCGAAGAAATATCACGCCCGCCAAATTCAGGCAGCTTTTCGGGACCCTGTCCCCGGCCCAGTTACAGATCATCAACGATAACCGGTCCCAGTACATGGTGGTGGCGGCAGGACCCGGAAGCGGCAAGACACGGGTGCTGGTGCACAAGCTGGCCTCCCTTCTGCTGATGGAAGACGTCAAACACGAACAGCTGCTCATGGTGACCTTTTCACGGGCGGCGGCCACGGAATTCAAGAAACGGCTGATCGGGCTCATCGGCAATGCCGCCGGGTTTATCGAGATCAAGACCTTTCATTCCTATTGTTTTGACCTGCTGGGCAGAATCGGGACCCTTGAAAAGTCGGGGGAAATTATCCGTAAAGCGATCGTCAAAATCAGGAACGGGGAGGTGGAGCCGGCCCGGATCGCCAAGGCGGTTCTGGTGATCGACGAAGCCCAGGATATGGATGCAGACGAATACGCCCTGATCCGGGTCCTGGCGGATCAGAACCCGGACATGCGCATCATTGCCGTGGGAGATGACGACCAGAACATTTATGGGTTCAGGGGCGCCAGTTCCCGATACCTGGAACAGTTCATTGCCGAAAAAAATGCCCGCATGTATCAGCTTGTGGAAAATTTCAGAAGCAGCCGGAATCTGGTTGAATTTACAAACCGGTTTGCAGCCAAGATCCGCCGCCGGTTGAAAGACACCCCCATTGTCGCCCGGCAGGCCGGCTGCGGGACCATCAGAATCGTCCGCTACCACAGCCGCCATCTGGTCTCTCCCCTGGTTCAGGACCTTGTTTCCACACGGCTTGCCGGGACCACCTGCGTGTTGACCCACACCAATGAAGAAGCCCTCCAGGCAGCCGGACTTCTGCTGAAAAACCGGATGCCGGCCAGGCTGGTCCAGACCAACGAAGGGTTTCATCTGTACAATCTGCTGGAAATCAGATATTTTCTGGATCAGCTCCGCCTTCGGGAGGACACGTTTATCATCGATGACGAGGTATGGAAGGCGGCCGGGCGCAAACTGGAGCACGGGTTCAGAGACAGCGCGAAACTGGAGATCTGCCTGAACCTGATCAAGGCTTTCGAGGCGGCCAATCCCGGGAAAAAATACCGGTCCGATCTGGAAGTGTTTATCCGGGAATCCAGGCTGGATGATTTTTCCGATGCCCCCGGGGATGCCGTTTTGGTGTCCACCATGCACAAAGCCAAAGGCAGGGAGTTTGATCATGTGTTTGTCCTGCTGGACAATTTCGACCTGATGACTGATGAAAAGAAACGCCTGGTATATGTGGCCATGACAAGGGCGAAACAGCACCTGACCATCCATCTGAACGCCCCTTTTATGGATGATATGGCAGCGCAGAATCTGGAACGGATCACCAGTCATGAAAAACAGTCTCCCCCGGATCAGCTGGTCATGCACTTAAGCCACAAGGATATCTGGCTGGATTATTTTATGGGCCGTCAGCAAGAGATTACACAACTGAAAAGCGGGGATGGATTGACCGTGCGTGACAACCGGTGCCTGGACAAAAAAGGGGTGCCTGTCGTTACATTTTCCCGATCGTTTTCAAACAGACTGGAAAAATTTTGCCGGGCCGGGTATGCACCTGCCCGGGCCGCTGTGAATTACATCGTCTATTGGCAGAAAGAAGATTCGGAAAAAGAAATCAGAATTGTCCTGCCGGAACTGTATTTGGAAAAGGAGACCACATGCTGAACTTTCAATTATCCGATACCCAGAAAGAGATACGCGCCCATGCCAGGAAGTTCGCCCTGGAGGAAGTGCTGCCAAAGGCCTGGCAGTATGACGAAAAAGACCAGACTCCCATGGATGTCCTTGAAAAAGCCTTTCATGCCGGGGTGATGAATTCGGACATCCCAAAAGACTTCGGCGGCAGGGGATATGGGCTTCTGGAAGGGGCGCTGATCACCGAGGAGATCTCCGCGGCCTGCCCGGGGATTGCCACCTCCATTTTTGACAACTCCCTGGGCATGGAACCCATTATCCTGTCGGACAATGAAAAGGCGAAAAAGAAATATCTCACCGATATTGCGGAAAATTTCAAGCTCATCTGTTTTGCCACCTCCGAGGCGTTCATGGGATCGGACGTTTCCGGTATCCGGTGCCGGGCGAAACAGGAGGGGAATGACTACCTCCTGAACGGCACCAAGTTCTGGATTACCAATGGGGGTATTGCCGACTACATGACTGTTTTCGCCACGGTGGATCCGGACAAAAAGCATGAGGGAATCTGCGCGTTTGTCGTTGAAAAAGACTGGGAAGGGGTGTCCGTGGGGAAATCCATCCCGAAAATGGGACAGCGGTGCTCCAACACGGCGGCCCTGTCCTTTCACAATGTCCGGGTCCCGGCGGACAATGTGATTGCCGAACCGGGAAAAGGGTTTGTGCTGGCCATGAAAACCTTTTCCCGGACCCGGCCCATGATCGGGGCCTTTGCCGTGGGCGCGGCCAGATCCGCCATGGAATTTGCCATCTCGTATGTCAAAAAGCGCAAGGCCTTCGGCACCCCGATCGTCAACTTTCAATCCCTTCAGTTCAAGATTGCCGAGATGTTCCAGAAGATCGAGACCTCAAGGCTGCTCGTGCACAAGGCCGCCTGGGAGGCGGATAACCTGCCTGATCCCACCATCTCCGCTTCCGTTGCAAAGATGTATGCCACGGAAGCGGCCTGGGAGGTGGTGGATGAAGCCCTGCAGATACTGGGTGGGTTTGGATACACACGGATGTTTCCCGTGGAGAAACTGGTGCGGGATATCAGGCTCTACCGGATCTATGAAGGCACCAGCGAAATCCAGCGGATGATCCTGGCCGGCCATGCGTTGAACACCTATGAGCCGGTCATGCCGGATGTGTCTGAATTGCCGGTGTCAAAAGACAACCCCCTTGAAAAAGATGCCGGGATCTGGCGCTGTTCCATGTGCGGCCATGTCCATTACGGAGAAGATCCGCCTGAGACATGCCCGGTCTGCCTGTTTCCAAAGGGAGCGTTTAAATTGTACGGGCATGACAGCCATGAATAAAAAATTGATTTCCTGTCAGGTCAATGACTTGTCCCAGGCACCTGATGCGGCCCTGTTTGATTTTGTCAATGAAGAAACCGTCCGGCGTGTGTATGATTTCCATCGCAGCCTGCCGGGTTACAGGCCCACACCGCTGGTCCGGCTGCCGGGGCTGGCCGGTCATCTGGGCATCAGGGACCTGTTTGTCAAAGATGAAAACCATCGCTTTGATTTAAAGGCGTTCAAGATCCTGGGTGCCAGCTATGCCATGGCGAAATGCCTGGGGGAGGTGATCGGATTGGCCGATGAAGATCTGACATTCCAAAATATTGTTGCCCGGAAATCCGTCTATGATCATCTCACGTTTGTGACGGCCACGGACGGCAACCATGGAAGGGCCGTTGCCTGGGCTGCGAAACAGTTCGGCTGCAGTGCGGTGGTGTATATGCCGGAAGGGGCTTCTCCGGTCAGGCTGGAAGCCATCCGGCAATACGGGGCTGAGGCTTCCGTTGCAGGGCGGAACTACGACGAGTGCGTGATGCATGCAGACCGCAAAGCAAGGGAAAACAACTGGACTCTGCTTCAGGACACCTCCTGGGAAGGATATGAAACCGTTCCGCGTCATATCATGCAGGGGTATTCAACATTGATAACAGAATCCATCGGCCCGGAACAGGAGAATTTCCCGACCCATGTCTTTGTCCAGGCGGGGGTGGGTTCACTGGCAGCGGCCATGCTGGCATCTCTCACCAGTCTGGCCGGCGGGACCGCACCGATATTTATCGTGGTGGAACCCGAAGGGGCGCCGTGTCTGTATGAATCCATCCAAAAAAAGAAACGGGTCCGGATTGAAGGCGATCTGGCCACCATCATGGCGGGGCTTTCCTGCGGAGAACCAAGCCTGATGGGCTGGGAAATACTGAAATCAGGTGCCCATGCTTTTTTGATGTGCGCGGATGAAATCCCCCGGAAAGGGATGAAGGTGCTGGGCAATCCTTTGGCTGACGATCCGCGTATCATTTCCGGGGAGTCCGGTGCCGTAACCCTGGGGGCGTTGTTTGAAATCATGACGGATAACACCTTTGAAAAAATGCGGAAAGACCTTGACCTGAACCGTGACGCCAGGGTATTGCTGCTTTCGACCGAAGGAGATACCGATCCGGAGGTGTATCGTGGCATTGTCTGGGGTTAGAAAAGGGGTGAAAATGTACAGAAAAGCGATTTTCCCGGGGTGCTACTATCAGGGGGAAGGCTTGATCAAAGATTTTGCCGGGATTGATGAACTCAAGGATAAACGGGTTTTTCTCCTGACCACCCGGTCAGGGCTGGGCATCATTGAGGAAAATGCAGATGACTGGCAAAAGATCTGCCATGTCGAGCATGCCCTTTTTTGCGGGGAATGCACGTTTGCGGAAATTGACCGGATATGTGATCTTCTCAAAGACAGGGCTGTGGATTATATCGGGGCATTAGGCGGCGGTAAGGTCATGGATGCCGCCAGAACCGTTGCCGGCAGATTGGGTTTGAAATTCATGATCATTCCCACCATTGCAGCCACAGATGCCCCGTGCGTCAGTGCCAGTGTCATCTACAACGACCAAGGGGCGGTCGCGGATTACCTGGTGACCCGGAGCCCGGAATATGTGCTGGTGGATACCGGTATCATCGCCAAAGCCCCTGTCAGATATCTGGTGTCAGGAATGGGGGATGCCCTGGCCACCCGCTTTGAGGCGGAAGAATGCTGCCGGGCGAACCGGATGAATGTCTGCGGCGGATATAATACAAACGTGGCCCTGGCCATCGCAGGACTGTGCTATGATATTCTCATGGAACACGGGGTGAACGCGAAAACCGCCTGTGAAAACAAGATCGTGACCCCTGCCCTCGAACATGTGATAGAAGCCAACACCCTGTTGAGCGGTATCGGATTTGAATCCGGCGGACTTTCCATTGCCCATGGTATCCATGACTGTCTGACCAACCTGCGCCAGACCCATGCATGCTATCACGGGGAAAAGGTCGCATTCGGCGTGCTCACCCATCTGATACTCACAGACAAACCCGGCACCCTGCTAGACGAGGTCTATTCTTTTTGTGAATCCGTGGGGCTGCCCGTGACACTGGCGGATATCGGCATCACGGAGGTGGAAGACCGGGAACTGGCCGAGGCCATTGTTTCTGTTTTGTCAAACAAAGCCAGTTACATCCACAACCATTGCCTGCACCTGACCCCGGGCCTGATTGTCAACGCCATGAAAATGGCGGATGCCATCGGACGGCGCCGGAAACATGCCCAGACAGGATGATTCAGAAATCAGGTCAAATGGACTTATCCAGATTCGTACTGATCTGCAATTTTTTGTCAAACCAGGCGGCCACGGCCTGTTCAATGCGCGTCACTTTATTGGAGGGTGGCAGGGTTCGGCAGATGACGTCGATGTAGCCCCGGTCTTTGACCTGCTGCGGGGCTGGTGTAAAATTGATGTCAAACACCCAGAATTCTGACCCCCAGTTCGGCATGGTTTTCCGACATCCACGTCAACCATCACCACGGAAGATGATTCAGGGGAAAAGGAGAAGGGGTGTTTCGGGAGTGAATCAGCGGACAAAGATTTCAACACGGCGGTTTCTGGGTTCCGATACATTGGGGCCTGTGGGCACCAAAGGATCGTTCTGCCCGTGGGCCCGAATGGTCATGATCCCGGTGGATACGCCTGCATCGATCAGGAGCTTCCGCACGGTTTCCGCCCGCGCCATGGAAAGGCGGGTGTTGATGTTCCGGTCTCCCATGGTGTCTGTATGGCCGATGATGCTGACCTGTGGTTCAGGCCATGTGTTGATGACCTGGACGATTTCAGGCAGAAAGTCCATGGATGCCTGGTCTGGCAGGATGGCGCCGGTCTGAAAATACAAAAGAAAACTCATGGGTTCGGGCGTGCGCGCCGCCAGTGCGGGGCCGAACACACGGTCCATGGTGCTTGCATCAATGTTTTTGACCGGCCCCACTTTGTCCGAAACCTCGACATAGGTTCCGGGCTGGGTCAGGACCTGTTCGTCCCGGCTGGATGTAACCGTCACCCGGCCGACACTGCCGTCATCATCGGGAATGAGCACGACCATGGTCTTGGGGGCGCAGGCGGCAAGAAAACAGACAAAGATCAGAGCGATGAGGATGATTAAATGTCGCATGCCTGATCTCCTTTATTCCACACGAACCAGAAAAGTGGTGCCCCGGACTCCTAAAGCCGCCTGGGGGGTACTGAACCGCACTGCCTCCGGAGCCAGTTTTTCAAGTCTGCCTGAAGAATAGCAGGCAGTGCCTTTCCGGAAGTGCACCTCAAAGGCATAGTTCTGATCCTTCGGGGCAAAGCGGTAGGCATTGATCTCCATTTGTGAGGCTGGTCCCAGGCTGACCCTGGAACCGTCCATAAAACTGATCCCGGCGGAACTGTCTGCGTCCGTGGATAACAGGTCTGTTTCAAAAAGTGCCATGCCCGGCTCTGCCTGTATGGTTTTAGTATCGCGCACAACCCATGCCTGTCCTGACATGGTTTTCAAAGTAGCGATCGACTCCCGGGCCTGTGCTGAAGTAAAACACAAGGCCAGCAAAACACATGTTAAAAATATACGCATATGCACCTCCGGCATGAATGATTTCAATGGTAATCAAATCAAGGCCAGCCCCCGCAGTGTAATTTTCATCAGAGATAAGGCCTGTCTTAAGAATTATGCAGATTGGAACTGCAAAGTCAACTGAATTCCCCCCCTTGCGTTTCTTTTACATGCAAAAAGTTTTATGACGGTGCCAGTCATTTGACAGGCTGCTTAAAACATTTGAAAACGCCATTCAATATGCGTATAAAGAGGTGTAGGTCTTGTAAAGCATATCAATAGACTGGTTCGGGGTGACTGTGCCTGGAAAATGAATGAGCAAAATCAGAAAGAGGAGATGTTAAATGGGTATTATATCCTGGATTATCATGGGGTTGATCGTCGGTGTTATTGCAAAATTCATCATGCCTGGGAAAGATCCCGGCGGAATTGTCGTGACCATTCTGCTGGGGATTGCCGGTGCGTTTGTCGGCGGGTTCATCGGCTCCGTTCTGGGCCTTGGTACGGTGACCGGGTTTAATCTGGGCAGTTTTTTTCTGGCAACCGGCGGAGCGGTCATCCTCCTGATCCTGTACCGTATGATAAAGAAATAGTCCAGGATCCCCATGTTTAAATGGTTCCAGAAAAAACAAAGCCGGAAACAGCGGATAGTGACGCGATGATGACCACGGAAACACTGGCCGTTGCCTGGGGAGCCGGGGATTTCAGCGGCGGGATGGCGTCCCGTAAAGGCAATGTGTTCATGGTGGTGCTGGTTTCCGCGGCCGCCTACCTGGGGCGGCTGGATGTGTCCGCGGTGCTGTCATCCCTTTATCCGGCCGCCACGGTTCTGCTGGCCTGGGTGGTGCTCAGGGAAAAGCTCAAACGCCGGCAGTGGATGGGGGTGGGGGCCGCGTTCATCGCTTTGGGGTTTATTCCCATATGAGCCGCAATACGCCGGATGCCAAGGCACCTGTCCACCCCGATGTTCAGAATGACACTGCCCAGGTCTGCCGGGTGGCGGGATACGCCTTTGTGTTGAATCTGTTTTTAGCGGTGATGAAAGGATTCCTGGCGGTGACCTCCGGGAGCCTGGCCATCATGGCCGGCGCCATCGATTCCGGGACCGATGCCATTGCCTCGTTTGTGATTTACGGGGGTGTCAAGCTGTCCACCAGGAAAACCCGGGCCTTCCCGTTGGGGTTGTATAAACTGGAAAATGTGGCGTCCGTTCTCATTGCCATATTTATTTTCATTGCCGGGTATGAGATTGCCGCCCGGATTTTTTCCGGACAGGAGCGGCTTCCTCAGATTCCACTGCCCTATATCTGGCTGCTGGGGGCCGCCACGCTGACGATCTTTTTGTTCGGGCGGTATGCCATTCGTGTCGGCCGCCGGACCCATTCCCCCACGTTGATTGCCGAAGGACGGCATCGCCAGGTGGATGTGCTTTCCTCCATCGTGGTCCTGGTGGCGGCATTCCTGGGATATCTGGGGGTTGACTGGAACATCCGGGGGATTACCATCGACCAGATGGGGGCCTGCCTGATCCTGGTGTTCATTGTCCGGGCCGGGTGGGATCTTCTGTCCGACGGCATGCGGGTGTTGCTGGATGCATCCATTGATTTTGCCACTCTGGACCGGATTCAGGAGATCATTAAAAATGATCCCCAGGTGGACCGGATCATCGAGCTGTCCGGCAGGAATGCCGGACGGTTCCAGTTCATTCATGCCGAGGTGACGGTCAAGACCCAGGACCTTGAGGCGGCCCACCAAGTCAGCCGGCATCTGGAAACCCGGATCCGGGAGCAGATTCCCCATATCGAGAAGATTACGATTCTATATGAGCCCCGGAAACGGGAAAATGTCCGGATCGCCCTGCCTCTGGCGGATGAGAAAGGACGGATCAGCGCACATTTCGGGGAAGCGCCCTGGTTTGCCGTGGTTCTTGTCCAGCGCACCGACCAGACCGTTCAGAAGACAGAAGTTCTCAAAAATCCCCATGCAGCCACGGAAACCGCCAAAGGGATCCGGGTGGCGGAATGGCTGGTCAAAGCCGGTGTCGATCATGTGGGCATGAAAGAGGATGTGTCCCGCAAAGGGCCGGGATATGTCTTGGCCAATGGGGGCATCCAGGTCCATCTGATCGACAGTGATGACCTGGATGCCGCTGTTGCCGATATTCTGGCTGAGGGTCTGTGAGGCCTGTTAATTCAGCGGTTCCGTCGGCCGCATCCGCCGCCCATGCCGCGACCGCCGCCCATCCCCTGGCCGCCGCCGCCCCCCATGCCACGGCCGCCGCCGGCAATACCCCTGCCGCATCCACCGCCCCGGCCTCTGCCGCCGCCACCGCCCATCCCCTGGCCGCCTCCGCCGCCCACACCGCGTCCGCCTCCGACCGGACCTGTGCCGGATGACGGGCCCGGGGTGTTCCGGCCTGTGCTGGAAGATCCGGATGTTTCCGGCACGCCGGTTTTAAAGGCTTCCACGGCCTGGCGGACACTGCCTGCGTGACCCGTGTGAACGGGAATGTTCCGGGCGTTGAACACATCCATGGCCTTGGGGCCGCAGCTGCCGGTCAGAACGGCCCGGGCCCCTTTGTCGATCACAAACCCGGCCGCCTGAACACCGGCGCCGCTGGTCTGATTTCTGGTGTCATTGGAAAACGCCTGCGTTTCCATGGTATCGGTATCCACGATCAAAAAATATTCACACCGGCCGAACCGTTGATCGATCTGGGCATCCAGATCCCGGCCTGCGGCACTGACGGCTATTTTCATGCTTCCTCCCTTTCGGTTGTCATGATATTACAGCAGTTAAGTTATCCTGCCATTTTGTCGGCGATTTTCTGAAATGCCGATGTAATGGGGGATTGGGTAAATTTGTGTTGAAACACCATTCCGGTGTCGCCGCACCGGACCATTTCCGGATCAAAGGAAATTTTTTACGGAAACGGAATGCTTTATTCCAGTCTGGTTTTTAATTTTGCAAGCTTCATACCAGTTGAAATGAAAAGGGTACGCAGACCAGAACCCGTTGTTTCCGGCAGCCGGATGGAAACTGAATCACTGGGTGTGACACAGGCCGGTAGCATTTGTGCGATTTTTCTGTTCCAGGTTGCAGTCGTGCGTCAAACCAGGTTTCAGAACTAGGAATTGACAATCCAGCCATGATATGTGCATATTGTCGGATCAACATCAACCCTGAGAAAAAGGAGTGGACAATGGCGGGTTTGAACAAGGTCATGCTGATCGGGAACCTGGGACGGGATCCGGAGATCCGGTATTCCCAGCAGGGCACGGCAGTCGTTAATTTTACCATGGCCACCAACGAACAGTGGACGGATAAAAATACCGGAGAAAAACAGGAAAGAACCGAATGGCACCGGATCGTGGCATTTGGGAAACCGGCTGAAATTCTGGAAAAATACCTGTCCAAAGGCAGTCAGGTTTATATTGAAGGCCGTTTGCAGACCCGGAATTATGAAAAGGACGGGCAGACCCACTATACCACGGAAATTGTGGTCACTGATTTTACGTTTCTCGGAGGCCGGGGAGACAATCAGGGCGATGCCTATCAGTCCTCCGGAAGACCTCAACAGGATCGTTCCGGCGGGGGATACGCCAAACAGAGCCGGCCGGCACCCAATCAGCAGAATTTTCAGGGGCCTGCCAGCCCGGGCGGGGGGCAGCCGCCGATGCAGGATGATGATATCCCGTTTTAATCATCAGTTTCTGGGATTTTCTTTTCGCCACTGCCGGGGGCTTTTGTACCGGCTTCCCTGGGTCCACATGCCGATCCGGCGCTTTGCGGCCTGATCCTGGGCAGCCAGATACGGGGCGGCATCAAATGTTTTGGGCCGGCTTCCCTGATACACTTCCGCCAGCCCGGCTTTCACCATTTCCAGATTCATGTTGATGTCATTGATGAACACCTCCGCCAGAATCCGGTTGTATCCGCCCAGGCCATAGGTTTTCAGTGTCACGGACCGGCCCTGGATCCGCCGGCTCAGATACTGGTGGGCTTTCCGGCTGTAAGGCTGGCCCGGTTTGCGGCTGCCGCCGGTTTCCGGGGCGTCGATGCCCACCATGCGGATTTTCAGGGTCAGGTCCATGCCCTGCACCAACAGGGAATCCCCGTCATACACCTTGATCACCTTGAACTGCCGTCCGGCCGGAATCCGGTTCCGGATTTCTTCTTCCAGAATCCTTGCGTTTTCAGCGGTTTGCGGTGGTGATACATTGGAAAAATGCCGGACCCCGTCCGGGTCGGTCCAGATGAACACATCTCCTGCCGCCTGCATCACAAGAGCGGCGGTCACCAGAAATAAAACGATGTATGTGATCCGTCGAATCATTGCATTTTCTGGTGACGGGCCGTCAATGGCCCGCCAGAACCATTCCGGCCCAGTTTTTTTCGGTTTTCTCCCAGACAGGCTGCATCCGGTACCTGGAGAAGCTGTCTTTTAAATCAGGGGTTTCCCAGGGCCGGATCCCGGACAGGACAAGAAACCCCCGGGGTGTCAGCCGGTCCCGGAACACCGGTGCCAGGGTTTCCAGGGTCGGCGCTCTCAGATTGGCGCTGATGATTCCCAGCTTCGGACCGGTTTTCGGGAACGGGTGATCCAGTACCGGAATTCTGCCGGAAAGCGCATTGGTGTCAATGTTTTTTTTGGCTTCACTCACGGCGTTGGGGTCGATATCATAGGCCAGGCAGAAGGACACGCCGGCCAGGCACATGGCAATGGCCAGAACACCTGATCCGGTGCCGATGTCCGCACCCGGGGCCTGTAGAACGGATGTACCGGGTCTGATCCGGTAAAACAGGTGTTCCAGGGCGGCCAGGCACAGCCGGGTGGTAGGGTGATGTCCGGACCCGAATGAGATGCCCGGCGCAAGGCAAACGGCATGTCCGCCTGCAGGAAGGGAAAATCCGGGAAAATCGGGCGGGACCAGTACAAAATGATCCGTGATTTGAACCGGTTTCTGAAAGTTCTCGATCACGCAGGTCGTGCCGTAGATCTCCTGGTACCCCACGTCCCGGTTGTTGACCAGGGTTTTGAGAACGGTTCTGGCATCTGATACCGGCAGCTGCAGCTGATCGGCGATTTCACGTACATAAGCCCGGGCCGTCAGCCGGGTTTCGGCATTGTTCAGAATGGCCAGGGCGGCCTTCCGGTCAAAGGGCGTCATGCCCTTCCTGTTTGAGCAGGTTCCGGTACCAGCAGGCGAATTCGAACATCCCTCTGACCTTTTCCTCCTCATTGATGATGCCCAGACACATCTCCAGGGCCCCCTGGGCAAAGGAGTTGGAATAGGTGTCATGATCGGCCTGGGACAGAAATTCCCGGATCAGCACCTGGGAGGTCCGTTTGGTCTTGTCTTTCCGGATATCGATGGGGTCCTTGGGTTCCTGGAACGGGTCCCACTTGTCATACCCTTTTTTCAGGATCTGGCGCTGACCCCGCTTGCCCATGGCATCGAAGATCGCTTTTTTCTTTTCCTCGATCTCCTGACGGGTGAACTTATCCATCCTGGCGCACTCCTAAGTATTCTTCATTGAAATCCGTGATCAGGGCCATGGACACCGGTATCAGCATTTCATGCATTTTGATGTTCCGGGAATTGATATCCTTGATGAGCTCCGCGGACAGCAGTTGAAGCTGGGTATAGATCTTGTCCATGTTCAGGGTGGGGTAGGCGTTTCCCTGGATGAAATTGGTCCGGCCGCAGATATGGCTTTTCCCGGCCGTGGAGGTGGGAATGCCGTAAATGCGGCAGGTGATGGGCCGGAATTCATAGAGCAGGCACAGATCATTGGATCCCAGAAGGGGGCAGCGCACCCGTTCCTGGGACATGCGGCCCACGATTTCCAACTGGTCCGCGCCGTTCTGGACTTTTTTGTAGGCATCCCGCTTGAGCTTGATCAATGCCCGGTCCGTCTTGTCGGCGATTTCCAGCAGATCGTTTTTTTCTTTGCCGGAAAATGTTTCCAGAAACCTGGATTTCAGGTAAAGGGCCTCGATCAGGGGCATGTCGAAAATGGCGTAACAGCAGTCACTGCATTTTTCCCGGCAGAACACCTCTTTGGGGAATTCCTGTTTCACCCGGTCGAAAATCCCGTCCACCACCTGAACCAGGGCCTCATATTTTGCAAAATGTGTTTTCAGATCCAGTGCCATGGGCAATATCCTTTATTTTCCAATACAGAAATTGTTAAAAATCGTATCCAGTATGTCAAGCGACGCAGTTTCACCGGTAATGCCGCCCAAAAGGTCGATGCTGGTTTTCAGATCGATGGCCACGGTTTCCTCGGCCCTTCCGGTCTCAATCCCCTGTCTGGCGGATTCCAGACAGGACAGGGCCTGCGTCAGCGCGGTTTTGTGTCTCAGGTTGGGGATCACGGCCGACCCATCCATGGTCAGGTCCCCGATACACAGCTGCATGATGGTGTCCCGCAGTTCCCGTATTCCCTGATTGTGAAGCGCGGAAATCTGCACCCGGGGAATGGAATCGCAGGATTCCGGCAGTTTCGGCGGTTTGGGGCCGCCGGGTTTCGGCTGCCCGTTCCGGTCGACGGTCAGATCGATTTTGTTGATCACCACCAGAATTCTTTTGTCCAGGGACACCATTTTTTTGAATTCCATCTCCGACAGGGTGGTGCCGGGCTCCACCATGAACAAAACCAGATCCGCGTTGCGGATATGGTCTTTGGCCCGTTCGATGCCGATGATTTCCACCAGGTCGTCGGTGTCGTGAATTCCGGCCGTGTCTGTCACCACGAACGGGATCCCGTTCATGTTCATGGCTTCCTGAATCGGGTCCCGGGTGGTGCCGGGAAGGGCCGTGACAATGGATTTTTCCCGGGACAGCAGCCGGTTCATGAGGCTGGATTTTCCCACGTTGGGCTTGCCGCAGATGGCCAGGCGGATCCCCTCCTTGAGAAAACAGGCGTCTTCATGCTGCCGGATGAATTCCCGGCACCGGTCCATGACGTCAATGATATCCGCCGTAGTGAGGGAACCGGACGACTCGTCATCATCCGCCGCATCATCGGGAAAATCGATGCAGACCTCCACCCGGGCCAGGACCTGAATCAGCTGGTCCCGCATTTCCCGGATCTGATGTTTCAACACGCCGGAGTTCTGGGCTGCGGCAAATTTCAGGGCCGCCGTGGACCGGGCGTTGATGATGTCGGCCACGGCTTCCGCCTGGGTCAGGTCGATGCGCTGGTTTAAAAATGCCCGCCTTGTGAACTCTCCGGGTTCCGCCAGCCGGGCACCTTTTGCCAGCAGCCGTTCCAGAATCTGCTTGAGCACCACGGTGCCGGAATGGGCCTGGATTTCCACCACATCCTCGGCCGTATAGGACCGGGGCCCCTTCATGGGAATGAGCAGGACCTCGTCGATGATCTCGCCGTTGTCCTGAAAATAGCCGTGATAGACCCGGTGGGTTTTCAGGTTTTCCGGGGCAACAGGGGAAGAGGTCCGGGTTCTGGCAAAAAACCGTGCCGCAACAGCCATGGCATCCGGACCCGAGATCCGGATGATCCCGATGCCACCGCTTCCATACGGGGTGGCGATTGCGGCAATGGTGTCATTCATGGAAACCTATCTTTTGAACCGCTTCTTGCCGGCAAACGAGTTCTTTTTTTTGGGAAAAATTACCAGGCGCCGGTAATACCCGTCGCCCATGCTCTGGGTTCTGACCCGGTTGTCGTCCTTGAGCGTCAGATGGACAATGCGGCGGTCCTGGGCGCTCATCTGGTTGATGGTGGCGGGCTTGCCTGTTTTTTTGGCTTTTTCCGCCATTTTCACGGCCAGGTGCTTGAGATTGGATTTCCGGGTTTCAATGTATCCTTCCACATCCACCTTGACCCGGACCCGGGCCTCGCTTTGGCGGTTGATGATCTTGTCGGTCAGAAACTGCATGGCATCGAGGGTCTGGCCTTTCCGGCCGATGAGGATGCCGGCGTTGCCGCCCGATATTTTCAGGGTCAGGTGATCCCGGTGGGTTTCCGCTTCCACTTTGGCGCCCTCGGTGATCAGGTCCGCTATTTTCTGGAGTGTTTCCAGGCCCAGATCAATAGACTCCTGAGTGACTTCCACTACCGGTGGCGGTTCGGGGGCTGCGGTCTTTTCAGGAGAAGATGCGGGTTCCGTCTCTTCAGAAGCCGGCCGGAGGTCTGCGGAGACCGGTTTTTCAACAACGGCTTCAGGTTTTGGTTCAACCGGCTTTTCAACGGTCTCGTTTCTGGGCTGGACCGGTTTGTTCCGGGACGGTCCTGGTTCGGTTTTCACGGATGAATCATTGTCGGCGGGGCCTGGTTTTTCTTTGTCTGACGGGCCCGTGACCCGGGTGTCCTGGCCAAAGGCTTCATCCACCATGGAGCGGATGCCTTCCATCTCTTTTTCAGAAGCCTGGGCATTGTTCTGGGGGAGGGTCACTTTGATGATGGCGTCTTTGCGGCCCACAATGCCGAAGATGCCGGATGCGCCCGTGGAAATGACTTCGTATTTAAGGGCTTTTTTTGAAACAGAAAGGGTGTCGCAGGCGGTTCTGACGGCGGCATCGACGTCTTTTCCGCTGAATTCCCGAGTTTTTTTCATGAATTACCTCCTGCTATTTGGAAAATTTTTTCTGGGTGTAATACTGCTGCCCCATGGAGATGATGTTGTTCACCAGCATGTACAGGACCAGTCCGGAAGGAAAATTGATAAACAGCACAGTCATGAAAATCGGCATGAGCATCATCATTTTCGCCTGCATGGGGTCGCCTGTGGTTGGCGTCATTTTCTGCTGGAGCAGAAATGAAGCCCCCATGATCAATGTGAGGACGGGAATGCCGTAGGGTGCCTCCATCAATGGAATGGCAAAATCAAAATGAAACAGCCGGTCCGGGCCGGACAGATCCGTGATCCATCCCACAAACGGGGCATGGCGCAGTTCGATGGCCTGGTAGAGCATCCGGTACAACGCAAAGAAAATCGGCATCTGCACCAGCAGCGGCAGACATCCCGAGGCCGGATTGACCTTGTAGGTCTTGTACAGCCCCATGATTTCCTGGTTCATCCGTTGTTTGTCGTCCTTGTACTTTTCCCGGATTTTCATCATCAGCGGCTGGACTTTTTTCATTTCATTCATGGATTTGTAGCTTTTGGTGCCCAGAGGCCAGAAAATGAGCTTGATCAGAACGGTCAGCAGAATGATGGCCACCCCGTAGTTGGGAACAATATCGTGAATGAAATTCATGGTAATGAGCAGCGGTTTGGCAAGAATATCGAAAAATCCGAAGTTGATCGCTTTTTTCAGGGTGTTGTCATACTGGCTCAGCACCTTGAGGCTTTTGGGCCCCATGTAATAGGTAAATGGATATTCCGCCTGTTTGCCCGGGTCGATCCGGTCCATCTGCCAGACCAGGCGGCTTTCGGCCAGGTCGTTTTCGTACCGGAGTTTGAGGGAGCCCTCTCCTTCGGCGCCGGGAAGGACCGCCGTCAGAAAATACCGGTCCGTGTATCCGGTCCACCCGATATTGCCGGTGAACGTATCCTGATCCTCGATGTCCTTGGGTTTGATGGACAGGAACTCGTTGCTGACATAGGCCACGGGTCCTTCAAACGCGAACCGGGACCGTTTTTTGGTTTCTTCGTCAAAAATGCCGGGGGTGGTGATCACCAGAGCGTCGGTCACGGGCATGTCCGCCCCGTTCTGGATCACGATGTCACAGCCGATCAGGTAGGAATCCGCCTGAAATGTATAGATTTTCCGGACCGTGATGCCCCGGGGGCTGGTCCATGAAAACGTCAGGGTTTGGCTTCCCTGGGTCAGGTCCAGGGCGGTGTTGTCCGTATCGGCGGTGAACACGGCATTTTCAAGTCCTTCAATGATCCCCCCCCGGGTGGTGGTGATCAGGGTGCCATACGGCAGCCGTGGGTCCACCATCTGCTTCTGGTCCGTGGATGATCCGTTGCTGGATTTGTATTGTTTCAGCAGCTGGCTTTTGACCGCGGCCAGATGTTCGGAAATGACAAGGTCGTACAGCGGCGTGGACACGGAGATGGTTCTGGAATGGGCCGGTTCACTCTGTTCCATGGCATCCGCCCGGCTGCCGGCAGCCGGCGTATAGTCGGACACGGCCGGCCGGGTCTCGTCGGTTGCCGGGACCGGTTCCCGGGATTCACGGGCAGTCTGGGCAGGATCGGGGGCAGGCGGCGGGGTGACAAAAAAGAACTGATAGCCCACAAGGACCACCACGGACAGTAACACCGCTAACAACAATCGTTTTTGTTCATCCATTTTCTCTCCTCGGTTTGAAAGCGTTTTTCAAACATCTGTTACAAGGAAGAGGAAACAGCCGGGCGTATGGATCAATTATGGAACCGGATCAAATCCCCCTGCATGAAATGGATGACAACGCAATATCCGTTTTGCCGCCAGCCAGGTGCCCCTGAGGCTGCCGTATTTCTGAACCGCCTCGACCGCATAGGCGGAGCAGGTGGGATAAAACCGGCAGTTCTGTCCTGTCAGCGGTGATATAAAAAATTGATAAAATTTAATCAATATTAACAATAGCTGCTTACTCATCGATTCTGGCCAGTGCTATTTTTGTAAAAAGTTTATCAAGGTTCTCAGTTATCTGCCTGTTGGATAGCGAAGTCAGACCCTTTCTTGCAATGATATTGATATCCCTGGTTCCCGGGATCGAATGTTTCTTATGTCTGAAATATTCTCTGATAAGTCGTTTGATCCTGTTCCGCGCGACTGCGTTCCCCACTTTTTTTGATACGGTTATACCGATTCGGTTGTGCTCGTTGGGCCGGTTACAGACAATGGCTAAAAAATAATCCGAGTATATCGGTTTTCCCTGTTTTGAAAGCGTCACATATTCGACCCTTTTTCTGAGCCGAATCTCTTTGGGTAATGAGAAGTCCTTCAATCCATCTCTTTTTACAATGCCAGTCTTTTTCTGCCTTTGGCCCGTCTGGCCCGGATCACCCGTTTTCCGCCCGGGGTGGACATTCTTTTTAGAAATCCGTGTTTTCTGGTTCTTTTCCGGTTGCTTGGCTGAAATGTACGTTTCATAAAATTAAAATCCTTCAACTAAATGTGATTATCACCTATGGGTTATTCCACTGATCATCATAAACATAATATCATATTTTTTTTGGGTCAAAATGTCAACTGTGGAATCGGTTCATTTCACCAGGGATTCAAAAATATGATATTCTTCCAGATGATAGTGGGGTTCCGGATAAATGGCAATGGGTTTGGAAAACTGGGTTTCCAGGGAAGCGATCAGGTGTTTTTCCCGGCCGTGGAGCAGCTGGGCAATGTCCGGATGGACCTTGACCGTGAACCGGTTGCCCATGATGTCGCCTGCTTCGGACACCAGGTCCCGGTAGATTTTGTGGCAGATCGATTTCTTGGACAGCAGGTGGCCGGTGCCGTTGCAGTAAAAACAGGGCTCGCACAGGGTCCGGGTCAGGTTGCGCCGGGTTCTTTTGCGGGTCATCTGCACCAGGCCCAGCTCGGTCAAGGGCAGAATGTTGGTCTGGCTTTTGTCCTTTTTCATGGCCTCGTTGAGCAGCGTCATCACCTTTTCCTTGTGGGCCTCTTTTTTCATGTCGATGAAATCGATGATGATGATCCCGCCGATGTTGCGCAGCCGGATCTGGTAGGCGATCTCTTTGACCGCTTCCAGGTTGGTTTTCAAAATGGTCTCATCAAAGTTGTGCTTGCCCACGTACCGGCCCGTATTGACATCGATGGCCACCAGGGCTTCGGTCTGCTCGATGACGATGTATCCCCCGGATTTGAGCCACACCTTTTTTTTCAGGGCTCTTGCCACGTCTCCTTCGATGTTGTAGGCCTCGAAAATCGGTTCCCGGCCCTGGTACAAAGAGACACTCAGCTTCACATCCGGCATCAGTTTTCTGAGAAACCGCCGGACCTGTTCATACTCTACAGGCGAGTCGATGACCAGCTTGTCCGCCTCGTTGGCCAGCAGGTCCCGCACGGCCCGGTAGGTGACGGTCAGGTCTTTGTAAACCGGAGACGGGGCCGATGTGATCCGGTTTCTGTTCTGAATCTCTTCCCAGGTGTTGGTGAGAAATTCCATTTCCTTGTGAATGGTATCGGCGGTCACGCCCAGAGACTGGGTTCTCAGGATATAACCGAAATCATTTTTCCGCATGGAGAGCAGCAGGTCCCGGAGCCGGGTTCTTTCCGTCTCGTTTTCAATGCGTTTGGACACACCGATGTGATCCACGGTGGGCATGAGCACCATGTACCGGCCGGCCAGAGAGATATGGGTGGTGACCCGGGGGCCTTTGGACCCGATGGCGGATTTGGACACCTGTACGAGGATTTCCTGCCCTTCACAAAGCAGGTCTTCGATGGCGGTGTCGGAACTGGGTCCCGGTTTCCAGGTCTGCTTGTCCATGGACAGGCTTTCTTCGTCATCCTGCTCGGTTTCAGATTCCACATCCGGGTCCTGTTCGAACCGGGTGAACATTTTGTGGCTTTCCGTGTCCAGGACATCATCCACATAAATAAACGCGGCCTGCTCAAAACCGATGTCCACAAACGCGGCCTGCATGCCCGGAAGCACCCGCTGGACCCGGCCTTTGTAGATATTGCCGGCAATGCTGGTCTCGTCTTCTCTTTCGATGAACACTTCCACAATGGTGCCGTTTTCCAGCAAAGCCACCCGGGTTTCATGGGGAGCGCAGTTCACGACCAGTTCTTTGAGCATGACATTATCCTTGTCTGAGTTTTCTGATCCGGGTGCGGGCAATGACCGGGTCTGACAGGCCGAACCCGTGCTTCAGTATGGCTGTTGGCCGCAACTGCCGTCCTTCAAAGGGATGCATGGTCATCGTGAGCGTGTCCGGTGCTGTTTGCCAGGTGATCTCCGACACGGCCTTGCGCAGGTCGGTTCTCCGGATTTTTCCCTTTTTGGAGAAGTCTTCCACCATGAGTTCTTTTTTTGCCAGAAAGGCATCCACGGCTTTTTTGTCCAGCGCACCGGGCGGGGGCTGAACCCGGTATACCTCGATACCGGAAGGGTCCGGCTGGTTTTTGCCGGCCGGACGGCAGTCCGTGACAGTGAGGCCCTCGGGCAGCTGCTGATTCAACGCCGTTTGAACGGCGGCGGGAGACAACCTCCGGTCCAGAAAAATGGTGAAACATTCTTCTTCGCTTTCCATGCCCACAGGCAGGGCATTGTCAAAGGCCAGGCGCATGGACGGGTTGAATCCCTGTGAGTATTTCACGGTCAGCCCGGCCCGTTTCACGGCGCGCTGGACAATGGATGCCAGTTCCAGGTGCCCGAAAAACCGGGCCTCGTTCAGTTTTGAAAACCGGACCCGAAATCGGGCAAACGCGCTGTCCGGCAGAAACGGGTCAGAAAAGGCGGAGGCGCCGGAAACCGGGGCGGTGTCTTCATCTGTGTGAAGAACCGGCCGGACGGTTTTGAAATCGCACACCCCGCAGCCGGTGCAGTCATGGTCCCGGCAGTCCGGAGTGGTGGCGCGGGCGGCTGCGTTTTCCCATTCCTTTTCCAGAAACCGCCTGGAAATCCCGGTGTCGATGTGATCCCAGGGCAGGGGTTCGGTCCGGGTCCGGGGCCGGGAGGTGTAGAAATCCGGATCGATGCCGGTCCGGTCAAAGGCGGCCCGCCATCTGTCAAAATCAAAATGGTCGTTCCACCCGTCCAGGCGGCACCCGTTGTCGAACGCGGCGGTCAACAGCGTTGACAGGCGGCGGTCCCCCCGGGAAAACACCCCTTCCACCAGGCTCATGTGCGGGTCCTGCCATTTGAGGCTGATCTTTGGGTGGGTCATGTGTCGTTTCAGATAATCCAGCCGTTCCCGGGTACCGTCCAGGGTGAGCTGGGGGTGGTGTTCAAACGGGGTGTGGGGTTTGGGGATAAAGGTGGTGACGCTGACATTGATCCCCCGCTTGCCCTTGGCATACTTGGATGCCAGGTGATGGGACAGGTCGCAGATTCCCTGAATATCGGCGGTTTCTTCAAAGGGCAGGCCCATCATGAAATACAGCTTGATGTGCTTCCATCCCAGTTCGAACGCGTTTTTCACGGTGTCCCGGATGCTTTCTTCCGTGAGATTCTTGTTGATGATGTCCCTGAGGCGCTGGGTGCCGGCCTCCGGGGCAATGGTAAACCCGGTTTTGCGCACGGTTTTGATCAGGGTCATGAGTTCCGGGGTGAGCCGTTCCGCCCGGATGGAGGGCAGGGAGATGCTGTTGCACTGGGTCCGGCTGATGGCCAGCAGCCGGGTCATGAGTTCCGCCAGGCACGAGTAGTCGCCCGTGCTCAAAGACAGCAGCGAGATGTCGGAATATCCGGTGGCGGCCAGGGATGCCCGGGTGATCTCCACCAGGTCGTCCAGAGACCGTTCCCGGACCGGGCGGTAGATCATGCCGGCCTGGCAGAACCGGCAGCCCCGGGTGCAGCCCCGGGCGATCTCCAGGCGCAGCCGGTCATGGACCGGCTTGCCGAACGGCACAATGGGGGCGGCAGGGAAATTGTCCATGGTCAGTTCCGGCAGAAACGCCCGCCTGACACGGGCGTAATCCTCATACACCGGTGAGACGGTCTGGCAGCCGTTCTCATCATGGGAGACAGTGAAAAAATGCGGCACATACACCCCGGAAATTCCGGACAGCTCTTTCAACAGCGTGATTTTTTTCCCGTCCCCCTGCTGCTTGAACCGGATCACGGTGTCTGAAATTTCAAGGACCGCTTCTTCCCCGTCTCCGATCACAAAGGCATCGAAAAAATCAGCCAGGGGTTCCGGGTTGAAAGCACAGGGCCCGCCGCCGATGACCAGGGGAAAGGCCGCATCTCTGTCCCGGGCATGAAACGGGATCCCGGACAGGGAAAACAGGGTCAGGATGTTGGTGAAATTGAGTTCGTACAGCAGGCTGATGCCGATGATGTCAAACCGGTCCAGGGGGGTCCGGGATTCCATGGACAGGCAGGGAATGTTTTTCTGCCGCATCAGCGCTTCCATGTCCGGTGCCGGGGCAAAGAACCGTTCCGCAGCAATGCGGGGGTCCCGGTTTAAAATGGAATACAGAATCTGGAGCCCGAAGTGTGAGGTGCCGATTTCATACAGATCTGGAAACGTCAGGGCAAATGTCAGGTCCACCTGGTCCATGTCTTTTTTCACGGTGTTGATTTCATTGCCGGCATACCGGGTGGGGGTCTGGACCTGGCCAAGGATGTCTTGATAATTTTGTTTATGCATGATACTGAAATTAAACGTAATCGTCTTTCTTATAAATAGGATTTAAATTTTTCAATATATTATTTTTTGCGGGATAAGGCAATGAAAAGAATAAAAATCAAGCGGTTGTTGGAATCAGACACCTCCCCGGGGCAGGTGCTGATCCAGGGATGGGTGAGAACCAGGCGGGATGCCAAGGGGTTTTCCTTTATGGAAATCAATGACGGGTCATGCCTGGAAAATATTCAGGTGGTGGCGGACAGTCAATTGCCCAATTATGCCGATGTTCAGGGGATCACCACCGGGTCGGCCGTAACGGTGACAGGGAACCTGGTGCCGTCTCCGGGCAAAGGCCAGAAATGGGAAATCCAGGCCGTGGCGGTCGAGATCATCAGCGTGGCGCCGGACACCTATCCGTTGCAGAAAAAACGGCATTCCGATGAATTCCTGCGTACCATTGCGCATCTCAGGCCCAGAACCAACAAATACGGGGCAGCGTTCCGGATCCGGTCTGAAATGGTCCAGGCGATTCACCGGTTTTACCGGGAAAAAGGGTTTTATTACCTGACCTCTCCGGTGATCACGGGCTCCGATTGTGAAGGGGCCGGCGAGATGTTCCGGGTCACCAGCCTGGACCCGGAACAGGTGGCAAAACAGGGAAAGATGGATTTTTCACAGGATTTTTTCGGACAGGAATCCAATCTGACCGTGTCCGGGCAGCTGTCCGCAGAAATGTTTGCCCTGGCGCTGGGCGATGTGTACACGTTCGGCCCCACGTTCCGGGCGGAAAATTCCAATACCAGCCGGCATGTGGCGGAATTCTGGATGCTGGAACCGGAGATGGCGTTCTGTGACCTGTCCGGGAACATGGATCACGGGGAGGAACTGGTGAAATACCTGGTGTCCCATGCCCTGGATGCCTGCGGTCAGGACCTGGACCTGTTTTTCAAATTTGTGGACAAGGACCTGCCGAAACGGCTGGAAATTCTCACCAGCAAGACCTTTGAGCGCATGTCCTACACCGAGGCCATCGCCATTCTTGAAAAATCCAGTAAAAAATTTGAATACCCGGTTGAATTCGGGATCGATCTCCAGTCCGAGCACGAGCGGTTTCTGGCTGAAGAATATGTGAAAAAACCGGTGTTCCTGTATGACTATCCCAAAACCATCAAACCGTTTTACATGCGGGTCAATGACGACGGCACCACCGTGGCGGCCGTGGACCTGCTGGTGCCCGGCATCGGGGAGCTGATCGGCGGCAGCCAGAGAGAGGAGCGCCTGGATGTCCTGGGATCCCGCATGGAAGAGATGGGCATGGACAAGCAACCCTACTGGTGGTATCTGGATTCCAGGCGCTATGGCTCCGTGCCCCATGCCGGGTTCGGCCTGGGATTCGAGCGGTTTCTGATGATGATCACGGGCATCAGAAACATCCGGGATGTCATTCCGTTTCCCAGAACCCCGGGCAGCATCGATTTTTAAAGGAAAACCAAATATATGATAACGTTACTGGATTATGGGGCCGGCAATGTCCGCAGTGTGAGAAACGCCGTGGAAAAACTGGGCGGCACCCTGAATGTGGTCACCCGGCCGGAAGATATTCTGTCGGCGGAAAAGATTCTGTTCCCCGGGGTGGGCAACTATGAAAACATGATCCAGGTATTGAACCGCAAAGGGTATATGGCCCCTCTGCGCAAATACCTGGCGTCCAACCGGCCGTTTTTCGGCATCTGTCTGGGTATGCAGGCGCTGTTCCAGGGCAGTGAGGAAGATCTGTCCAACAATGAATCCATCGGGTTTTTCGAGGGCCGGGTGGAGCGGTTCAAAACACAGTTGTCCGTGCCCCATATGGGATGGAACGGCATTCATCTCAAACAGGACTCGCCGTTGATGGAGGGAATCGGCCCGGATGCCCGGTTCTATTTTGTCCATTCCTTTCACCTGATTCCCCATGATCCGGCCGTGGTGCTGACCACCACCACCTATGACTATGAATTTGCCAGCGCGGTCCAGCAGGGCAACGTCATCGGTACCCAGTTTCATCCGGAAAAAAGCGGAAAAAACGGCATGCAGCTCCTGGAAAATTTCATCAAGCTGCCCGATTTTACGCCGAGAGGCCGGGTGGATGTTCCGGGATGCGGCCTGTCAAAACGGATCATCGCCTGCCTGGATGTGCGGTCCAATGACCAGGGGGACCTGGTGGTGACCAAGGGGGACCAGTATGATGTCCGGGAAAAGGCGGACGCCGGAGACCGGGGATCTGTGCGGAACCTGGGCAAACCCGTGGACCTGGCCCGGCGGTATTACGAAGAAGGGGCCGATGAGATCACGTTTCTGAACATCACCGGATTCAGGGATTTTCCGTTAAAGGACATGCCCATGATCCAGGTGCTGGAACAGACCTCGAAAAACGTGTTTGTGCCGTTGACCATCGGCGGCGGGATCCGGGATTACACCGATGCCAACGGCCGGCATTACACGGCTTTGGAAGTGGCGTCCCAATATTTCCGGTCCGGGGCGGACAAGATTTCCATCGGCAGTGATGCGGTCCATGTGGCCAAAGCGTTTGTGGAGACCGGCAAAAAAACCGGGGAAAGCGCCATCGAACAGATCTCCCGGGTATATGGGGCCCAGGCCGTGGTGATCTCCATCGACCCGAAGCGGGTGTATGTGGCCACACGGCAAGCGGCCGCCGGGCACCATGTGATTGAAACCGCTATCCCGGGCCCGGGCGGGGAACGGTTCTGCTGGTACCAGTGCACGGTCCGGGGGGGGCGCACCGCCGTGGATCTGGATGCCGTGACCCTGGCCCGTGCCTGTGAGCAGCTGGGAGCCGGAGAAATCCTGCTCAACTGCATCGACCGGGACGGCACCAAAGCCGGGTTTGACCTGGAACTGATCCAGGCGGTGAAACAGGCGGTGACCATTCCGGTGATCGCATCTTCAGGCGCCGGCAGCCCGGAGCATTTTTCCGAGGTGTTTGAACGCACCGGAGCGGATGCGGCCCTGGCCGCCGGGATTTTTCACCGGAAAGAGGTGCCCATCGCAGCTGTAAAAAACCATCTGGTGGAGCGGGATATCCCGGTGCGCCGGTTGAACGGGCCGTAATCTGAAAGGGGACGGATGTGTATCACAGCACACTTGTTTTAAAAACCAGGATATGGTCCACCGGTTTGATTTTCATTGCCGTCTGGGCGGGATCGGGTGTGTGTGCTGCGTTTGCACAGAATCTGACGCCGGAAGAAAAAGCGTTTTTAGAACGCAAAAAAGAGATTGTCTTTGTCAGCCAGACCATGTATCCGCCTTTCGAGTTTCTGGGTCAGGACGATGACCAAACCGGCATGTCCATTGAACTGGCCCGATGGATCGCCACCGAGTTCGGATTCCAGGCCCGGTTTGTCCATACCCATTTTCAGCAGGCCCAGAAGGATGTGCTGTCCGGCAAAGCCGATGTTCTGACCAGTCTTTTCTACAGCCCCAAACGTGATGACCAGTTTGATTTCACTCAGATGATTTTTGAAGTACCGGCATCGATTTTCGTTTCCAGTCAGCGGATGGACATTCAGGATATCACCGATCTGAAAGGCAGGCGGATTGCCATGCAGGAAGGCGACTATGCCAGAGAATTTCTGGAAACCCGCCGGATTGACTTCATTCATGTGCCGACCCTGAATTTTGCGGAAGCCGTTGATCAAGTGATCGCCGGCGGGGCAGACGCACTGATCGGTGACGAACAGATTGTTTTGTACGATATTTTCAAAAATGTGAAAGCCGATCAAATCAAAAAAGTCGGCCAGCCGCTGTATATCGGCCGGAACTGTATGGCTGTAAAAGAATCCAGTCCTTTGCTGCTGGGCATTCTGGACAAAGGGGTCAGCGAGGCAAAAAAATCAGGCATTCTGGACAAAATCAACCGGAAATGGATCGGCACCCACTACCAGACCACGGAATCGATTTTTTTCAGGTATGTGCCCCATCTTTTTCTGGGTGTCGGTCTGATTACAGCCATTGTCTTGCTGATCTGGCAATGGAATGTCAGGCTGCGATCCGCTGTGCGGTTAAAAACCGATACCCTTGTGCAAAGGGAGCGGGAACTGTTGAGAAGTGAACAGAAACTAAAGGCCATTCTCGAAGCCAGCCCCAACCCCATGGTACTGTATGATTCCAAAGGATATCCCCAGTATCTGAATCCGGAATTCATCAAGGTTTTCGGGTGGCGTCTGGATGAACTTAAACAGCGGAAAATTCCCTATGTTCCGGAAGAGGAAACAGCTCTCACTGTTCGGAAAATCGATGAGATTTATCGAACCGGCGTGCCGCTGACCTTTGAAACCCGCCGCTATACAAAAGACGGCAAAACGCTGGATGTGATTCTAAGCGCCGCCATTACCAAAAATGATCAGGAAGAGCCGGACGGACTGGTAGTGAATCTGACCGATATCAGTGAAAAGAAAAAACTGGAAACCCAGATCGAACAGGCCCAGAAAATCGAATCCCTGGGCACTCTGGCAGGCGGGATCGCCCATGATTTCAACAATCTGCTGAGCGGAATCTACGGATACCTGGACCTGGCGTTGCAGCAGAATAAAGATCCAAAGGTGGCCCGGTATATCGAGAAAGCGTTTCAATCATCAGACAGGGCCAGGGGCTTGACCCATCAGCTGCTGACTTTTTCCAAAGGCGGTGCGCCCATAAAAAAAGTGGAACCCCTGGTCCCTTTTATAGAGGAAACGACCCGGTTTGCCATGAGCGGGTCCCATGTCTCCTGCCGGTTTGAATTTCAAAATGATCTGTGGATGTGTAATTGTGATAAGAATCAGATTGCCCAGGTGATCGACAATATCGTGATCAATGCCTGTCATGCCATGCCGGCAGGCGGCACCATCACGGTTGCGGCCGGGAATCTGGAAATTCTTGAAGATGACCATTCGCTGCTGCCTCCTGGCCCTTACGTGAAAATATCGATTGTGGATGCCGGTATCGGGATACCCAAAAAATATCTCAGCCGTATTTTCGACCCGTTTTTTTCAACCAAACAAACAGGCAGCGGTCTCGGACTTGCCACCTCCTATTCCATCATCAAACGCCATGGGGGTGCCATCGATGTGACATCAGAACCAGGAACCGGTTCCTGTTTTGATATTTATCTGCCGGCCACGGGTGACCCCGGGTTTGTTTCGAAAAAAATGCATGAAAAGGAATTCAAGGGAACCGGTAAAGTGCTGATCATGGATGATGAGCCTGCCATATGTGACATGCTTTCAGAGATGATTTCGAAAATGGGATTCTCTGCTGTGGTTACCCATGATGGCGAAGCTGCGATGGCACAGTTCCGGTTGAGCCTGGAAAATCGGGATCCGTTTGCCGCCATTGTCCTGGATTTGACGGTACCGGGCGGGATGGGAGGAAAGACGGCAGTGAAACAGATCAGAAAAATGGATCAAAAGATACCTGTTTTTGTGGCCAGCGGCTACTCTGAAGATACGGCCATTGCCGATCCACAGCAGTTCGGATTTACCGGCAGCCTGGAGAAACCGTTTTCGTTTTCTGAGTTGTCACAACTTTTTGCCGCCTGTTTCAAAAGGTAAAAAACGTTCCGTGTCACCCCTGTTTTCGGCAAAGGGCCGCACCGGCATCACAACTGAGTGGTTTCACGGTTTCAATTCAAAGAGGATGGGGATTTTCACCCACATGCCCGTGGGAACCCCGTCTGAGGTGCCCGGTTCAAACCGCCAGTCCGCCACGGCCTTTTCCGCAGCCCGGTCCAGGGAGGCATGGCCGCTGGATTCAAAAATCCGCACCTGGCCGGCCTCCCCTTTTTCAGTCACATACACCATGAGCAGGACCGTGCCGGCATGCCCCCGGCGCCGGGCATTTCCGGGATACCGGGGAGGCGGGTTTTTCTTGTAGAGCGGCACGGCTTCCTTCCGGCGGGGGGGCGGGTCCGGGGCTGGAGAATTCAGATCATCCGGGTTTCCGGCAACCGGGGTTTTGTCGGTGGATGCGGCCATGTCTGCGGCGGTGGGTTTTGCTTCTCGGGTTTCAGAAAGATTTTGATCAGGGGTTGTCCGGCGTGGCGGCGGGGAAAGGGTCAGGTCCTCTTTTTTGTGCATGAGTTCTTTTTTGGGAACAATTTCAAACGGATCGGGTCTGGCTTCCGTTTCAATTGGCAGGAGTGCCGGGGTCTCGATGTCAGGCAACGGTTCCAGCGGCTGTTGCTCCTCATGCAGCTGTTTTTTTTCAGACGTCTTTTTTTTCTCCGGCCGGGGCACCGGCGGCATATCAGATGCAGGGGCAGGTCCGGTTTTTTTTTCCGGTTCCGGGGGCAGATGGGTGATCTGGATGGCGATGCCGTGATCTTCAGGGGAAACCGTGCCCGGAACAAAGTCGGAAAACGGTAAAAAAAACAGGACTGCCCCGTGAAACAATACAGCGGCCAATGCGGAAACCAGGATTCGCTTCATTTATTTTTTCAATTTTGCCTGCAAGGAGATGTCATGGATCCCGGCCAGGGTGATCCGGTCCAGCACCGTGAACAGGGTCTGATAGGATACCGATTCTTCGGCAAACAGCAGCACTCCGGGGATGGCTGTTCTGCCGGATTCAGAAACCAGCCGTTCTGTCAGCCCCGCTAATGATACCTGCACCTTATCCACATAGATCTCGTTTTCTCCCCGGACAGTCACGGACACCGGGGTCTTTTTTTCGATGTCCGCCACAGCGGATTCCGGCAGGGACACGGACAGGCCCCGGTGAACGGACATGGACAGCATGGAATAGATAAACACCACCAGCAGCAGAAATACGATATCGATCAAAGGCAGCATCTCGATTCTGGGTTTGCCTGCTTCCGGAACCTTAATCTTCATGGCCGTCCCTTTCGCAGGATTGACAGGTGGTGATATGCTGTTCATGCAGGATCTCGAAACTGGTGGCGTATTTTTCGATGATCTGGGCGGCCCGCTGAATCCGGGCGTTGAAATAATTATAGGGGAACACGGTAATGATGGCGATGGCCAGGCCGGATGCCGTGGTGATCAGGGCCTTGGCAATCCCGCCGGTCACGGCCATGGGGTCTTCAATGCCGGAAGCCCCCAGCATGTCAAAGGATTCGATGATGCCCACCACGGTCCCCAGAATTCCCAGCAGCGGCGCAATGGTGATGATGGTGTCCAAAACCCCCATGAACCGTTTCATCTTGAAGATTTCATCGGCGGCGGCGGATTCCATGGCCTTGACCGGGGAATAGTCCCGGTGAAGGATCCCGCTGACCAGGACCCGGACCACGCTGTTTTTCGATCCCCGGGTGATTTTCCGGATTTCCTCCCAGTTTTTTTCGGCAGACAGTTCCAGAACCCGGTCCATGAGGGGCCGGTCCCGGTCGATGCCGGACGTAACCCAGAAAAGGGTGCGTTCAATGATCAGGGTCAATGCGATGACAGAGCATAACAGCAGCGGATACATCAGAATACCGCCATGGGTGAACAGTTGAATCATGGGTCTGACCTTCCTGCTTGTGAATCGGTTTTGATGAAAATGCCGGGCCGCCCGGAATGGGGATTGGGCGCCACCACCACGTCCGTGTGATACACGGCCCGGATATTGTCCCGGGTAATCACGGTTTCCGGGGTGCCGAACCTGAAAACGGTCCGGGTTTTTTTGTCCAGCATCAGGACCCGGTCCGAATATTCCGATGCCAGGTTCAGGTCATGCTGCACCATGACCACAGTCAGGCCGTGCTTTTCCTTCATGGTTTTGACCCGGTTCAGGATCTGGGCCTGGTGGGAGATGTCCAGGTGGGAGGTGGGCTCGTCCATGAGCAGCAGCGTCGGCTCCTGCACCAGGGCCTTGGCGATCCCTGCCAGCTGGCGTTCTCCGCTGCTGATACAGTTCAGGGGCGAGTGCCGCAGGTGATCGATATGGGTGAAAGACATAAAGGATCGGGCAAGAGCCCGGTCGGCCTCGTTTTCAAGAAACTGCCAGGAAGAAAAATGGGGCAACCGGCCTAAAAGCACATATTGCTCCACGGTCATGTGGATGCTTTCCAGGGTCTGCATGACCATGGCAATGGTTTTTGCCCGGAGGGTCCGGGGCATGGTGGTCAGGTCCTGTCCCTGCATCGTCACCCGGCCGTCCAGGGCGGGGATCAGACCGGGCAGGGTCTTGAGCAGCGTGGTTTTGCCGCACCCGTTGGGGCCGATAATGGTGACGATCTCTCCTTTCTGGACACAAAAAGAGATATCTTCAAGCACGGTCTGGCTGCCGTACCCGCAGGACAATCCGTCAATTTCCAGAAAAGGCCCGGTCATAACGCCACCTTTTTGCGGCCCAGCACATAGATGAACACCACCCCGCCGATGATGCCGGTGATCACGCCCACAGGCAGTTCCAGCGGGGCGATCACCATCCGGGCCACGACATCGCAGAACGTGAGAAAACAGGCTCCGCCCAGAAAGGAACTGATGATGAGAATGCGGTGGTCCGATCCCGCGATCATGCGCATGAAATGGGGAACAATCAATCCTACGAACATGATGATGCCGCCGGCGGACACGCTCAGTCCCGTGAGAAGTGAGGCGGTGACAAACAGGATTTTCCGGGCCCGGGCCGTCCGGACCCCCAACAGGGCGGCTTCATCATCTCCCAGCACCATGGCGTTCAAAACCAGACTGTGACACAGGGCGATGACCAGCCCGGCCAGGGACCCCGCCAGTACCAGACGGATCAGCACCGGACTGGGTTCATCCAGGGACCCCATGATCCAGAAAACGATATTGCTTAGATCATCCTGTTCCGACACAGCCATGAGCAGCATGACCAGGGACGAGGACACAAAACTGATCATCACGCCGATGAGCAGCATGGTGTTGGGATGCAGCCGGCCCGTGCGCAGCCCCAGTCCATAGACCAGCACAATCACGATGCCGGCCCCGGCAAATCCGGCCAGCGGATAGGCCGTGACGCCGACCAGGGCCGGAAGGCCCGTGAGGATGGCGATGCAGACCCCCAGGGATGCGCCGCCGGAAATTCCCAGGGTATAGGGTTCCACCAGCGGGTTCCTGAAAAGCCCCTGAAGCACGGTGCCGGCCACACTCAGGGCCCCGCCCACGGCAATGGCCAGGATCACCCGGGGCAGGCGGATGCCCAGAACGATGCCGGCGGTCACACTGTCCCGGTCATGAAACACGGCATCAAGGATTTCAGCGGCCGACAGCCCGGTAGAGCCAAGGCGCAGGGCCATCAAGGCACAGCCGGCCAAAAGGATGGTCAGACCGGCAATGATCAGGCCCCAGCGTTTTGTCACAGGGTGATTCATGAACCGCCTCCTCTGGGCTGCGCACGGACATCAGACGGGCGGCCGCCGGACATCAGGGTTTGTGCGGCACTGGGATGGATGTGTGAGAAAAACAGCATCAGGGTGTCGGCAAAGGTCAACGGGGTGGGGCTGAACACACTGTCACGGGCCAGGACATGGATCTCGTTGTTTTTCACCGCAGTCAGGGCGGAAAATTTCATCCAGGCCGCTTTTTCCGCATGGCCGGCTTTGGTGGATGTGCCCATGGTGGCCACAAAGATCACATCCGGGTTTTCCCTGAGCACATACTCCCGGCTGAAGATGCCGGAACCGGTGTGACCGGCAATGTTGCGGCCCCCGGCCAGCTCAATGTAACTGCTGATGAACGTGCCCTGTTCTGCTGTTTTCAATGGTTTGATGCCGATCTGGATAAACACGGACCGGTTTTTCAGGGTTTCGGCGGTTTCCCGGATCAGGTCCACTTTGGCGGTGGCTGTCCGGATCATCTCCTGTGCGGCCCGCTGTTTTCCCATAAGGGTTCCCAGATCCATGAACATGGCGCAAAGGGTTTCAAAACCGGTGGGATTGTCAAACCGGATCACTCGAATGTCCTGGCCTTTGAGGGCCTGTATCTGTTTGACCCGGGTCAGGGTGCTGGCAAACACGGCATCCGGCTGAAGGCGGACGATCTCTTCCACATTGATCTGGATCACCGTGCCGATGACCGGTTTGTTTTCTTTGCCGGCAGGGATGTTGCAGTAACTGGTCACCCCGGCCAGGCGGTCGTCCGCCCCCAGTTGATAGACCATGTCCGTGATCAACGGTCCCAGAGATACCACCCGCTGGAGAGGGTTTTTTTCGGCCGCGCCAGCGGTCCGGACCGGGGAGCCGGCCGGCAGACCGGTCATCAGAACGGCCAGTACGAGAAACACGATCATGAGCAAGTGTTTCATGAGTCTTCTCCGGTACCTGCCTGCTCTAACGGCCCTGCCTTTCTGGCGGCGGCACCGTTGAACAGGGCATTCAGCGCCATGGTCATGACCGGGGACAGGTTCTTGTCAGAGACAAAGTCATGCCATTGCGTGAGCGGTGTTCCCGCAATCATGGAAGCCATGTCATGGCACAGCCTGTCAAACGCCACCGGGTCCTTGATCAGTCCTTTGTCATACTCATCGCTCACCGCCAGGGCCATGGCCGTAAATCCCTGGTACAACGGGTCCAGCAAAAGGGTTTCCACTGTTTCAATCAACTGGTTTTCCAGGTTCCGGCACTGGCAGGGAAGGTCTTCCAGGAGCAGTTCGTGCAGGACAATGCCCCTTTTTTCCAGGCGTTTGAAAATATTGAGGTCTGAGGTGAACCCGTTCTGTTTCCTGGCCGCTTCGGTGACCGCCCTGTGAACGGCTTTGCCGATCAGTTCTCCCAGTTTGGTATGTCCCCCGGTATTGGTCAGGACTGCCTCGCCGGCCCCTTCCACCACAATGATATTGTCCGTGCCCGTGCCTGTGGCCCGGTACCGGCCCTGTTCGTAGCTGGACCGGATATCCAGGTCCAGCAGGGCAGCGGTTTTTGCTTCCGTGGCCGTGATCAGTGCCCGTGTCATGGCCCGGGGGGACAGGCGGTGGCTGGCCATCACAATCAGGTTGATGGTGCCGGGTTCGTAAAATCCGCCGGTATCCCTGCCGGTGCGCATGGCATTGCCGTCCACCCCGGCCGTGGCAAACACGGTCACGGCCAGGTCTTTGAACTGTTCTGTTGCTTGACTCAGCTGATCCATGTCCGCCCCCGTGAACAGCAATGCCGTGGTTTCTCCGGCCAGGTCCAGCACATCCAGCACCTGGTTCTTCAAGACATCCAGTCCCTGGTCATGGGCCAGCATCCAGGTTTCCGGCGGGATATAATGATTGCCGACCACCGTGATCCCCGGCTTGAAGCCTTCCAGGGTGGACAGCACGGCCATGGGTGTCTCCAGCGGGATCACCAGGGATTTGTTGATAAAGTCATGGATCACGCTGTGTTTGACCGCCGCCGCCTTCACATAAGGCACGTCCGTTTGGACCGCCGAGGTCCGGGTGACCTGGTTTTTCCGGAGCAGGGTGTCGGGGTCTGCCAGGGAACTGCCATGGATGGCGGCAAACAGCCGGCTGACAAAGATTCCCATGTCAATGGAAGCCCGGCAGGTGAGATCACAGGGAAAATAGAAGACCTGCCGGGTTTTCACTGCGTCCACGTCCTTCCACCCGGGAAGGGAAAAGAACCGGTCCGCCGCCTCCCGGTCGGGGGCGCAGCCGTATATCACCTGGGGGTTGAACGCCGTCCACTGGTCCAGGGACACCGGCACCACGGCCCCGTTGCCGAAATCCGGGGGAATGCCGCCGGCCATTGATATCAGGTGATTCTGAAAGGAATCGCTGCCCGGTGTCATGATCCGGTCCCGCCCCATGAGCCGGATCACCCGTTTCGGGGACAGGCCCGCCTTTTTGATCTTGGCCGCCACCCGGTCCAGATCTGCCTGGATGTCCGACACCAGCTGCCGGGCGTTTTCCTGTCTGTCCAGAAGGTTTCCAAGCAGAACAAGGGTGTCCAGGCTGTCTGAAACGCCCTGGGTGTTGACATGTACCAGAGGGATCTCTTCCGGCAGCAATCCCTGGAGCCGGGAAGACTGAAACGGATCATAAAAGATCAGGTCCGGTTCCAGGGCCGCGATGGCGGCTGGAGATGGAAATGAATATCCGCCCACAAGGGTTTTTTCCGCCGCATACCAGGGCCGGGTCGTATGATAGGTGATGCCTGTGACCTGTTTTTCCGCCCCCAGGGCAAACAGCATCTGGGTGACCGACGGCACCAGGCTGACGATGCGGGACGGTGTTCCGGTCAGGACAATGTCTCTGCCGGTCCCGTCTGTAAACCGGATGTCCCGGCAGTCTGCCGGGAGCGCCCTGAACAGGGTCGCTCCGGCCACCAGTGCCGACAGGACAATGAGATAAAAGAACCGGGATTTCATAACAGCCGCCATTTCAGTCCGATATACCCGGACAGGCCGGGGGTGGCATAGCTGAACGCCTCTTCATAGTATTCGTCAAACAGGTTGTCCACCCGGGCAAAGATCTGAACCCGGTCACTGATGTCAAAGGACCCGGACAGGTTCACCACGGTATAGTCATCCAGGGTTCCCACCGGGTTGCCGTCCTTGTCCATGGCATAGGGGGAGGCGGCCCGCTCGTCCACCCACCGGGCATCCATGCCCACCTGCCATTTTTCCAGAAACCGGTAGGAGGCGGTGAGCCCCACCTGGTTTTCGGGACGCCGGACCAGGCGGTTTCCCTCAGGGTCCAGGGTGTGGGTATAAGTGTAGCTGAGGTTGACGGACAGGTCCGTTACCGGTGTCCAGGCCGTGAATACCTCGACGCCCCGGGTTTCCGTGTCCCCTTCGAGCTGGTTGTATCTGGAGATGAGCATGTCGTAATCGATGCGATTTTCAAAATCCATTTCCCAGTAGGTGATCCCCAGTGTCAGCCGGTCATTCAGCAGGTCCTGTTCCACCCCCAAGTCCCAGCCCCGGCTTTTTTCCGGTTCAAGGTCCGGGTTCCCGTAATCGGAAAAAAGCTCGTACAGGGACGGAGATCTGAAACCGGTACCGAAACTGGCTTTGAGCCGGGTTCCGGTTGTGGGTATCTCGTAGGCGGGCGCAATCCTGAACGTGGTTTTTCTGCCGAATGATTGATGATCATCCAGCCGGGCCCCGGCAATCATCACCAGGTTGTCACCTAAAAAAAGCTGGTCCTGGAGCCAGTAACTGATGGTGTGGGTGTCGGTATCCGGCATGCCACTGCTTTGACTTTCCATGGCTTCATTGAAATATCCGGCACCCAGGGACAGCACATGGGTGTCAAAATCGATATTGCCCTGCCAGGAGAAGTCATCCGTGTCTCCCTTGTAGTCATACCAGGGCAGGTTATCGTTGTCATAGGCCTGGCGGTCGTTCCGGTTGAATTTCCAGGACAGAATGGATTCAATCCGTCCATCGGCAAACCGGTTGTGGATACCGATGCGGCCCATCAGCTGTTCGGACTCAGATTGTTTGTGCGTGGGTCCGTCCGGGTTGGGGACCAGAGTGTTGACCCAGTTGCCCGTGGCCGGATCCGGTGTCCATGTGGAGAGGATGTTGTCCCCGGAATACCCGCCCTCATAATCATCCAGGTCCACCTCGGACTCCACATACCGAAGGGTGGATGAGACGTTGAAATTGTCATTGAATTCAATGCCGAAGTTGCCCGAAAGCGTGAGGTTGTCATACCCGTCTTTTTCATCGGTGTTGCCGGCCTGGGGAATCCGGGAATTGTCCTTGTCAGCAATGGAAAATCCCTCCCGGGTCAGGTATGAGCCGGATAACGCATAAGTCAGCTTGTCCATGGTCCCGGAGGCATGGCCGGCGGTTTTCCAGGTGCCGTAAGATCCCCCTTCCACGGAAGTTTTGACCTCAGGGATCCTGCCCCCTTTTCTGGTGATGATGTTGATCACACCGGCCGTAGCATTGCTGCCGTACATGACACTCATGGCGCCCCGGACTACCTCGATTCGTTCCACCTGATCCAGGTTGATATCTGCAATATCAGCGGACCGGTTTCGATGGGAAGAATCATTGAGGATAATACCGTCCAGCATCACCAAAGTGTTTTTGTCGTCCGCTCCCCGGATAAACACGGAGGAACTGGTTCCCATACCCCCGGTGGAGGTGACAAAGACTCCGGGTACGGTTTTGAGAAGATCCAGCAGGGTATGGGCGTTTTTCCGCTCAATTTCTTCGGTTGTGATCACCGTGACACTGTTGCCGCCGATATCCGATGTCGTGGTTTCCGTCTGGGTGACTGAGACCACCACCTGACCCATGGTGGGCAAGGCCGCCTCATTGATTTCCCGGGCATGAATTCCATGGATTGACGTCAGCCAGAAAACCGTAACAAGCATCCAGCAGATGACGGGGTGTTTCATTTTTTTCTCCTGTGTATTAGGATTGCCGGTCCGCAAAACAAAAAAACCCGGACCGAGTGAATCGATCCAGGGTTTCCCTTTTTAACACAAGATCTTGAACAGGATTTTTTCTTGTCCACGGAAAAAATCCACTCTCCCCAGGCAGGTCTTCTGACTCACGGATCATCCTACTGGCCGCGTCTTCCCATACCATCATGGCACAGTGACATTCCTGCGGCGGTGGTCCCCGTTTACAGCGGCGGGCCCGTCCCTGACTTTCACAGGGTTCCCTTTTCAGTTCAAAATGAACACCTTGAAGATATCCGTTACCTATGGGGTCTTGATTTCTTTGTCAAGAGATTTTTTTCAAACGGCAGAGATGTCCGGATGAAACCCGCTTGAGAATCAAAGAATCTTCGGATATATTCAATGAAAGTGATTTCGTTGTTCTGCCAACCTGAACCTGATGAGGACCCATGCACCCGCAAGGATATATCGGCCGCAAGATGCAGCTGCCCAGACTGAAGGAAACCCCCGCCATTGTGATTGCGGCGTTCGGCTCCACCACCAGTGCCAGAGCGGCCCTGGATATTTTTGAGGCCCGGTTGACGGAAACGTTTCCGAACCATGACATTTTCTGGGCCTATACCTCGGAAATCATCCGAAAGAAAACCGGGCTTCCCAGTCTGCAGGAAACACTGGCAAGGGTGGAGGCACAGGGGTTCCGAAGGGCGGTGGTGCAGCCGCTTCATGTGTTTCCCGGTACCGAATACCGGCAGATGGAGGAAACCTGTGTGTATTTTCCCGGTCTGCGGGTGTTCATGGGAGAAACCCTGTTTCACCGGTGGCCCTTTATCAGGCAGGTGCTGGCGGTACTCGAACCGGATTTTCTGCCGCCGGAACAGGGATTGAACCTGCTGGCCCTGCATGGCACTCCTCTGGCGGCCGATCCCGTGAATATCGTGTATCTGGGACTGGAAAAGCTGGTGAAAGACCGGTATCCCAATGTCCTGGCAGCCGCCATTGAAGGGATTCCGGACCATGAGGCCGTGTTTGTCCGAATGAAACAACAGGGTCTGGCAGATCGTTTCACTCAGGCCCGGATCATTCCCATGATGTATTTTGCCGGCATGCATGCCAGAGATGACCTGATGGGACCTGAAGACAGCTGGCGCACGGTCCTGGAAGCCATGGGGTTCACGGTGGACTGCCCGATGGTGCGGCACGGGCAGAAACCGCTGTTCAAAGGCCTGGCCCATTATCCGGAGGTGATCGGGTTTCTGCTGGAACGCCTGGAAAGAACCCTGGCACTGGCCGCCTGTTATTGATCTGTTACCCTGTTACCAAGTTATTTCCCTGACAGAATCCAGCCTATGAGCGCTGAACCTTCTTAGTTGCTGCCAGGTCGCTGAATAGCTGTTGACAATGCAGTAACATCCGGGGATGATTGTTTTTTCCCCGGACAAAACGAACCGTTTGTAAGGAGAAAAAATATGAAACCAGTGATGAGGCACCTTGTTTTTTTCATTCTGACAGCTGGACTGCTGCTCACTTCAGCCGGTACGGGCTTTGCCGGTCACCATGGGGCACAAAAGGAACAAAAGACCGGTATTCTGCTGGTGGCATTCGGGTCCAGTGAACCCAGTGCCCAGGTCTCTTTTGACACCATTGATGCCAGGGTCAGGGAAGCATGGCCGGACATTCCGGTATACTGGGCTTACACCTCCCGGATCATCCGGCACAAACTCGCCAGGCAGGGAAAACACCTGGACTCACCGGCCATGGCCCTGGCCCGGATGGCGGATGAACAATTTACCCATGTGGCGGTGCAGAGTCTGCACACCATTGCCGGATCTGAATACCACGATTTAAGACGGGTGGTGGGGGCGTTTGAATCCATGGGGGACTTTGACAAACTGATTCTGGGATTTCCGCTCCTGTCCGACCAGAATTCGATGGAAAAAGCGGTGGCAGCGCTGTTTGAAATGATCCCGGCCCAAAGAAAACAGCAGGAGGCCGTGGTGTTCATGGGCCACGGCACCCATCATCCGGCCAATGCGTTTTATCCGGCCCTGATGTTCCAGGCACAGCAGAAGGATCCCCTGGTGTTTATCGGAGCGGTGGAAGGATATCCGGAAATTGACGTCATTAAGTCCTGGCTGAAGGACAGACAGGTCAAAACCGCATGGCTGCTGCCGTTCATGTCCGTGGCCGGAGACCATGCCAGAAACGATATGGCCGGCGATGAGGCCGATTCCTGGAAATCAGTTCTTTCCCGTGCCGGAATCGCTTGCCACCCCGTGCTCAAAGGCACAGCCGAAGTGGAGTCGTTTGTAAATATCTGGCTGTCCCACCTGGAAGAGGTGTTGCACCATTTTGATTGAAACAGCTGATTTTTTCTGAGCCACTCATTTGAGTCGCTGTCCAGTTTGATGCCGGGCATTGAACCGGCAGGCGCGAGTTTGCACCGGGTTTTACCGGAGTGCATCATCCCAGTTCAAACGTGGTGATGCCGAAAATTTTGTCCATGGGCAGAGCCGGGGGTGTGCCGTGATACATTCTGGCGCATTCAAACACATAGGTCATGTCGTGGCGCTCCACCAGGGCCCGGGCCGCATTGTTGACAATGGGAATGTCCAGATAGAACGGGGCATCCTTTGCCGCGGAGGCACAGGCACAATACAGTGCATCCGCAATGTCCGGAGTGTCGGCAAACAAGGGGCCGATCTTGAATCCCTGCCGGACCTTCCGCAGCACGGCAAATCCTTTTAACCGGTTGCCGTCCTGGTATTTGAAGGGATGGGACTCCGGCATGGCCAGCCACCGGGTCATGAACCGCCGTCGGTCAAACCCGAAGCATTTCCGGTCGTATGCCAGCACATTATCCAGATCGGATTCCCTGATGGCGGACACGGAATTGTCCAGGGGCCGGGTGTTTCCCATGCCTTCATACCGCAGATCCCGGAACGAGAGCTCAAAACCGCCCCGGTTGTAAAACGGCTGCATGTCCACCACCCCGTCCATGCCAATGGCGGCCCCGGGGTCCAGCCGGCTGAGCAGGGTGTCCCGCCTCAGGTACCACAGCTTTCTGCCGATGCCCCGGCCCCGGTAGGCGGGTTTGACAATGAAAAAGCCCATAAAACCGAATGCCCCGTCATAAGAGATGATGGCGCCGCCCGCCACCAGCTCTCCCCGGTCGAAAAAGCCGTAAAATCCGTCCGGATCCGTGTGCCAGAACACGTCCGCATCATGCAGGCCGGGGTTCCATCCTTCCCGGTCTGCCCAGGAAACCAGGATATCCAGATGCTCCCGGTTGAGTTTGACAAAGTCGAAATCGTCGGGGTGTTTCATTTTTCACCTCAGTTGTAGGAATGAATGTCTGATATGGGACATGGAAGATAGATACGGCACACCACCGGGGTTTGTCAAGAAAAGACCGGTTCCGGGGGTTGACAACAGCCGCTGAATATGCAATCGTTAAAAGTCGATTAACGATTAAAGAGCTTTTTTACCATGGAACCCGAACAGGCGGCAAAAATTTTCAAAGCCCTGGGCCATCCCACGCGGATCAAAATCGTCCAGCATCTGATCGCGATCGATACCTGCATCTGCGGAGAGATCGTGGGCATTTTTCCCTATTCCCAGTCCACCATCAGCCAGCATTTGAAGATACTCAAGGAATCCGGCATTGTGTGCGGAGAAGTGGAAGGGCCTAAAACCTATTTTTGCGTGGACAAAGCCATACTGGACCGGTTCAGGCAATATGTGAACACGTTATGACGCTATGCGGATGAATGGAATGTCTGCCATGCAATACTGGCAAGCAGGAAAGAAGCGATGAAAACCTTCCCAATGGACAACAGAAATGACAATGATGGCAGGGACCTTTTTCAGAACGAAGGTGTCACACTGTCCACCAGCCGTGTAAAGATCATGCCGGCCATGCCCAACCCTGGCCGGCCAGGCGTATCAGATAATACCCGCCCCCTGGCCGCCTGTGAAAAGCCCGGTTATGACCTGTGCAGACATGTGGACCGGTTCATCGACACCGGTGCCGGCCCGGTGCCGGTTATCCGGCCGGATCTGGACAGATGGGACCGGGTGTCCACCATTGCGGTCCGGTGCGGTATCCGGCGCCACCGGTACACGGTGAGTCCCGGGCTCTATGGTATCGGATCTCCGAATGACGACTCCGAGGTGCTGGTGACCGCCAATTACAAGCTGACTTTTGATCATCTCAGATCCGCACTGGAAGGCATCAGCGCATGGATCCTGGTGCTGGACACGAACGGGGTGAATGTCTGGTGCGCGGCAGGCAAGAAAACCTTTTCCACCCGGGAGCTGGTCCAGAGGATCCAGGCAGAGTCCCTTGAAAAGGTGGTGACCCATAGACGGGTGATCGTTCCTCAGCTGGGCGCCACCGGAGTATCGGCCCGGCAGGTCAGGGAACAGTCCGGTTTCCGGGTGGTGTTCGGCCCGGTGAAGGCCAGGGATATCCCTTCGTTTCTGAACAGCGGCAGAAAAGCGGACAGGGCCATGCGCCAGGTCACATTCTCCCTGTTTGAGCGGGTTGTGCTGACCCCGGTGGAGCTGCACGGGGCGTTGAAAATGGCTGGTATTTCGGCCCTGGTTTTGTTTGTCCTTTCCGGTATCGGCCCGGGCGTGTTTTCTTTCCAAGATGCCTGGGAGAGGGGCTGGGTGTCCTTGTCCGCACTGGTCACCGGACTGATCTCCGGTGCCGTGTTGACCCCGCTGTTGCTGCCGTTTATCCCGTCAAGAAAATTCGCCTTCAAAGGTATTCTCATGGGAGGTGTATGCGGCCTGTTGCTGGTGCCGGCCATTTTTTCCGGGACCGGCAGCGTGGCCGGAACCACTGCCCTGTTTCTGTTCAGCGTGATGGTCAGTTCCCACCTGGCCATGAATTTCACCGGGGCCACCCCGTTTACCTCCCCGTCCGGGGTGGAAAAAGAGATGAAGCAGTTCCTTCCCGTGCAGCTGGCCGGGATACTGGTGGCGGCGGGTTTGTGGATTTACAGTGCATTCTGATCTGTCAGGATTGTCCGTAATCAAGGAGAAGAGGATGAAGGATTTCAGGTATCTGGAGGATGTGGCCACCCTGGTGCTGGATGAACACAAATGCATCGGCTGCGGATTGTGCACCGAGGTCTGCCCCCATGCCGTGTTCGAGATCCAGCAAAAAAAATCCCGCATTATTGATTTTAACGCCTGCATGGAATGCGGGGCCTGTGTCAACAACTGCCCGGTAGATGCCATATCCGTCAGCCCCGGGGTGGGGTGAGCCACCTATATTATCCAGGTCTGGATAAAGGGAAAAGAAAACGCCTCCTGCGGGGACGGCTGCTGCTGATCCGGAAAAAACTTGACAGGGCTGAAGATTTGTGGAAAAATTAGTTTGTTAAGACTAACAAATTAAGAAATGAAAATCTTTCAGCCAAAGGAATCCCAACCATGTTTGAAAAAATCTTTATCGGCCTGATCGTTGCCGGTGCCGTGTATTATCTTTACCGCCGGCTCAGGGCCACAGCTTCCGCTGACAGCACACCCTGCGGCTGCGGGTGTGACAGCTGCGGTACCAGCCAGATCCATTGCGAATTCAATGGACCGGAACAGAAAAAGAAATCATGAAGCCGGAACATCCAGACACATGCATTGATGATTGATTTGCATTCATCTGTGACACCCAGGAAAGCGTTCAGGGACGTGCGCCGTACTTTGGATATGACAGAGTACCGCGTAAAAAACAAATGGGTTTGATTTTACATGCCGGCACAGGTATGATGGCGCCCTGAACGACGAGCTAGGAGAGGGGTGCTTATTCGGCATGGCCAAAGTCAGAAAGAAAAAAAGCAAGCAGAGACAGCGGCAAGGAAATGAAAAATTAAGAAAGTTCCAGTCCATGACCCCGGATGCGACCCGCGATCAGGCAAAGGCCTTTTTGGCGGCATCCCGTTACCGGGACGCGATACTGGCCTTTCGCGAGGTGCTGAAAAAGGGGGGCGACAAGGATCTTGTCCTGCCGGACCTTTTCCGTACTTACCGGCTCAGACACGGCCAGCTTCTTGCTAAAAAAATGCCCAGAGAGGCTGAAACCGTGGCAAATCTGGGCGGGCAGGTGTTTGAAGCCCTGCCCCGGATCACGCCGGAACTGCTGGAACAGGCCCTGGATTTCCTGCCGGTCCGGACCATCATGGCTGCATTGAAGGAAAAGGCGGCATTTGCGGTGTTGACCCCGGAAACGGAAAAACGCCTCGGCATATTGCTGGTGACCGAACATGCCCTGGATCTGGCCGAGGATCTGCCAAAACACGCCCGGCTCAGGACAGACCGGCCGGTGATGGCTGCGGCAGCCGCCAACATGGTAGACGGTGACTGGCAGGCCGCGCTTCACGCCATGCGGCCCATCGCCCGCACCTCCCCCTTTGCGGACTTCAAAATGTTTGCCCGGGCCATGGCAGCCTGGGAACGGCAGGACCGGGCCACCCTGAAAAAAGCACTGCCCCGCCTGGGGGAAAACTTCCCGTTCAAGGGACTTCGGACCCTCCTGGCCGAATATGCCGACCGCGGCAGTTTCAAGTCCGCTGACATCTATCCTGACACCGCCGCCCTACTGATGGGGCCGGGGATACACAAGATATCCTGCCGGAACAGGATTCAGCAGCACATGGCACCCTTGAACCTGAACGGCATGGCAGTGGCCTGCCGTGATTTCGCCCGGTTGCTGAAGCCTGAATCACCGGATGACGTCCTTGAAATCCTTGCGGAAATCATTGGTAAAGGCATCATCAAAGAATATGAAGATGATCCGGTTTTATTGCCCGGTTTTCTTGAACGGCTCATCCATTCAACCGCGGAGCGAAGACGTCTTTTCCTGAAAATTGAATCGGTCTGTTATGATTTTATGTCTGATTCCATTTCTGATTACCTGAAAACGCTGAAAACCGAATTTCCCGATGCAAAGGAGCGGGACACCGCATACGCCCTGATTCTTTTGAAACTTGCCGGCATCATTAAAAAACACCCCCATATTCTTTATGATTACGAGGAAGAGCTCTTTGATATCCTGGCTGCGTTTTCAATTCCGGACAGGATACTGGACACCGACTTGAGCCTGGTGCTGCTGACCCTGGTCCGGCATGCCGTAAAACATGACCCGGGAAACCGGCTTGCATATGACATGCTGCAGGGTATTTACGCCCCCTTTGCCGAGCACCGCAAAATCCTGACAAACCTGTATGAAACCATGGCCGCCCAATTTGATGACGACCCTGCCCCCTGCCTGGAACTGGCCCGGCTGTATTACCAGAAAAGTGCCTTCAGAAAAGCACAGGACATTCTCCAGACCGCCTATGACAGGGCGCCCCATGATGCCCGGGTAAAAGAATCCAGGGCCCTGGCTTTTGTGATCTCTGCCCAGAAAAATCTGCCAAAGGAGAAATGGCACCTGGTGAACCGGGATCTGGACCGGGCCGCAGAATTCGGCCTTTCCGTCCTTTCCCCGGTCATTGCCGGAAAACGCCTTTTGGCGGAATTTTTAAAAACCCGGAAGTTTTCAGCCAAGACCTTTCTCGAACAGACCAACGCGTTTACACCGGTCCAGCAGATGCAGTGTTTCCTGCTGCTGCAAACCGATGTGGACAGCGGTGATTACGGGATCGATACCCGGGGCATGGCCAGCTGCTTCAAGGGATTGCAACAACAGATTACAGGACTTTCCCCCAGGGAACTGATGGCACTGCTTTCCCCCCTGGACGACCGGTTCACCCCCTTATACCCCACCCTGTTCTATGCCCGGCCCCTGCTCGGCGCTACCGGCAAAATTTTTTCCACCCTGCCCCCGGAGGACCTGATGTCCCTGGTCATCCCCATGGCACAGAACCAATGCACGGACGTGGCCATCCGGGCGCTGAAAAGAAAGACGAAAACCGCCGGACCGGACCACAGGATCCTGCTGGTTTTTTACCACACCGCTCTAGAGGCCATATCCGCCAACACATTTCCCTGCCCCAGACTGGCTGAGCTGGTGGACAAAGCCGGACCGGACCTCAGGGAACGCCTCCGGCAGATATCCAGGTCCCTTTCGGAAGTGGCACCCTATCCGCTCAAAGATGCTTTTGAACGATTTGAGTTTGATCGGCCCGCTCCTCCAGGATTCGGTCCCGGCCCTGGTTTTCCCGAAGATCTCCCCCTGAATGAGATGTTTTCAGATCTGTATGATATCATGAAGAATGCCATGGATGAGGATTCCTGGACAGACCCGGAAGAAGATCGGGGGCAGCAGCCCTACCCCTTGGACCTGGATGTGGCATCCATATTCGGCAATAAATGTGATCCCGAAGATGCCAAAGAGATCCTTTCCGACCTGGTCGTGGCCGCGGACGGCATTATCAACGGACCGACCCGCCCCTGGGAAAACCCGGAAGAAAATTTTATTTCCGCCTTTGAAGCCCTGCTGGACCTGATGCACCAAAGCGGGATCAAGACCACCGGCCAATACCGGGAAACCGGCCGCAAACTGGCGGAGGCTCTGGCATACAGCCAGCTTGTCCTGGAGGCCCTGGGGCGCATTAAATACAAGGCCGCCATCATAAATATCCCGGAGCACCAGCACTTTGTACTGGGTTTCAGATCCGGGTCATGACCCACACCAAAAGGAGACCATTGTGATTTATCACCATATACTCGGCGTGGACAAGACTGCCGGGGACCGGGAAGTCCGGGAAAGATACCTGGCACTGGTCAGGGAATTTCCACCGGACCGTGACCCGGAGGCATTCCAGCGGATCACCCGGGCCTACGAGGTCCTGAAAGACCGCCGCGGCCGGGTCAGGGACAGGCTGACGGGTTTCAACGACTTCGCTTTCTGGACCGATGCCCTGGATGCCCTTGTGGACAGCATTCCCACGGTACCCCAGGCTCCCGGCCTGGACCGGATCATCGAGGCGGACAATAAATGAGCCCCGGTGATATTGCCGCAAAGGCCGGGGCATGGTTCCACAGGACCGTTGTCTTGAGGCTGCTCACCCTGATCCACACCACATCGGGACGGGCCCTGCGCAACCGGCAGGACATGGAATGGAAGACCAGGGCACTGGCGGATTTTTCAGACTGGCTGGACAGCCTGGATCAGGCCCCGCTGGAATTCCTGTCCAAAGACCCGGCGGGTCAGCCGGAAACAGACAGCCGGTCCGTCCCACAGGATACCGGCGGTCCGGACGGCCCGGATCTTTATACCCTGCTCTCGGAATTCGTCAGCCTGAAAAAGCAGATTCAGGTCCAGACCCGGGAGCAGTCCCGGAACCTTCAAGGGCTCAAGGATTTCAACACCTTTGCCGGGGAGGGCAGGCAGCTTCTGGACGACCTGGCCCGCCAGGTCAGCCGAATGAAGACCATGGAAGACAAACTCAGGGAAGAGACAACCGCGGATATTCTCCAGGCTTTTCTGGATATCCGCGACTCCCTGGCCCGGGGAACGGCAGCCAGAACCCGTGTGACCGCCCCGTTTGTAAGACAAAAAAAAATTCATGCCCTCCTTGACGGCTACCAGATTGCCTTGAATAAATTCGACCAGGCCCTCCTGCGCCTGGAAACCACCCCCATCCCCGCCACGGGCCGGCCCTTTGACCCGGACACCATGACGGCGGTGGACACCTGCCATGTCCCGGATATGCCGCAGGGCGTTGTCACCGAAGAAATCAGCGGCGGTTTTATGCGGCGGGGCAAAGTCCTCCGCCATGCCCGCGTCGTCGTGAATACCCCAGGAAAGGAAAATTAAATGGCACAGGAACCGGTTATCGGCATCGATCTGGGTACCACCAACTCTGAAGTCGCTTTTGTGTTTAACGACACCCCCATCGTCATCGAGGACGATGACCGGGGGATCATGCCCTCCTGTGTCGGCATCGACCGGAACGGGCGCCTCATCGTGGGCCGTACCGCCCGGAACCAGGCCGCGGCATTCCCCGGGGATACGGTTTTGGCTGTCAAGCGCCGGATGGGTACGGACACCCGTTACACTTTAGGCGACCAGGAATACTCCCCCCAGGAGATCTCCGCCATGATCCTCAAGACCCTGAAAGCCCGGGCGGAAGATGCCATCGGCGTCCCCGTGAAAAAGGCGGTGATAACGGTGCCGGCCTATTTTACGGATGTCCAGCGCCAGGCCACCAGGGATGCCGGCCGGATCGCCGGGCTGGAAGTTCTCAGGATCATCAACGAGCCCACCGCCGCAGCCCTGGCCTACGGTGAAGCCGGCCAGGACGAGGACCGGCACATCCTGATCTATGACCTGGGCGGCGGCACCTTTGATGTCTCCATCGTAAAAATCGAAGCCGGAGTGGTGGAAGTCCTTGCCAGTACCGGGGACAACCGTTTGGGGGGCGAAGACTTTGACGAAGCCCTGGTGGAATATCTGCTAGACCATATCAGGGAACACCACGGCCGGGATCTCTCAGACGATCCAGTGGCTGCCGCCCGCCTCAAATCCGCGGCAGAAACCGCCAAAATGCAGTTGTCCGACGAGTTTTTCGTCCGTATCGAAGAAGATCACCTGGTTCCGGACCTCCACCTCTCCTGTGAAGTGTCCAGGAACGTCTTTGAAGAGATGATACAGCCCCTTGTTGAAAAAACCATGACATCCGTGGCCAAGGCCCTGCGGGATGCGGGCCTTTCTCCGGGCCGGCTGGACAAGGTCATTCTGGTGGGGGGCTCCACCCGCATCCCCATGGTATCCCGGATGTTGTCCGATGAGCTGAATATCCAACCGGTCATGGGCATCGATCCGGATCTGTGCGTGGCATTGGGGGCCGGTATCCAGGCCGGGCGGGAAATGGGAAAATCCATCCGCAGCATGCTCATCGACATCACCCCCTACACTTTTGGCACCTCCGCCTTGGGCATGCTGGACGGCAGGCATTACGAGCATTGCTTCGTCCCCCTGATCCGGCGGAACACCAAGCTGCCGGCTACCCGTACCGAAGCCTTTCAGACCCTGGTGGACGACCAGGTTGCCGCCGATATCAACGTCTACCAGGGAGACAGCCCGGATGCCCTGGATAACATCCTCATCGGCACCTATACCTTTGACCTTTCCAAAGCCCCGGCCGGCAGCGTCATCACCCTGCGGTACGATCTGGATCTCAACGGCATACTCACGCTCGAGGCCAGGGAAAAGGATACGGGCAAAACCATCAATGCCGTCCTTGAAAATGTCTTCAGCCAAAGTGGCACGGACATTTCCGAAGCCAGGGACAAAGTCGGTGCCCTGTTCCCCGGGGACAACGCCCCTTCAAAAGAGCCCTCCTCAACCGGAGAACCGCTCCGGCCGGAATCCGGCCCGGATGCGGTATTGCCCCCGGCCATCGCCGGCATTCTGGACCAGGCCCGGGAAAAACTGCCCCTGGCCCCGGATGATGACAAGGATGACATCATCAATCTGATGGAAGATATCACGGAGGCCTGTGCCCGAAATGATCCGGACCGGGCCGGGAAACTGGCCGAAGAACTGGAAGATATCCTCTTTTATATAGGCGAGTAAGAGCGAGAATGCTGGAAACATGCCCGGCCTGCAAGGCCCCGTTCAAAGGCAGGCAGATCTGCCACCGGTGCAAATCAGACCTGCGCCCTCTCATTGCCGTGGCAGAGCGGGCCGCTGCCTGCCTTGCGGCGGCCCGGGCCGCGTTCGAGCAAAACGATTATCAGGCAGCCTGCGGCCTGGCCTGCCAGTCCCTGGCCCTGAAGCGTTCCCAGGAGGCTGAGTCGCTTTGCCGCTACGCCGGGTTTCTGGCCGGGATGCAGCGGACAATCCGGCTGGCACCTGCCGGCAGCAAAGGAAACAGGGCAGCCAGGAAACTATCACCGGTCACATCCCCCGGATGGGCATCAATGTTGCGGAAAATAATGAAAATATGCACTGAAGATTAGATTTGAAATGATTAAACGAATTTTAGATCTCCCTGCCTTGCTGGAAAGAAAATCGAAAATTTTGCCGTGGTCAGCTGTGACACCACTGAAAGGGTTACAAAAGACAATATCACCATTTTCCCCTGGAAGCGGTTTTTGCAGAAACTGTGGCAGGGAACAATTATCCTTTGATTTTCATGAAAGATAGCCGGGGTCGCATGCCTCGGCCGTGGCCCGTGCTTTATCGAGCGGGGAAGGAATTCCCGGGTTTGCGGAAAACCCGGGAATTCAGGAGGGCAGGATGGTGACGGCGGGTCAGAATTCGATGGCCAGCTGCATGGTGATGGTATCGATTTCCCCGGCATTGTCTTCGAATTCCGTTTTCAGGTATTCAAGGGCCAGGTTGGTGTTGTCAAAAATCCCCCAGTTGGCCACCACGCCATAACGGGATTCAGGCAGAAATTCTGTGCCACCATCATCGGACCCCCCGTATCCGATGGCCAGTTCCACATTGTCCAGCAGGGAAACGCCGAGCTCCAGGTTCCAGGCAGCGGGTTTGCGCTCCCGGGTATCGGTGGCATCGTAGATTTCACCGGCTTTGAAATGGTCCATGGCTGTGAGATATTCCGCGATAAAGGCAAACCGTTCCAGAAAAGAAACAGCGACATACCCGCTCCAGCCACCGACCAGTTCATCCACTGAACTGTTGGCGGCAAATTCGGAAAATGCATCGGCAGACAGCAGGTTGGATGTATATGACAGCCCCATTTCAAGAAATTCATAGGGTTGAAACGTGACGGCAGCGACCATGCTGTCAATCATGTCATCCTTGTCGGTTTCATCGACCGCCCCGTTGAACAGACCCGCGGAGATCTCCATGGTATCACCGGCAAACCGGTATCCCGCCACGGCGGCTCCCTGAAAGGTCTCCCCCAGTTCCAGGGTAAGGGGGTCGGTGACAAAATGGCTTTCAAAAACACCGAAAGGGATGCACTGGCGGCCGGCTTTCAACCAGCCCGGGAATGACTCGCCGGACAGGGTGATAAATGCCTCTTCCACGAACAGGTCATCGTCTTCATATTTGAACAGGACCAGGCCGTCGGCATAGGTTGAGATATCCGCCTCCACGGCCACGCCGACTTCTCCGAGATCCAGATCGCTGGATTCATGATCCGACTGATCCGGATCATCGGACCGGAACCGGGAATGACTGGCTTCAAACTCGATGAACCCGTTGATCCCGATCCGGTCAAACCATTGATTGTCCCGGTCTTCCAGGCCCACAGTCCGCTCCAGCTCTCTGATCCTTTCTTCCATGCTTTTAACACCCCCCACCGTGCGTGTGGAAGTGTCATCTTGGGCCATGGCCGGAGACGACAGAAGAGTGAAGAGCATCAAGCATAATGTCGTGTGCACTATTACAGATATTTGTTTCAGTTTCATTTTTTCCTTTTCCTTGTTTTTTTTTCTTGACGTCCTGTTTATGTCAGTCAGGGTCTGACTCCCCGGTTTCCGTCAACCGATCAGGAAAATGAGGAGAGGCACCTGACAAGGGTTTTTTTATAATGGATCAGAACAGTTACATATCCATGGCCTTGATCCAGATCACGGCATCTTTGGAGCAGGGTTTGCCGTTGTGGGTGGCGTCTTCATCCAGCCCTAAGGCCGCAAATCCCCACCACCCGGCCCTGGGGATGCCGAAGGTGAATATGCCGTTGTCATCGGCAAAAATGGTCTGCATTTCAAACGAACTTTGGGGTGCTTTGACCGCCGGTGTTTTGGCAAAGGCGTTCTGGTCGATCAGCGGCTCGTGATTCAGGTATTCGATCTCGATTTCAGCACCGGGTACGGGTTTCCCGTTGTACAGCACCTTTCCCTGGAACACGTTGCCGGTCCAGCGGTCATAGGGTTTGCTCAAGGGAATGATTTCCGCCGGCAGGCCCGCCGGTTCCATCCATTCTCCGGGGATGCCCCCCACATTGATGATCACCTTGGTCATCTGCTGGATATAGGAATCCTCTTCCGCTTCAAAATAGGGGGCCGGAATCAGGCAGAAGATATGGTCCCCGCCCCGGGCTGAATATTCTGTTTTGAATGCCTTGCCGGCATTGGTGAGGCTCTGCCAGGAAACCGGCACCAGGGTGTCCAGCAGGTCGACTTTTTTGACCGGATTTTCTCCCCGGCTCTGAAGCACAAAGAACTGTTCCGGGGTGCCCATGTCCATGGTGTGCCCTGCATCGAATGGATGGGTGAAAACCAGGGCCAGAGGGATTTTGCCGCCGTTTTCCAGGGCTGCATCCGGCGTGTAGACAAGCTGGAAATGGGCAAAAGCTTGGGAAGACAAAATAAGTGAAACCAAACTCAAAAGAACTGCAAACCGTTTTTTCATTGTTTTCTCCTTGGATAATTTATGGAAATTTAACAGTGATGTTCAACGCGCCGGCTGAACATAAAATGTTCCTGCAAAGACGGTGGGTTAGAAAATTTCCTTGCCGGGCACTTTGATCTGATGGCCTTCGCCGGCATCGAATATCACCGTGAATTCCTGGGAGGGCTTTTCCACGGTATATTCGCTGAATTCATCCAGCTTGTCTTCCATCAGTACCTTGCCGTCTTTGTCTTCTACCCTCACTGCCACACCGGCGGCGGAAGACCCGTCGGAAAAACCGCCTTCGCAGGTGATGGAACCGTCTCCGTTGTCATAGCAGGAGAACAGCGGGGTGTGGGCCTGGCAGATGCCCGTGAAAAACAGGCCAAAGACAGCGATGGCCAGCAGTGTTTTGACAGGTGTCATGGGGTAACTCCTTTCATTTAACTTAATGGGTTTCGTTTAATGGGTTTACGCTTGAACCCGCCGGACCGCCCATCGGTCCGGCCATAGGTCATGCGGCACGGGTGCCGGCCCTTGCCGGGGAGATAAACCCGGCCGCAATGGTGATGGCCAGTGCCAGCAGATAAAAGGCGGCCATGGCCTGGAGCCCGGAAAGACCCAGGGCACTTCCGCCGGTGAAAATCAGGCCGGCTACCGCCAGCCCCAGCAGCATGGGATACCCCATGGCAAAGAGCATCCACTTGACCGACCCGGACTGGATCTTCACCGCAATGGTGGTGGCCAGGCACGGGGGATACAGTACCATGAACATCATCAATGCCAGGGCATGGAGCGGGGTGAAGTCTTTTTCACCCTTTGCCATGCGGGTTTCCAGGGAATCACCGGCATCGCCCTGTTCATACAGGGCCCCCAGGGTGGCCACGGCACTTTCCTTGGCGGCAAAAGCCCCCAGCAGGGCCACGTTCACCCGCCAGTTGAACCCGGCCCACTGGCTCACCGGTACCAGGGCCTTGCCTGCATAGCCCAGAAAGCTGTTGTCAATGCGTTCGGCCCGCATTTCCTGGAGCAGCTGGCTGCGTTCCCGGATCAGGGTCTTCAGGGCCTGGTTCACTTTTTTGGCATCCCGGTCTCTGCCAGGTCGAACCAGGGTGAAAAACCGGGCATTGGCTGCCTCGAATTCCGCATCCACAGCCTGGGCCGCTTCCGCGCTTTTGGCCTCCATTTTTTTGTTCCGAAAGGCTTCCCAGTATCGGATCATGGCCATGAGGTTGTCGCCGGACAGATCGGTTTCAAATCCGGTGCCGGCAATCTGTTCAAAAAAAGTGTCCATGGCGGCGATTTTTCTGTCTTCATAAAGGGCCATGCGCTCAGGTCCGATGCCGGGAAACTGGAGCAGCACGAAAATCACCACGGCCAGGGCCACCACAATGGTGGTGATTTTCCGGATAAACAGCCAGACCCGTTCCAGGGCTCTTCCCAGCACCCCCCGGATGGTGGGCAGGTGATAGGGGGGCATCTCCATGACGAACGGGGCGGTTTCCTTGTCCTTGAGCACGGTCAGGGTCAGCAGTTTGGACACGGGCAGCACCAGCAGCAGGCTGATGGTGGAGATGAAAAACATGGCCCATCCCTTGTGCTGGGCAAAGTAGATGTTGATGAGAAGGACATACAGGGGCACTTTGGCCAGGCAGTTGAGCATGGGAATGATCAGGATGGTGGCCAGGCGGGACCGCTCGTCCGGGATCCCCTTGCAGGACATCACCCCCGGGACCGCGCATCCGCCCACGTAAATCCCCCCCAGCACCATGGGCAGGGTGGACTGGCCGTGGAGCCCGTACCGGCTGAACAGCCGGTCCATGATGAACGCCATTCTGGGCATGTATCCGCTGTCTTCCAGAAAGGCGATGCAGGCGAACAGGATCAGGAAGATGGGGATGTAGTTGAGCAGGGCGTTCACCGAATCTACCAGCCACAGAAAAAAGGACCGGGTCAACGGCACATCAATGAACCCGGAGACCGGCAGAAGGTCCGACACCAGGTTCCGGAACCCGGCCAGCAACGGCCAGGTGTAGTTGGTGATCTGGTACCCCTGGACAATGGACAGGTAGTACAGGGTCCACAGCACCCCGACCATGAACACCGGGCCGGCCAGCTTGTGGCAGACCAGGGCATCGATGCGGTCGGACAGGCTTTTCCCGGTTTTGGCGGACCGGAAGACACAGGGCCGGGCAATGCCTTCGGCAGCCCGGTACCGGCAGGTGGCCACATGCATGTCCGGGGCCGTATCCATGGCCGCTTCAAACTGCTGCCTGGACCGGTCCACTGCCGCCAGCAACCGGGCATAGTCCCGGGATTTTTCCCGGACCAGGTCCCGCACCGCCTCATCCCCTTCCATGAGCTTGATGGCCAGCCATCGGACCGGATACCGGTCCCCCAGGCCGGTGAGTCCGGTCACCTGTTTCTGGACCGAATCGATGTATGGGGTCATCTCCCGGTAATCTACCCGGGCAGGTTCACCGGGCAGCCCGGTTTTTGCAGTTTCCAGGATGGCCGCCTGGAGATCGGTTTTGCCTTTGCCCCTGGTGATGGCCGTGGGCACCACCGGAACCCCCAGGCGCCGGGACAGGGCTGCGGTGTCGATGGTCAGGCCCCGGTTTTCAGCCACATCCATCATGTTCAGGTTCAGGATCACCGGGATTTCCATCTCCAGAAGCTGAAACGTGAGATACAGGCACCGCTTGAGATTGGACGCATCCATGGTGTTGACCACCACGGACGGGGTCTGGTGCAGGATGAAATCCCGGGTCACCCGTTCTTCCGGGGAATAGGAGGTCAGGCTGTAGGTGCCGGGCAGGTCCACCACCGTCACCCGCACATCCCCGTACCGGTACCACCCGGTCATCTTTTCCACGGTGACCCCGGGGTAGTTGGCCACATGCTGCCGGGCCCCTGTCAGGGCGTTGAACACCGTGGATTTGCCGCAGTTGGGCTGGCCGGCCAGGGCCACGATGAGCTTATCAATTCCCATCCGGCTCAACCTCCACGAACCGGGCCTCTTCATGGCGCAGGCTGATGGAATATCCCTCGATCTCTACCTGCATGGGGTCTTCGAGAGGGGCATTGCGGATCACCCGCAACGTCAGGCCCGGGAAAATCCCCATGTCCAGCAGGCGCTGTCCCAGCATGTTGGCTGCGGAGAGGCCGGTGATGGTGCAACTGCTTCCCGGTGTGAGTTGGTCAAGTGTAATTGTGGATATCATTATTTTATTATATTAAACAGTAAAATTAAGTTAAAAATTACAATTTTTGATTTTTGATTTTAATTAGTTCAAGCTAACAAAATTGGGGCAATATATTTCACAAAGCCGATTCTTTGTCAAGGGCATAATGCAATTTTTTTCAGATCCCTGAACTACCCAAAGAAACCGGATGTCAGTTTAAAGTCACCCCTTCGTCCGGTTGAAACAATGCCTGGGTCACGGCGGAAAGGCTGGAACTGCTCAGGATTTTCAAGGGCTTGTTGTAGCGGCTGCACAGCTGTTTGACTTTCCGGCAGGCGGTGTGGCTGTTGCAGTTCACCGGGCACAGTACCAGGTCGCACCGTTTGACTTTGGCTTCCAGTCCGGCGTTGGCGTTTTTCATGTACCCGTCATGGTAATGAAATTCACCCCCGGCGTTTTCCACCACCTCTTTGTAAAAGGCCCGCATCTTGGTGATGCCGCCTACCAGGAAAATCCGTTTGGCGCACAGCCGGTAACGCGTGCAGTGGTCCTTGTCGCAGTGACCTTGGGCGCAGTGATCGCAGGAACAGCTGTCCCGGCTGCAGCCGGATTTGGCGCAAACCGTCTCAGAGCAGGCGGCACCACAACAGGCAGCCCGGGTACAATCTGCCACGGTATTGCTGGACCCGGCGCAGGCGGCATTTTCAGCCGGATGGGGGCAGGGTGGGATGCCGGAAGCCCTGGGACCTGATATCAGGGACTGGAACTCTTTTTTGATCAGTTCCAGCTCGCTCTGATGGCTGAACAACTCAATCTGAAGGGCTTTGTGTTCCCGTATCAGTGTCTGGTGTGCCTTTTGTTCCCGGCGCAGGTCCCGGGTCAGGGCCTGGATCTGTTCCTCGGAATGCCGGTTTTCAGCATCGTTCCGGGTGCCGCCGGAAGGTTCCGGCCGCATCTGCTGCACCTGCAAGATCAACTGCCGGTTTCGGGTCTCAAGGGTTCCAATAACCCTGGCATCGGCTTTTCGTGTTTTGCTCATCTCCTTGAGTGCCCGGCTTTTTTCGGCCAGTTTCACCTTTTCCCGGTCCAGCCGTTCCGTCATCATTTCAAGTTGCCGGCGGACATTGAAGATTTCGGTCATGTTGGCATGGGCCTGCATATGCACCTCGCCGGCAACGTCCGAAAGCAGTTCCAGGCTGGTCTTTTTGTAAGACACAATGGCATAGAACAGCGGCCCCACATCACCGGTTTCAAGGTGCGATGCCCACAGTGCCCGGATGTCGGGTTCGGTCATGCCGGCAACCCTGGCCATCTGCCCGGCGGACTGGTTTTGGATGAAGTTGTTTACCTTCAGGGAAACATTGTTTTCACCTCCCAGCTGGAGCATGATTTTCTGGTGATATTCATAGGGTTTCATGGATTTGACATCATAGCCGCATTTTTTCAGAATGGACCGGTGCTTTTCAACGGTGAGCATGGCCCCTGCCACCGGACATTTGAGGTGGTCCGGGATTTTCCAGATGGGAAGAAAAAGATCGGATGTGTCTGACATGATTGAAACCTCCTGGGTTGAAGTGAAACAGATTGAGAAAAAAGATAGTATATAGAACAATATTCTGTCAACAATAAAATATTAGTTCTATCTAATTTTTTCCCGTTCTGTTGTTGACAAATTTCTGTTAGCGCGTAAAGTATGGAATACAGGTTCACATAAAAACAATTGGACATCCCATCGAGTCTTTCATCGACTGCGGGGAGCACCACCGGTGCGAAAAGAACCGGATCCCCGGGTTGTTCATCTGAGGAAAGGAGCTTGTCATGAAAATCTTGGTTGTGTTTTATTCGTCTTATGGGCATGTGTATGAAATGGCCAAAGCCGTTGCCGAAGGGGCGCGCCAGGTGCCGGAAGCGGAGGTGGAGATCCGGCAGGTGCCGGAAACCCTTCCGGATGAGGTGCTGGAAAAGATGGGGGCGGTAGAGGCGAAGAAAGCGTTTTCCCATGTGCCGGTGTGCACGGTGGAAGAACTGAAGGCGGCCGATGCCATCATTTTCGGCACCCCGACCCGGTTCGGCAACATGTGCGGCCAGATGCGGCAGTTCCTGGATGCCACAGGCCAGCTGTGGGCCAGCGGGTCTTTGATCGGAAAGGTGGGAAGCGTGTTCGTGAGCACCGCCACCCAGCACGGTGGCCAGGAATCCACAATTCTGTCTTTCCATACCACGCTGCTGCACCACGGGTTTGTGGTGGTGGGGCTGCCCTATTCCTTCCAGGGACAGATGCGCATCGACGAGATCACAGGCGGGTCACCCTATGGGGCATCCACCATTGCCGGCGGAGACGGGGCACGGATGCCTTCTGAAAATGAGCTTGAAGGCGCGCGGTACCAGGGAAAACATGTGGCGGAAATTACGACTAGGCTGGCGGGGTGATCGGAGCGGATGATACATTTGAAGACCGTTATCGAATCCGGGGAATGATACGGGCCGGTCACCGGACCGCACATCGGTCACACAGCCCTGACAGAAATACGTCATGGCTTTCGAGAACAAATCCGTCCGGAACGATATGATCATCTTTCAATGCGCATCCGGGCAGGTCCATTACCCGGTTGCAGCCATTACAGTGAAAATGGTGGTGATGAGGTTTTTGCGCCCGCTCATATAGGGTACCCAGGTCCGGGTGGTTGACCTGCCTGATCCGGCCGGCTGAGATCAGCTGCTTGATGTTGCGGTACACGGTGGCCTGGTTTAAGGAGGGAACGATCCGGCTGCCGTATGCCAGTATTTCCGGAATGGCCAGCAGTCGGTCATGCTGTTCAAAAACCTGTTCAATGGCCCGTCTCTGGGCAGTTTGACGTTTCATTTTTTTTTACCTCGAAAAACAGTATATCCAAACCTTTCACCCTTTGCAAGATGTCAGTCAGGTGTTGACAAATCTCTTTTGACAGATTAATTATTGCAAATGCATTATCATTTGCATATATTCCGGGTGAAATGACTGGAAAGGAGGTGTGGTTTTGAAAGCGTGAAACGGTCTGGATAAAAAGAGGGTGTTCCAGAAAATGGTGACGGTTTGAGATAGCTTGGTAAAAAGATTGTTATTAAGTGGTAAGGGGGAAAAATGCGGTTAAAATCCATGAAATGGGCTTTGTTGCTGGTCTTTTTAACGGGTACGGGCCTGTATGCCGAAGAAAGGCTGAACGTTTTTGTCAGTATTGTGCCCCAGAAATATTTTGTTGAGCAGATTACCGGAGATCTGGCAGAGGTGGATGTGCTGGTGACACCCGGCAAAAGTCCGGCCACCTATTCCCCGACACCGGGCCAGATCCGGAAACTGGCCAATGCAGATGTCTATTTCAGGATCGGGGTTCCCTTTGAAAACGGATTCATGCATAAAATAGCTTCCGTTGCCCCGAATACCCGGGTGGTGGACACCCGGAAAGGGATCGAGTTGCGGAAGATGGAAGCCCATGTCCATGATGAGGATCATCAGGATGCACAGCGCCATAACCATCATGGTGAAGAAGGAGATGCCCATGGGGCAGCCACGGAGCACGGGCACAACGAAAAAGTAAAAAAAGATCATGGCCATGGGGATACGTCTGCCGGCAGGGATCCTCACATCTGGATGGACCCGGTGCTGGTGAAGCAGCAGGCCGCCACCATGGCGGAAGCCCTGGGTGAGCTGGCCCCGGAACATGCGGCACGGTTCCAGGAGAATTATGCGCTGTTAGCCCGGAAACTGGACCAGCTTCATGATCGGCTGAAAACCCTGCTGGCCCCCCTGGCAGGGCAGAATTTGTTTGTATTCCACCCGGCTTTCGGATATCTGGCTGAAGCCTATGGCCTGCACCAGATTCCTGTGGAGACCATGGGCCGGTCCCCCAAAGGAAAGGAGTTGTCCGCCATCATCAAGCTGGCAAAGGATGAAAATGTCCGGGTGATTTTTGTGCAGCCCCAGTTTGACCAGCAGGCGGCCCGGAAAATCGCCGGGGCTATCGACGGTGCGGTGGTGCCTATCGATCCACTGGCCCCGGATTACCTGGACAATATGGTCCGCATGGCCGAGACCATTGCCATGTCCCTGGTCCGCTGACACGTCATCCCATGAAACCGGATACCACCCCGTTTCCCATGGCCCCGGACCCGGTGCCGGCCAGGTCCGGGGCCATGGGGTTCGGCCCATACGTGCAGATCTATTTTCTGGTGTCCGCCATTCTCATGGCGGCGTTTCATGTCCGGTCCGAAGCGTTTGTCACTTTTTCCATCATTTTCTGCGCCATTGTCCTGGAGGCGTTCCCCTTTATGCTGCTGGGGACACTGCTGGGTGGATTTGTCGAGGTGTTTGTGTCCCGGGAGCAGCTGCTGCGGGTTCTACCTAAGGAGAAAGCGCAGGCTGTTGTGGTATCCGCTTTTCTGGGCATCATTTTGCCGGTCTGTGAATGCGCCATCGTACCGGTGGTCAGAAAGTTCATTCAAAAAGGCATGCCCCTGGGTTCGGCGGTCGCGTTTCTGCTCGGGGGGCCCATTGTCAATCCCCTGGTGTTCTCCTCCACCCTGGTGGCGTATTCCTTTGCCTGGGAGGTGGCGTTTCTCCGGGTGTTCATCGGGGTGGTCATCGCCATGACCATCGGACTGATCATCGATGCCTGCCTGTCCAAAAAAGAAGCGCTGCTGCCCTTTTCCAATGCTGCCGCCCGCGGATGCAGCCATGCCGGGTGTGCCCACGACCATGAACCACAGGCCACCAGTTCCTTTGTCAAAAAAATCAAGGCGGCCCTGGTCCACGGGGCCGTGGATTTTTACGAAATCGGCCGGTTTCTGATCATCGGGGCATTTGTTGCGGCCGCCCTCCAGACCCTGGTACCCCGGCAGGCGTTCATGTCCGTTGCCCAGGGTCCTTTGCCGGCAATCCTTGTCATGATGGGGCTGGCGGTGGTCCTGAACCTGTGCAGTGAGGCGGACGCGTTTATTGCGGCCTCGTTTCAGCCCATCGGCATTCCGTTTTCCGCCCAGATGGCCTTCATGGTTCTGGGGCCCATGCTGGATATCAAGCTGGTTCTCATGTACCTGGGGGTATTCACCAGAAAAATGATCCTGTTGCTGGTTTTTCTGGTCTGCGTGTCGGTGTTCCTGGCCATGGCCGTCCTGGAGTTGCTCCAGTGGGTCTGAAACGGATCAGCGGACCGATGGTGGTCCTGGCGGCCTGGATCATGGCATTGGCATGGCTGCTGAACGGTGACCGGTATCATTTGTTCCTGAATCCAAAGTTCGGTTTTCTGATCTATATCAGCCTGGGGGTGAGCCTGGCCTTCCTGGTCAGCCTGCTGATGTCTGACCGGCCGGTGTTTCCTGAAACAGGCCACCTGGTCAGGGGGATGATCCTGTTGCTTCCCATCCTGTTCATGGGGGCGGCCGGTGATCAGACGCTGGGCGGCTTTGCCCTTTCCAAGCGGATGATGGCCCCGGTTCAGGACGCAGAACCCGGGGGGTCCGTCTCCCCTGACGGTATTCTTCCCGGCGAAATTTCCGGAGAATCGGCCCGGCCGGTGGATTCAGCCCGTCATCAAATACCGGAGATCTCCATGGCTGAGCTGGTACGAAACTGGCATCTATACAACGGCAGACACGTCTGTGTGGAAGGTCTGTTTTCCCCCACCATTGAAGGCTATGACCACCTGTCGGCCGTATTCCGGTATTTTGTTGTCTGCTGCATGGCAGATGCTTTGCCGGTAGGGGTTTTCATGAAAAGACCGGGGAATCCGGACCTGAAAGACAATGACTGGGTCCGGATCACCGGGCGGGTGGTGATGAACCGGTTGGACGGATTTGACATTCTTTTCATGGAAACACCGGCCGTGGAGAAAGCAGATCCGCCGGCAAAGACATCCGCCTATATTTTTGACTGACAAGGGTGACTTATTGTTCCCGATGGTCCATCCGCACGATCTTTCAATAACACCCATGGCTTGAAAGACCACAACAAATAATGAAAGTATTCACTTAACACTTTAATATAAATGAAACTTCCGGAGCTGATCAGCCGGGCGGGCTGGAGACAGTCCCTTTCAGGCCGATCTCTTCAGCCACGGGCTGCATGCCGGCAATCACTTCGGTGATCAGGTCGGACAGGTCCATGTCCAGCATGGCGGCTCCTTTTTTGATCACTTCCCGGTCGACCCCTGCGGCAAACGCCTTGTCCTTGAACTTTTTTTTCACGGATTTGGTCTTGAGATCCAGGATGCTTTTGGACGGCCTTACCAGGGCCGCACTGGCCACAAGTCCGGTGAGTTCATCCACGGCGTACAGAGTTTTCTCCAGGCGGGTTTTGGGTTCGACATCGGTGCAGATACCCCATCCGTGGCTGATGACGGCCCGGATGTACTCTTCGGGCCAGCCGTGTTCCCGGAACAGTGCCACGCATTTATGGCAGTGTTCATCCGGAAACTGCTCATAATCCAGGTCATGCACCAGTCCGATGATCCGCCATTTCCCAGGATCTTCTCTGAATTTTTGTGCAAAATGGGCCATGACCGCTTCCACGGCAAGGGCGTGGCGGATCAGGCCGGGTTTCCGGTTGTATTTTTTCAAAAGGGCCAGGGCATCTTCCCGGGTCGGAAATAAATCTGTCATAATTCATCCTTGAAAAGTGTTTTATGATTTCAACGTCCTGTGACGAACAGAACCCGGCATTGTCTCAAAAACTGATGCCGTTCCGTGGCTTGTTCTATTTGTTTTGCGTCCGCCGTACTGACCACGATGGCGGTATTTTCCTTGCCGGAGGTTCTCAACCCTTTGATAACCAGGGGGTGGCTGCCCGCCCGGGGATCCAGCAGCGCGTTGTCCATGGCGCACACATACTTGCATACCCCGTGCTGCACGGCGAATTCCCGGCTGATGAACACGGCGGAATAGATGGTTCGTCCCTGTTCGCTGACAATGACCGGATACAGCATCGGTTCAAAATCCAGTTTCCGGACGTCTAAAATCAGTCCGGTGTAAGGTGTTTTTCCAGGGTCAAGCGGAGCGTCGGAAACGAGGCTGTCCGGATTGATCCTTGGGATCTGTCGGATCTCATCGGGCAGTACCAGTTGAAGAAATCCTCCCAGAATCCGGGTTTGAACCGTCAGTTCCACATCCAGGGCCGACGTGTATATCTGGCGGATAATGGCGGCATCCCGGGCGGTTTTTTCTATTCCCGCCATGATGGCATCGTTTTGGGCCGCATACTGCCCGACGGTCAGATCATTGTGAATCGGTATCTGTTTGAGAAGATTGATGAGCCGGCGGTTGGCATCGGTCCGGGCAGCGCCTGGATCGGCTTCCGGGATGTTGTCCGGGGAGATTCCGGGCCCGGACCTGCCGGTGACCGTGACGGTACCGGTGGTCCAGTTGATGGTTCCCTGGTTCAACGAGGTGATGCAGTGATGGGGTTCCGGACCGGTGGTGCTGAATGCCGGCCCTGTCAGGCCGATGATCCAGCAGCAGGCCCAGACAATGAATCGGATCCGGCCCGTGATATGCGGTATCGGTTTCATTTGCGTGTCAGATAGCGCTCCTGGACAAACCCGGCCACGGGTTCAATGTCATCCAGTCCGAAAACCGGGACCGGCGGGGTCAGGGCCGCGTTGGTGACCAGGGCGACCAGGTCTGGATGATTCAGAAACAAAGGGGTGTCATAAGGGCCGTCGGTCCGGAAAATTTCGATTTTCGGCAGGGGCTGCCGCTTGAATCCCTCGGCCAGGATTAAATCCACATCCGGGAGATAGAAGCCCATTCTTTCAATATCCGGCCGGTCATCGTCTTTGACCATGGCGATCCGCTGATCCGTGACCAGGAGCGTGGCCAAAGCGCCTGCCTGTTTGTGGCGCCAGCTGTCCTTTCCTTTTTGATCCAGGTCGATATCGTGGTGGGTGTGTTTGGCAGATCCGATCCGGTACCCTCTCCGGGTGAGTTCGGCAATCAGTTTGACAACAAAGGTGGTTTTTCCGGCATTGGACTGACCGGCTATGGAGATAATCGGCGGCATGATCGGCGGCTTTCTTTTTTTTCAGAAGTCATTTTCCGCCTAAAATAGTTCTCATGGCGCTGAAAGTCAAGGTATACCGGACCGGCGGCAAGGGGGTATTTAATCTTGCAAAGATTTGAAAAGGATAGTATTTATGTTGAAATTTTAGATAAAAATAGCGGTTTATTGCAGAATATTTGGATCAAACTGATGAAAGATAAAGAAAATATTGCATTGATCGGTATGCCGGCGGTGGGAAAAAGCACGGTAGGGGTGTTGCTGGCCAAAAAAATGGGATTCGATTTCATGGATACCGACATCCTGATTCAGGCAAAAGAGGATCAGACCCTGGCCCAGATCATTGCCTGCCATGGCCTGGAGCAGTTTCTGGAAATCGAGAAGCAGCATCTTCTGAATATCCGGTGTGCCCGGCATGTGATTGCCACCGGCGGCAGTGTGGTATACAGATCCGAAGCCATGCACCATCTGGCCAAAACCAGCATGGTGGTGTATCTGGCCATTGATCTGGATGTTCTCAAGACAAGGCTGTCCGATGTGATTACCCGGGGGGTGGCCATCGCGCCGGGAAAATCCATTGATGACCTGTATCTGGAGCGGGTTCCGTTATATGAAAAATACGCGGATCTGACCGTTCAATGCCGGGAAAAATATCCCGATCAGGTGGTGGAAGCGATCCTCCGGTCCCTTTCGGGCTACCGGGCGTGAGCCATATCAAAATTCACCGGACCTGAATGTCCTGAACCGCGCCTTCAATCATGGATGTCAATGCCAGAATCTCCTGATCCGAAAAAAAATGATCCGGATTGTCTGAGAATCGCGGATCCATCATGGGGACGTCCCGGACGCATTTCTGGAGGATATACCGCCTGGCCCCTCTGATCTGTCCGGCGATCTGTGCCATGACGGATGAATCGATGAACGGGCGTACGCAGGTGGTCCGGAATTCATAGTCCGGGGCCGATGCCATGATCAGCCGGATGCTTTGGGAAATTGCATCCACGCCGGCCCTGGTTTTCATGATTTCCGGATATCTGTCCGGTCCGGTCTTGATGTCCATGGCCACATAATCCACCAGGCAGCGGTCAAGCAGCCGGGACAGCACTGTGGGACAGGATCCGTTGGTGTCCAGTTTGACGGCGAGCCCCATCTGTTTGAGCTGCCCGGTAAAATCGATCAGGTCCGGCTGCAGACAGGGCTCTCCCCCGGTGATGACCACACCGTCCACCCATCCTTTTCTGGCCGTCAGAAACGAAAAAATGTCTTCCGGGGCCAGGCGGCCGATTCCGTTTACCGGGCCGGCCGCCAGTGCCGGGTTGTGGCAGTAGGGGCATTTGAAATTGCACCCGGAAGTGAAGACCACGCAGGCAATGGTCCCTGGAAAATCGATCAGGGAGTTTTTCTGGAATCCACCGATATGCATGACACTCAGGCGACGTTAAAGGTCTTGCGCATGGCGAATTCCGTCTGCTTGCCGTTGTTCCACTGGGCCACGGGCCGCAGGTACCCCACCACCCGGGAGTAGATTTCCGTGTCTGCCTGGCAGGTGCCGCACCTCGGGTGTTCGCCGGCAATGTACCCGTGGGCCGGGCAGATGGAAAAGGTGGGGGTCAGGGTGAAATAGGGGAGTTTGAAGGTGCTGGACACCTTGTTCACCAGCTGTTTGACCACGCGGGTGTCGCTGACTTCCTCTCCCAGAAACAGGTGCTGGACCGTTCCGCCGGTGTATTTGGTCTGGAGCGGGTCCTGGAGCTCCAGGGCCTCGAACAGATCATCCGTGTAGTTGACCGGCAGGTGGGTGGAATTGGTGTAAAACGGATCACTGCCCTGCTGGAATTCCTTTTCGTTGGCACAGATGATATCGGAAAACCGCTTTTTGTCCAGGCTGGCGAACCGGTAGGTGGTGCCTTCGGCCGGCGTGGCTTCCAGATTGAAGATCTCATCGGTTTCCGCCTGAAGTGTTTCGATCGTCTTGCGCAGATGGTCCATGACCCGCACGGCAAAGGCCTGGCCCTCCGGCGTGGCAATGCCCTGGTTCATGAAGTTGACGCACGCCTCGTTCATGCCCAGGATCCCGATGGTGGAAAAATGGTTGCGCCAGTAGACCCCGGTGCTTTCCTTGATTTTTCTCAGATAGAACTTGGAATAGGGATACAGCTCGCCATGGGTGAATTTTTCCAGAATCTTGCGCTTGATGCTCAAGGATTCCGCGGCCAGCCGGGTCAAATGATCCAGGCGTTTGAAAAAATCGGCGTCATCTTGGGCCAGGTATCCGATTCTGGGCAGGTTCAGGGTGACCACGCCGATGGACCCGGTCAAAGGATTGGCACCGAACAGGCCCCCGCCCCGTTTGCGCAGTTCCCGGTTGTCCAGGCGCAGGCGGCAGCACATGGACCGGGCGTCTTCCGGAGACATGTCGGAATTGACAAAATTGGAAAAATAGGGAATCCCGTATTTACCGGTCATTTTCCAGATGTTTTCCAGGTTGGGGTTGTTCCAGTCAAAATCCCGGGTGATGTTGTAGGTGGGGATGGGAAAGGTGAACACCCTTCCTTTGGCATCCCCTTCCATCATGACCGCGGCAAAGGCGGCATTGATCATGTCCATCTCTTTCTGATATCCGGCATAGGTGTCTTCCCGGTATTTTCCGCCGATGATCACCGGAGAGTCCGCAAGCGTGGCCGGCACGTTCAGGTCCATGGTGATATTGGTGAACGGGGTCTGGAACCCCACCCTTGTGGGAATGTTGATATTGAAGACGAATTCCTGAAGGGCCTGCTTCACCTCTTTGGCGCTGAGCTGATCCTCCCTGACAAAGGGGGCCAGCAGGGTGTCGAAATTGGACATGGCCTGGGCACCGGCCGCTTCTCCCTGTAGGGTGTAGAAAAAGTTCACGATCTGGCCCAGGGCGCTTCTGAAATGCTTGGGCGGCGAGGATTCCACCTTGCCGGCCACGCCTTTGAACCCTTCCAGCAAAAGATCCTGAAGGTCCCAGCCCACGCAGTACACCGACAAAAGACTCAAGTCATGCAGGTGGAGATCCCCGCTGTAATGGGCGTCCCGCACTGCCGGCGGATAGATCTTGTTGAGCCAGTATTCGGCGGTGATGTCCGAGGAAATGTAGTTGTTCAGCCCCTGGAGGGAATAGCTCATGTTGCTGTTTTCCTTGACCTTCCAGTCCATCTGGGAGATATAGGCCTCCATGAGGTCCACGTTCTGCTTGATGGCGATCCGGCGGAGCTGGCTGTGCTGCTCCCGGTAGATGATGTAGGCTTTGGCGGTCTTGTAGAACGGGGAATCCAGCAGGACCCGTTCCACGATGTCCTGGATCTCCTCCACTTCCGGTACCGGTCCCAGCTGCAGGTCCCGGGCCAGGGTCAGGACCCTCAGTGTCAGGCGTTTGGCTTCCCGGCCGTTGAATTCTCCGGTGGCCTGGCCTGCTTTTTCAATGGCACTGGTGATTTTTGAAGAATCAAATGCCGTGATCCGCCCGTCCCGTTTCTTTATTTGTTCAAACATGGCTTCATCCCTTGAAATCAGATTCAAATTGACATATTGTTTCGTTTCGTTGACACAGGGTGTCTTGACCGGATATGTGTTCGACGGAAATCAGATTAGCCAATATGTTGTTGTGTGTCAAGTGAAAAAATACAACATATGGTGTCGGCAGCCGGTCAAAGAATAGATAACACGGAGACAGCCCATGCCCCCGGACCGGTATCCTTTTTTCAGAAAACACTACATTCCCTGGTATGATACCCCCGCTGTCTGCTGGATATGGATAGGCATCCTGATGCTGATCTTTTTGTTTGCCCTGTCAGGAATCACCGTGGCGGCATCGGATCCGGATCTGGCCGGCCATATATGGTTTCCGGGAATGCTGGGGGGGTTGTGTTTTTTTGTCATAATTAAAATGGGGCTGCGGCTGTGGCGGCGGAACAGAAAAGAATGATTCCGGCTGTTTTCAGTTTAAAATCAGCACATCCAGCATGTGGTGAAGGATTTTCGCCGTCACTCCCCATATCACCACATCCTCGAAGGGATACGTCAGGTCCATGACCGGCGGGGTTTGTCCCAGATACCCTTTTTCCCGGTGCAAACCGGCCAGATGCGGCACCGGAATCTGAAACACCCGTCTGATTTCCGCCGGATCGAACCGGATGGGTTCCCGCTGGTTCCATATGCCGGTAAACGCCTGGATGTCTTTGTGGTTGATGGTCTGGAAATGGCCCATGGAGCCGATGACATCCACATTTGAGGGATGAATGCCCAGCTCCTCTTCCAACTCCCGTAACGCGGTTTCCAGAGGCGTGTCATCAGTGTCATCCACGTGCCCGCCGGGAAAAGCCATCTGGTTGCGCCAGGGATATCCCGCCACATCCGCTTTCTGGATGAACAGCAGCTTGGGGATGGTCTGATGGAACAAAAACAGGGCCATCACAGCCGTGGGATCATACCGGCTGGAGTCCGGGGGGGAGGGATGTTCCGCATTTTCCAGGGTGGATATGAGTTTCTGCCGGCATGATACCGTATTCAGGGCGGGCGGCTTCATCGGTCCGTTTCAAATCCCACGACTTCCACGGTGAAGTTTTCCAGGTTCTGGGGCAGATCGGAAAACACCAGCATGAACGGGACCGTGTCTCCCGGCATGATTTTGTCGTTGATATCCGCGGTTCCCCCGGGATTTTTCAGCTGGGCGGTCAAATCATCGATCGAACCGGTTCTCAGGGTTTCTTCTGGAATGATGTTGCCGCAGAAAGCGGTCCGGTTCATGACCGGCTGCTTGTCTTTCTGGAACAGGGTCCCTTTCACCTGAATGCGGCGGTAGGGAATCTGTGCGGGGTTTTCGATGTTACCGGTGATGATGAACAGTTCTCCGGCGGTGTCATTGGTGAGAAACCGGCCGGTCACGCTTTTCTGATCCGGGACCGGATCCGGGTAGGATACCGGATCCGTCTTTTTTTCAGGCAGGTACTGTTGGATGAACGGGATCCGGATTTCCGGCAGAAACGGGATCCTGTATCCAAGGAACGTGGCGGCAACATAGCCGCCTGCCGCAACCACAAACAGAATCAAAACCACCAGGACCGGAACGCCTATGGGGGATCTTTTTTTAAGCGGTTCATCCTCAACATCCATCAACGCTTCATCCCGGTCCGGCGGGTGGATCAAAGATGCCCGGGCCGGGCGGCGGGGCGGAGGCGGATCGTGGGGCGGTTTGTCAGCAGGAGCTTCTGTATCATCAAATTCATCCAGCCCTTGAAATTCATCTTCGTCATTTTCAAGCGCTGCTTTTTCATCATCAAGGGACAGATCAAATTCCGGATCTTTTTCTTCAGAAGAGAGATCATCCACATCAAGATCTTCCAGATCCCCGTCCTCATCTTCGGGTAGGCCGGGTTCCTCCGGAAGCTCAAGTTCTTCAGCCAGGTCCGGTTTTTCGGGCAGATCCGGTTCATCTTCTCCAGGCAGGTCCGCCGCTTCTATCTCGATTTCGATTTCATCGGGATCTGTGGTTTCCAGTTCCAGTTCATCGGGATCTGTGGTTTCCAGTTTTAGAGTTTCCGGTTCATTGGTGTCCTGAAAACCGGCTTCTGACAGATCCGTTTCTTCTTCAAATTCAGTATCGCTGAAATCAAGATCATCAAATTCCAGATCTGGCGGGGGAGGAAACGCTGTGAAGATGTTTCGGCAACGGCTGCAGCGCACTGTGGAGCCTTCTGCATCCAGCAGGGATTCATCCAGGTTGAATCGTGTTCCGCACTTCTCACAGGTGATAATCATGGTGGATCCCCTATACTAAAGTTTCCTATAAATTT
>NPIF01000311.1_pt3 | contig 95101 bp, 73 predicted proteins | sample 8637461 | NCBI WGS metagenome assembly NPIF01 (sample SAMN07420641, study PRJNA396082) | bioreactor metagenome | isolation source: sample BR12 brine-fed electro-methanogenic bioreactor BR | place: Japan: Kochi | collected 2016-12-09 | reverse complement strand
TGCACAGCGCGCGGAACGGATACTCATAAGCCCGGTAATGTTGCTACAGACTCCAAAACGAAGCCATTTTGAAGCGTATGTACAATTACCCAACCAGCCCAACCGCCCCAGCCCGACCTCCGCCACCCACCGGCCGAAAGGCGCTTATGCTACCCCATCGCTGCCCCGGCGATGGGTACCATGGCCAAGCTCGACGGAGTCGAGCGCCGCCATGCCCGGCACCGGGCCGGCTCACCTCCACCACCGCCAGCCGGAGGTGTCTTGCACCCGCCATCGGGCCGGCATCACCCGACCTCCAACAGAGCAGAGGATCAAGGAGATGAGCAAGAGAGTAAATGTGAGCAAGGCCGGTGACCCTGGGGGCCCTTGCAGGCACGGGCACCCGACCGCATTGCCCGGGCCGACGCTCGACGCCGTCAAGCTCGGCTATGACGCCCAACTCAGGTGCAGGCGTCACACCCAACACAGACTCGGCCATCACGCCCAACTCGAGAGTACATACGACGCCCAACGCGACCGTGGCCAAGGCGCCCGGGCCGAACGTGGCGCCCGCGACCTCGGTCAGCACGACCCAGGTGCACTGACCCCGTGCAGAAGTGCCAGACAGGCAGGTACGTCGGTCTCGCAGGCCGCGGCGCTGGATCTAGATCCTCGCCGGTACCACCCCGACCAGCGCGTCCGCAATATCACGCAGCACCGCCAGCGGAGGCTGGTCGGCGTTGATGTCCGCCAGCAGCCCGGCCGAATAGCACGCGAGCACCGGCAGCGTTTCGGCCTCATACACCTTGATGCGGTTGCGGATCACGTCTTCCTTGGCGTCGTCGGGGCGATTCGACTTGCTCGCCCGCGCCTTCAGGCGCTCCACGAGCTTGTCCTGGTTGTCCATCTTGAGGTGGATGATTTTCAGCACGTCGATCAGCGGGTTGAGATGCTCCACCTGCGAAGGCGTGCGGGGAATGCCGTCGAGCAGCAGCACGTGGTATTCAGGATCGATCTGCCCGGCGGCGATCTTCTCCTCCACGTGGGACCGCCAGACGCGGACGGTCAGCTCATCCGGCACGAGCTGACCCTTGGTCGAATAAGAGAGGAACTCCTGGCCGATGGGGCTCTGCTTGTCCAGCCCGCGGAAGATGTCGCCCATGGCGAGGTGATACAGGTTGGGCATGCCTGCGAGCGTCACGCCCTGCGTGCCCTTGCCACAACCGGGGTAACCGAACAGCAACAACGCCTTGTACTTGGATTGAGCCACGGGGCGAATCCTCCAACGTCTTCAGGAATCCTCCGCCATGAAGGGGCGGAGGGGTCAGGGTGCCGGGGTGCGGACAACCCGCTCAGGATGTTTGCGGGCAAACTCCTCGGCCAGCACGGGGTCCTCAATGCGTATATCGGCCTGCTCGAACAGCGACCTGTACAGGGTCTGCATGGCCGCGTCGGTGAGGCGGTCGCGCAAACCGGCCTCCAGTTCCGGCCGTACCTCGCTGATGGGCCGGGGGTCGGCCGGCAGCTTCTCTTCGAGCTTGACGATGTGGTACCAGTCCTCCACGCGGAAGGGCTTGGAAACGTCGCCGACTGCCAGACCGAAGGCGGTGGCCGCCATCGCGGGCGGCACGTCTGGGTCGTTCGCCGAGAATGGACGAAGCAGGCCACCCGCCGGCGCCGTCCGCAGATTGGCGCTGTAGTCCCGCGCCACGTCCGCAAAAGGCACGCCGCTGTCCAGCAGGCCCAGAGCACGCTCGGCGTCGGCGAGATTGGGCGCCTGGATGTGACGCACCTGGACCCGCGGGCCGAAAGACCGCTGATACTCTTCCGCGAGTTGCTCGTCGGTAAACGTCATGTTGGCGTTGCAGATGGCCCGGAGGTAGGCGTTGCGCTTGACGACCATCATGCATTCGTCGCGCGAAACGTTGCGCCGGGCGAGCACCTCGTTGAGCACCCGTTCGGCCTCCTCCCGATCGAAGTCGCCACCCTCGTCGGCGGCGCGAAACGGGCTGAGCATGTTCCGCAGCGAGCGGTCAAACTCGGCGTTGATGTCATTCTGAGTGACGCTGAGGCCCTGCTCGGCCGCCATGGCCCGGGCCTTCTCCAGGACCACGAGCTGTTCGAGCATGCCCGGCCCGTGGCCGGCAAGCAGGAGGTCGACGATGCGGCGACGGCTGATGGGCACGCCGTCGACGAAGGCAACGGGCGCGTTGCCGGCGGAATCGGACGATCCAGCCTGCGCGGAGGGCGACTCAGTTGGCCCGGAGGGCGAATCAGCTCGCACGGTGGGCGCGGCAGTGGTCGGCCGGGGCGTCGGACTCAGCGCGGCAGAGGCCGGCCGGGAGAGCGCCTGCGAGACCGTGGGGCTGGCCGGCTGCGGTTCAGCGCAAGCGCCGATCATCAGGGCCGCGCCAATGACTCCGATCAGGCACGACATGGCCCCGGGCGAGATCGCGGTGAAGAACAGGCGACTGCTCATCGCGGAAAGACGGTAGCACGGGGGGGCAGGGGCGTCAATCCGAGCGGGCGCCGCGGACACCGCGATCCCGGGTCTTTCGACCGCATGCAGGGCGCGACGAAGACGCTGAGGCACTACAATCGCGCTCCGGGCGCGGTCCGGTGCCCGGCGGAAGGGCACGGCGGTCAAGCGTGCGGGGAGAAGATATGGCAGCGGATATGATCGAACTCATCATCTTGGGGTCAGGTACCTCGCACGGGATCCCCATGATCGGTTGCAACTGCCCGGTCTGCACCTCGGACGATCCGCACGATCGGCGAACGCGGCCGAGCGCCGCCGTGCGCTACGGCGGGCACACGGTGCTGATCGACACGCCGCCGGAGTTGCGGCTCCAGTGCGTGGCGCAGGGGATTGACCGGGCGGACGCCGTTCTGTTCACCCACGCCCACGCCGATCACGTGACCGGGCTCGATGATCTGCGGCGGTTTAACTGGTTGCAGCAGGGTGACGTGCAGGCCTACGCGACGGCCGACACCGTCGCGGTGATCCAGCGGATGTTCGCGTATATCTTCGTGGACGACCCGGACTACCCGTCGCACAAGCCCTCGCTGCGGATGCACGCGATTGGGGAGGCGCCGTTTGAGCTTCTGGGCCGGCAGGTGACCCCGATTCCGCTGATGCACGGGCCGTTGCCGGTGCTGGGCTTCCGCTTCGGAAACGTGGCCTACTGCACCGACTGCAACTTCATCCCCAAGGAATCGCTGGCCCGGCTCGACGGGCTCGAGGTGCTGATCCTGGACGGACTGCGCAAACGGCCCCATCCGACCCATTTCAACCTCGAGCAGGCGGTGGAGATGGCCGAACGCATCGGGGCAGGGCGCACCTACTTCACCCACATCGCCCACGAACTCGGCCACGCCGAGACCAACGCGACGCTGCCGGCCGGCATGGCCCTGGCCCATGACGGACTGAGATTGGAAGTCACAAGTTAGAAGTAAGAAGTCAGAAGTGATCAGTGAGAGGTCAGATGTGAGGAGTCAGACGACAGAAACAGGAGGCTCTCGGGTGCGGATGGCCGGGCCGGGATTGGAAGGTCGACTGCGCAGGACCGTCATGGAGGCCGGGAACGTGACCATGGCAAGGGATCTGCCATGTCCCGTATTCCCGCCCTGCGGTGGGGTACGGGGCCGCACGGCGCGCCGGCTTGTGTGGCGTTGGCGTTGTCCGCTAGAATGCACCCGACGTGCCGGCGCAGCGCGACCGCGCGGGCCGGAACGCTGCACAACCGCGATGCAACAGCATGTTGCCGGAGCAGGAGCGCGCCGTCGTGCCGGGATTGGGTGAAGTTGTACAATTGCAGGACCTCGTCGGCGCGTATTGGCCGGTGCTGGTGGGCGCCGTGGCGATCACGCTGGTGGCGACGCCCCTGTGCCGAGCCCTGGCCCTTCGCCGCAACATCGTGGACCGGCCCGACGATTGGCTCAAACCCCATCATCAACCCATTCCCTACCTCGGAGGCGTGGCCATCTTCGCCGGGTGGTTTGGGGGAATCCTGTTGGGCGTCTGGTACGTCAGCGGGCGCTGGTCGAACGGCGACACGCCGCTGCCCTGGCACGATCCCAAGCTGCTCGGCGTGCTGATCGGCGGCGCGGCGATCATGGGCCTGGGGCTGTTCGATGATCTGCGCATGGCCTCGCCCAAGGTGAAGCTGGCGGGCAACGTGCTCGTGGCGTTGCTGCTGGTGGCGGTCGGAATCGGCGATGACTTGTTGTTCTCGGTGCTGGGCCCCATGGATGTCGGATTGGACCCGTCCGACCGGTGGCTGGTGTGGGCGTATTCCGTCCCCTTTACGGTGTTCGTGGTGGTGGGGGCCTGCAACGCCTCCAATCTGCTGGACGGTCTCGACGGTCTGTGCAGCGGGGTGCTGGGGATTATCGCGCTGGGCTACCTGGTGCTGGCCGTGCATCTGCACACCTTCAGCGACTGGCTCGCCGGCGACATGCTGCGCGTGATCGTGACGCTCGCCATGGCCGGGGCGGCGCTGGGCTTCTTGCCCTACAACCGCAATCCCGCCAAGATCTTCATGGGCGACGCCGGCTCAATGCTGCTGGGTTTCACCGCGGCCGTCATGATCCTGATGTTCGCCGAAGTCCGCGCGGTGAAATGGATGATGGGCGCGGTGGTGGTAATGGGGCTGCCGATTGCCGACATGGCCTTGACGATGGCGCGGCGCTGGCGAGCCCAACGACCCCTCATGATGGGCGACCGCAGCCACTTTTACGACCAGTTGCGCGACCGGGGCATGAGCGTGCGCCGCGTGGTTGCGGTCAGTTATCTGCTCGCGGCCGTCTTTGCCTTCGCGGGCTGCACGGTGCCCGTTTTTCTGCGCACGCGCTACGCCGTCTTGGTGTACGCTGTGCTGGGCGTGTTGACCCTTGCGGCGATCAAGAAGTTCCGAATGGTGCGGGTGGACAGTCCGAAGTGATTCCCCGTTGACAGACCGGCCGCAAGCTGTATTCGGCTGGTTCAAGTGCGCGCGGATCCCGCGGGCGGTGGAGGACGAGATGACGAGCGAGCGATGGGCGGTTTTGTTCGATCTGGACGGCGTGCTGATCGACTCGGGCGCGGCGCACCTGCGCAGTTGGCAGGCGCTCGCGGCGGAACAGGGCGTCGAGATTCCGCAGGAAAAGTTCCTGGCGACCTTCGGACAGCGGAATGCGGACGTGGTCCCGACGCTCTTCGGCAATGAACGCAGTCCCGAAGAGATCGCGGCGCTGGGCGACCGCAAGGAAGCGTTGTATCGGGACATGGTGCGGGGCAACATGCCGCGCATTCCCGGGGCCGTGGATCTGGTGCAGCGCCTCGCGGCGGAGGACGTGGCCATGGCGCTGGCATCGTCGGCGCCGCGGGAGAACGCCCTGCTGGCATTGCGCGAGTTGAATATAGAATCGGCCATGGGTGCGATCGTGACGGGCGAAGACGTGTCGCGTGGCAAACCAGACCCGATGGTGTTCTTGACGGCGGCTCAGCGGATCGGCGTGCCCCCGGAACGGTGCGTGGTGGTCGAGGACGCGCCACCGGGGGTTGTTGCGGGTGTGGCGGCCGGCATGAAAGTGGTCGCCCTGGCCAGCGGCCATCCTCGCTCGGCGCTGACGGAGGCTCACTGGGTGGTGGACGCGCTGTCAGAGTTGACGCCGCAGCGGCTGGGCGAGCTGGTGCGCGGGTAGCTACGTGGTTCCGTCGCCTTAAGTTGGCTGGCGGGCTTACGACAGAGAACACATGGGTTTGCATCCGGTCGCGCGGGCGCGGTGTGCTCTGTCCCGACCAATCGGTGGACCGGGGAGAATGTGATGAAAACAGTATTGGTGATTAACCACGCGGCGATGGGGCATGGCGACGATGAGTTGGGGACGCGTATCCTGCTGGCGCTGCTGAACAAGGCCGCGGGGGCGCTCGACGGGCTCGAGACGGTGGTCTTCTACAACGGTGGGGTGAAGCTGCTGACGGACGGGTCGCCGGTGTTGCAAGCGCTGGCCGGTCTCGACGCGGCCGGCGTCGACCTGATCGGATGCGGCACGTGCATCGATCACTTCGATCTGCGGGATCGGATCCGGGTGGGGGAGATCGCGGGGATGGACGACATCTTGCGGGCGATGAATGGGGCGGAGCGGGTGATCACGATTTGAATGCTGAATGCTGAGTGCTGAGTGGACGACAACTCATCATTCTGCGGGCATTGGCAGTGGTTTATCTTGCGTCGGCCAATGGGGGGACTTTGACGCCTATGTCGTCGCCCTGGTGATGGGCGGCAAGGTGCTGCATCATCTGGTCGAACACCTCGAGCCGGCGGCGGGCGATTTCGCGCACTTCGGGAAAACGGAGGGAGTCGTTGATGCGGGCCATCCAGTAGCCGTACTGCTTCTGCGTGCGCCAGGTTTCGAGGGCGTTGGCCAGGCCTTTGCCGTCGGCGGAGTGTTTGCGGGCAAGGTTCCAGAAGGCGAGGGCGCCGAAGGCGTCGAGATTGTCGGCCTCTGCGACGATGCGGGCTTCGGGCAAGTCGACATCGTGATCGCTGAGCATGCGGATGGCCTGGGAGGCGTGGTGGAGCTGCCCGTTGGGAAGCAGGCCGACGAGGGAATGCTCCATGAGGTCGGCGCCGAGTTCGCGCTGCATGGGCGTAGTGAGCCGACAGGCGACCGCTTCACGGCGGACGCTGCGATCCTTGACCTGGACGACCCAGCCGGCGTCGTGGTACAGCCCAACCGCGGCGAGAACGAGTTCGTGAACCTCGTGCTCGGCCTCTCGGAGGCGGTAAATGCGAAACGCCGTGTCTGTAATCCGCGCCGACCGCTCCCAGAGGAAGACGTCCTTGCCGCCGTCCCCGGTGGGGATGATCAAGTCGCGGCGCGCCCTATTTCGAATTTCCTCCAGTTCGTTCATCCGGACCTGCCGCATCGGAATGGGTCGCCTATTGCCCCCGACGAGCGAACCGTAGGTGTTAATTGTCGGCGCAACTCCCGTGACCCGAGCATGCCCGCCCAGAACATCACCCGGACACCTGCGGGCACGTCGGGTCGACTGCCGGAGTTGCGCACTTTTCACCCGTTTTCTCGGCTTCAGCCACCGAGACGCCGAGCGATACCAGATTCAGGTGGGATGACAGAAGGAGAGACCGCTGCGCTGGGCACTGCCGGGGTAATTCTTACCGCCGTCAGGGCCGCGGTGCGCACCGGGTGAAAGCTGTCGTCCTGTCCCCACGCTGCGAGTATATGCGAACCGGTCCGGTGAAAGCAAGGGAGGAATCGGCGAAGAATGGGCGAAATTGGCCATTTTGCCGCCCGCGGGATCAGGCGGGCAGGGGGTCGTAGTAGCAATTTCGCTTCTGGGGCCGCCAGCCGGCATCTGCGATCAACTGCCGGATCTGCGGCTCGGTGAGGTGAAAAACGGTTCCCGCGGCCGACACGACGTTCTCCTCCATCATCACCGAGCCCATGTCGTTGGCCCCATGAAACAGAGCGAGCTGGCCGATGGCGGGGCCCTGGGTGACCCAACTGGCCTGGAGGTTGTGGATGTTGTCGAGAAAGATGCGGGAAATGGAAAGCATCCGGAGGTATTCGCTGGCGTCGGCGAGCAGGAGGTGTTTGCCGTCGGGCAGACCCGCGTAATCGGGGGGGAACTGCTTCAGCCGCCCGAGGGGCGTGTTGTCAGGCTGAAATGTCCAGGTGATGAAGGCGGTGAAGCCGCCGGTTTCATCCTGCAATTTGCGCACCAGGCGCAGGTGTTCGATACGCTCCTGGATGGTCTCGATGTGGCCGAACATCATGGTGATGCTGGTACGCATGCCGATACGGTGCGCTGCGCGCATGACCTCGAGATACTGGGCCGTATTGGTTTTGCCAATGCCGATCTTGTCCCGCACGCGGTCGGAGAGGATCTCGCCGCCGCCGCCGGGAATGGTGTCGAGCCCGGCGTCCTGGAGCCGCAGCAGCACCTCGCGGACCGGCAGGCCGAAGATCTGATGAAACGCGTGGATTTCCGGCGGGCTGAAGGCGTGCACGTGAACGCCGGGGAAGTTCTGCTTGATGAAGCGCATGAGGTCGAGGTACCACTCGAAGGGGAGCATGTCGGCCGGGACCAGGCCGCCCTGCATGAGAACCTGGGTCCCGCCGATGGCCACGAGCTCCTCGATCTTGGCGGCGATCTCGGAGAAGGTGAGGATGTAACCGCCGGGGAGGTCGCGGCGCCCGGAGTCCACGTTGGGCGGATCGGCCTTGAAGTTGCAGAAAATGCAGCGGGCGGTGCAGTAGTTGGCGTAGTTGATGTTGCGGTCGACGACGTAGGTGCGGTAGTCCTCGGGGTGTTTGGCGCAGGTGACGGCGTGGGCGCGGCGGCCCAGCTCATGGAGCGAGCATTCGTTGTACAGCGCCCAGGCGTCGTCTGGGCTGATGCGCTGCGAGCCGGTGGTGACGGCGGTGGATGATGCGATGGTCATGCGAAAGCCAACTCCTGCATGCCGGGAACCAACTGGTGCTGTTGGACCAGCTTGAGAAACAGATTGAGCCCCTCGCGATGGCGCTCGGTGATGCGGAAGCGCAAGCGATGGGTAAGGTAGCGGGTGGCGAGTTCAACGGGCCAACCCAGGCCGGGGCCGTCATTGGCGGCGATGTCGGCCACGCGAGCCACGCCGCGGTCGCGGGCGGCTTCCAGGACGCCGGCGAGGTCGCCGGCGGGATAGCCGTCGCGCATGACCCAGGCGGCGAAAACGAAGGGCAGGCCGGTAAGCGATTTCCACGCACCCCCGAGATCCACCTCGATGTCGAAGTCGGTCAGCGTGTTGTGCACCACCTTGTCGCCGATGAGCAGAATCGCCTCGCAGGCATCGCGATCGGTGTCGGCCGTAAGCGGGAACACGGCCAGACGCTGGCCGAACATCTCCTGCCAGATGACGCTGGCGAGGGCCACCGAGGTGTGGGAGTCGCCGTCGACGTGGAGTCGGCGGATTTCATCGGGCGGAACGCGCGAGAAGATGCGCACAGTAAGCGTTTCGCCATCGCACCCGATACACGCGTCGCTGAGGATGCGCCAGTTGCGGTGAGGGCGGACAATATCGATGACGGGCACGAGGGCGACATCCACGTCGCCGGCATCCAGCAGGCCGGGCAGGCGGGCGGGCACGTCGTACATCAGGCTCACGCCCTGATCGAGGTCGAGACCGTCGATGAGCGGCCGGGAATTGAGAAACGACACGACACCGAGCCGATGGATGGCCGGCTGTGACTGGGGCGTAGTGGTCATGGAGGTCAACGTTCCGATCGGCCTGGTTTATCGGTGCGTGCCAAAGTGCCAGCTATGGATGGGCGGCGATGATCGCCGACCCGTCGAGACGCCCAAGCATACGGTGTGTTGCGGCATCCCGAACCCGTCGAAGCAAACCATTGTATGCGGCAGGGAAGCCTTCCGCGAGAAAGCGACACTCGGGTTTCAAAGTTTTTGAAAGTCTGTCCGAATCGCAGCGCGGCATGGATCGGTTTGACGCCGGTGCGGCCCCGGGCTATCGTCGCCGACGCTTCGTGCGGCAAACGCGCACATGCCGTTTGGCGACATGGATGACAACCGGGAAATACGCATGCCAGGTTACGCCGCCAAGTCAGCAATCAAGGTCAATGTAGCGCTCACGCAGCGCGGACATGGGGCTGGATCGCACATGGGCATGCTGGCCGGCGCAGTGTTGCTGGTTGCGGCGGTGGGCTGTCGCGAGTCGGTTACCCGCTTCGATATCGTGAACTACCGCGGCGTGGGGGATCGGGAGCACTTTCACGAGGTGTTTCCGGAGTGTTACTACAGCATCTCCGCAGGCGGCCGGGTCGACCTCGTCGCCCGCCGACACGTTGAGGGCAATCGCGAGATTCCATCCGTCACCCAAGTTGTGCATGCCCGGACGGAGTACCAGGCGATCCCCGGCCGAACCCACGCGGACGCCTCCATGATCAACGCCACCGTGCACTACGCGATTCTGGGCGACGCGGGGGGGGCGTGTTTTGAGGGCGGCGCTTTTTTCACCTTCGAGGAGGACCCCGAGAAGGGGGCCATGGAGGGCGCGCTGGAGCACTCCACGCTCGAGCCCAGTCGACGGGTCGGCGACGGGGGGCAGGTGTTCGATCGGGCGGAACTGACGGGGGTATTCCAGGCGACGCGCAACCGCCGGCGGGTGGTGGCGATCCTGAACGAACTGAACCGCGTATTCGGTCCGATGCCGCAGTATCAGCCGCCGGCCCGGCCGCGGGATCCGATCTAGGGTCGTTTGCAGCACGGCGCATGGCGGCGGCACGGCGCGCCTTGCGGAACAACGGGTCGTTGTCTGCTTTGATCCGCCCAGTGGGCCCTCTTCTTCACCTCCTTGCAAAGCCTGATTGGCATAACGCGCAAAATCCAGGTCGGGGCTGGCTTTGGCCGCGGCGGCTTGCTACACTGCCGGTCGTTCGGTCGGAGTCTATTTTGTGAAGTGAGTATTGTGGTGCAGTCTCGCCTGCATGGCCGCACATCGTGCTGCGCAGGGGCTGCATCGGTCTGGGGCTAACCCCGCGTGGCGGGCGGTCAAACGCGGCCGTTGCGCGGCTCATCGGTGGTGCGCTTATCCCACACGGAGGGGCTTGTGCGATTCGAGCGATCCAGGGTCGAGGACCTTCGTAAAACAGCGCAGAATGGGGCAAGTTGTCGGCTGCCGGTCTCGACTGGCGGCGGGGCGGCAGTGCCCAGGCTTGCAAGTTCGCCGATGGGACGGGCGCTTCTGGTCGGCTTGATCCTGGTTCCGGCCGTCGCCGCATTGGTGGGCTGCCCGGCGGCAATTCCCTCGGATGCAACCTCGGAGACCGATCCGGCCATACTGGCGGCGGGGGGAAGGTGGCCAGTCGACCGAACCGATGACGACGTTAAGGGCCCCCGAGACCAGGTCCCATACCCGACCGCCTGGCCCAGGCCGACGTCCCTGCCCAGGCCGACCCCATGGCCTGGCCCCCAGCCCACGGCGAGCCCGTCATCCGGATCTCAAGCTGGGCCTCCCCTGGATGTGAGCGGGGCCGGTGACTGCTGTGTGCCGGTTGGGTTCGGGGGCGGCGCGGGAGCGGATGGATATAACCCCGACGAGATTGCAGCGGCACTGTATCACATAGACAGCGATGGCGACGGCGAATCGGATGGCGACGAATTGGCCCGGGGCGCTGATCCCTTTGATCCAACCGACGGCGATGCGGATGGCGACGGGGTGGAGAACGGTGACGATCCCGACGTGGATGGGGATGGCATCGAGAACGGCGCGGACGACGACATCGACGGCGATGGTCTGCTGAATGGCGAGGACGACGATCGCGACGGCGACGGACTCATCAATGCGGATGACGGCGATGATGATGGCGATGGGATTCCGGATGCGGAAGACGAGGACGACGACGCCGACGGGGAAGACGACTGCGATTGCGAGCACGGGGTGTGCAGCGATTTCCAGGGGCTGTGCTACTGCGATCCAGGCTGGAAAGGCGAGGATTGCGACGAGTATACCTGTGCGGACGTGAACAACTGCAACAACGGCAGGTGCATCGGGCCGAACGCGTGCAGGTGCGACCGGGGCTGGGAGACCGGTCCGGGGGGCGGACCGTGCGCGGTATTCCATTGCCGCGACTACGCCAACTGCAATGGCCACGGGTCCTGCACCGGCCCGAATATCTGCGTGTGCGATGATGACTGGCGGGGCACGCCGGATTGCCGCCAGCCGACCTGCGTGCGGACGCCTTCGTATTGCGACGATGGGGATCCCTGCACGCTTGATGAGTGCGACTCCACGACCGGGTGCGTGCACGAGCCGGTGCCTTGCGGGCCGGACGAGACCTGCGTGGCCGGCGAGTGCTTACCCGCCTGTGAGAATACGACGGCCTGCGCGCCGGGGCAATCGTGTCAGGAAGGCGGTTGCATGGACGGCTGCAACTCTGATGCGAATTGCAGCGACGGCGATCCCTGCACGATCGACGAGTGCACCGGCGACGCGCAGTGCGAGAATGAGCCGATCATTTGCCCGCTCCCCGAAGACTGCGTGCTCGGCGCGTGCGTGGACGGGTGCGAAAGCGACTTCGATTGTGAATTCAATGAATACTGCGTGGACGGCGGGTGCTTCGCGGAGTGTGAGAGCGACGCCGACTGCGCCGAAGACGAAAAATGTGATTTCAGCGAAAGCGCTTGCCTCCCGGTGGAGGATGCAGGCGGCGATGCGGAAGAAGACGAAGGTTAGACACTGACCACAAAAATCGCGGGCCGAAAGGACAGGGGCATGATGCTGGGGATGCTATGGCGACGGGCGGTAATGCTGGTTTGGGCTGGTGCTTGCATTGGCGGATGTGGCCTGCCGCCCGCGGACGACAGCGCGGGGCGGGCCTTGCCCGACGCGGTGGCGGCACGGGCGCTGAGCAACCATTATGTTGAGGTGGTGCTGGCGCGGACGGCGGACGCCGATGCCGAGTCGGCGGGCCTCTATCGCATCGTGGCCGCCGACAACGGCGGTGCGTTGCCGGTACACCACGCACGGTTGGCCGGCAAGGGCGACCGCTTGATTCTGATGACGGATGCCCAACGCGACGTGGACTACAAGTTGACGGTGGCGGCGCCGGAGGCGGCCGGCGCGAGCCAGGCGTCGGCAGCGCTGTCGTTCGCCGGCTCGACGTCAGGTGAACCGCGCCTGGTCGGCGCCGTGGCGTTGAACAACACGACCGTCCTGCTGATGTTCGATGCGCCGATGAACGTACTTACGGCGGAGCAGACCGAATGGTACCGGATTACGGCGCCCGACGAATTCCCCGAAGCGAATGTGCAGATCACCGCGGCCGCGTTGGGTGCGGACCAGACCACCGTGCAACTGACCACCACGCCGCAGGCGAACGTCGAATACACGGTGCAGGCGATCAACCTGGAGGCGAAATACCTGCCGGGGACGACGTGCGGCGGGGAGTTCGTCAACTTCCAGACGACGCCGATCAACCAGTGCGTGGCCGAGGCCCGGCTGTTCAATGGCGACGGGATCGCCTCGTCGGTTCTGGCCACGGCCCGGGTGCAGGTGGATCCCGGGGCGCCGCTGGATCCCGATGCGGCGGGGACCGCGGGGATGGTGTTCCTCTGGGTATACAGCGGCGCCGGGGCGAAGAGCACGGCCTGCACGGGCAACGAGTATCTCGACGGCCTGGGCACGACAAGCGATGAGGAAATCAGTCTCGACCTCGACATTCCGGTGCAGCATGAGGCCATCGTGCTCAAGCTGCTGGATCTCTCGTTTGTGAACGACACGCCCGTGCTGTTTTTGTCAAGCAATGTCGCCGCAGGGTTTGATTACACGTTTGACGAGGCGGCGCTGCAAGCCGCGATCGTGCAGGTGAGCGAGAACGAGGGGTACCTCTTCCTGGAGGATCTCGATCTGCCCGTGGCGACGATGGTCGATCGGCTTCGGCTGCGCGAGACGAGTGGAAAGCTGAGCGTGGGGTCCATTTGTCTGACGGGGAGGCTGTTGATCGATCCCACGCATGCGACGGCGTCGTTCCTGGGCATTCCGCCGGTGGACAACGTGGCGCCGCGGGTGACCGGGGCAGCCGCTTTGAACGACCACACGGTGCTGGTCAACTTCAGCGAGCCGGTGGGGGTGGCGGCAGGGGATCCCACGCACTATGCGTTCTCGCCGGAATTGGCCATCATGTCGGCCCAACTGAACGCCTTCCAGACGCAGGTCATGCTGACGACCACGCCCATGACGGTCGGGCAGATGTATACCCTGACGGCGGAACAGATTGCGGACCGCGCAACGCCGCCGAATGCCCTGGATGCAGCGTTTGACTCGGCGACGTTTACCTTCCGCGGAGCGGCCGGTACGGGCCAGGAGGGTGATCCGTCACTGTTGCTGCCGCGGGTGACCGGGGCGATCTCGACGAGCAACCGGACGGTGGTGGTGAACTTCAACAAGCCGATGAGCGACAGCGTTCTCGATTCAGCCCATTACGTCATCGTGCAGGAGAACGTGCTCTCGGAGGTCGGTTACATTGCGGTGACCGACGCGGCGTTCTTGGGCAGCAGCCGCACGAGCGTGATTCTGGCGACGACGTCGCAGAACGAGCTGACCTACCGGCTGACGGCCGTAAATGTGGAGGACATGCAGGGGAACCAGATTGCGCCGGCGGAGTTGCTGGTGGATCCGGCGAGCGTGCTGTTCGCGGGCACGCCGGCGACCTGCGGGCCCAAGCTGTGCTCGGCGGACTCGGCCAACCCGGGCGGCGCCGACGGGTCCGGGGCGTGTTCGACCGACGACGACTGCGACGATGACGGCCCCTGTGACGCGGGCGAAGCCGATTGCGCAGGCATGTGCCGGGATGATTGCGAGACGGTCGATACGGACATGGACGGACTCTCGGACGCGGAGGAGCAGCGCGGCTGGGAAGTTGTGGTCGAACTGGCGACCAAGCGCGGCGAGCACAACGAGCGGGAGACCGTTCGCAAGGAAGTGACCAGCAGCCCCCTCGTGGCCGACACCGACCGCGACGGGCTTGATGACCGGACGGAGAAGCGGATCGGCAGCAATCCCCGCGACGCCGACACCGATGACGACGAGCTTCCCGACGAGGCGGAGTTTAATCTGTATTACAGCAACGTGCTCGACCAGGATTCCGACGACGACGACACCGATGATTTCCTGGAAGCCACCTTCTACCTGACCTCGCCGATCATGTGGGACACCGACGGCGACCAGCTCAACGATTCCGAAGAGCTGTACGAGTTGAGCCGCAATCCGCTTATTGCCGATCTGCCCCTCCCGCAAATCACCGTGGAGGACATCGCCCTGGAACTCAACATCACGTCCAGTTACACCGACGAGCAGGGGGTCACCACGTCCCTTTCAGAAACGACTTCGTCGACGTTTACCCAGAGTCGGACCAACACGATTGGTACGACGGACACCACCACCACTCAGAGCGAGGCGGAATTCGGCCAGGAGATCGGAGCCGAATTCGGTTCCTCCGGCTGGAAGGTCTCCGGCAAGGCGTCCTTCGGCCAAAGTCTCGCCCGCGGTTACAGCTCGACGGTGGACCGGCAGACCTCCGAGACCTCGCAGCAGGAATACCAGGACTCGGTGACCAGCGCCATCGAGCAAAGTGAGCGGCGTTCGGTGACCCGCGAGATCAACTCCGCCATCGTGCAGGCGACCGTCAACATCGCCAACCAGAGCGACCTGGCCTTCAGCATCACCAACCTCGAGGTTTCGTTGCTCCAGCAGGACCGGCTGACCGGACTGACCTTTCGCCCCATTGCGGCCCTGCGCCCGACCGGGGCGGCGGACCCGACCAGCCAGCCGACCTTCAATCTCGCCCCGCTCGAGCAGGAGCGCGGCCCGATCATCTTCGAGAACACCGAGGTCTTCCCCAACCGCATCGACGCGCTGATGCGCGAGCCGACCGGGCTGATCTTCCAGGTGGTCAACTTCGACGTGCTCGACGAGGCGGGCCGCAACCTGGTGTTCACTTCGCAGGATGTGAGCGACCGGACGGCCGGCATTACCATCGACTACGGCGACGGCCGGGTTGAATCGTACCGCGTCGCCACCGCCAGTGTCTTCGGCGACGATGGACGCATGGTCGGCATCACCATGGAGCGGGCTCTGGAAATCATCGGGATCCTTAAGGCCGCCGGGCCGGGCGCCGACTTCGACGAGACCTATGCCACCATCCTGGACACCCGCACGATCGGCAGCAACACGGTGCAGGTCGAGGCGCTCACCCGTATCCGCGACGTCGAAAACACGCCCGACGGCCTGAAGTTCTGGGCGGCAGTCGCTTCCAACACCTCCCTCGATCCCAACCAGGATTTCAGCAGCATCCCCCTTCGGGCCGGCGACGCGATCCTCCTGATGTACACCAGCGATGAGGACGGCGACGGACTTTTCATCCGCGAGGAGTATCTCTACGGCAGCGACGACACGCTGACCGACTCCGACGGGGACACGCTGGGCGACTACGAAGAGGTGCGCGTCGGCTGGACGGTGGCCAAGGTACCCGGACTGCCCTATATGACCTTCCCCAGCCCGGCCCGACCGGACTCCGACCTTGACGGCTTTGCGGATGACGAGGAGAAAACCGCGGCCACCGACCCCAACCGCAGCGACACCGACCAGGACGGGCTGTCCGACCCCTCCGAAGTGTTTGATACCTACACCATCGCCTTGTTTGACGGCGACCTCGATCTGACCAATACCGTGGTGTTGACCGTGTCACCGTACAGCGACCAGGCGATCATCGCCGGGCCCAACGGCACGTGCAACACGACCACCGCCGACGGCGACGACGTGGTGCTCTCGCCGGTGGCTACGGACAGCGGATCGAAACTGTGTGTCGAGTCCGGCCCCAACGGCGTCATCGACACCACGCCGGCCAGCGACGACGTCATCGCGGCGACGGCCAAGATCGCGCCCGGCCCCAACGGCGATTGCGACACTGCCACCGTCTCGGGCGACGACGTGCTCGAGACCGCTTCCGGCAGTTCGCCGGCGGATCGCGGCAGCCTCGGCGAGGTCTGTGTCAGCGCCGGCGCCAACGGCCTCATCGACACGGCGCCCGGCGAGGATGACTTTCTGCGCGTGGCCCACCATCGCCTTTTTGGCACCGACCCCGTCCGCTTCGACACCGACTTGGACGGCATCGGCGATGGCCGGGAAGTTCTCCTGGGCACCAATCCGAACACCCGTGACGCCGGCGCGGTCATCGATTCCGACGGCGACGGGCTCTACGACCAGGAAGAGGACGACGGCTGGCTGATCGCCGGCACCACGACGTTGGTGACCTCCGACAAGAACCAGCCCGACACCGACCGCGACGGCATCCCCGATGTCATCGAACGGGCCATTGGCAGCAACCCGCGGAGCCTCGATACCGACCTCGATACGCTGCTGGACATCGAGGAATTCGATCAGACGGATCCGACGAACATCTACGACGCGGTGGCGCTCGCGTCCGCACTACAGCAGTGCAACGACGCCCCGAACTGCCTGTACGTCGCTCCGTTCCCGAGCCAGATCACCTCGACCAACCCGGCCAGCGCGGACACCGATGGCGACACCCGCAACGACAACGTCGAGTTGGAGTTGGGCTGGACCGTTGCCGTCTACAACGGATCGTCAACCCAGGTGTTCTCCGATCCCAAGTTCGCCGACCACGACAACGACGGCCTCAATGACGCCGGCGAACTCGCTGCCCTTACCGATCCTGAGAATTCCGACACGGACAACGATGGGCGGACCGACGGGGCGGAACTCGCCGCCAGCTTGGACCCGCTGCGCAAGGACAAGCGGATATCCGTCACCCTGGTCAACGTTAACGTGGTCGACGATTGCGACGCCTCGACCTTCGAAGGGCTGGAGTTGGAGGGCAGTTTCCAGATCACCAAGCCGGACGGCAGCGGTGACATCGCGCTCTACACCTTCGCCTGCGCAACCGAGGAGGGGGCCTGCGAGGTATCCGACTGCTGCCAGAGCGAGGGCGACGGTCAAGCGTGCCCGGGCGAAACCTTCAGTGTCAACGCCAACAGCGGCAACTTCATCTTCCGCGACGGCGAGACCCTCACCCTGAAGAGCGGGACTCTCTCGGATCACGACGATCTCAGTTGCAACCTGCACGCGCTCGACGACACCATCGGCAGCGTCAACGAGGCGGTTGCCTTCAGCACCTCGCTGCCCTCGACGCGTGCCGTGACCGTGGGCAGCGGCGACTGCCAGATCACCGTGAACTACTCGTTCACCATTGTGAATTGATCCGGGCCGGCCGGTGAGGGCGGCGGCGAGTTATCGACGGCCGGGCGGGCTTTGCCTGCTCGGCCGTCGCCGCGCGCACCGCAGGACGGACGCCGCGTGCGCCGGCAGGGCCCCTCACAGGGGCCCCCCAGGTCGGCAGCGGCCGGTGACGTTGACCATCGCTCAGCGGCGACGGCGGGAGGGGGCGGTCTTGGCATTCATGGTTCGGCGCCGGGGCGCGTCCTCGGCCTCCATGCTGCCGAACGACTCGAGACGTGCGGCGACGTCCTCGGCCGATGCGGTGACCGTGGGCAATCGCTCGGTGGTCGCCTTCTTCTCCGGGGGCGGGGAGGGCTTGAAGCCGGGGTAGGTCGTTTCCAAGATCTGGTGATTGATCATGATCTCGATGTTGGTGAGCAGCCTACCCTCTTCGCGGGTGACGAAGCTGACGGCCTTGCCCTTGGCGCCCATTCGGGCGGTGCGGCCGATGCGGTGCACGTAGATCTGGATGTCCTCGGGGAGATCGTAGTTGATGATGTGGGTGACGTTCTGGACGTCGATGCCGCGGGCGGCCAGGTCGGTGGCGACGAGCACCTTGAGGCGGTGCTTGCGGAAGCGGTCCATCACGCGGTCGCGCTTGCGCTGCATCAGGTCGCCGTGGATTTCCATGGCCTCGATGCCCTTTTTGTGCAGCTTCTGGGCGAGTTTGCGGGCGGCGTGCTTGGTGTTGGTGAAGACGATGACGGCTTCCGGATCGTCGTGCTCGAGGATGAGGTCGAGCAGACGGTCCTTGTCGCGGCGCTCGGCCGTGACGAAGTACTGCTGCACCGCCTCGACGGTGACCTGATCGCGGGAGACGTTTACCTCCTGGGGGTCCTTCGCGTAGGTCCGCGCCAGCTTGCGGATCTCGTCATCGAAGGTCGCCGAGACGAAGATGGTCTGATGGTCGCTCTTGATGAACGAGAGGATCCGGCGGATATCGTCGCGGAAGCCGATGTCGAGCATGCGGTCGACCTCGTCGAGGATGACCATGCTGATTTCGGAGAGATCCAGATAGCCGCGGTTGACCATGTCGATAACGCGGCCGGGGGTGCCGACCACGAAATGCGGCTTGCGGCCAAGCTGATGCACCTGCTTCTGGATCTTCTGGCCACCGTAAATGGGCACGCAGCGGAGACCGCTAAACTCGGCCAGGCGGCGGATTTCGCCGGTGACCTGGACGGCTAACTCGCGCGTGGGTGCGAGGCAAAGCGCCTGCAACCGCTTTGTCTTGTCGAGCTTCTGGAGCGTGGGGATCCCGAAAGCCGCGGTCTTGCCGGTGCCGGTACGGGCTTGGCCCATGATGTCATGGCCGGCGAGAATGCGGGGGATCAACTCCCGCTGAATGTCGCTGGGCTCTTCGTAGCCGACTTTTTTGAGTGCTCGCAGAAGGGGGGCTTCGACGCCCAGATCTGCGAATGCCTGGGGAAGGTCCGGATGTTTCTGCATGTTGGTACTCTGTCTGTCGCCGGACCTCCTGCAATCGGAAACAGCAGGGCGGGTAGCTCGTGCGTCCGCCCCGGCGGGAGTGCAACGGGGGGTATCGCGATTACAACTCGCCGGGGCCCATAGGGCGGGGGCGAGCGGTGCGTCCGGCAGTGTCATTCGTCTACGCGATTCGCGTGGTCGTTCTTCCTTCGCGTCCTTAAGTCTTCTAACGCAGTATGTTACCACCGTCTCACCAGATTGACCAGTGGGCGAGGCGGTGGGCGCCAACTTTGGGGCATCTCAGCCCTGGGCGCGGAGGAAAAGGAGCTGGACGGAGTTGAAAAGAGCGTGCCCCACGATGGCGGGGACGAGGCTCCGCCGCCAGATGGTGACGGCCGACCAGAGCACCGCCATCACCACCAGCGGGTAAAAGGTCGCCCAGGTTTGCGTGCCGGCGCTTTCGCCCACGTGCATCAGCGCGAAGACGACGGCTGCCAGGAGGGTGGCGACCACCCAACTACCGGTGATCCGCCGCAGGTGGGTCAGGATGAAGCCGCGGAAAATAACCTCCTCGTAGGCGGCGACGGCCAGCATGAGCAGGAGCAGTTGGGCAGTGGACAGCTCGGGGACGAACGTCTTGATTCGCTCCGGGTTGGACTGCAACTGTTCCAGACCCTCGGGCCACACCACCTGGAAGACCCCCGCGCAGGCGATAAAACCGAGAAAGGTGGCCGCCGTGACGCCCGGTCCCAGCAGAGTATTGACGGGCAGATCGCGGGTGGTCAGCCCGATGGCGTCGGCCGGAGCGCGGGACAGTCGAAGCATGACCAGAATACCGATCACGAGAAAAAGACCGATAGCCACAGTCACCCCCATCATGACGGCGGGCTCAGCGAAGAACTCTTCAGGCAGCGACGCCGGAGGCGTGTCGGCCCCGTTCGCGGCCGCATGAATGCCAAGGGCAATGCCGATGAGGAGCATGGGCAAAAAGCCGAGCAGCAGCAGGCCGAGCAGGTGCAGCGCGGCTCGGCCCCGCGAGAGGCCCGTGAGCAGCATGGGGTCGGGGGGCGGCAACGGCCGAGCCATAGGGGCGGGCAGCGGACGCGCGACCGGGATCAAGCGGGCGGGCTGGGCGGCCGGGAACTCGGGCGAGCGGTCGTGTGGGGGAATAGTCATGAGCACGGTCCGGGCGCCCGACGACGCCCGGACGGGACAGAGGGTTTCGGCGCCGCGCCTCAGTCGTCGAGCTGACTGGCGACCTCGTCGGGTATGTCGACGTTGGAAGAGACGTTCTGGGCGTCGTCGTGCTCCTCGAGGGCGTCGAGCAGGCGTACGACCTTTTTGGCATTTTCCAGATCCACGGTGATCGTGTTGGCCGCGACCATGGCGACCTCGGCCGATTGCACGGGGATGCCGGCGTCCTCGATGGCGGATTTGATGTCGAGGAAGTTGTCGGGCTCGGTGGTGATCTCGAAACACACGCTGGAAACGGCCACGTCATCGGCGCCGGCCTCGATGGCCACTTCCATGATCTTGTCCTCCGTGGCGGCGTCGGCGGCCACGATGATCACGCCCTTCTGGCTGAACATCCACGCGACGCTGTTGGGGGCGCCCAGGTTGCCGCCGGCGCGTTCGAAGATTTTCTTGATTTCCGGGCCAGTGCGGGCCCGGTTGTCGGTCAGCGCGGAACACATCACCGCCACGCCGCCCGGTCCGTAGCCCTCGTACAGGCATTCCTCATAGGACTCGCTGTCCAGTTCGCCGGTGCCCTTCTTGATGGCTCGCTCGATGTTGTCCTTGGGCATGTTGGCGCCGCGGGCCTTGTCGATGAACAGCCGCAGACGGGGGTTGCTGTCGATGTCGCCGCCGCCCAGCTTGGCCGCGACGGTGATATCGCGGGCGATTTTGCTCCAGGCCTTTCCGCGCTTTGCATCGGTGGCGGCCTTCTTGTGTTTAATCGTGGACCATTTGGAGTGACCGGACATGGTCTGGTTCCCTTTCAATGTGAACGTCGTCGGGCCGGTTGTTCCGTGCTTCGGCGCGACGGGCAGTGTACCGAAATCCAGCGCTGGAATCGAGCGGTCAGGGGTGCGGCGCGGCCGGTCCCTTCTCGTCAGTGGCGCTGGTATCGTGCGGATCCGCGAGGGGGGCAAGGGGCGGGGGCTCGCCTGCCTGGGCGGCCTGGAGCCGGGCCTCGACTTCCGCCAGGGTGCGGTTTTCCTGCTGCGACGCCCAGGGCTGCTGGAGGCGCTGGGCGGAGAAGCGGGTCGACTGCCGCCACCAGTCGATGGCGGCCTGTTGCTCGCCCAGACGCCAGCAGGCGTCGCCGAGGTGCTGGCAGACCACCGGATCCTCCCCCTCGCCGGCGTAGCGGGCACGGGTGAGCCAGCGGCGGGCGCCAGCAAAGTCGCCGCGTTTGTAAAGCAGCCAGCCGTAGCTGTCCAGGTAGGCGCTGTTGCGCGGCTCGTTGGCCACAGCGAAGCGGATCAGCGTCTCGGCTCGATCGAGGTCGCGACCGGTATCGGCGAGGGTGTAGCCGAGGTCGTTGCTGGCGCCAATGCTGTCGGGCGATAGCTCGAGGACGAGCTCGAGGGTCTGGATGGCCTCGGCATCGTCGTTGTTTTCCTGGTGGCAGACGGCGAGCAGGTTGAGATAGTAGACCCGTTCATCGACGGTCTGAGCTTCCTCGATCCAGCGGTTGAGGTCGCGGACGGCGGCCGGCGAACGACCCGCGCGCAGCATCAACCGCACGAGCAGGTCGCGCAGCCGAATGGGGACATAGGGGCGGGCGAGGTTCTCGCGCCCGCTTTCGAGCAAAAGCTCGGCGGTGAGATTGACGGCGTCGTCCATACGCCCGGCCGCGCTGTAGATGCTCAGGATCTGTTCCTCGTACAGGGCCGGGTTGCGGCTGGCGGCCCGGTTGCCGTTGGCGAGTTCGAGGGCTTCGTCGAAGCGGCCGGCGGCGCGAAGCAACTCGATCAGCGCCACCTGCATGTGGTCGTCGTCGGGATTCTCTGCCAGTTCGGCAAGTAGCAGGTGCAACACATCGTCGTGCTGCTCCGGGATGAGGTTTTCCCATACAGGCGCCATGTCAATCGCGGCGAAGCTGCGCGGGATGGCGTCGGGCCATTGGCGCAGAAGCGCGAGGGCGCGCTCATGTTGCCCGGCGCGCTGGCAGATGGCGATGGTGCGGCGCAGTTCGAAGGGATCGCCCGGGCTCGCGGCGCGCATCTGGTCAAGCAGTTCGAGAGCGGCGTCATAATCCTCTTGCAGCAGATGGGTATTGAGGAGCATGTCGCGCAGGGCGGTGCGCTGCTCCTCGGCGAGCTGGTCATCGGCCAGCCACGCATTGAGCAGGCGCTCGGCTTCGGCAAAGTCCTGGATGGCCAGGACCATCTCGAGAAGGTCATCGCGCCAGGCAATGTTGTTGGGGTAACGGTCGAGCAGGGTGCGACGGGCGTCGGCCGCGGCGCCAAAGTCCAGATTGGCGCGGTAGGCGGTGGCCAGAAGCTCCGCCGAGGCGCGATGGCCCGGGTCCAGCTCGAGCGCTTGTTGGAGCACCGGGATGGCGTCGTCGGCCCGGCGTTCCTGGAGCAAAGACAGGGCCACGAGATGCAGCGTTTCCGCGTCGGGGCGGTAGGCCTCCATGGCCTCGCGAAGGGTCTTGCGGAACTGCGCCGTGTCCGGCGCCGCCGGTTCGAACTCGAGCCAGGCGACGCAGCGGGCTATCGTCGTGGGGGAGGCGGCGATGCGCCGCAGTTGGGCAAGCTGCTCGGCCGCCGCGCGACGGTCGCGATCGGCCAGGTAGGCGCGAAACAGCAGTTCGCGGCCCCGTTCGTTCAGGGGATCGGCTTCAACCAGCGTCTCCAGTTGGCGGATGGCGGCGTTGGACTGACCGGTGTCGGCATAGAGTTCGGCGAGGGCGAGCATCGCGGCCGTGTTCGCGCGGTTGAGCCGGATGGCGTCCTGGTAGTGGGTTATCGCCTGCTCAAGCTGATCGAGACCGACGCGAGCATCGCCGAGGATTTTGGCAAGACGGGTGTCGGCCGGCAGTTCCACGTCGGCGGGCGTCGCGGTTGCGATCACCTTCGACCAGGCGTACTGCCCGAGGTGAAGTTGGGCGAGGTGAATGCGGGCGGGCAGGAACCCGGGGCGTGCGCTCAGCGCGGCGTTACAGGCGGCGACGGCGTCATCGGTGCGGCCTGCCGCATCGGCGAGCACGCCGCGGAGAAAGGCCCCGGCGTGGTCCGTGTCGGCACGGGCCTGGCTTGCGGCGATGAGCGCGGCGCGGGCTTCAGCAGGCAGATCGGCAATGCGGGCCGCGGCTTCCTCCGCGTAGGCGTCACGGCTGCGAATGGCGTCGGCGGCGACGTCGAGTGCGGCCGACCACGCGCCCCGCTCACCGAGCAGGCGAAAGAGGGCCCAACTGACGCGCGCCTCCTGGGGATGGTCCCCGAGCCGCTGGCGCAAGAGCGATTCCGCCTCGTCGGTGCGGTCCAGTTCGACGAGGGCAAGGGCAAGATTCAGCACCAAGTCGACGTCGTCAGGGCGCGCCTTCAGAAGCTCGCGCAGATCGGTGACCAGGGCTTCCGGCGTGCCGCGCTGAGCGTGGATTTCCTTAAGCAGGGCGATGGCCGACGGGTCGGATTGGGCGGCCTGCCGGGCCTGTTGGAGGGCGTCGTCGAGCCGCCCGGCCCGGACCAGGTACTCCGCAGCGGTGCGACGCACGGACGCAGGCATGTCGGCCTCGGGGTATGCGTTAAGCAGTCGATCGGCTGCGGCGTCGTAGCGGCCCAGTTGAGCCGCGACGCCGGCCGCCCGCTGGGCGATCGTCTCCGGGGCGGCAGCGAGGCTGCGCAATTCGTCTACCTGGAGGGCCTCGGGCGGTAGGGCGGCGAGCGACGCAGTGAAGCGGTCGTAGATTTCCAAAGCGGCGGTGAAGTAGCCTTCCGCGGCCAGGGTCTCCGCCAGGTGATATTGCGTGAGGGGAAGGTACGCCTGACAGGTGGGTTCGACGGTGCAGTGGAGCGCGATTCGAAATTCCCGAATGGCCGCGTCGTTCTCGAAACGGCGGGCGGCGAGGCGGCCCAACAGGTAGTGGCTGACGAGGTCATTGGGGGCGACGTGCACGGCGGCTTCGGCGTATTCGCGAGCCCGGGCGGCGTCGCCATCGAGCCAGTGCACGAGCGCGAGGCGCCGGAGGATGCGGGGATCATCGGGAGCCTCGCGCAACGCCTTTTCGAGTTCGATGGCGGCTTCGGTGTAGTGACCCTCATTGCCCAGGCGGTCGGCAGCGTCGAAGGCCGCCTGGGCACGCTCCGGCAGCGGCTTGGGCCGAGGCGCCGGCGGGAGATCTTCGATGGTCGGTTCGAGGTCGGCAAACGGCGTCGATGCCGCGTTTGACGGAGCAACATCGCTCGGGCGGGAGCGCTCGGCCTGCCCGTCGGCGGCAAAAGTCGTCGCCTCGCTGCAACTCGTGGTGGATACCGCCAGCATGCCAAGTGCCAGTACCAACGGCAAGCCCAGGGGATGGTGCGTGAACATGCGCGAACTCCCAGAAGCCGGCCGGAGCGGCTCACTTTTTGCGCTTGGCCGTGGTCTTCTTCTTGGTGGGGGACTTGGTTTTGGCGCCGGCTTTCGTTGCCGGGGACTTCTTGCGGCCGGTGGTCTTGCTCGTTGGGCGGGACGTTCGTGACCGGCCGTTGTCGCCGATGCGGCTCGACGCGTAGACTTCCAGGTCCAGGCAGAAACTCTTCGCGTCGGCCGCACTGATGTGCCGTTCGAGGAAGGCCTGCACCTCGGCCCCGGTCGCGTCGGCGTCGACGAGATCCTCTTTCTTGAGGAACTCCAAGGTGGTGTCATTGACTGGGATCGCGTGCCCGCCGAGGCTCCACAGCAGCACCGACGCGGATACATAAGGGGTGATGCCGTCAAGCTGATCGAGGTAGGCCTTCACTTCGCGGACGCCCTTGGCGGCGAGGGCGTCGAGCGAGACGTTGTACTCGTTCTGATAGACCGCGTTGAGCAGGCGGGTAAGCGTCTTGGCCCGCTGGACGGGAGCCGGAACGTGGTGCGCGATGATCGCGGCGATCTCCGCCGGGGTGGACACCCGCAGTTCGTTGTAGTCAACCATTTCTTCACGCAGTGCGGCGAGGGCTTTCTGAGCGCGTTGCAGGGTGGTCTCCTGGCTGAGGGCGGCGAGGAGCATTTGCTCAATGGGATCGTTGGAGCCGGCCGGCGCGCTCTCACCGGCGCCGCGGAACTTGCCGTAGGCCTGCTTGAGCTTCTTGGCGTAATGGGTTCCCTTCTTCATCAGGCGGGTCCCTCCGATGGGCGGGCTTCGTCGCCGGGCTCGGTTTCCTCGTCATCCGCGAGGGCGTCGCGGGGGGGAACATTTTCGTCGATGATGCGGCAGATCTCGGCCGCCTTCTTCAACGACCCGTCGAGCTGGAGCTGCAACTGCGGGCACTGCCGGACGGAGACGCCTCGCGCAACCGCGCCCTGCAACCGCCCGCGGGCGTTCTGCAAACCGCGCATCGTGGTGCGCTCGTCAGATTCGCTGCCCAGTACGCTGATGTAGACTTTCGCAACGGCCAGATCGCCGCTGACCTCCACCCGGGTCACGCTGGCAAACCGGCTGATGCGCGGGTCTTGCAGATGGTTGGCGATCATGTCGCCCACAATCTCTCGAATGACGCTGGCGACTTTGTCAGGACGATACGACTTCATGTTCCTCACCACCCGTCGCGTGACGGGATCAATAGACATCCTTGTGATACTCGAGCAAAACGGCCGGCCCCTTCCGGGCCAGATCGACCACCCGGTCCAACTGGCCGTGCACGTAGGGGGCGTCGCTGCCCACCGCGGCGATGGCCACCGAGGCCCGCTGCCGCATGTCCTGGTGACCGACCTCGGCCACCGAGACGTTGAATCGGGCCCGGATGCGGTCCTTCAACGCCCGAACCACCCGCCGCTTGTCCTTGAGGCTGGTGGCCTCGTAAATGGCCAGTTCCACCGTCAACACGCCCACCACCATGGCCGTCCCGCCTGTGACCGCCGCACCGCCTAGAATCCGACCTTTTCCGGAATGAGCAGTCCGCTTACCGGGTCTATTTGAAAAATCCGATAGGGCCGATCCTCCGCGGCACGGTAACACATCTTGCCCACGCGGCTCAGGGCGTCCATCAGACGCCGCCGATCGTCCTCCGGGACCTCGTAAAACTCCAGTTCGCGCTCCACCTCCGCCTCGTCGTACCCGTAGGCGCGTTGATTCGGCAGGTGAGCCAATAACTCCGCGAGCGGACGGCGCGGCAAAAACAGGGCGGTGACCGCCACCCAGTTGCCCTGCACCTGGACCTCGTAGATGCGGGCGATGTAGCGAAACTGGTCGAGCTTGGCCGTGCGCGTCGCGACGCTGCCGTCCGGCACGAAGTAATCTTCCAGTTGTTTGCCGCCGCCGTATTCTCCGCCTGGCGATTCCAATGCCCGGCGCACCTCGGGGTAGCCCGGCAGGTCCATGAGCGCGCCGTGGTTGATCCGCAGGGCGACGGCAATGGTGTGCTTGCCCGGCGTAAGCTTCAGTGTCGATGCGGTGCGCATGCCCACCCGGGCGTCTTCGTTGTCCAGAATGGTCTCCACCACGCCCCATTGCGGCAGATGGTAAATCCGGGCCGAGCCGGGCACGCTGCTGACATAGGCGCCGTCGGGGTAAATGTCGAGCCGGGCGAGCAGCAGACCTTCCCGGCTGGACGTCGCCTCGGTGGTTTCGCCAACCGGGACGGGCGTGGCCGTCGGCGCGGCGTCCGGGGGCGCGGCGGGACTCGGACCGGCCAGACGCTGGTACAGGTTGGGGACGTACTTCCACGCGACGGCCGCGAGCACGATGATGATCGCGACGTACGTCATCTTCAGGATGACCGAGAACGGATCGACTTGGGCCGGCTTGCCGGCCGCAACCCGCTTCTGGGCCCGCGCCCGTTCGCGATGGGATTTACGGCTCGTCTTGGTCGCGTATGCATCGAACGCCCCGGTCTGCTCGAGGGCGCTGAGCAGATCGGTCTCATCGTCCGCTTCGCCCGGGCGGGCGACCACGGCTTCCTTCCCACAATAGGAGCATCGTACGATCTTCCCGGCATCCTCGTCGCGCGCCCGGATCGTGTGACCGCATTCGCCTTTAAACTCAATCATGGTGCGAGCCCGCGCGCCTCCTGCTGCTTTTTGCAATCGCCCGCCGACCCTGGCGGACGCACCGCGTCATAAGCCGTCCCGCGGAACCAACGACCTTGTCGGCGCCAGGCCATCGGTTTCCGGCCGCGGCGCCGCGCCGGAGCGATGCCGTCGTATGGGCGGCGCCCACCGGCCGATCAATCCAGCGTCCGCGCGACCTTGATAACCTCGAACGTCTCAATGACGTCGCCGACCTTGATGTCGTCGAAGCCTTCCAGGCGCACGCCGCACTCCATGCCGGCGCGCACCTCCTTGACGTCATCCTTAAATCGCTTGAGCGAATTGAAGCGACAGTTGTCTCGCACGATGGTGCCCCCGCGGACCACGCGGGCGAAGTGGTTTGCCGCCACGGTCCCGTCGGTGACGTAGGAACCCGCGACCAGCCCCACCTTGGAGATGCGGAAGACCTCGCGGACCTCGAGAGCGCCGCGGGACTCGATCACCTCTTCGGGAGCCAGCAGGCCTTCGAGGGCCTTCTTGATGTCATCGGTTACGTCGTAAATCACCTTGTAGCTGCGGATGTCGACGCCCTTCTCTTCCGCGAGACGCCGGGTCTTGCCCGGGGCCGTCACGCGGAACGCGACGATGATCGCGTTGGACGCATCGGCCAACTGCACGTCACTGTCGGTGACCGCCCCGATGCCCGCGTGCAGCACGTTCAGCTTGACCTCGTCGCTGGGGAACTGCGTGAGGGCGTGGGCCAGCACGTCGACCGAGCCGTCCACGTCGCCCTTCACGATGACGTTGAGTTCCTTGACGTCCGCGTCCGTCTGGTGACGCATCAGGTCGTCAAGGCTGCGGGCCTTGTTGATCGACGAGCGGGCGTCGGTGCGGCGGCGGCTCTTGACTTCTTCTGCCGACTCCTTGGCCCGTTGCATGGTCTCGACCTGGTAGAAGTGGTCGCCGGACGAGGGCACCTCGTTCATGCCCCAGATTTCGGCGGGCATCGCCGGGCCCATCTTCTGGACGCTCTGGCCGGTGTCGTCATGGATCGCCCGAACCTTCCCGAAGGAATTGCCGCAAACCAAAATGTCGCCGACGCGGACCGTGCCTTCCCGAACGATGACCTGGAGCACGGCCCCGACGCCTTGGCGGCTTTCCGCCTCGACGACCGTGCCGGTGGCGGGCACCTTGGGATCGGCCTTGTAATCGTGAAGCTCGGACATGGTGCTGAGCAGTTCGAGCAACTCGTCGATCCCCTGGCCGGTGCTTGCCGAAGTGTGCACCACGTCGACTTCGCCGCCCCAGTCGCCGCTGGGCGTGAGCCCGTGTTGGACAAGCTGGCTGTAAATGCGGGTCACATTCTGATCACCCAGATCAATCTTGTTGAGGGCGACCACGATGGGCACCTTGGCGGCTTTGGCGTGGTTGATGGCTTCGACCGTCTGGGGCATGACCCCGTCGTCGGCCGCGATCACCAGCACCACGATGTCGGTGAGCTGGGCGCCGCGGGCACGCAGCGCGGTGAACGCCTCGTGACCCGGCGTGTCCAGGAAAGTCACCGCCACATCGCCCTTCTTGTAGTGGTACGAGCTGATGTGCTGGGTGATGCCGCCGTCCTCGTGTTTGGCCACGCGGGCGCGACGAATGTGATCCAGCAGACTCGTCTTTCCGTGGTCCACGTGACCGAGCACGGTGACGATCGGCGGCCGCTGTTGGAGGTTCTTGCGCTCGATGGCTTCATGCTCCTCGCGAATGCGGTCCTGACCGGTCTTGGCTTCGACCACGGTCAGTTCGACGCCGAAGTTCAGGGCGACCAATTCGGCCACTTCCTTGGGAATGATGCTGGCCAGGCTGAGCATGAGATTATGCTCTTTGTGCAGCACCGGAAACATGCGTTGGAAGGGAACGCCGATGGCGCCGCAGAGTTGCTTGACCATGATCGGTTCTTGCAACTCGGCCTTGGTGATCGGTGCGGCGTGGGCGCCACCACCACCGCCGCCGCGTCCGACGGCGCGGCGGGAGACCGCCCGGCGCCCGGTAGCGCCCCGAAGTCGTTCGCGGCGCTCGGCGAGGTCTTGATCGTTCCACTCGGTGAGGCGTTCGGAAGCATCGGCCGCGGAGCGGGTCGAGCGGCGCTGTCCGCCGCGTTTCGCGCCGGTGCGATCGTCGGCCACGCGGCGTCGGCCTCGGCCTTTGCCGGGGGCGCCGGCGTCGGGCGGTCCCGGCTCTGAGACGCCGGTGTCGCCTTCTGCCGCCGGTCGTCGCCGCGGCCCGCGCCGGGGAATCACGTACTCTTCCGGCGCCTCGTAGCGCACGACCCGCGGACCGCTGAGCTTGGCCGGGGCGGGCACGTTCTGCGGCCCGGCCGGCTTGACCTGCTCCTCCGGCGCGGGCTCGGCTTCCGGCGTTTCTTCCGCCGCCGGCGCTTCGGCGGCCGCCTGGCGGGCGTCGCTCGACTCCACCGGCAAGGGCGCCGCTTCGGGCTCCTCTGCGGCCACCGCCGGAGCTACGGCTGGCTCTTCGGATGCGGGCGCAGGCGCTTCGGGCGCGGGTGCGGTGCGTTCCTCCGCGGCGACCTCAGGGCGCTCCAGTTCCGCGGGCGCCGGGGTTTCGGCCGGTGGCGCCTCGCCAGGCGTTTCCTTCTGCTCTTCCGCCGGCTCGGGCGCCTTCGCGGGGGCTTCCGCCGATGTGTCGCTCGGGGGCGCTTCCGGCGTGGCCTCAGCCTCCGGCGTTTTCTTCTTCACCCGCCGCTTGCGCACCTTCTTGAGGTCCACCCGGTCGGCGCGTTCGATGGTGGTGGTGTGCGCACCTTCGCTGAACCACTCCCGGACGGTCGCTTCCAGACCGGGTCCGAGCGTGGACATGTGGTTCTTCACCGGGATGCCCTCGGCCTGGCACTTGGCCAGAATGTCCTTACTGGTTACGTTCAGCGCCTTCGCCAGAATGTGAACGCGCATTTTCTCAGCCAAAGGTAATCTCCCGATCAAATCAGCACACTTCCGCGCCGCCGAATGCTACCCGGCAGCGTAAGGCCTCAAAAAGTCTTCGTTTATCTCTAACCTTCGCGCAGTGGCGGGACGGACGGCGTATCCGTGTCCGCGGTCTCCACCGACGCGGTTTCATCACCCGTCGTGTTTTCCTCGAGCCCGCCTGCGGGGCGCTCGGTATCGGATTCCTCCGACGCCCCGTCTTGCGGCGCCATCTCTTCAACCTCGTCGGCGGGCTCGCTCTCGCCGCCGGCCGTCATTTCGCCGCCGGCTGCCGTTTCGTCGTCGGCCGGGGGCGCGGCTGCCGTGTCCGAGGCTTCGGATTCCGTCGCAGCCGTTGCAGGTCCCAGACCGAGGGCCTCGGCGGCCGCCGCCCGCTCGGCTTCCTGCTTGGCGGCTTCCGCGGCAGCGAGTTCCTTGGCGGCCGCGGCTTCGGCCTCGAGGCGCTTGGATTCCCCGGCGGCGACCTCGACGACCTTCGCCGCGAGGTCTTCAGTCAGTTCGAGTTCGGCCACCAGCGGCTCGGTTCCAACCTCCTCGACGTCGCCGAGGGAGATGATGCCCATGGCCATGAGCTTATCGATCATGATGTCGGTCACACCCTCGATCTGCCGGAGGACACGCTCCATGTCGTCAAGCTGCTTGTTGTATTCCACCGGGGTGACAATATCGATGTCCCAGCCGGTGAGCCGCGCCGCCAGGCGGACGTTCTGTCCGCGTTTGCCGATCGCCAGCGAGAGCTGGTCTTCGGCGACCACCACCGTGGCCCGGCCCAGCTCGAAGCAGAGCGCCGTTTCCTGCACCTCAGCGGGCTTGAGCGAGTTGCTGATGAGCACCTGGGACGATTCGTTCCAGCGGACAATGTCGATCTTCTCGCCACCGAGTTCGTCGACGATGTTGCGGATGCGGCTGCCGCGAACACCAACGCAGGCGCCCACCGCGTCAACCTTGCTGTCGATCGAGGTGACGGCGACCTTGGTGCGATAGCCGGCCTCGCGCGCCAGGGCCTTGATTTCGATGACGCGTTCGCCGACCTCGGGCACCTCCAGGTCGAAGAGCCGGCGAATGTAGTCGGGGTGGGTGCGGGTCAGTACGATCCGCACCTCGTGCGGCATCTCCCGAACGTCGAGGATCATGGCCCGCACGCGTTCGCCGGGATGATGGGTTTCGCCCGGAATCTGCTCGCTGCGGGGCAAAAAGCCCTCGGCTCGTCCGAGGTTCACGCAGAGGTTGCCGCGCTCGAAGCGGGAGACGGTGCCGGTGACGATCTGGCCGACGCGTTCGGCGAACTCCTCGAAAATGCTGTCGCGCTCGGCTTCGCGAAGCTTCTGGATCATGACCTGCTTGGCGGTCTGGGCGGCGATCCGGCCGAGATCGCGCATGGCGATCGGTTCGCCGTTGCGCAGGGCCTCGATCTCGCCGGTGACCCGGTCGATCTTGACGATGACATCCTCGGTGGGCCCGTAGGCCTTACGCGCGGCGGAGACCATCGCCATCTCCAGATCCTCGAAGACGAGGAACTTGTCGATGTTCTTCTCGCGGCTGATGTGATCGACGACCTTGAGCAGTTCCTGATTGACCATAATCTGATCGCTTTCGTGTTTTGGGTGGCGGAACACCGGCGTCCGCCTGCGCCTGTCTTGTGGTTGCCGCCGGCGGTACTGCGCCGCCCGGCGGGGCCGATTGACCCGTCGTAAAACAAAAAAAGCGGGCGCAACTGGCAAACCCACTTTCCTGAACAAACACACCTGCCTGCCTGGAATAGGTCCTTACGCCATGGAACATCCCCCTCCGTGGCGCGGACTTCCCGCAAGCGGGATTCCAGCAGGCGCAGAGCGCGTCCAGTGCTCGAACCGGTCAGTTCGCACTGGCCACGGCTCCGTATCCGTTCAGACCGACGTTCACGCCTGTCTCTCCGGTTTCAAACACGTGCACCCGTGAGACGTCGAAGCTCACGGACACATTCTTTCCCTCTTCGACCGGCGACTCCGCGGGAATTCGGGCGACAACCTGCTGCCCCGCGGGCGTTTCGAGGTAGACGTCTTTTTCGCTGCCCAGCGTCTCGATGACGGTCACCCGCATGCCGATGGCGTTGTCGCCTGCCGCCGAAGGTTCGCCGGCGTGCAGCGACAGAACCTCGGGACGAGCGCCGTAAACCATCGGATCGCCGATACGCCCGGCAAATGCCGCTTCGGTCGCCACGGGCACGGCCAGCATGCCGAAGCCGGTGTCAAAGGCAAGACGCCCGTTGTGCTGGGCGATGCGCCCTTCGAAGAAGTTCATCGGCGGCATGCCCACGAAACCGGCCACAAAGCGGTTCACCGGGCGGGCGTATACGTCAAGCGGCGAGGCGCACTGCTGCACCACGCCGCCCCTCATCACCGCGATGCGATCGCCCAGGGTCATGGCCTCTTCCTGGTCGTGCGTCACGTATATCGCCGTAGTCTGGAGTTCGCGGTGGAGCTTCTTGAGTTCGGCCCGCATCTGCACCCGCAAGCGGGCGTCCAGGTTCGACAGGGGCTCATCAAACAGAAAGGCCTGCGGCGTACGGACGATGGCGCGGCCGACGGCCACACGCTGGCGCTCGCCGCCCGAGAGGGCTTTGGGCTTACGCTCCAGCAAGTGCTCGATGCCCAGCATCCGCGCGGCGCGGGTGACCTTGTCCTTGATCTCCCCGCGGGGCACCTTCCGCATTTTGAGGCCGAACGCCATGTTCTTGTACACCGTCATGTGCGGATACAGCGCGTAGTTCTGGAAGACCATCGCCACATCGCGATCCTTGGGCGCCACGTCGTTGACCACCCGGTTGCCGATCGTGATGGTGCCGCCGGAGATGTCCTCCAGCCCGGCGACCATCCGGAGCGTGGTGCTCTTGCCGCAACCGCTGGGTCCGACGAGCACCAGGAATTCTCTATCCGCGATGTCAATGCTGACGTTGTCGACAGCCTTGACCGCCTGCTTGCCAGGGTAGATTTTGACAACGCGGTCGAGCTTTACCGTGGCCATTCTCTGCGCAAACTCCTACCTTTCGGGCATCACGCCTGCTTACATAATCGCCGATGGCGCCGATGCCCGATAGGGCCCTGCATTATAAAAAGGGTCGGGGCGCTGTCAAACCGCTTCCGCAGGGCTAATCCGCCGGAAGCCCCGATTCGATGGGAACTTGCAGTTGAGCGGACCTGGCTCCGGGGCTAGACTGACGCCCATCGCCAGGGTCGGCTGGAGGACGGTGCGAGCCGCTAGCCGATGCCCACAGGCGGCTTGCCGTCTCCCGGGTTTATGGAAAGGATGCCCCATGCCCGCCAACGTGGTCTCCCGCCGTTTGTTCAGAAAACGCAGTTTGCAGCGGTTCGTTCAGTGCCGGCCTCCGGGGCTCGCCGCGGGGCTTCTCGCCGGCGTGCTGGTGATGGCCGCAGGCTGTGAAGTCACGCTCTCGCCGAACGACAACACCAATGGAAACGACAATTCCGGCCCGGAGCAGCCCGTGCCCGAAGCCTCGATCGTGCTCCGGCTCGCCAATCTCACCGACGTGGCCGTCGAGACCGAAATCTACCTCTCCACCAACGGTCTGGATGTCGATTCCAACAGCCTGTTCGTCCCGGAACACCGGGTCACGGAAGGGGTGGGACTGGCGGCCACCGGCGTGCTGGCCCCGGATTCGACCGATGTCGTTGACTTGGCCTGCGGCGAAGGGGTGGTGGTCGGTACGGCCGGCGGCTTGTTCCGCGACGTGGAAACCGGCGAAGTCCTGGGGCGGGGCACACCGCGCATTCTCCAGGAGGGGCTCGTATTCGACTGCGGCGCGACGATCACGCTCGTGTATCGAGAGGAGGACGGCACGTTCAGCGTCAACGTGGCGCTGGAGTGACGCCGTCTCCGCGACTTTCAGGGCCCAATGTTCATGAACCCCGCGATGATGCTCAAGCGGCACTGCGTCGTCGGCCAGCTCGTCGCCGTGGGCCTGCTGGCCGCATTCCCGGTCCAGGCACAGGACAGCTTCGCTGCACCGCCCGTCTCCCCTGCGCCCGCGGAATCGCCCACAACGCAGCCGACAACCGAGGATGAGGAGCTGATCCAACTGCTCACGCAGTATTTCCAGGCCGATTCGGTGCGCGATCGGGCCGGCCTGCTCAAGAAAGTCCTCCGGGTCGAGGGAACCACCCAAGAAAAGATCGCCCGGGCGGTTGGGGCGGTGAAGCTGTGGGCGCCACAGGACGCCGGTGACGATGCCTTTGCGATCGATACCCCGCGAGAGTACACCCGCAGACCGCACACCACGCGCGTTCACGTCCGCGTCCCTGAGGGGTACGATCCCGAAAAGGCCTACCCGCTGATCCTCGCGTACCACGCCGAAGAGGGTGACGGGACCGAAATCCTGCGGCTGGTTGCCCACCTGCTCCACGACGACCTGGATCAGTACCTCATCGCCGCACCCAGCGACTACGCGGGGGTCTGGCTGGGATCCGGCGAGGACGCGGCCGGCGATCCCCTTGCCTTGCTCGACGCCCTGAAACGGCGGTACCACGTGGACAGCGACCGGGTGTACGTGACGGGGTACTCGCTGGGCGGGCACGCGGCTTTCGTATCGGCCTCGCTGCACCCGGATCATTTCGCGGCCGCGATGCCGCTCGCCGGGACACTGGCGCTTCAGCTCGGTTCAGAGGCACTCGACCTGTTTCTGCCCAACCTGCAAAACACGCCCGTGGTCGTGGTGTATGGGGCCGCTGACCATCCTCCTGCGGACGCCGACACCAACGGCGGCACCGGCGGGATTGCCGAGTGGAACCGCTACATCGGCGCCCGCGCGACTCTCCTGGACGTGCCCATCCGTACCATCGCGCTTCCGGGGGCCGGCCACGACGGGATTGTGCCGGCAAGCGCGACGGTGGAGGCGTTTCTGGCCCATCGCCGACCGCACGCCCCGGCGTCGGTCCAGACGTGGTTTCGGTATCCTCAGCAGGGACGCACGGCGTGGTTGCGGCAGACCCGCTTTGACGGTGAACCGTGGGACGCCCAGCAGGTTATCGTGTCGCCGGCGGAGGGCGAGACGCCGGCCGAGGCGGTGACCGACCTCTTGCAACAACGGCTCGCGATGGTCCGGGGGCGAATCGAGGGGCAGACCATTCGCATCGAGACGCGGCGCTGCGATCGGGTGGAATTGCTGCTCAGCGACGCGATGGTCGACCTGGATCAGGATATTGAGATCATCGTCGACGGCACGCTGCGTTTCTCTGGGCGGGCGGAGCGGCGCGTCTCGACCATGCTCGAGATGGCAGCCCGCGATTGGGATTTCGAGCGGTTGTGGCCGGTCCGCTTCCGCATTTCCAGCAAAGGCCGCGCCATTCAGATGTAAGCGGCCTCAACCCTCTGTTTGCTCAGCATGTTCCCCGGCTGCCGCGCTCGATCAACCCTCACGGATTCAACGTCTGTGTGAAGGCGACGAGGTGCCGCAGAGTGTCGCAGTGCGCCGTGAACGTCAGTTCGCGCCGCATGTCTTCATCGAGCGCCCGGCCGCCAAGGACGAAAGCGGTGTTGTGCTCGACGGCCGTCCGGTGAAGCAGTGCGCAGGCCTCCACGAGATCGCCGAAATCGCGGTAATAGGAGACGCTGAGCCACATCATCCGGGGCCGGCGCTGGCGGATCGCGTTGCACAGCGTGTGTACGGGATGGCCGGCGCCGAGCGATTCGGCCCGCCAGCCGGCTGACCGCAAAACCACTTCGATCATCGTGGTCGGCAGGGTGTAGAAATCGCCGGACAAGGTGGCGCCGATGGCCACGGGCGCGTCGGCGGCCGGCGAAGCCAGCGTGTTGCGCAGTTCATACAGCACGCGCATGCACATCTCGCAGCCAAGACGCTCTTGATAGACCTCCAGGTCGCCATGTTGCCACTGGTCACCCAGCGCGTGGAAGGCTTCGGCGAGGACGCGGTCACAGAGGTCCGGCAGTTCATGGCCCGCGAGGTAGAGCGTGAAAACCAGCCGGCGGAAGCGCTCGAAATCACCCGCGGCGAGGGCCTCGGTGATGCAGTCGAGCGCCCGGTCGATCGCGGCATCGCCCGCGCCGGCGCTCGGGGGCAGACCGAGGATCTCCGGGCGAACGAGCGGCTGGTTGTGGTCGCGGAGATACTGAATCACGCCGGAAAGCGGAAGGCGGCGATGACCGCCGGCGGTTCGGCTGCTGGGCAGGAGTCCCTTGTCACACCAGCGTTTGAGTGACGCTTCACTGACGCCGATGGCGAGGGCAACTTGTTTGGGGGTCAAATTCTTGCTCACGGGCTGGACACCTGAACGATTTGATTGAAAGTTCTTGCCTCTTGCGGCGGAATCTAGCACCTCGTTCCGGTCTTTTCCACTCCAAATTAACGGCTAATCGATGCGTCCGCGTCATGCTCACTCTCTTAACTACATTTAAAACAAGACATTAGCTGTCTATCGGACCCGGTTGAACGGATTGAACGATTTTTATATTGACTCTCGCGGGCGGCGATGTAAACTGTGGTGAACGTTTTGAACGTTTTGAACAAATTGAGTAACGTCACTGGAGGCTCAGCCATGTCGCACAACAATACAATCAGCGCGGCAACCGAGCGTGCCGCTCCCATGCGGTACCGTGCCCATTCAGAGGTGACTAAGCCGGCCTGTCGCGCCCGTCTCCTGGCGGATGCTGACGAAATCCTGAGCCGCGGGCTGGCGCCTGCCGCCCGCGAAGAAGAAACGACACTGTTCAAGGCCCTGCACGCCTGTGCCTACCTGATCGAGCAGAACGCGGCCAAGGAGCCGGAGGACCACTCCGCGGGGGCGTGGGAGGCGAAATTCCAGCAGATCGCAGATACGCTGGTGAACGCCAACCTCGGTCTGGTGTATGAGATGCGCAAGCGCTCGGGCGTCCGCGACGTCGACAGTGACGAGATGAACAGCACGGGCATGTGGTCGCTGTACCAGGCCGTTCTGGGGTTCGATCCCTGGCGCGGATACCGCTTCAGCACCTATGCATGCAACATTCTCGTCCGGGCGTACCGCCACCTCTGGCGCCGCGGGATGCGACAGACCCGCCATCTGCAGAATTTCCAGACGCAGCGGACGCAGCGGGCGGAAATGGACGGACGGTTTGACCCTGACCGGGCGTTGCTGCGCGATCGGCTGTCCATCGTGTTGGAGCAAAACGCGGCAAAGCTGACCGCCACCGAACGCTACATCATTGAGCGCCGATTCCTGAACGACGCGACCGATCGACCGGAGACGCTTGCGAAGGTGGGCAAGGCGATTTCGCTGGGCAAGGAGCGCGTCCGGCAGATCCAGGTCATCGCCCTGGGCAAGTTGGCCGGGGCATTGCGCGCCGACCCGGTTCTGCGCGCGGCGCAGCTCGTTTGATGCAAACTGTAATAAAATACCCAATTCATTGAAAGGTCATCCCATGCAGGGAACACAATCACAGAACACGTATAACACGCAACCTGTACGCCTGCCGCAGTCCCCCAAGCGCGTGTCGGCAGTGGTGCTTGCGGTCGGCCTGACGCTGCTCGTTGCCGCCGGATGCGGATCGATGCCGGGGCCGCCGCTGGAGGTCGTCCCGTCGGTTGATCTGGATCGCTATGCCGGCAAGTGGTACGAAATCGCGCGGTATCCCAACTGGTTCGAGACGGATTGCGTGGGCACCACTGCGGAGTACACCCTGCGCGACGACGGAAAGGTCACGGTCGTCAACACGTGTCGCGCGCAGACGTTGGACGGCGACATTGACCGCATCGAAGGCGTGGCCCGGGTGGCTGATGAAAATACCAACGCCAAACTGAAAGTGCAGTTCTTCTGGCCCTTCGAAGGCGACTACTGGATTATCGACCTGGCCGACGACTACAGCTACGCCGTCGTCGGGAACCCCGGCCGCGACTTCTTCTGGATCCTCAGCCGTACCCCGACGCTGGATGAGGCGATTTATCAGGACATCGTCGAGCAGATGCCCGCATGGAGGTATGACCCTGAGCGACTCGAGCAGGTGCCGCAGCCGCCGGGCGGCGCCGAGGATTGACACCGCCGCCCAGATTCGACATCCGGATCAACGCCCCGTTTCAGCCAAACGCCGGGCGTGCAACCCTGCCCGTTGCACGCCCGGCGTCTTGTCATGCGCGTCAGTCGCCGCGGCCCGGCCTCGGGTTTTTGCTTCCGCCGGGCCGAGGTGGCCGATATACTCGGATCAGGGGTCGGACATTCGGACCGTGATTCCACGCAAGCGCAGGCTCGGCGAAGAGACGGGCAAGGAATTCCGCCATGGGCACGCAGGACGTCAAGGCCAACCACGACGGTGAACATCTGCGCGCGTTTACCAAGCACCTGCTCAATGACTTGCGGGCGCTCGAACAGATGCTCGCCGAGGGGCGGATCGAGTCCGGCGTCCGGCGGATTGGCGCGGAGCAGGAGATGGTGCTCGTGGACCGCAACTTTCAGCCCGCGCCGGTAGGGCCGGAGGTGCTCGAGCGCCTTCAGGATCCCCACTTCACCACCGAACTGGCCCGGTTCAACATCGAGTGCAACCTCGATCCGTTCGTGTTCGGGGGCGACTGCCTGCGGCGGATGGAGCGGCAACTGGTGCAGTTGATCAGCAAGGCGCGCGATGCCGCCCGCGGCCTGGACGCGGACGTGCTCCTGATCGGCATCGCGCCCACGCTGGGCCAATCGCACGTGTCCCTCGATTACATCACCCCCATGGACCGCTACTACGCGCTGAACGACGCGCTGACGCGCATGCGCGGCGGGGCGTACGAGTTTCGCCTCACCGGTCTCGACGAGCTCACCATCAAGCAGAATTCCGTAATGCTCGAGGCGTGCAACACCAGCTTCCAGGTGCACTTCCAGGTCGGGCCCGAGGAATTCGCCCGGCGGTACAACATCGCCCAGGCCGTGGCGGCGCCGGTGATGGCGGTGGCGGCGAATTCACCTCTTCTTTTCGGGCGCCGGTTGTGGAGCGAAACGCGGATCGGGCTCTTTCAACAGGCCGTCGACACGCGGGCGACCACCCCGCAGGCGGACGAGCGCAAGGGACGCGTCAGCTTCGGCCAGCGCTGGGTGGACCAATCGGTGCTCGAAATCTTCCGCGAAGACGTCTCGCGCTTCCGTGTGCTGCTCGCGTCCGAATTAGGGGAAGACCCCTACAACGCCCTGGCCGAGGGGCGCGTGCCGACGTTGCAGGCGCTGCGAATGCACAACAGCACGGTCTATCGCTGGAATCGCCCCTGCTACGGCGTGTATGAGGGCAAACCGCACCTGCGGATCGAGAACCGGGTGCTGCCGGCCGGTCCCACCCCGGTGGACTCGGTGGCCAACGCCGCGTTCTGGTTCGGGCTCATGGCCGCCGTGGACCAGCACTACGGCGACGTGACCAAGGTCATGGACTTCGACGACGCCAAGGGCAACTTCCTCTCCGCCGCCCGCTTGGGCCTGCGGGCCCAGTTCACCTGGCTGGACGCGGACAAGCCGGTACCCGCGCAGGAACTGATCCGTCACGAGATGCTGCCGATGGCGCGGGAAGGGCTCACGCGCGCCGGCATCGACGCGGCCGACGTCAACCGCTACCTCGACATCATCGCCGCCCGGCTGGACACGGGACGAACCGGGGCGCAGTGGCAACTTTCGTCGCTGGCGGGAATGAAGGGGGCGGGCACCCAGGGCGAACGGCTGACCTCGCTGACCGCCGCCGCCCTGGAATACCAGTGGCGGGGCGAGCCGGTGCACACCTGGCCGCTGGCCCAACTCGACCGGGTCGATACGGTGCGGCGCAATTACCGCCGCGTCGAGCAGTTCATGACCACCGACCTGGTGACGGTCAACAAGGACGACTCGGTGGACCTGGTGGCCAACATGATGGTGTGGGAGGGCATCCGCCACGTGCCGGTCGAGGACAGCCAGCATCGGCTGGTGGGCCTGGTGTCGGCGCGGCAGTTGCTCCGCGTGCTGGGCAGCGAGCCGTTGGCCACGAAGCGCGACCCCGTCGCGGTGAGCACGATCATGCAGCCGGCGCCGTTCACCGTCACCCCGGAGACCTTCACCGTGGACGCCATCCGCCTGATGCGCGACAACAAGGTGTCATGTCTCCCCGTAGTCAAGGACGAGCACCTCGTGGGGGTGATCACCGATTATGATTTTCTCCAGATCGCGGCGGACATGATCGAACGCGAACTGGCGAATTGAGCCGCACAGGTCGCTTGCGCCCGCGGGTCGCTCGACTGAGCAGGCAGACCTTCCCCTGGCCGCTGCGCGTCATCGCGAAAATCCATACCATCGCCACGGGACTGCCCACGCCCGTGCCACGCGGCATGACCGTGGAGCCGCCGACAGTGGAGCCGCCGACAGTGGTTCCCGGTGATGCAGGGGCCTATACTGGAAGTTGGGTTCGGCGATCGGGCTGTCGTACATCCAAAAGCCTACGACACGCCTGCGCGCAAAACGGGCGGCGAACCATACCCCGCGCCTCAGTGAAATCGGGATTATCGGACGGGCCGCCCAGGAGGGTGGAGTCTTGCCAGCGGAACTGGACAGCACGCAGGAACGCACGCACGGCGCAGGATTGCTCCGCGCCGCTCGGGATCTGGCCGGCGAACTGCGCCTGGACGGCCTGATCGAGCGGCTGCGCCCGTACCTGACCGGAGGTGTCTCCGTCATCGCCGGTGGGGCCGGGATCGTCGATCCGGAACGCGACTGCATGACCACCTGGCGTTTCAATGCCCAGGACGCGACCCAAGACCCCGTGGTCGAGGTCTGGCATGGGACCGCGGCCGATTTCGCACGCTACGCCCAGCGCCGGCGCATCCGTGACGGCGATGAACGGCCGGGACCGCTCGATACGGCCGTGCTCGCCGGCGCGGCCGGGGACGGCGTCATGGCGCCCGTCATGCTCGGCGAACGGTGGTTGGGTTTCCTGTTCATGGTGGTCGATGATCCCGCGGCCGCAAGCGACGCGGAAGACTACCTCGGTCAACTCGCCGACCTGGCCGCCCCCGTGGTCTGGAACTGTCACACGCAGGCCCGTTTCGCACTCGGGGATCAGCGCCGGGCGACGCTGATCACGCTCGGCGACGCCATCAATCGCTCGCTCAAGCTCGAGACAGTGCTGGAGTCGACGCGGCAGGCGCTGCGCAGCCTCGCCGGGCACGCCTTCAGCGCAATCATGCTCGTGAAGCCGGAGGGCGACGGATTCCTTTGTTATCCCAACGCGACCGAGACGGATGTGCTCGCGCCGCCGGAGCATCACCCGCTCGAAGGAGGGGTACTGTCCTGCGTGCTGGCAACCGAGGGAACTTACGAGTCGGCGGATCTCGAACGGGAACGCGCGTTTCCCGACGACGAGCGCTACCGCGATCTGGGAGTGCGGCGCTACGTGGCGGCGCCGATGTTCGTGCGGGGGCGCATCATCGGTTGCCTGCTGGTTGGCGTGCGCGCGCCCACCCGCGTGCTCCGCGTGGACGTCTGGCTCTATGAAAACATCGCCCTGCAACTCGCCCTGGCGCTCGACAACGCCCGCCAACTCGAGCGCGTCCAGCACCTCTCCGAGGAACTCGCCCGGCAAAACAGCTACCTGCGCGAGGAGATTCAAAGCGAGCACGCGGTGGGGGACATGATCGGCGAGTCGGCGGCCATGCAAACGGTCCACCGCGCCATCGCCCGCGTGGGGGCCACCGAATCGACCGTGCTGATTACCGGCGAGACCGGCGTGGGCAAGGAACTGGTCGCTCGCGCCATTCACCAGGCCGGACCGCGGGCGGAACGCCCCATGGTCAAGGTAAACTGCGCCGCCATCCCCGAGGGCATGGTCGAAAGCGAACTGTTCGGCCACGAACGCGGCGCCTTCACCTCCGCCGTCGACCGTCGCATCGGCCGCTTCGAACTGGCCCACGACGGCACCCTCTTCCTCGACGAGGTGGGGGAGCTCTCCCCAGCCGTCCAGGCCAAGCTGCTCCGCGTACTCCAGGACGGAGCCTTCGAGCGCGTCGGCGGCACGCAAACCCTGTCCACCAACGCCCGGATCATCGCCGCGACCAATCGCGACCTCGCCGCCAGCGCCCGCGAGGGCGCCTTCCGCACCGATCTCTACTACCGCCTCAACGTGTTCCCCCTGCACGTTCCGCCGCTGCGCGCACGGCCCGAAGACATTCCCGCGCTGGTCGCCTTCTTCGTGGACCAGTTCAACCGGCGCATGGGCAAACGCGTCGAAAGCGTGGATCCGGAGACCATGGCGGAGCTTTGCGGCCGCCACTGGCCGGGCAATATCCGCGAGCTCCGCCACGTGGTCGAGCGGGCCATGATCATGTCGGACGGGGCGCTGTTGCACATCGAGCCGGCCGTCGAGGCCACCGCGGCGCCGGATGTTCGCGATCCAGTAAAACCCAACTTGCAGGAGGCCCAGGCCGAGCACATCCGCTGGGCCTTGCGCCGGACCGCCGGCGTGATCGAGGGCCCCCGCGGAGCGGCCGCGTTGCTCGGGCTCAAGCCTTCCACGCTGCGCTTCCGGATGAAGCGGATGGGCATCGAACGCCCCCGCTAGCCACAGCGCCGCCCGCAACATATTGCGGCCAGTCGCAGCATGTGGTGGGCGTTGTGGCCCATCGAGGGGCGGGTGAGGCACTACCAGGGGATCTGTAAGTATTTTGGCGGGGCGGGCTTATGTCGTTTGTGCCTCCACCCCGGAGACATCCCGTTCCGCGGCACGTCGATTGCACTCATGGAGACTGAGCGGACGCCACCGGCGCCGCGGACCGGAGAAACGGGTCGGGCGAGAATCCAAACACAGCGGAGAGGACCATCATGAGAATTATGAAAACAGCGCATCAGCTTCTGTTGGCCGGCTTGATGATCAGTACTGCGGGCGCCGCCCTGGCCGACCCCCCGACCTTCCGGGCGACGATCATCGGCGATCCCTCGGCCCTTTTCGTCATCGCCGAACAGGTGAACGGCGATGGTTTCACCGTCGGCGTGGCGTGGAGTACCAACAACGCCTTCAGCGGCCGGCGGGCCTTCATCGGCCACCCCGACGGCGCCGTGACCCTGATCGAAGGCGCGTCTTTCTGGACCGAGGCGTTCGTCATCAACGATCATGGCGTGGTCGCGGGATCGTACGCGCTGGGGCCCGACTGGGAGGATGGCGCCCACGTGTTTCGTTACAGCCTCGCCTCCGGGTTTGAAGACATCGGTTCGATCGGCGGCATGGGCGGCCGGATTACCGACATCAACAACCGGGGCGTCGTCATCGGCCACTGGACCAACCCCCAGAGCGGAACCACCCGGGCGGTGCGTTACACCGACGACGGCGGTTGGGAAATCCTCAGCGACCAGACCAATTTCGCCACCTACGCCACCGACATCAACGATCACGGCGACATCATTGGACACGACTACGTCTCCTTCAATACCAACCGGGGTTGGTTCTGGCGGGACGGGGTCCGCACGCCGTTGCCCCACTTCGGCGGGAGCACCCGCCCGTACTACGTCAGCGAGCAGGGCGTGGTCACCGGGCACATCGAGGAGGCCGACGGAACCTGGCGGGCCTTTCAGTGGTCGCCGACCGCGGGGCTGTCCCTGGTCCCGCTCCTGGAGGGCGCCCAGGAAAACCGCGCCTACTGGGTGACCGACAAGGGCCTGATCGGCGGCACGCAGATGGTCGGCCACGACGTGCGACCCTTCTTCCTCGACGCCGACACGGGCTCGGTTCTCGATCTCGGCATCACCATCGGCGAGGGCGCCGAGTGGGCGGCGCCGAACGCGATGAACAACACCGGCGAGGCCGTGTTTTCCAAGTTTGACACGAGCGCCTACGAATTCACTCCGTACATCTACGGCGCCGACTACGGATTGGTCGATCTCAACGCCAGCGTCGAGGGCGACGCGTCCCTCATCCTCGACACCCCGTCCCACGTGAACGCCTGCGGCGAGATCACCCTCTCGGGCCGCTTGTCGTCGGCGCCCGCCAGCGACGTGGTCGCCGTTCTGCTCAAGCCCGTGCGCACCGGCGACCTCGACGGCGACAGCGACGTCGACCTCGGCGACTACGCCCGGTTGCAGACCCGCTTCCCCATGGCGTCCGGCGCGCAACCCGAGGATGGCGACCTCGACGCCGACGGAGACGTGGACGCCCAGGACGCCGCGGCGCTGATCGCGGCATTGCGCACGCCTTGCCGATAGAACAACGCAAGACACGCTTCCCGCTTGCCCACGTAAATTCCGACGTGACCACGAGCCGCGTTTCCCGGTGTTTGCCGGAGCGCGGCTCGTCGTCTGCGCGGGCCATGCCGGGCGGTGGACGAGACGATACCCGACCCGGAAGTATTTCAGCGACCCGCGACGCGTTCGCCCGCAAACGCCGACCAGTGGCCTGATAACTGCCCTGCAAGGGCCCGGCCGGCGATTTCAGTTGCGGCGGGCGGGGCTGCGGCCATAATGGTAGCGGGCGCTCGGCGGGACGCCGATGCGGGGGCGGGGCTCGTTTTCAATTCCTATTGGCGAGGCGACGACCATGATGACCATGTTGCGCGGTGCGCTGGAACGGCTGGGGTGGCCGGTCGATGAGCTCGACGACGATCAGATCATGCGCGAGCTGGCCCAACGCTGGTTCGTGGCCGGCGGGGGCGAGGTAATGCTCGAACGCCCCGATCGGGGGCTGGCCGCACGGGCGATCTACAGCACCTTGGCGGAGGAGGGCAATCTGGACGCATTATGCTGGTCGACTTCACGGCCGGCGCTGGACGCGCCCACGCTCACCGCCTTCGTCGACGCGATCATCAGCAACCAGCAATCCAAGCACGAGCGCGCGGATGCGGCCTACGTGGCGGCCAACCGGCGACGCAGCGCCCGCGTGCCGCGCAGCGAACTGGTCGACGTGGTCATGGACTACGGAGAGAAACGCTCGGTGGGGTGGCTGGTGGACGTTTCCAGCGAGGGGGCGGCCTACATTATGGAGACCGAAAGCGTGCCCTCGATCGGCGAATACGTGGAAACGACGATCCACGATCGACACGGTCGGCACTGCGCGTTGGGAACGGGAAGAATCGTCCGGACGGAGATGCTGTCCAACGAGTTGGGCCTGGTCTGCGTTGAGCTGGAGAACGCGGTAATACCGATGGAGGAAGCCAGTCGGGAGTAGTTGGCGGGGGATCGCCGCGAGGGCTTTACGTCACGGGCGCATGAGGCGGTGCGGCCGATGGCGCCACACCGCCATTTAACAATGAGCTCCGGTGCGCGGTTCGACGGCGTTGACCGGCCGCCGGAATGGCGCTCAATCTTCGTCCTCGGGCTCCTCGTCCTCGTCGGCGTCTTCGCCTTCGAGTTCCTCGTCGTCGTCGAGTTCGAATTCCTCGTCGTCCTCGAACTCTTCCTCCTCGTCGTCCTCGAACTCCTCTTCGTCGTCTTCGAAATCCTCTTCGAGGTCGTCCTCTTCGAGATCGTCTTCGTCCTCGTCCTCCTCTTCGTCGTCTTCATCTTCGACGTCGTCGTCGACTTCTTCCTCATCGTCGTCGTAGAGGTCGAAGTCCTCCTCTTCTTCTTCGTACGCGTCTTTCGGATCTTCCACTGGCTTCTCGACAGTCACCATTGCCTGTGTCTCCTGGGCGCCAAAGTCTTCGGCGTCGGCGGCGTAGCCATCTTCGGCCACTTCGCGCTTCACCTGGGCGTTGAGCGCATCCCACTCATCGAGCGTCATCGTCACTTCGCGGGCCTGGCTGCCCTTGAATTCGCCAACCACGCCGGCCTCGGCCATCTCGTCGATCAGGCGCGAGGCGCGAGAATAGCCGACACTGAGGCGTCGTTGCAAGAGGCTGACGGAGCCGCGGCGACTTTCCAGGACGATCCTTACAGCATCGTCAAAGAGCGGGTCACGGGGGCCGCCCTCGCCGATGCCCTTGGCCTTGATCTGCATAAGCTGCGGATGAAACTCGGGGGCGGCCTGGGTGGCCAGGTGATCGATGATCCGGTGCAACTCGTCGTCCTCCAGGAGGGTCCCCTGGGCGCGGATGAGCTTGTGCGAGCCCGGCGGCAAAAAGAGCATATCCCCCTGGCCCATCAGCACCTCGGCCCCGTTCTGGTCGAGCACGATGCGCGAATCCATGCGGCTGGCCACCCGGAACGCGCACCGGCAGGGCATGTTCGATTTGATCAAACCCGTGACCACCTTGGCCTCCGGACGCTGGGTCGCCAGCACGATGTGGATACCCACCGCCCGCGACTTCTGCGCCAGCCGGGCGAGATGGTGCTCCACCTCCTTGGCCGATGTCATCATCAGGTCCGCCAGCTCGTCGATCACGATGATGATATAAGGAAGCCGCTTGGGAATCTGGGCCTTCTCCTGCTCGGTGGTCGGCTGGAAACGCTTGTAGATCTCCTCCTCGCCCAGCTTGTTGAACGTCGCGATGTTGCGGACCCGGGCCTCGGCCAGCAGCTCGTAACGCTCCTCCATCTTGGTCACCGCCCAGTCGAGGATCTGCTCCGCCCGGTTCATGTCCGTGATGATCGGCGACATGAGGTGCGGAACGTCCTTGAACTGTGACATCTCCACCATCTTGGGATCCACCAGGATCAGCTTCGCCTCGTCCGGCTTCTTCGTCATCAACACCGAGGCGATGATCGAGTTGATGCACACGCTCTTGCCGCTGCCCGTCGTGCCCGCGATGAGCATGTGCGGCATCCCCGCCAGGTCGGCCAGCAGCACCGCGCCACTGGCGTCTTTGCCGAAGAAAATGGGCAACGACATCTTCTGGGCCTTCGCCGACGAGAGCTGGATCAGTTCCTTGATCCGCACCCGCTCCTTTTCGGTGTTGGGCACCTCGATGCCCACGGTGTTCTTTCCCGGTATTGGAGCCACGACGCGCACCGCCGGCGCTTTCAGTGCCCGGGCAACGTCGTTGGCCAGCGAGGCAATCTGCGAAACCTTGATGCCCGCCCCGAGCTGGAGCTCGAACATCGTGATCACCGGACCCGTGTCGATCTCGACCACCCGGGCGTCCAGCCGGAACTCCTCGAGCGTCTGTTCGAGCAGGCGCGCCTTGGCCCGGACGGCCGACTCCTGCTGCGCGGTGAAGTTCGTTTCCGGATCGTGCAGCAGGCCCAGGTCGGGAAAGCTCCACGAGTCGATGAGCTTCGGATATGCGCCTGCGGGGGGCTCTGGCTTGATCGGCCGGGGGAAGTTGATCCGGGGCTCGGGCCGCTCGGACGCCTCCGGCGTTTCCGCGGCGACGGGTTCCGCAGCAGGCTCAGCGTCCGCCTGGGTAGCTGCAGGGCCATCGGCCGGCTGCTTCGCCGGCTTGGCTTTGGCCGATTTGCCTTTGACCTCGTCGCCGGTCAGAGCCTCCTCGTCAAACAGGCTGCCCTGGTTCGGATCGTCGGATTTGGCCTTCGTCTTGGCAGGTCGGCCGGTGTTGATCTTGATGTCCTCGCGCTTGCCGCTGCTGCCCGCCGGGTCGGCCTTGGCCCCGCGCGTATTGCCGTTACTACCGGCGCCGGCGGCGGCCGGCGTAGGCAACGCCGAGGCAACCGTCTCGCGGGCGACGGCCAGGGCCTCGCCCGACGCGGACCGGATCTTCTGCACCGCCCCGGGCAGACGCAGCACCCAGCCTTCGGCCGTGAAGATCAGCCCGACAATGAAGCTGTAGAGCAAAACGAGCCCGCTCCCGATGCCCGAAAACGTCTGCGCCAGAATGCGGCCCAGTCCGGCCCCGAGCACCCCGCCGTTGCCCACCGCGAGGGTGTTCGGACCCCCATCGGAGAGAAAGTGCACCGTCGCGGCCGTGCAGGCGACCAGGATCGCGAGCCCGAACGCACGCTGGAGCAGATTCACGATCTTGCCATGAACCAGCCAGAGCCCTGCGGCCAGCGACGCGAAGAGCAGCAGCGGGTACACGCCGTCGCCCAGCCAGTAGAACCCCTGGTAGGCGATGAGCGCCCCGGCGCGCCCGCACGCGTTGTGCACCGGATCGTTGTTGGGGTAGTGGCCGGGGTTGGGCCAGTCGGCGATGTCGAACGTGAGCACGGCCACCCAGGAGAACAGGCAGATCACGGAGAAGAAGATCGGCCCGACCAGGGGGCGGTGCGGTGTCTTGGTTTTGCGTTTGGCCATGGGAGTCCTTTCCCGGAGTACGATCGGACGACTCTCATCCACAAGGCGTCCGAGCCGACATCATGCCAGCCTGTCCATGCTATCGCGCCCCGGCGTCCGGCGGCAACAGCGCACCCGCCCGCGATTGCCGACCGCCCGCTCGGACCGATGTGCACGGCCCGGGCCGACGCACAGTCCGGCCAGGCGTGCTGCCCCAACCGGTGTGCGGCACAGTCCGATGCGCAGGCCAATGTCCAGCATAGGACGGTATCGGTCCACCGGCACCGATTCGTGCAGCCGGAGGGGCCAAAACAGTGCTGGGGATCCAGATGATGGCCGGCGGTGTTAAGCTGGGCAAACCCGTGGCGATTCCGCGGGGACGGGGAGCCGTACGCGTCCGCCTGTCTGCTCCGTGGGGTGTGCGGCAGTGCTGCAATGACGGGCGTTTCGGCCCCGTACCGGAGCGGATGCGGAATTCCAGGGAGTTGAAGTCCTGATCTTGACGGATCCAGTTGTTCCGCCCTCGCCCGGAGGGCGCACGATGGTTGCCAGGGAGTTCATTCCCTGGTAACGGGTATGCCAATATACCCTTCCGGCCCGGAGGGCCGACGGAGGTAGACATCCCCAGTGCGTACACCCGGAACTACTACCATGGTGTTTTCGGCACGCGCGGTCGCGCCGGGCTGATTACGCCCCAGATGGAGGAGCGGTTGTATCCGTTCATGGGCGGCACCGCGCGCGACTTGAATTGCCAGTACATTGGGATCAACGGCATGGCGGATCATGTGCACATGCTCGTGCGGTACCCGCTGATCGTTCCCAGGCGTTGAAACGCCTGGCAACCATCGGGCGCCCTCCGGGCGGGGGGGCAGCCTGCAGCGTTACCCCTGGCCCGGTGTGGAGATGCCGAATTTCTCCAGCCGGTAGCGGAGCTGGTCGCGGCTGATTCTCAGCAGCTTCGCCGCCTTCGTCTGGTTGTAGTTCGTGCGCTTCATCGCCTGGCGGCAGAGGTGCTCCTCGACCTTGGCGAGGTCGATGCCCGCCGTCGGCAGTCGCAGGCCCTCGATCCCCTCGTCGTCGTCCCCGGGCGAGGGTTCGTCGATACGGCCCAGGTGGATGTCCTTGGGCTCGATGTGATCCGATTTGCACAGCAGCGTGGCCCGCTCGATCACGTTGCGCAGCTCGCGGACGTTGCCCTCCCACGAGTAGTTCAGCAGCTTCTCGTAGGCGTCGTCGGTGACGCCCACCACCTGCTTCTTGAACTCCCTCGCAAAATGGCTCACGAAGTTGCGCGTGAGCATCTTGATGTCCTCGCCGCGCTCCCGCAGCGGCGGCAGAAACACCGGCACCACGTTCAGCCGGTAGTAGAGATCCTCGCGGAAGTGTCCTTCGCGGATGGCTTTCTCGATGTCCCGATTGGTCGCCGCGATCACCCGCACGTCCACCGAGATGTCGTCCGTCCCGCCGACCCGCCGAAACGCCCGTTCCTCCAGAAAACGCAGCAGCTTGGCCTGCAACGCCGGGGGCATGTCGCCCACCTCGTCGAGAAAGACCGTACCCCCGTCGGCCAGCTCCAGCAGCCCCTTCTTCTGCTGCTTCGCGTCGGTGAAAGCCCCGCGCTCGTGCCCGAACAGCTCGCTCTCCAGCAGCGTCTCCGACAGCGCCGTGCAGGTGATGTTCATGAACCGCCGGTGGGCCCGGTCGGAGTTGTGGTGGATGATGCGGGCGGCCAGGTCCTTGCCGGTTCCGCTTTCGCCACGAAGGAAGACGGTCGACGCGCCGCTCTGGGCGATGTCGCGGAGCAGCTCGAACACCCGGACCATCGAGTCGTCCCGGCCGATCATCTTGTCGAAGCCGTACTCGTGCTGGAGGTGGCCGCGCAGCTCGCGGACCTGGCGGCGCAGTTCGGTCGTTTCCAGGCCCTTCTGGATGGTGAACATGAGTTCATCCATGTTGAACGGCTTGGCGATGTAGTCGAACGCGCCGAGACGAATCGCCTCGACGGCCTGCTCGAGCCGGCTGAAGGCGGTGATCATGATCACCACCGACTCTGTATCCGTCTCGCGGAGCTTGCGGAGGACCTCCAGGCCGGTGAGGTCGGGAAGCTTGTAGTCCAGCAGGATGAGGTCGTAATTCTGGTGGGTGTGCTTGTCCAGCCCGGAGGCCGCGTCAGCAGCCTCATCCACGACGTACCCCTGCTCCTCGAGCTTCTGCCGGAGGGACCAGCGGATGAGCGACTCGTCCTCGATGATCAGCACGCGTATTTTCATGCGTCAGTCCGTCGGCGCTGCCTGCGCCTGCTCCTCGTCCACGGGCAACTCGACCACCACGGTGGTGCCGGCGTGGCGCTTGCTCTCGATGCGGATTGCACCGCCATGGGCGTCGACAATCTGCTTGCAGATCGACAGCCCCAGACCAGTGCCCTTGGTTTTGGTCGTGTGGAACGGTTCGAACGCCCGGTTGAGCACGTCCGGGGTCATTCCGATGCCATTGTCCGTGATCTCCATGCGAATGCAACCGTCGCAACTCGTGGCAATGGTGACCCTCCCGCCCTCGCTGGACGCGTCGGCGGCATTGAGCAGCAGGTTCATGATCACCTGCTCCAGGTGCCGCTCGTCCGCCTGGATGCGCGGCAACTCGTTTTGACGCACATGACGAACCCGCAATCTGCGCAGGGTGGGCTCCTCGCGCAGAACGTTGAGCACCCGGGCGATCAACTCGTTGAGGTCGATGCTGATCCGCGCCGGCGCTCGGGGCCGGGAGTAAACCAGCAGGTCCTTCACCGTCGCGTCGAGGCGGTCGATCTGGGCGAGCATCTCGTCGATCACCTGCCGATGGGCGTTGTCGGGCTTCATCGAGCCCCGGATGATCTGGATGGCGCCGCTGATGCCCGCCAGCGGATTCTTGATGGCGTGGGCGAGCGAGGCGGCGAGCTGGCCGAGGTGGGCCATGTGCTCGGCACGGGTGAGCTTCTCCTCCATCGCCTCGCGCTCGCGGTGCTGAATGCGCTTGGCGTACTGGGCCTTGTACGCCTCGAGCATGGCCCCGAGCTCCAGGGTCAGCATTTTCCCGAGCGAGATGATCTTGGCTTCGGCCGCCGGGACATTCGCCGCCCGGATCTCGGCCTCCAGCGCCCGCCGGACAATGTCCATGGCCGTGACCATGTAGTGCTGCGGAAGAGAGATCTCCACGTGGGTGTGTCCGATGCGGGTGCTGCGGGCAAAGTGGGCGGCATCGTAATCGCCGGTAAACAGCGCCTTGAGCCACTCCGCGAAGCGCACCCGCTGACGCGCGATCTGGGCTTCGCCGCCAGGAAACATCCGCGCGGCGCCGGGATCGGACCGGATCATGTGATAGAAATGGTCGGTGATGCGTTCAAGGCGCGCCGCCAGCGGTTGGGCCAGCGTGCGCAGATTGGCCGCATCGGCCTGGGTGAAGCCCAGGTACGTCTTCATCGCGGCGATTTCGTTCTGCGGCATGCCAGTGATCGCCCATCGCCCCGGACGAGTGCGGCGGCGGCGCCTGCGGGCCTGGAGCCCACCAAGCGGTCCGTCGCGGTCGGGGCAGGAACTCTAACCTATTTCATAGAAACGAATTATACGGTCTGCGGGGCTGGTTTCCAGCCCGCCTCGGAAGACCCATGCCGCATGATCGCACAGTGAGCAAAAGTCCGCAATGGCGCGGGATATAACACCGCACCACACCGCCCGAATGGGCTCTTTTAACCGCGTTCGCTGATGTGGGTTCTGGCACGGGGCGTGCCATTCTTGCTCCGGGAGAGGACCGGAGATCTGCAATGTCCGCGGCTCAACGCGCCATCCAGAACCATACGGCCGCCACCCGCCCCGTCGCGGGTGCGGGCGATTGGGTTGCGCTTACGCTGCCGCTGCCACTGTCGGTGGCCAAGCCGCTCATCGCCCTGGGGGCGGAGTCGAAGGGCGTCTTCTGCCTGGCCGTCGATCGCACGGCGTATCTCAGCCGGGACTTTGGCGTGCTGTATCAGCCGGACAACTACCGGTGCTATCGGTCGGCAGTCGAGGCCGTGATCCGCGACGGCGGTCATTCGGTGGCCGCCGTGGCGTGCGATATGCACCCCAACTATCTGTCTACCGCCCTGGCGATCGAGACCGGCCTGCCCCGATACGACGTGCAGCATCATCACGCGCATATCGCCGCCTGCCTTGCAGACAACGAGGTGGCCGAAGAAGTCATCGGTCTGTGTTGCGACGGCGCCGGCTGCGGCAGTGACAAGGCCAGTTGGGGCTGCGAGATCCTGGTGGTTTCACCGGCCGCGTTCACGCGGGCGGCCCACTTGCAGTACTTCTGCTTGCCGGGCTCGGACGCGGCGGCCATGGAGTGCTGGCGGCCCGCATTGAGTCTCGCCCAGCAGGCCTACGGACGCAAGCTTCCGGCCCACGTGGCGGCGCTGTTTGCGGACGTTCCAACACGCGATCGAACCATCGCCGAGCGTCTGCTCGCCCGCGGGCTCCAATGCCCCGCGACCTCGAGCCTCGGTCGTCTTTTCGACGGACTGGCGTATTTGCTGGGCATCTGCTGTCGGAACACCCACGAGGCCGAAGCGGCGTGCAAGCTCCAGGCGGCGGCGGAGCAAAGTTCCGGCGAGCCCCTCAACGTCGATCTCGTCGCCACCGACGGCGTGCTGCAACTGGATTTCGCCCCCGTGGTGCGCAACCTGCTCGAACGCCGTCAACGGGGCGAGGCGGTCGAACGCCTGGCGGCGGATTTCCACGAAACCGTGGCCAAGATGCTGGCCGACGCGGCCGCGCTGGAAGCCGAGCAACGCCGGCTGCGCAAAGTGGCCATGTCCGGCGGGTGCCTGATGAACCGCCTGCTGGCCGATCGCCTGCGGGCACGGCTGACCGCGGCGCGGCTCGAGGTGCTGGAGCACCGACGCACCCCCTGCACCGACGCGGGGTTGCCGCTGGGGCAGGCGCTGGTCGCGGCCGCCCGGATGATGGAGGACTAACGCGATGTGTCTGGCGGTTCCAGGACAGGTGATCGAGCGGCGCGGCGACGAGGCTACGGTGGATTTCCACGGCAGCCGGGTCGAGGTCAGCCTGGCGCTGACGCCCGACGCCGAGGTCGGCAGTTGGGTTCTGGTGCACGCGGGCTTCGCCATCAACTTGCTTGACGAAGCCGAAGCCCGCGAAACCTGGCAGTATCTGTGCGAGGCGGAGGTGGTCGACGAGATCGCGCCCGCCCTGCGCGACGAGGCCGGCGATCCGCCCGCGCCGGGTGCGTCATGAGTCGCGCCGAGATCGACCGCATGGTCGGCGAGATTCGCGATCTCGCCGGGGCGCTGGGCGGCGCCAAGCTGATGGAAGTGTGCGGCACGCACACCGTGTCGCTGTTTCGCAGCGGCGTAAAATCGCTGCTCCCGGACAACATCGACCTGCTCAGCGGGCCGGGTTGCCCGGTCTGCGTCACCTCGCAAGGCTATATCGACGCCGCCTGCACGCTGGCGGCGCGCCCGAACGTGATCATCTGCACCTACGGCGACATGGTCCGCGTTCCCGGACGCGGGGGCAGTCTCGAAACCCACCGCGCCGACGGCGCCGACGTGCGCATCGTGTATTCCACCCGCGACGCCCTCCGCATCGCGGAACGGCATCCCGACCGCGAAGTGGTCTTTCTGGCCGTCGGTTTCGAGACGACGGCCCCAGCGACCGCCGCAGCCGTGCTCGAGGCTCGCCGCTTGGGCATCGCCAACTTCAGCGTGCTCACCGCCCACAAGCTGGTCGTCCCGGCGATGGAGATTCTGCTTTCGGGCGGGGATACCGCGATCGACGGATTCCTCTGTCCCGGGCACGTGAGCGTGGTGATCGGGGCCGAGGCCTATCGGCCGGTGGTGGACAACCACGGCAAGCCCTGCGTGGTCGCGGGTTTTGAGCCGCCGAACATGATCGCCGGCATTCTCGCCCTCTTGCGGCAGGTGCACGCCGGCGTAGCCCGGCTGGAAAACGTCTACGCGGTGGCGGTCAGCGCGGCCGGCAATCCCACGGCGGTCGCCATGCTCGAACAGGTTTTCGAGGTCGCCCCGGCGGTCTGGCGCGCCATGGGGGAATTGCCCGGCAGCGGGTTGAAGCTCGCGCCGGCGTATGCGGCGTACGACGCGCAGCAGCGCTTCGGCATCGTCGAGGGACCGGATTACGATCCGCCGGGTTGCCGCTGCGGCGAGGTTATTCAGGGAAAAGCCAAGCCGGCGGAGTGCGACCTCTTCGGGACGTCGTGCACGCCGCTGGATCCCATCGGGCCGTGCATGGTCAGCAGCGAAGGCACCTGCGCGGCGTGGTACAAGTACAACCGGGTGGCCGTCGCCGCCCGTTGAAGCGCGAGGATTGACCCAACCCATGGCGACCGAGCCAGCCACCATCCTGGACAACCGTGAACGGATCATGCTCGCCCATGGCGGCGGCGGCCAGCTCACCCAACGGCTGATTGCCGAGCACATCCTGCCACGGCTGACCAATGACCTGCTCGATCCGCTGGGCGACAGCGCAGTGCTCGCGCCGGCCGAACGCCCGCAGGTCTTCACCACCGATGCCTACGTCGTGCAGCCTCTCGAATTCCCCGGCGGCGACATCGGCCGCCTCGCGGTCTGCGGCACGATCAACGACCTCGCCGTCATGGGCGCGACCCCGACCGCGCTGTCGCTCGCGTTGATCATTGAAGAAGGTCTGCCGTTTGCCCTGCTCGATCGGGTGATCGACTCCATCGCGGCCGCCGCACGAGAGGCGGGCGTACCCATCGTCACCGGCGATACGAAAGTGATCGAACGCCGGGGCGGCGATGGCCTGATGATCACGACGGCCGGGGTGGGGCAGATACGTCCCGGGGTGGATCTCTCCCTCGCACAAGTACGCCCCGGCGACCGGATCCTGGTGAACGGAACCCTGGCCGAGCACGGCTTGACGATCATGTCCGTGCGCGAGGGGATCGAGTTCGATACGAACCTCAAAAGCGACGCGGCGCCCCTGAATCACCTCATCGAAAATATGCTCGCGGCCGGCGCGGTGCGCTTTCTGCGCGATGCCACCCGCGGCGGGGTGGCCGGCGTGCTCAACGACATCGCGGAAGGCAGCGGCCACAGCGTCCGCATCGACGAAGCGGCGCTGCCGTTGTCGCCGATCGTACGGCACACGTCGGAGGCTCTCGGTCTCGATCCGCTCAGTGTGGCCAACGAGGGCAAGTGCGTGGCCGTCGTGGCCGGCGCTGATGCAGATGCAGTGCTCGCGGCGTGCCGGCGGCATCCCCTGGGCAGGCATGCGGCGTTGATCGGCGAGGTGACGGCCGGCGAACCGCCGCTGGTCGAGTTGCAGACGCCCATCGGGGGCGCCCGGATCGTCCAGCGACCTTACGGCGAGGAGCTTCCGCGGATCTGTTGAGCGACCGGTGGCCACTGCGTCGCTGGGGGCGGACGGCACGCGGCAGGCATAGGCCTTCCCGTGTGGCCCAGCCGGGAGTGAAATCGACGATGCATGAGTTTTCCCTGGCAAGCTCGATTCGCGACATCGCGCTGGAGACGGCCGCGGCCAATCACGCAGTATGCATCCAATCGGTGCACTGCCGCGTGGGGGCCATGCGGCAGGTCGTGCCCAGCCTGATGCAAACCGCGTTCGAGGCGTGCACGGCCGGGACGATCGCCGAGGGCGCCAAGCTGGTCCTCGAGGTTGATCCCGTGGAGGTGCGTTGCGCCGCGTGTGGGAAAACCAGTAAGTCGGACGAGATGGCGTATCAATGTCCGGCGTGTGAATCATTTGATATTGCCGTTCACGGCGGCTCGGACCTGGTATTGACGTCGATTGAAATCGACCAGGAGTCATAGGATGGAAATCGCAGTTCTGCGGAACGTTCAGGAACATAACGACGCGACGGCGGCGGACATTCGCCGCCTGCTCGCGGAAAAGAAGATCTGCATGATCAACATCATGGGCGGCGCGGGCAGCGGGAAAACGACCCTGCTCGAGCGAATCATCCCCCGGCTGGGGCTGCGCTGCGCCGTGCTCGAGGGCGACATCACCACGATCCACGACGCGGAACGCATCGCCGCGATGAACGTGCCGGTCGCCCAGTTGCAGACCGACGGCTGCTGCCATCTCGATGCGTGGCTCGTCTTCGACGGACTCAACGTCCTGCCGCTGGACGCCGTTGACCTGGTCTTCGTGGAAAACGTGGGCAACCTGGTGTGCCCGGCCGAGTTCGACATCGGCGAACACCACCGCCTGGCGGTGCTCAGCGTCATGGAAGGCGACGACAAGCCGGCGAAGTATCCGCTGCTGTTCTCCCGGGCTTGCGCCGTGGCCATCAGCAAGTGCGACCTCGTGCAGCACACCAACTTCGACGTCGCCCGGGCCATTCGGGACATCCATCAGGTGAACGGCAACGTTCCCATCTACCAGACGGGCCCGAAGCTGGCCGGCGACGAAGAGGTATTGCAGTGGATCCGCGACGCCCATGTCCGCGCGACGGCCGACGAGGCAGCGCCCGCCTAGGCGCAGTCGCCGCGTCCGCCCGGCGGCGGACGCGGCGGGGAGAACCCGTCATGGTAAGTCCAACGAACGCTTCCCGGTGCTTCCAGTGCCCGATCGCCACCGAGGCTGCGAAGCTGCAGGGCATGATCCTCTCGGACACACGGCTGGAGTCGACGGCCTGGCTGGCGCGTTGCCGCGAGACCCTGGAGAACTTCAACCACTGCCTGCATCAGCACCTCGGGTTCGACGCCGCGATGGGCGTGCACGCCCAAGTCCTGGCCGCCGCCCCCGAGTGCGCGGTGCAAGTCAGCGAACTCGAAGGTCAGCATCAGCGACTGCTGGCCGAGAGCGACGCCTTGCTGGCCCAGTTGCACGACATGGCGGAATTCAGTCCTGCTTCCGCGCGGGCCCTCACCCGCCAGATGGAGAACGTGCTGGCCCTGTTCCATCGCCACGAAGGCGCCGAGGTGCGGCTGGTGCGAGAGGTGCTCGGTGAAGGGGCAGACGTCCCGGACGCATCCCGCCGCCCCTGCGCCTTTCACCACCGAGCCGTCGACGGCGCTGCCGATGGCGAGGGCGCCCCGGCAAGCTGAAAGGTCCGCAAGCTTGCATTCCACCCGCGGATGTGCGTAAATCGCGGGGGAACGACGGGGTCGATGACGCCGCGCGGAATGGGCCGTGCGCGCCGGATCCCCTGATTATGCCCGGAGGCGCGTGGTGGCCAGGGACGCCCCCATTACCTACATGCCGGCGGCCGCCGCCCTGCGGCGCATCCCGCGGGGGACGCGAATCTTCATCGGCAGCGGCGCAGCGGTCCCCGTCACACTCGTCGACCAGCTTGCTAAACATCCCGCCTGGTTTACCGATCACGAGGTGGTTTCCATTCTCACACTCGGCGATGCGCCTTATGCCCGGCCGGAACTGGCCGCCAGCTTCCGACACAACGCCCTTTTCATCGGGCACAACGTGCGCAAGGCCGTGGAGCGGGGGACGGCCGATTACACACCCATCTTCCTTTCCGAAATCCCACGCCTGTTTCGCAGCCGGCGCATGCCGCTGGGCGTCGCGCTGATTTCCGTAGCGCCGCCAGTCGACGGAGCGTGCAACCTGGGCGTGAGCGTGGACGTGGTCAAAGCCGCAGTCGAGTCGGCCGAGCTGGTTATCGCCGAGGTCAATCCGCGGATGCCCCGTCTGCCGGGGGCGGGGGACGTGCCGCTGACGTGCATCGACTGCTTCGTGGAGGGCGCCCATCCCCTGCCCGAGTTCCCCCAGCACAAGGCACGGCCGGAGGCGGAGGCGATCGGCCGTCACATCCATGGACTGGTCCGCGACGGCGACACGCTGCAAGTAGGCATCGGAGCGACGCCGGACCGGGTCCTGGCCATGCTGGGGGACAAGAACGATCTGGGTATGCACACGGAAATGCTCAGCGATGCGTACATGGCCCTGGCGGAGCGGGGCGTGATTACCAACGCCCGCAAAGCGCTGCATGCCGGCAAGACCACCGCGACCTTCGTGATGGGCAGTGCGGCGCTGTACGACTACGTGGCCGCCCATGCCGACGCCATTGAGCTTCACCCCAGCGATTACGTCAACGATCCGTACGTGATCGGGCAGATCGACAACATGGTGGCCATCAACACCACGCTCCAGATCGATCTCACCGGGCAGGTGTGCAGCGACTCGATCGGCGAACGCTTCTACAGCGGCATCGGGGGACAGGTGGACTTTCTCCGCGGAGCGGCCCGGAGCCGCGGCGGGCGGCCAATCATCGCACTCCCGAGCACCACCGATGACGAAAACATCTCGCGCATCGTCCCGCGGCTGGATCCCGGTGGGGGGGTCGTCACCACCCGCGGCGACGTGCACTACGTGGTCACCGAGTACGGCGTTGCGTACCTGCACGGCAAAACCGTGCGCGAGCGGGCCCTGGCATTGATCGAAATCGCCCATCCAAAGTTTCGGCCCTGGCTCCTAAGCGAGGCCAAGGCCCGGCGGATTGTGTACCTCGACCAGATCGAGCCGCCGATCCGGGCGCCCATTTACCCCGAACGCTTCGAAAAACGTGTGACCGACAAGCAGGGACGGCCGTTGCTGCTCCGCCCCGTCCGCGGCAGTGATGAATCGCGGCTGCACGACCTCTACTACGCGATGAGCGACGAGTCGCTGTACAAGCGGTTCTTCCAGGTGCGCAAGGTCATGCCCCACGCCACCCTTCAAAAACTGTGCAACGTCGACTACGAGCAGGAAATGTCCATCGTCGCGGCGGCAGGGGACGTGGCCACCGAATCGATTGTCGGGGCGGCAAGCTACACGCTCGACCCGGACGGCAGAACGGCTGACGTCGCCTTCGTGGTGGATGATCGCCAGCAGGGCCGCGGTATCGGGCGATTACTCCTGGGCCATATCGCGGATATTGCCCGCAAAAAGGGCGTGACGGCGTTCACCGCCGACGTGCTGGTGACCAACGGGGCCATGACGCATTTGTTCGAGTCGATTGGCGGAACGCGGTCCGGGGCGCCGGAAGACGGCATCGTGCAGTATCGCATTCCGCTTTGATGGACAGGCGCTCCATGCGCTTGCAACGGGTTTCTGAATTCTGATGTGCAAGGAAAGGCGGCGAGACGTGAAACTTCTTCTGGGCAGCGGCGGATTCCGGACCGAGGCGCGGGTCAGCTTTCTGGCGGGCGAAATGCGCGACCATTTCGGCGACGTGTCGAAGATCTTATTCGTGCCCTACGCCCTCGCCGACCACGATGGCTACGTCAAAATGCTGACCGAAGCCGGGCTGAACGGGGGATACACGCTCGATGGAATCCATCGCCATCCCGACCCCAAGGCGGCCGTGCGCGACGCCGAGGCGATCTACGTCGGCGGGGGAAACACCTTTCGCTTGGTCACCGAACTCTATCGCCACGATCTGCTCAACGTGATCCGCGAACGGGTCGCCGGCGGGATGCCCTACATGGGCGTCAGCGCGGGCTCGAACGTCGCCTGTCCGACCCTCAAAACCACCAACGACATGCCCATCGTCATGCCGCCCAGCTTCGACACGCTCAACCTCGTGTCGTTCCAGATCAACCCGCACTACTACAGCGGGAACAACTTCGTGCAGCAGGGCGAGCAGATGCAGCAGCACTTCGGCGAAACCCGCGACGACCGCATCCGCGAGTTCCACGAAATGAACGCGATGCCCGTCGTCGGATTATGGGAAGGGGGCGTGCTGCGCGTGAGTGAAGAGGCCATCGCGCTGCGCGGGGCGCCGGCACGCATCTTCCAGCCGGGGCTTGAGAGCATCGACGTCGCGGCGCCAGCGGATCTGGACGAATACCTCGGCGGCTGAGACCGGTACTCCCGCAGACCCCGTCGCCCGCCGGCGGTGGTGATCCATTCAAACGCGGTATCCTGCTTGTTCATTCAGAAAGAACTTCCACCCCCGTGGAACACCGCCGGTGCGCGCGCTCACCGGAAGGCGCTCGCAACCGCTCGCGCACGTCCGATATTCAGCAGACACGCTCGAAACGCACGGCCCGGCCCGCGTCGTATCGAAGTCGGCACGGCATGGGGACGATATCCCAAACTACAGGGGACGTGTCAGGCAGCAGGGGGCGCGTCTGCAAACCCAGACGCGTTCAGCTTGCAGGCGGGCCGCTGCGTACGCCCGCGGCACGCCAGGCAAGTGCGGATCGGTCACCCGCGTTTGGGCCGGTCACCCGTGGTCATTGCACAGGAGGCAATCGGTGGGAGGTCATATGGTTCGACGGATCCTGGGCGCCTATGTCGTGGCCGCGGCGGTTGCGTGGGCCGCGCCGGGCGAGACGCCACGCGTGCTGGTCGTCCACAGCTATCACGAAACGCAGATAGGCCACGTGGTCGAGATGACCGAGGGGATCGAGGAGGCCCTCCGCAACAGCGGGGCCGACATCGAATACGTCCACATGGACACCAAACGCCGCACCAGCCCCGAATGGAAGCAACGGGCCGGCCAGATCGCCCTGGAAAAGGCCCTCGCGATGCAGCCCGACGTCGTCATCACCATGGACGACAACGCCCAGGAGTACTTCGCGAAGGACTACGCCCAGCGCCCCGACGCCGCCCCCGTCGTCTTCAGCGGCGTCAACGCGGACCCCGCCAAGTACGGCTTCCCGCGCCCCAACGTCACCGGCGTGATCGAACGGCCGAACGCCGTCGAGAGCATCGAGTTGCTCCAGAAAATCCGCCCGGAGGTGCAGCGCATCCTCATGCTGGCGGACAAATCGCCGACCACGGACGGCTTCTTCGAGTATGCGAAAACGCTCTCCCTGCCGGCGGAGGTCCTCGCGTACGAGCAGCCCCTGACCTTCGATGAATGGAAAGCGACGATCAAAAAGTATGAAAACCAGGTTGACGCCCTGGGAATCTACGTGATCCGCACCATCCGGCGGTCGGCCGACAGCGAGGAATGCGTGCCCGAGGAGGAACTTATCGCCTGGATCAACGACCACGTGGCGCTTCCGACGGTGGGCTTTTTTGATACGGCCGCTAAGAGCGGCATCCTCTGCGGGGTCGCCGTGTCCATGAAGGAGCAGGGCTACGCGGCCGGGCGCATCGCGCAGGGCATCCTGGCAGGCCGCGCGCCCGAGTCGTTTGAGGTGACGCCCACGCGGCGAGGACGGATCATGCTCAACCTCAAGACGGCCCAGACCCAGCGCATCCGCGTGGATTATGACGTCATTCAACGTGCCGGCGAGGTTGTGCGATAGCGATGCGCCTGGGCCTGCGTGAGAAATTCCTCGTCCCCGTCATGCTGTCCATTGTGCTGGGCATGTCGGCCGTGGTCTACCTGTCCTACCAGCGCTCAGCCAGCGCCATCGAAGACGCTGTGCAGCACAGCCTGGAACGCGAGGTGCGCCTGACCGTCAACCAGATCGACATCTGGATCGAGGCGCGCCGCACCGATCTGGCCACCTGGAGCCAGGACGTGGTGTTTCGCGAGGCGATCGTGGAAACCGGATACTACGGCCAGAGCGCCCGGGAGGGAGCCGTCGATTCGCTGGCCATGTTGCAGGTCGGCTACCCTTACTATGAGATCCTGTTTCTCGCCAATCCGCAGGGAAAGCTGATCGCCGCCTCGCACCCGCTGCGCGACGAGGCGATCAACATCAGCGACCGTCGGTATTTCCAGGCGGCCATGAACGGCGAAATCGCCGTGTCGCGGTTGTTGGTCAGTCGCGATTCAGGGAATCCGGGCTTCATCTTCGCGGCGCCGGTGCGCGACAACGGCGCCGTCGTCGGAATCTTTGGGGGATTCGTCCGGCTGGCGAGCTTCTCCGCGCAGTTCGTTGACGAGTTCTATCTCGACGGGGGGTACGCGTTCCTGGTCGACCATACGGGCAAGGTGTTCGCAGCCTCCCGCATGGCCGATACGCGGCTCACCGATCTCAGCCACCACGACTTCGGGCGCCGAATCCTGAATGCCCAGGCCGGTTCGCTCACCTATGCCTTTGCGGGCGCCCAGCGCATCGCGAGCTTCGCCCAGGCGGACCGCCTGGATTGGACCTTCGTGGAAACGCAGTCGCTGGATCGCGCGCTGGCCGCAACGCGCAGCGCGGGCCTCCATGGCGCCGCCGCCGGTCTGGCCGTCATTCTCGTCGTGGTGTTGGTGATGGCCCTGTTCTTCGGACGCTTGATCAGCCGAAGACTGACCGCCATGCTCGCCGCCATTGGGCGCCTGGAAAGCGGCGACCTCGACGTGCGTATCCAGGAGCCGGCCGTGGCCGACGAGGTCGGCGTGTTGACTCAGGCGTTCAATCACATGGCCGAGCGGCTTCAGTCAACGCTCGATACGCTTCACGCGGAGGTTGCCGTGCGCCGCCGCGCAGAGCAGGAACTCGCCACCCATCGCGATCATCTCGAGGAACTCGTGTTCGAGCGGACGGCCGAACTCACCCAGTCCAACGCCGAACTCCAGCGGACCGTGGCCGAACGCGAGCGGGCGGAAGCCCAGCTCCTCGTGGCCAAGGAGGCGGCGGAGTCGGCCAACCGCGCCAAGTCGGAGTTCCTGGCCAACATGAGCCACGAGATTCGCACGCCGATGACGGCCATCCTGGGCTTCAGCGAGGTGCTCCTCGAGTCCGCCGGCACCAACGACGCGCTGAGTGGGCAGCGCGAGGCCGCCGAGACCATCCAACGCAACGGCGAACATCTGCTCAGCCTGATCAACGATATTTTGGACATCTCCAAGGTGGAGGCGGGGCGGATGGAGATCGAGCAGATCGCCTTCTCTCCCGGCGCTCTCGTCGAAGAAGTCGCGTCGCTGATGCGCGTCCGGGCGACGAACAAGCAACTCGCCTTCGAGGTGGAGTACCGCGGTTCGCTGCCCGCCGCGATCGAATCGGACCCCACCCGGTTGCGCCAGATTCTGATCAACCTGGTCGGCAACGCCATCAAGTTCACCGACGCCGGCAGCGTGCGCCTGGAGGTGGAAGCGGTGGGCGACACGAACAATCCGGCGTTGCAATTCGACGTGATCGACAGCGGGGTGGGCATGACGCCGGAGCAGATTGCCGGCATCTTCCGCCCATTTACCCAGGCGGACAGTTCGACGACGCGGCGCTACGGCGGCACAGGCCTGGGCCTGGCGATCAGCAAGCGATTGGCCCAGATCCTTGATGGCGACGTGACCCTGGTGCGGAGCGCGCCCCATGGCGGCTCCCATTTCCGTCTGACCGTGGTCGCCAAGGTGGCCGACGACACCGCGCTGACCACACCGGCTCCGGAGCAGAAGTCGACCGCAGCCACCGACGCGTCGGCGCCGGAGCAAGAGAAGCCGCTGGGAGGATGCTCCCTACTTCTGGCCGAAGACGGGCAGGACAACCAGCGGCTACTCAGGCACATCTGCGCCAAAGCCGGTGCGGAACTGGTCGTCGTGGAAAATGGCAAGCAGGCTTGCGACGCCGCTCAGGCCGCGGCGGAACTGGGCACGCCTTACGACGTCATCCTCATGGATATGCAGATGCCCGTCATGGACGGCTACTCCGCCACACGCAGCCTGCGCAGCGCCGATTATCGTGGGGTCATCATTGCCCTCACCGCTCACGCCATGGCGGCCGATCGGGATCGCTGCCTGGCCGCGGGCTGCGACGACTACGTGAGCAAACCCATCGACCGCCGGCAACTGATCGAAACCATCCAGCGGTACGCGGGCGCCCCCATCCCTACCTCGTGAGTGCCGCTCTCAGTTCGACCGCCAACATCACGTCCGGGACACGCCCCGAGAATCTATCAGGATAATCCATGGCGGACCGCGTAGCTGACGGCCTCGGCGCGCGATGCGACCCCCAGCTTGCGGTAGGCGCTTTTGAGATGCGAACGGACGGTGGTCGGCGATACCCCCAGTTCGGCGGCAATGTCGTGATTGCCCATCCCCCGCCCGAGCAGGCTCAGCACCCGCCGTTCCTGGACCGTGAGATCGGCGTGCACCGCGGGCGAATCGCCATTTGCCCCGGCCAGATCGAGCAGGCGATGGGCCACCGCCTGGGTGAGCTCGACGCGGACGGCACGATCCTGAGTCACGTCGCAGAACAGCAGCGCCCGGCCGCGATCACTCTCCGGACCGGTCTCCCAGTGCGTGCAATTCACCTTCAGCTCAAAGGGCTTGGGCAGCTTGACCGATACCTCTGCGAAGGTGCTCTCGGTGGCGTCTGCCGAGGACGACCACAACTCGAAGAGCTGCGGGTCGACGATGAGTTGACGCATGGACGCCCCCGCCACGGCCTGAGGATCGACGCCGAATACACGCGCAGCGGCGCGGTTCATCCAGATGACCTTCTCCGCGCGATTGGTGAGCACCAGGCCCACACACAGGCCGTCAAGAGCCTGCCCGACGGCGCAGTTGGTCAGGCAACTTTGGTCCCACCTCTCCAATTGTGCCATGCATCCAGTCTCCGGTTTTCGGACCTGAAGCGTCCTTGACCCCAGAGGCTCGCCGACCCCAGAGGCTCGCCCGGCTCGGCCCTCGCACATTGTCGCATCCTAGCCGGTCGCGCGCCCTGGGGCAATTCGTCACACCGATCGGGTTACCGACTGGCCGTGCTGGGCGGACGCAGGTCGGCGCGGGCTGGTGGACGTCGTGGAATCTGACCGACGCCGTTGCCGGGAGCTGCGTTTACGCCGCCGACGCCGCGGCGATTCCACCGTGGTGGCCGAGTCCTGGGGAGTGGGCGACGGACGTCGCGTGACCGCCGCATTGGAGTTTCGGCTGCGCTCGCGGGTGGCGGGCTGGCGCACGGGGTGCGTCGCAACGTATCCCGACGGTGCTTCGGCTTCTTTCAACCGGCCGTCGATGAGACGTTCGATCGCCCGCAGGCTGTCGCGGTCCTCCTCGGTGCAAAAGGAGATCGCCGCGCCGCTGGCGCCCGCGCGTCCCGTTCGCCCGATCCGATGGACGTAGACTTCCGGTTCGCTGGTCAGATCGAAGTTGATCACGTGCGAGATGTCATCCACGTCGATGCCGCGGGCGGCGATATCGGTGGCCACCATCACTGGCGATCGCGCCGAGCGGAACTGCTCGAGCGCCCGGGTGCGGGCGTTCTGGCTCTTGTTCCCATGAATGGCCACCGCGGGCAAACCGGCCTTACTGAGCTTGCGCACGACCTTGTCCGCGCCGTGTTTCGTGCGGGTAAAGATCAGTGCCCGGCTGAACGGCGTGTCGTGCAGCAGGCAGGTGAGCAGGTCGGGTTTGTCGGCCTTGGCGACATGATGCACCCAGTGGCTCACCTGCGGGGCCGCGGACGAGACGGGGTTGGCTTCCACGTAGGCGGCGTCCCGCAGAATATCATCCGCCAACTTGCGAATCGGGGCCGGCATCGTCGCGGAAAAGAGCAGGTTCTGGCGAACTTCCGGCAGCGTCTTGAGGATCCGCCGGATGTCCGGCAAAAAGCCCATGTCGAGCATGCGATCCGCTTCGTCGAGCACGAGCACCTCGACCTGACCAAGATCCACGAGGCGCTGGCCCAGCAGATCGAGAAGCCGACCGGGCGTGGCTACGAGAACGTCCACGCCCTCGCGCAGCGCCTGCACCTGCGGGTTCTGATTGACGCCGCCGAAGATGGCGATCGCCCGGATGCTGGTGTGCTGCCCGTAGGTGGCGAAACTTTCCTGGATCTGGGCGGCCAGCTCTCGGGTGGGTGCGAGCACCAGGGCCCGAACACTGCGTCCACCCTGGCCGGAGGCGCGATGACGTCGGCCGTTGCGCCGCGCGGCGTCAGCCGCGTTCGGCGATGTCGCCAGACGGTGAATGATGGGCAGGGCGAATGCGGCCGTCTTGCCCGTCCCGGTTTGCGCACAGCCCAGAACATCCTTGCCGGCTGCGACGTGAGGAAGCGCTTGCTGCTGAATCGGTGTCGGTTGGGTGTAGCCCTGGGAGCGCACTGCGCGGAGGATCGGCTCGGAGAGCCGAAGGTCGTCAAAAGTCATTCGGATACTTTCTATGAAGCCAGGCCAAGAAGATGTGCCGGACGCCCAATGCGTCTACCTGAACCGCTGCTGCCTGGCGGATGCTGGCGTGGTCTACGGATACCTCTCCTGTAGTATTAACGGATGTTAGTGGGGGAATCGTCCAGCGTCAATGGACGCGCAATATTGGCCCTGCCCGCCATGGCCGAAAACGCCGCCAGCGACCCGGAGGGGCCGTTGCCGCCTGGCGGCGGCGCCCCCAGGCCGTGCCCGACTGCGGTCTTGCGAACCCCCTGGCGAGCGTTTGCAATGCACCCAGCGCCACCGACCCTCGCCGGGCAGGGGAGCGTCGGGGGCGCATTCGGTCATCATGACACGCAAGGTATCGCTTTCGAGGGGCGGAGACCATGAACACGAGGTTCGGGCAGGGGGCCCTTTGGGTAACGTGGCTGGCGCCGGCACTGCTGGCGGCAACCGTCGCAGGCAATGACACAACGGCCGATGCCGTGCTGGGCCAGCCGGACTTCATCTCCGTGGAGCCCAACGCCGGACTGCCAGCGCCGACGGCCGAAACCCTGGCCCTGTCCAACGCGGCCGGCATCGCCCTGGGCCCTGACGGCCGGCTGTACGTGTCCGATGCGGAAAGCCACCGCGTCCTGAGCTGGCCAAACGCCGCCGATTTCGCCACGGGCCAGGCCGCTGACCTGGTCCTCGGACAACCGGATTTCATCAGCGCTACACCCAATCGGGGGACCGTGGTCACGGCCTCGGCCGACAGCTTCTTCTTGCCCCAAGGACTCGCGGTGGATGAGGCCGGGCGACTCTGGGTCGCCGATGCATTCAACAGCCGCGTCCTGCGCTTCGACGATCCGGCGAGCGGCGACGGGGTGGCCGACCTCGTCATCGGGCAGCGGGATTTCACCAGCAACGGGCCCAACCTGGGGCTGGGCAACGACGGGACGGACATTGCCCTGCCGGACAGCCTGCTCTATCCGGGCGCAGTCGTCGTCCGCGGCGACGACGTGTGGGTGTCCGACTCGGGAAACAGCCGCGTGCTGCACTACACGGCCCCCACCAGCAACAAGCCTTCCGCCGACTTCGTCCTGGGCCAGTACGGCAGCTTCCATACGCGGGCGAAAAACAACGATGGAACCGGCGCCCACGGCGACGCCGCTTCCGCCGACAACCTCTTCAACTGCATCGGACTGGCGCTGGACGCCTACGGTGGTCTGTACGTCGCGGATTGGGCCAACCATCGGGTGCTGCATTACGAAAACCCGCTGACGACCGATGCGACCGCCGATGCTGTGTTCGGACAGCCGGACTTCCTGAGCAACTTCCCCGACAACGGCGGCGTCGATGGAGGGCTGCAACTGCCGGCCGGGTTGGCCCTCGACCGCCACGGCGACTTGATCGTTGCGGACTCGGGGAACCACCGTCTTCTGACCTGTGTGGATCCGTTGTATGACCAGGCTGCTGCGGACATGGTGTTCGGGCAACTGGGGTCGTTCGCCGCCGATGCCGTCAATCACGGGCTCGGTCCGCTGACGGCGGACGCGGCGGCGCTGCACGGGCCAACGGGGGTGGCGGTGGACGAAGCCGGCGCCGTCTATGTCGTGGATACGAACAATAGCCGGGTGCTCCGCTACGACGCGGCGTTGCCGCCCCGGCCGATGGGTGATTTCGATGCCGACGGCGATGTGGATGCGGCCGACTACCTGCGTTGGCATGGCTGTCTGTCGGGTCCCGGCGAAGCGGTTGTCGGCGCGTGCCGGCCGGCGGACCTCGACGCCGACGGCGACGTGGACTTACGCGACTACGCGCACATGGGACCTTCGCTGTGACTCCTCCGCGGCCAAACAAGCAAAGGCGCAACCAGCCCATGTCCACAAAAGCAAGTCCACGCGCGTGCGCTGACGCCGGATTCACCCTGGTCGAGGTATTGGCCGTGGTGGCCGTCATCGCAGTATTGATTGCGCTGTTGATGCCGGGTCTGCGTGCGGCCCGGAAAGCGGCGCGGGCGGTGGCGTGCCGGGGGCAACTCGCCGGTCTGCTGCGCGGCGTGCAGACGTACGGAGCCGAGAACAACGATTGCGTCGTCCCCGCGTACAACATGCACGGGGTGATCGGGAGCACCGCCAACCCGTTCGATGGTTGGGGCCCCATCCTGCATCGCGATGGGATCGTGCGGGGCAGCGGGGCCTTTCGGCAAAACCCCTTCGTGTGCCCGGACACGCGCGACATGCGCGGCGTGCCGCTCTATCAGTTGGGCGAGCCCGAAGGGCACGCCGAGGGCTACATGGACTGGCCGGCGGTGGTTTCGCTGACCGGCGACTATCCCCGAGCCCTGCCGCGGAGCGGTTTTGATCGCATCATCCGCGTGGGCTACTGGATCAATGGCGACAACCCCAACGGCTTTCCTCGCCCGTTTCGCCAGGGGATTCACTTCACCGGCTCCGTGGGGTACGGTCCCAACCTTACCGGACAGGTCATGCGGGCGAACCGCTTCGCCGACTTCGTCAAGCCGGGGCAGCTCATCGCGCTGGCGGACGGGTTCTACACCGGCAACCAGGAAGCCACGCGGTTCAATGACGCCCACCGGCGGATCGGGTATCGCCATTCGCACAGCGGCCGTCCGTCCGCCAACGTCGCATTCGCTGACGGGCATGCAGCCATGGTCGACGGGGAGCGGTTCCCGCGCAAGCATGACGAAGGCATTACCCTGGACCAGGCGCGGCGGGAGAACCTCGGCGATGGACCGACCCTCTACGCTGACCCCCTCGGGGTGCTGGGAGCGGCGAAGGGCGCCCGGTGACGGCCTTGACGCGCAATTCATGAACTCCGGCAGGAGCCGGCGGTGATCTTGATCACCACCAGGGTGATGTCATCGCCCTGGGGAGCGGAGCCGCGAAATGCGGTCACGTCCGCCAGTATGTCGCGGGCGATGGCATCGGCTGAAGCGTCGACGTGGCGCGCGATCGCGGCACGAAGGCGCTGTTTGCCGTACATCTCTCCGGCGGCGTTGGCCGCTTCCCATATGCCGTCGGTGCCCATCACGATGACCTCATCGGCCGCAACCTGGTCGGCGTACTCCTCGTATTCCCAATCCTCGGCAACCCCCAGCGGCAGGCCCCCTCCGGACAACTCGCGAAATGACTCGGTCGGCGGGTTGTAAACGATCGCAGCATCGTGTCCGGCGGAAACCCAGCGCACCGCGCCGCGGTCGGCATCAATCTGCAGATAGTAAAGCGTCATGAACCGGCCGCCGACGCTGTCCGCCGCGAGATGGCGGTTCACGTGCTCGAGCAGGGCGGCCATGTTGCCCGTTCGCTCGCTCTGGCCGCGCAGGAGCGCTCGTCCGGTGGCCATCAGCAGAGCGGCGGCCACGCCATGCCCGGTAACGTCTCCGACCGCGATGCCGATCGTCTGCCGCTCAAGGTGGTGGAACTCGAGATAGTCATAGTAATCCCCGCCGGTTTCGTCACAGTATTGGCTGACACCGGCGATATCCAGGCCTGGCACCCGCGGGGGGTTGGCCGGCAGCAGGTGCTGCTGAACTTCCTGGGCGACGTTCAGAGCTTGCCGCATACGCATACGGTCCGCGAGTTGCGGGACCATGTCGTTGAAACTGCGGCCGAGCTCTCCGAGCTCATCCCGGCTGCGAACGTCGACCCGGGTGTCGAAATGGCCCTGCCCAATGCGGCGCGCGCCCTCCACGAGGCGCCCGACCGGCGTGGTGACGGCACGCGACCCGATCATCGCGATGACGAGCACCACAACGACCACGCCGAAAAAGACCACCGCGGTTTCGCGGCGCTGCCGGTCGGTAAGCGACATCACCGTCGCCTCCGCCCGCTCGGCTTCCGCTTCCACTTCGGCGTAGGGCAGGATGGCCACCAGAAACGCCGACGCGCGCAAGATGTCGCCGTAGGCCCAGAGCGCATCGGCGCCCTCGTACGGAAGGCGCATCACACCGGTTTTCTCCGTATACAGCCGGTGGATGAACTGTTGCTGCCGGGCGGGGTCATCCGATTCCAGCCACTGCACGGACGCAGTGCCGGCGGCGGACAACTCGCCGCGGGGCGTTGTGGCCGCCAGCACGAACAGGCCGGTGTCCTCCAGGGCGATCTCTTCCTCCCGGCGAAAGGTCGGGTTGACCGGGTCGAAGTCTCTCCGTGGCACGCGCAGCACGACGAAGGCGGCCGCCGTCCGCGCGTTCGGCATTTCGCCGCGGCTGGCGAGCACGTCCACGGAGACGTCGACGCCCGTGACCCCGGCAAAAGCGCCGTCCGGACCGAAGACCGGTTGAACGCACGACATCATGACCAACCCGGTGGCCGCGTCGACGTATGGGGGTGTCCAAGTCAATGCCCCCGTCACAGCGGCCTGGGTATACCAGTGCCGAGTGCGTGGGTCGTAGTCTGGCGGAAAGTTGCCGCTGCCGGGGAAGCAACTGAAAACGCCCGATTGCAAGGCGGTGTACTGCCAGAAGACAAGTTCGCCGTGCAGCTTGGCGGCGCTGCGGTATGCCGGGGCGAGCGCGGCGAGGCGGCCAATGTCATCGGTGACCACGTCCGGATCGACGCCGGGCGCCAGGTGCAAGACGGCGCCATTCGTATTCACGGGCGGAATGCTCCGCACGTCAAGGGTGGCAATGCGGCGGGTCTGCGGGTGCGGCGTGAGATTGCCGGGAGCCTTGGCGGGATCGCGATAGTCGGCGCTGAACCGCACAGGCGGGTTGGGTGGCGGTTCCTCTGCGAGCACCCGGTCGGCCGCGGCGGCCTGGCGCTCGACGATGATGCGGATGAGGTCCGCGTCCCGTGCGAGCAGTTCCGCCCGGGCGGTGATGAAGAGTCGCAATTGCCTTTCGACCTGTTTGTGTAGGGCTGCGCGGGCTTGTCCGCCGATGTTCTGGCCCAGCCGCAGGGTGGCGCGTTGAGCCCGAAGGGCCATGATCGCCAGGGGCGCCAGGGAGAGGATCAGCAGGAGGATGAGAAGTTTCCATCGCAGCCGCATGCCAGACTGATACCGCCAGTTTTACGCCAAGGCAAGCGGGCATCCTTGTTGGGGGGAGCCGGCTTGAGGAATCCGAAGTTTGACAACCTCACCCGCACCTTGCAGTCTACGGGTATGGGTACGAAACGGACTGCTGGAGGAACCACGCGATGAGCGCAGCGGCGGCGAAGAGGGCGAGATACTTGGCGGTCGGCATCCTGGTTGCGCTTCTGGGTGGCAACCTGGGATGTGAAAGCCGGCGCATTCCGCAGGAGTTTGTCGCGCCGATGGAGGCGGCCCATGGGCAGTCGGCCTGGATGGCCCACGCCGCGGTGGCGTTCGACCTCGATCTGGAGATCGGACTCCGGCGGCCGGTGCATGCCCGCTACACGATCGAGACGCGGGGCTCGCGCGTGCGCGCGGACCTCCACGATGGTCCCATCATCGGGTACGACGGCGCCGAGGTGTGGATCGCGCCGGCGTCGGCCGACGTCGAGCAGCCCCGCTACAACCTGTTTGCCTGGCCGTGGTTCTTCGTGTCGCCCTTCATTCTCCAGGGGGAAAACGTCCGGCTGGAAGCGCTCGAGCCCCTGCCGCTGTGGGGGGTGCAACACCAGGCCGCCCGGTTGTCCCTGACGGGCGCGGATGCCTCGGCCAATGAATGGTACGTCCTCTACAAGCATCCCGAGCGCGACCTGCTCGTGGCCGAGGCCTACCTGATGCGCTGGAGCGAAGGCGAGCAGTATTCGGAAGTCACCCCCCGGGCGGTGACCTTCAAGGACTTCGTCACCGTCGACGGGGTCACCGTGTCCACCTCTTGGGAATTCTGGAGTTGGGACAAAGCCCAGGGCCCCTTCGGCGATTTCCTCGGCGTAGGCCGGGTGTCTAACGTCCAATTCGTCGATCCGGCGGAAGGCTTCTTCGACAAGCCGGCGGATGCACGCACGCTGAGCACCGAGTAAGTCGCACCAGGCGCATCGCAGGGGATGCCGGACACTGCTCATTGACGGGCGAAGGCGGATAGCTGGCGCAGGCGCCGCCCGGCGACGGGCAGTCTGGCCTCAGACGAAGAAACCGATACCCAGGATGACCACCCCGAGGGCGACGACCACAATGGCCGCGAAGGTCGCCGGTTGCGCCCAACGCTCGCAGCGCGCCGTGTTCGCCAGCAGGTACCAGCAGATGCACACGCCCGCAAACCCCGCCTTCATGGTCAATATGCCGGCGAATTGCCAGCCCGGCGGGTAGGACTGGATCAGCCCGTCGAGCATGTCGCCCGCAAACCGGTCGGCCGGAAGAATCACCCGTCCGAGCACCACGTTGGCCGCAATAGCGGCCAGCAGTCCAGCGGGCACGATGACGCCCAGGAGCACAATCTTGAACCGGGAATCCTTGAGGTGGTCGGTCGCCGCCGAGGCGTCCTCGGATTGGGTGAAGTAGCGCAGCAGCATGGCAATCAGCGATTATGACAAACACCGCACTGCGACGCCAGGGTAATCTGGCAACCGGCAATCTCTCAATGGTGCCATCCACCCCGCCAAGCGACGCGGGCCGCGCCGATCAGCCGACCGCGGCGGCCGCCACGCGCTCGTCCGTCAGGATCTGGCCATCCCGAAGGGTGATGATGCGCTCGCAGGTCCGGGCCACGTCGGCTTCGTGCGTGACCATGATGATGGTGCGGCCTTCGGCCTTGAGCCGTTCAAAGACGTCGAGCACCATATGGCCCGTGGCCGTGTCCAGGTTGCCGGTCGGTTCGTCCGCGAGAATGATGAGCGGGTCGTTGACCAGGGCGCGGGCGATGGCCACACGCTGCTGCTGACCGCCGGACAGTTCCATGGGCCGGTGCTCGGCCCGGTCGGTGAGCCCGACGAGGTCCACGAGCGCCTCCGCCCGGACGCGGCGTTCCTGGGAGGGGACGCCCTGGTAAAACAGCGGCACCTCGACGTTTTCCCGCACGGTGAGCTGCTGGATGAGATTGAAGTTCTGGAACACGAAGCCGATGTGCCGCCCCCGGATAATGCTGAGCTGATCGTCGTCGTAGCGGGCAACGTCCACGTCGCCCAAAAAGTACGAGCCGGCCGTGGGCCGATCGAGGCAGCCCAGGACGTTCAGCATGGTGCTCTTGCCCGATCCGCTGGCGCCGCATATCGCGATGGATTCCCCTTCCTCGAAGTGGATGGTCACCCCGCGCAAGGCATGGACGGCCACGTCGGTTCCGGGCTTGGTGTAGATTTTGACGAGGTTCTCAACGGCCGCGATGTTCACGCTGCGTCCTGTCCTGATGGTTCGTTCTGCGACTTGTCGCTGGCCGAGCGTGGCTTGGCGGGGCCCTCCTCGCCGGCGGGCGCAGTCTTCTCCGCCGTCTCTGTGACCTCCGCCGTCTCGGTGGCGCCATCGGATGGTGCGTCGCCGTCGGCGCTGACGGCCGCGTTGCCGCCGGGACCACCCGGTCCGCCGTGGGGACCACCCTGACGCCGCCCTTCGCCGTTCCGACGCTCGCCTCGTTGGGTTCGCTTGCCGTCCGCGTCTTCAACCAGCCCGTTCTCGCCTGCGACCTGTTGGCGGTCGGCGATCATGGCCAGAAGCCCGTCATCGGCTGCCAGCAGCACGTGGTCGCCGGCGCTGAGCCCGGAACGAATCTCGACGTATTCGTCACTCGAATCGCCGATCTCCACCTCCCTGGGGCTCGCCGATGATGTGCGTTTACCCACAAAGGCGTACGTGTGGCCGGCCTCATTGAAGATCGACTGCACCGGCACCGCCAGCACGTCCGTGACGTTCTTGACGAGAATCTCGACGCGGGCGGTCGTGCCCGGCTTGAGCTCCTGATCGTGGGTATCGAGCGTCACCTCGGTCTCATATTCCTTCAGGTCGGGATTGAGCCAGGCATTCTGCGAGTCGGCAAGGGGAGCGATCTTGCTGACCCTGCCGCTGAAGGTCTTACCGGCGATCCCCTCGACGGAGATGGTGGCGATCTGGCCGATGGCGAGCTTACCCGTCTTGGCCTCGTGGATGCGCAGCTTCACCATCATCTCCGACGTGTCCGGCAGCGAAATGATCGTCTGACGCTCGTAGACCTCGGCCCCCTCGGCGATCTGCCGGCGATCCCAGCGGTTTTCCCCGGTGTTATACACGACCAGGCCGGGCGCCGGCGCCCGGATCTCGGTGTTCTTCTGCTGGTCCAGCAGTTTGGCGAGGCGCTCCTCGGTGACTTCGTATTCGGACTGGGTCGCGGCGGCGCTGGCGCGTTTCTTCGCCTCCTCGGCCGCGGCCTTCTTCTTCGTACGCTCCAGCTCCTTGCGGGCCTCCTCGACGTCCGAGGCTTTCTGTTCCTGATCCTTCGGGTGGGTGTATTCCAAAAAGATACGCAGGTCGATCTTGGCCTTCTCGACGGACACCTCCGCCTGGTACTTCTCCAGCTCGCGGCGATCGAGTTCCCGTTTCGTAATGAAGCCGCGGTCGCTCAGCTCCTTGGAGTCGTCCAGGATGTCTTCCTGCTGCACGAGCGTGCGCTTCGCCGTTTCCAGGGCGAGTTCCTTCTCGATCTTGGTCTGGACGAAATCGCCCTCGAGGTACTTCTGTTGTTCGATCTCGGCGTTGCGCAGGGCGAGTTGGGCCTTGCGAATGTCGCTGGCGTTCTGATCGAGCGTGATCTCCAGTTCCTTGGCCGCGGCCTCTGCAGACGCCTTGGTGTTCTGGACTTTGATCTGCTCGGCGCGCACCCGGTCATCGATCTCGTTGCTGGCAAGCTTCACCAGAAGATCGCCCCCCTGGACTTCGGCGCCTTCGGGAATGAGCCAGATGATCGTGGAGCGCCCTTCGACCTGGCACTTCACGTCCACCGAGCGCGTCGCCTGGAGTTCCCCCTTTTCGTTCAGCTTGATCTGGAACGTGCGCGGCGTGACCACGAAGGTCTCGACGTCTGCGGCTTTGCCCGAAGGCAGGCCTCCCGTGACGGCGTAGATCGCTCCCGCCCCGATCACCAGCAGGGCGACCAGGCCGAGGATCCAGCGGCGGCCTCGCCGACGCGCCTGCGTGGGCGTCATGGCCAGATCCGCGACGGATTTTCCCTTGGGGGGGGCGGCTGGGGGGGTAGCCGTGGACATCAGCAAATTCTCCCGTTAGGGGTGCGCACTGCTCTCGGGAGCATTCTAGACCCCAGGGCAAAGACGCACAATTGCACCTTAATGCCGTGGTTGTAGGAAGTTGTGGCGAAGGCCCGCTTTCCGCCGCCCGCTGTCTGGTTTCGGCGATCCGCGAGCGCGGGCCGGGCAAAGAATTCGACCCCGCCCGCCACGCCGGCGAGACCGCACGCCCCGTATGGCGGCGCATCCGGCGTCAGCGAACCCAGTACCCGTCGTCGTTAACGCGGAGAGTGCCGGTATCAAAGAGGAAGGACAGGACGGAAAGGCGGTATTCGGCAAGCGCCTGGGCGTACTGGTTGGTGGCCGCCTGAAGGTCGTTGGATGCCTCGAAGACGTCGCGGTTGGACGTCAGCTCGCCGTACTGGAACTGGTACCGGGCGAGTTCCTCGCGGCGGGCGTTGACCTGCATGTTCTCATATTGGATTTCCATCGTCCGGCGCGCGAGCTCGAGATTGCGCAGCGCGGCGCGGACGTCGAGCCGCACGTTGTCCCGGGCCAGCGCATAGCCCCGCTGCGCCCGGCGCAGATCAATGAGCGCGGCGCGGTAAAAGTTACGCTCCTCGCGGCGGTCAATGGGCAGCTCGAGCGTGACGAATCCCTGCCACAAGGCCCGCTCGGTGTTGTAGCTCATCGAATTGAGCTGGTTGGGATCGGTGTCCAGCGCCACGCTGCCCGAGAGATCCAGGGCGGGCAAAAAGTTGTTCTGCGCAATGCGCACCCCCCGCCGGGCGTCGTCGACGAAGTCGAACTGGTTGATCAGATCGAGGCGATAGTGCAACGCCGTCTCCGTGGCTTCCGCTTCGGTCACCGTCGGCTCCACCAGGTCCAGCTCCGTATCCACCACGTCGATGGGCTCGGTGGTGGGCATCCCGATGCGGATCTTGAAGCGATCCAGCGCGGTCTCGTAGGCTACCCGGGCGGCGATCAGGGCGTTCTGCTGGCTCAGCACCTGCACGCGCGAACGGTCCGCTTCCACCTGCAGGACCATGTCGAGCTGCGCCTGGGCCTCGGCCCGCTCAAGGTCGTAAAGGGCGGTATCCAGGGCCCGGCGGGCACTTTCGATCCGGGTCTTCGTCGCGAGCAGGTCGAAGAAGTCGCCGGCGACGGCCACGACAAGCTGCCGGCGGACGCGTTCATATGCCCGGACGGAATAGATCAGCTCGCGCTCCGCCTGGTAGCGCGACTCGAACGCGACCCGACCTGCCCCCTTGAGCAGGGGAATGTTCGCTTCCAGGATGGCCGTGCCGTTTTCGCCCGAGGTGGTGTGCCGCCCGATGTCGCGCATCAGCGTGTTGATGATCCGCGCCGACACGTCGCCGCCATAAGGCAGTCGCTGGGCCACGGACAGCTCCGACACCGCCGTCATCGCCTGATCGAAATCGCCCTCCTGGCCGTAGTTGGCGTATTGGGCCCGGATCTGTCCCTCAAGCTGCGGCGTCCACAGTTGCCGCTCGGTCATCAGCGCGAGCGCCTGCAGGTACAGATCCTCCTTGGCGGTCTGAAAATCCCAGGCGTACTTGAAGGCGTAGCTCAGCGCCTCCGCCAGGGTGAACGCGCGTCGGCCGGTGGTGTCGATGTCCAGAAGAGCGTCACGCTCGGCACGGTAGTCCACAGCGGGTCCGTTTGTCCCCATCACCCCGTTGCTGCCGACCACCCCATTCGTGCCGACCATCCCGTTGGTGCCGACCAGACCGTTCGTGTCCGCCCCCAGCGGGCCTAGGCTGTCGGCGTCCGGGAGGACGTCACGTTCGGGCGGATCGGCCGCTTCCACGTCGGCCGGCGGGCGAAACGCCGCGGGCACGTTGCTGTCGATGGGATGAGGCGTGAAGTCATACATCGACTCGGTGGCGCCGATGTCGCCGTTCTCCGCGCCAATGTATACATCCGATGTCGCCCCCAGCGTCTGTTGCTGACGCTGGCGGATGATCCGGTAGGCACGCTCGTCGGCCGAGTCGATCCAGAACTGCGTGCAACTGGCGAGCAGCAAAGCGAGCGCGGCAGCAGGAAGCAGAAGAAGGCGAAGGGCATGCTGCTGGTTCATGGCGGGCATGTTGTCGCGGCAAGCTGGGGTCTGTCAAGCGGATCTGATACAGTGACCGCATGACCGACAACTTAGCACAACAGATCGAGCGGGTCGGCGCGCAACTCGCGCAGGCCCAGGTCGTCGCGTGCATGACCGGTGCGGGAATCTCGGCCGAAAGCGGCGTCGCCACCTTTCGTGGCGGTGGGGGGCTCTGGGAAGGTCACCGCGTCGAGGACGTGGCCACCCCGCAGGCGTTCGCGCGCGATCCCGAATTGGTCTGGCGATTCTACCAGATGCGCCGCGAGGGACTGCTCACCTGCCGGCCGAATCCGGCGCACATCGCCCTGGCCGAGTTGGAGCAGCGCTGTCCACGGTTCGATCTGATCACCCAGAACGTCGATGGTCTCCACCAGGCGGCGGGCAGCCGAAACGTCACCGCCCTGCACGGCGACATCTGGATCGACCGCTGCACAGCGTGCACCCACGAGCAGCGGGCAGTCGGCGTGGTCGCAGACATGCCGCGGTGCGCATCCTGCGGCGCCTTGGCCCGGCCCGGGATCGTGTGGTTCGGGGAAATGTTGCCGCCGGGGGCGCTCGAGCACGCCGCCGAGGCAGTCAGCGCCGCGGACGTGATGCTCGTGATCGGCACCAGCAGCGTGGTGCAGCCGGCGGCCTCGCTCGCCCTGATGGCGAAATCGACCGGCGCGGTCGTGGTGGAGATCAACCTCGAGCCGACGCCGCTGTCCGCTTCAGCCGACGTGACCTTGCTGGGTCAGGCCGGGGAGATCATGCCGCAAATCGTGGCCGCGATGAGCCAATGAGCCGGATGCGCTCGGCCCTCAGTCCTCCGCCTGTTCGCGGCGCAAGCCAATGTCCTTGTTGTCGGACTCGTCCTTGTTCGCCATGGAGTAGTTGTTCTCCTGGCGCTGGTGATTGACGGCCAGTTTCATCTTGTAGAGTTCGTGCACGTCCTCGGCATTGAGCCCGACGCATTGGGCCATGCTGATCCAGAAAAAGAGCAAGTCGATGACTTCCACGCGGGCGTTCTGGAGGTCGTGGATCTCGAACCGGCGACCCTCCCGCGCCTCCTTGCACCAGTGCTTCCAGTACGTGCTGTCGCGGAGCTCCTCCAGCTCGTTGCTGGCGGCGGCGATGTAGTCGTTGAGCCATCGGCCGGCCTCCAGCGGATCGAAGTTGTCGTGCAACGCCTCCGTGTCGAAGCCGATGCGCTTGTTCAATTCTGCCTGGGCTTTGAAAAGTTCATCCAGCACGGATGGGAGTCCTCCGCGGTATCGGGTGCGACGCGGCCGATGCGGCCGGCCCGCGCGGCCTCGCCACGTACGAAACGGAGCATTATGACACGGATCGTGCCGCGATGCGAGATGCCGACGGGCAAATGTGAGCCGGGTGGAAGGTCCATTGTGCCCGCCTGGCTCGCAGAAAGGCGGAATGCACGGCCTTGAGCCCAGCCGCTCAGGGGGCGATGGAACGGAGCCCCAGCCGGGCCCGCAGGCAGCGATCCCAGAGCGTCGCCAGGATCGGACCGATGTTGCGGCGGGTATGGGCATCGTCGAGCGCGACCTCGAACTGAGCGCCCAACTCGCTGATGCTGGGGTAGCCGTAGCTCGCGCCCCTGGCCTTGATGTCGGCCGCACACGCCGTCAGCCAGTCCCACAAGCCCGCGGGCAGCGCGAGTTCGGCATCGTGCAGCCGGACGAGCAGGTGGTCCAGGTAGGCGGCGACCGCCCTCGGATCGGCCCCCAGACCGTTCTTACGCGGGGAAATCGGCGAGTGCCGCAGCGCCATCAGCAGGGCGTAGATGGACGTGCGCCCGGGCGGATTGCCCAGGCAGCGGTCCGCGCCGGCAAGCACGTAGGCCTTGCGCTGCGGCGCTTTCAATTCGCGACCACACACCACCACCATCCCGGCGAAACCCGACGCCCGAAGTGTCGCCGTCGTGCACTCGGCGTCCACGGGCGGCGCATCCGCGTCGAGCATAATGATCTCCGGCGGCGCCTCGGCCGCGGCAGCGAGGATGGCGTCGTCGCCGGCCGCCCAACGAACGTCGCAGCCGAGTTGATCGAGCGTCAGCCGGAAGGGGCGCGTGGCTTGGTCCGCGTCTCCCCCGAAAAGCATGCTGTGCCGTCCGGCATTGGTGAAGTCGTCCGTCGAGACGTCCTCGATGAACCGCACCCCGACTTCGTGCAGCGTTCCGCTGATCAGCCGGCAGCGGACGACGTTGCCCAGCACGCGGCGCTGCTGTCCGTCCTTGGTGAGCAGTTCGGCCAGGCAGGGGGTGCCGAGGTGCACGTAGTTGCTGTGGAGAAAAGACAGGCCGCTGGTGCTGATGTCCCGGGTGGGGACCAGGTAGGCGATCGCGGAGCAGTCCTGCGGCTGCTGCATGTGCACGACGCAGCCGCGCGTGCGGTAGCGATACCGGGCGTGTCGGCGGCGCTCCTGAGCTCCGGGTGTGCACGCCGCGTCCAGCGCGTCGAGGATCTTCGCCACGGAGGCGTCGTCCAGACGAACCGCTCGCACCAACTGTCTTTCCTGGGGCCTGGCTACCACCGGGTTCCCCCGTTTCCGCGTTCTGTTGAACCTCCCCCAATCTTGCGTCAAGATTTAGACACGATATCGCCCGAACGGAGTCAACTGGGGTATCGGACGATGCCGCCAGGGTGACCATCGACGGTCCGAGAATCGGTGCGATCCGGAGGAACAGGCATTTGACAGCACCGAAGCGCCTATCTACCTTCGCGGCCGGTGAGCCCCGGCCTTTTTTGCCGGTTTTCTTACGCACAATGACGCGGACAACGCGAGGTGACGGGTGGCCCGAGCCGACGGACGCAAACTCAACCAGCTTCGACCGGTCAAGATCACGCGGGGTTACACCCGCCACGCGCCGGGCTCGGTGCTCATTTGCTCCGGCGAAACGCACGTCCTCTGCACCGCGTGTTTTGAAGAGGGCGTGCCCCGCTGGAAGGTGGGCGCGGGCAGCGGCTGGTGCACCGCCGAGTACGATATGCTCCCCGGGGCCACCACCACCCGCCGGCGGCGCAATCGCGAACGCATCGACGGACGCACCCAGGAAATTCAACGTCTGATCGGCCGCTCGCTGCGCGCCGTGCTCGATCTCGAAGCCCTGGGAGAGAACTCCATCCTGGTCGATTGCGACGTCTTGCAGGCCGATGGCGGCACACGCACCGCCAGCATCACCGGCGCGTACGTGGCGGTGAGCGACGCGATCACCTGGGCACTGAAGCAGAAGCTCCTGGCCCGCACGCCCTTGCAGGACAGCGTCGCCGCCGTCAGCGTGGGCGTGGTCGGCGGCAAGGCCATGCTCGACCTGGCCTACGTGGAAGACGTCGCCGCCGACGTCGACATGAACGTCGTCATGACCGGCCGGGGACAATTCATCGAAGTGCAGGGCACGGGGGAGGGGGCGACGTACGACCGGGCCGCGCTCGACCGCATGGTGACGCTGGCCGTCGGCGGGATCAAAAAGCTGACGGACATGCAGAACAAGGCGCTGCGCGGCCGCAAGACCACCAAGCGGTAAGTGGGACTCATGGTTGCCAATCGACGATCAAGCAGGCGGCGCTCACAGCGCGGCGCCCTCAGCGCGACTGTCTGGGCCCTCACGGTTGCAGCAACGTTCGGCTTCGTGGCGGGCTGCGCCGAGGGCTGGGAAGCGGATCCCGCACGCCCCCTCTTCACCAATCCGTTCGACGCCGGAGGCGTCTACTGGACGATCCTCTGCATGGAGGTGCAGGGCGCGGGTAACGCCCGCGTGGCCGAACAGGTCGCCGAAACGCTGCGCAACACTCGGGGCTTCGATCCCAATGGCGTCTTCGTGACCCACGAGACCTCCCGCTCGCGCGTCTACTACGGCAAGTACTATCGCCGGCCCGTGCCCGGCACGGGCAAGTTCGACCTGCCCGCGGAGATGCAGCGCGACGCGGCCCTGGTCAAGGATCTGACCGTGGACGGTGGGCGGTTCTTCCTGGAGTCGCGGCCGGTGCCCTATCCCACCCCGGACGTGGGCAACCCCAACTGGCAACTCAAAAACAACCCGGCGACCTACGCCCTGCGGATCGCGCTGTTCTACGATGAGCCGGGTTTCCTCGAGCGCAAGAAAGCCGCCGCGGCCTACTGTGCCGAACTGCGGGAGAAAGGCTACGACGCCTACTACCGCCACAGCGACTTCGTCAGCGAAGTATTCGTGGGCGAGTTCGGCCCGGACGCCCTCGTGGACAGCCGCAAGATGGGCGTCGCCGTCAAGGTCAACGGCCCCGAGGTCCGTAGCCTCCAGTTCCAGGAGCGCGGACGCTTTCGCTACGAACTCTGGAATATGAAGCTGCGCTCCATCGCCGGACCCACCACCTACGACTACGACCCGGAATCCGACGATCCCGAGACCGACGGCCGCGGTCGCCTCGTCGTGCTGTCGCGGCTCTTCCCCGTACGCGAGTTCAACGAGGACGATTACTTCGACTTCTGATGACGCGGCGCATACTCATCGCAACCTCCAACCCCGGCAAGCTCCGTGAAATCCGCGCGGTCATGGCCGACCTGCCCGTGGACTGGTGCACCCTGGCCGACCTGCCCCCCATGCCCGACGCCGTTGAGGACGCCGACACCTTCGAGGGCAACGCCCAGAAGAAGGCCTTGCACTATGCCGGGCTCTCCGGGCTCTGGACCCTGGCGGATGATTCCGGACTCGCGGTCGACGTCCTCGGCGGGGCCCCCGGCGTCAAATCCGCACGCTACGCGGGCACGGGCGACGATCTCGACAACAACCGCAAGCTCGTGGCGGCATTGGCCCAGGTGCCCCAGGCCGACCGCACCGCCCGCTTCGTTTGCTGCCTGGCTCTCGCGGTCGAGGGCGAAATCCGCGCCTCCGCCCGCGGGACCATCGAGGGGCAAATCATCGACGCCCCGCGGGGTACCCACGGCTTCGGCTACGATCCGCATTTCTGGCTGCCCGAACTCGGCGCCACCACCGCCGAACTCCCCCCGCACCACAAGAACAGCATCAGCCATCGCGGCAACGCCCTCCGCGCCATCGCACCCCAGATTCGAACGCTGCTCGACGCTTCGCCGCACACCGATTAACGCCGGCGGGGCCGTCGAACGGCATGGCTCCGGCGCCGTCCGCCAGTGGCGAATTTCCGACTATTTGACTATGCTGGGCCTTTTCGTGCCTCGGGGAATGAGCGGCACAAGGACGCGATGATGATCCGGACACCCATCGTGGCGGGACGGTTCTACCCGGCGACCCGGGAGGATTGCCTCGCGGATCTCCAGGCGTGCATGACCGCGGCGACACGCGATCTGCCCCTCCCGGCCGATCCCGTGGCGGGCATCGTGCCCCACGCCGGGTGGATGTGCAGCGGACGCGTCGCTGCCGGCGTCTTCGCCGCACTCGCGGCGCAACGCTCACCCGCGACGGTGGTCATGCTCAGCGCCGTGCACCGCTGGCCCGGACGCGAGGCCGCGGTCTACACCCGGGGCGGCTGGTCCACCCCGCTGGGGACGGTGGAAGTGGATGCAAAACTGGCCGATCGGCTGCTGGAAGCGAGTGACGTCTTCGTCGACGCCCCGGAAGCCCACGCCCAGGAGCATTCGCTCGAAGTGCAGATGCCGTTTGTGCAGCACTGTTGGCCGGAAGCGCAGGTGCTTCCGATCATGATGCCTCCCCGGCGCGAAGCGCTCGCCGCGGGGCGGGCCCTGGCCAAGGTGCTGAAGCAATACCCGCGCGAGACGCTGGTGATCGGAACCACCGATCTGACCCACTACGGGCCCAGTTATGGCTTCACCCCCGAGGGCGAGGGCAACGCAGCGTTGCGCTGGGCCAAAGAGGTGAACGACCGCCGGTTCATTGACGTGGTCGAAGCACTGGCGCTTGACGACGTGATCGCCACGGCCCGTGCGCATCATTGCGCCTGCGGCGCCGGAGCCGTCGCGGCTACCATGGCCGCGGCCATCGACCGGGGGGCGGACGTCGCCTGTGTCACCGAGCACACCACCAGCCATGAGGTGCTCGGCCTGCGGGGCGGCGGCGACGCCGTGGGATACGTCGGCGTCGTGTTTGGCCGGCGGCATGTTGATTAAGCAGTGTGGTGATTAGACCAGGTGGTCGGTGCGATCGCCGGGCAGACCGAATGCCGGCGCCAAGCCGGCAACAAGTTCGAGGGGTTTTTGTTCCATGGGCGATAAAGTGGCGGCCGGCTTGGATCTTGGCGGCACGAACGTGCGGGCGGCATTCGTGGCGGCCGACGGCAAAATCATCAAGGACGTATCCCGGCGCACCCAGCCGGAACGCGGACCCGGCCCGGTCATCGAGGACATGGCCGAGATGCTCGAGCAGTTGATCAACGACCTCGATATTTCGCGCGACGACATCATCGGGCTGGGCGTGGGGGCGCCGGGGCCCCTCAGTCACCGCGACGGCATCATCTACAAATCGGCCAACCTGCCCGGATGGCAGAATGTGCGCATCCGCCGCGGACTCCTCGAGCGAACCGGCCTGCCCACCGTTCTCGACAACGACGCCAACACCGCCGCATTCGCCGAATTCTGGGTCGGCGCCGGCAAGGGCGTGCGCGAAATGGTCTGCCTCACGTTGGGCACCGGCATCGGCTCCGGCGTGATTATCGGCGGCGAGGTGCTCCGCGGACACTTCGAGAATGCGGCCGAACTGGGCCACATGATCGTCCACGCCGACGGCCGGCAGTGCAGTTGCGGCCAACGCGGCTGCCTCGAGCTCTACGCGTCCGCGAGTAACCTGGCGAAGTACTGCATGGAGGAAGTGCAGGCGGGGGCCGACAGTTCACTGGCGGAGTTGCTCGAACGCAACGACACCTTCACCGCCCAGGACGTCTGCGAGGCCGCAAAAGCCGGCGACGAACTCGCCGTCAAATACTGGGATCAGGCCTGTCGATACCTGGCCATCGGCGTTATCAACGCCCAGCACTCCTTCAATCCACAGTTGCTCGTGCTGGCCGGCGGCATGACCAAGGCGGGCGACTTCCTGCTTTCCCGCGTCAAACGGCACGCCCGCGAGCAAGCCTGGAAGCTCTTCGACGACGCCCCGGACATCACCATCTCCGTATTGGGCAACGACGCGGGCGTCATCGGGGCCGCCGGCATCGCCTGGGCGGCGCGGGACAGCGGTTTAATCGGGTGATCACCACGAACGACAACGCACGACGTCGGTTCCCCCCAATCGCAGCGGCTAATCCTCCGAGAACAGCGTCCGTTCGCGGAAGGCTGCCGCATCCTGGAGCAACTGGTCGCGGTCACGCTCCATCGCCGGGGTGAGGGCCAGTGAAATCGCACGCTCGTCGTGGATCCAGCCGGGATACACCGATTCCGTGAAGAAATCGACCCCGGGCCACTGGTACCAAGGGGCCGTAAGCTTCTCGTGCGTGTCCAGCGTCTCGTACCCCTCCATCCGCGCGACGATGGAATAGTCGCCGTACCACAGAAAATCGACGGTCGCGGGCGACCGGCCGATCTCCTCATCATTAAGCCAGACCACCGCCCCTTGCGGCTCGGTGTTGATCGTAACCGTCCGCCGCACACACCCCGCTAGCGGTAGAAGCGCCACGAGCAGTGCGGCGAGAACCATGGGCCCGACGACGTGAACGGCGTGTCTGCGAATCCCTGCGGACATGTTTGATCCCTCAATGCGCTGTAACTGACGGCTGGGTCGGCGGCAGCTTGGGCCGCGCAGCGCATCATGCCCAGAATGCGTTGCCCTGTCCAGGCGAATCCGTAAGCGACCATCCCGGAGTGCGCTTGCCGCCTCCACCCGCCTTGGCCATCATCGCGCCGCCGGCAGCCCCAGCCGCGCAATCACCGGGCGATGATCCGAGCCCGCGCCATAGCCGCAGCGGCAGGAGAGCACCCGCCAGTCGCCCCGCGCATAAATGTGGTCCAGGCGCAGACCCGGAACCCAGCGGAACAGACCGTGAACCGGCCAGGTCGCGCCGCGCCCGCGCCCCGCAACCGATTGCGCGTCGCGCAGGCCAAGCTCCGCGAGGGCGGCCGCGTTCGGACCGGTCTCTGTGAAGTTGAAGTCGCCCGCCAGAATCAGCGGCAATTCCTCCGCCGCCAGCAGCGCGTGCAGATCGGCGAACTGCCGCCGATTCTCCAGAATGTACGCCACGCCCCACGGCGGCAGCAGGTGTATGTTGTACACCGCGATCTGCGCGTCGCCGATCTGGATCACCGCCCGCATCTGCGGCTCGCTGCCCGATCCCAGGGGCAGGTAACGCTGCACTTTTCCGACGAAGGCGTGCCGCGAATAAATCGCCGATCCGAATGAATCGTCGCGCGGAATATACGCGATGTGCGGGTAAGCGACCCCCAGACGCTGCTGCAGCGCGGCATGCCAGTGGTCGGTGTATTCCTGAAGCAGAAGAACATCCGGATCGACCGCCGCGATCTCGTCGATCAGCGGATCCGTCTGCCGATTGATCATCAGCAGGTTCACGCTCATCACCGTGCAGTCGGCCGGCGCGGACGTCGCAGAACGCGGCAGGCTCGCCAGCACTGCCGGTCCGAGCGTCATCACCAGCAGCGGCAGTGCCGCCACCACCAGCCGCCACCGTCGCTTCCACGCCGCCAGTGCCACCAGCACCGCAAGCAGAAGCCCCCCGTGAAGAATGAACGTGCGAATCATGAACGCGGTCCAGGCTATCAGCGCGTAGACCGTCGACGTATTCTCCCAGTCGGGCGGCCACGCATACGCAAAAACCCACAACGCGTACGCCCCGCCCAGGATAACCCACGCCTGCGCCCGGTGCATGCGCGCACGCTCGTCCGCAGTCGGATGAAGCTGCCGCTGCCAGAAACCCCGCCGCGCACCCGCCCCTGTGTCAGACGCTGTATCAAACGCTGCGTCGCCCGTTTCGCCGACGATGACCGATTGATCGTTGCCTTCCATGCCGCCAGCCTACGGCCGGCCGTCGTCACGGACAAGTCAGCACCCGCCTTAGTGCCAACGCCTGAACCGCCCGGACTTCCTTGACCGGTTGCGACCGATAAGCTGCCCGGCCCCATTCCCGTCGAATCGTTACCGATAATCCCTGCCTCGACCGCCAGCCACCGCCGGTGCGCCGCCGACCTCAGCAAGTCCTTCCCTTGGCCGATATCGCTGAATGAGTACGCGCTCGGCCGCGGCGCCGCGGTAGCGACGCACAACGCCTCATCGCTAAATGGATGGTGATGGGAATGCTTCCCAATCAGCCGAATGGCCCGGACGAAAACATGCACGCAGGCAAACGGCGACGAACAGCCTCCGGTTCCGCCCATCCCGGCTCGCTCCGATGGCGACCGGCCCACCGCACCGTCCGCCGGCGGGGCATAGCCCTCGTCCTGGTCCTCATGGCCATGGCCATCGCCGGCACGCTCGCCTTGGCCTTCGTGGCGGGGCAGAGCACGACCATCTCGGCCTCGCGCAACCTGACCAATGCGGCCACGGCCCGCGGCGTAGCCGAAACCGGCCTGCGCCTCGCCGCCGCCCACGTCCGCGCCGAGGAATCTTGGCGCGACGACCGAACCAACGGCGTCTGGGTCGCCGAGGGCACGTTCGCCGGCGGAACCTATCAGATCGTCGGCGAGGATGGCCGGGATGACGACGGCGACGGCGTCATCAGCGTACCCGCCGAAGGCGACGGCGACCTCGCGGACGACGGAAACGACCTCGTGACCCTCACCGTCACCGGTCGCTATGGCGGGGCGACCCACATCGCCCGCGCCGTCGTGACGCCGATCCCCGGCGCCAAGACCGCGCTGCTCTTCATCGTCTCCGACCCGGACAACCTCACCGCGACCGAAGCCGCCCGCAAAGCCCTCTTCGCCGGTTGGGGCTACGACGTCGAGACCCTCGCGACCGGCGCCGCCCAGTCTGAATACGACCAAGCCATGTCGGCCGCGGACGTGGCCTACATCTCCGCCGAGGTCTCCTCCACCGCCGCCACCCGCTTGCAGTCCGCCGGCATCGGCGTCGTGACCGAACTGGGCGCGGCCTACACCCCGCTCGGCCTCAGCACCGGCTACGCAAGCTCAACCGGAACAACCCTCGACGTCGTCGACGCCGATCACTACGTCACCTCGGTATTCGGCGAGGGCGAGTTGGTCATTGCCGCCACGAGTGTGGCCCTCGTTGCGGCCCAGGGAACGATTGCCGCCGACGCCAGCGCCTTGGGCGAGTCCGTCGGCGGCGACGCCGTCCTGCTGGCCACCGTCGAAGCCGGTACGCTCCTCGCGGACGCGACCCCGGCCGCCGGCCGCCGCGTCATGCTCCCCTGGGGAACCGCCGGCTTCGATCCCGCCACCCTCACCGACGACGGCCGCATGCTCCTCAAGCGTTCGCTCGCCTGGTCCGCCCAGCCCATTCCCACGCCCGACGCCGTCGTCCATTACGACTTCGAGGAACAGTCCGGCGCCGTCGTCAACGATCGCGCCGGCGACCTCAACCTCGCCATGCAGCCTGGAAACGGCGCGCTCACCTGGACCCAGGATGTCCAGTGCGGCGGCGGCGTGCTCTTCGATCAAAACGCCCAATCGGGGACGGCCGTCATCCGCACCGTGACCGATAGCGCCGCCGATGCCCTCAAGGGAGCGTTGCAGGCCACGCAGGCCTTCACCGTCCAGGTCTTCCTCAACGCCGCCAACTTCGACAACTCCGGCGGACGCCTGGTGACCTACTCCTGGGGCACCAACACCAACGACCGCAATCTCACCCTCCTGGCCGACAACGACGGCGGCGACGCGGTCGATCTGGAAGGCCGGGTCCGCTACGCGAGCGGCGTCAGCGGGCACCGTTCCAGCGACGTCTTCGCCCTGAACGAACCGCACGTGCTCGCCTACACCGTCGACCTGTCCCGCGGATCCAACAATGTCAAGCTGTACGTGGACGGCGTGGAGCAGCAATCCTGGTCGAGGACCGGGAACTTCGACGCGTGGGTCAGCGCCCGCTTCATGCTGGGCAACGAACACACCCTCGACCGCCCCTTCCGCGGCACGATGTACGACGTGAAGGTGTGGGACCAGCCGCTGAGCGCCGCCCAGTTGCTCCGCAATGCCCAGCAAATGCTGCCGGCCGATGACGAGTCGCCGCAGCTTGTCGCGCTCTACACCTTCAACGAAGTGCTGCCCACAACCGAGCTCATCGGCCACTGGGCGCTGGATGAGGCCGGCGGTGGGGGGGGCTCGCCCGGAATGGCCTTGACGCACTCCGTCGGTTTCGGCGGCGGCAATGCCGTCATCGATACCTACCGCTCATCCCTGGGACCCTACGGGCCCGGCAACATGGGCGAAAATGCAATCGTCACCCTCAACTCGACCTCCTGGGGCGCCTTCTCCATGTGGAGCGGCAGCACGCTGAAGGGCGACGCCTACATCGGACCCGGCGGCAACATCAACACCGTCTTCTCCGTCTGGGGCGCAACCATCACCGGCGAGCGCGGCGTCCTCGATGAGGCCGTCGCCATGCCGTCCTTGTCGGCGCCAACCGGGCCGCCGTTCGATGGCCCGGCCGAGAATGTGAACGCCTGGGGCAACATGGTCGTCACCGTCACGGAGGATCGCCATTTCTCCGGAGTTGGCCTCTGGGGTAATTCCAGGATGATCATCGACGGCAACGTCACCCTCCTGATCGAAGGCCAGCTCGGCTTCGGCAACAACAACTCCATCGAACTTACCCCGGGCAGCAGCCTCGACCTCTACATCCGCGGCGGAATCAGCATCGGCGGCACGATCAACGCGAGCCTCAAGGACCCCGGCGCCTGCCGGATCTACATGCTGGGCAACGGTCAGGCCCTGAACCTGTACGGCGTCGCAGAGGTCTACGCCCAGGTGTTCAACCCCCTCGGCACGCTCGACGTCTGGAGCCGGCGCCAATTCTACGGCACGTTCATGGGCAAAGCGCTCAACGGCGACGGCGGCGTGCACATCGACCTGGACCATGCCGGCGGTGGGGGGAGCGGCCCCTCGGCGGCCCTCGACCAGAAGGCCGGAAACGACGGCAGCTACACCGGCGCCTCCGCCGGCGCAGATGGCGTGTCCGCAACCGCCGCCGAATTCGACGGCTCGGACGACTATATCGAAATTCCCCATGCCGCCGCCTACCTCGTCGACGACGGCGCCGTGTCGCTCTGGTTCAAGACCGACCAGGCCAACGCCACCCAAGGCCTTTTCTCCAAGGACTCCCAGGGCTACGACACCGGCGGACATCTCCACCTCTTCACCGAAGGCTCGCGCGTCAAGGCCCGCCTGCAATCCACCGGCGCGTCCTACACCCTCCAGTCCGGGACGATCCAGAACAATACCTGGTACCATGCGGTCGTGACCTTCGGCGCCAATGGCTTCAAGCTCTATCTCAACGGTCAACTCGTCGGCAGTAACCCATATGCCGGCGGGCTGGGGACTTCCTCGGGTGGAACCGGCAACCACGAGCCGATCGTGCTCGGCGCCAACGCCTGGAACAGCGGCAACCTCGTCGCCACGCCCCTCGAACACTTCTTCTCCGGCTTCATCGACGACGTCCGCTTCTACCAGGGCGCCCTCAGCGCCATCCAGGTCGACCGCCTCTTCCAGGGCCTCGACGTCGGCGACGCCCAGGGACCCGGCTACCTCGTGCAGGACACCAGCGGGTACGGCGTGCCCCTCGACCTCATGATCGGCGACCCCAGCGAAATCACCTGGATCGACGGCGGAGGCCTCACCTTCGACGCCCCCACGCAGGCACTCTCCAGCGGACCCGCCGGCAAGCTGCACACCACGCTCACCGAGACCGACGAGATGACGCTCGAAGTGGTCTTCACGCCCAAGGACCTCCTCCAGGCCGGACCGGCACGCATCGCAACCTACTCCGCCAATCTCGGCGAACGCAACTTCACCCTCGCCCAGGCCCAGGACCAGTACGTCCAGCGCCTGCGCACTTCGACCACCGGCGCCAACGGCACCCCGGACATCGCGTCTGGCAGCGTCCTCACACCCGATGTCCGCCAGCACGTCGTCATGACCTTCGGCGACGACAAGGTCAAAATCTACCGCAACGGCGCCCTCGAAGTGTCGGCCGACCGACCCGGAACCCTCCTGTGGAACAACGCCTACCCCTTCGCCCTCGCCGGCGAACCCACCGGCGACGCGCCCTGGCTGGGCACCCTCCACCGTGTGGCCATCTACGACCGCGCGCTCGCCGCCTCCCAGGTCGATGACATCTTCGACGGGCGACCACCCGGCGACGCCGCAACCGGCGGATACACCTACGAACTGACGTGGGGCCGGGCCGTGGGTTTCTAGCATGTCACTGTCAGCCACCGGCGGTCCGGTCGGGCGTATGGCTCAAGAACAACACGCTCGGCTCGCCCAATGCCGACACCGCCAAGCGCCGACTCACCTCGCCCGGGTTGTCCATGGGGCCTGGATTCACGCGATGATGGCACTCTGGGCCGTTGCAGCCCGCCCGCGAAGTTGCGGCAGGTTGTTGGCTGCGCCGAAACGCCAACGTACAATCGGGCCATGATCGCCCGGCTCAACAGCGTGGCGTTTTACGGCATCGAGGCGCATCGGATCGAGGTCGAGGTGGACGTCGCCGACCGCGGTTTCGCCGGTGCCGCCGTCGTAGGCCTCCCGGACGCCGCGGTCAAAGAAAGCATCGAGCGCGTCCGCGCCGCCATGGAAAACTCGGGCTACCCCTTTCCCCGCTACAAGGCCGTGATCAATCTCGCCCCCGCCGACCTGCGCAAAGAGGGGCCCATCTTCGACCTGCCCATCGCCCTGGGCGTAATCTTCGCCGGCGGCGCCGTCATCCCCGAAATCAGCGATCACTACCTCATCGCCGGCGAACTCGCCCTCGACGGACGCGTCCGCGCCGTCAAAGGAGCGCTCTCCGCCGCCTTGCTCGCCCGCGCAGAGGGCCTGCGCGGCATCGTCCTCCCGGCCGCCAACGCCCCCGAGGCCGCCGTCGTCGACGGCATCGAGGTCATCCCCGTCACCTGCCTCACCGAGGCCGTGGGCTTCCTCGCCGGCGAACTCCCCATCGAGCCCGTCTCCGCCGATATTGACGAGGTCTTCGCCAAACGCAGCGTCTACGATTGCGATTTCTCCGACGTCCGCGGCCAGGAGCACGTCAAGCGGGCGCTGGTGATCGCGGCCGCCGGCGGACACAACGTCCTGCTCATCGGTCCCCCGGGCTCCGGCAAAACCATGCTGGCCAAGCGACTACCGACCATCCTGCCCGCTCTGAACCTCGCGGAGTCGCTCGAGACGACGCGCATCCACTCCGTTTCCGGCGAACTGGCGGCCGGCGAGTCGCTGCTGGCCACCAGGCCGGTGCGCTCACCCCACCATTCCGCCAGCACGCCGGCCCTCGTGGGGGGCGGAACCATCCCCCAGGCCGGTGAAGTCTCCCTGGCCCACCACGGCGTGCTCTTTCTCGACGAGTTTCCCGAATTCACGCGCAACGCCCTGGAGGCCCTCCGCCAGCCCATGGAGGACGGCGCCGTTACCATCGCCCGGGCCCACACCACCGTCGCCTTCCCGGCCGAGTTCACCCTCGTCGCCGCCATGAACCCCTGCCCGTGCGGGTATTTCACCGACCCGCGCAAACCCTGCAAATGCACCCCGCCGCAGATCGACAAGTACCTCGCGAAGGTCAGCGGGCCGCTGATCGACCGGATCGACATCCACATCGAGGTCCCGGCCGTCACCTACCAGGAGCTGCGCACCGAGCGCGACGGCACCCCGTCCGCCGACATGCGCGCCCAGGTGCTCGCCGCCCGCCGCCGCCAACGCGAACGGTTCACCGGAAGCAAGGTCCACGTCAACGCCCGCATGGGCGCCAAGCAACTCCGCAAGTTCTGCAAGCTCGATGACCCCGGCGAACTCGTCTTGCGCCAGGCCATGACCGAGTTGGGTCTCAGTGCCCGGGCCCATGACAAGGTGCTCCGCATCGCCCGCACCATTGCCGACCTCGCCGACGCCGACAGCATCCTCGCGGACCACCTCAGCGAGGCCATTCACTACCGCCGCCTGGACCGCCAGTTGTAGGCCCTACCGCTTCCGCGGCGGTTCCCGCTACCCTCGTTGTAGCCTCCGCCGCACCCGAAGCATCGGCCCCCGAAGCATCGGCCGCAGAAACCTCGCCCGCAGAAAACTCGCCGCCATCCGCCGCGGAACCCTCTTCCGGAGGAAGCAGATTGACGATGCACGCCGGCGCCTCCGTCGTGTCCAGTTCAAAAACCCACTCCGCCCCGGGCTTGTAAGGCCAGGGCATGACGCTGAGCACGATGCCCGATTCCACCGTCGGCCATCGCGACGTACAGGTGAACGTCACGTCCGGGTCAGACCACCCGCCGCGCTCCACGCGCACAACGTCAAAGCGCACGAGGTGGTATCCCGTGATCCAGTCGCCCCGGCGACGCTCGGCGTACACCTTGCTGGATCGATACCGGGCGGCCACCCGGGTATCGCCGGCCTTCAGCGGGGCGTCGTAGGGGGAAGTCCCGCGGATCGAAACGCCCGCACCGAGCACGGCGTTGATCCGGTGGGGGGGCACGGGCGCGCAGCCGGCGAGCGTCCCCAGGCTGAGGACGCCCAGTGATGCGCTGCCCAATACTGCGATAATCTTCGCGTGCATGGCGGATCCTCCCGTGTGGTTTGCGCCTCCTCCCGTGAGGTCTAGGCCCCCCCGTGTGGTCTGCGCCTCAAGGATACCCTACATCAGACGCACGCCGACCAGCAGAGTTCCCGACGATCCGCGGCAACCCCGGCAGATCGTCGATCCGCAGCGCTCTTATCGTGTTCGTGACGGCAAGCAAGCCCCGCACGCCTCCGAATGCCTCCCTTCCCACTTTCCCACGTCCTCACTTTGCCACGTCCCCACTTTTCCACTTTCTCACTTTCGCACTTTCGCACTTTCCCACCTTCTCACTTTCTCACCTTCCACCCATGCAACGCAGAACGAGAAAAAAGGGCGATTGCACGTTCGTGCAATCGCCCTCGCGATGTAGTCCATGGTTCTTGTCTTGCTTCAACGCGGTCAGACGCGGCGCCGCATCCGGCCAGCGCCGACGGCCGTCGCCGCCAGTGCAAAAAGCACCCCCGTCGCTGGCTCGGGAATAGGAGCGCTGAGCCCGAAGTTGGCGAAGTTCGACGTCCGCTCCACCGTTAGGTACGTCATGTTCAGGTTGCTCTCCAGCCAGACGGCCAGGTTGGGATTCCCACCGGTCACGGTGGTGCCGTCGATGGTGTATTGACCGGTTCCGCCGTTCCATGACCAGCCGGGAACGTTGTTCGGCAGGATGCTCCCGCCGCCGCCGGTACCCGTGCCGGAAATGCCCAGCGGCTCATCCAACCACGGCGTGGTGATCAGCGCGTTCGATGCGTCGTACGCGCTGAGCACGAAGGTCTCGAAGGTGGTCGAGCCGCCGTCAACGTCGCCGAAGTAGAAGAACGTGCCGGCCGGTAGCAGCCCGGCATTCAGCGTGGTGAAGTCGTAGCGGGTCACGCCCGCCGGCGAAGAATTGCCCGACGGTACGGGGCCGATTGCCGAAAACGTGCCGTGCCAGGACGCCATCGCCGGCGCCGCCCACGAGCCGTCGAAACTGGTGGGATTCACGACGTTGGACAGCGTACGACCCACCCGTGGCGGTTCCCCGGGATTCGGCGACGGGATCGCCAGATTCGGTCCGCTGCCGGTCAGCGGCGCCGCGGACGCCGCGGCTGTCATTATACTCATGGTGGCGGCCAGGCCCAGAGCGCAGGCCCGCGCCGCGAAGCGTTGCTTCGACATGATTACCTCCTGCCCGATTGAGAGAGAGTTCCACAAGAGCCCAAAGCCCCACCCTAAACGTTCACGGGCACGCGCGTCAACCCCACCGACTTGATTCCCTGCGGGCATAAATCGGGGCCTGCATAGATCGAGGACTGCGTAAATTGGGGCTTGCATAGATCGAGGACTGCGTAAATCGGGGCTTGCATAGATCGGGGCCTGCCGGCAAGGATGCCCTTCGACGTAAGGCATTGTCATTCGCATGAACCTGCTGAGCCGCCCGCACATCGCCGCTGAGACCGGCGCTTACGCTGCCACAAGCGTCCTTCTTCACTGTCTCACTTTCTCACGTTCTCACGTTCTCACTTTCTCACTCTCTCACCTGCTCATCTTCTCACTGCCCCGCGTTGCCGTATGCAATCCTGGGGTCGATTCCGCCTCGCTGGTCGACGCGCCCAACGACCCGACGACGTGGGGTGGTTGATGCCCCCCGACGACGCGGGCTGGCCGATGACCCCGGACGTCGCGGGCTGACGGATGCCCCCCGACGTCGCGGGCTGACGGATGACTCCCGACGACGCGGGGTGGCTGATGACTTGGGCAAATGCGCCGGATTGTGCGTGCTATATCGAATGTTCCGAATCCGAGACGTCAATCCGCATCGAAGCCGGTAGTACTGACCGTGCCCGCCAACACCACTGTAGGGCGGCCCATGCCCGCCTTCGGCCAGAAACGCCACCTATGCTCCTGACCATCGCCACTGTAGGGCGGGCCATGCCCGCCTTCGGTCAAGAC